>UMIC01015452.1_pt1 | contig 150918 bp, 149 predicted proteins | sample 1965681 | NCBI WGS metagenome assembly UMIC01 (sample SAMEA4836114, study PRJEB28245) | human gut metagenome | biome: gut microbiome; material: fecal sample | place: Denmark | collected 2008
GGACCTTACTTAGGTTATTTTACAGAAAAAGTTTCATAGGCTCCGTTATTGATTTTGAGCATACTTACCCAGACCTTCTTTGAAGAAAGCCTGGGATTTCTTTTTCTTTTTTTGAATTATCTAAATTTATGCTGTTTCTTTCAGCCTAAACAGATGCTGTCCTGTTTTTTCAGACTGTATTTTATTATGTAGTTTATTGATATTGTGTGCGATTGCAAGAATGACACTTTGTGCAGTGACGTTTTCTTTTCCGCGGTACATATATCGTCTGAATTCCATATCCTGTTTTACAGAAGCGAAGGACCTTTCTGCCTGTATACTTCGATTCACTCTAAGTTGAATTCCGTATGGGCTGGTTATGCGTTCAAAATCTTCTGCCCTTTTCTGTTTCATGGTTTTTGAAACATACAGTGTTTTATTACGCTGTTCCATTGATGTCTTCTATAATCTTTGCAAACAGTTTTGTCTGATTTTTGGTAACGGCCTTTTTCCAGACAAATGTATATCTGTTAGCAGCTGACTCAATTTTTGTGCCGTCAATAAATATATGTCTTCCAGAAATTCCTCCTAATTCGTATAAGATATTTGAAACTTCTGCGAGAATGTTTGAGGAACATTGGGACAGATGCAGTGAGATGAACCGCGCAATAGTCGCATGATTCGGAAACGGCTTTCCCTCCAGAAGATACATAAAATTGATATCTTGTCTACACGATTTCTCGATATCGCGGCTGGAATAGATCCGGTTCATTCCTGCATAGATAACGATTTTCAACAACTGTTTCGGCGAAACCTGATCTTTTTTGATCTTTCCATAAGTATTATAAAGATCTGAGAGCTTCATTCCCTCCACAAAAGTACTCAGCAGGCGGACCGGATCATCTGATGGAATGTTTTTTTCGATATCCAAAGGAAGTTTAATTTGATAGTACAGGCAAGATGCGGTATAATCTTTCTGTAATTTAATGTGTTTGGTCATACATTAATTTTACACCAAGAGCCCGACTTTTCGAAGCCGGGCTCTTAAATTTTTTCAAAAAAAGTGCTGCCACACTAATTTTCATTTAGTGCGACAGCCCCCTGTTTTTTATACACGTTTTGCACAAATTGCTTTATTGTATGATTAGTACAGCTTTGCACCTGCCGGGATATGGTTATCTACCATCAGCAGATTCAGCTTCTCTTCGCCGTTTTCTTCACATACTGCACTTAAGAGCATACCACAGGACTCAATTCCCATCATGGCTCTTGGTGGCAGGTTGGTGATGGCGATCAGAGTCTTCCCTACCAGTTCTTCTGGCTCGTAGTAAGCATGGATACCGCTTAAGATGGTACGGTCTGTGCCGGTTCCGTCATCCAGAGTGAACTGAAGAAGCTTTTTGGATTTCTTTACTGCTTCGCAGGCTTTTACCTTTACAGCGCGAAAATCAGACTTGGAGAAGGTTTCAAAGTCAACCTGCTCTTCAAATAATGGCTCTACTTTTACCTTGGAGAAGTCGATCTTCTCGTTTGGTGTAAAGAAACCATTGTTGTCACCAGCAGTTGCGCCTGCTTCTGCTGCACCAGCTGCCTGTGCTGCATTGTTTGCTTCATTCTTTGCAGCGCCCTGTGTCTTCATGGTTGGGAAGAGCAGGACATCTCTGATAGCTGCAGAGTTGGTAAGCAGCATGCACATTCTGTCGATACCGAAACCGATACCGCCTGTAGGAGGCATACCGATCTCCAGTGCGTTTAAGAAGTCTTCGTCTGTGTGGTTTGCTTCTTCATCACCGGCAGCAAACAGTTCTTCCTGTGCTTTGAAACGCTCTCTCTGATCGATCGGGTCGTTTAACTCGGAGTAAGCATTTGCCATTTCCCAGCCGTTCATGAAGAACTCGAAACGTTCTACATAGTCTGGATTTTCCGGTTTCTTCTTTGTTAATGGAGAGATCTCTACCGGATGATCCATAACAAAGGTTGGCTGTAACAGATGTTCTTCTACGAATTCCTCGAAGAACAGGTTCAAGATATCGCCCTTTTTGTGGCGCTCTTCAAATGCAATATTCTTTTCTTTTGCAACGGCTCTTGCTTCTTCCAGAGTGTGGATCTCATTGAAATCTACACCGGAATACTTCTTAACAGCATCTACCATGGTAATGCGCTCAAATGGCTTTCCAAGATCCATTTCAATGCCATTGTAAACGATCTTGGTAGTTCCAAGAACTTCCTGTGCAACGAAACGGTACAGATTTTCTGTTAAGTCCATCATGCCGTGGTAATCAGTATATGCCTGGTATAACTCCATCAGGGTGAATTCCGGGTTATGTCTTGTATCAAGACCTTCGTTACGGAATACACGGCCGATCTCGTATACTCTCTCCAGACCGCCTACGATCAGACGCTTCAGATAAAGCTCAAGGGAAATACGCAGCTTCAGATCTTCGTTCAGAGCATTGAAATGGGTCTCAAATGGTCTTGCAGCAGCGCCGCCTGCATTTGCAACCAGCATAGGAGTCTCTACTTCCATGAAGCCTTCGCCACCTAAGTATTTACGGATCGCAGCTAAGATCTTGGAACGTTTTACGAAAGTATCCTTTACTTCTGCATTCATGATCAGGTCTACGTAACGCTGACGGTAACGCATATCTGTATCAGTCAGACCATGGAACTTCTCCGGAAGAACCTGAAGGCTCTTGGAAAGAAGGGTCACTTCGTCTGCGTGAACGGAGATCTCACCGGTCTTTGTGGTGAATGCTTTTCCCTTTACGCCTACGATATCACCGATATCCATTTTCTTAAAATCTTTGTATGCATCTTCACCGATGCTGTCTCTTGCCACATAAACCTGGATATTTCCCTTCAGGTCCTGAATGTTGCAGAAAGAAGCCTTACCCATAACACGCTTAAACATTAAACGTCCGGCAATGCTTGCTTCTTTTCCTTCCCACTCTTCATAATGTTCCTTAATATCCATGCTGTGGGCAGTTACATCATATTTTGTGATCTGGAAAGGGTCCTTTCCAGCTGCCTGAAGTTCTGCCAGCTTGTCACGGCGTGCCTTCAGTACATGGTTTAAATCCTGCTCTGTCTGATTTGACTTCTGCTGCTCTCCCACGTTTTTTTGCTCCTTTGTGATAAAGTTTTAAATTTAACTATGATACTCTCTGGATCTCCAGTACCTTGTACTGAATAATTCCAGCCTGTGTTTCTACGTCTACAACATCTCCTACAGACTTGCCGATGAGAGCACGTCCTACAGGAGCTTCATTGGAGATCTTGTTCTGAAGGCTGTTTGCCTCAGTGGAACCTACGATATAGAATTCCATCTCCTCGTCATATTCTACGTCCAACAGTTTTACCTTGCAGCCGATGTTGATCTTGTTTACGTCGATTTCTTCTTCTACAACAACTTCAGCGTTCTTTAACAGTTTTTCCAGCTCTTCAATACGAAGCTCGATGTCTCTCTGCTCATCTTTTGCTGCATCGTACTCAGCGTTCTCGGAAAGGTCTCCCTGCTCTCTTGCCTCTTTGATCTTCTGAGCTACTTCTTTTCTTCTGACTACCTTCAGGTTCTGCAGCTCATCCTCGTACTGCTTCAGTCCGGCATATGTCAAAATGTGTTTCTTGTCTGCCATTTTTCCTGCTTCCTTCCTTTTGCTATTTGCTTACAACATGCATTCAGGGGCATCTTTTAATCTGCCCATTGCAATCTATGCGTTATCTGCACCTTTCATGTCCCTGTTTTTGTTTCACGAAAAATGTCTTCAGTATCTCTTAAAATACCCCACACATTCAGTGTATTATATAGGAAAAACCAGTCATTGTCAAGTGCAGCCACAGGCGCAAAAAACCCTTTCCCACCGCAAAAAGCCTGCGGCAGGAAAGAGTTTTATATGTGCTAAAACGTTTTTAATCACTCATCCCAGTTATGATATACAGCCTGAACGTCATCATCCTCATCTAACAGATCCAGGATACGGTTTAATTTCTTAATATCATCTTCATTGGAAAGCTCTACCCATGTCTGTGGGATCATGGTAACATCTGCTTCCATCATCGGGATCTTTAATGCTTCTAATGCTTCACGTACTGCACTGAAATCATCTGGTGCAGTGATTACTTCGTAGCTGTCTTCTTCCTCGGAGAAGTCCTCAGCGCCCGCATCTAATGCAGCCATCATCAGTTCGTCAGCATCCATCTCGCACTCTTCTTTGTCGATGATGATCTGACCCTTCTTATCGAACATATAGGAAACACTTCCTGGAGTTCCTACGTTGCCGCCGCCCTTTGTAAATGCGCTTCTGACATTTGCTGCAGTACGGTTCTTGTTGTCTGTCAGAGTATCTACGATAATAGCAACACCACTTGGGCCGTAGCCTTCGTATGTAAGTGTTTCGTAGTTTACGGAAGCTGCATCGCCTGCTGCCTTCTTGATTCCACGGTCAATGGTATCGTTTGGCATGTTGTTTGCTTTTGCCTTTGCAATAACATCACGAAGCTTGCTGTTGTTTGCCGGATCTGGTCCGCCCTCTTTTACAGCTACTGCTAACTCTCTGCCGATCACAGTAAAGATCTTACCTTTAGCAGCATCGTTACGCTCCTTTTTGTGTTTGATATTAGCAAATTTTGAATGTCCTGACATTGGTATAACACCCTTTCTTTATTTCTTGTTTCTTTCGTTTACGAAATTTTACAATATCATCTCTGATATTACATCTTTTCTATACTAACACGATTTTTTTTATCTGACAAGATAAAATCAGACCTGGATCGCCAGATTTTTAAGCCATTTTTTCTGACGGTAGCGTATATAGCCCAGGATCAGCTTATAAACTTCTTCTGACATAACAAGGGCATAGACCCCGTAAATAGGCAGATGCCATACTAATGCGCCTAAAAACGCCAGCGGAACTCCAATGCACCATACACCGCTGGTATCCAGGAACAGGCACATCCTGGTATCACCACCGCTTCGCAGTACACCTACGATATTTACATAGTTAAACATCTTTGCAGGCATATAAGCAACAAATACCAGCAGACACCGGCTTACATCCATGGCTACTTCCGGTGTAATGCTGTAAATACCGATGATCTTCCACCTTCCAAGTATCAGACACACCCCTGCTGTTATAGTAACAATAAACTGCAGGATAAAAAACTGGGTAGCATATTTTTCTGCACGTTTTAACTTACCAGCACCAAGTTCATTTCCCAGGATAACTGCTGTGGCTGCGCTTAAGCCCTGGAATAATACCACCGCAATGTCCTGAATGGTGGTTGCAATAGTAATAGCTGCCACTGCGTCATCGCTCATACGTCCATACGCCAGGGAATACATGGTAGTGCCCAGTCCCCACATAAATTCATTTGCAATGACCGGGGCGGATGTTTCCAAAAACTGAGTGATAAACGCCTTATGCCAGCCAAACATTCCCTTCGGTCCGCAGGCAAGAGGCAGTTTCTTCCCATATACATAGAAAAGTACCAGAGTCACCTCAATGCATCTGGCAGTAAGTGTAGCGCAGGCAGCACCGGCTACGCCCATGGTCGGTGCGCCAAACTTTCCAAAAATAAGCACATAGTTTAAGCAGATATTAACAACAATGGCAATACAGCTGCAGATCACCGGAAATACTACTTTATTGGTAGCGCGAAGCATTGCCACATATACATTGGTAAGCGCAATAAACGGATAGCTTAAAGCTGCGATCCGAAGATACTTTGCCCCCAGTTCAATGCTTCCCTCACTGGTGGTAAAGATCCTCATGACCATTCTGGGAGCCGTAAGGGCCGGGACCACAAAAAACATGGCTCCCACCATAGCAAGCATCACACAAAGTCCTAAAACCTTCCTGATATTTTTCACATCACCGCTGCCCCAGAACTGGGCTGCTAAAATACCACCGCCGCTGACAATTCCAAAAACCAGCAGTGAAAACACGAAAAACACCTTATTTGCAAGTCCAACGGCTGCGATCGCTGTTGATCCCAGTCCTCCGATCATAAGGGTATCTACCATATTTACAATGGTATTTAACATTCCCTGTAGTGCCACCGGGCATGCGATCATAAGTGCCTTTTTTAAGAAGCGCCCGTCATGAAGCATTTCCCAGGTACTTTTTAATATTCCTCCCATTTTTATCTCCATTATCTGTTGTTGTCTTTACATAAGAACAGCCTGGAAAAGCAGGACTGTACCACTCACAGCCTATGTATGCAGTTCCAGACTTATCATTAATGCCTCATTTACCTTCTGTAACAGTTCTCCGTCAATGTGACAGATCTTCTCCTTTAACCTCTGCTTGTCAATGGTCCTGACCTGCTCTAAAAGGATCACGGAATCCCGTATCATGTCACAGCTTCCCCTGTTTAATTCTACATGGGTAGGCAGCTTCGCCTTGTTCATCCTTGATGTGATCGCTGCGCAGATCACTGTCGGACTGTGCCGGTTTCCCACATCATTCTGGATGATAAGGACCGGCCGCACACCGCCCTGTTCAGACCCTACAACAGGTCTTAGATCTGCGTAATAAATATCTCCGCGTCTGATGATCACAGCCTTCACTCTCCGTCATATTCTTACCCTTAGTATTGACACATTTTTAAAATGTATACACTACTGTTATCATATGAGGAGAAATGCTTTCCGGAGCCTGTTTACCCGTATATCACGAATTTAATATTAAAAAACTTATTGTAACCTACTGAAAATTACTCAAATCCCTTAAATACATCATCAAAATAATCTTTGGTACCCACTACTTTTCCGTCTTTTAAGTAAACTCTCGGTATACGTTTTCCGATATCGCAGATCATTTCATAATGGAAACCGCCGGACTTTTCTGCCAGTTCTTCCATTGTAATGCATTCAGCCCCGTCACTGCCTAAAAGGGTAACTTCATCATCTTCCTGTACATCCGGGATATCTGTTACATCTACCATAAACTGATCCATGCAGATACGGCCTAAAATAGCTGCTCTCTTGCCGTGGATCAGCACATCTCCTTTTCCGGAAAGGGAACGGACATAACCATCTCCATAACCTACAGGAATGGTTGCTACTTTCATGGTATGGTCTGCCACAAAGGTGCCGCCATAGCTGACTGCTGTACCGGCTTCAATCTCCTTGATGTAGGTAATGCAGCTTTTGATCTCCATAGCTGGTGTCAGTTTTACGCTGTTATGATCTACCTCATCAGAAGGATACATGCCATAAATGGCAATACCGGCTCTTACCATATCCATATGATTGGACTCTAATGACTCAACGATACCGGCACTGTTGGAGCAGTGGCGGATCGGGATCTTTACCCCCAGTTCCTTAAGGTAGCCTAAAAATTCTTTATAACGGCGGTACTGCTCTTCATAAGCGGATTTATCTGTCTCATCTGCTCTTGCAAAATGGGTAAACAGACCTTCTACTTCAATGCCCTCTAAGGCTGCAATGGCTGCTGCCTCTTTTGCATGTTCTCTGTCTGCTTTCATACCGATCCGGCTCATACCTGTGTCCAGTGCCAGATGCACCACTGCCTTTTTGCCCTGTTTTAATGCCAGGTCTGACAGTTTTTTTGCTTTTTCATACTGGAACATGGCAGTGCGGATATCGTAGCGCAGCAGATCCTCATAGCGTGACTCATGGGTCACACCCAGAATAAGGATGGTCTTATTGATCCCATGTCTGCGAAGGATGATGCCCTCATCAATAGTAGCTACTGCATATCCAAACACATAAGGTTCAATGGTTTTTGCCACAGGAACGCTTCCATGTCCATAGCCATCTGCTTTCACCGATCCCATGATCAGGGTAGATGCAGGCAGATTGTCCCGCATGGATCTCATATTAGAAGCAACAGCATCCAGGTTTACTGTTGCATATACTCTGCTGTAAGGTCTCATATATGTTTTATTTCCTCCCGGCGTATTCATGCCTTCCTAAACGATCTCTTTCTGAAAACGCACTAAAGTGCGCTAAGCTTTAATTATACACCATACGCCGCATTTTTCAAGAAGGTTTCCCAGTCATTCAATCAGTTTTTGCCAACATATTTATTCTGCTGCAACTGGTACGGTTTACCCATTGCGTCTCACTGCCTCGTCCATAACATCCCCTACTGCCTGGGATAATTCTGTGGCCAGCAGACTGTGGCTTCCTGCCCCGGCTGCTTTCTCTCCTGCCAGACCGTGAACATACACACCCATGCGGGCTGCTTCTTCCTCTTCCATGCCAATTGCTAAAAGTCCCGCGATCGTACCGGTAAGCACATCCCCGGAACCGGCTTTTGCCATGGCACTGCAGCCGCTGGTATTAATATAAAGGCCGCCTTCCTGGCCTGCAACTACCGTAGCTGCATCCTTTAATACGCAGGTAACTCCATACCGGGATGCATAAGCACTGGCTGCTCCCACCAGATCTTCTTTTAGCTGGCTGATGGTCTGTCCTGTAAGTCTTGCCATTTCACCAAGATGTGGGGTAATGATAATATTTTCTGTATAATAAGAAGTAAGATAAGGATGGGATGCAATGGTATTTAACCCATCTGCATCCAGGATCACCGGAACATAGGCACTGGTAAGTATATCCTCTACCAGATATTCTACATAAGGCTCACTTCCAAGTCCCGGTCCTAAAACCACTACACTTGCCCATTTCATCTGTTCCTCGATCATTTCTTTAAATTCTTCTCTTCCCTGAAGAAGCTGATCCGGAGTATAGGATGCAATGATCGCCTCCGGAAGGAGTCCCTGAAGGATGGGACGGTTTTCTTCTACTGTGAGGATCTTTACCAGTCCGGCTCCTGCTCTGTAGGCAGTAAGGGCACTTAAATAGGCAGCACCACACATACCTGCACTTCCCGCTGCGATCAGCACTTTTCCAAAAGTTCCTTTGTTGGAGTCTGCTTTTCTTTCAGGAATGTGGCAAAGATCTTTCTTTTCATAGGCAAAAGCCCGTTCCGGTCTGCCGCCTTCTTCCTCTTCCCCTTCTAATGCCATTTCAGGAAAGCCGATATCTTTTACCAGCACTTTTCCTGCATAACTTCTTCCCGGGTAAAGGGCAGTTCCCATTTTTTCCCAGCCAAAAGTCACAGTCACATCTGCTTTTAAAGCAGTTCCCATAACAGCGCCTGTATCTGCGTGGATACCGGAAGGAATGTCTACTGCCACACAGAAAGTATGCTCCTGTTCTCTTATCTGGTTCAGGTCATCTAAACATCTTTTATAATTTCCTTCTACCGGACGGCCAAGACCTACTCCGAATACTGCATCAATGATAACGCAACAGTGTTTTCCTTTCTTTTCTGTCTCGATCTCCTGCCATGGTTTTACAGAAATTCCCAGTTTTCGGGCAATGGAAAGCTGTGTTTTTAATTCCACTGTTCCTCTGTTTTCATCCCCTGCCATATAAATGCATACGGGATAGCCTTTTAAATGGAGCATTCTGGCCGCTGCAATACCGTCTGCTCCGTTATTGCCACTGCCGCACACAGCCCAGACGATCTCATCTTTTTTTGCTGCCTTTTCTGCCTCTGCAGCCACTGCCATAGCCGCCCGTTCCATTAATACCATAGACGGAATACCGATCTCCTGAATGGTTTTGGCATCCGTTGCTTTCATTTTTCTTCCTAATAAAAGAGTCCTCATTTTTTCTGCTCTCCTCTTCCTTCTCCTACTGCAAAAGCCATTGCCAGTCCATTTGTATTGGAAATAGAAACATGGATCTGCTCCATTCCCATTTTTTCAAACTGTTCTAAAGCTCCACCATAAAGACGTACATAGGGTTTTCCCAGTTCATCCCGCAAAACCTCAATATCTCCCGGCATAAAGGTGCGAAAACCTGTGCCAAACACCTTGGCTACCGCCTCTTTTACAGCAAAAGAGCCGGCAAGCTTAGAGGCAGACCCTCCTGCTTGCCGGCTTTCCGCCTCTGTAAATGTGCGTGACACAAAATGTTCTTTTTCGCAGGCCTTCCTCATACGGTCAATTTCCACCAGATCCGTTCCTACTCCCAGTATCATCACGTTTACTCTCTTTTTATTCTTTTTTTGTATCCTCTGCATCAGACTTTTCCTGCATGTTGCACACACGGTAAGACAGACGCATCAGACTCTCTGATAAGTGTACATTTTCTACTACTACATCATCCGGCACTACCAGATCTGTGTGGGCAAAGTTCCAGATTGCCTTGATGCCGGCTTTGATCAATCGGTCAGCAATCTCCGGAGCCTTTGTCTTTGGAATGGTAAGTGCTGCGATCTGGATATTATTTTCCCTGATAAAGGTTTCCAGATCATCCACAGAACGGATCTCAATGCCGCGGATCACCAGTCCGATCAGCTTTGGATTGATATCAAACATTCCTCTGATAACAAATCCTCTCCGCTCAAAATTCGTATAATTGGCAATGGCCTGTCCCAGATTACCTGCACCAATGATGATCACATTGTGCTGACGGTCAATTCCAAGGATCTTTGCGATCTCTGAATAAAGATATTTTACGTTATATCCGTAGCCCTGCTGGCCAAAGCCACCAAAATTGTTAAGGTCCTGACGGATCTGAGACGCCGTTACCTTCATTCTGCTGCTCAGTTCATTAGAAGAAATACGCTCTACTCCTTCCTCGATCAGCTCGCCAAGGTAGCGATAATATCTGGGCAGTCTTGAAATTACTGCTTTTGATATCTCTTTGCGTTCCATTTTAACCCTCTCCTTCTTGTTCATGATTCACCCCCTTGCATTATCGGGGTATGATAACTCTAGTATCCATTATAATCAGACGTTAAATAAATGTCAAATCTGTTTTTCAGTATGTTCTTGAAAAAATTATTTTCCTATATTATACTGTTTGGTGCGAACCGGCTCATTTTGTCGGGAAAATACTTAATTTTACTACATTTTTACTACGTTTTTAAGGAGTTTATCATGATATTATCCTGCAGCAATATCTGCAAGTCATTTGGGGAAAATGACATTTTAAAGCAGGTTTCCTTCCATATAGAAGACCACGAAAAGGCGGCCATTGTAGGCATTAATGGTGCCGGCAAGTCCACTCTTTTAAAAGTGCTTATCGGAAAACTGAACGCTGATGATGGCGTTGTTACCTGGGCGAAAGGTGCTTCCATCGGTTATCTGGCACAGCACCAGGACTTAGAGGGAGCCGAGACTATTTACGATGCACTTTTAGAGGTGAAAAAGCCGGTGATCCAGATGGAGGCCCGCATTCGCAGCCTGGAACTGGAAATGAAATCCGCTTCCGGTGATGAATTAGAGACCAAGCTTTCTGAATACAGCCGTTTAAACCATGAATTTGAAATGGCAGACGGCTATTCCTATCAGAGCGAGATCACCGGCGTTTTAAAGGGACTTGGATTTACAGAGGATGAGTTTTCCAAACCCATCACTGCTCTTTCCGGCGGCCAGAAGACCCGTGTTTCCTTAGGCAAACTGCTCCTTACCAAACCGGACATCCTGCTCCTTGACGAGCCGACCAACCACCTGGATATGGAGTCCATCGCATGGTTAGAAACTTATCTGAGAAACTACAGCGGTGCTGTGATCATCGTTGCCCATGACCGGTATTTCCTGGACCGTGTGGTAACAAAGATCATTGAGCTGGACATGGGGCATTGTACTGTATTTTCAGGCAATTATTCTGCCTACAGCGATAAAAAGGCCATGCTACGCGATGCTGCCATCCGTGCCTATTTAAACCAGCAGCAGGAGATCCGCCATCAGGAGGCTGTTATCGCCAAGTTAAAATCTTTCAACCGTGAAAAATCCATTAAACGTGCAGAAAGCCGTGAAAAAATGCTGGATAAGATCGAGCGGTTAGAAAAGCCTACCCAGGCAAATGATTCTATGGATATCCGCTTAGAGCCGGATGTGGTCAGCGGAAATGATGTTCTGACCGTTACAGATTTAAGCAAATCCTTTGACACACAGACCTTATTTACCAATGTGGACTTTGAGATCAAGCGGGGGGAACGTGTTGCTATCATTGGAAATAATGGTACCGGAAAGACCACTCTTTTAAAGATCATCAATGGCATTATCCCTGCTGATTCCGGTCAGATCCGTTTAGGTTCCAAGGTGCATATCGGCTACTATGATCAGGAGCATCAGGTACTGCATATGGATAAAACCCTGTTCCAGGAGATCCAGGATACCTATCCAAACATGAACAACACCCAGATCCGCAATACACTGGCTGCTTTCCTGTTTACAGGAGATGACGTATTTAAGCTGATCCGTGACTTAAGCGGCGGTGAAAGAGGCCGTGTTTCCCTTGCGAAATTAATGCTCTCTGATGCCAATTTCCTGCTTCTTGACGAGCCTACCAACCATCTGGATATTACTTCCAAGGAGATCCTGGAAAGCGCATTAAACCGCTATACAGGAACGGTATTGTACGTATCCCATGACCGTTATTTCATCAACCGTACTGCTACCCGTATCCTGGATCTGACGGATGGTTCATTTATCAACTATATCGGCAATTATGACTACTATCTGGAAAAGAAAGAGGATGTAGAAGCTGCATTTGCCGCTAGGCAGATGGCTGAAGCTGGAAATAACCGTACAGCCGGTGCAAATGGCACACAGGCACAGAGTGTCAGCGCTGTTTCAGGCGTATCTTCCGCTTCTTCCCAGGCACCTATGACCGCCTCCGCTGCAGGCTCTTTAGCTGACGGAAAAATGGACTGGAAAGCCCAGAAAGAGGAGCAGGCCCGTCTTCGCAAACGCCAGAATGAACTGAAAAAGGTGGAGGACAAGATCCACGAACTGGAAACAAGAGACGGGGAGATTGATGAGCTCCTCTCCCAGGAAGATGTATATACTGATGTTTCCCGCCTTATGGAACTGAACAAAGAGAAAGAGTCCATCCAGAAAGAACTGGAAGTTCTCTATGAGAAATGGGAAGAACTGGCAGAATAAAAAGGAGTTATAAAAATCCATGAAGAAATTAAAACGGATATCAGCTGCCCTTATGGTAATATTATTAGCAGGCCTTTTTATTGCAGCCATTGTACTTGCAATAACCGGCGCCCCGGCCAATCAGCTGATGGCAGTTATTTTCTCTATCGTGTTTATTTCCGTATTGTTTTATGCTATGGGACTGATGACACGGGTGTTAAAAAAAGATGACAGTAAGGATACATCTGATACATCATTAAAAAAATAGCCAACCTCTCGTCTGCAATGCCGGGCCAGTTATTTATGAAAAAGTGTACCAGATCCTGAATTTATTTATAATTTTTAATGCAAAAGGTCTGCTTTTGATAAAATATCATCAGCAGACCTTTTTTTATATTTTTTGACTTTTTAATATTATCAACCTTGATATTGTCAACCTTTAATACCACTGGTAGAAATTCCCTGCACATAATATTTCTGTAAAAACAGGAACATAATGATCATAGGCACAGATGCAATAGTCAGCGCAGCCATGATAGGACCATAATAAACCGGAGGTTCTGTAAAAAATGTCTGAATACCAAGCTGTACCGTCCTTTTTCCTGCATCAGTGATAACAAGCAGAGGCCACATAAAGTCGGACCAGTAAGCCACATAATCCAGAATAAAGACAGTAGCAAAAACAGGCTTGGATACCGGTATGATGACCTGTAAAAAGGTTTTAAATGGTCCGGCTCCGTCAATCTCTGCTGCTTCGATCAGATCATCCGGCACATCCAGGAAAAACTGCCTGAACAGGTATACGTCAAAACATTTTACAATAAAAGGAATGATCAGTGCCAGATAGGAATCCACCCATCCCAGCTTATTTACAATGAAAAACAAAGATAGCAAAATACTTTCCAACGGCAGTACCAGCAAAGATAATACCACTGTAAGGATCACATTTTTACCCTTAAATTCAAATTTTGCAAGTGCATAACCAAAGGCAGAGTTTACTGCCATGCTTAAAAACACAAGGATCGTAACATAAGTAACACTGTTCAGGATATAGCGGGGCATGTTGCTTCGTACAAAGACTTCTTTAAAATTATCTAAGGTCGCTCCTGCAGGCCAGAAGGCTGCCAGTCCTTTGGACATATCTGCAAAAATACGGTTTTCCGGTTTAAATGCAGATACCACCATCCAGATCAGGGGAGAAATATACAAAAGTCCCAGAAGGATATTGACTACATAGATCAGAAAATATTTTTTATTCTTATTCATCTGTTTATCCTCCTATCTTGCTTTCATAAGCTTCTTTACTACAACTGAAATACCTACTACTACAATAAAGAAAATAACTGAAACTGCAGAAGCATATCCCATATTACGGTACTGGAAGCCCTGGCGATACAGATAATAGGTCAGTGTCATAGTAGACTCTTTTGGACCGCCGTTAGTCATGATGTAAGGCTGTGTAAACAGCTTCATGGCAGCGATCGTCGTCATCATAACTACGAAGATCAGCACATTTTTAATACCTGGAATTGTGATATAAAGAAACTTTTTTAATGCACCGGCCCCGTCAATGGAAGCTGCTTCATAAAGATCTTCCGGGATTGCCTGAAGACCTGCCAAAAGGATCATCATCTGATGTCCTGCTGCATGCCAGCCTGACATAAAGATAATGGAGTTCATGGCTGTATCAGCACTTCGCAGGAAATCGCAGGCCGGAAGCCCGAATTTTGTTAAAATAGCATTTAAAAGACCCTGTGTTGGATTGGGATTGTAAATAAAGGTCCACAGGATAGCGATAACACTCATAGATGTTACTAACGGTGAAAAATAGGCAGACCGGAAAATCCCAATGCCTTTAATATTTTCACGTACTAAAAGTGCCAGACCAAATGCCAGTGTAACCTGATAAGGAACTACAATAACTGCAAAATACAGTGTATTTTTCATTGCCTTTAAAAAACTGGCATCCTGAAACAGGCGGATGTAATTTTCAAATCCTACAAAGGCTGCATCCTTTGGCCGCAGCAGGTTAAAATCCATAAAGCTGAATCCAAATGCCAGAGCCGCTGCCAGGATGGTAAACATCAGCAGGATCAGACAGCCTGGAAGGATGAAAAAGTAAGCATAGCTTTTTCTTCTGCCCCTCATTATAATATCTCCCTTCTTTTACCGGATGGAATCACCAGATGGATCTCATTCCCTTTATATCAATACTCCATGCACCTGTCTTTTCTGCTACAGGTCTTAAAACTGCTTTTGGAAGATAAAATCTTCTTGTACATGCCTGTTCGCCGCCATTGATAAACAGCTCTATGATCGCTTTATCTACATATGCAGTTATTTCTTCTACCGGATGATCTGTCTGTATCTGGCATACAAATGGAAGTGCCTGCTCTTTTGCATCTGCATCTTCTTTTTCAAGAGTTAGTTTTAAAGCAGTTTCACCAATATACAGATTTACCTTTCCTGCCAGTGATCCAGCCAGAGAAAGAACTGTACTTTCCTTTATTTCTTTTGTCTTTCTCATTGAAAGGAAATACGGCCCGTTTTCTGCTTTTTCTGTAAAAAGTTCCTGGATCTGTGGGATTACCTGTGAGTATAGTTTTCCATTTTTTACTGCTAATTTTCTCGGAAGACTTAAGCTACCGTTGGCACTTCCCGGCTGTGCTATATGCTGCCCCAGCCTGTGACAGTTCCATCCGGCACTTATACGCTCTCCTTCCACTTCAAAGCTTTGCGGAGCATAATAATCTTTTCCTTCATCTAATAGGCCCTTGTTTTCCGGATCAAATTTTCCATCTTTATAAGTTCCTGTATACCATACTACATCTCGTCCATCCTTACGCCCGTCTGCATAAATATAACTGACGATCAAAACCCATGTTCCATCTAAATAAAAGAAATCCGGACACTCTGCAATACCGTACTGGGGATCTGTTTCCCCATATAAGATCCCGGCATATTTCCAGCTTTTAAGATCATCTGATTCATAACGGAATACTGCTGGACGGTCATAACAGCTACCTGCAATGATCATATTCCACTTATCCTCTATCTGAACAACCTTAGGATCCCTGAAATGCCAGGTAACACCTTCTGGTGTTCCCCACACAGCACATTCTTCATGAGTAAAATGAACGCCGTCCTTGCTTTGTTTTGTTACCTGCCACTGTCTTTGCCAGCTGCGGTCTGTTTTTCCGAAATGCCTGGTGTAAAATAAATGTATCACATCTTTTTCGATCACTGCACTTCCAGAAAAAGCTCCGCCCCTGTATTCTCCTTCACAGCCATTTAACTCGATCTGCGGATAAGCTGCAACCGGCTGATGTACCCAGTGAAGAAGATCTTTACTCACTGCATGACCCCAGTGCATATTTCCCCATTCCTGACCATTAGGGTTGTACTGATAAAACAGGTGATAATATCCCTTAAACCAGCAAAGACCGTTTGGATCATTCATCCAGTTTTTATAAGGAGAAAAATGGAAAGTATTTCTGTAATCCTGCGTCAGCGCATCTTTTAAATTATCTTTTGTATAAAAATACGCCTTATCTTTAAATTCTATAAATCTTACTCCCTGCTCCAGCACACAGTCCGGGCAGTAAGAATAGGCTAAAGAAACCTCCAGTTCACAGATCTCCACCTCATATTCCTGCTCTTTTTCCCAGATAAATAAAAAAGTTTCAAAACCGGAAAATTTGTAATATGCTTCCTCTGACAGCTGTCCCTTGTGGAAGATACGAACACAGCCCGGCCGCTCCCCTGTTCTTCTTCCTGTAATATTAATTCTGGTACTGTTTCCGGAATCGATCTTATATCTCACAATACTCCTCCTTTACAAATGCTCTTTACCAGAATGGGATGTCTTCTTTGTTAGAAGGCATCCCATTTACTGCTATTTCATACTTGCTATTTCATAGAATCCTGCACTCTTGCATATTCATCATCTACATAAGATGCCACTGCATCCAGAGATTCCTTTGCGTCAGAACCGGTAAAAATGTCTAACATTGCCTCTGCAAACTTGGAAGTCAATACAGTGTAAACTGGTGTCTTTGGTCTTGGAACAGCCGCCTCAAAAAGCTGTTCTTTTGCAAGACTATATGGATATTCATCCCACTGGGTATTATTTTCATAAGCAGACTTTCTTGCAGGCGGATATCCTCCTACCTCACCGTAAAGTCTGGTAGATTCAGAATTAGTCATGAATTCCAGTGCCACATAAGCTGCATCCGGATCCTTGCAGTCTTTAGAAATTCCCAGTGTCCAGCTTCCACAGTTGGAAACTACATGATCGCCTGTTTTTGGCAGATAAGTTGCTCCCCAATGCAGATCCGGGAACTGCTCAAACTGAACCATTTGGTTCGTATTGCCTGCGATCCACATAGCTGCCTTCTGATCCTGGAACTCAGTAGGAGTAGGATCAATATTTGCAAGTTTTTCATCAAAGAATTTCTGAAGCTTTGCAGCGGTCTCTACACTCTTTTCACTGTTGATGTAGCCATCTGCCTTTGAACCATCTTCACTGACTAACGGTGCACCTGCTGAATCAAATAATGGAGATAAACCGTAAATCATTCCTTCACCCTTATCCATGATAATCTTAATACCTACCATTTCAGGAGTGGAAACTTCTTTTGCCATTTCATACACTTCATCCAGTGTGTAAGCATCATCAATTCCTTCCGGAATACGGAAGCCATGTTCCTCAAATACATCTTTGTTGTAATAGAACAGACTGACTGCTTCATTAAAGCTGACTGCATACATGTCATTCTTGTATGTATTCTGTAATACTGTAGATGGAAGCATGTCGTTTTTGCTGTCCTCGGACACGTAACTGGTGATCGGAACAATAATTCCATTTGCTGCATAGTTAGAAACATTAGGACCGTCTAAAGAAAGAAGATCCGGAAGAATTCCTGCTGCAGCTGCTGAGTTTACCTTATCCTCATAAGCATAAGAAGAACCTCTTGGAATATACTCAATGGTCAGATGATATTTCCCTTCATATTTCTTGTTAAAATCTTCTACTCTCTGGTCAAAAGCAGGTATCATGGTCTTATTTTCCTGATACCACATAGTGATCTCCTTTACCCCATCAGCAGAAGCCCCATCTTTACTTCCACCTGCATTTTCCACCTTGGCAGTTGTTTCTCCCCCATTCTGTGAAGAGCATCCGGTCACGCTTGCCATAGCAAGAGCCGCTGCTGACATCATGATCACCCAATTCCTTTTTTTCATAACTTCTTCTCCTTCCTGTTTTCCTTTCGTTTTTGCTTTTTACTTCATTTTTTCTTTTATTTGCTTCATTTCTGATGACTTTATGGTATCATATCCATGGATTTAAAAACAATATAAAGAATCTGATATAATATGGGTAATATGACACGTTATGAAAAACCTGCATACTTTTTTTCTTGTTTGTGCTATTCTTAAATTGGAAATTTTCTATGACTATGACAGGAGGGCATAAAATGAAAAACCGCAAAATCCAGGAACAGCTTTTAATCTGGTTTCTTATTTTTACTGTGATCCCGCTTTCTGTGATCTCCTCCTGGTGTTATCTGTTAGCTTCCCGGATCATCAACCAGAAATCCAGTTCCTATGCAGCAGAATCCATCCAGCAGTTGTCTGACAACCTGGATCAGTTATTAGTACAGATTGAAAATACCTCTCTTTCCATTTCTTATAATAACTATATCCAGAATGCACTGGAAAATCTGTCAAACGGACAGTCTATCAGCCGGGTGGACAGCTATCAGCTGGAAAAGAATATGATCCTTACATATGACTATGCATCCATGCGGGATATTACCATCCGTCCCGCTGCTTCGATCAAAGACAATAATACTCTTTTTCGTGTACCTGCCAGGCTGGATCCGGATACAGAGGATCTGTTTTACCCGGCTTCTGACCTGACTGATATATACGACATTACCTGGCGCGGTGATACCAGGCAACAGATCATCCAGATGATACGTCCTATTGAAAGTACCAGAAATTTTCATCATATGGGTATCTTATATATTTCGCTTTACAGCAGCTATATTGACAATCTGGTAAAGAATATCCATTTTGATGAGAAAGGATTTGCCCTTATCTTAGATTCCAAAAACCAGCCTATTAATATCAAAGAAGTGGATCCTTCTTTCCTTACAGATCTTGATCCTTTTCTTACCGGCACAAATGGATGTTTTAACCGTAAGATCGGCTCTGTGGATTATGAGTATTTTTATACTACTTCTCCTAAGACCGGCTGGAAATCCCTGGGGATCATTTCAGTTTCTGACCTGCATGCCCAGGTACGAAAACTGGCTCTTTCTGTTATTACAGGCGTACTTTTAGTATCTGCTGTAGCCATATTTATTTCCTACCGGCTTTCACGCTCTTTTGCTGAAAAAATCCATACAGTAACAGCTGCCATGAAAAAAGCCTCAGAAGGCGATTTCTCCGTTAATCTGGCAGAAGGCATTTCAAAAAATGAATTTAACGACTTAAATACCGGTTTTAATCACATGATCCAGAAGATCAATTCCCTGATCCAGACTGTATACAAGGCAGAGCTTTTGCGCAAGGAAGCAGAATATGCTTCCCTGCAGGCACAGACGAATCCACATTTTCTTTATAATACCTTAGATACCATCTGCTGGCAGGCAAAACTTGCAGGCAACGATGCTATTTTTGATACTACCTATTCTCTGGCCTCTCTCCTGCGTGCATCTATGGGAAACACTGATCCTTATATAACTGTTTCCCAGGAACTGTCTTATATCCGTGATTATATACAGATACAGAAAGCCCGCTTCAGGGATAAGATACAGGCAAATATTGCTGTAGAACCGGCACTTATGCCTGTTATGATCCCCAAACTTATTCTTCAGCCTATTGTGGAAAATGCCTTTATCCATGGTCTGGAAGAAAAAAATGGAAACGGTACTATAAAAATAAGCGGGATCTTAAATGATGAGGAAGAAACCGTCCTCTTTATGATCCATGATAATGGTGTGGGAATGACACGGGCCCAGATTGAAAAGGCCTTAGATCCGCCTCCAGGCACGAAAGGCAGCTTTGGACTTTCCAGTGTCCACAAACGGCTCCAGCTTCTGTATGGAACAGATTTTGGCTTAAAGATCCTGTCTGATCCAGGAAAAGGAACCACTATTATCATCCGCATGCCTCTTCATGTTGAAAAAACAGAAAAAGAAAAGCAATATAGAATTTGATTTTGAGGAAATATGTATGTATAAGATAATGATCGCAGACGATGAACCTATCGTACTTGACAGTTTAAAAACATTTCCATGGTCTGATCACCAGTGTTGTGTGACCTGCTTTGCAGAAAACGGCTTAAATGCACTGCATACTCTGGAATCAGAAAAAGTGGATATTTTGATCAGCGATATACGTATGCCGGGGATGAACGGCCTGGAGCTTTCCAAAGCTGTAAAAGAACGATTCCCGGAAACAGAGATCATACTTTTAACCGGCTATGCAGAATTTGAATACGCCAAACAGGCTTTATCACTTGGAATCCGCCAGTACCTTTTAAAGCCATTCCGACTTGAAGATATTGAATCCGCCCTCCTTTCCTGTATCCATTCCTTAGATAACCTGGAAAGCAGGCGCAGACAGCAGACATACATCCAGGAAAAGCTTCAGCTCATCTCTCCTCTTCTCACAGAGCAGATCTACCAGGATCTGTTAGAGGGACGTATTGGGGATTATTCAGAAAAAATAGCTGCCTGCAACATTAAGGATGCTCTTTATGTGGTCATTTCCACCCAAAGTGACTTTCCCGGAAGTTCCTTAGATATTGCCCTCTATGCCCAGATCAAAGAGCTGTTAAATGGAATGGAACCAGAAGTTTATCTTGCCCAGGGCATTGATATTATCAGCTGTATCCTTTGTTTTAATGCAAAGCATTCCCCTGAATTTTGTGAGGTTGCCTCTTTACACCTGTGCGAAATGCTCCAGAAGACAACGCTGCAGGAACTGGGATTCCATATTTCTTTTGGCATCAGCCTTCCAAGTTCTGATATTTTTATGCTTCATCAGTTAAAAAAGCAATCTGTCCAGGCCCTTAACTGCCGGAGCGCTTTAGGTGGAAATTCCCTGATCATGTATTCGGAAATACAGAAAAAACAGGATCATGATATTTTCAATCTGACCATGTATGAAAAGAAAATACAGAAATGTATTGTTCAGAATCAGAAACAAGAATTACAACAGACCTTCCGGCAGTTTTTTGATGAACTGCTCCAGTCTGCCCACGGTGACTTTTCTTATATTAAAAAAACGCTGATCAATCTTGTTGTGCTTACATATCGTTTTGCCGAAAGTTATATTAACAGTTCTGAAAATGAATATGATGCTATCGAACATTTATTCCGCTGTGAAAGTATGGAAACACTGTCCAAAGAATCTCTTTCCCTGTTAGAGTCTCTGATCCAGACAGGATCCAGTTCTTTTGGCGGCGGGATTGCAGAACGCATCACTGATTATCTGGAACAGAATCTGGAGCAGAATGTTTCTCTTGATATGCTGGCCCAGTCTATGAATTACAGCGCCGCTTATCTGTCCCGCCTCATCAAAAAGAATACAGGACAGTCCTTCAGCGAACTGCTTTTAGACCTGCGTTTAAAAAAATCCATGGAGCTTTTACGGCTTACAGATATGCGGATCAATGATATTGCTGCCAAAGCAGGCTACAACGATGTAAGCTATTTCATCTCTATTTTTAAAAAGTGTACCGGCGTCACACCTAAGGAGTGGCGCAGCCTGGCAAAGCTGGGGGAGTTATAGAATGTTATTAAAAAACAGGCGCATCCTGATTTTTCGGATACGCCTGTTTTTTTCCGTTCATTTATTTAAGGATAATATCATCACGGCCAGGGCCATTAGATACCATTGTGATCGGTACTTCAATCTCTTTTTCTACAAACTCAATATACTTACGGCAGTTCTCTGGGAGATCTGCGTAATTCTTGATTCCGCGGATATCTGTCTTCCAGCCTGGAAGCTTGGTAAATACCGGTTTAGCCTTTTCAAGCTTTGCAGTAGTTGGGAAGTCTCTGGTCACTTCGCCGTCGATCTCATAGCCAATGCAAACCGGGATCTCATCTAAGTAGCCAAGTACATCTAATACTGTGAAGGCCACTTCAGTAGCGCCCTGGATACGGCAGCCGTATCTGGTAGCAACTGCATCGAACCAGCCTACTCTTCTTGGACGTCCGGTAGTAGCGCCGTACTCGCCGCCGTCACCGCCACGGTTTCTTAACTCTTCTGCTTCATCACCGAAGATCTCGCTGACAAATGCGCCTGCGCCAACTGCGCTGGAGTATGCCTTAACAACAGTAGTAATATCCTTGATCTCATATGGTGGGATACCTGCGCCGATAGCACCGTAAGCAGCCAGTGTAGAGGAAGAAGTTACCATTGGGTAAATTCCGTGATCCGGATCCTTTAAGGAACCTAACTGTCCCTCTAACAGGATCTTCTTGCCTTCTTTAATGGCATTGTGCAGATATGCAGATACGTCACATACATATGGACGGATCATTTCACGGTAGGTTACTAACTCATCGTACAGTTCCTTTGGATCTAACAGAGGTTTGTGGTACAGATGCTCAAGAAGTACGTTCTTGATCTCGCATACTCTCTCTGTCTTTTCCTTTAACAGATCATCATCAAAGAGTTCGCTTACCTGGAAGCCGATCTTTGCATATTTATCAGAATAGAATGGAGCAATTCCGGACTTGGTGGAGCCAAAGGACTTACCAGCCAGACGAGCCTCCTCATAAGTATCAAACAGTACATGGTAAGGCATCAGGATCTGTGCTCTGTCAGAAACCAGGATGTGTGGCTTCGGAACGCCTCTGTCTACGATAGACTGGATCTCCTTGATCAGATATGGGATGTTTAATGCAACGCCATTTCCAATGATGCTGGTAGTGTGCTGATAGAATACACCAGATGGAAGAAGATGAAGCGCAAATTTACCATAATCATTGATAATGGTATGACCTGCATTACTTCCGCCCTGGAAACGGATGATAATGTCAGACTCTTTTGCAAGCATATCTGTGATCTTGCCTTTTCCTTCGTCTCCCCAGTTAGCACCTACAATTGCTCTAACCATACGTAAATTCCTCCTTGGGGCATAAGCCCAGTATCATAATAAATAATCAATCTTCTTTTACTTTACTATATTATAGGCTATAAGTAAAGTGATTATTTATTATGAATGTCATAATATCAGCTTATGTTATCTGTATCCGCTATCTATTTTTCTTATTTCCCTGTAAGCAGTTCCAACAGGTGCTTTCCCGCCATAGACATTAACCCCGACTCTCCTGTTACCAGACAGATGGAACGGGACGGCATTTTTTCCTTAAAGGAAAGGGCAAATACTTCTCCCCGCTCTATTGCTTCTTCTGCAAAGCCTTCCATCACGCAGCCAACGCCCATGTTCCGCCTGGCAAACTGTACGATCATATCACTGGTAGCCAGCTCAAATTCCGGCTTTAATTCAATGCCTTTCTGGGATAAAAACTGATCCATAAACAGGCGGGTGCTGGTATTTTTTTCAAGGAAGATACAGGGAAGATCACAGAGAATGGAATAGTCCAGCTCTTTCCCCTGCAATTCTTTAAAGCTGCTTCCTGCAATAAATACATTATCAATCGGCTTTACCTCTGTACTGTGGATAGCTCCATGACCTGAAAATGGCGTTGTTACCACACCGAAGTCGATCTTGCCCTCTTCCAGGCAGCGGATGGTCTCCGGAGTCGGCGCATTGGTCACTGTCACCTTGATCTTCGGATATTCTTTGTGGAACTGCTCCAGATAAGGAAGTAAAAAGAACTGCAGTGTCATGTCACTGGCACCGATCCGCACCTCTCCCATATCCATATCCAGCATTCTTTTAAGCATCCGTCCGCCTTCTAGCAGCTGTTCTACCCCGCCTTTTACATAATGGTATAACAGTTCTCCTTCTCTTGTAAGGAGCACCCCTTTGGAAGTACGGGAAAATAATTTTGTTCCCGCCTCTTTTTCCAGCTGACGCACTGCCTGGCTTACTGCCGGCTGGGAAATGCAAAGTCTCTGGGCCGCTGCCGTAAGGCTGCCTTCCTGACATACATAATAAAATACCTTGTAGTATTCCAGATTGATATTCATAAAATTCCCCTTGCATAAAGCGCAGGATCCCTGTGCTTATTAAAAGGGGGCTGAATGCTTTCGCTCCAGCCCCCTTCGTCCATTTATTTCAAATTTGTGATCTTTTATACATTGATCTGAGCAGTCATTCCCAGAACTTCTTCGTTTTCCTTTAAGATCGGGTTGATGACTTCCTCTAAGAACTCTTCTACCTGCTTTGGTGCGCGTCCTACATAGCGGGATGGCTCCATAGCCTTCTTTAAATCCTCTAAGGACAGGTTGAATGCAGGATCTGCTGCGATCAGCTCTAACAGATTATTGTCCTCACCCTTTTCTTTTACGTTTCTGCCTGCTTCCATGGAAAGCTGACGGATACGCTCATGAAGTTCCTGACGGTCTCCACCTGCCTTTACAGCATCCATCATAATGTTTTCTGTTGCCATAAATGGAAGCTCTGCCATCATGTGCTTCTCAATTACCTTTGGATATACTACCAGTCCGTCTACTACGTTTAAGTACAGATCCAGGATACCATCGATAGCTAAAAATCCTTCCGGTACGGACAGTCTCTTATTTGCAGAGTCATCCAGAGTACGCTCAAACCACTGGGTAGAAGCAACTAACATTGGATTCATCATATCGCTCATTACGTAGTTGGACAGGGAAGCAATGCGCTCGCTGCGCATCGGGTTTCTCTTGTATGCCATAGCGGAAGAACCGATCTGGTGCTTTTCAAATGGCTCTTCTACTTCTTTTAAGTGCTGCAGAAGGCGGATATCATTGGAGAACTTGTGAGCACTCTGTGCGATACCTGCTAAAACGCTGAGCACACGGCTGTCGATCTTTCTGGAATAGGTCTGTCCGGATACAGGATAGCAGCCGGAAAATCCCATTTTCTCTGCGATCCGCTGATCTAAACGACGGCATTTTTCATGATCTCCGTCAAACAGCTCCAAGAAACTTGCCTGGGTTCCTGTGGTTCCCTTAGAACCTAACAGACGCATAGAACCGATGAGATATTCCAGATCGTCTAAATCCAGCTTTAATTCCATCATCCATAAGGTTGCTCTCTTACCTACAGTTGTAGGCTGTGCAGGCTGGAAATGGGTAAATGCCAGTGTTGGCTGATTTTTGTACTTATCTGCAAATTTAGCCAGTTCAGCCAGTACGTTTAATAATTTCTTGCGGACTAACTGCAGAGCCTCAGTCATAATGATCAGATCTGTATTGTCTCCTACATAACAGGAGGTAGCGCCTAAATGGATAATGCCTTTTGCCTTCGGGCACTGTACGCCGTATGCGTACACATGGCTCATAACATCGTGACGTACTTCTTTTTCTCTTGCCTTTGCAACATCATAATTGATGTCATCTGCATGGGCTTTCAGCTCGTCGATCTGCTCCTGTGTAATATTTAATCCCAGTTCTTTCTCTGTCTCGGCCAGCGCGATCCAGAGTTTTCTCCAGGTCTTGAATTTCATATCCGGTGAAAAAATGTACTGCATCTCTTTGCTTGCATAACGCTCAGAAAGAGGGCTTACGTATTTATCATTACTCATTGGTTTTTCCTCCTGTGCCTGCTTAGTAGGCTTTTTTTACTCATGAACCCCGCGCTAACGCGCTCTACTGTCTGCTCCGCAGACGGTTCATTCGTTAACGGTTTGTGAAAAACAAATGTCTGCTTCGCAGCCGCTTGTTTTCCCCTGCACTCGTTACAGTATAACATATCTGCGTTTTCTAAACAACCATCTACTTCTCATAGCTGCCGCGGATATCTTCTTTTGGCGGCTCGATCGGATAATCCCCGCTGAAACATGCAGTACAGATCGCCTTTCCTCCTGCCATTTCATACAGACGGTCCAAAGCCAGATAGGATAAGCTGTCTGCCCCTAAAAGTTCACGGATCTCTTCTACTGTACGGTTATGAGCGATCAGCTGGTCTTCTGACGGGATATCGGTTCCGAAGTAACATGGATGAAGGAATGGCGGCGCACTGATGCGCACATGGACTTCTTTGGCTCCTGCGTCTCTTAACATGCCTACGATCAGGGCACTGGTAGTTCCACGGACAATAGAGTCATCGATCATGATCACACGTTTTCCTGCCACAGCTTCTTTTAATACATTTAATTTAATGCGGACCGCTGATTCACGGCTACTCTGTTTTGGCTTGATAAAAGTTCTTCCTACATAGGAATTCTTTACAAAAGCAGTTCCATAAGGAATACCTGACTCCATTGCATAGCCAAGGGCTGCTGCATTTCCGGACTCCGGAACGCCCACTACCAGATCTGCATCTACCGGTGAGTCCATTGCCAGAAAACGGCCTGCCTGAATACGGGAATGATATACGCTTACACCGTCAAATACACTGTCCGGTCTTGCAAAATAAATATATTCAAAAATACATCTTGCTTCTTTTGCATGATCTGTAAAGCAAAGTTCTTTATTAGAAGCAATGCCGTCCTTTGTAATGGTAACGATCTCACCTGGCTCTACGTCACGGATAAATTCTGCACCGATAGTCTCTAAAGCACAGGTCTCAGATGCCAGAATATAGGCATTATCTCTCTTTCCGATGCAGAGAGGCTTAAATCCAAATGGATCTCTGGCTCCGATCAGCTTTCTTGGGCTCATGATCACCAGGGAATATGCTCCCTTGATCTTTTTCATAGCTTCTGCCACTGCCAGCTCTACGGTTGGTGTATGGATACGCGCCCTTGCAATGTGATACGCAATGACCTCAGAGTCAATGGTAGTCTGGAAAATAGCGCCTGTGTATTCTAATTCATGACGCAGCTCCGGTGCATTGACCAGGTTTCCGTTGTGAGCTAACGCCAGGGTTCCTTTTACATAGTTTAATACCAGAGGCTGCGCATTCTCTCTGGTACTGCTTCCTGCTGTTGAATATCTTACATGGCCTACACCGATATTTCCATGAAGTGGTTCGATCACATCCGGTGTAAATACTTCGTTGCAAAGACCCATTCCCTTATGCGCACTTACTTTTCCTTTTGGGCCTTCTGTATCACTGACTGCAATACCGCAGCTTTCCTGTCCTCTGTGCTGAAGAGCAAACAGGCCATAATAAATTGTGGAGGCAACATCATTTCCGTCAAAATCATAAATGCCGAAAACACCACATTCCTCCCGCACTTCATCTCCTCTGATATCAAAGTCCATCTGATTCTGGTTCATTGGTCTTTCCTTTCCGCTTTCGCCTTTTATCACAGTCTTGTCATTTATAAGTCATAACGATAAAAGAAGTCATTTTCAGTAGAAATTATAATACACGTTTTCTGTGAATACAAGCAACAGGCTCATTAAAATTCCTAATGAATAAATTCCCTCTGTTCTAATCAGTCTGTTTTTTCTCCTCCCGGATCTTGAAAAATAACACTTTTCCTTCTTTCAGATAAACAGCAGCGCCTTCTTTTAAAACCGGATTTGCTGTATCATCATCCTGTTTTTTTCCAGATTTTTCCAATACATATTGTTCCCGGACTACTTCTTTTTGGATCAGGTATTCCAGGATCTTCTCTTTTCCCGGCCATGGCACAGAAAGCCCCTGCCAGTTCTCCTGCCCTGTGGCAGAGGTTGAAAACAGAAAAGGTGTCAGAAATAAAAAGAAAGCTAACATTTTACCTTTCTTTTTCTTCTTTTTCCAGGCTCTCACCCCTGCCTTTCGCATTTTCTTTAATTGTTTCACTGCTTTTCTTTTTTTCATGGGAGTCCTTTCCCACGCACTCCAGTTTTATTATAGAAAATTTTTATCGTTCCTTCAAGAGTAAAACAGGCTGTTAAAAAAAGCAAAAAACTGCCAGGAAAAAGAATTTTCATCTTTCTCCTGACAGTCATCACTGCAGCGCATATGACAAGTGTACCTTTGCACGCTCATTGATCACATAAGTTACCTGCCTTCCACATCACTTGCTGCATCGGAAGCGCCACGGCTCAGATCATCTGTAAGATCATCGAGCAGCCCTTCTCCGGTAGTCTCGATCTCTCCATTGGTGCCGCCGGTCATGGTGCCATTTTCTCCTTCGCCCCAGCCGGATGCGGTATCTCCATTCATGCCATTTTCCCCGGTTCCTGCTCCTGTTCCATTTCCAGTCTCAGAAGCCGCCGAGGAAATAGCACTGTTCTGCTCCGTCCCATTCATATTGCCATTTTTTCTTCCTGCACAGGCAGTAAGGGAAAGAGACAAAAGCACAAACATGCATACAAATAAAAACGGTCTGATCTTTTTCATAAAACATTCTCCTTTCGTTTACCTGCTATTAGTATGTAACATCAGAGAATGCTTTATAGTGTTAAATTTTTCCAGACAAAATCTACAGCTGCACTACGTCACTCATGTCGTATAATCCAGGTTCTTTTCCAGCTAAAAATTTTGCTGCTTCCAGAGCGCCTTTTGCGAAAATAGCCTTGGAATATGCTGTATGATTAAAGGTAATGACCTCATCTTTTCCGGCAAAGATCACATCATGATCTCCTACAATAGAACCGCCGCGGACAGATGCAATGCCGATCTCCTTTGGATCTCTCTTTTCATGAACGCTGCTGCGGTCATATACATAGTGATACTGATTGCCTAAAGCTTCGTTCATAGACTCAGCCAGTGCAAGGGCAGTTCCGCTTGGAGCATCCTTTTTCTGATTGTGGTGTTTTTCCACGATCTCAATATCAAAACCGGAACTAGCCAGTACTTTCGCTGCCTCCTGGACCAGTTTTAATAAAAGGTTTACGCCTAAAGACATATTGGCAGAACGCAGTACTGCTGTTTTTTCTGCTGTCTCTTTTACTTTTTTGATCTGCTCTTCAGAAAGTCCAGTAGTACAAAGTACCAGTCCCAGCTTCTTTTCTGCACAGAAATCCATAAGATGGTCTGCTGCCTTCGGAGAAGCAAAATCTACTACTACATCTGCCTCTTCTTTGCATTCCTCTAAGGATGCATAGACCGGATATCCATTTTCTTTATCATTTTTAAGATCAATGCCTGCAACAATGGTAAGCCCTTCCATATCCTTTGCCATTCCGGTGATGACCTGGCCCATAACACCGTTGCAGCCATGCATGATGACTCTGACCATTTTTCTTTCCTTTCTCCTGCTGCCCTAAAGAATAGTTTTCTCCTTACAGCAGTCCGTATGCCTGTAATTCCTTCTTAAGAACTTCCTGATGCTCAGGTTCCATCTCAGTAAGAGGCATTCTTAAAGGTCCTGTTTCTTTTCCTAACAGGTTCATAGCTGCCTTAACAGGGATCGGGTTTACCTCGCTGAATAAAGCATGGATCAGTGGGATCGCATCTAACTGAAGCTTTGCACTGCGCTTTACATCACCGGCAAAATATGCTGCACAGATCTCATGTGCCTGAGCAGGAGCTACATTTGATAATACAGAGATAACACCCTTTCCGCCTAAGGATAATAATGGAACGATCTGGTCATCATTTCCGGAGTACAAGTCAATACCGCCGTCTGTTAAGTTCATTAAAGTTGCAGTAGCAGAGAAATCACCATTAGCCTCTTTTACGCCAACGATATTATCTACATTTTTCCAAAGATGAGCGATGGTAGCAGGCTGGATGGTCACACCGGTTCTTCCGGTGATATTGTAAAGAAGCATTGGGATCTTTACGGAATTTGCAACTGCGGAAAAATGTGCGATCAGACCCTTCTGGGTTGCCTTATTGTAATATGGAGATACTACTAACAGACCGTCAGCACCATTCTTCTCTGCTTCCTGGGACAGATAAATAGCAGTCTCTGTGCAGTTAGAACCTGTACCAGCAATTACAGGAATACGCTTCTTTGTAACTTCACATACAAACTTGATAACGTCTAAGTGCTCCTCATGGGTCATGGTAGATGCTTCACCTGTTGTACCGCAGGCAACAATGGCATCTGTACCTCCTGCGATCTGCTCTTCTACGATCTCCTCTAACTTGTCGTAATTAACCTCTCCATTTGCCTTAAATGGTGTGATCAGTGCAACACCGGCGCCTTCATAAATTGCCATGTCTTTTCTCCTCCTAAATATAGTAAAATTGTTGGAAACACGCAGTACGCGTCCCCGGATCCACCAGAGTGTTCCTATCGCAATGTGATCTGGAAAAATCTGGTGATCACATCAAAAGAAAAGGAAGGGCTGAGGTAAATGTCAGCTCTTCCAACGGTTTCGCATCTTCACGAATCTGCTCTTTCGGTAGCTCTCCATCCACCCGGATGACAGTCACAAAGTTCTTAACCCTGTGCCCAGAAAAGACTCTTTCAGGTTTCCTCTTTTCTTCGGCGCTTTTCCCTTTCACCAGACCTTCTTCTGTGCCTGTCACATCCGGCCGGTTACTTTTGATCAGCGCAACCTCTACTCTGTTTTATGTTCTTAATATTAGCATTATCAGTTGCAGATGTCAACTGTAAATATTTAACCCTCACAGTGTTCATAACGTGTCTGAACCTTGGTGATCTCGTCTGCGTACTCATCTAATTCCTGAGGATAAACGGTTCCTGTCATGATCAGTTCTGCTTCGGACTGTCTTGCCTGACAGATCAGCGCCTTTAACTCCTCCAATGAAATAATGCCTTCATCCAGGATCCCCAATATCTCATCCAGGATCAGGATATCGCACTCTCCTGTAACCAGTACCTTTTTTGCGAAATTCAAACCATTGCGGATATTGATCCTTGCTTCGTCCTTTTCTTCCTCTGAAAGCTGGTCAAAAAAGATGGGTGATTTTTCAAATCGGAATAATTTGAACTCCGGTTCCAGTCGTTTTACGATCTCCATACCTTCTGTTTCCATGGAACCCTTTAAAAACTGTACCATGATGACTGTTTTCCCTTTTAAAAGAGCGGTCACACCTCGTCCTAAGGCACTTGCGGTCTTTCCTTTTCCAGGTCCGCAGATCACCTGTATCAGATTTTCTTTCATCATTCTGCACCTCATGTCTGTTCTCTCATGTGAGCATTTTTCAAAACCACTCTAGCACAATTTATGTAATAATGCAAATATTTCTTACGATTTCCAGAAGATTTTCCTGCCTAAATATGAAAATTTATTTAAAATTCATCACACTCCAGCTTGCTGATGGATACTTCATAAGCAATACGCTTCTCACATTCTGTCTCCGTGATCTTCTTTGTATACTCCCGGCTCTGGACTCTTCCCCAGATACGGACCCTTGTTCCAACCTCAAAGCCAGAAGCAAAACGGGCATTACGGCCCCAGCTGATACAAGGGATATAATCTGATTTTCCATAAGGACGGTTTACAGCTAAAAGAAGGTCTGCGATCTCTCTTCCAAGAGGTGTTTTGCGGTAGATCGGCGCCTTGCAGATATAGCCGTCTAAGAAGATCTGGTTCGTCTTTGTGTAATCGGTAAATTCATCCATAAAATGGATCTCACGTACAAATACCGATAACATCAGGCGGTTTTTAGTACCTTCGTGACGGTTATAGGAACGGAACTGGCCAACGGCTTCCATGGTACAGCCCTTATAGTCCTTATGTACATCCACAAGCCGCTCAGAAACCATTAAAGGAATGATATCCGCCTGTTCACTTAAACGGTTGACAGATAATTCTACCATATAAAAGCCTTCTCCAAAGACCTCATGGCTGAATGTGAAATCTGATACGATCTCTCCGATCACACTTACCTTGTTGTTTTCGATCATTTTTTCTGTCATAGTACTTCTCCTCTTCTTTTCCATTTTTATTTTATGATATCAGGGTCAAAAGGTGGGAAATCCGACGTAAGCTTGCTTGCAGGAGGATTTATCAACTTGGGACCCGCCAAAAACATGAGTAAGAAGCCATTTTTGAAGAAAAATGAGCGGATTACGAATGTTTTTAGGATTGCGTGAGTGCAACGCACGTAGCAATCCGGTATCTTGGGGGCCATGTACCTTTGGACACCTACATAGATAATTTATGAAAAGATGAAAAGAAATAGACCGGATATGCATAAAAATCCACCTCTGTTTTCCGACATAAAACGACAGGAGAAACAGCGGTGGATCTTACATATGATTTCCTAACAATATTTATTTTTCAAATAATTTCCAGATCTCGTCCAGTACGATCACGCTGCAGGATACACCTAAGATCTTGCACCACAATCCTACAGACAGAGGAACTGTCTCAAATACAGCGCCTCCGGCCTGTGTAATGATGATCTGAAGGATCAGGACCAGTAAGAATATGCCAAGCATCAGCTTATTATTAAGCAGGTTCTTATACATTGGTGTGCGGTCCAGTTCACGGCAGTTAAAAGCATTAAACAGCTGGAATACCACAAACAGGGTAAATAATACAGTTGACTCCTGTTCCGGCGCTGCCCCTAAAAAGTTAGTAAAATGCTGGAGCATAAATACAATGGAGATAAAAATACCGTTTACAAAAATACGGCTGATCATGGACCTGGAAATAATATTTTCATCTCTTCTTGTAGGCGGATGATTTAAAATATCATCACGGATGGGTTCCAGTCCTAAAGTCAGTGCTGGCGGGCCGTCCATGATAATGTTGATCCATAACAGTTCAAGAGCTGTAAATGGTGTTTCAAAGCCTGCTAAAATGGAACAGACTACAACCACTACAGATGATACGTTTACAGTCAGCTGGAACTGGATAAAGCGCTTAAAGTTTTCATAGATGGCACGGCCCCACTGCACCGCCTTCATGATGGTAGAGAAGGAGTCATCCAGAAGAACGATATCGCTGGCTTCCTTGGTAACTTCTGTACCTGCAATACCCATGGCAATACCTACGTCTGCATTCTTGATAGCAGGTGCATCATTGATACCGTCACCGGTTACTGCCACTACATTTCCCTGTGCCTTTAATGCTTTTACCACACGCATCTTTACAAGAGGGGTACTTCTGGCAATAACCTGGATCTTTTTAAGTGCCTGTGCCAGTTCTTCATCGGACATGTTTTCGATCTCAGATGCCTCTACTGCAATGTGGTCTGCATCCAGCATATGAAGCTCATCTGCAATAGCTCTTGCAGTTAAAATATTGTCGCCGGTAAGCATTTTTACTTCAATACCTGCTTTGCGGCAGCGGCCGATGGCACCATAAACATCAGGGCTTAATGGGTCGGAAATAACAACGAAACCATCATAGATCAGGTCTGTTTCCAGTTCTTCCTGTGTTTCTTCCCCGGTGTACTGATCCAGCTTTTTATGTGCAAAAGCAAGGATACGTCCTGCGCGGCTCTGGAAAGAAGTGATCTTTTCTTCCAGTGCATTCTTCTCTTCATCAGACAGATTAACCGACAGGTTCATGATCTTTTCCGGATTTCCCTTTACATAAAGCATATAACCTTCTGCTGTACGCAGGATCGTACTCATATCCTTTTTCTGGGAAGAAAATGGGAAAATGTGGGCAATATCTGCCTCTTCTCTTTTCTTTGTATAATCCCAGCCTGCTTTTCTGGCTGCTACTAAAAGAGCACATTCCGTAGGATTTCCGATAAAGCTGTCTTTTCCGTCTTCAATCGTCACATTGGCATTGCTGTTGATACAGAAGTTTTCCAAAAGACAGACGTCCGTAAGCTTCTCAGGCTCTAACAGTTCTCCTTTGGCGTAGATCTGCTGTACGGTCATCTTATTTTCTGTTAAAGTTCCTGTTTTATCGGAACAGATGATATTAATACAGCCGACAGTCTCACAGGCGATCATCTTCTTTACCAGAGCATTTTCACGGGACATTTTAATAATGTTTAATGCCAGTGATACAGCCACGATGGTAGGAAGACCTTCCGGAACTGCTGCTACGATCAGGACAATACTGGTGATAAAAGCATCAGACACTGTTTCCCAGTTCATGGTATGGGACATGGCAAAACCGATGATCTGGATGGCAAATACGATAAAGGCTGCTGTAGCGCCTAAAACTGTGATCACTTTTCCCAGACGGTCCAGTTTTTCCTGAAGAGGTGTGGTGTCTTTTTCAATTGAGGATAATTCTTTTGCGATCTGTCCAAACTCTGTGTTGTTTCCTACTGCAGTTACCACTGCTTTTCCTGTACCGCTTGATACAAAGCAGCCGGAATACAGCATGTTTCTGCGCTCTGCCACAGGTGTGGACTGGGGACAGACGTAATCTGCCTCTTTTGCTGCAGGAAGGCTTTCTCCTGTAAGAGAAGACTCATCGGTGCTGAGGTCATTGCTCTCTAATAATCTTGCATCTGCTACCAGCTTATCTCCCGTTTCTACTAAAAGGATATCACCTACTACAATGTCCTTCTGCGGGATCAGCTGGGGAGAATTATCTCTTAATGCTTTTACCAGTGTATCTTCATTGATGCGGTTTAATGCCTCGAAAGCTTTGGCACTTTTTCCCTCTGTAACAATAGTGATCACTACAGATAATGCGATCGCCGCGAAAATACCGGCGCATTCCAGGAAGTTATATTCTCCACCTGTCATATAGCGGGCAATATTTACTCCTAAGGTGATCACTGCCGCAAAGATCAGCATCAGAAGCATAGGCTCTGTGGAAGCATCCCAGATCTTTTTAAGCAGGGATTCATGGCTCTCCCGGATAAAGGTGTTGGAACCATACTTTTTGCGAGACTGCTCTGCCTGTTCTTTTGTCAGGCCGCCGCTTCCGTCTGAATGCAGGTCTGAAAGTACCTGTTCAGGGGTTTTGGTGTACGCGTCTTTCATTTTTCTTCTCCTTGTATTTTATTGTTATCAATAATACCAGATTGCTCCGTGCTTCGCACTCACGCAATCTTCAAAAATCCTCCTGCAAGCAAGCTTGCATCGGATTTTAGACCTTTTGACCCTGTATTATCATATTAAAAAACGAGACATCATGTATGGCAAATAAGCCATACATGAGTCTCGTTATTTAAGACAAGCCAGGTCCTTGACCAGTATGTTGACTTGTCACACTGCCCTTACGGGCAGTGCCACTACTCCCTCAGTTGGGTATTATATTACTCACGAGCCCCGCGCTACGCGCTCTACTGCCTGCTTACGCAGGCGGCTCGCATATATTTCTACTTATTCTTGAAAGAAGCTCTCTTACGAAGAGTTGGATCCAGGATCTTCTTACGGATACGCAGGCTCTCTGGGGTTACTTCCAGAAGTTCATCTGTATCGATGAAGTCCAGGCACTGCTCCAGGCTCATGATCTTAGGCGGAGTCAGCTTTAATGCTTCATCAGCGCTGGAAGAACGTGTGTTGGTCAGCTTCTTGGTCTTGCAGACATTGATCTCAACGTCTTCAGCCTTCGGGCTCTGTCCGATGACCATACCGGAATATACCTTAACACCAGGTCCGATGAACAGAGTACCTCTCTCCTGTGCATTGAACAGACCGTAAGTAATAGACTCACCAGCCTCAAATGCGATCAGGGAACCGGTCTGACGATATGCGATATCACCTTTGTACTCAGCGTAGCCGTCGAAAATTGTATTTAAGATACCATTACCCTTTGTATCGGTCATGAAATCGCCTCTGTAGCCGATCAGGCCTCTGGAAGGAATGGAGAATTCCAGTCTGGAATAGCCGCCAGCTGCCTGGCTCATACCCTGAAGAGCACCCTTTCTGGAGGTCAGCTTCTGGATAACAACACCGGTGTATTCTTCCGGAACATCAATATAAGCTAATTCCATTGGCTCTAATCTGCGGTTGCGCTCGTCATATTTGTAAAGAACTTCTGCCTTACTTACTGCGAACTCATATCCCTCACGACGCATATTCTCGATCAGAACGGACAGATGCAGCTCACCACGACCGGATACCTTGAAGCAGTCTGCAGAGTCAGTTTCCTCTACACGAAGGCTGACGTCTGTATTTAACTCACGGAACAGTCTGTCTCTTAAGTGACGGGAGGTGATGAATTTACCTTCCTGTCCGGCTAACGGGCTGTCATTTACCATGAAATACATAGCAATAGTCGGCTCGGAGATCTTCTGGAATGGGATCGCTTCCGGATTTTCAGGGGAGCAGATAGTATCTCCAATGTGGATATCTGCAATACCGGAGATAGCTACGATAGAACCGATTTCTGCCTTCTGTACTTCTACTCTCTTTAAGCCATCGAACTCATACAGCTTACCGATCTTGATCTTTTTGAACTTATCCGGATCATGATGGTTTACCAGAACACATTCCTGGTTTACCTTTAAGCTGCCGTTGTCGATCTTACCAACACCGATACGTCCTACGAACTCATTGTAGTCAATGGTACTGATCAGAACCTGGGTTGGAGCTTCCGGATCACCTTCCGGAGCCGGGATATGCTTAACGATGGTTTCAAACAGAGGTTCCATATCATTGTTGGTATCATCTAATTCATATCTTGCAAAACCTGCTCTTGCAGATGCATAGATAAATGGGCAGTCTAACTGCTCATCAGAAGCGTCCAGATCCATCATCAGTTCCAGAGTCTCATCAATAACCTCTGCCGGTCTTGCTTCCGGACGGTCGATCTTGTTGATGCAGACGATAACGGAAAGGTCTAATTCCAGAGCCTTCTGAAGCACGAACTTTGTCTGAGGCATAGGACCTTCGTAAGCATCCACTACCAGTACAACACCGTTTACCATTTTAAGTACACGCTCTACTTCACCGCCGAAGTCTGCATGTCCTGGTGTGTCGATGATATTGATCTTTGTATCTTTGTAGTATACAGCGGTATTCTTGGAAAGGATGGTGATACCTCTCTCACGCTCAATATCGTTGGAGTCCATTACACGTTCCTGAACTTCCTGGTTGGCACGGAATACACCGCTCTGCTTTAACAGCTGGTCTACCAGAGTTGTTTTACCATGGTCTACGTGGGCGATAATGGCAATGTTTCTTACATCTTCTCTTTTTGTCTTCATAGTGATTATCTTCCTTTTATATATACGAATCTTTTTGTCTCAGCCACAATTTCGTAGTATAGCATTCCATACTCCATATTGCAAGGATTTTTTCATTGTATTTTCTTTGTACTTTATAACAATATCAGTTCTCCCCCGCACTTTCCATAGTACACTTCCCCGTCTGTGCGGATCACTGCCCTGCCGTTTGTGCTTTCCACCAGCTTGGCCTTAAAACTTTCTTCCTGCTCTCCCGGCACTAAAAAGATAAATACCACTTTATCTGTATACTGGCTGTCCAGTGTGTCAATGCCTTCCTGGGCTGCAAGGTACTGGATTTTTCCCACTCCATTGTAATCGGTAATCACTTCCATACGCACTCCCTGTTTTTTCTCCAGGATCTGTGCATTTGCAAGACCTTCTTTTACTGCCCCGGAATAAGCCCTTACCAGGCCCCCTGTGCCAAGAAGTGTGCCCCCAAAATATCGGGTGACTACAGCACACACGTCCATCAGTCCTTCTCCCATAAGCACATCCAGCATAGGTTTTCCCGCTGTCTGGGAAGGTTCTCCGTCATCGCTGCATCTTGCTGTAGGCGTTGCCCCTTCTCCTTTAAGAATATAGGCATAACAGTTATGCCTTGCATCCCAGTATTTCTTTCTGGTCTCTTCTACGAAGGCCAAAGCCTCTTCTTCTGACTTTACAGGCCGTATCTGGGCAATGAACCGGGATTTTTTCTCCACCAGTTCTCCCATTCCTTCCTTATATATAATCTTACAGTTTTCCGCCACTTTATACGCTCCTTATAAAAACATTTATATTTATCATAATATAGTTATCCCACTCTTGCAAGCGGCTATTAGTATCCCCCTTTTCATTTTCTGAAAATTGTTGTATAATCGTAGGAGTTTAATCGGCTATTTTCTGTTCAAAATGCCGACACACTGCGTAAAGGAGACTATATGAACTACGGACAATATGAGACTGAGCGAAGGCTTAAGTCCCTTTCATCTAAGACCGGAAAGTACACATCCAAACTCGTTTTTAATATTTTCAAGGCATTTTTTATCCTGTTCCTTTTCCTGGCAGTTGCAGGTGCTGCAGTTGGTTTCGGAATGATCAAGGGTATTATTGATAATGCCCCTTCTGTGGATATTATGAACATCCAGCCGGACCGTTTTGCTACTACGGTTTATGATGCAGATGGAAATCTGACGGAAACTCTTGTTACCAGCGGCTCCAACCGTGAGTCAGCCACTTACGAAGAACTTCCTGAAAATCTGGTCAATGCCTTTGTTGCCATTGAAGACTCCCGTTTCTGGACCCATGACGGCATTGATCTTCGTTCCATTGCCAGAGCTGTAAAAGGCGTAGTCAGTGATGATTATTCCGGCGGCGGAAGTACCATTACCCAGCAGCTGATCAAAAATAATATTTTTTCCGGCGGTATGGAGACAAGCTGGGGCGCCCGTATTGAGCGAAAGCTCCAGGAACAGTACCTGGCAGTCCAGCTGGAAAAAAATTCCGGTTTAAACAAAGAAGAAACAAAAAAAACTATTATCACCAACTATCTGAACACCATTAACCTGGGCAGCAATACCCTGGGAGTTAAGGTTGCCGCACGGCGGTATTTTAACAAAGAAGTTTCTGACCTTACTCTTGCAGAGTGTACCGTCCTTGCATCTATCACTTCCAATCCTTCCCGATATAATCCCATTACCAATCCTGAAAACAACAATACAAGACGTCAGATCGTCCTTCAGAACATGGTAGACCAGAATTATATCTCCAAACAGGATATGGAAAATGCTCTTTCTGATGATGTATATGACCGGATCCAGAATGTAAATACCGCTACCAAGGAGACCAACTCCCACTACAGCTATTTTACAGACGAACTGATCGAACAGGTGACAGAAGCCTTAATGAAGAAATTAGGCTACACCGAAAGCCAGGCAAGCAATCTGGTATATTCCGGCGGACTTAAGATCTACACCACCCAGGATCCGAAGATCCAGGCAATCGTAGATGAAGAAGTCAATGATCCAGGCAATTATACAGTCGCTAAATACTCTGTGGAATACCGTCTTTCTGTCAACCATGCAGATGGCACTACCCAGCATTATTCAGAAGAAAATTTACGTGCCTACCGTAAGAACACTTTAGGAGACACTTCTTTCGAAGGACTTTACAACAGCAAAGAAGAAGTCCAGGCAGATATTGACCGGTACAAAGAATGGCTTTTAAAAGACGGGGATGACGTGATCGCAGAACGTCAAAACCTGATCCTGCAGCCTCAGGCATCCTTCTTTATCATGGATCAGCACACAGGTGAGGTAAAAGCCCTTTCCGGCGGCCGCGGCGAGAAAACAGCCAGCCGTACCTTAAACCGTGCTACCAATGTTTACCGCCAGCCAGGTTCTTCTTTTAAAGTACTTACTGCATTTGCTCCTGCTATTGATACCTGCGGAGCCACCCTGGGAACCGTTTACTATGACGCGCCTTATACCATTGGCACTAAAACTTTCCGCAACTGGTGGGGAGAGAGCCGTGGATTTACCGGTTATTCCAACATCCGTGAAGGTATTATCTACTCCATGAACATTGTAGCAGTCCGTACTTTAATGGAAACTGTTACTCCCCAGCTTGGTGTGGAATATGCAGAAAACCTAGGCATTACTTCTCTTACCAAGGATGATCTGGGCGCTGCTCTCTCATTAGGCGGTATTACAAAAGGTGTTTCCAACATGGAACTGACTGCTGCTTATGCAGCTATTGCAAACGGCGGTGTTTACACCACCCCAAGATTTTTCACAAAGATATTAGACCACGATGGCAAGGTGCTGATCGACAATGAACCGGAGACCAAGCAGGTATTAAAGGACTCCACTGCTTTCCTGTTAACAGATGCCATGTCAGAGTCCATGAAAGCAAACAGGAAATTTGCCCGCTCCGGTGTATCCATTAACTCCACCAGTACCCGTGCAGCCCTTACAGGTATGTCTGCAGCAGGTAAAAGTGGTACCACCACCAGCAACAATGACGTATGGTTCGTAGGTTTTACCCCTTATTACACTGCCGGTGTATGGGGCGGCTGTGACAACAACCAGAAGTTAAAGCATGGCGGCGTGGACAACGGCGGAACCTCTTTCCACAAAGATATCTGGCGCAATATCATGAACCGGGTACATGAAGGTCTGGAAGATCCCGGATTTACGGTTCCTGACAGTGTGGAGACTGCTGAGATCTGCCGCAAATCCGGAAAACGTGCTGTATCCGGCGTATGTGACCATGATCCAAGAGGAGATGCTGTCTACACTGAATATTTTGCAAAAGGAACGGCTCCTACTGAAGTCTGCGACAAACATGTGGCAGTAACCGTATGTGCAGAGTCCGGAAAACGTTCCACCGAATACTGCCCGACCAAGACCACCAAGGTATGTATGGTACTTCCGGAAGGTGAAGAGGATCTGGCTACGGATGACTCTGTTTTCTCCATCCCAGGTTACTGTAACATCCACGGCCGCAATTCCACCATCATCTCTCCTACCATTGAAGATAATGATAATTCCGGCGGTGAAACCACGGCTCCTACCAAAGCAACCGTAGTGCCTGTAGGACCAGGCTATCAGCCTACCACTGCGCCGGAATGGGAATATACAGGACCGGGAGCCAAACATTAAGCTTTTAAACTGCAAACATAAAACCGTGATCTGTTGACTGCGCAAAAACAGGGACTGTTGTATTTGATAACACAATAGTCCCTGTTTTTTTGATCTGATCCACTCTTTACTTCATCTTTGGCTTAAATACCAGCGATGCCAGGTATCCAAACACAAGGGCTGCGGTAATACCGCCGGAGGATGCCGTAAGCCCGCCTTTAAAAGCGCCCAGGATACCGTCCTCTCCTACCGCTTTTTTCACCCCCTGCCACAGGGTGTTTCCAAAGCCTAAGAGAGGAACGCTGGCGCCTGCTCCGGCCCATTCTTTGAAGGGCTCGTAGATACCGATGGCACCTAAAATCGCACCGGATACTACTAAAAGGACCATAATACGGCCGGGCATCATTTTTGTTTTTTCCATTAAGATCTGCACCAGGGCACAGATCACACCTCCTGCAAGAAATGCTCTTATATAATCCATTTTCACATCCTGCCTTTCATACTTCTATCTATTTTTACATCTTTTGCCTTCGTACAAAAATTTTATTTTCCCATACGTTCCAGTATCACCCCATGGGCGATCCCCGGTATGGTCTGGCCTTCATTAAAGCTGACAGTAGAAAGCAGGGCTCCTGTAGGGACAAAAAGTACCCGTTTCCAGATACCAGCCTGGATATTTGGCAGGATCAAAGCCCCAAGGACTAAGGCGCTGCAGCCACAGCCGCTTCCTCCTGCGTGGGTATCCTGTTTCTGGTTGTCATAGATTTCTACGCCGCAGTCCATTAAAAATCCTTCCGCTTCCAGACCCTCATTCCGTAAAAGATCTGCCAATGCCTGTTTTCCAATTTTTCCCAGATCCCCGGTAATGATCTTGTCGTACCAGCCACCTTCCAGCTGCTCTTTTGTGATCTCCAGATCTTTTAAATTCTGCATTACCGTATGAAAGGCCGCCGGTGCCATGGCAGCACCCATGTTCATAGAGTCTCTGACTCCGGCGTCTACTACCTGCCCTGTAGTGATCCCTGCGATCTGGGCAATTCCCTTTTCCCCATGTTTCCCTATTACCGCCGCCCCGCAGCCGGTTACAGTCCAGGTTGCTGATTTAGGCCGCTGGTTTCCATAGGCAAGAGGAAAACGGAATTCTTTCTCTGCCGTTGCAAAATGGCTGGATGCCATGGCAAGGACATTTTTTCCATATCCTGCATTTACGGTCATTGCCCCAAGACCCAAAGCTTCTCCCATAGTAGAGCAGGCACCATACAGGCCAAATAATGGCACATGCAGACTTCCGGAACCAAAGGATGTAGCGATCAGCTGCCCTAAAAGATCTCCTGCAAACGAATAATCCATCTCCTGCTCTGTTAACTTTCCTTTTTTCAAAGCCAGACCTGCTGCCTTTTCCTGCATGGCACTTTCCGCTTCTTCCCAGTTTTCCATTCCCATCTTATCATCCGGTTCCACACTGTCAAAGAAACGCCCCAAAGGTCCCTGCCCTTCCCTGGTACCTGACACTGTCCCTACACTTTTGATAACCGGTGGATGCTCAAATAAAATGCTGGCTCTTCCCTTTTTCTGCTCCATATCCATTCATCTGCCTTTCTTTCCTGAAAACCTCTTTTCTTTAGAATGTGTTATCAGCAGGCAAATTATACAGATCAAAATCCGGGAAAAGCGAGCACGCACATTATTGGCACAAAAAAAGACCGGAACAAAGTATTATTTCTAACACCTTATTCCAGTCTTTTCCAGACAGATCTTTATTTATTAAGCCTCTGCCTCTTCATATTCTTTTCTTTTTTCCTGTTCATTTAACAGGTTGGTCATACTCTTTAAGCTGATGCCCAGTGTAGATGTATTGTGCAGCAGCGCAGAGGTAGCAGGTGCGATCACACCGGCAACACCTAAAAGGATCAGTCCCAGGTTAAATCCGATCACAAAGCGGTAGTTTCCATGGATACGCTTCATTAAACCATTGCTGATCGCCTTTAATGTTACCAGCTGGTACAGATTTTCCTCAGAAATGGTAATATCTGCGATTTCTCTTGCGATCTCAGCGCCTTCACTGATGGCGATACCTACGTCAGCAGCAGAAAGTGCAGGTGAGTCATTAATTCCGTCACCGATCATAATGACCTTGTGACCTAAAGCCTTTTCGCGCTCTACAAAGCCAGCCTTGTCTTCCGGAAGTACCTCGGAGAAGTACTGGTCAACGCCAACTTTTTCAGCAATGGCTCTTGCGGTTCTCTCGCTGTCGCCGGTCATCATAACAATATTCTTGACACCAAGGCTTCTTAATGCATCAATGGTATCCTTTGCCTCATCACGAAGAGGATCCTCAATAAGGATAACAGCTGCCAGCTTTCCGCCGATCGCCATATACAGATGAGAATAATATGGAGGCAGTTCATCAAATGCCTGTTTATGCTCATCCGGGATGATACACTGCTCATCATCAAATACAAAGTGATGGCTTCCGATAACAACACGCTCGCCATTTACATAAGTTGCAATACCGTGAGCTACGATATAGTCAACTTTGGAATGCATTTCTTCATGGACAAGTTTTCTGTTTACTGCTTCTTTTACAACTGCATTTGCCATGGAGTGAGGGAAATGTTCCTCAAGGCAGGCAGCAATTCTTAAGATCTCATTCTTGGTCATATCATTGAACACAACAATATCAGCCAGAACCGGCTCTGCCTTTGTAAGAGTACCGGTCTTGTCAAATACGATGGTGTGCGCCTCAGATACAGCCTCTAAGAACTTTCCGCCCTTAACAGTAATGTGATGGCTGTTTGCCTCACGCATAGCGGAAAGAACAGATAATGGCATTGCAAGCTTTAATGCACAGGAGAAGTCTACCATCAGGATAGACAGTGCCTTTGTAGAGTTGCGGGTCAGCAGCCATGTAAGAGCAGTACCGCCAAGGCTCCACGGAACTAAGGCATCTGCCAGGCTTGCAGCCTTTCCTTCTACAGAAGATTTTAACTTTTCAGAGTCTTCGATCATCTGTACAATGCGCTCGAAACGGGTGGAACCAGCTGCATGTTTTACCTTAAGAGTGATCTCTCCCTCTTCTACGGCTGTTCCTGCGTATACATAAGAGCCGGCTTCCTTCTTTACAGGAACAGACTCACCGGTCATGGAAGCCTGGTTTACCATAGCTTCGCCGGTTACAACTTCACCGTCTAACGGGATCACATTTCCAACATGAACGGTTACCAGATCGCCCTCTTTAATATTGGATACAGGAACTAATACTTCTGTGCCATCTACATTCTGCCATACCTTCTCGATATTTAAGGACATGCTTCTTGCCAGATCGCCAACAGACTTCTTGTGGGTCCATTCCTCTAACAGCTCGCCAATTCCCAGTAAGAACATAACAGAACCGGCTGTATTAAAGTCACTTCTTATAATAGAAACGGTAATAGCAGTTGCATCCAGAACTTCTACTTCCAGTTTGCCCTTTAAGAGACAACGGATACCCTTAAATACATAACGGATGGCTTTTGCTGTGGTATAAACTGCTCTTAACCAGAATGGGAAACAGGTCTTTGTAACCATACGTACAGCTACATGCTTAAACAGCTTTTCCTGGTACTCTCTGTTTAATTCACGTCCGCTGTTTACCGGTACGATCTCCTCTAATTCCTCATTATCATAAGAAAAGGTCCTGACTCCTTCCAGGATCTCCACTCTGTCACCTTTATAAACAATAACTGCGTCTGCGGTTCTTTCATATACCTTCGCATTCAGTACTCCCGGAAGTGTTTCCAGATAGTACTGAAGCAGATCCGCCTGACGCATGCTCATAACGCCTCTCTGAAATACATGGATACGGACTCTTCCGTTAATCTCATGTTTAATAGAAAATTTCATACGTATATCGCTCCCTGTAAAAGAAAGCCCGGGAAGTTTTTCTCCCCAGGCCCCGATTAGTTTTTAATTAAGCCTCAGCGGTTGCTGCTTCTTCTTCCTTGAAGGACTCTTCTGCCTGGCTCTCATCCTCGAAAACTTCTTCCTTGTTTCTCTGCTCGTTGATCTCCTTAGCTTCTGCAAGGATATCTTCTGCATTCTCCTGGATGTTGGTTGCAGTAGTCATAACGCAGTCCTTAGCACGAAGGCCAGCTGCCAGACAGTTGATGTAGAACTTCTTAGCATCCTTGCTTCCTAAAACCTTAACACCAGCTGTACCGAACAGTACACCACTTGCGAATAAACCAATCTTCTTTACTTTACCGATATCTAACATCATATTTTTATCCTCCTTAATTTCAGGTATTTTTATAATTTATTTTTTTCATTTGATACTCTAACAAATCAACCCACAGTTAGTCAATTCCAACATTTCTCAATAACTTACATTTTTTTGTCCTGTCTTTTACCTCTTCTTTACATGAATTTTATACCTTTATCCTAAAAGCAATCTCTCTTCCTACCGCTACTTTCTCCTTTTCAGTTCCAATGATCAGATCCCCCATACAGTTTTGTATGACCCGGATCCGGCTCCCTTCTGTAATACTATGTTTTTCCATCCATTCTGCTATCCTTGCGCCTGTCACCATCCATTTAACGGTACAGCTCTCTCCAGGCTTTATTTCTGTTAATGCCTGCATATATATGCCCCCTAAATCAATTAATATTGACTAACTTAAGTTATTCATAACTAATATTGTCAGTCAATTTTCTTTGTTGTACCAATATTGTATTCCCATATCAGCCGGTTAGTCAATTATAAATTACTTCTATTTTTCACAAAATAAGTGTAAAATATAAATCAGTGCATTGAAAAATACTACCCAGGAGGATATATACAAATGAAAAAACCGATCATCGGCATCCTTGGTGCCCATATGTCAAATAACGGCGGCCCGGCTCCGGTGCCTGCTGACTATGTAAATCATGCTTACTGTGCAGGTGTGGAAAATGCAGGAGGCATCCCCATTCTTCTGCCTGTTTTAAAAGATCCGGCAGATATGGATCCGGTTCTTGCCATGTGTGACGGACTTCTGATCCCAGGCGGAGTAGATGTGGATCCACGTTTTTACAGCGAAGATCCATCTCCCCTTTTAGGTTCTTTGGACTCTGCCATGGACCGTTTCTGGATTCATGCTGCAAACTATGCCTTAGAGCATAAAATGCCGGTCCTTGGCATCTGCCGTGGACTGCAGCTTGTAAACGTAGCTTTTGGTGGCAGTCTTTATCAGGATCTTTCCTATAAGAACCAGGACCATATGCTCCATTCCCAGAAACAGAACCGCGATTATCTGATCCATCAGGTTACCATGGATGCTGACAGCCATTTAGCTTCTATTTTAGGTGCAGAACCGGTGTATACCAACACCATGCATCACCAGTGCGTAAAAGAACCTGGAAAAGGTCTGAAGATTACCGCCCATACAGCTGATGGAATTCCCGAAGCAATGGAAACAGATGGCGGACAGTTTATCCTGGTGCAGTGGCATCCGGAAGAGCTTCAGGACAGCGAACCAAGAATGCGTGGCTTATTTAAAAATCTAATAGAAAAAGCCAGCAAATAAATATGGCTGCGCTGAATGCGTATTGTGAACATATAAACTAAAAGCAGCATACCTGGTCTTATGGATCTTTCCTAAGATTAACAGGTACGCTGCTTTTTTCACGTTCCATATCCAATTATACTAAAAACAGACACCATACAGGTACTGTTACCAGTGAAAGCAGTGTGGAAGACACTACGCACCGGGTAGCAAATTTCTCATCCTTTTTATATTTGGACGCTATGATCGCTGTTGTGCTGGCTGCAGGCATTGCCGCTAAAACTACAGATACACCTGTTACCAGATCATCTAAACCAGCCAGTTTGCATCCAACATACACCAGAAGGGGTATGAATACCAGACGGATAAATGCATAGTAGATAGTATCACGATCTACCAGTTCCTTCATTTTTACCCTGGATAAGATCACGCCCACCAGTGCCATTGCAAGAAATGTATTTGCACCGGCAATATTTTTTATGGTCACGTTCAGTACTTCCGGCAGCTGTATCTGTGTTACCATTAGGAAAAATCCGATAAATACAGACAGGATGCATGGATGTGTGGCTACTTTTTTAAAGAGCGTTTTCTTATCCGGTGCCTCTGTAAAATAAGTAAGACCTACAGACCACATAAAAATACGCTGTGGGATCACATAAATGGACGCATACATCATTCCCATCTGTCCGAAAATCCCTTCCGCGATAGGATTTCCCAGAATTCCCGCATTGGAACAGATGGTGGCATACTGCAGCACTTTCTTTTTGCTGTCTCCATAGTGATTATAAAGAAACATTCCAAGAACAGAGCTTCCTGTCTGTATTACGATCCCCGCAATAGCAATGGTCATACAGGCAATCAGGATCTGGTGGTTAAACTCGATCTGAAAGGATTTGATAATACTTCCGGGAAGAGTAACATAGATCACCAGATCAGTCAGCAGATTTTTGCCTGTGCCATCTGCCAGTCCCTTCTTCCCGAAAATATACCCGATGAGCAAAAGCAGAAACAGCATTCCCTGTGTCTGAAATAAGCCGGAAAAACTCATAAGAACTACCTCAACTTTTATCTTTTGTCTGCTGGCTTTCAGCCAGTCCGGCTTTTATTCTAGCACACTCTTTATCTGTAAAACAAGTACCTATCTGTATCAGTTCGTTTATATACTGTTTCGGCTGTATTTATCTTTTTGTATTAAAAGCGCCAAAGCCTGGGAACTGTGCAGCTGCACCCAATTCTTCCTCAATACGAAGCAGCTGATTGTACTTGGCAACTCTCTCGCTTCTGCTTGGAGCACCGGTCTTGATCTGGCAGGTATTTAACGCAACAGCCAGGTCTGCAATGGTGGTATCCTCAGTTTCACCGGAACGATGGGATGCGATTGCTGTATAGCCAGCCTTATGAGCCATCTTAATAGCCTCTAAAGTCTCGGAAACGCTGCCGATCTGGTTTAACTTGATCAGAATGGAGTTGCCGCAGCCAAGGCTGATGCCCTTGGACAGACGCTCTGTATTGGTTACAAACAGGTCATCACCAACTAACTGAACCTTGTCGCCCAGTTCCTTGGTCATTAACTGCCAGCCTTCCCAGTCTTCCTCATCCAGACCATCCTCGATGGAGTAGATCGGGTATTTCTCACACAGATCTTTCCAGTGTGCGATCAGTTCTTTGGAAGTAAACTTCTTTCCGCACTTAGGAAGGATGTACTCGCCCTTTACACTGCCCTTCCACTCACTGGAAGCTGCATCCATTGCCAGTACGAAGTCTTTTCCCGGCTCGTAACCTGCACGTTTTACTGCCTCTAAGATGCACTGGATGGCTTCTTCATCACTTCCAAGGTCTGGTGCAAAACCGCCCTCATCACCAACAGAAGTTGCCAGTTTTCTCTCCTTTAATAAGGCAGCTAATGCATGGAATACTTCTGCACACCAGCGCAGTCCTTCTTTGAAACTTGGAGCGCCTGCCGGCATGATCATAAATTCCTGCACATCTACGGTATTTGCTGCATGAGCGCCGCCGTTTAAGATGTTCATCATAGGAAGTGGAAGTCTGTTTCCGTTTGCTCCGCCAAGGAAACGGTACAGCGGGATCTGCAGTGCATTTGCTGCTGCTCTTGCACTTGCGATAGATACAGCTAAAATAGCGTTTGCGCCTAAATTTGATTTATCTTTTGTTCCGTCTGCCTGGATCATAGCACGGTCTACTGCATAAACATCAGAAGGATCCATTCCCTTTAATACCTGTGAAATAACGGTATTTACATTCTCAACTGCCTTTAAAACACCTTTTCCGCCAAAACGGCTCTTGTCACCGTCACGCAGCTCCAGTGCTTCAAACTCACCTGTAGATGCGCCGCTTGGTGCGGTTCCTCTGCCTACCGTTCCGTCTGTAAGATAAACTTCTGCCTCTACAGTAGGATTACCTCTTGAATCAATGATCTCTCTTCCGATTACTTTTTCGATTTCCAAATGCTTCATAATTTTGTCCTTTCTGGCAACGGAGTTTTCCCCCGGCAGGTCATACCGGGGGACTTGGCCATGATCATTTCACATTAGTTAGTCTTTTCTAACCGTTAATATTTTAGCATAGTTGGGTGGCAAACGCAATGTGGCTTATAGGGAAGTTTTTTCAAGTAGAAGTGAGGCCGCGCCCTGACGGGCGCAGATGGGCAAAGCCCTGGGGAGCCGAGCGAGAACCAGGGTAGTCCCCAAGAGGCTGAAGTGGCCATGCGCATTTACATACAAAAACAGGGCCTCCTATTTATAGAATGCCCTGCTTTTTTGAATTTATTCTATTTTACCTTTCCCAACAGAGGAGTTGTCTCTTACTCACCCAGACTATAATTTCCATTTCCCTCAGCTACAATACAGCTGTTGAAAAATTCGGTTGCTGCCTTGATAAGATAGCAGGTATCTTTCACGCCTGCCGTCTCATAAGGAGAATGCATTGCAAACTGAGGAAGTCCAATGTCTACGGTATTTAAGGAAACATGGGCATTGGAGATATTTCCCAATGTGGAACCGCCTGCAATGTCAGAACGGTTGGTGAAGGTCTGTACCGGAACCTGTACTTTCTTGCATAATGCTTTGAAAACAGCTGCGGATACAGCATCGGTGGTGTACTTCTGGTTTGCGTTGTATTTAATTACAATACCTTCGTTAATAGCCGGACGGTTGGTTGGGTCTGCTACATCTGCGTGGTTTGGATGTACTGCATGAGCGTTGTCTGCAGAGATCATAAAGCTGGAAGCAACTGCCATAAGATACTGCTCTCTGGTACGTCCTAAACTGTCGTTGATCCGCTCTAAAACATCCTTTAAGAAAGTAGAGTCTGCGCCCTGCTTGGTACCGCTTCCTACTTCTTCGTTGTCAAAGATAGCTGCTACAGAAATACTGGAGCTGTTTTCTCCTTCGATCACTGCTTTTACGGAAGAGAAGGCACACTGAAGGTCATCCAGTCTTCCACAGGAAAGGAAGGTCTCATCTGCGCCCCAGATAGTTCCTGGCTGACGGTTGTATAAGAACAGATCATGTCCTAAAATATCCTCTTCTTTTACACCTGCAGCTTCTGCGATCAGAGACATGAAGGTTCCCTTTGCTTCCAGACTGCCAAATACAGGAAGCATATCCTTCTGTGCATTGTAAGCATAGCCGTCATTTACCTGACGGTTCATATGGATGGCCAGATTTGGGATCATCACCAGATCACGGTCTACATTTACCAGCTTGGATACCAGACGGCTTCCCTCAGAAACTACCAGTCTTCCGGCAATGGATAATGGTCTGTCAAACCATGGTGCGCAGATCATGCCGCCGTATTTTTCTACATTTAACTTGATGCAGTGAGCTGCTTCCATCTCCGGATTTTCCTTGATCTTAAAGGTTGGGGAATCGCTGTGGCTTGCTATGATCTGAAAGCCCTTAAAATCTTTTCCCGGTACCTTAAATGCGATCACAGAAGACTGATTGCGGGTCACAAAATAACGGCCGCCAGCCTCAAGTTTCCAACTTTCTTCCTCTTTCACCTCTGTAAAACCGGCTGCTGTAAGCATATCTACTACATTTTTCACTGCATGGAAGCAGGAAGGGCTGTTCTGTAAAAATGTAAGCAGTTCCTTTGCTGTTTCGTTGTAGTTTTCTCTTGTTAATTCCATAATGATAAATAACTTCTCCTTATAATACTATCATATTTCCTAAATATCGCGTTTAGAAACCACGCCTGCAAAAGCAGACGGATATTTATTCTGCTTACTTTTCTTTCATATATGCTACTGCCTTAGAAAGTCCCATACTGTTGGACCCCTTAAACAGCAGGCAGTCCCCGAAAGCTACATGGTCATCCAACCATTGTTCCAGTTCTTCCAGGCTTTTTACTTCTGTCAGAGGAATATCTCCACCGGCTGCCTTTAAACCGGCACCGATCTCTTTTGCCAGTTCACCATATAAAACTACCTGATCTGCAGGATGCTCTTTTAAGAAAGCACCTACCTCCTGATGGAATTTTACAGTATCCGGTCCTAATTCCTTCATATCTGCAAGAACAGCGATCCGCTTTCCTTCACATGGCAAAGAGCCAAGTACTTCGATCCCCGCTTTCATGGAAACCGGGCTTGCGTTATAACTGTCATCGATCACAGTGACACCATTCAGATGTACGATCTGCTGACGTCCCTTAAAGCCTTCAAAACGGCACAGCGGTTCTGCTGCCATTTCCATGGAAATACCGTATTCTCCTGCTACTGCCAGAGCTGCCAGGGCATTCTGTACCATATGAACACCCATGACCTGAAGACGCAGCTGTACTTTTTCATCTCCATGAACTGCTGTAAATACAGGATAACCTTCTTCTAAGTGCAGGTCTTCGCCTCTGTAATCGCAGCCTTCAGAAAGTCCGTACAGAACCTTTTTTCTGCCGCCTTCCGGAACTACATCTCTAAGAAGGGGATCATCTCCATTTAAGAACAGAGTTCCCTTTTCAGACATTCCATCCTGGATATGCAGTTTCTCTTTTAAAATATTTTCCTGAGAGCCTAACTGTTCAATATGGGCTACTCCAATATTGGTCATAACCGCACAGTTTACCTGGGCTACATTTGCAATACGGGTCATTTCTCCCGGCTCACTCATTCCCAGCTCGATCACGCCGATCTCTGCATTTTCCGGAATTTCCGCAACAGTAATAGGAACACCTACCTGGCTGTTGCTGTTTCCAGGTGTTTTGTATACAAGGAAACCTGCACTTAAAGCAGCCGCTACCATTTCACGGGTCGTTGTCTTTCCTACGCTTCCGGTAATGCCAACTAACGGGATCGGATTGTTTCTTCTGCAATAAGCTCCAAAATCCTGAAGTGCTTTTCTGGTATCAGGAACGCAGATCCAGGCAGCTGCCTTTGCAGCTGTCTCTTTTTCTTTGTCACCTTTACACTGGGTAAGAATGGCTTCCTGTACTTCCTCTTCGGTTTTATGACGGCTGGTAAATACAACGGTTGCGCCATTTCCGATGGCCATGCAGATATAATCATGTCCGTCTGCCCGCTCGCCGATAATAGGGACAAACAGGTCATTTCCTGCCATTTTTCTGGAATCCAGGCTGATATGCTCTGCTACCGGCTCATTTCCCTCATGGGCCAGAACGCCTCCTGCTGCCTGCGCAAGAGCCTTTGCTGTTATCTTTTTCATCTTTATGCCTTCTCTCCCAGTTCTTTTACTGTTTCTTCGATCACTTCACGGTCCAGGAAATGATGGCGGACACCATTGATCTCCTGATAATCCTCATGTCCCTTTCCAATGACAGCTACCATATCTCCCGGCTGTGCATGAAGGATGCTATAGCGGATGGCTTCCCTGCGGTCCGGGATCTCAATAAACTTTCCGCCTGTCTTTTCAATGCTTCCGCGGATATCCGCAATGATATCTTCTACTTTCTCATAGCGGGAGTTATCTGCTGTAATGATACTCAGATCTGCCATCTTTCCGCCGATCTCTCCCATGGAATAACGGCGGTCCTTAGAACGGTTTCCACCGCAGCCGAACACGCATACCAGACGTTTTGGCTTATAATCCCGGAGTGTGGATAACAGGCTTTCCATGCTCACTGCATTATGGGCGTAATCCACAAGAACTGTACATCTTTCGCTGGTATAGACGATCTCCATACGGCCATTTACACGGATATTTTCTAAGGCATGGCTGATCCGCGCCTGATCCAGTCCCAAAAAGCTGCATACACTGACAGCCGCCAGGGCATTTACCACATTAAAGAGACCGGGGATACCCAGTCTTACTTCCATATCATATTTACCGGAAATGTGGAACTCTGTTCCCACAAAATCAGGCTGGGATACATAGCGGATATCAGATGCCACAAAATCAGCCTCTTTGCTTTCTTCACTGTAAGTACAAAGTTCACAGTTTGCTGCCTTTATGATCTGCGGTGCATGTTTATCATCTTTATTTACAAGACCAATACCGCACATATTTAACAATCTGGTCTTATAGTACAGATATTCCTCAAAATCCGCATGTTCTCCCGGTCCAATATGATCCGGGGAAATATTGGTAAAGATGGCATAGTTAAAATACAGCCCATCTGTACGATGCATTTTAATACCCTGTGAGGATACTTCCATCACTGCATACTCACAGCCGGCTTCTACCATCTGCGCAAATGCCTGGTGCAGTTCATAAGACTCCGGAGTGGTATTTAAGGTAGGGGTCACCACATCCCCGATCACAGTACCGGTGGTTCCGATCATACCCACTTTCTTTCCTGCAGCCAGTAAAATAGCACGGATCATATGGGTAGTGGTGGTCTTTCCCTTGGTTCCTGTTACACCGATCATTACCAGCTTTTTAGCCGGATGGTCAAAACGGGCAGCTGATAAAAGAGCCAGGGCATGACGGCCTTCTTCTACCATGACCACTGTTACCTGTTTTAATTCTTCCTCAGAGAGGCCGCTGTTTTTCAGCTCTTCTTCCACCGGTCTTTCTGTTACCAGGACACGCACACCTGCTTTTAACACCTGGGGAATGAAACTGTGTCCATCCACCCGGATCCCTTTCATTGCTACAAATACCTTTCCAGGCGCTGCTTTTCTGGAATCATAGATCACATCTTCTGTTTCTACATCTACGCTTCCCTGAAGCAGCGTATAGTCAAGTTCTTTCAGCCAATCACGAAAAATCATGTTTTAAACCTCTTGTTTCTGCTATATTTGCCGGTGATCCCCCAAAAAGGGGGATCCACTTTTAGAACAGGCCGGTGATCTTTCCGTTTACCACATCAATGCCTTCTGCAGCCGGTTTTTTAGGAAGTCCCGGCATAGTCATGATGGAACCGGTAAGAACCACTACAAAGCCAGCTCCGGCACAGACATAGGCGTCTCTTACATTAATAGTAAAGCCAGCCGGTCTTCCAAGCTTTGTCTGATCATCAGACAGGGAATACTGGGTCTTTGCCATACATACAGGCAAATTGCCAAAGCCCATTTCTTCAATGCGCTTTAATGCCTTGGAAGCTGCCGGTGCATAAGATACGCCATCTGCTCCGTAGATCTCAGAAGCAATGGTTCCGATCTTATCTTTTAATGGCATCTCATCTGTATAAAGTGGCTTAAAGTCACCCCTCTTATTTTCCAGGGTATTTAATACCTTCTCAGCTAAGGCCATGCCGCCTTCGCCGCCCTTTGCCCAGACTTCTGCCAAGGCAAATTCACAGCCTCTGTCCTCGCAGAAGCGCTTGATATAAGCATACTCAGCTTCTGTATCGGTTATGAAAGAATTTAAGGTAACAACTACCGGAACACCAAATTTCTGGATATTTTCAATGTGCTTTTCAAGGTTTACAATACCTCTCTTTAATGCATCCAGATTTTCTTCGGAAAGCTGGTCTTTTGGAACACCGCCATTATATTTTAATGCTCTTACGGTTGCTACTAATACAACTGCATCTGGATGGATGCCTGCTTTGCGGCACTTGATATCCATAAATTTCTCTGCACCCAGGTCAGCACCGAAACCAGCCTCTGTAACAACGATATCGCAAAGTTTTAACGCTGTCTTTGTAGCACGTACACTGTTACAGCCATGAGCGATATTTGCAAATGGTCCGCCGTGTACTAAAGCACCTGTATGCTCTAAGGTCTGGATCATATTTGGCTTTAAAGCATCCTTTAACAGAGCTGCCATAGAACCAACTGCGTGAAGATCTGCTGCAGTTACAGGCTCTCCTGCAAAGTTGTAGGCAACGATGATCTTGCCAAGACGGTCTTTTAAGTCTTCCATATCATTTGCAAGACAGAGGATGGCCATGATCTCAGATGCAACAGTGATAACAAAATGGTCTTCACGTACCATACCGTCAGCCTTTGCGCCAAGACCTACTACTACATTTCTTAAAACGCGGTCATTCATATCCAGGCAGCGTTTCCAGAGAATCTGTCTTGGATCAATGCCAAGTGCATTTCCCTGCTGGATGTGATTGTCAAGAAGAGCTGCCAGCAGATTGTTTGCAGATGTGATCGCATGGAAGTCACCTGTAAAATGAAGGTTCAGATCTTCCATAGGAAGTACCTGTGCGTAGCCGCCGCCTGCTGCTCCGCCTTTGATGCCAAAGCACGGTCCAAGGGATGGTTCTCTTAAGGCGATGATGGCATTTTTGCCCATCTTGCCAAGAGCTTCTCCCAGACCTACAGTAATCGTAGTCTTTCCCTCACCAGCCGGTGTAGGATTGATGGCTGTTACCAGGACCAGCTTGCCGTCCGGACGTCCTTTTACTTTCTCCCAGAGTTCATCTGAAAGTTTTGCTTTATATTTTCCATAAAGCTCCAGATCATCCTCTCCAATACCATAAGATGCTGCTACTTCCTTAATTGGCTGCATTACCGCTTCCTGTGCGATCTCAATATCTGTTTTCATAGGTACTTCCTCCTTGATGAATAATGATATGATAATGATATTATCTGCCCTGTTCAAGCAGTTCTTCAAACTGCTCCGGGCTCATTAATACTTTTCTCGGCTTGGTTCCTTCTTCTTCGCCTACAACTCCGGCTTCTGCCAGCTGGTCCATAATACGGGCCGCCCGGTTAAAACCGATCTTAAAGACTCTCTGCAGCATACCAATGGATGCCTTGTCTTTTTCAATAATAAATTTACCAGCCTGGGCAAAATATTCATCCCGTCCGGCTGAGGAACTGCCTCCATCCGAAGAAGGCGCAGCCACACGGCTGATCACATCTTCATTATACTGGGCAGTCATTCCCTGTTCTGTTAAAAATTCTACTACCCGTCCTACCTCTTCGTCAGAGACAAAGGCGCCCTGAACACGCTGAGGTTTCGGGAAACCTGCAGGATAAAAGAGCATATCGCCCTTTCCAAGCAGTTTTTCCGCACCGTTCATATCAATAATGGTACGGGAGTCTACACCGGAAGAAACCGCAAAGGCAATTCTGGATGGTACATTGGCCTTGATCAGACCGGTGATGACATTTACAGATGGTCTCTGGGTTGCAATTACCAGATGGATACCGGCCGCACGGGCTAACTGTGCCAGACGGCAGATAGAGTCTTCCACCTCTCCCGGTGCAACCATCATAAGGTCTGCCAGCTCGTCGATGATGATAACGATCTGAGGCAGTTTCTTTGGCTTTTTATCATCTGAAATATCCGTCAGCTTGTCTACTTTTTCGTTGTATCCCTTTAAATCTCTTACATTACATTCTGCAAACTTCTTATATCGGTCTGTCATCTCCGCAACTGCCCAGTTTAATGCTCCGGATGCCTTTTTCGGATCTGTAACAACCGGGATCAGCAGATGAGGGATACCATTGTATACACTTAACTCTACTACCTTCGGATCTACCATGATCATCTTTACATCCTTTGGATCGGATTTAAAGATAATACTCATGATGAGGGTATTGATACAGACGGATTTACCGGAACCGGTAGCACCTGCGATCAAAAGGTGTGGCATCTTGGCAATATCTGTAACAACTACCTGTCCGCCGATATCCTTACCTACTGCAAAGGCAAGGCGGGATTTATGGTTCTTAAAAGAGTCGGAGTCAAGAAGTTCTCTTAAGTATACGATATTGTTCTCCTTATTCGGAACTTCAATACCCACCGCAGATTTTCCCGGGATCGGCGCCTCAATACGGATATCCGCAGCTGCAAGGCTTAACTTGATATCATCTGTAAGGCCTACGATCTTGCTTACCTTTACCCCCTGTTCCGGCAGTAATTCATATCTGGTAACAGAAGGACCGCAGCTGATATTGGTAACCGTAACACCGACACCAAAGTTGTGTAACGTCTGCTGCAGTTTAATAGCAGTTGCCTTATATTCATTTTCAGAGAAGGCATTATTATTTCTCACCGGTTTCTTTAAAAGATCCGTTGGCGGGAATATGTATTCTTTTTCTACTTCCTGTTTTGCGATCTCTTTGGCAACTGCCTCAGATGACTCTTCTTCTGAAGGCGGAGTGATCCGTACCTTTTCGTTGGAAGATCGAGGTGCCATAAAAGGATCTGCCTTTGGCACAGATGCAGCAGCTTCTGCCGCCCGGGTGCTTTCCAGCTTCTTCTTTAACAGATCTGTTTCTGCTTCAATCACTTTTCCGGAAGCTGTCACTATCTGCTTCTTCTCCTCCGGTACATAGATGGAACCGGAAGCAGCAGCCAGTGGATCAGGAGAAACACTCTCATCCAGTTTTGGATCCCAGGGGGACTCCTCTGGCTCTTCTGTGATCTCTTCCCAGTCTTCTGACTGTTCAAAGTCTCTTTGCGTTTGAGGTTTTTTCTCATCATTTATGTGAGATTTTTCCTCATATTCAGCTTTTCCGCTGTTGTATATAGGTGTCTCCGTTGCTTTCTCAGCTGCTCTTTTCTCTTCCTCCAGATCAGCCAGACTGACTGTTTCTTCCGGAAGATCTTCATCCCACAACGGTTCCTCAACAGGAACTCTCTGTATTTCTTTTGGAAGGGGTTCTTCCTCTTCTTTTATCGCATGTTCAGATACAGCAGATACTTTCTGCTCCCAGGCAGTGGGCCGTCCGGCAGGGATCACATCAGGAGCCGGTATCTCCATCTCCTCTAAGGTCCGTCGATCTTTTGGAACATGGATCGTCTCATACTGCTGTTCTAACTCGTCAGCAAGAGCCTCTGCCTCATCCTTCTCATCCTTATTTTTCTCATAGCCGGATGGCATCTGGATCTTGCCCCTGAACTCGTCTGCAGGAGAAGGGATCTCCTCTTCTTCCTCATAGACTACCCGGTTCTTTCCTGTAGCTGCCGGTTTTTCCTCCGGGATCTCATCCATCTCAAGTTCAGCAGCCTGCTTTGTACCAAACTCCCGCTCAAAAGCTTCCTCATCGTATTCTGCATCTTCCGGAACAGGGCGTCTGCCTTCATCTACAGCCGTCAGTCTGGTGGCATTTAAGTTGACACCACGTACTCTCTGTTCTTCTCTTAACAGTTTACGCTCTTCTGCTCTCTGGGCATGGATCTCTTTTCTACGGTCCATATCTTCTCTTGCATACTGATAAGCCCGTCCACTGCCCTGCTTAACTGCCGAAACAAAGGATTTACCTGTTATACATACCATGCACAGGATCAGGATTACCAAAAATACCAGATAAGCGCCTGCTCTTCCAACAAAGAACATAAGAGCCATAGCCAGCGCTCCGCCTACCAGACCGCCTCCGGCGCCTCCATTCGAAGCATCTGCATAGATCTGCATTACAGATCCGCCCTGAGGCATCCTTCCAAAAAGCAACTGGAACAGTCCGCAAAGAGTGATCAGCGCCCCGATCACAGCTCCTAATTTAATAGCTGCATGGATATTTCCCTGATTTGATAAATGAAAACAGGTTCCTACAAAGATCAGGATCGGTAAAAGATATCCCAGGATGCCAAACAGTCCTAACTGTATCCCCTTAAGGATCTGTCCTACGATCCCACATAAACCAAAGTTACTTAAAAATAAGAGGATGGCAACGGCAAAAGAACAGATAATGATCACTTCTGCCCTCATAAACCCTAAATCGTCTTCTTCATAAACCGGTTCCGGCGCCTGTCTTGAGGAACTTCTTTTTGTGCCGGATGCCGTGGATCGTTTTCTGCTGTTTCCTGCTGTGGTTTCTTTTTTTGTCGTACTTCCCTTAGGTCTTCCCGGTTTACCCGTTCTTCCCTGCTGTTTTTTTACTGAATCAGCCACAAATCATAGCCTCCCATTTCTATAAAACGTTCTCAGAGAACATATGTTCTCTGATTTTAAAGACTATTTACAGTATACAAAAAATTCGTAAGAATTGCAACGCTTTTGATTTTTCACAAAGCTTTCGTAAAAAACCGGTAGGCATTATCAAAGGAAAGTTTGTCTACGATCTCACGGCTGATCCCATGTTCCACCAGATATTCTCCGTATGCCGCAGCACCATAAGGAGTGCCAATGGATGGATCACAGGTAACTCCGCCGTCCAGATCCATGCCCCAGGCGATCACATCTTCTCCTCCAAGTTCTAACATACGGTCAATGAGACGAAGGAGCTGCTCCTTCTGCCCGGCTCCCAGGTCATCCGGCTCTGTAAGAAATCTGGAATAAATATTGATCCCGCAAAGGCCTCCTCTTGCCACGATCTCCTTAAACTGGTCATCCCGCAGATTGCGGCTGTGACTGCACAGGGAACGTAAATTCGAGTGGGAAGCTACAAAGGGTTTAGTAGAACAGTTTAACAGATCTTCAAAACCTGCATCATTTAAATGGGAACAGTCTACGATCATCCCCACTTCTTCCATACGGCGCACAGCTGCTTTTCCAAAATCTGTAAGACCCATTTCTGACTGGGAACCGCTTCCCAGTTCATTGATCCCGTTCCAGGTCAGTGTCATCATCTTAAAATTCAGTTTTGCAAAATGATCTACATTTTCCAGTTTTCCGCCAAGTGCGGCACCACTTTCAATCGAACGGATAAACGCCCATTTTCCTTCTTTTAATATCCTGTCCAGATCAGACATATCTTCTACTAAAGCCGCCCTGTCTGCAACCTTTCCCACAGCCTCTGTCATATATTCATAATATCCATTGGTAAAATCCACAGCTTCCTGGCCTCTTAAATGATCAGGAAGCCACACAGCCAGAAACTGGACTGCTTTTTCTAAGTTTTCCTGTCCCTTCATGGTAAACTGGGTGGTACTGTTATCAAAGGTTTCATTGTGTTTTTTTAATGCTTCAATGGTATCGCAGTGTAAATCAAAAATCTTCATTCTATCCTCCCCAAATCGCGCCTGGCGAACTTCTCTTTATAGTTTACACTGCCCCATTAAAAATTAAAACCCCTGTTTTTTTGCACAGGACTCATCAATCATCTCATACAGCTTTTTTAATGCTTCCCTGATCCCTCCAACTTCTTTAATAAGACCTGCATCTACTGCTTCCTGTCCTACCAGCACGGTTCCCAGATCCCTTGCCAGCATTTTTGTATTGTGCATCAAAGCCTTTAACTGGTCGTAGGCAATATCTGCATGGGAAGAAACAAAATTTAAGATCCGGTCCTGTATCATTGCAAAATACTCATAAGTCTGGGCTGTTCCAATGACCATCCCGCTCATACGGACCGGATGTACGATCATGGTCCCCGAAGGCACGATAAAAGAATAATCCGAAGCAACTGCCAGAGGAACCCCAATAGAATGACTGCCTCCTAAAACAAGGGAAACCACCGGAATACTCATAGACGCGATCATCTCCGCAATAGCAAGCCCGGCATCTACATCACCGCCGGAGGTGTTTAAAAGCACTAAGAGTCCCTCCACTGTGGCATCATCCTCAATCTGAGCCAGTGCAGGAAGCACATGGTCATATTTTGTCGTCTTGGAACCGCCTGAAGCATTTTCATGTCCTTCCACTTCTCCAATGATGGATAAAAGATGGATCTTTCTCTTTTTTTCATTTCCGTCCAAAGTCATCTGCCCCCAGTTTTTCAGGTGGGTATCTTCTTTCTCTTCAATCTCTTTTTCCTGAAGTTTTCGCCCCTGTGACGGGGCTGCCGCTTTATTTTCCTGTTTTCCTTCTTTTTTGTCCTTCTGATTTTTACCCATAAAAAAGACCGTCCTTTCTGTATCTGTATTTACAGTTACATAAGGACAGTCTTTCCTGTTTTTTTATATTTTATTTATTATAGACCCACTATACAATGGTCCAGCCTCCATCTACTAACAGAAGCTGTCCTGTTACATAACTGGATGCATCTGATGCAAGGAACAGCATAGCACCGTTCAACTCGCCAGGATTTCCTCTGCGTCCCATTGGGCAGTTGTTGCGGATAGAAGCCTCATATGCTTCATTTGCAACCTTTGCAGACATTTCACTTGCAAAATATCCAGGACCTAAAACATTGACAGTAATGTTATTCTTTGCCCACTCTGCAGCCAGTGCCTTGGACATCATTAAAACTGCGCCCTTTGCAGTAGAATAACCGGAACGTGGAACACCGTTCATGGTTACCTGGCAGTGGAAGGAGCCGATGTTGATGATCTTTCCGTAGTTCTGGGCGATCATAACCTTTCCTACTTCTCTTGCAAAGAAGAAAACGCCGTCTACATTAGTCTTCATTACATTGTACCACTGGCCATCGGTAGTCTCTACAACAGGGGTTGCAAAAGAAGCTGCTGCGTTGTTGATCAGGATATCAATACGTCCGAATTCTTTTACAACCTTGTCTACGGAATTACGGATCTGTTCTGTATCAGTTACGTCACATGGCAGCACCAGACATTTTACGCCGTAAGCTTCTACTTCTTTCTTTACTTCTTCCAGGCGCTCTACTCTGCGGGCTGCGATGGCTACATTACATCCCTGCTCTGCCAGACAAAGCGCAAACTGACGTCCCAGACCGGAAGAAGCTCCTGTTACAACTGCATACTTGCCAGCTACATCAAAATAGTTTTTCATGATCTTATTTCCCCTTTCTGGATCTGATCTTTTAACAGGATCCTTGAAACCTTGCCATTGGCGTTTTCAGGAAGCTGTGAAAAGAAGATTACTTTTCTTGGCTTTTTATAACTTGCTATGTGCTTCTTACACCATGCCACAATATCATCTTCTGTCAGTTTAGAACCTTCTTTTAAGACGATACAGGCAGTGACCTGCTCTCCCCAGACCGGATCCGGCATTCCCAGCACACAGACCTGTTTTACATCCTGTTTCAAAGAAGCGATACAGTCTTCCACTTCTTTGGGATAGATATTCTCACCACCGCTGATGATCATATCGTGTTTTCTCCCTACCAGATATAAAAAACCTTTCTCATCCATATAGCCTATATCTCCGGTAGGATAATACCCGTCTTCTGTTCTGGTGCCCGGTACGGACATACTTTCTGAACAGAGGAAAGGGCTTTTGATCTCAATCTCTCCGCAGGTCTGACCATTGGTCTCATAGCCTTTTTCCGTAATGATCCTTACCTTTACCATTGGAAGGGGTCTTCCTGCGGAATTTAATACTTTCTTATCTAAAATACCTTTTGCACAGTCCCTGTGGTCTTCCGGCAAAAGAACGGACATACAGCAGCTTTCCGTTGCTCCATACGCCTGCTCTAACTGGCAGTGGAAATGCTCCATTGCCCGCACTACCGTAGTATAGTTCATAGGAGAACCGCCGTATACGATCTTCTTTACACTGTCAAAATGAAAGTTTTTCAGACGGCTGTCATTTAACAGTCTGGTCACCAGAGTCGGCACAAAACTGATCCTGGTGGTCTTTTCCCGTTCCATGACTGTCAAAAATTCTATCAAATCAAATCTTGCAAAAAATACCGTTGTACTTCCCACCATCAGGCTGGTTAGAACAGAAAGCCCTGACAGATGGAACAGATTGGCACTGGTCTGATAAATATCCTCCGGCTCCCATCTGGACTCCTTCATATAATCATACATGTAAGCGGTCATACCTGCATTGGTGTGGCCGATCGCTTTCGGTGTTCCCGTACTTCCGCTGGTAAAAAGCTGGATAACAATATCTTCCCCGTCCGGGTCTGCCGCCGGTACGGCAGGAACTGCTTTTTTATCATCTGTAAGATCCCTAAGATCTGCTTTTACAAAGGTCTCTTCCGGGATAAAGCTGCAGGCAGCCTCTAAAAGTCCCCTGTTTTCCTCATCACAGATGCGGATCACATAATTGTGGTTTTTTAAGATCACTGCCAGTTCCCTGGCAGAAAGCCGCCAGTTTACCGGGCAGGCAATGAGATTGCGGCGCATACAGGCAAGCATTAAAGCCACCATGTCAATAGAATTCTTTGACAGGATAAATACTTTCTGCTGCTCTTTTCCGCCTGCGATCTTATATAAATGATCTGCTATGTGGCAGCTCTTTTCATAAAGCTGTTTGTAGCTGATCCGTTCTTCCCCAAAGATCAGGGCTGTTTTGTTCTCATACAGCCTTACAGAACGTTCAAATACTTTCCACAAGCTCATTCTAATTCCTCACTATCGTTGTCTTTTCCTGTTTTTCCCATGTTGCTTAGTTTATATCTGAGAGTCCGGTCAGAAATTCCCAGATATTGGGCCGCTTTTTCTTTACGGCCGTTAAATTTATCCAGTGCTTCCTGTATAATGGCATCTTCCTGCTGCTTTAAATAAAGCTTCAGGTTATGAGGTACTTCTTTCTTGGGGTATTCTTCTCCCCGCTCTTCTGCCCGTACCTGTCCCACTCTTAAAGGAAGACAGTCTGCTGAAAGCTGGTCTCCGCAAAGAGCTACTGCGCTTTCAATGGCATTTTCCAGTTCCCTTATATTTCCCGGCCAGTTGTACTGATTTACAGTCTTCCAGAAATCAGCTGTGATCTCTGGTACCGGTTTTCCAAAGCTCTCGCAAAAACGTTTTATGAACTTTTCAGTAAGAGTTTTAAGATCTGCTCTCCTGTAGCGGAGAGGCGGCATCTCTAACTGGATCACATTCAGTCTGTAATACAGATCCCGGCGGAAGGTTCCATTTTCCACGCACTGCTCTAAATTAGCATTGGTAGCCGCGATCACCCTTGCCTTCATGGCAATGGGTTCATTTCCGCCTACCCGTTCAAAGCTGCGCTCCTGAAGTACATTTAAAAGCTTGGACTGTAAATGAAATGGCACCAGTCCGATCTCATCTAAAAAAATGGTTCCTTCTCCCGCTGCTTCAAATTTGCCGGGCTTCATGCGGATAGCTCCTGTAAAAGCTCCTTTTTCATAGCCAAACAGCTCACTTTCAAACAGTTCCGCAGGGATCGCTGAACAGTTTACATGAACAAAGGGCCTGTCCTTTCGCACACTGGTCTTGTGGATCCGCTTTGCCAGCATAGTCTTGCCGGTTCCGCTCTCCCCTGTGATCAGTATGGTGGTTGGATAATCTTTTACTTTTGCTACTACTTCTTCAATCTTCTGGACTGCCCGGTCTGCTGCAGGCAGGATCTCGTCTGCCGGCTGCTTCGTTTCTTTTTTCAGTTCTCTTTCGTTTTTCAGCAGTTCCCGGATCTTTTTCAGTATCGTATCAAGATCACAGGGCTTTTCAATAAAATCATCTGCCCCGTTTTTCATGGTCTGTACTGCACTGGAAATATCAGGCTCATCGCTCATTACGATCAGATACATTTCCGGGCAAAGTTCTCTGAGATAATGGATCTGGTCCATCTGACTGGTCTGCTCTAAATACAGATCCAAAAGCAGCATGTCGATCTCTTCTGTGGTACATTTATGGATCAGTTCTTCTGTTGTAGACACAGCGCTGACAGAAAAACCATATTTGGAAAGTCCGGCGCAAAACATGCGGTTGGCAATTTCAGAATGGTCCGCCACCAGTATCCGTTTCATGGTAAGTGTTTCTCCCATTTTCCTCTACCTCCGGTCCTTTCTACGAACAGGGAAATTTCACTGTCCGCACGCTGCCTCCGTCCTCTCTCTCCTGGGTGAACAGCTGTCCACCGCAGTCCAATACCATTTTTTTCGCCATAAGGAACGGAATATCGATCTGCCCTTTTTCCCTTCCATTGATCTGAAGGCACAACTGACGGTCATCTAAAACATTTCCGCTTCCCTCATGTTCAAAATCTACTACGATCTCTCCTGCCTGGTCATCATAATGACTATCTACCTGGATCTTTCCTTTTTCCTTTGCATTGTCAAAGGCACTGAACAGAAGGTTAAAAAAGATCTGCTGGATATCCGCATTTTCCGCCCGTACTAATGGCAGATCTGCATCCATTTTTGTTTCAATACTCAGTTTCTTCTTTGTCCTCTGTGTATACAACGCAGAAACACAGTTTTTCAGCACCTCATTTACATCGATCTGACCATAGGTATTTTCCTGGGTCAGGTTGGAAAATGAAAGCATCCGGTTATTGATCTGCAGGATATGATTTACTTCTTCTTTTATATAGGTAAGAAGTTCTTTTGAGTCCTTGTTATCTCCCACTGCATCGGTCAAAAGGCTGGCACATCCTTCAATGTTCATCAGAGGGGTACGCATTTCCTTTGCTGTCTCAAAATTAATATTGCCTGCCATACGGAAATTCTGCCTCTGGGTCGCCCGTCTTTTATTGATGAAATCATGGGTAATGTCTGTTGCCACCACTACAACACAGCCTACTCTTCCCTTGCTGCTTCGCAAAGGTGTCAGTATAAATTTGTAAATAGAAAAGCCAAATTCATTTTCCGTTCCGTTTACGATCATACGTGGAAGAACGATCTTTTCTTTCTGGGAAAGGACCTGCTTCACTGCTTTGATGAGGGATAACATTTCTCCGGAAGGTGTCTGGCTTAAGTTATTTCCAAAAAGAGCCTTTGCCTCATCATTGGCAGAAACAATGTTATTATCCTCATCTACTACAGCAATACAGCCTTCCGAGCTTTCCAGGATACTGTTTAAATAGTTTTTCTCCTGGATCAGTTCATTTTCCAGAAGCACTCTCTGCTGGCCTACGGCACTGTACAGCTCGTACCATTTTACATCTCTTGCATCAAAGGGCTTATCCTTCCTGCAATGCAGAAAGAAAACGCAGTTTCCCTTGTCTGTCTGACGAATAGAGTAGATCAGGAAATTCCATTCTTTATAGGTATAAGTCATAGATTTGTTATGGATCAGGCTGTCCCATTCCACACAATTTCTTACAAACTCCAAAGGAACATCATTGCCGATCCCATGAATATCATTATAATTATCCAGATATACCCGCCCGCCGGGAGATAGGAGCATAATGCCGTACCAGTCACTGGCCAGCAGATCCGCGATCCCGTTTTCCTGATAGCGAAGGATTGTTTTTTCAGAATTACAGCTTTCGTCGTTTTTTATAAGCATAGCAGTGTTCTCCTTTATATCTGTATGATAATTTATAAAGATAATTCCCAATTTTTTACTATTATTATCCTATCGTAAAGGATTTTTCCTGTCAACTTTTACAGACACAGCTTTGTTTTCTGTTATAACTGTAAACACAGGGACTGTTCTGAAACAGCACAGTCCCTGACATTTTGATGTTCTCCGAAAGAACATTATAATTTATTTCGCTGCACCCTGGCTGCGCAGTGCTTCTACCTGTTCTTTTGTATAACCAACTTCTCCCAGAACGGCTTCTGTATCACGGCCGATCTCTCCTGTCTTTTCATACTTGCTCTTGGTATCGTAAGCAGAAAATTCAATCGGAACAGTCGGCATAGCAACCTTCTTTCCGCTTGGGAATTCTACATCCTGTACAAACTCATTTGCAATTGCCTGCTCATCTGTAGCCAGATCCTTTAAGTGACCGATCTTTCCTACTACAATGTTTAATCCTGCGATCAGATCCACCCATTCATCTCTGGTCTTTGTCTTAAAATATCCACGCAGGATCGGCATAAATTCATCCAGATGCTGCTGTACAGCAGAAATGGTGTTAAATCTTTCATCATCTAACATATCATCCCGGCCAAACAGGTGGAAGATCTTGCGATATGCGTCTGCGTAATCTACAACACCGATCATCAGCCATTCACCGTCAGAGCACTCATACTGCCAGCCAAAGGGGTTAGCAGGATGATCCTTGTCTTTCGGGAATTTATTGCCATACTGGGTAGAAACAACCGCTGCATTGTTGTACCAGATGGAGCTGCCCATTAAGGAAGAAGATACCAGAGTACCCTGTCCCGTTTCTCTCTTGGAGATCAGAGCTGCCAGGGTTCCTGCACACAGGATAGAACCTACCATGGCATCACCGGCACCTGTTGGAGCTAAGAATGGGAAGTTTCCTTCAGTTCCCCAGTCCATCATGGATCCGGAGCGTGCCCAGAATGCAACCGAGTCAAAACCAGGCTTTGCAGCATCCGGTCCCTTGTATCCATATCCGGTAAAGTGTACATAGATCAATCCCGGATACAGTTTCTTCATAGAGTCATAGTCAAATCCCAGTTTGGTCAGAGCGCCCATACGCATATTGGTGGCAAAGATCTCTGCTGAACCGATCAGCTTGATCAGTGCTTCTTTTCCATCTGGATCCTTTAAGTTTAATGCTACAAACTTTTTATTAGCATTTGGGACCATGAAAAATGGATTTTCTTCATCTGTAATCGGGCATTTCTGATTGCGTCCTACAATTCTCCATGCGTCACCTTTTACATTTTCAACCTTAATTACTTCTGCGCCCCAGTCTGCCAGCATTCTTGTAACGCTGGGTACTGCAAAATGAGTACCCAGTTCTACTACTTTCAGGCCCTGTAAGGGCAGTTTACGTTCTTCAGCCATAATCATTCACCTCTTAAAAGTCATGTGGTCACTACTGTGGAATTACATAACCCATTTCTTCGATCTGCTTCTTGCTGCTGATATTAGACATAAAGTATAACAGTGCTACTACTACCATTAATACTGCAAAGATGATCCATGCCATACGGTAAGTACCAGTTACGTCAAATACAAATGCTGCGATGGTCGGTCCAATGATCTGTCCAACGTTTCCTGCCATGTTCATCCAGCCGTTCATAACGCTGAATTCCTTATCACCAAAGTTATGTACTGTGATCAGTGCAGGGATAACGGAAGGAACAGCACCACCGATCATGTAGAATAAAGTCATACCCTTTGTAAAGCCCATGTTGGTTGCTGCCAGTGCCATGCAGATAAATACGCCTGCGTAGAACAATGGAGCCAGTACAGCAGTCCTCTTAATATGAAGGACATCAGAGAATACACCTAATAAGAACTTACCTAAGATCATGGTTCCTAAAGCGCCGGAGTAAACTAATGCTGCGGAGGCCTTGTCACCAGTTAAATCTGTGAAGTAAGCTACACACTGTGAGTTAAATGCGGATGCGCCGATCATGGTAACCATAGCTGCCATCCACTGGAACCACCAGCGGCTTGTCTTTAATGCCTGAGTACCTGTGATACCTGTCTTCTGTGTGGAAACGCCGCCTGCTTTTGCTACTTCTTCCGGAGAAGGATCGCCTACACGTACTTCAAATCCCTTGTCACTTGGCATACTTACAACCAGGATCAGAGCAATCGGGATCATTAAAGCATTTACACCTGCCATTGCAAGGTAAGCTGTACGCCAGCCGCTGCCTGCGATGATCTTACTGATAAAGTTTACCCATACCAGAGCACCTGCACCACTACCTAACATACCGATAGACATTGCAGTACCTTTTACCTTAGGTCCGAACCAGTTACTGATCATGATACCTACAGGAAGGTTGGTTGCGCCAGCCCATGCAAAGCCCTGGATACCGGACAGTAATAAGAACTGCCACATAGCGGTTGCACGGGACATTCCCAGATAGCACAGGGAAGCCAGGCCTACACAGCCTGTAAGTACATATTTAACAGGATACTTTTTGTAGATCTTTCCAATAAAGGAAGAACCGATGAGCATACAGATGGTAAGCACGGTATTGGTCTGTGTGTAAACCGTTCTTGTTACGCCCAGTTCTTCACAGATCGGGGTATAAAATAAGGAAGTACAGTTTGCTTTAATTACATAACAGATAAACATGGTCATAAATCCGCAGATCAGCATGACCCAGCCATAATAGAAACGGCCATCAACATTAATGATACTCTTTTTCTCCATGGTATCTCTCCTATCTACCTACAAATTCCGGTTTCTTTTTTTCGCAGAATGCTTCAACAGCGATCCTGTAATCTTCTGTCTTGCTGCAGATGAACTGAGCTTCTACTTCTTCCTGCATGCAGGCATTTAATTCTCTCATAGTGCAGCTGTTGATCATTCTCTTGATCTGTGCATAGGCAACTGCAGGTCCCTGGGAATATTTCTTGATATATTTCTTTACCAGATCTTCCAGTTCTTCCTTTGGAGCTGCTGCTGTGATCATTCCCCATTTTGCTGCGTCTGCACCTGTAAAACGGCGTCCACCCATTAACAGGTCTGTGGCTCTTGCACGGCCCACATTCTTTGTAAGCATATGGGTGATACCACAGTCCGGAACGAAACCGATATTTACAAAAGCAAATACCATTTTTGCATCTTCTGCTGCCAGAGCAAAGTCGCAGCAAAGTGCCATGCTCATACCGGCTCCTGCAGCAGCGCCCTCGATCCAGGCAATGGTTGGCTTGTTGATGGTACGAAGACGCATCATGAATTCACCGCCTGCACGGATGCCTTCTTTTGTGGTATTGATGCCTTTATCCAGACGTTCCTTCATGCCTTTTACATTTCCGCCTGCTGAGAAGTTACCGCCGGCACCGCGAAGTACGATCACGCGGACTGTATCATCTTCCTCACACAGAGTCAGAGCGTCTACCAGATGATCCATAGTAGATACAGTTACCGGGTTCATGTTTGCCGGATTGTTTAATAAGATAGTAGCTACATTGTCTTCTCTTTCCAGAAGCACGTCTTCATATTCTTTCCAAAGCATCGTAATTCCCCCTTATTTTCAATCATTCTATCTGCTTTCTTAGTTTCTCTTTTTAGGCACTAAGGTTCCACCAATGATCATTCTCTGAATTTCGTTTGTTCCCTCAAACAGTGAGAAGATTCTTGCGTCTCTTAACAGTTTTTCTACCGGATATTCTCTGCTATAACCATAACCACCAAAAATCTGCAGTGCCTGATTTGCAACATCAAATACCATTTCAGATACACAGGTTTTTGTTACAGAACCTAACATTCCATCATAAATGCCTTTGTCGATCAGCTGTGCATTGTAGAAGAGCTGTGCTCTTGCTGTCTGAAGTCTGATCTCCATATCAGCCAGTTTAAACTTTATCGCCTGGCGGCTTGCAATTGGCTTTCCAAAAGTAACTCTCTGCTGTGCGTAGTCAACTGCCAGATCCAGTGCTCTCTGGGCTACACCTAAAGCAGACGCCATACCGGTAGGACGGGTTCTTGCAAGAAGTTTCTGGCTGATGGCAAATCCCTTGTTTTCTTCTCCGATCAGGTTTGTTGCAGGAATTCTTACATCCTGGAAAATAACATCTGTTGTGTTGGAAGTACGGATACCTAACTTGTCTTCTTCTTTTCCTACGCTGACACCTGGAGTATTGCGGTCAACAATGAAAAGGGAAATACCTGCGCTTCCAAGCTCCGGTGAAGTGGATGCTGCAACTGTGTAGATATCAGCAATACCACCGTTTGTGATAAAGCACTTGGTTCCGTTTAATACATACTCGTCACCGTCTTTTACTGCACGGCATTTTGTGTTACCCATATCAGAACCGGACTGTGGCTCGGTAAGGCACATAGCGGAGATCTGTCCCTCTGCCAGTCTTGCGCCGTATGCTTTCTTCTGCTCTTCTGTTCCTGCTAACAGGACCGGTTTGATACCAAAGGTAGATGCTGCAAAGGATGATGCAAAGCCTGCGTCTACATAGCCGATGGCTTCACGGATCAGACAGGTAGTAACTGCATCTAAGCCCAGACCGCCGTACTCTTCCGGTACATCCATTGCAAAAAGTCCAAGTTCTCCCAGTTTCTTATGAAACTCCAGTGGATACTCTCCCTTAGCCTCGTACTCAGATACGTGTGGCAGATACTCCTTCATCAGAAAATCTTTTACCAGCTTCACCATATCTCTCTGGTCTTCTGTCATAAGTTGGTATTCACTCATACTTGTTCTCTCCTTTCTTTTTTCGCAGATCCCTGTATCGTCTTTTTATTAACGAGTCTCTACTGCGAAACCTCACTTTTATATAGAGCAATATCCGTGCCAACTTTGATATTTTTTCAGCAGACTTTTTTCTTTTTCTCTCCTGCTTTTTAAAATGTGCTGTTCTTTCCTTATTAATAATGCACTCTTTTTGCCAAACATATCTTGTCTATTTTATCACATTTTGCACATCATCTTTCCAGAATTTGTTATTTTTTTGTTAATCCGGCATGTTCTTTCCGCTTTTTCTTTCCATGACCGGCAAAAAATTGCCGGTTTTTTTAGGGAAATCTGAAAAAATCACCGATTTTTCGTAGTTAATTTTTTGGCATAAAACTTGCTGTTTATTAAGGTGAACATCATTTATGTGAAAAGGAGCTGTGATTTATGAATATTCTCGTATGTGTAAAACAGGTTCCGGATACAACGGAAATAAAGATTGATCCGGTAACGAATACTCTGATCCGTAATGGAGTACCCAGCATCGTAAATCCTTTTGATGGCTATGCCTTAGAGGCAGCAGCCCGTATTAAAGACAAACATCCTGATACCAGGATCATCGTTTTAAGCATGGGACCGGAACAGGCTAAAAATGCATTAAAAGAATGCTTAGGAATTGCCGCAGACAAGGCATATCTCATCAGCGGACGCGCTTTTGGCGGTTCTGATACACTGGCAACCAGTTATATCCTTTCCTGCGCTATTAAAAAAGTAGCAGAACTGGAAGGCGGATTTGACGCTATCTTCTGTGGCAAACAGGCGATCGATGGCGATACCGCTCAGGTTGGACCGGAAATTGCAGAACATCTTGGACTGCCTCAGGTTACATATGCTCTGGAAGCAGAACTTACAGATGACGGACTTACGATCTTAAAGGAATGTGAAGACGCAAATCAGAAGATCGCTGTTTCTCTTCCATGTCTGGTTACTTTCACCAAACCAAGTTTTGATCCACGTTATCCTACCATCAAGCGGAAACTTGCTGCCAACCGTGCGGAAATTCCTGTTTTAGGAGAAGACGCATTCCCTGATATTGACAAGACCCGCATTGGTTTAAAAGGATCTCCTACTCATGTAAAGAAATCCTTTGTTCCGCCTCGCAAACAGGGCGGCGTTATGATCAAAGAAGAGTCAAATACGGCTTCTGCACAGAAACTTGTGGCAATGCTCAGTGAAGCCCACTTGATTTAATGAAGGAGGACACACAAATGGAAGCAAAGACAAAAGATCTTTGGGTATTTATTGAGACAGAGGAGGACGGAAGTCCTAAGAAAGTTGGTCTGGAGCTGTTAAATCCAGGTCGTCGTCTGGCTGACAAACAGGGAGGAAAACTGGTTGCTGTTGTGATCGGTGACAATATAGCTGCTTCTGTGGAAGCTGCCGGAAGCCATGGTGCTGATCAGGTGATCGCTGTAGAAGGACCGGAATACAAGTCCTATTCTACCGATGCTTATGCAAACGCTCTCTGCCATATGGTTGAAAAATACGGTCCGTCTACTCTTATGATCGGTGCAACTCCTAACGGCCGTGACATGGGTCCCCGTGTTTCCTGCCGTTTAAATACAGGACTGACTGCTGACTGTACTGCCCTTGACATTGACGAAGAAAGCGGAAATGTTGCATGGACCCGTCCTGCATTCGGCGGCAACCTGATGGCTACTATCATGTGTCCGGATCACCGTCCACAGATCGGTACCATCCGCCCAGGCGTATTTAAAAAAGCAGATGTAACAGAAAATAAGGCAGAAGTGATCCGTGAAGATTATCACGTAGATACTGCTGATATCCGTACAAAGATCCTTGAGACCATCCGTGAAGCTGCTTCTGAGGCAGTGGATTTAGAAGGTGCAGAAGTGATCGTGTCCGGCGGCCGTGGTGTTGGCGGTCCGGATGGATTTAAAGTCTTAGAGGAACTGGCAAATGTTTTAGGCGGCACTGTAGGCGCTTCCCGTGCAGCTGTTGACTCCGGATGGATCGGCCACAGCCACCAGGTAGGACAGACCGGTAAGACGGTTGCTCCTAAGCTTTATATTGCCTGCGGTATTTCCGGTGCGATCCAGCATGTAGCCGGAATGAGCGGTTCTGACACCATTATCGCCATCAACAAAGATCCGGAAGCTCCTATTTTCGGCATTGCTGATTACGGTATTACAGGTGACTTGTTTGAAGTTGTTCCTGCTCTTACTGCAGAGATCAAAAAATTAAAAGAACAGTAAAACGCCCTCTCATCTCTTTTCCCCTGGGATTTTTGGGGGAAAAGAGATTTTTTATGGTCTGTATTGTTACTTTTTTAACATTTATAAAATCTATGGCGCTATGCGTCTGAAAGGAGTACAAAAATGTCCAGCGGTATTGTAGGTCTTCTTATCCTGCTTCTTTGTATCGTACTTTTTATTACAGAATGGCTGCCTTCCGTTGTTACAGGCGCTCTCGGCTGTCTTCTCATGGTTCTTTTCCATGTATGCGAATTGTCCAATGCCTTTTCCGGCTTCGCCAGTTCCATCATCTATCTTCTCTTTGGTGCCATGATCGTAGGCAATGCCATGTTTGAGACAGGAGCTGCTGCCCTGATTGGCAGACAGGTTATCCGGCTTTCCAGAGATAATGAACGTCTTTTCCTTTTTATCTCCGGTCTTACAGCCGGCTGTCTTTCCATGTTTTTAGCCAACACAGCTACCATTGCTGCTTTTCTGCCCATTGTAGAAAGTGTATGCTCCAATTCCAGCAATATGAAGCGGAAAAATCTGACCATGAATATTGCCATCTGTGCCATGATCGGTGGTTCCAGCACCCTGATCGGCTGTACTCCCCAGCTGACCGCCAATGCACTGCTTGAACAGACTACCGGCCTTCATATGAGCATGTTTACCATGTTTGGTCCTGGTTTCTGCATGCTTTTACTGTATCTGGCCGGCACCCAGTTATTCGGCTACAACCTTGGTAAAAAGATATGGAGTGATCGTCCGGAAGAAGCTATGGAACTGGAAAATACCAACCGGAAGATCATTTCCGGTGATGGGAATACCGATCATAAAAAGATCACCATCATGTTTGTTATCCTGGGGCTGATGATCTTATTTTATGTAACAGAATGGCTTTCCACTGCTATGACCGCCATGTGCGCAGCCATGCTGTGTATCCTTACAGGCTGTACCAACACAAAAAGCATCCGCAAAAACATGGACTGGGATACTATCCTGTTCCTTGCCTTCTGTTTAGGTCTTGCTGACGCTTTAAACACCGGTGGATCCGGAAAGATCCTGGCAGATGTTGCAAGCAGTTTCCTTGGCAGCTGTACTTCCCCAATGATCGTGTACGGCATCCTCTGCTTCCTCACACTGATCTTAAGCAACTTTATCACCAACTCTACGGCGATCCTGATCGTACTTCCCATTGGTTTCTCCATTGGAACTGCCATGGGCTTAAATCCTATGACTGTCTGCCTGGGTATCTACTTTGCAGCAAGTCTTGCCTGCTCCACTCCTCTGGCAGCAGCACAGATCAGTATGACGCTGGTAGCCGGATATAAATTTTCCGATTATTTAAAATACACTCTGCCCCATGCACTGATCCAGTTTTTATGTATCTGGTTTTTGATCCCCTTATTCTTCCCGCTGGTATAAGTAAAAGAGACCACCTGAAAAAGCTTTTAAACCTCTTTCAGGTGATCTCTTTTTTAATACTATTTCTTGCTATTTCATTTTTATCTGGTCATGATCCAGCTATTAATCCAACATACTGCGGATCGCCACCGGTGTACGGTAATTCCATGTAGATGTCTTAATACCGCTTCTGCGGCTGGCTGCATGTACGATACGGCCATTTCCAATGTAGATCGCTACATGGTTTACTTTTCCGTTGCTTCCTGCATAGAAGATCAGATCTCCCGGTTTCATAGTAGCGGAGGTGACTTTCTTACCCATCTGTGCCTGGGAGCCGGAATAATGTGGAAGGGATACACCAAATTTCTCCATAACCCTCATAGTAAATCCGGAGCAGTCAACACCATTGGTCAGACTGGTTCCGCCCCATACATAGCGGTTTCCTACAAACTGAAGAGCGTAGTTTACAAGCTGTGAACGGCGGGACTGCTTGGTACTGGAGCCGGAGCCGTCAGATGAAGCACCGGAACTGCTATCCTTGGCCGGTGTAAATTTAATGGCTTCATTTAAAGCATAACGTACTTCTACGTTATTGTCGCGGGTTGAAATATATGCTTTTTCATCTCCGTCCTGGCTGCCATCCTCTGTATCCACAGAACCTAAGTCGATCTGTACCCAGCCATCCTGCTGGTCTACTACCGGGTAACGCTCATCTTTGACGATCTGTGTCCAGATCTTGGAGTCAGTATTAGGTTCCACACGGACGTTTAATACATCCGTTGTGATAATAGCCATCTGGGTAGCATTTTGCATTGCCAGATCTTTTGCTTCCTGTCCTGTTGCGATCAGTTCCGGATCTGCTGCAATATAACCGGTTACTGTGCCGGACTTGATCTTGTACCAGCCATCTAACGTCTCAATAATATCACCGGCCGCCTTACTGGTCAGCTTACCAATTACATTGTCATCACCTTTATTTTCCGGAGTGCTGCGCACATTCATATAGCCGCTCTTTTTAAAGATGACCAGATTATCATACTGGTTAATGGCCTGTGCTTTCAGATCCAGTTTACGTCCCTCATTTAAGGCATATTTTACTTCACAGTAATCAGCGGAAATATAACCACTGTTGATCTCTACCCAGCCATCTGCTTCAGAAAGTACTTCATAACGCTCTGCAGGAAGTGCCTGTCCTACGATCTCTGCATCCTTGCTTGGGCCGCTTCGGATATTCAGATTGTCATTTTCTGTCATGATAATGGCACGTTTCTTCACAAGACTTTTTGCCAGTTCTTTTGCTTCCTCTCCTGTTACCAGGTATTGGCTGCTGATATAGCCTTCAATACCGCCGGAAGTGATATGGCTCCATTCGCCCTCTTCTCCTAAAACCTCACAGGCTCCGTCTCCTGAAACTTTTCCGATAATATTTCCCTTCATATCCGGAGTTTCACGGATATTTACATAACCGGATACCTGAACGATCCCTAAATTCTGGTATGCGTCAATGGCGCTCTGGATCTCCTGTTCTTCTTTTGCCTTCTCTTCTTCCTCTCTTGCTGCATTGGAAGCGCTGGCTGCCTCAAGACCCGTTCCAGGCTCCTCGATCACATTATCACTTTTTCTCGCTGCCTTGCCTGAAACCGCCGACTTTACATTTACCGCCGCTAATACTCCAAGACCAATGAGCAGTACAACGACAATGGCTAAAAGCAGGTAACGGGGATCCCATTTCTGGTTTCTCTTTTTTCTCGCCTTATTCAGGTGAGATACGTAATCCTTATTTTCATTCATTGTTTTGTTTCTCCTGTTATTACTAGAGCATCTGCAGAACCTGCCTGCGGCAGTTTCTTACAGATGCACGGCAATTTATAGACACGCCTCCTGGCGCACTATATGTAAGTATATCATATATTTCGCTGCAAAAAGTGAACAAAGTATTAAAAATGTTAAAAATTATTGACATACATAGAAAAAAAGATTGCCCGAAAGAGCTATATACCATAGTATACATTCCCCTCCGGGCATTGGATCACATTTTTCTATTTTGCCAGCATCATACGGTCATTGGAGAATTCTTCTCCGCTTGCTTCAGAGAATTTTGCTAACAGATCTTCTACTGTCAGTTTCTTTTTCTCTTCTCCTTCCACATCATAAATAATGTGGCCGCTGTTCATCATGATCAGACGGTTTCCGATCTGGATGGCATCTTTCATATTGTGGGTAACCATTAAAGCTGTCAGGTGCTGCTCGTTGACCATTTCCTCTGTCAGTTCCAGAACCTTTCTTGCAGTCTTCGGGTCAAGAGCTGCCGTATGCTCATCTAATAAAAGCAGTTTCGGACGCTTTAAAGTAGACATAAGCAGTGTCAGAGCCTGTCTCTGTCCGCCGGAGAGAAGTCCCACTTTGGAAGTCAGACGGTCTTCCAGTCCCAGTCCCAGTCTTAACAGCAGATCTCTGTAAAGCTTTCTTTCACTATTATTGATACCCGGTTTTAAGGTACGAAGAGTTCCTCTTCTTAAAGCCAGAGCCAGATTTTCCTCAATCCCCATCGTAGCGGCAGTTCCGTTCATAGGATCCTGGAATACACGGCCTAAGAAAGCGGCTCTCTTATATTCCGGAAGTTTGGTCACATCTTTATCATCAATGATGATCTGGCCTTCGTCTACCGGCCACACACCTGCAATAGCGTTTAACATAGTAGACTTGCCGGCACCATTACCGCCGATAATGGTAACGAAATCTCCCTCTTTCAGTGTAAGGTTTAAGTCCCTTAACGCCTGTTTTTCATTTACTGTGCCTTTATTAAAGGTTTTTGATACATGTTTGATCTGAAGCATCAGGCTTTACCTCCTTTAGAACCCATTGAAAAATAACGTGCCTTCCATGTTGGGATTGCCAGGAAGATGGCTACTACTGCTGCAGACAGCAGCTTTAACAGGTCTGTATCGATTCCCAGCCAGATGACTATCTGAAGAACCAGATAATAAATAATGGAACCGAAAGCAACACTTAAAAGGCGTAAGCCAAAGTTTCTGAAGATCTTTCCGAAAATTGCTTCTCCGATGATAACAGCAGCCAGACCGATAACGATAGCGCCACGGCCCATATTGATATCAGCAAAGCCCTGATACTGGGAAAGAAGAGCTCCGGAAAGAGCTACCATACCGTTAGAGATCATCAGACCCAGAACACGGTTAAAGTCGGTGTTAATACCCTGGGCTCTTGCCATCTTGTCATTGCAGCCGGTTGCACGGATGGAGCAGCCAAGCTCGGTGCCGAAGAACCAGTAAAGGATAACGATCAGCACAACGATGATCAGGGATACTAAAAGGATGGTATTTTTAAAGAGAGGCACATTGCGGATAAAACGTAAAGAAACAAGGAGGCTGTACTTGTCTACGTTGATCGCCTGGTTTGCCTTTCCCATTATTTTCAGGTTAATAGAATACAGGCCTAACTGTGTAAGAATACCGGAAAGGATAGCCGGGATACCCATAAAAGTATGTAAAAGTCCGGTGACGCAGCCTGCCACCATTCCTGCAAGGAGTGCTGCAAACATGGCCACCCATACATTCTGTCCGTTTAACATCATCATAATGCAGACTGCACCGCCGGTACATAAAGAACCGTCTACGGTCAGATCCGCAAAATCCAGTATACGAAATGTGATATAAACACCAATGGCCATGATGCCCCAGATCAGGCCCTGTGCCACTGCTCCAGGAAGAGCATTTAATAAACTCATTATATTCATTGTTTTCCCCTTTAGAACAGCATACAGCGGGAGGCCCATTTGCCTTCCCGCTGTGTCTGCCATGAAAGTTTTTTTACATTAAAAGTTTCTTTGCAAACTTAGTTTTTCTTATTATTCCTCGATTGCTACATAATCATCTGGAACTGTGATCTCCAGTGCATCGCAGATGGTCTTGTTGTACTTCTTTGTAAACTGGGGTGCATATTCGATCGGCATTTCAGAAACATTTGCTTCTCCTGTAAGGATCTTAACTGCCATCTTACCGGTTGCAACGCCCAGGTCATAGTAGCTGATGGAAAGAGTTGCAACACCACAGCCGGAGCAGATGCCCTCTTCTCCTGCGATTACAGGAACCTTTGCAGGCTGGCAGATGTTATTAACGATCTCTGTGTTTGCTGCTACTGTATTATCAGTTGGAACATAGATCACATCGCTGTTGGTTGCTGCATTGGTGGTAATGGTTGCAAGGTCGTTGGAGTCAGAGAATGCGTAGTATTCGCAGGTATATCCCATCTCTTCCAGAGCTGCCTTTACAGTATCTACCTGATACTGGGAGTTAGCTTCTGCAGAGCAGTATAACAGGCCAACGTTCTTTGCATCTGGGAACAGTTCGTGAAGCATAGCTGCCTGCTCATCCAGTGGTGCCAGGTCAGAAGTACCGGAAATGTTTCCGCCTACCAGACCGTCAAAACCGTCAATGCCAAGTGCTACACCATACTCTGTAACAGCGGTACCTAATACAGGGATCTCATTGGTTCCTGCCTGTGCTGCCTGGAGAGATGGAGTTGCGTTTGCAAGGATCAGGTCTACATGATTGGAAACAAAGCTGTTGATAATGGTAGAACAGGTGTTGGAGTCACCCTGTGCATTCTGCTCATCAAAGGTAACTGCATCGCCCAGTGCATCGGTTAATGCATCCTTAAATCCCTGGGTAGCTGCATCCAGTGCTACGTGCTGTACCAGCTGACAGATACCTACGTTGTAGGTTTTTCCATCGGTGGAAGCTGCTGCATCGCTCTTTGCTTCTTCGGAAGAAGCTGCCTCTGTTGCTGCTTCAGACGCTGCTGCTGTGGTAGCTGTGCTGCCGGAGCCGCCGCATCCGGTCATAGATGCTGCGCAGGCTGCTGCTAATAATACTGACATGATCTTTGTAGATTTTTTCATAATACCGTCCTCTTTTCGATAAAAACTCATTCGTTTTATACGAACTAAGGGTATGATACTACAAAAAAATCCCCACGTCAATTTTATTGCTTTAAATTTCTTAGAATTTAAAGCAATAAAGTGTTTTTCGTCGTTTTTACCAATGGATTTTCCAGTTTTTTCCAGTTATATTCTTGACCGGTCTTTTAAATTTTACAGGTCTTTCCAGTTTAAAGGAATAGTCACTACAAATTCTGTACCTTCATCTAACTGGGAAGTCACACGGATGGTTCCATGATAGAAATTAACAATGTGCTTTACAATGGAAAGTCCCAGTCCGGTACCGCCCTGTTTTCTGCTGCGGCCCTTATCCACCCGGTAGAACCGTTCAAAAATACGGTCCAGACTCTCCTGAGGGATGCCAACACCATTATCACGCACACGGGCAACCATATTGCCGTCTTTTTCCCGGATATTGACCCATACCTGACCGCCTGGCCGGTTGTATTTTACAGCATTGCTCACCAGATTGGAGAGCAGTTCTTTCATCTGCTGCGGATTAGCCTTGATGCTAAGAGGCTGGCAGTCACAGTGTATAAATACCTGTCCAGCTGCTGCTGCAGGTTTTAAACTGTCTATGATCTCTTCAAGGAGCACACTGACTCTCACATCTGATACAACCACTTCTGCATCCTTTGCTTCCAGTCTGGAGATCATCAGGATATCATTAATAAGGCCGGCCATATTGATGGCCTCCCTTTTGATCCTTTTGATAAAGTCCATTTTCATGTTCTCATCCTGGATCATACCGCTTTCCATTAACTCTGCATAACCCTGGATAGATGTGATAGGAGTTTTTAACTCATGGGAAGCATTGCTGAAAAACTCCTGACGGATCTGTTTTTCCTTGTCAATGCGGCTCAGATAGGCTTTCACATTTTTGGACATTTCCATGGTAGTTTCAGCGATCACATTTAACTCCGGATACTGGCATTTTTCAAAATGCAGTTCTGTATAGTCTCCTTTGTAATCTCCCTTTACCTTTGACATTTCCGCTGCAATATTGCTTAAAGGCTGTGTTACAGAGTCCACGAAACGTTTGGAAACCACCAGCGCACAGGCAAGAGCCGCCAGGAAGCTGAAAAGAGCCGCCGGAAGGAGCATGGTCAGGTATTCGCTGGCACCGGAATAAGGCACGGAAACACGGATGATCATATCGGCCCGGTTGGATCTGTAGGCCACATATAAAAGATTTCTCTTTAATGTGTGGGAATAACGTTCCGCAAAGCCACTGCCCTTTTTCATTGCCTGGACTACTTCTTTTCTGCTTAAATGATTGTCCAGTTCAGCCGGATCTGCATCTGAGTCAGAAACCACCGTTCCATCTGTACGGATCAAAGTCAGACGGCTGGGATTTCCCGCTGTAAAATTCTCCATCCGCTGCACCTGACCTGCCAGATCTCCCTCATAATCCAGAGTCTGATCCAATATCTCCATGGTGTAAAGCATGTCTTTTTTTGTTGTATCCAGTATCGTATTCCGGCTGGCAATATAAAAGATGACGCTGTTGATACACAGCGCCGCTAAAAGTACAAAGATAAATTTCTCAAGAATGGCTTTTCTCATACTTTTTCCTCTCTCCCCGTTTTTATCCTTCCTGATGCACCAGTCTGTAACCTACACCACGGACTGTCTTAATGCAGGAACTCTCCTTATCTCCCAGTTTCTGACGCAGAGTACGGATGTGCATATCCAGCGTTCTTGTCTCCCCGTCGTATTCATAGCCCCAGACCTGATTTAAAAGTTCGTCTCTTGTGACCACACGGGACTGGTTTTCCATCAGATAGACCAAAAGTTCAAATTCTTTTAAGGTCAGTTCACATAAATGACCTTCACTTGTCACTTCCCTGGTCTTTTTGTTGACTACGATATCTTCAAAAGTAAGGGTATCCTTCTTCTCTTCTCTTTTTGCACGGCGCAGCAGGCTGCGCATCCTTGCAGAAAGCTCCAGAACACCAAATGGCTTTACCATATAGTCATCAGCGCCGCAGTCAAGACCTACTACTTTGTCCAGCTCTTTCTCTTTGGCAGTTAAAAGCATAATGGGAAGTTCCTGCAGGCCATCTGTCTGGCGGATCTTGCGGATTGCCGTAACCCCATCCATTCCCGGAAGCATCCAGTCAAAAATAGCAAGTGACGGTACTTCTTCTTTGATGCGCTCTAATCCTTCTTCTGCTGTTTCAAAGCCTTCTGCCTCATAACCAAAGCCTTCCAGCGCTATTTTTAAAAGATTGCGTATGTTTTCATCATCTTCGATGATATAAATTTTATCCATGGTGATCCTCGTCCTTCCCTTTTTAACCGCAGAACCGCAATATGCAGTTATGTTCTTATCATCAGCATACCACAGCTGTGTAAAAACAAAAACAGCCAAATGTAAAATTTATGTAAAATCTCACATTTGGCTGTTATTCAAGCGGCTCTTATAACGTTTATTACTCACTTCTAAGTGCATCAATAGGGTTTAAGTTTGCCGCCCGTCTTGCCGGCATATATCCAAAAAACAGGCCAATGGCTACTGACACCCCAAAGGAGATCAGCACTGCCGCCAGTGTAGGGGATGTGGAGATCCCGATCATGGTTCCCACTACTTTTGTGGCTACGCAGCCGATGATGATCCCTACCACGCCGCCTAAAGAACTGGTCACTGCCGCCTCAATGACAAACTGCTGTAAAATAGTTCCCTTGTCAGCTCCCAGTGACTTTCTGATGCCGATCTCTCTGGTACGCTCAGTTACAGATACCAGCATGATATTCATAACACCAACACCTGCAACTAAAAGGGAAATTCCGGCAATACCGCCTAGCATACCGCTCATCATGGCGATCTGTTCATTTAAGGAGTCCAGCATCTCACTCATAGCTGTTACTCTGTAAAGGTCACTGTCTTTAAAGGTCTCATACAGGAAATTCTGGATCAGGGTCTTGGCTGTATCTGCATTATCTGTATCTGATACCGTTAATGTATAACTGCTGATATTGGCGCTTCCTGCAAGGCTGGTGGCTACGCTGTAAGGGATCCACACGAAATCATCCGTTCCGCCGTCTTCCATGTTATCCTCATCCTGAGTCTCCACGATACCAACTACTTTAAAGGCATAACCATTTATTTTCAGTGTCTCATTAATGGCCTTTTCTGCACTTCCAAACAGTTCCTGGGCCACATAGGAACCGATCACACATACTTTCTGCCGGGAAGCAATATCAGAATAAGCAATATTTCTTCCGATCTGCAGATCATAATCCTTCATATCCAGGTACTGCTCGCTTCTGCCTGCCACACTGGTAGAACTCATGGAGTCATCTCCCTTTTTTACAGTAGCTGACAAAGATACATTAGGACTGATACCGTCAAAAAGATCTCCGTGTTCATCGTAAAATGCATACATCTGATCTGCATCTACAGTACGGGATGTAAGATTGGTCATATTTACATTGATCTGGTTTACACCCATGCTGGCAAAGCTTTCCACTACGCTTCCCATATAGCCATTGACCAGACTTACCAGGATAATGACCGCTGCCACACCGATGATGATGCCTAACATAGTCAGGAAAGAGCGCATCTTATTGCCCCATATGCTTTTTATAGCCAGTTTAAAGGATTGCAGCATAATCTTTTACATCTCCGTCAAATATTTTGTGTCCATCCGCAATGCGCACCACCCGTTTTGCCTCCATGGCAATAGAATTATCGTGGGTGATCATTACAATGGTATTTCCTTCTTCGTTTAACTGTTTTAAGAAATTTAAAACCTCACGGCTGGTCTTGGAGTCCAGGGCGCCTGTGGGCAGTGTTAAGTTAGTACAAATATAAAAAGGCTACACACTGACTGTGTACCCCTCTGCAACGAACCCCAGCAAGCCTGCTGCCTGCCGGGGTTTTGTTATTCTCCCATATTGTCTGGCACGTCTTCTTCCGTGACCGTTCTTTCTCTTGCAATCAGCTTCAACGGCAAAAACGGACATTTTCTGTATGTTTCGTACTTGTCACCCTCTCTGCACATGAAGCAATTTGACCGCACGCAGTTTTTATTTGCAAATTCTGCCGCCGCTTCTTTGTTTATCATTCAATGCCCCATTCCTCCCGGCAAGCCTACCACCTGCCGGGAATGTCTTTTTACATTCTGCCTACAAATTCCAGTGTCTTTGTCTGGCGGTCAGCATAGAACAGCTTTTCTGCTGTTGCTGCTTCTGTGAAGCCGTCCTGCTGTAAAGTGTTCGTGTTAATCTGCGTGTCATACTGTGTAATCACAATCTTGCTTTTTGTTCCCTCTGTAATTCTCCACGCTGTCACTACGTTCTTGCCGCCTGCGAACAGGTTTCTAAATTCTTCCTCTGAAAAACCCTGCTTAAATTCCGTGAACGCTGCTGCCTTGATTTTGTTTAATGCTTTCTTTGTCATTTCTGCCATTTTGATTTCCTCCGTATTGAATTGTATTGACTTTTTGTGTTAAGCACTTTTGCTTTAACTGCCTTTATTATATACTTACGGAAGTATATTGTCAATAGTTTTTTTAATTATTTTCCATTTATTGTCATTCTAACAGTTTTATTGCACTTCCTGCATTTCTGTATTGGTCTTGTTTTCACCTCTCCAAACGGTTTGCAGTACCCCGTTTTGCATACCGGGCATACATAGTAATTATGAATTATGCAGCACCGCTTTTCTTCCACGCTACTTCCTCCCCAGTTCTGAATTTATAATGTCAATCACATTATTATACATGAGGTCCATTCCATTTCTGAAATGCTTTTCTTCTTTGTATAGTCCACACCCTTTTAAATCTGTGTAGGCGTTTTCAACCTGTCTTTTCACGTTTTCCAGTGTTCCCGGCTTCCATTCTTCGCCCAGCGCCTCTGCTCCTGCTGCCATTGCCGCTTCTCTGGCTTCTTTCTTCTGCTCCTCCAATGTCTTTGGTGGTTCCGTAATATCTTTCATTCTATATTCCATAGACTATTCCCCCTTTCTGTTGTGTCTTCCTTGTGTAGTGGTGGCAATGGTGGCACGGTGCTTCTGCGTCATTATAATATAGGCACTTTTCGTCTGTATAATATATACAGTCCGAGCCGTCCCAGCCATGCAAAAAGCCCGTTTCAAATTCCTGTTCTTTTACTCTTTCTGCCACGTCAATTCCTCCCCGGTGTCCCGCTTGTATTTCTCTTTCACCGCTTCCACAACATAGTTGTTCTGGGAAGAATAGCCCTGCTGCTTCGCAATCTCTTTTATGCGTGCTTTCATTCCCTTTGGCACTGCAAGTTCCATGCGGTCATAATTGCTGTCACGGTATTTATTTTTTGCTGCCGTGGCTGCTGGTCCTCTGGGTATTGTCTTCTTTTCTGTTGTATCTGGCATTTTCTGCACCTCCTGTGATTTTTAATTAGTATATCACACTTTCTTTTCTTACGGAAGTATACATTTTATACAATCTTACGGAAGTATATTTGTGCATTGTGTCTATTGCTTTTATACTTCCGTAAGTATATAATAAAGACAGTTAAGGAAATACAGAACACGGAGGGCAAACGATATGGCAAAAATAATTTATTTAGAAGACAGAATAAACGGGCTGCACTGCTACACCCCAGAAATGGGACAACGTAAACCGGACGTGAAACTGGAAGCCAGACTTTCACATTACGGTAACTATTACATTGTAGATACCCCGCTTGAACTCAACGGCAGGGGCATTACAAAGCAGGAAGTCTGCTGGGTGGCTGGCTGCAAGCAGCAAATTGAAAACTGGCTTTCCTATCGTGTCACTGAAAAGGCATTTGAAAAGCTGCAAGCGCAATACCCAATATCAATGGAATGTGTGCTTGATTAAACATTACACGGGCGGCACTGCTGCCGCCCAGAAAGAAAATGTGAAATAATATGGCAAAATCTTATAATAGACGCTTTAGAAAGAACGGGCTTTCATTCATGGTGCAGGACACGCACCCGGCAGACCGCAAAACTGATACAGATAAATATTATCTGACAGTCAACCAGAATGGTATATATAAAATTGTGTATGACAATATCACATGGGAAATTCCAAAATTCCCAACTATCCACGCTGCGCAGTTCTGGACGCTGACCAGTTCTGATTTTATCGGCACCATGTAAAATGCTTTTATCTTACGGAAGTATACATATTATACAATTATACTTCCGTAAGTTTGTGCATTGTGTCTATTGCTTTTATACTTCCGTAAGTATATAATAAAGACAGTTAAAGAAATACAGAACACGGAGGGCAAAGCAATGACAGTAAAACTTCAAGGAATATATAACAAGCAGGAAGCAAAGGCAGTAAAAGAATTAAAGACCGGGGACGTTATCATGTGGAACTACGGATATACAAGCACCGTGGTTGACCTTATCCCAAGCAAGACCGGAAAGACAATCACTTGTCTTCTGAAAAGCAATCAAGATGGCGTTGTTCGTGAAAGAAAAATGGGTGCAGAAAGACTGGTTGCTATTGCATAGCAGCCAGCCGGAAAGAAAGGTGGAATGAATGATGGAAGCAAAAATGATGATAGCTGGAAGCTTTGATGAATTTGTGGAAAAGATAGCGCAGGCAGAACGCAAAGCGCTTAACACTCCTTTTGGGCAGGAAATAACAGAACGGCTTCTGAAAATGAAGTTGGAAGAAAACCCGGATATGACAGCGGAAGAATGGCAGGACACAAAAAGCCAGTTCTTGACTTTCCTTTTCGCAATGTTCGTGAAAGAAACGCCGCAGGCTATGGCAGAACTTGCCCAGCATACATGGGACGAATTGCAAGCAAAAGAAGTATAATGCAACCGGGCGGCATTGCTGCCGCCCAGAAAGAATGGTGAATGACTATGAAAACAGATATTGTTACTTGCAGCAAGTGTAATGGTTCCGGCAAATTCATTTATAAATCCGGCATGACTGGTCCTTGCTACCAGTGCAACGGCAAAGGCTCTGTGAAGCGCATACCTCACAAGTCTTTTCAAATCTCCATTGTGGACAATGACGGTGTGCGCATTGATTGGCTGAATGTTAATGCAGGAAGTGAAAATGCAGCTGTCAGCAAAGCCCGTGTGATTGCTGCCCGTGGCTGCTATAAAGACCAGATAGACAGTATCAAAGCTGTTGAAAACGGCATTGATTACACATATAAACCGATATAACACCGTATTTGCCCCGTAAACGTAAAAAGACCGCAAGTGGTGTATTTATCCACTTACGGTCTTTTCTTCTCATTCTGGCTTATTCTTCAAAGCGTCAGCGACATTATTTAAGGTCTGCCAGCGTGTTTCCCTCTTCGTCAACAATCTTCGTGACTTCTGCCGCCATCTTCTCTGCTTCTTCCTTTGTCACGCTCCCGGTAATGTTCCCGGCTGCGTCGTAAAGGTTCACTGTGCCGTCTGCGTTGGTTTCCGTGGCACCCTCCGGCACATTGTCTGTGGCAATAGCCACTTTCTCTGTTGTTGTCACTGGTGTCGTGGTGTTAATCACTACCGTTGCAGCTGGTGTAGCTGTGAGTGCTTCCAGCGGTTCTGCGGTGTTGCTTTCTTTCTCTCCGGCTTTCATGGCATTGTATGCCGTCTGTGCAATGGCTTTCAGCTGGTCTTCTGTGACATTCAGCCCGGCTTCATCAGCAATCTTCTTCAACTGTTCCACAACTGCCGCCATCTTCTCTTCCCCGGTCTTATCCTTTTTGAACTCTTTTGCCCATTCCACAAACTTTGCTGCCCACTCTGACAGTTCGCCCAGCTTGTCTGTGACGGTCTTTGGAATGTTTGGGCAAACGTACTTTCCGATTAAGAACGCCCCCAGTGTTACGGCAAAATATACGGCTGCATAAATTACATTATCCATTGTCTTTTCCTCCTGTTGATTATGCAGGCAGCTTCAATGTCTGCCCATCGTAAATGGTGTTACTTGTAAGACCGTTCATGGTCTTAATTTCATTGTATCTGGAACCGTCGCCCAGCTGCTTTGCTGCGATTGCCCAAAGGCTGTCACCGCTCTTCACGGTGTATGTACGCACGCCGCTTCCCGGAATTTTGATTTTCTGCCCAACACTAATGACGTTAGGGTTTGCAATTCCGTTGTAGCTTGCTAACTTCTGGTATGTGGTGCCATACTTTGCAGCAATGCCAGAAAGTGTGTCACCTTTCTGCACGGTGTATACCTGTTCCCCGGCTGTTCCCTGTGCAGGCTGTGCAGGTGCCGCAGGCTTTGCAGGTTCGCTTGTTGCTTTCTTTGAGAAGTCCGGCACGCCATAACCTCTGATATAACGCCCGTTGACTTCCAGTGTTCTTCTTTCAACGGCATTGGACTTGTTGCCCTCAACAACTGTGATAGTGTTACCGTCGCAGCTTTCTACAACGCCCACATGGTCTGAACTGCCTGTGCAGTCACCAGCGCCGTTGTCGTCCCAGTCATAATAGATATAGTCGCCCGGTTCCGGCACCTTTGCGTCATTCTCGCACCAGCGCCCCATCTGCTGCCACAACTTAATCTGGCGGTCACAGCTGCACTCCGTAGGGATAATGTCTGTGTAGCCCGCTTCAATGGCAATCTTTGAACCAAAGGTTGCGCACCATGCGTCACGGTATGTCACTTTGTACCCCTGCGCTAACGGCTTGTGGTTGTTGTAGGCGTCAATGATTGCGTGGTGTGCTGCTGTACCCTCTTTCACTCCCACATACGCTGCCGCCCTTGCTGCAAATTTCTTTCTTACTTCTGATACATTCATATTGCTTGTACCTCCATTCTTTTTATTGCTAACGGCTCCGGCTGCGTACTGGTCATAGTATTTCTGCCCATATCCTGCACGCTTTGTCTTCACCGTGTCGCTCTGGTCTGCCGGGCGCTCAAACTGTGTCAGCACTGCATTTGAAGCAGCAGTGACGGTCTGTGCGCTCTTTAATACTGACAGTGTGGCTTTGTAGCCCTCTGTCAATTCTTTCATAAGGAACCCCAGCTGTGTTTCAAGGTCGCCAATAGACTTCCCGGCGGCTTTTGCATATTCCAGCAAAGCAGCTTTTCTTGTGTGGTATGTCCACTGTGCCAGCCCATAGCCTGCGCCGTCCCTTGCAAAGTTTCCATAGCTGCCGTTGTCCACGGCTGCTGTGTAGCTTGCGTCAGTGTGTCCCAGCTTCTTTTCATAGCTGTTCTGCAAGTTCTGCGGGTTCAGCCCGCTTTCTGCATATAGGTTCCCCATCAATCCGGCTGCCCCACAACTGGACAGCCCTTTTGATTTCAGAAAATTCCAAATCTTTTCTGGTGTTGTTTCTCCTATTAGTCCCATGTCTTATACCTCCCCTGCACTACTGTGTCATGCTTGAAAAGTCAGACAGCGTGCCGGACAACTCCGGGTATGCAGCTTTGATTTTCAGCAGGTTTTCTGCCTTTGCTTTCCAGCAATAGAACGCTACTGCGGCAGCAGTTACCCCGCCAACGAACGTCAAAAGGATTGATAACTGGTAAAAATCCTTTGTGACTACCACCCACACGCCCACGGCAAATGCTATGTAGTAAGTCGCCAGAATTGAAAAGATAATGATTTTTGTTGCGCTGGTCTTTCTTTCCGGGTGTTCCTGCAACTCTTCTTTTCTCTTCTTCCTGCGCTGTCTGAAATACTGTAAATTCCATAAAAAAAGCACTGCTAATGCCAGTGCAAATCCAATGATAAAAAATATTAAACTTTTCATGTTTCTGTTTTGTACCTCCTATGGTTCTTCTTCCGGCTTTGTCAAAGCAAAGTCGTTTGTGCGCATACATTCTTTGTAAATATCCACTATGTACTCATGCGCAACGTCAACTTGTCCGTTTGTCAACTTGTGGTCCTTAATATACTTGTCATACTTCGCCAATGTATCAATAACATGGTCAAACTCTTCTTTTGTATGGCGTTCATGGTTTATGCAACTTCTCTGGAATGATAGTATCTCCGTGCGCCAGCTATCAACCTTGTGTTCTATAAAGTCATTTTCAAGCTGGTTCAGCTGCTCTTTCAAGTCGTGGTTCATAAGATTTCCCAGCTGTTTAATCAACCAGCGAACGGGCTGTATTTTAATTCCCGGCGTTAAGTCAATAACAATCCCAATCCCCGCAAGCCATACAATAGCTTTTTGCACCATGTCCCAGACGTCCGCTGGGTTAAGCGTCTGCATTGCTTCCACTGTCCGTCACCTCCTTTTCTTCTGGCTGCTTGATATAATCATCAGCGCTGCCGTAATATCCGCAGAATAGACCGCATTTACTTGCTGGCTTCTTCTCCGGCTCTGGATATGGCTTGCCCATTTCCTGCAAGTACAGTTCGTTTAGGCTCTGGCGCATACCGTAGCTGTTGAAATGCTGTAATATGCCCCGGTATGAAGCAACGGACCTATCCAGTGTATCTTTGTCAATCTCTCCTGCGTGATATGCTGCAAACATATATTTCAATCTACGTTTCAGCTTCTTTGCCGTCTTCTTGCGCAATTTTATGTGCGTTGACCAAATGCGGAACCCTACAAACTCAATGCCCATGCTGGTTGGTCTTATGCAGGTTTTCTTGTTAAGCTGCAACCGCAGTTCTTTTTCCAGAAAGTCCGCAATTTTGTTCTTTATCTTTTCCAGATACTTTTTATCTGGGTGCAAAATTATAATGTCGTCCATGTAACGTATGTAATAACGCAGGTGCAATTTGTGTTTGCAGAACTGGTCAAGTTCATTCAAATACAAATTTGCAAACATTTGTGAAGTCAGATTGCCAATAGGCAGCCCAACTTCTCCCAGCAATTCATCAAACGCCACGTCGCCAATATCTGCGCCCAGCGGCAGACCAAAGTTTGTGTCTTCACAGTTTATAATTACTGACAAGACGTGCAACAAATCTTTATCAGCAATCTTTTTCCGCAAAATGTCCATCAATACTTCATGGTCTATCCGGTAAAAATACTTTGCAATATCCAGTTTCAAATAATAGAAACGCTGCGGCTTCCGGTCTGTCTGCTTCAACCAGTTATGCAGGCGGTTGACTGCTTTGTGTGTTCCCTTGCCTACTCTGCAAGCGTAGCTGTCATGTATGAACTGCTTTTCAAAATACGGGTTCAGCTGGCTATATATAGCGTGCTGTGCCACCCGGTCTTTGAATTGCAATGACATAATCATGCGCTTTTTCGGTTCGTAAACATAAAATATGTTGTAGCGCCCCACGGTGTAGGTCTGCCAGATAAATTCATTCTGTAATTCAATCAAGTTTTCTTCCAGCTTATCCGTGTACGCCATCACATCTGGTCTGTACCTCTTGCACTTTATCCCGGCTTTATACGCATTGAAGAGATTTTCAAAGTCATAAATTATAGGGAAAATGTTTTTGATTTTGTGCAATTCCCTTTTCCCTCCTGTTGTTAAAATTTCGCCGTACAAATCAAACTGCGGTTCTTCCGCAGCCCAAACGTGATATATACATTCAGTGCCAGTGTTTCCAGCTCTGACTTTCAGCCTGCGGCTTACTAACTATCTTTACGGCAATTCAATATTTTTCCTACGGCTCCCGGCTGGCAGCCTTTGGAATGGAAATAAACCCCTTTAACCCATACGCACTGGACGTGCCCACTTGTGAACACGACTGCTGGCAGAAATGTGGTGAAGCGGAACGGAACGACACATTGTTGTTGACGTTAGAACGAGGGTTGTTCAAGTTCAGCGCACCAGCACCACCATTGGAAGTGTTGTTGAAACTCGAACCCCGGATAGGCACGGCAAGTCCTCTATTAACGGCTTATTCCCATAATATAAAAAGCAGGTGTTACCCTGCTATTTACCATTGCTTTTATTTGCAGCACCGCCGTTTCCAGCCGTGCTGCCGTTCAGTGATTTATAATACCCGCCAATCATGCACCCTATTTCATTTATCTTTCGTGACAATATTTCATACTTGCGCATGGGCAGGCATGGTTTCTTGTCTGGGTGCAACTGCTGGTCTGCCGCCAGTCTTACAAGGTGCCGCAAAACGTCCAGCTGGTCGTCAAGTTCTCCCAGCGTCGTTTTCTTATAGTGTTTGTTTTCAAGGTGTATCACCAATTCAAACACCTGCAATATTGCTTCCCGGATATGGTCAGCAAGTTTTCTGTCAGCTTTCGGAAACTGTTCTAACGCCGGGTACGCATACAGTAGCATTTCATAAACCTTGTTTTTCATTTTGAAATCTTCCTGCGTTGCGTTATCCCGCACGTTGTCCAGTTGCGGAAGCTGTTCTGTTGTATTTTCTGGCATTTCTCCTTAAACCACCTTTGTTATTTAGTTTCAAAATAGGGGGCTTGCTGCCGCAAGCCCCGCAGTGTATCAGTTCCCAGTTTCCAGTTACTCATATAAAGCGGAACGGAACGACACCCTGGTGCTGACGAGAGAACGAGGGTTGTCCAAGTTCAGCGCACCAGCACCACCATAGGAAGTGTTGTTGAAACTCGAACCCCGGGAAGGCAGCCTTTCGCCGTTATTTCTCGCCCAAAATCTGCCCGGCGTTGTCTGGGCACTGTCTGGGAACAATCCGGCTGCAATTAAAATCTGCGGAATACTTACGCCGCTTACTGCCTTTACATCTTTAAAAGGTGTGCTGGTGTCGTTGCTGTCGGTTGTCTGGGTTGTTACCGCTGTATTGATACGCAGTGTAGCGTCACTAGCACTGGTTCTGTCAATCTTTAAGGTTCCGGCGGTTCCCGGTTCAACAAGCGTGCCGTTTGGCATGATTGCTTTCCACTCCGTACTTGCTGCGCCCATATTGCAATCAGACTTCATGCTGTTGCCGTATGGAATAATCTGGATTTCACCATTTACGCAGCGCATACCAGAAACCAACTCCCAGCAGTTGCCGCAAAGGTCAGCAATGCCCGCCGGGGTGCCGTCGTGATACCAAGTTACAGGACCAGAACCCGTTGCAGTTCTGCCGCCGCCATGTGAACCGTCAATGTATGTATTGATACCCTTTTCATAGGCTTTTTCATAGCTTCTATCCCAGTTTGTGTTACCACGGGGCGTGAAGCCGTTTTTCATACACCAAAGATTGATTGCAGCAAAGACGCCGTTCTGGTTGAGGTGCCAGCCCTCACCTTTTCTGCGGCATACCGCAAGCGCCGTGTCAAAATCAATATAGGCTTTCGGGTCTTTCATTGGCAGTGAATACGCACGGTCATTCACCACGGTATTGATGTACTTTGAAACCCAGATAGCTTCTTTCTCTACGCCGTCCACAATCCACCACGGCAAAGTTTCCTGTGTGCCCCCGGTGATAATGTCGGAATACTTCATTTTCGGAATAGCCACCATAATTGACGGCATACCCAAATCATCAAACTTTACAGCGTTGTTTCCACCAAAGGAAGCAACCGCCATGCTTAAATCATCAAAATTAGACATAATGTTTTATACCTCCAATCCCCATAAAATCAGTGTGCAAAGCGACATATCAAACGGAATAGGCACCGGGATTTCCTTTGGTTCTCCGTTTTCGTCCTCTCCGTCCTCGATAACGTCATAACGTCTGGCAGGAACAATGACTTGCGCAGCGTACTTCTGCGCCTTGCCGCCAGTTCCAATCACCACGCCGTCTTCTTCGTCAATGCAAATGTCCAGTGACACTTCATAATCTCTTTCACGGGTGGCAAGGTTGATTGTCAATTCATCATCACCAAACGTGATTTTTTTACCGCCAGACAACGCATATTCAATATGGGTTCCTGGCGTCTTTTCAACTACGTTGATTTTATTAGTAGCCATAATATTTTCTACCTCCATTCTGGTTCTTTACTACCTCATTGCTTCTGGCTGCGATAACTTCCGCAGCTTCCCTCTGGGCTGCTGTTCCTCTGCCCTGCACGCCAAAAGAACGCAAGACAGCTTCTTCATGCTGTCTGCGTTCCTCTGTCTTAATAATTACGCCTGCCATTAGTAAAACCCGCCTTTCACATAGATTTTCACCGTCACGCTGGTTGCGCTGCCAGTGTGTGCGATTTTGAAACCATTTAACAGTTTTTCAGTAATAACAATGTCACCCGGAAAACCGCCCGTGTACTCCACAACTTCCGTTTCCACGGTGTAGTCCATGTGGTTCCTTTCAGTCTTCAGCGCAACTGCCTGTTTGGAATTGTTGAACGGGTACTGCTGCGTATTTTTCAGTGTCACCGTTTTTGTTTCGCCCTGCAAGTCAGCTGTTGCCTGCTGCTGGTGGATTGTTGCCAGTGCCAGAAGCGCCGCTGTTTCCGTCGCATTTGAAATTCCCTCCTCCATGTGATTGAAGTTGGTTGCGTTCTGCGGCGTTCCCTGCTGAATAATTTCACCCTCAACGGGTGTATGCGTTATTGTCCCGTCGTCATTTCTGCTTTCGGTGTATCTGTCTTCAAATTCTGTTACATGGTCCTGCCACAATTTAGGTTCGTACATCTGTTACACCTCCTTTTCTACAAAGTCAAATGTAAAGCGGTATAACACGCCCTCTTGTACGTTGTTCAAGGGAATGTTTACCGCTTTATCTTCCCACAACTTATTATTCTTGTTGTAAAGCTGCACCCGCTGCACCGTAGCGGTTCCGCTTACCTGCGGGGTAATCTGCACATATACAGCCACCCTGCCGTCTTTCAGACGTTCCCTGCGGTGTATCACCTTTTTTTCGGAAACGCCGTTGACCGTTACTTTCGCATAGGCAATGATATTGTCAATGAAATCTTTAAAATCATTGATTGCGTCCGTTGTCAACATGGTCTTCACCTCCTTTTATAGCTTCCGGGTGCTTCCGCACGGCTTGACGCCGTATGAATACCCCATTGCCTGCGTACTGCTGCCCACGGTGCCGCCCTCTGTCCTCTGCACCGTGCTTCTTTCCGGGACGGTCCCGGCTGCTGGGGTTGTGAAGTGGTATGCTTCCGCTGTGTCGCCCATTGTGACCGCTGCCCCGTCCGTCTGCCCTCTGGTGTTCCTCTGCGGGCTTTCTCCGGCTCTTATGCGTCCGGCTGGTGTATTTGTATACCCAAACGCATTTAACGCCGTTTCTGCGTCAATATGCGTTGTCTGATTGGCAAATATCGTGTTTCTGTACGGTTTTGTACCTGCTGCTGGGGCGTTGAATATGAACCCGGCTGCTTCTGTCCCCACAACGAATGTTCCGGCACCGATACTGCCCCTTGTGTTCCTCTGCGGGTGCGTTCCGGCTTTCAGTCTGCCTGTCAGCGGTGTTTTATATCTGAAATATTCACCGTGGGTGTATATTACCCCGTGGACCTGCCCTTGATATGTCAGTTCGTCCATGTGCGCTGACAGCCTTTTATACATCTTTACCGCCCGGATAATAGCTGCATAGTCTGCCGTGATTTTCTGGTTTGTTACATCTAAAATAATGTGAAAGTGTCCGGGTTCTCCCTCATACTGGAACCATTCTTCCACTTCACTTTCTGGAAATAGGCTGCCCAGTGCTGTTTCAATGGCGTACTTTGTCCCCATTTTTTTGTGAACCTTGACGCTGTTTTTCACTAAGTCCCGTTTTGCTTCCAGTGGGTAGTTATAGTCGTACCAGTCAACGTGCAGGTCATACGCCAGAATGTCCACCAGTTCTTCCGGCAGTTCGTCAAACCGGGAATATATCAAAACGCTGTTCATTATCCCGGAAGTGTCCAGAAGTGCTGCTGCCGTGGCGTTTGCCAGTGCAACCATTTTAGGGTCTTTCTTTAATGCTTCCGGCAAACATTCTGAATAGTCGGCATTGTAAATTGTTTTAGACATTCTCAATACCTCCATTCAGAACCGTTGTGTTTCCCAACTTTGCAACCTTTATGTCTTCAACCACCGTGAAAACAGGCTTGCGAACTTCGACACGTTTCACGCCTGCTTCCATTAGTCGTGCCGTAAGGTATGACGGGTTAATGTCCCGCCCCATTTTGCTTGTTTGCCACGTCTTGTAATCTTCTACCGCCTGCCGTGCTGCCGCTTCAATAATCGTTGCGCTGGCTGCGTCTGGCTGTGGAATATAAAAGGTCACATCAATGTCAAACGGCACTGTTTCCGGCACCGATACGGTCACGGTGTCTGTCAATGGTCGGACGTCAGAAGCGTTCAACGCTGTTTCAATCTCTTTCAGTACCGCTTCCGTTGCCTGCGCTCCATTCTGTAAAAGCACCCGGACGTCTACCACGCAAGGTTCCGGGCTTGTCACCGCCACGTCTGCAACTGCTGGGGACACCGACTTTGTGAAGTAAATATAACCATTTACGGGACCTGCTGTGCTGAAACTCTCCATACTCTCCCGCATACGCTCATAATAACTGTCGTCGTCTTCTTCCTCTGCACCGCCGCTGGTTGCTGTGATATTCTCTGCTTTCTGGTAGTAGTCGTATAGGTCCACAATTTCTTTGACCTGCCCTGCTGCCAGATTGTTTCCAACTGTCCCGGCTGTTGTGCAGACGCCCTCAACGTCCCCGTATGTCTGCCCGGCTTTGATTTCAAGAATTTCTTTCGTTTCGAACAATATTGCGCCGTCAAAGGAAATTCTTGTGCTCGCTGGGATAATTACTGATTGTGTCTGCGCCTGCGATATGTAGAAGCGGAACATTGCAGACGCCGGACTTGCTGGCAGCCTTTCCAAATCCTTGAACAGTTCTGCCAGACTGTCCAAGTATTCACCGTCCGCATAGCGTGGCACGTTCTTTTTTGCAGTTTCGTTGATAATGACTCGCTGCTGCACAATGATATTTGCCACCCATGAAATAAACAGCCTTTCTGGTGACGCCGGGTAAACTTTGTAATGCTCACGCCCCGGCACCTGCTGCACCATGTTTTCATATAGTGCAATCAGATTGCTTTCTATCGTTTCTGTGTCTGTTTCCACAAACTCAATGTCTGGGTATTTTCTGTCACTCATTGTCTGTTCTCACCTCCTCCAAATAGATTATAGGAACTGTACGCCCTGTTCCTGCGTCGTGGTCAAATGTAATGTCTGAAACCACCGCTCGTGGTTCAAATTGTTCTATCTGGTCATACAGATAGCCAACCAGTATACTTTCAACTACTGGCTGCGGTCTGCCATATAAGCTGCCCGGCAATCCAAAGTCACGGAACATGGGGCATGACCCTTGCACTGTGTCCAGAATAACTGCAACATTCTGTATTACGGCTTGATGTTCATTTGCTGGCGCAAGGTCAATTTCTTTCAGCAATGAGCCGTCACCTCTTATTACGTCCATGCTTTTTCACCTCTTTGGATATTCTTTCAAGGTCACATCTGCCGTGGCAGCCCAGCAGTTACCTTTATTGTCGTAGCGTTTCAATGTGCTGCTGACTCCCGTTATTACCCACTTATATGACCCGTACTTTTTCCCGCCTAAAATCAAGTAGTTTACTTCACCGTTGCTACACATTTTGTTTAGCTTTTTAATTTCATTCAGCGGGTTTGTTCCGTGAAATACACTGAACGCCATTTTGAAACTGATTGTGTCCGGCTCTGGTCCCAGAAATTCCAGCACATCACGTTTTATATGTCTGTCATGCGTTGCGTACTTTGCAGACACTTTCCAGCTGATTTCATCAAACGTGCGCACCGTCTTTTCTGATACCGAAAAAGCCAGCTTTCCAAAGCTGCCTATCTTCGCCATGCGTTACACCTCCCCCACAATGAAGCCGTCACCGTCACCGTCTGGAAGCATAATACAAAGAACCATGTCGTTGACGTCCGGCACCCATGCAGAAACAAAGGCTTCGTGGTAGTGGCTCACTTTCTTTTTCAGTTCGCCGCCGTAGTCATATTGCAATTCTGTTTTTGCTGTCTGCCCCTCTGTTCCGCTTTCCATTGCTGGTATGACGTACACCGGGCGTTTGATAATGTGCAGGTCGCCGGAAGTTATGCCGCCTTTGTCCTTGAACTTCACACGGGCTGTCATTTTTTCCGCACTCACACTTTGCACCGTGCCAATGCGTATGGCGTTTTTAAGTTCTGTCATGTCTGCCATTTAGTAGCCCTCCAATACCTGTTTTAATTCAATTTGCGTTGTATAACCTCCCGTCAGCTTGTGCGTTGCTTTCGTGATTTTATACTTGCGGTCGAACTTCTGAAACCCTTTCAACCGAACCGTTGCGCCCGCCACCAGCTGCACGTCACCAAGCATGGTGAAACTGGCTGTATACTGCTGTGTATTCTTTTCACGCAGCCGCTTTTTCGCCAGTTCGTGCGCTTCACTGGTGCTGTTCACCTTTTCGTTGATTTCAAGCACCTGCCCGGTTCCCTCTGTACTGTCCGGGGTGTATGTACTTTCTATCGTTTCCTTGCTGTCCGGGTCAGTATACGAAACATGGCAGCTGGTGTATGCTGTATCATGCAGGCTGGTTCCCAGCTTGTATGACAAATAATCACCGCTGCCATATTTTATGGTTTTTATAGGTGGCTTGCTGTCGTATTCTTCGGCGTCATAAATAACCACGTTCATTGTGGTTACTTTCAACGCCAGCCCAGCCGCCTTGCATAGCTTCTGCAAAAATACAATGTCTGACTGCTGCACCTGTTCTTTTCGCTTATATTTCGGGTTTGACCCAGCAAGGTACATCAGTTTTAAACGGCTTTCTTTCGCTATCTGCTCCGCAATCACTTTCAGTGTCGTGTTTTCCCATGCTTTTGACTTTCTCGCAACCCTCATGGTTGAGGTGTACGGAATTGACGTGCCTTTTAATGTGATTTTGGTTGGCGGTCCGCTGGCGTCTACGCTGTCCAGTTCAAAGGTTCCGCAATTCAAATGCACATCTTTTCCGTTGTCATGCCAGTTTTTCTGCACAATAGTTGCCGTTATCAATTTAGGGTCTGACACCTTTTTTGTGGTTTCTTTTGTTTCTGAAACCGTCTGGGTTGCTGTCCCGCCTGTCGTGATTTTAAATACCTGCCCCGGATATATCAAATTGGGGTTCTTGATATTGTTTTCACTGGCAATCTGCGGGTATTTCGTGCCGCTTCCCAGATACTTTTTGGCAATAGCCCAAAGGGTATCACCTTTTTTAACTACATAATTGACGACGCTTGCAGCTTCCACCTGCTTTTGTACCGTCGTTGAAGTCTTAACAAATGTCGGTTTTACTTCCAGCCAGCTTCCCAGCCACTTACTTTCTCTATCATCAAACGCAAGCTGCAAATCGTCTGCGTTGTCTTCTTCTTCATCAGTGAAAGTAAGGCTGCTTAAATATTTGTTGATGTCTGCCGGGACAGAAACATTTTCAAATTTCAGTTTCAATTCCACCCGGCGTGCCAAGTTCTTTGCACTCATTCTATGTCAGCAGCCCCCTTTTCCACGGTGGCAGTTCCAAGTCTTCTTCGTCTTCCACCTCCGGGATTGTTAAAACAACCCCGGCTGGGAAAACGTAGGTGCTGGCATATTTGACATTGGCTTTCATCAGCTTATCTGTATGCAGAACGCTTCCCATTTCGTTGTATGCGATTTTGTCCCACATATCCCCAGATATTGTGGTGTAGCTTTTAGTCATATTTCTGCCGCCTTTCTTTGTCTTCTTTTTCGTCCAGCAATTCTTCAACGTCACGCAGCAGCCGTTTGTTGTTTTCTTCCAGCTTTGCGTCTAAGTCTTCCGGCTTATCTCCGTTTACCACGATTGTTGGATTATTGTTGATAGTTACATTCTTTGCACCGCCGCCGTTGTTGCCTGCTCCTGCTGTCACCTCCGGCGCTGTATTGTAATTATTTACCGTCTGCGCTGTTGTGGTCGGTGCTGTTGTTGGCGCTACCGCTGCCGCTGTTGTGGCTGCCGTATTCTGTGCCGCCATGATACTTCTTGTCTGGCTGGCAGTAAACACCGTGTGCCCCGGTGCGTTTGTGATTAACTCTGGTCCAGCTTCGCCCGCTATGAATGTATCTGGGGTATTGCTTGAACCTTTCGCCAGCATAGGTATTTCAGATATGTTTATACCTTTTCCACCTACGCCCGGCACCCAGTCTGGCACTTTTACTTTGTTCAATCCACGAATAACCGTGTTGACCGCAGATATAATGCCGTTAATTGCACCCGTACACACTGACTTGATAGCCTGCCAAATTCCAGAAAAAATGGACTTTATGCCCTCCCAAGCCTGCCGCCAGTTCCCGGAAAAGACGCCAGTTATAAAAGTGATAATTCCATTCAGCACGGTTACAATTCCAGAAATCACGCCGGAAATTGCTTGAACTCCGCTTTGAACGATAGCTTGAATTGTCGGCATTACAAATTGTACCGCCGCTAAAATTCCTTGAATTATCGGACTGACAATATTCCAGATAGTTGATAAAGCGGTTTGAATGGCTGGAAGCAGTGTTTGCAGTACGTTTTGTACGACTGGTAAAATTGCTTGTATTGCGTCTGAAATTGCCGGAAGAACCGTGCTGCAAATAAAGCTGAACAGTTCTGAAATAATCGGTAAAACGTAAGTTGAAATAAACGTGATTATTTCGCTTATAATTGGCATAAGCCCAGCAATAAAGCTGCCTATCACCGGGATAATTGCCCCGATAAAATCCGCAACGCTTTGTATAATTTGCATGATTGTTGGGGCTGCCGCTTGAATAAAGCTAACAATCCCCGGTATCACTTGTGTTGTGATTACCTGCAATACCTGTTCTGCTACTGGCACAACATTTGCCGTTATGAAGCCCACAACCTCTGAAACTGCGTTCTTTACTGTTCCCAGCACATTTACAAACGTGTCAAAGACTGCTGCCCCTTTATCTCCGAACAGTTCTTGTATTTTGTCACGGGCTGCGCCTATGTTCTCACCAGAAAACACATTTTTTATTGTGTTTTCTACGTTTGTTATAACCGCAACGATTTTGTCAAATACCGCCAGTGCTTCATCACCAAAAGTGCGCTGAATGAAACTGCGTATTTCTTCAAGGTGTGTTTGTACCAGCTTAATGACCGTGATAATTGTTGTGATAGCGCCCACAACTGGCAATATCTTTCCTGCGATACCTCCCAGCGGTCCTAGTGCTGTTTTGGCAAGGTTTCCGAGCGGTCCCAGAACTGTTTTGACTGCGTTTCCGAGCGGTGCAATCAGTGTTGTTGCCTTACTGAAAGCCCCGGTAATTCCTCTTGTTATCAGACCGCCTATTTTCCCAAACGGGCTGTTTGCAATCGCAGTTCCTACGGTTCCAAGTATCGGACCCAGTTTGCCGCCAACCAGTGAAAACGGTTTGAGTAAAAGCCCCAGCAGCTTTGTTCCTGCGCCTGTCAGTGCCCCGCCTGCCTTTGTAGCAAGTCCCATGAAGCCATTGACAACGGACGCTTTCACATTGCCCATGAAGCCCGTAACTGCTCCAATTACTCTGTTTCCGCTGAAAATATTACCTATTGCAGAACCTACGCCGCCCAAAGCACCTTTGACGTTGCCAAAGTAAGAAAGTACACCGCTTCCGGCTGCTTTCAGCTTTGCTGCAAAACCTGCGCTTGTTGCTGCGTTCTCAATAAATCCGGCACGCAAGCCAACCAGCTTCTTTGCCAGTGATAATATGCCGTCTTCCGCTGATAAAGTAACCAGCTTTGTTGTCAACATTCCCACTTTCAGTGCTGCCAGTCCTGCTGCTACCTTTAAGACCGTTTGCACTAACTTTGGGTTTGCTGCTGCAAATTCTGAAACTTTCGTGACCACGGTTGCCACTTTGTCTGCCATGTTTCCTACAATCGGCAGTAGGTTTTGACCAAGAACAATGCTCAAATTCGCAATACTGTTCTTTGCCTTTTCCATTTTGGCTTCTGTGGTGTCTTCCATTTTGGCAAATGCGCTGTCTGTTGCTCCAACGCTATTCACCATATCTTGTACGCTTGCATTGAAGCCGTCAACGCCGTTTGATAACAGCGACATTGCCGCTTTTCCTGCTTCCGAACTGCTGAACATATCGGACAGGGCAAGACCAGACTTGCTGGCTTCGTCTTGTATTCCTCCCAGAATTTCCCCAAGTGATTTCCCACTTTTCATCAATTCTGAAAAGCTACCGCCCATTTTCTCACGCAATAGCTTGTCCGTTGTACTTCCAGACTTCGACAACTCATTCAACATACTGTTCATGTACGTTGTCGTTTCTGCGGCTGCAATACCTTTGCTGGTCATTATCGCATAGCCAGCGCACAACTGTTCCAATGAAACATTGCTTGCGTTTGCAGTTGGGATAATTTTACCCATGCTGCTTGCCAGTTCGCCTACGGTTACTTTACCTTTGTTCTGCGTCTGTACCAGCATATCTGATACAGTACCTACCTTGTCCGCACTCATGCCGTATGCGTTCAATACGGTTGTCAATACGTCCAGCGTTTGCGAACTTTCGGCAAATCCGGCTTTCGCTAACTTCGTACTGTTTGTAACAAAGTTTACTGCGTCTGCCGTTTTCTGCCCGGCAGATATTGCGTTGTATACATCATCAGCAACGGCGCTGGCTGCAATTCCTGTCTGGTTTGACAGCTGCATAATCTGTTGTGACAATGTTCCCAGTGGTACTTCCTGCGTATCCGCAATGGTTCCAACCTTTGCTATTGCCGTTTCATATTTCTGCGCCGCCTGCACTGGTCCCGCATATACCGCCGTTGCTATTGCACCGATAGCGCCAATCGTTCCCAGCAGTTGCCCTTTTGTTTTAGAAATGCTCTGCTGTACCTGCTGTTGCTTTTCATTTATCTTCTGCAACGTCTGCTGTGAACTCTGCAACTTTTCATACGATTTTTGCAACCTGCCGTTGGCTTCTTCCAGATTGTCTGTATTTACCCCGGCTTCCCGCAGTTCTTCTGCGTAACTGTTTAATTGTCTTTCCTGTTCCTGTATTTTGGCAGTGGTCTGTTGTATCTGGCTTTCATTTCTTTCGAGCTTCTTCCGCAGTGCGTCTGTGGGTTCGCCCGTCTGCTGTAACTCCTGCTGCAACCTGTCATGTTCAGCATTAAGCAACGCCAGCCGTTCTTTGTTCTTGTCAATAGCGGCAGACTGCTTTGTGTAGCCGTCAATCTTCGATTGCAAGGAATTTACGTTTTTCATGCTGTCCCGCAACTGGTTATTGGTGTTTATCGCACTTTTGAACGCCCCATTGAAGTTGGGACCCAGCGCCGCTTTCAGCTTGAAAAGCAGTTCAAATTCCTTTTGTGACCCTGCCAAGCTGTTTCACCTCCCTACGCTTTATTCTGCTGCCGTTCTTCCGCTTCTTCTTTTTCCACTTCATTGATTGTTTCAATCCATGCAAAAAGCCTGCGTATGGGCATTTTTAACCAGAATGGGACGGGCGTATGTGAAGCCCTTGACATTTTATATATCTGCTTTCTTATGAACTTTGCGGGTTCTTTAATCTTTAATAGCCCGCAGCAATTAAAAAATCCCTTGCTTTGTTCTTAATTTTCATATAGTCTGGCACTGGAAGCCGTCTGATTTCGTCAGAAGCAACCCCCGCAGCCTTTGCCGCAAGAATACACTGGAACGCAGAAGAAATTTCCGGGGAAAGAACATATTTGTTCATGTCCGCAAGTTCCTGTTCCACTGCTTCTATATCCTCACCAGTCAGATTGTCAAAATAAAAGGTTAATGCGGTGTACTTCTTGCCCTCAATCTCTCTGGGTGCTTTGAAAGTGTGGGTGTAGTTCAGACTGGTGTTTTCTTTCTCTGTCTTTTTTTCCTCAAAACTCACCACGCCGCTTGCCTGTGCTTCCTGCATTTCTTTTGCCTGCTCTGCCGCCTGCTCCATGTTTTCAGTGTTTTTTGTTGTATCTGCCATTTTGTTTTCCTCCATATCTGATTTATTGCAGGAAAAAACCAGCGGTTCCCCGCTGGCTCCTGCTTTTCTGTCTTTACTTTCCTAACGCTTTTCTAACGTCCTTTAAGTAGTCTTTGCCATTGATAATACAAATGAAGTTCAACGGGTCAATCTCCGTTACCTTTGAACCGTCCATATACATTGCGTAGTATGAAACGGCATATTCTCCGCTTACATCAGCAGTGGACGCAGCAGCAACCTTGCCCAGTGCTGTTTTCTTCGGTTTCACTTTCATAATATGCTTTACCCCGGTGATTTCATTTGCACTGGTACGCAGGTTCATTCTCTGCTGTGCCACACGCAAATCAATTCTATGCACACGGGGTTCCATTAACTTGACCGCTGCTGCCGTTACGGTTCGGAAATTGAAAGTTGTTGTCATGGCATTTAAGTGACCAATAATGATTTCTTCAATATTGCCCGCAATGCCTGCGCCGCTTAATTCTTCCGTCATGTACTCTAAATCCGGCAGGGTCACTTCTGTTGTTCCCAGATACTCCGTGGCGTCTTCGTAAATCGCATAGTTAATTACTAATTCATCAACTTTAGACATTCTGTTTCACCTCCCCTTTATGCCGCCACCAGTGCTTCAAGATATGAAAGGTCATATTCAAGCACAAAGTCCATTTTCTGTAATGGTGACGGCGGTGTCATGTAGATATGAAAACGGACAATTCCTGCTGCCAGCTGGCTTGCGCTGTTCTCGCTTGCGTTCAGTTCGACACGCCCGCCAATGATTTTTTCATCAGTCGCAAGGCTTGACAGCCAATCGTTGACGGACTGCACGATTGCGTCCAGAAGACGTCTTTTAATACCTCTGTCAAGGTAGTTCCAGTATGTCAAAATAAGGGTCTTTCCAACCCATTTGAACATACGGTTGATACAGTAGAAATAATTTGTCATGTCAGTATCGGCAGGGTAGCACGCTGTATAATTCCCCCAACTTACAAAACCGTTGTAGAAATTAAGTGCTGTAACCACGCCGTTTTCATTCAGATAGTTTGCCTGCTGTACGTCCAGAATAACTTCTGAACCGTCCGCAACAACCATTCTATCTGCCTGTATGCCCTTGTTTGAAGCACTTTCGCACGGTGTACCGTCGCCGTATGCTGTCGCATTGTCTACGGCAGAAATGCTGGCTGCAAGCTGTGTGGAAAGATTAAAAACCCTATCGCCCAGCGCAACTTTAGGAAAGCAAAGAATTTCCGTTTTCTTTGTGAAATTCTTTTTCTTTTTCCACTCCGGCACCTCTGTATAGTAGATTGTGCCTGTTTCCTCTGTGCAGTCTACGTCCAGAATTGCTTCTGCTTCAAACAGACCGTTGATGTTCTCTGCCTTTGCAGACATGACGGCTGCAACCTCCGGGTCATGTGACCAATTCGGACACAAAATAAGGTCTGGAACTTTCGTGAAGCGTGGGAACACGCTGTTAATCAGTTCAAGCCCTGTGGTCTTGTGTGTGCTTACGCTGTAACCGCCGATAATGTCACTCTTTGTAACCTGTGTAGGGTCCACGGCTTCATATTTTACGTTTGCTTTTCCTGTTGTTTCTTTCAGAAACTCCACAATGCAGGCTGTGTCACCGTAGAACACTTCGTAGTCTTCCCCAGCTGTCTTTCCAGTCACTTCCACGCTTCCTGCGATTGCTTCCAGTGGTAATTCAATCTGGTTGTCTGCCACGTCCATTTCCTTTGCTGCTACTGTCTTCTTATGCTTTTTAGGGTCAAGCACATTTACAAAGAATACCTGCGCACTGTTAAAAAGCGTAAACGCTGTGTAGATTTCTTCGCAAAGGCTGTATTTTTTCCAGTCGTCGGAATATCCCAACGCCTGCACCGCTTCTGCGTAGCTGGAAGCCATGATAACTTCATTTACTTTTCCGTTGGTCGCCTGCACGGGTGCTGTACCGACTACAAAATGTACGCCAGTGTCTACGGAAACGGGCGTGATTGCTCCGCTGTCGGTCTTTCCGGCATTTACTCCATGTGATACGTCACTCATTGCTTATACCTCCTGTTCTCGTTCTGCGTATGCAAGGGCGGCAGCTTTTAAGTCGGAATACCACTTGTTGTATACGTTCCCGGCTGTCTTCACCTTGTCTTTCTTCTCCGCAAGTTCCGTTGTCGGAACAAGCATTTTCTTTACAAGTGGGAACTTTTCAAGAATAAAAGACAATTCCTTGTCAATTTCTTCTTCTGTTCCCTCAAAAATTCTGTTGCACTGCAACATTGCTTTTGGCAGGTTCGGTCCAATGTAAATCAGCTTTACCGTTTCCGGCTGCTCATTTGCCGTTTCTGCGGCTTTTTCCGCTTCACTGGTATTTTCTACCGCCTGCACCTTTTCAGCGTCCTTTTCGGCTGCTGTGGCGTTTGCTGTGGTCGCTTTTGCCATGTCTTCTACCTCCTGTTTATAAATTTTGCAGAACTGCTGCCACGTCACGTTGTACGACTGGCAGGCTCCAATTTGTCACCATTTCCCCCATGTAATACGGCGGCGTGGTGTCTTGATACACGATATATTCCAGTGGCATTTCCAGCACAAATTGACCGCCGCCAACTGCTCCGGCTTTCTTCAATTCGCTTCGCACTCTCAACATGAGGTTGAGAAGTGCAAGTGGTCCGTCCTGTCCGTTTTCGGAATACACCACAAATATAATTCTTACTTTGCAGCTGTCTTCTTCTGGCTCTCCCGCTGCCTTGTCGTCCGTCCCTGTTAGGAACTTAACCAGAATGTATGGCACTTTCTGTTGTGCGTCGTCCGCTTCCGGCAGTCCCATTTTGTAGACCGCCGCCGGGCGCTCTTTCACTTCATTTCTGCCCGTTCTGGTTCTCACTGGTAAAATAATGTCAGCCGTTTTTTCTTCTATGAACCGCTGCAAATTTTCCAGCAAAAAAACTGGTGTCATGCTTTTTATCCTCCATATCCATTCAAAATTCTGTTCATTTCATGGACAATACGTTCATTCACCAGTTCTTGTACCTCGTCTTGCAGTCCGTCTATAACTTCCGGGCTTCCTACCATTTGCGCAGCTGAAAGACCCATAAGCTGTTCTGTCGGTACACGCTTTCTGGTTACTCTCTCATATACGCCCATGCCGTTTTTCATGTTCGCAACAAAGGCGTCTTCAAACGGTGTTGCGCTGCCGCCTTTCTTAACTGCCGCCCGCACCTGTTTTCCTGTTCCAGATTTCGTGGGCGTCACCTTGAATTGATATAACGGCAGTTTTGTTCCTGCAAACGAAACAAAGCCCGCAAGGTTTCCCGTGCTGGCTTTGTTTATCTGCATTGTTGTTCTCGCTGTCAGTGCGCCATTGTTTACCGTGTATACCTGCTTTGTTCTTTTCAAAGCCTGTGTCTTCACTCTGGAAATACCACGGTTCATTGCGTTAGCAAAGACCCGTTCCGCACCCTTTGGGACGTCTGCCAGCAGGGTTCCAACTCTTTCTATTGCGTCAGATGTTATTTCAATCATTCTTCCAACATCTCCAATTCCAGAATTATTTCCCCGTCTTCACAATCTGCCTTTGCGATACGGTACATATTTACCGCCCCGGCTTCGTCAATTTCTATCTGCCGCCCCTGCTTTGGTACGCAACCAAAGTCATACAGCGACATATAGACAAGACATGACGCACGGTGTAACCCCTCTGCATTGTCCCCGCTTCCTCTCTGCCGTTCGTCGGCTGCCGTGTGGTCAATGATAATGGGTATATAGTGTTGTTTTTCTTGATACCATACGTCTGTCATGGTTGCCATTTCGCCGCAGTTATGAAACACTTTCATGTCACTGACAAGCTGTGCTTTGAAGTCCATTAAATAGGCGTTGCAACAAACCAGCTGTCAACGTCATGCGGTACGCATAACGGTGCGGAAGACAGATTGAGAAATCTTCTTGCAGGCTTGCGCTTTGTCCATGTGTCCGGCACATATTTTCCCTCAACGGTCATAAAGTTGCCGTCCGGCTCCTTAATCAGTGTAATTGCGCCGTAGTACATGGAATAGTCACTGCTTGTGCTTAACAGTGCCAGACTGTCCGCAGGTACAAGCGGCTTGTCCTCTGGTGCTGCCGGGTTTGTCCAGTCGTCCAAATACCATTCGTTGTACTTGTAAATATCAAGCCCTAATTCGTGAATGGTTCCCAGATACGTTGTACCGTTCGGAAGCTGTCGTGGCTGGATAACTGCTAAATTGTAGTTCTTTACGTCAAGAACTTTCTGCACCTTTGCATTGCCCACAAACGCATTTGCAACGCCTGTTCCCATAACGCAAATATCGCAGTTCACAAAACCTGTCTTCTGGACGGTTTCATGCCAGTGTTTTAAATCTGCGATAGGGTCGGAAGTGTCGGCAGTCCATTTCTTCTTTGCTTCTGAAATGGTTTCTTTGTTGGTGAAAAAGAAGTCAATTTCTTCATTCACGCCGTCACCGATAATGGGAATTTTACCAGTGAAGATTGTCTGGGCGCACATCAATTCTTCACGGCGCACAATCTGTTCTCTTAATTCCACAAAATCGTCTGCCATTTTCAATACGGCACGTTCCGCAGGTGTTCTGCCGGAATAAATACTTTCACCCGGTCTTCTCTGTAAAATGTCGTCAACCATTGTGACCTTTTCCGGGGCTACTAAAGGCGGCGTATAGGTCTTTGTTTCATAGCCAGTGTTCGGCACTACCTTTCCACCAATTAAGCGGCTTACAAACGGCGCAACCTTTCTGCTGCCCTTTCTGAAATCTACATCAACATTTTTTGTTGTGAAAGTTTCCTCATGTTTGAAAAACGTACTTCTGAAAAAGGTACGCACGGGCGGTAATTTCTGAACCACTCTGCCCATTGTCCGTGGCTCATAAATAGATACTTCATTTGCCATGATTTCTTTTTCCTCCTTATCTCAAAAAGATTGATACTTTTCTTAATGCTTCTTTGATTTTCGCCACATCAGTGCCGCTTTCAACGCTTAATGCGTCGGTGAAAAACTCACCTGTCATGTAATATGTCACGGGTTCCCCGTTTCCTGCTGCTGCCGCAGAAATGCCGATTGCGCTTGCTTCGCTTCCTTTGGCTACCGGGATAATTTTGTTGTCACTCGCCGTGTCAACCATTACTGGCGCATACTCTTTAATATCCGCACCCGCAGTCCCCGTTTCCGGCACTGTTGGGAAGTCGCCAGCAAATAAGTTTTTCGGCGCTGTTTCTCTTTTCTCTACTGCATATTCGCTCATGCCTGCTACCTCCTTACTTCACTTCTGGAAACAGCTTGTCAATAGCTGCTTCAAAAACATTCTTGCCGTTGTCGCCTGCTCCGTCCTCCGGCACTGCTCCAAGCACTCCATTTGCCCCGCTGTCCTGTGCGTCTTTCTGGCGGTTCTCAATGTATGCGCCCCCAGCTTTGTTCTGCTCTGCAATGATTTTCACTGCCAATTCCTGCGCAGAAGTTGGGTTCGTGAATTTTGCGTCTGCCGCAAGTGCTGCATAGTTACCGTTTGTCAAATCCTCAATGCTTTTAATTCTGGCACGTTCTGCGGCGGCTGCGTCGTTCTGAATTGTCGCTACTAAATCCGGGTAAGCGGCTTTTAGTGCGTCAACCGTTGTGATTTTGTTTTCTGGTGCTGCCATTTGTTGTTCCTCCTTTTCCTGTGGCTTTTTGCTTGCTGCTGCACTATTATTTATCAAACTACCCGGATTTTGATTGTGCGGGCTGTTTAATAACTGTGTTGGAATACTTTTGAACATAGAAACATCAATGGGCACTGAATTAACCACAATTTTTGAAGAATTTTCAACAACTGTGCTGCTTTCTTCAAACATTAGTTCATCACAAAACCCATTTTCAACGGCTGTGTCTCCTGTCCACCATGTTTCATTTGACATAAGCTGTTCTATGTCCTCTGCATTTCTCCCGGTCTTGCTGGCGTATGTGTTGACAATGCTTTGTTTAATCACTTTCAATTCATCAGCCATTTTCAGAAAGTCTTCTGCCTTGAAAGTGTCCCAGACTGTCATTGCTGGGTCATGTATCATAAACACGCCGTTGCGGGCAATCTTGATTGTGTCGCCCGCCATTGCAATGATTGTGGCTGCGGAAGCTGCCCAGCCGTCAATTTTGACCGTCACTTTCGCCGAACAGTCTTTCAACCGTGTAAATATTGCGTTTGCTGCGAACACATCACCGCCGCCGCTGTTAATGCGCACGATAATTTCCGGGACGTCGCCCAGTTCCGCAAGTTCTGCGTTGAATTGCTGCGGTGTTACCCTGTCTTCCCACCATGACTGCTGACTGCTGATTGCTCCATACAGAAGCAGTTCTGGTGGCTTGTCGCCTGCTGCCGGAATGAAATTCCAGAATTTATTTGTTGTGACCCCGTATGGGTTGCCCGGTTGCCTGTTATCCTGTTGCCGGGTCGTCTGCATTTCCATTGGCAATTTTCCTTACCTCCCTTAGTTCTTTTTCTTCATGTTTCAGCTGCTCAACATTGCTGTAATAGCCGCTACCTGTCATTTGCATTGTTTCATCACTTCTGGTGCTGAAACCGTTTTGCACTCTCTTTTCCGCTGCCGTAACCTCTTTTACTGGGTCAAGCATACCTTTTGCCGGACCGTTCCATTTTGCCGTGCAATATGCTTTTCTGATTACTGCGTCAGTAAAGAAACCCGGTGCCTTGATGCGCCCTTTTGCCACCGCTTCTGTCAGCCATTCTTCGTACACGGGCTGGCAAAAGTCTGTTGCCAACCAATCCCGGTACATATTGAACATTTTCCATGCTTCTTCCAGTGCCCCTTTGCTGGCTGTATAACTGGCGTTAAAGCGTTTTACAAGCAATTCATAAGGAATTTCAAGTGAAGCGCCTATTTGCTGGCATATAGCTTCCACAAAGCCATTAAAATTGGCGTTTGGTCTTCCGGGGTTCATGTCATGTGCTTTTTCGCCCTCGTTTAAGTCAAAGACAGCACCCGGCGCAAGTTCAATGGTGGTTTCGTCCTCTGCGTCAACCTGCACTTCCTCTGGTATCATGCTTCCTATTGCGTCCTCGTTGCTGGCGTCTGCCTTTTCAATAAACACCGTAAACATTCCAGACACAACCGCCGCCACCAGTTCTGCGTCTGTATAGCGTCCAAGCTGCTTCAAGCTCTCAATGACCGGGGCAAGGAACGGAACGCCCCTGCGCTGCTCTATCCTCTCACGGTTCATCAAGTGCAGCACATTTCTTCTGCCCGTCTTTATTCCAAATGCTTCTACCCTCTGCCATTTAATGTCTGTGTATGCGTATGACAACGGGTGGTGGTCTGCTATGTGGTACGCTACCACCTCCCCGGACTGGTCAACCTCTACACCTCCAACAATCTTGTTGTCTATTGTGTCGCAGTTGTCCGGGCTGCAAAGCCTGTCCGCTTCAATCAGCTGCACACGCAAATCATACGGCTGGTTTAATCTGGGCTTTACTGGCAGCACTGCCAAGCAGTCACCAGAAATAAGCCAGTTCAGAAACACCAACTGCTGCAACTCATAAAAATTATCAATGCGTGCCATGTCACAATCTGTGCTTTCTGCCCAGATGTTCCATTCCCTTTCAATCTGCTTTTCCAGACTTCTTCTTTCTTCTGGTGTCAGCCCTAATATTTCAGCGTCTATGTTCGGTTTCAAACGTAGTCCGCGCCCAACTACATTGGTGCGCATGGTCTTGACAGCGCCGTTGGCAATCGGTACGCCCATATATAAATCACGGGTGCGCTGCCGCAGGACAGAAACATTGTCTTCTATGTCCTCACGGCTGCTGCCTCCAGCATGAAGCCAGCCCATAAGTGATTTTTTTGTTACGCTTGCCCCATAATTGCTGTAACCGCTGTTTAATATCTGCAATTTCTGTCTTGCAGCAATCCTTTTCAGTGCTGTTTGCGGCGCAATCGCTGCTATTGCCTTATCAATTCCCGCTGCAATCCCCACGTTCTCACCTCCTTTATGGCATGAAAAAAGCACCTTTTCACGGGTGCTTTTTGTCTTTTCTTATTTTTCCACGCTACAATATTACCTCATTTTTGCGGGCAATGGGGGGAAATAAACCCCTAAAACGGGCAATAGCGGGCAATCTTTACAAGTCACGGGGTACAAATCGTTTTACCCGGTTTCTGCCGCCGTGTTTGGCTGCGTTCTCCAGCGCATTGACCTTTCCTTGCCAATATTCAATAGACTTTCTGATTTCCGCTAAATCAGCTTTTGTCATGGTCCTGCTGCCGATTGTGTATGACTGCGCATTTGTCACCGCCAGTTCTGCTTCCAGCCATGCGTCAAGGTGCCTTTTTGCTGTTTCCAGTGTAATTCCTGCCATTTATAATATACCTCCACTGTTTCTTCTTCCCCGCTTCACAACTTTCTTTGTTGTCTGCGGCTTATTCTCTTTCTTTTTCGGTTTCTTTAATGGTACGCCCGTTATTTCAATAGCTGCCGTGGCGTAGTTCCGGCAGTCAAGCGCTTCGTTTCGTTTGTGCTGTCCTTTGTCTTTCAGGTCCCATGCAAAATACGGTCTGCCCATTTTATAGCGCATGACCTTTTTTTCCGACGTTAGCCCCTTGAAATACTTTTCATCATAGCCCCTGCCGTCTTCCTTTGGGAAGTGGCAAAAGCCGGGTCCCTCGTCTTCCAGCTTCAATCTGTCCATTAACAAACTTTTTCCTGTGTCTACTCCCAGCGTGAACAGATATGCGCCCTCACGGTTGCTTTTTGTCGGCTTCTGAATGTATGCCGCTGCACTATCGTTTGAACCTTTGATTGCAAATACCCTGCGATTGAACCGTGCTTTGCAGAACTTATATACTTGATTGCTTCGGTGTCCTCCACTATCTATGCAGGTGCATGACAATTTCAGCTGCGTTTCGTCTGCTTTTTTCCACGACTGCTGCAAAAACGTGTCAAGGTCTTTCCAGCACTGGTCTTCCATGTTCGACGTGTCACCGTATATCACGGCATACTTAATTCCCCAGCTTTCATATTCTGGACCCCAGCCCACAACCTCAATTTCAAATCTATCGTCCTGCGTGTCCACGCCTGCGGTCAAATACAGCACTTCTTCTGGCACTTCGCAGTTGTACTTCTCCCTGCGCTTCATCAGTTCGTCGTCTTCTACGGTTTCGCCGTCTTCCTCCCACGTCTGCCCCATTTCCGTATTGGTCCATACTTTCATCAATTCCACATTGCCTTTTTTCATTTCTGCATTGGCAATCAAGAATTTTTCAACCACTTCTTGCCATGTGGTCAGTGTTGACGCAAGCGTGTTCAAATGGAACCCACGCACGGGGTTTTCCGGGTCCTCATGCACAAAGGTTCCCTCTGTAAAGTGTTCTTTCCACTCTGCTTCACTGGATATGACGCCGCATTTGCTGCAAGCGTATTTGATTTCTGACAAGTCCTCTTTGTCAAAGACTACATTTGACCAGACCAGCGGTTGCAGTTCTCCGCAGCACGGGCAAGGCGTGTTCCACTCTCCCCGGCTGCTGTTTTCGTACTCCACTTCTATTCTTGATACGCCCTTGACCGTCGGTGTGGAAATGTCCACTTGCTTCTTGTTCCAGAACGTCGTCTGTCTTTTTGAAGCCAATAGAAGCGGGTCGCCCTCTTTTCCTGCACTGGCTGGGTATGCGTCTATTTCGTCCGCAAGCAATATTCTGATTGTGTGGCTACGCAATCCCGTTGGGCTATTTGCCCCGGCAATAGTGATAAAACCGCCGGGGAATATCTTCTGCATGATTGTATTACCGCTGTTTCGTGACTTTTCGTTTATTCTGTCCGCAAGTACGGGGGTATCACGCAGCATGGGTGACAGCTTTTCTTTTGAAAACTTCTCTGCCATGTCTATTGTGGGCTGTATAACCATAATCGGTGACGGGTCATAATGCACATAGTAGCCAATAGGGTTCAGCACCATTGCGTCTGTTTTTCCCACCTGCGCCGCTGACATTATCACCACTTTTTTAATTGTGATGTCTGTTATTGCGTCCATGATTTCTTTCTGGTACGGGGCTTTTGCTGTCTTCCAGCGTCCCGGTTCTGCGGAAGACCCGGCAGACAGCCTGCGGAATTTATCTGCCCACTGGGAAAGTGTCATTTCCGGTGGCGGCTGCAATACCTTAAAAATGCGGGCGAACATATCAGCTGTGTGTTTCTTCATCTTCTACACCGTACCCAAACACTGTCTGAAAGTCTGAAAGTTCTTCCAGTACCTCATCAATAGCGCTTTTCAGCAGCTTGAAAATTTCTGTCTGGTCCTTTTTCTTTGATAAAATCGGACTTAACTTTGCAGGTATTGCCATAAGTCTTGTTTTGAACCTAACCAGCGTGTCTGTCATTACCTGTTCCACGTCCTCTGTGGTGTGAACTTCATTTCTGCGCAGCTTCAATTCCAGTTCTTGCGCTTCCCTCTTTGCTCTCACCAGTTTTGCCCGCTCCGCATTGTAATTTATTGTGCTTTCGCTGTCCGGGTTGTTCTTCCGCAGGTAGTTTATGTATTGGTGGTTTACGGTTTTCAAATCGTACAGCCCCGGTCTGATTTCCGTTATCACTTTTTCGTCCCGCAGCTGGCGCACTCTGCGTTCTGATATGTCAAGCCATGCGGCAACCGCTTTTGACGTATACGCTTTCAAAAACCGCACCCCCTTTCTTTTTTTCTGGTTCGGAAGCGGAAGTGAAAATTTTTAATTTATATCTAGGGAACCTTTGGGCGTCGGCGTACCCGCAGTGCTTCTGGGGCGCTGACAGAACCTATCAAACCTCGTCCACAATTCCCGTTATTTCGTCGTTTTCTCCGTCTTCCTCTGGGTCAATCTCAAATTCACCCGTTAGTTTCTGTTTATTCAATTCAAATTGCTTTTCAGCCAGCGTCAAGCGTCTGTCCTCCAACTCATAGGCTTTGATGCTGTCCAGCTGCTTAATGATACGCCCATGCAGCTTGTTTAGTTCGGCTTCCACTTTCATTGCCCTGTCGAATGGGCTTGACTTGATAATGGATTTCATAGCCGTTTTGTATATCTCCTTGCCGCCCTCTGGGTCTGCTGCCTGCGTCTGCTCCATGCCGCAGTCTTCTTCCTCCCGGCGTTCCTCCATACTCTTTGGTACAATCATGTGTACTACCTTATCAGTGTAGAAGCCCCCGGCGTCTGCTGCTTCATACTGTTGCAGTAGGCTTTCCAGATAGGCTTTGCGTACATACAACGCCTGCAATTCATTCATCATTTGCGATAGTGCAGACGGCGTGCCCATGTTCTTTATTGCTTCTGCCTGCTCCGGGTCTATATCCTCATAGCCCGCCTGTGCAAAGGCACCATGCGTCACGGCGTTTTTATTCCCCTTTTTTGCTGGGGTTTTTCCTGCTGCATTTTTATTTCCCTTTTGCCCCCCTCTTTTTCTGGGCTTCTTTTTTAACGCTTCTTCCCAGCTGTCTTCTGACTTCCATTTCCTTATACGGCTTTCCGGCACACCTGCCAGCTTCGCCAGTTCTGCTGTTCCAATCTTGCCGTCTGCGTCCAGATAGCGTTGTAGCGACTTGTCCCGTTCTGGGTTGCGTGGTCTTCCCATGTCCTCACCTCTTTTCGTTTGTTTTCATTCTTCCGAACCCTCCCGGTTTACGGAAGTATAAAAAAATTATGGGCTTTGTAATTTCAAAAAATCGTCAAAGCCCACTATTGCCAACGTGCAAATATAACGGCGTAAAGCCTGCTTTACTGATATAAATTATATCAGCAAATCGCAGGCAATGGCGGGCAATGATTGCTTTATGCAACCTTATGAAATTGTGAAATAATCTGGTTCTTTCCGAACCTCTGTGAAAGCGTTTCAAGGGCATTATCTCTAATGTTCTTGCACTGCCGTTCACTGTATGCGTTCCGTTCCGCTACTCGCTCCCATTTGAGGTTGTGAATGTAAAAATCAAAAATAATGCGCTTTTCTTTCAGTTTCAACCTTGAAATCTCCTGTAACATCTGCGCTTTGAGGTTCTGCAACTGCTGCACCTTTTCTTCATACTCTCTGATTTCTCCGCTGACATAATCTGGAATGTTCAACGCCATATTTTCTGTTTGTCGTGATATATTATTTTTTCCCTTTGGAAGACCGTCGCACTGTATAGCGCCAATGGGGTTGTAGTATTGGTCCGTTAAATCAGTTATGATTTTTCTGTAAATGCTCACCTCCCCGTCTATGTCCTTGTAGTATTCCAACAATTCAATCACCTTGCTTTTTTCCATTGCCTGCGCCATTTGCTATTCCTCCATTTCTTGCCTTTCTGCCAGTCTTTCCCGGCTGTCAATCATGCACGTCAGTTTCGGTTTCCTCTGCTGCCTGCTGCCGTTCCTCATACCCCATGCATTTCATGTATCTTTCCGGCTTTCCGCAGCGTTCATAATATTTGCAGTCAATGCACACGTTTTCTTTCATTTGCGTTTCCTCCGTGATATGTACCCGGCACATTCTGGCTGCCCTCTCAATAGCTGCATAGAACACGCCCCGCCGCACTCATAAGCCTTTGAAATATGCTTTGTGCATTTTACGTTTGCACACTGATTGCGGCAGAACACGTGCATTTCGTCCGTGTCAACCATTATTACTGGTCTTTCCATTCGCTGTACCTCCGTTTCTCCTTACGAACTGGAAACACCACGCTTCATCACGCATGGTCTTTATTACTCCGTCTTCGTCAATGTATACTGCGTCAATGAATTTCGGCTGTGGCGGGGTCCCGTCCTCTGCGGGTCCCCTGTCAAAATCAAGTATAATTTGCAGTACGTTGTATACTCTTTCATGGACTATCATTTTATAGTCCGTCATGTTTATTGGCACGTCCTCGCCTCCTATTCATCAAATGCCGTGACATTGAAACCGATAATGCAGTAATCATCATCAAGCCCCGTCCAGTCTGCCCAGATATAAACAATCTCAACGTCAATCTTGCGTCCTGTCGCTTTTCCGTCCGTGAACTCTCCTAGTTCCAGTTCCTCACCGATTTTGAAGCCGTCTTTTTTCAGCAAAAGGAACGTCAGCTTGCCTGCGGTGATTTCAGCGTACTTCTGCGGCGTCAATCTAATGTCCCTCTGCTTCTGCTGACCGTCAGACGGTAACTGCTGCATTTTTTCTTCCTGTTGCTTCTCACGCAGCTTCTTTCTGGTTTCCCGGTCAATAGCTGCCTGTTCCTCGTTGTATCGTTCTTCGTCCGTCTTCTGGGCTTCTCTGCGGTTCTTATAAGCATTGCAGCTTGTCACGGTTGCTGTCTTGTCGTGGCAATCCTCATAATGTGTGCAGCTGTAACACAATGACGTTATCTGCTCCGGCTGCGGGTCCACATATTCTGGCTGCTGCCCGGCGGCTTCCTCTGTTCCCTCTGCTCCCGTTTCCGTTTCTTCCTCCGGCTTCTGGTCTTCTTCGCCCTCTGCGGTCGTTGTTTCCTCTCCCGCTGCCTGCTGCTGGTCTTCAAACTGGTTCATGTCCATTTGTCCCGGTATCTGCTGCGCCGCTTCATAGTTCTTCTTTAACTGCTTAATATCTGCTATTGTCAGCACCTCATTTTCCCGGAACATTTCTGCCGCCTGCTGCTGATAGTCTGCCGGAAGCCCGGACGCTTCATAAATTACAGATACAACAATTCTGTTTGCCTTAAACTCTGCCATTAACTCTGGAATGAGGTTGTTATATATTGCCTTATATCTTCCAATCTGTGCAGGTGACGTTTCTATGATTTCAGCCAGCAAATCACGGGTTCTACCCGGAATACTCATGCTTTCTTTCAATTCCAGCACCAGTTTTTCTGTTTCCAATGCTTCTGTCATGCGTTCCCAGTCTGTCTTTTCACGGAAGCGGTTTGCCATAATCAGTGCCAGTCTGTCCAGAATAGCGTTTTTCTTTGGCTTGATTAAGATTGGAACACGTCTGAAACGCTCTTTTCCCTCGTCCACCAGCTGCATGACCGCAAGGCGTCTTCTGTGTCCTGCGATAATGCGGCGCTTGCCGTCTTCTTCTTCATCAGTGACCAGCAGCGGTTGTAATACTCCCAGAAGTTCTATGGACTGTTTCAAGTCCTGCACATCTTCCACGCTGTAAAAATTGCCTTTGGACGGTATAAGGTCGTAAATATCAGCGGTACTGCTCACGCCGTCTTCCGGCGTGGCAATCTCTGCTGTTTTCTCCTCCTTGTTTTCCTGCACTGCTGCTTCTCTGGAACGCTCATTTAATAATCTTGTCAGATTGAATTTCGGTGTTGTTCCTGCCATGCTTTTTCCCTCCTAACGTGTCCGAATTGGTCACATCTTCAACCACTCGTCCACCAATGCTTTATAGTCTACTGCTGCTCCGCAACGTGGTGAATACAGAATGATTGGCAATCTCTCAAACGTGCTGGGCTTCATTTTCGGTGTCTTTCTGATATGCGTATTGAAAACCGGGTATTCAAGTGTTTTCAGAAATTCTTCCCCCTGTGTGTCCGCTTCATTGGTTCTGTCGTACTGGGTGACAAAGCAACCGCAAAAGCGCAGCTGCGGGTTCAAATCCTCACGGGTGTTGTCAATCTGTTCTTTCAGCTCTGCCAACCCGTCAATCGCAAAATCATCAATAGTGATAGGCACCATGACGTCTTGTGAAGCCACCAGCGCATTGATTGTGGAAATGTTAATGTCCGGGGCGTTGTCAATAATGCAGTAGTCATATTCCTGCTGTAACCCGTCAAGAAACTTCACAAAGCGGGTCTGCTGCGGTCTGGACTGGTCCAGCATGACTTCCAAATTGGCTGTCAGCAGGTTCATGTTTGCTGTGATAATGTCCAAGCCGTCATAATCGGTGTGCTGGATAACTGCTGCCGGGTCAATGCCACGCTGGGTCATAACCTCTGCGGTTCCCTTATGGTCGTAACTGTGGCGGTTCAAAATCTTGCTGGCGTTCCCCTGCTTGTCGTTGTCGATTAACAGGACTTTGCAGCCGTGTACTGCTGCCAGAATGTGTGCCATATTAACGCTGGAAATGGTCTTTGCCACTCCACCTTTTAAGTTAATGATTGATAATGTTTTCATGGGGTATTCCTCCTTGTATCTGGTATGTTTATAGTTTCTTTTCCCAGTAATGCACGGGACGGGACTTGAACCCGCACCCGGCAGCTTCGGGGGCTGCTGCGCTATCCATTGCGCCACCCGTGCTTTTTAAATCTCAAAATTATTTGTTGCTAATGCAAGGTTCAGCAACGCTTCTTCCTGTCCGCATATATTGTAATACTCGCTTATCAAGTTCATAGCGGTGTATACATAGCCTTTCTTTGTCAGTTCCTCTACCAACTTTTCAATGCAACACCAGCGGTTCCCGTCGCCTTTCTCTGCGCACATTTCCTGCAACTCTTTGAAAATTTCTCTTTTTCTTTCTCCCAGCTTTGTGATTTCTCTATTCCAGTTTGTGTATGCTTCTTTTAACTGCTTCTTTGTCATTGCTTATACCTCCGTTTTCTATGTTGTGTTGTTGTTCCTTTGACTGTCTTTATTATATACTTACGGAAGTATAAAAGCAATCGACATTTTACACAATCTTACGGAAGTATATTTGTGCATTTTGTATACTTCCGTAAGTATTTATTTTTATCTGCCACGGCGGTTCAGTTCGTCTGCCGTTTCTCTTACCGGGACTTTCACGTTTAATACTTCATATCTGCCGGACCCGTTCAATTCATATCTGAATACTGTTTTGCCGCTTTTCAGATAATGCGTTGTTGAAATGTCCGTGACCGTGTGTATTGATACCGTACCCGCCACAACTACTTCCATGCCCGCTGGCAGATAATATGCCGTTCTCACTCCTGCTGCGGTCTTTCCTACTCCGATTGCTACCGTGTCCCCAATCTCTAACGGGCACACCGCTTTAAATACTGCCGTTTCCATTCTCTTTTCCCTCCTGCTCATATTTCCTGCGGTTCTCCTGCTTTACAATCCAACCAACTTCCCTAACAACCACAAACACCAGATACAGCACGCCAAGTCCTACGCATACCGCAATGAATGTCAGAAGTGCTTTTGCTGTTTCAATCAAGAACGCTGCCATTTTCTTTGCCCTCCCTCATTCTCTGTTTTGCCCTCTCAATGACTGGGCGTAACTGGTTGACCTGTTTCAATGTCTTTGTCAGTCTGTTTCCCTGCTGCTGTTCTGCCTGCTGCCGCTCTATCTGGCGGCGTCTTATCAACTCTTTGCCGCTGTAATGCTTCTTACCCTTTGCCATGCCTTATTCCTCCGTAGCTAACACGTTTAAGATTTTCTCAACTGCTTTGTCCCAGAAGACATTTGCAAAATCTTCTACCGTGCATACTTCGTCACCGTCCCAGTCGCACACGCTGGCGTCGTCACACTGGCACAACTCGCAGCCGTTTTCCCTCAACGCTTCGTTTGCAATTTCTGTTACCGTTTCTTGTGTCCCGGCATAATCGCAGCCACGGTCTAAGAACTCCCGCAGACTCTCTATTGTTTTCTTTGAAATCTTCGCCATTGTCATTTCCTCCGTCAAAAGAATTTTCTGTGATACCTGCTGCCCTTGCTGGCTCTCTGCTTGCGGCGCTGTCGCTGTTTTCTCCGTTTCTGGTACTGTGCGTCCTCTGCCGCCGCCACCTGCTTTTTAACTGCTTCATGGTCTATGTTGTCCACTTCCTCTTGCAGGACTTCCAGCACCTCAACTTCACTGTCTTTGAAAGTGAATGTCATACCGGGGTCGTATTCCTCGTTTTTCCAGTCGCTCTGGAACTTCTCAAAATCTCCCTTATATCGGTTGTATGGGTGGTACTGCTCCGCTTCATAAATTCCCAGCATAACTTTTTCGTCGTCTTTATCGTCCCAGCTATAAAGGTGCCAGCTTTCGTGGTTGTCCCAGTTCCACTTTGACAGATACAACACCAGCCCGTCAAAATAGTTACCCTCACGCACCATGCTTTTCATCTGATTGCAGGTGAAGCCCTGCCCCTTTAATTCCTGTTTGATTTTCTCATACTCTCTGCCGCCAGTATGTAACCTTGCTTTTACGATTAACGGCAAATACTGGGGTAATTTGATTTTATCGTCTTTTTTCACCTTTGTTCTTCCTTTCCAGTCTGTCTGCTATCCGCAGTATGCTTTCCATTGACGTTCTAATGTTCGTGTCTGTGGCTTCCGTGATTTTCAGCACTGCTGCCACGTCCCGCAACTCCTGCGCCATTTCCTCTGTTTCCCCGGTCACAATGTCATATTTCTTCTGGCAGGCGGTGCAGACCTGCGAACCCTCCGGGATAATCTCGTTACATATCACGCAGCGTTCAACGTCGGTCATTCTTCCCAGCTTTCATACTTCTTGACACGCCTTGTCAAGTTCTGCACCTGCTCAACAAGGTTTGCTACCTCATGCGGTGAAAGTCCCGTCTGCTCATAGTCATACAGCTTCTTTGCTGCTTGATTGACGGTAACGTGCGGCTTCAATACGGCTTTCTGTCCGTTCTGGCTATATTCTGTCAGTGTCGTTCTTTTCTGCCGCTTCTGTGGCTTCTGGGGCTGTCTGAACGCCCCTGCACGCTTCATGGTGCTGTAATACGGCACCGTCTGTTTCAATGTCTTGTCCATGTAGCCCATTACAATTCCACCTTTCTTCCTGTCTGCTCCATAACTCCCAGATAACCCGCTATGGTGTCCATTGCGTCTTCCGCAGTCCAGCAGACTGCCGTTTCATATCCCTGCTGCCGCAGCTGGTCAAGCCACCAGTCCTGCTTGTCCGTGGTCTTGTTCTTCTGCCACTTCATTTCCACATACAGCCCGTGTTTTCCGTTTCTGGGTACTGGCAAGCATAAGTCCGGCACCCCAGCTTTCACGCCCTGCCGTTTGAGGTTGGCGGCTTCCAGTTGGTTTCTGCTGCCGCCGTTTGGGATATGGTGCAGCAGTGCCAGTTCTGGGAAGTCTTTTGCGTAGAACGTCGCCCAGTTTATAACTCTTTCCTGTTCTGTGGCTTCGCTGCGCTTTCTGTAATATCCTTTAGGCATTGCCCGTTCCTCCTTTCTGCTTTTCAAAATAGAACTGCACTGGCTTTTTGATTTCCTGCACAATCCCATATTTCTTCGCCAATCTGTATATAAACAGCTTTTCCAGTCTTTCTGGCAGCGTTTCCAGCTGCTTTCTGAAACTTTCAATGCTCATTGTTGACTTATAGAAATTGCACATTCTGCACGCTGGCATATAATTTTCAATGCTGTTCACCTGCTGCGCTTCCCCGGCGTTCAGTTCTGCTTCATGCAGGTACACCGCTTCTATGTGGTCCACCTGCATTTCCTTGTATGTAATTTCACAACCGCAATACCCGCAGTGCCCGTTCAAGCTGTCATACACCTGCTGCCGCACCGCCTTTGGAATTGCTTTTCTTTTTACTGCTGGCACCCGGCGTCACCTCCTGCCTGTTCTGGTGTGTCCGTTTCGGTCACGTCGTCAATATCAAAGCACTGGTCCCACAATTCTTGCAGGCTTGTTTTCTGCTTCCATGTGAACCCCAGCTTTGCTTCTGCGTCTACCCATTTCCGCATTGCTTCCGGGTGCCGCTTCATGTTCTCCATGACCTGTTCATTTTTCGCAAATATGCACATCATGCAGCTGCAACGGTCAATGTATTCATAGCACGGGTGCGGGTCCAGTCCCAGACGCTTTCCAAATTCAAACATCTTGCCTTTTTCGTAGTCCAGCACTGGGCGCAGCCAGTGACATTCAAACTTGCCCTTGCGCTCTGTTTTCAATGTCGTGCTGTGATACTCACATTCTGGCAGCTTTGCACGCCCTCTGCTTTCGTCCCGGCGTTCCCCAGATATGAACAAACACTTTTCACCCAGTATGTCCCGGTGCGTTCTTATCCAGTGGTCTGTCACCGCCGTTTTCAGATACGCCGTACACCAGCGGTTCTTGCTGTCCGGGAACTTCAACCGCTCATTCAAAAGCAGATATAAAAAGTCTTTCGGTGCTTTCAGCAATATTGGTTTCAATCCCAGAACCTTTGCAATCTTGAAAAACAACGCTTCATTCACGCTGTATTCTGCGCCAGTGTCGCAGTACAGCAGGAATATTTTTTCCGGCGCAAAGTTCTGTGTTGCCCAGTAAATAGCGCCCGTGCTGTCAATCCCCGTGCTGTATGAAACAATAACGGAAGTATACCCGCACTGCTTTTCTGGCGGCACCAGTATTTTTGTTCTTGCCATGCCCTATACCTCCATTGCCACTTCTTCAAGTTTCTGTTTCATGGTTTCATACTGTATCTGCAAATCCTTTATGTTTTCACTGGTTCCACACCCGGCGCAATCCTCTGTGTGAGTATGTGGACAAACTGTGCATAGCTCCATTTCGTCTTGCAGGTTGTTTGCTATCACTCCCAGCGCAAAGGCAAGCCCCCAGCACTGTTTCAAGTCAATTTCCGTTATGTCCACCGTGCCGCCTGCTGCCCGGCTCACTTCTTCGTCTGTTATGCCGTAACGCTTTTTTAAGGTGTCATACATCAGCTGCGCTGTTGCCTGTTCCCCGCCCACGCCACGTTCCGCAAGGGCTTTTATCTTTATCAGCTTTGCAATGATTTTCTTTCTGTCTTCACTCAATCTTCTTCCACCTCCGGTTCTCCAATCAGTGCCCGTGGCGGTCTTCTCTTGTCAAGCACCTGTGAATACCACGCAGCCTTTTTCAACATTCGCTTTTCTTCGTCGGTTCTCTCCGGCGCAGGTCCGTTGTTCTCTTTGTAGCAACGGGCGGTCTTGTCCGGGTAAAGGTTGTTGCCGCTTCTGAAAGCTACCATGAACGCTTCCAGTTCCCGCTTCAATTCCGCTTTGTAGAAATTGAAAAGCAATGTGATTTCCGCTGCTTCAATCTCTGTGCAATCGCAGCCACGCTTCTTCCTGCGGCTGTATTTGCCCGTGTAAATGTGATATGTCGTGCCGCCCGTAACCTTGTAGAAAATCTGGGTCAGCAGTTCTTCTTCCAGTTCCGTTGCATAGCCGAACCAGTGAAGCGTTACTGCGTCCAGCATGATTTCTTCGTCTTCCAGTTCGTATCTGGCTTTTAAGTCCTCATACATACGCATTGCGGTTTCTTTCTCGCCGCCTACTCCACGTTCTGCCAATGCTTTAATTTTCTTTAGCTTTGCAGCTATCTTTTCCCGTTGTATCTGGTCCATGTTCTCTACCTCACATACTGCCACGACTGCGGCGCACGCTTCATTCCCAGTTCTTCCAGCGCCACTGCCTGTGGATATTCCTTGACGGCTGTTATCTCCCATCCATACACCTTGTTTCTACTGCCCGCCGCATAATTGTGAATGTCATGTGCTGGCACCCGGCTTTTCTTTTCTGCTTCTTCAAAGTTCTTGATTTCCAGAACTTCCGGGCAGACAAATTCACCGACTACGCCCACGCCGCCTGTGACATACACCAGCACCCGGAACGGCGCTTTGCATTGCGGCTTTGACTTCCGCAGTTCCAGAACCTTTTCACCTGCTGCCATTTTCTGCCACCATTTCTGGTGCAGTGATAGGACAACAACTGCCATTTCCTGCAATTCTGGCGTCTGCCATGCTTTCTTTTCGTTCTCCATGCCTTATTCCTCCAAAATCACCCGGATAAATAACAGCTGTTGCAGCTGCCCTATGTCATATTGTCCCAGCTGTTCAACTGGTATCTGCTCCGGCAGTTCCCGTATGTTTGCCCAGTCCCACATCTTTTCTGTGCGCTTGTACGTTTCCATATCCAGCCCAAAGCGTTTCACCCGGCGCAATGGGTTTATTGTCCCGTGTGCAAAGTTTGCCGCATAGCCACGGTATATCACCTGCCCGGCAGCGTTGATGATAACCAGACGGTCACTGGTCGTCATTTTCTCTATCAATTCACCTAACTGCACTTTTTATCCTCCTTTCTGCCCTTTTTGGGCTTCTTTTTCCACATTTTCAAGTAAATATGCCACCCGGTTTGTTCATAAAACACGGGTTCGCATGAAACAATGTCATAATCACTGTAAATCTTTTTAAATTCTTCCAGCCCGCCGTCTGGTGACTTCGCCAGCTGCTCTACCTTGCGTTTGCTGTACTTGAAATCATTGCACTTTTCCGTTGGGTCTGACAGATTGCGGCTATACTTCCAGTGGTTCTGGTCACGCTGCCGCTTTTCCCCTCCGTCCTCTCTGGTTGTTTCCGGGCGGTCAAGGTTCCTGCTGCTTGAATAGCGTTTCTTTCCCTGCGGGTCTTTCACAATATACTTGCAAAGCCCCTCTATGCCGTTCTCATTCATTTGCAGGCGGTCTGCATTAACCCAGCCCAGCTGCTTTATACTGGCTCTATACTCTGGGTCGTCTGTCTTCTTCCAGTTGATACGGTCTTTCGTCCACATCAATTCCACGTCGTCACGGTCTAAACCGCCGTTCATAATGATATGGTGATGTATTCTTTTAAGACACTGACCATCCTTGCTGTACTTGTATTCTGTTACCAGTATGTATTTAAGGGGTTCTAACCCCAGCTTCTTTCTGCGGTATGCTATTCTCCGCAGGTAGTTTGTCACAATGTTTTCTGCTTCCTCTACCGTTCCCGGCAGGTTCTCTGCGCTATATGTGCAACTTGTATGCAGGTCCCCTATGTGGAAGTTGCCATTTCCCAACTGTACCAGATAGCGTTTAGCGTTCTTGTCGTTCAAGTCCTTTTGCTTTGGGGCATTAACCTTTCTTTTCTTACCCCTCTTTCCTCTGCTTGCCTGCTCTGCTGCTTCTGTTCGTGGTATTATATCCACTTCTCTATACTCTGCGCAGTCTATCTTCTTCTCCCTTATGAACACCACTGCACTTCCTTTTCTGTCCTATACCGTTTTAAGCGTATAAGGGTATACCAGAAGTGGGGTGGGGTTCTTCTTCTCCCTCTTATCCCTCCTGTTCATTATCCATACAGCGTATATATATTTATATATTTCGTAGGAATGTTAATACCCCATACAAGCCCGTTTAACAGGTTTGAAACCCGCTATTTTCAAAGGCTTTCGCCCTCTAAAATGTTTGACTTGTAGCCGCCAATATGGTATAATAAACGTGTATTGAATTATTAACATATTGACTTTTGAAAAGCCTTTGATTTTGTGTTTCCGGCACAGCTTCAAAGGCTTTTGCTTGCCATTTTTACAATGCTCTGTATAACTCTTTGCGGCTCTCACCGCACCCGATTTTCTGCCCATCTTCCGTCTGTATGGTCACTATTCCGTCCCTAAATCTGTACCCGGCAATTATCTTGCCCCGGTGCCATTTACCGTCAAAATAGATTTCCGCTGGCTGTCCCTCGACGTATGGGAAATTATCTGCGCTCATTCGTCCTGCGCTCCTGCGTGTGCTTCCGCACCCGCTTTCAGTAAATCAGTTACCAGTTCCCAGCTTTCCAAGAATAAAGCGGAACGGAACGACACATCGAGGTAGACGTTAGAACGAGGGTTGCTCAAGCTCAGCGCACCAGCACCACCACTGGAAGTGTTGAAGAAACTCGAACCCCGGATAGGCACGGCTTCTTCAAGTTCGTTGTCTGCCCATATTCCGGCTGTTTCGTTCTTCCAGTCATGCGGTACAATTCCCAGCTTGTACGCAATTTCTGGCATTTCTTCCAGTTCTTCCAGCTGCAAGTCTGCCATGTGGCAGCCCTCCCAGTTTTCTTCGATTTCTTCCGCAACGGACATTACCACATCACCAGCACTGTTGCCGTACAGCTTCAACGGTCTGCCGTTCACCTCTGCAACGGTCCAGTCTGGCTTCTCTGTGTAGCCCTCAACTGCTGCGTCGTTGTTCGGCGTGTATTCCACAACGCCTTTGTGCAGACGCAAGCCCGTGACCCATTCCCAGAAATTACCGCAAAGACCAAACACGCCGTCTGCTGTTCCGTCATGGGACCATGTGAGGGGGTCGCACCCGGTCAGCGTGCGTCCGGCGCTGTCGTATCTCACGCCGCTTTCCTGCTCATTCTTTGAGTTGCTGCCGTAGTTTGTATTACCGCCGATTGTGTGCCCCAGTTCCTCTGCTTCATGCAGTAGATAGACAAACTCTGTATTTGTCATAAGGTGCCAGCCCTTGCCTTTTCTTCCGCAGGCTGCCGCCGCTTCATCATAACTGATAGTGTGTTTTGGCTGCTGGTAAGGTAAGGACGCCGGGACGCCCTTAATCATGGTGTTGGTGAACTGCGACACCAGAACCGCAGGAACAATCTTGTTTCTGATTTTGAACAGTTCCGGCACGTCCTCCGGCTCATAGGTCCCCGGCTCCATATAAAACATGGTCATGTAGTTTGGCAGTCCTGCACTGTCCATGACAATGACTGCTTTTTTCTTCACAAATTCTTTCATTTTGTGGCTTTCCTCCTTGTATCTGGTATGATTTTTATTTGAACAGCCTTGCTGCTATTCACTGCTATTGACTTTTGAAAAACCTTTGTTTCTGCTGCTGCCCGGCGCTCACGCTGACTGCTTTTCTTTCTTCTCCGGCTCTGGCTGTGTCACTGTCACGGTGACTTTCACGCCCTCCCGCTGGGATATAATCAGCGCCAGCGTTTCAAAAAAGCGCTGGGCATTGAATGTTCCTTGTACTTCCATTCCTGCGCCCTCCTTTATACGGACTGCGGCGCAATTTTCTGTGCCATGCCCTTTGCAAATCTTATGCCCTGCATGAACACCAGAAAGTCTTTCTTTTCCTGCGGTTCAAGTTCCCCCAGAAAAGCCATGACCTCTGTTGCTTCCTGCTGGTTTTCAGTTGCAATCATGGTTTCCATGTTTTTAACTTCTGTCATGGTCTGTTCCTCCTTTCATGCTGTGTGGTTTCGCAAGCGGTAAACGCTTCTGTTGTAGCGGTTACTGCTTGTTTAACTATATATTATAGCGGTTACTGCTATTTGTCAACCCTTTTTCCGTTTTTAATATTGACTTTTTTAGCGGTTACTGCTATTCTTTAAACATAAAAGAAAGGCGGTGAAGTCAAATGACTATCAATGAACGTGTGAAGCATTTTAGAAAAGATGTTTTGCACATCAGCCAGACTGAATTTGCAGTAAGTCTGGGAATGAAGCAAACTGGCGTCAGCTACATGGAACGGGACGGCTCAACCGTCACTGACCAGACAATCAAGGCAATCTGTCTTCTTTATAATGTGAATGAAGAATGGTTGCGCACTGGTTCTGGTGAAATGTATATACAGCCGGACACATTCAGCCTTGACGACTTCGTGAAGTCTAAAGGTGCCACGGGTCTTGAATTGGAAATCATAAAGACGTACTTTGAACTTGACCCAGAAATTAGAAGAACTGCCGTGGAATTTTTCAAACGCAGGCTTGTTGCTGCTGTTACTGCGGACCCTGCATTGTTAGTTCCAGACAATCCAGAAGATTTAGAAGCCCAGTGCCCGCCCGTTGACACTGGCAGTGTTTCCGGGACAGACGCCGGGTGATAACGCACCCAGCGTCCCCCCGCTATTTACAAATTATAAGTTGCGTTGCTCCATTGAAATCTAAATTATAATAAATAGTGTTTATGCTGCTGTAATAGATTGCGTACACTCTGCAATCATACCAGTGTATATATTTTTTTAGCATGTGTGACCACCTTTCCGGCGTGGCAAGGCTGGGCGCACTCACTATTATAATTTCTATGTTTTTGTGGATATTCGCAAGAAAGGTGGTTTTATATGGGTTTACGTTTCAGAAAAAGCGTGAAAATTGCCCCCGGCGTCCGTCTTAACATCAGCAAGAAAAGCGTTGGTATAAGTGCAGGCGTCAAGGGGTATCGTAAAAGTATAAACAGCAGCGGCAGGGTCACAACCAGCATAGGGGTTCCCGGCACTGGTGTTTCTTACGTTAAGACCGAGAATTTGAAAAGCAAAAAGAAAAAGACAGTCAGCAGCCGTGTTTCTTCCACTGCTGCCGCCGCCAGTTCCTCTGCTTCCTCTCCTGCTGCCGCTCCTGCTCCTGCTAAAGTTCAGAAAGCAGCTGCGCAGCCAAAAGAGAAGCCGCCAAAGACCACGGCAGTTTTGCAGGAAAGACCAGACGCCAGCTTTGTTGTGTTCGGCGTCGTTGCTCTGGCTGGTGCCGTGTTCCTCTTTGCTTCTTCTCATGTTATTTTTTCAGTTGTTGCCGCCCTGTTCGGTATCTTCTGTCTGTATAACTTTATACACATAAAGCGACACCCGGAAGACCCACGATACATCACGGAAGAACAGCTGACACGCTGGGGGCAGCTGGTACACTCCGACGCAAATACCGTTTCCCAGCTGCAAAAAGCGTCCGTTCCTGTTCTGGTGGATTTAAAGAAGCGTGCTGCGTGGCATTATGAGCAGGTTTCTTCCGTTGGCTTCGGTCCAGACGTTTCATACTACGGTCAAGCCTTGATTGACGTACAAAATCAGATTGTTGCTTTATCTGAATTTGTCATGCTGCAAGGTGATAACCCTAAACAGGATTTAGAAAACTATTCTTCTTTTGTAAGTCAGAAAATAACAGCCTTTACAGACGACATTCTGAAAGACTAATAAAACAAAATGCCCCGGTCGTGCTGGGAACACTTCCGGGGCGTGCAAAGATATGTCATACCAGATACAACAATACCGTCTGCAATTTTGATTATATCACCAGCAGGCGGGAAATGAAAGGAAATGCAGGTGATACAATAGTGAAAAAGATTGATTTAAGCCCGGAACTTGTCCGGGTTGCTTTATATATAAGGGTTTCCGGGGAAGAACAGAAAATAAAAGGTCTGTCACTGGAAGCCCAGCAAGAACGACTGGAAGCATACGCAAGGGAACGTGGCTGGGTCATTGTTGGAATTTACATTGACGCTGCCAAGACCGCCAGAAAGAACATTCATAAAAGAACCGACTTTCAACGCATGATGGACAGTGTGAAGCGTGATGAAGTGAATATTCTGCTTTTCTGCCGCCTTGACCGCTGGTTTCGTTCCGTGGCAGATTATTATAAAATCATGGAAGTTCTGGAAGCGCACAACTGCGACTGGAAAACCACTGATGAAGAATATGACACCACAACCGCAAACGGGCGTCTGTATATTAACGTGAAGCTGTCCATTGCCCAGAATGAAGCGGACATTGACGGGGAACGAATAGACGTTGTATTTGACAGTAAGATTGCCCACGGCACCGTTGTTTCCGGCTCTGCTCCCTTTGGCTTCCGTGTTAATGAGGAAAAGCGGCTGGAAGTTGTGCCAGAAGACGCAGCCATTGTGCAAGACGCTTTCAACTACTTTGAAACTTCGATTTCCCAGCGTGCTACTGTCCGCTATATCCGGGAAACCTACGGCGTGAACTGGTGTGACGCCACTTTCCGGCGTATGCTGAAAGAAAAGCTGTATACTGGGGTGTATGACCGGGGCGGCAGGTTCAATGACCATTTCTGCCCGGCAATCATCAGCAAGCAGCAGTTTGACCGTGTGCAAGCGCTTCTGGAACGCAACGCACGTTCTGTTCCGTCTGGCAAGGTATATATTTTCACTTCCATTCTGACTTGCGCTGAATGTGGGCATAAACTGGTCGGGTACAAGTCAAGTGATTATTATTATTACCGCTGCAACCAGCATTTCCAGCGTGGGCGCTGCTCTCATAATCATTCAGCCCGTGAAGACGTCGTGGAAAAGTGGCTGTTTGAACATCTGGCAGAGGAACTGGAACGCTGCCAGCTGGAATGGGAAGTTGCCGCAGCCAAAAAGAAAGCGTCCGTTGCCCGCACTGATAAAGCAGCACTGAAACGGAAGCTGACCAAGTTAAAAGAATTATATGTGAATGACTTAATAGACATTGAGGACTACAAAAGGGACTATCAAATATATACTGCTGCACTTAAACAGATACCGGAACCCAGCATTGAACCGCCGCCAGACTTCGCAGCCGTCCGCAGGCTCCTTGATAATGATTTCAAAACAATTTATGAGAATTTGACCCGTGAAGAAAAACGCACGCTTTGGCGTTCTGTCATTAAAGAAATTAGAATTGATAATGACCAGAATATCACGGGTGTTGTTTTTGGGTAGTGTTGTACTAATGTGACACTACCCGTAGGTTCATCTGCCAGGATCAGGGACGGATCCCCGGCCAGCGCTCTTGCAATAGATACACGCTGCTGCTGACCACCGGATAACTGATTTGGCATATTTTTCCATTTTTCTGCCAGACCTACTTTTTCTAAAGAAGCCATAGCCCGCTGCCTGCGTTCTTCACTTCCCACTCCTGCATAGAGAAGAGGAAGTTCTACATTTTCCAGGAGATTTAACTTTGGAAGAAGGTTGTACTGCTGGAAGATAAAACCGATCATCTTGTTGCGGATCCTTGCAAGCTGTTTATCTTCCATTTTGCTTACATCTTCCCCTCCCAGGTAGTATTCTCCTTTGGTAGGCACATCCAGCGCTCCGATAATATTCATCAATGTGGATTTTCCGCTTCCGGATTTTCCCACAATCGCTACGAACTCACCTTTGTCAATAGCTACGCTTACATCATCATTGGCACGGACCTCTTCGCCGCCAAGATAGTAGATCTTGAAAATGTGGCGAAGATCAATAAGATGGCTGCCTGGTTTATCCAGATCTGTACCATTTGTGCCATCATTCTCAATTTGAGATTTTATCTCATGAGTATTTTTCTCATTCAAGTTGTTTGTTTTATTCTCAGCATCTTTCCGACCTTTCCACAAACGAAACATAAAAACTCCTTTCACACTGCCCTGCTCTCTTGTGGATAACTCTATCTTGGGCCGCCGCCGTTTCCACCACGGTTTCCGCCGTCATTACCGCCACCGCTTGGCGGGCCGCCCATACCGCCTCCGGGGCCGCCCATTCCCGGGCCACCCATAAAGGAATTGGTAGAACCGGTGCTGGATTTAGCCACATAGACTGTATCACCTTCAGAAAGTCCGCTCTTGATCTCCACATAAGAGTCGTTGGTCAGACCTGTTTCTACTTCCACTGCCTTAAAGCCTGCTGGAACCGGTCCCTGCTGCTCTTTTACAGAGTCATCTTTGATATAGACCTGGTTGCCTCTCATCAGGGCATCTACCGGGATGGTAAGAACATCATTTGCTTCTTCCAATGTGATCACACCGTCTACATTCATACCAGGAAGCAGATCTCCTACTTCATCCATGGTTACAGTAACCGGATAGGTGCTGACACCATTAGAGTATGTACTTTCCAGACTGACATTTGTAACTGTTCCTGAGAAGGTCTGGCCCTCAAAGGCATCTGCTGTTACAGTTACATTCTGGCCCACCTTTACACTCTGGATATCCAGCTCATCAATGGACATTTTAAATGTCAGTGCAGACAGGTCATAAATAGTTGCCAGTGTAGTGGTAGAACTGGTATTTTTTGTAATGTTATCTCCTACCTTAAAGTTCTTTGTGATCACCTGTCCGGAGATCGGTGCTGTGATGGTATAATTATCGTAGCTGTCCTGGGTGCTTTCCAACTTGCTCTGGGCAGACTCTACACTTTCCTGGGCCTTGTCTAAAGCATCCTTATAATTGCGCATCAGTTTTTCTGCTGTACGGGAAGTCATACGGAAAATAGGAGTTCCCTTGGTCACATAATCGCCCTCATGGACCAGCAGTTCTTCTACTTCTACGCTTACAGCCAGATCTGCGTTCATAGTAGTATCTGTGGAAGCCTTAAAAGTACCCTCTTCACTGCCTACAAACTCACCGATCTGGGCAGAAGCTACTGTTGAAGTGGTAAGTCCGCCTGGATTATTTACAGTGATCGTCACATATTTTACCAGACGGCCGCCGGAAAGAGTCTCTTCCCTGTTTGCAACTGCCTTAACGGTACCTTCGATCTGCTCCCCGGAATCAACCAGTGTAAGAACAGCTGTGCTGCCTACAGGGATCAGTTCTGTTTCCCCGCTTAAAAATGGAATGCAGATCTCCATCAGATCATCACTGTAGATGTCTGCCAGCTTTGTATTTCCGCTGACTTTATCTCCCACGCTGATATACAGTTCCTTAATATAGCCTGTATCAGTTGCCTTATATGTATTTCCGCTGTAATCCGATGCTGCCTGGTTATAATCATCCAGTGCGTCTGCATAAGAGGTCTGGGACCGGGTAACAGAATTCTGGGCACTGTTTAAGTCTGTATCCATACTGGATCGGTCGATCTCATAAAGGACCTGATCCTTCTCCACCTGGTCACCTTCCTCAAAGTTGGCAGATACTACCTCACCTTCCACCATGGAAGTGATGCTGTAAGTATCCTTTGCCTCCAATGTGCCGGAAGAAGACAGCTGGGAACTGATGCTTCTTTTTTCTACGGTTGCTGTATTTTCTGCTGTTGCAGCTGCCGCTGCTGCCTTAGCCTTATGACTTTTCCATACAAAGATAGCTCCTGCTGCAATGGCGATCACAAGAAGGATGATCACCAGTTTGATCCACTTTTTCTTCTTTTTCATAATATCCCCCTTAGTATTCAAGTGCATCAACCGCTGTATAAGAGCTTCCGTTGCGGTTACATACCAGGACTACGTCATCGCCTACTTCCAGATCTCCATAAATAGAGAACATATACTGGAGTTCCGAAGAGTCAAGGCTGATGGTCAGGTAACCATCAGAGTCTACATCCTCGCTGGTATCAAAGCTGTCATCTGAATTTGCCTGATCTACTTCAATACGAACAGAAGTTGGTGTCATAACATCCGTGGATTTATAATAAATATTTTTGATCTCACCCTTTAAGAGGATATAAGAGTTATTGCCGGAATTATCATCATTGTCCCAGCCCATGGTGGTATAAGCCCAGATCGTCTTTGATTTTACATTGTAATATAAAACTGCAAAACCAGCCTGCTGCTGGGCGGATTTTACTGCAGATAAAGTACTTGCCACACCATTTAAGAACACATTTGCGTCTTCTGTATCAAAAGGTACAGACTGGGAAACGCTGAAGTTTTTATGTACCAGAATCGGGCCTTTCCGCTCATCATCCAGAATAGTGATGGGATTGATCTCACCGTCAGAATTTAACTCACAGTCTAAGATCGTACCATAGATCTCATTGCTGTCCTTTTTCTTGGTCTTTAACAGGTTATAAAAAATATTCATGCAGTCTGTCTGGTTCACCTCATCGGCAGCCTGACGGCTTACATCCTCGTTTAATTCCAGATAGTTAAACTTGGATATGCGGGAAGAGACCAGATCTCCTGTAAAATCATCATCTGTATAACCTAACATGGTAAGGATAGCCTTTACTGCATCTTTATAAAGGACCGGATCCTCCGGTTTGAATTTTCCACCTAAGTACCCACTCATCCAGCCTTCTCTTGCTGCAATGCGGATATACACTGCATTTGGATCCGTTGCCGGCACATCTGCGTAAACAGAAACATTGGAAGTTGGCAGATTTTCGCGGTAACTGGATGCCTTTACCAGCATTTTTGCAAAGTCCGCTCTGGTAACACTTTCCCTGAAACTGGATATCTCCATGATACCGGTCAGCTTTACAACCTGCTGGCGCAGATTAAAATTGGCTGTGGAAATATTGTCTGCCCATGCAGTTATACTCAGTATAGGAGAAATAGCCGCTGCAGCCGCCAGAGAGCCGCACAGGAAACGTGTGTGGTTTTTTCGTACTTTCATAATGGAAAACTCCTCTCAAACAATTCACATCTGTTTAAACAACTTTTTCGTATTTGTTCATGTTTCGTTCATTGTTTGAAAGTTTATCATTGGTTTGTGAACAAAATGTGTTCTGGTTGTGTTTTTTTGGTCAAAAATAGTCACAGGCGGGACCTTCGTTAATAGCCCAAGAAAAACAAATGCCACCTTGCGGTGGCGCTTGTTTTTCTTTTGGGCTTGTTACATGAGAGGTGCAATCAATCTTAAAAATCTTCCTGCCTTGGTCCCGAACCAGTTGTACTGTGCGCAGTCCTTTAACGTAACAGGAATACATTTTTCCAGTGTATTTTCAAAATCCTTCTCCACATCTGCAACTGTACTGTTTCTGTATAAATAGGTTCCACATTCAAAATGCAGATATAAACTTCTGAAATCCAGGTTGATGCTTCCCACTGCTGCCTTTTCATCATCACTGACAAAGATCTTTGCATGGGTAAAACCAGGCTCATACTCGTAGATCTTCACTCCGGAAGCGATCAGTTCCGGATAGTACGTCCTTGCCAGGAGATAAGCATACTTTTTATCCGGGATATGGGGCATAATGATCTTTACATCAATGCCACGCTTGGCTGCATAAGCCATGGCATTTTTCATCCCGTCATCCAGGATCAGATAAGGGGTGATAATGTGTACATAGGACTTTGCCTGGTTTAATATATCCAGATAGACCTGCTCTCCCACCTGTTCTTCATCTAAGGGACTGTCTGCATAAGGCATGACAAAGCCATCTGCCTTATATACCTCCGGCAGTTTGTAATCCGCCGGCACCAGATACTGCTCATAATTTTCTTCATTCTTACTTTTGGAGCTGGCTGCATCCCACATCTGCAAAAACATCATGGTAAAACTTTTTACAGCATCTCCCTTGATCATGATGGCTGTATCTTTCCAGTGTCCAAAACGTTCTTTCCTGTTAATATACTCATCTGCCAGGTTCACACCTCCTGTAAAGGCGGTATGTCCATCGATCACTGTAACCTTTCTGTGATCCCTGTAATTCTGGTGTGTGGAAAGCACTGGTTTGATTGGTGAAAACATCTGGCACCGGATGCCCATATTTTCCAGTTTCTGGGGATAATGATAAGGAAGGAGCATAAGACAGCACATACCATCATACATGACACGTACTTCTACTCCCTCTGCCGCTTTCTGCCTTAAAACCTCCAGGATACTGTCCCACATATAGCCCCGGTCAATGATAAAATATTCCATGAAGATAAAATGCTTTGCTGCTTTTAATTCTTCCATCAGCTGCTCAAACATATCTTCTCCCAGAGGGAAGAATTTCGCTGCTGTATTTTCATACACAGGGAAACCTGCAATGTGGTTCATATAATCTACCAGACGGCTTCCACGCACACTGGCTGCCCGCAGCCGCTTCTGCACCTGTGGGTCCTGGACAAGATAAGGTTTTGTTTTTTCAACAGACAGATTGACCCGTCTTGCCAGCGCCCTTGTCTGGAACTGGACCTGCACAAACACATATAAGATAATGCCGAAAATAGGGATCAGCAGTACCGGTATGATCCATGCCATTTTAAAGCTGGAATCCATAGGCCGGTTTAAAATAGCGATGACAACAGATGAGCTTACCAGTACATAAGTAATATAAACAAAATGAATATAATTTCCCAACCAGCGGAAAATGCTGAAGAAAAAGGCGATCTGCAAAAGCAATCCCAGGATCACAAAAGTGGTCCTTCCAAAAATGATCCTGAAAAGGCTTCTCGGTCTCGGCTGTGATTTCATGTATATCGCTCCTCATTTCACATTTTTCAACAATAAAATCTACTTCTATCATAACTTATTTAAACAATAATTATCCCACTTTTTTCCATAAAATGCAATGTACACATGTAAGATCATTGTCAAATCTATGTCAGATCACTGGATCACCCTGTTTTGATACACACAAAAGGCCCGGAGCCATATTCTGACTCCGGACCTTTGTCACGTTCTTTTTCCCGTATACATTATATATGTATGTTTTCCTATTTCCCTTATTTATCCAGTTTTTCCACTTCCATATTCTTTGGAAGGATCAGGTTCATGATAATTGCTACTACAAACACAACTGCTACTACGTTTGCAGAGAATACAGACTGAACAACTGGTGAGAATTCAGCCCAGATACCACTTTCACTGGTAGTGGTAAATCCAATACCAATGGATAATGCCATTGCAACAATAGTGATATTTCTCTGGGTAAATCCACAGTTAGCGATCATCTGCATACCAGATGTTAAAATGGTACCAAACATCATGATGGTACATCCGCCCAGTACAGACTGAGGAAGGGATGCAAAGAAGTTACCGATCGGTGGGAACAGACCTGCCAGGATCATTGCAACTGCACCAGTCATGATAGTGAAACGGTTTACAACTTTTGTCATTGCTACCAGACCTACGTTCTGAGAGAAAGAGGTAACTGGCGGGCATCCGAACAGACCGGAAATAAAGGAACCATAGCCATCACATGCTAAGGAACCGGAAATCTCTTCTCCTGTGATCTCACGTCCCAAACCGCCTGCTACCAGTGCAGAAGTGTCACCAATGGTCTCAGCAGCAGATACCAGGAAGATAATGCATGCTGACATGATGGCTCCTGCGTGGAATTCCGGTTTGATCGGCAGCAGATGTGGAAGTGCCACGATGCCGCCGGACATGATCATACTTAAATCTACTTTACCCATAAAGATTGCAACAATATAACCAACGATCAGACCAGCTAATACTGAAAGCTGTTTTAAATATCCCTTAGCAAACATATTCCAAAGCAGACAGGTTGCTAATGTGATCAGACCTAACAGCAGGTTTGAAACGGAACCAAAGTCGGTTGCATAGCCACCGCCAAAGGATCTGGCACCTACAGTAAACAGTGAGAAACCAATAGCGGTTACTACAGATGCTGCTACGATCGGGCTTATGATCTTTCTCCAGTACTTTGCAGAAAGTCCCAAAGTTCCTTCAAACAGACCACCGATCAATACGGCTCCTATTACTGCCGGATACCCGTAATTAGCTGAGATCGTACTAAGTACAGTTACGAAGGTAAAGCTGACACCCATTACAACGGGAAGTCTGGATCCGATCTTCCATAAAGGATATAACTGGATCATCGTTGCGATACCTGCTGCGAACATTGCGTTCTGAAGAAGCATACCAAGCTCTGCTCCGGTAACCGGTACCTTTGCGGCACCTGCGATCATGGTGATCGGTGCCAGGTTAGATACGAACATTGCCAAAATATGCTGAAGACCAAATGGAATGGCCTTTCCAATGGGCACCCGCCCGTCTAGTTTGTAAATGTTGCTGATACTGCAGTTTGCATTCTCTTTCATAGTTTTTGCTGCCTCCAATCTTCCCCCGATTATTCTTTATGGCTTACCTTGTAAACCTCCTCCACAATACGTTCCATGGCATTTAAGATATTCTCATATCCTGTGCAGCGGCACAGATGCCCGGAGATCAGTTTTTTCAGCTCCTCTCTGTTATATTTTTTTCCTGTTCCTACAATTTCTACTGCACTCATGATCAGGCCCGGAGTACAGAAGCCGCACTGCACAGCTGCTTCTTCAATGAACGCCCTTTGGATCGGAGACAATTCCCCGTTTGGTCCCTTCAATCCTTCTACGGTCATTACACTCTTTCCGTCTGCCCACATGGTGAGATATATACAGCTGTCAATGGCTTCTCCATTGACCAGCACAGTACAGGCACCACATTCTCCTACTTCACATCCTTTTTTTACGGATGTAAGTCCTAAGCGGTTGCGCAGTGTATCCAGAAGAGACTCTCTCTCATCCACTGCAAGTTCTGTTTCCTTTCCGTTTACTGTCATATGAATGATCTTAAGCATCCTCTTCACCTCCTGCTCTTCTTATAGCCTCTGCCAGGCCACGTTTTGCCAGCTCTTCGATCAGCTGAAGACGGAACTCCTTAGAAGCTCTCCAGGAAGATCTTGGATTTACTTCTGTGAGCGCCAGCTTGGCAAACTCTGCTGCTGCCTCTTTATCAGAAACAGCCTTTCCTCTTAAATACTCTTCTGCTGCGTGACATCTTAAAGGTGTAGGTCCGGCAACCCCGTATCCCAGTCTTACATCTTCAATGGTCTTTTTGTCAGCAGACAGTTTTACACGTACAGCGCAGCCTAAGGTCGCGATCTCCATGGCTTTACGCTTTCCATATTTAATATACTGTCCGTACCAGCCTTCATAGTCCTCTTTTTTGATAATGAAACCGGTGCAGACCTCACATCTGTCTCTTACTGTGCGTCCTGGTCCTGTATAGAACTCATGGATCGGCACCTCTCTGTGTCCTTCTGGTCCTTCTAACTGGATCAGCGCGTTTAGGGTCCACATACTTGCTGCGGAGTCTGCGGATGTAGCGCCGTTGCAGATATTTCCGCCAATGGTACCGGTATTACGGATCTGAGGTCCGCCTACCATATCTACTGCTTCGCCTAACATAGGAACCAGCTTCTGGATGGTGGGATCATTGGTAATATGGGAAAATGCAGTTGCAGCTCCGATCCACAGATCTCCGTTTTCCAGGACTTTTACGCCCTTTAATTCTTTAATATTGTGGATGGATACCAGGGCTCTTCCTGCATCCTTTCCCTCTCTTACACGGATGAGTACGTCGGTACCGCCGCTGATGACTTCTGCCTCAGGCTCCCGTACCAGTGCTTCCACTGCATCCTTTACATCTTTTGCTTCATAAAATGATTTAATATCAAACATACTCATTCACCTCCCTAGATCAGACCTTTTTCCTTGAATTTTTCGATCAGTCTCTGTGCTGTCATAGGACTTACGTTCATATGAACACCGGTAGCATTTAAGATCGCATTTCTTACTGCAGGCGCAACCGGGATTGCAGGTGGCTCACCCAGAGACTTGTTTCCATAAGGGCCTGTTGGGTCATCTAACTGGATAAACTCCACATGAAGATCCGGCGCATCCATAGCAGTCGGGATCTTATAATCCAGCAGGTTGTTGTTTAATGGACGTCCTGTCTTTTCATCCACTAATAATTCCTCGGAAAGTCCAAATCCAAGGCTCATGCTCATACCGCCATGTACCTGTGCCTCTGCTGTCTTTGGATTGATCAGGATACCGGAGTCATGAACATTGATGATATCCTTTACAGTTACCAGTCCCAGTGGCATATCTACTTCTACGTCTACAAAGCAGCAGCCGGAGGAGAATGTATTATCCAGACACTGGTTGGTCACTTCTGCAGTCAGATGAATGGATTTATCTAATGAATAGAAGGCTGTATCTGCTACTACTGCCACATCAAAGAGGACCGGATCACCACCGTGTACAACGATCTTGCTGTCAACGATGTCTAACATATCTTCCTTAACCTCATCTTCCGGATGGAGTCCTAATGCTTCACGAAGCTTTCCAGCTGACTCTTTTACCAGATCTGCGTACACAGTCTTGGAAAGATCCGTCACATCATGATTTAACATGTATGCTGCATAGTCCAGAATACGGTGTCTTAATTCCGTTGCACATTTCTTGCAGGCCATACCGGATACATAAGTCTGTCTGGAAGCATACGCACCTGTATCAAATGGTGTCAGGTCTGTATCCTGGGTGGATACGATAAATACCTTGTCAAAGGAAATGCCTGTAGTCTCAGAGGCCATCTGGCTGAATACTGTATCTGCGCCCTGACCGATCTCTGTAGCACCCATGGATACCTGCATGGAGCCGTCCTGGTTTAATACCATACGTACAGAAGATGTCTCAAGTGAGATCGGATGTACACCTGTCTTGTAACAGAAAATAGACATTCCCACACCACGTCTTACAGGACCGGTCTGGTTTGCATACTCTTTTCTCTTTTCATCCCAGTGGATGTATTTCTTTCCTGCTTCCATACATTTCTTTAAGCCATATGTATGGAATGTAATACCATTTGCAGGATCTACGAAACCGTCTTCCATACAGTTCTTCATACGGAATTCATAGGGATCCATGCCAATAGCTGTTGCCATATCATCTGTAAGACATTCTGCAAACCATGCTGCCTGTGGGATACCATATCCACGCATAGCACCGGCAGTCGGTGAAGAAGTATAAACAGTCCAGCAGTCAATCTCAGCACCTAAACGGTCTCTGTACAGATCCTTAAATACGTTTCCGCAGTTAGCGCAGATTGCATGGCCATGGGAAGCATAACCTCCGTTGTTTGCATAAGCGTCTAACTGTCTTGCAAGAACCGTACCGTCCTTTGTTACCAGACCACGGCATACACCTTCGATGGCATGACGGGTTCTGGTTCCGGAAATGGTCTCCTCACGGCTGATCTCCAGTCTTACAGGTCTTCCGCCTACGCTCATTGTCAGGAACGCATTTAACGGTTCATACAGCACATCCTGCTTATTTCCAAATCCGCCGCCGATATATGGCTTGATAATACGGACTTTACCGATCGGAATACCCAACGCCTGCGCTGTACAGCGGCGTACAATATGCGGGATCTGGGTAGAAGAAACAACGGTTACTTTTCCGTTTACATCTACATAAGCCCAGGAAACAGGAAGTTCGATATGGCAGTGGGAAATACGTGGTGTATCGTATACTTCATTGATCTCCACCAGATCTTCCTCTTTATATTTTTCTTTTGCCTGTTTTAAGCCGTCTTCAAAGGTAAAATCCTTTGGTCCCATAGTCATATGGGAGTGAACGATCACATTATCTTTACGGATATCCTGATGCAGTGGTGTTGCCCCCGGTGCCATAGCTGCCTTTACGGTAACGATCGGCTCATATTCCTCATATTCTACCTTTACCAGACGGGCTGCCTGTGCAGCTGCTACCTCATTTTCAGCTACAACTGCTGCAATATCATCTCCATACAGCCTTACTCTCTGGTTTAATACTCTTCTGTCGCAGATATCCTGATGCTTTGCCTCTACGCTCCATGGATGACCTGCAGTTGGAAACTGGCAGTCCGGTGCGTCAAAGCAGGTAAGGATCTTTACAACACCAGGTACCTTTAATGCTTCTGTAAGATCAAAGCTTTTTACAAGACCATTTGCAATAGTAGAATGGATCACCTTTCCATGAAGGATATCCCTTGGCTCTAAATCTGCGCTGTATTTCGCTTCGCCAGTTACTTTTCCATATGCATCAACACGGTTCAATCCCTGACCTACAACTTTCATAAACGCTTCCTCCTTTACTAACCTTATGTTCTCCCGGAATCTTTCTGTACTTAATCATGTGAGAAGTTTTTTGTCTGCTGTACCTGAGAGGACAGCCCCTATCTGATGAAAAACAGCCCTTTCCACTTCCCCATTTTGACCTGCCAAACCCCATCGCAGATGCTTACAGGATAACTACGGAAAATGTACCCTGAGGGTAGAAAAAAAGAGCTGACTACATAAACTATGTAGTCAACTCTTAAGGTAGTTGGTAGAGACTCTGGGCCGATCCCCAGGATATACATATCAGACAATTGGTTTATTTGATTGTCTTTATTATATATCTAACTATTTTTTTAGTCTAGATTGAAATTTCTCAAAAATATTTTATTGTATTTGTGCATATTGCACAATTTTATGTAGTTTTTATTAATGATTAATCGCTATTCTCAACAAAAAATAACGAATTTCTTTCATTTTGTCTACTCCAGAGCCTGCCGGATATCCTCAATAATATCGTCTGCACCTTCAATACCTACACTAAGGCGGATCATAGACGGGTCTACGCCTGCTTCTACTAACTGCTCATCTGTCAGCTGTCTGTGGGTATGGCTTGCAGGATGAAGAACAGCTGTACGGGAGTCAGCCACATGAGTCTCAATGGAGCACAGCTTTAACTTATCCATAAAGTCTGCTGCGCCCTTTCTTCCGGACTTTAAGCCAAAAGAGATAACGCCGCAGGTACCGTTTGGCATGTATTTCTTTGCCAGCTCGTAGTACTTATCTCCCTCCAGTCCCGGATAGTTGACCCAGGCAACATCTTCCCTGGATTTTAAGTAAGTAGCTACCTTTAAGGCATTTTCACAGTGCTTTGGCATACGAAGGTGCAGTGTTTCCAGTCCTACATTGATCAGGAAAGCATTCTGCGGGGACTGGATGGATCCCAGATCACGCATCAGCTGGGAAGTTGCCTTTGTGATATAAGCCAGTTTTCCAAACTTCTGTGTATAGATAATGCCATGATAAGACTCATCCGGCTCTGTTAAACCGGTAAACTTATCATGATGGGCTTCCCAGTCAAAGTTTCCACTGTCTACGATACAGCCGCCTACTGTCATAGCATGTCCATCCATGTACTTGGTGGTACTGTGGGTAACAATATCTGCGCCCCACTCAAACGGACGGCAGTTGATCGGGGTTGCGAAGGTATTGTCCACGATCAGAGGTACACCATGCTCATGAGCTACCTTTGCAAACTTCTCAATATCCAGAACTGTTAAAGCCGGGTTTGCAATGGTCTCAGCAAATAATGCCTTTGTATTTGGACGGAAAGCTGCTGCCAGCTCTTCTTCTGTTGCATCCGGGCTTACCAGAGTGCATTCTACGCCCATTTTCGGGATCGTAACCGTAAACAGGTTGGTGGTTCCGCCGTAGATTGCTGCAGAGCTGACTACATGGTCACCTGCCTGGCATAAGTTCATGATCGCATAAAAGTTAGCTGCCTGACCGGAAGAGGTAAGCATAGCGCCTACGCCACCTTCCAGAGCGCAGATCTTTGCTGCTACTGCGTCATTGGTTGGATTTGCCAGTCTTGTATAAAAATAGCCATTTTCCTCTAAGTCAAACAGACGTCCCATCTGTTCGCTTGTAGTATATTTAAAAGTAGTACTCTGATAGATTGGAAGCTGTCTGGGCTCTCCGTTTTTCGGCTGCCAGCCGCCCTGGATACAAATGGTATCTAATGATTGTTTCTTTTCCATGTTCCTTCTCCTTGTATGAGTTTAATGGCTTGCGAAAAACAAATGTCTGCTACGCAGCCGCTTATTTTTCTCTGCACTCATTCCATTATAAATCACTCATACAGGTGCTTCAACCAACCGTTTTGGTCTGTTAGTCAATGGTACAGCAGCAAAAAGGCCCTGCAGCCGCAGAGCCTAAACAGTTTATTTTTCAATTTTATCCATTATTAAGAATTCACATACACATACACGATCCCGGACACGATCAGGTAAAACCAGGTAGTAGGATTGGAAAACCATGTTGTAAAGAAAGACAACATCATGTACATGGCGATCTGGGCGTAGATCACATGACCGGCGGGGCAGGTGAGTTTTCTTCTGAAACGTCCCAACAGATAGCAGACACCCCCTAAAAGACCGCCGAAAAATACCATTCCCACAACACCAAAATCATAAAACGCATCATAAAACAGTGTTACTGTAGTCAGTTCTTCTTTTGTCACAAACAGTGGAAAATCTGCCAGTGACGGGAAGATAAATTTAAGTCCTGTCAGCGCCCATAATGGGAACAGTCCCTTAAGTCCAAAGGAGAAATGTTTTAACTCCGCTGCCATACAATTAAAGTTGTCATAGTTATTAGCGATATACATATATGGCTGAGTGATAAAAATCGGCATATGGCTATTCTTCATCTCAAAAATGCCGTTTAAGTACTCGACGCTATGGCTGCGAAGCACAGTCAAGGCAACATAAGCCGGGATCAGTGCCACAAACAACACTCCCACATAAACCAGGCTGAAGCTTCCTGTCATGGAAATGTAGGTAAATACAGCCATTCCCACTGCAAGGATCAGCTGGAAACGGGAAACGCATAACAGCGGGATCATCACTGCCACAATATCACAGATCACTGCCAGCCAGAAGCCCTTGTATCTTACCAGTCCTCTTCCTCTTCTTGCCATCATCAGACAGTATACAACGGAAAGACTTGGGACCAGTACGCAGGATACAGTAAAGTAATGGATCCCTTTAATATGAAAATAAGAATATGCATGTGGTACGCCATAGGAAAACATCGGCACAAAGCCCAGTCTCCATGCTTCAAAAGCAAAGGCCAGGATAGAAACCAGAGTGATCACTGCCATGGAGATCAGAATACGGTTTGCCTGTAAAGGGGAGTCAGCAGATGAATAATATTTGTATACAGAACCCATATCCGCTGCACTCCAGCCGTCATACAATCTGGTCAGCACCTCAAATACCCACCAGAATGCCATAACTGCCAGAAAGAAGCTGATCCATGTAATAAGCAGCCAGTCCGTCTGCAGATAGGAAAGCTTAAAGCAGGAAATTCCCTGCCCTCCTACAAAAAACAGACAGAACAGACCTCGCAGGTGGATCAGGTTTCCTGTCCGGATATAATCTCTGATATACAGCCATACTGCTGCTCCAACTAAAACAAGGCCGGACAGCACATATAAGTGCTGCCAGGCCAGAATAAAACTGATTCCATAACAAATAAGATAAACTGCCATTAACCTGTAATCTTCTCCACAAACTTTCTCATGTAGTCTTCTACTTCTGCTGTTGTTGCAAAGCTCATAGCCTTGTCAGCTACTGCCTGAAGTTCTTCTACACTGTATTCTGTTACCATCTTTCTTGCGCGCAGGATGGCGGATGCGCTCATACTGAATTCATTTAAACCAAAGGCAAGTAACAGCGGGATCATCATCGGATCACTGGCTGCTTCACCACACATACCTACCATAATGCCTGCTTCACGTCCGCATGCGATAATGTGGCGGATGCTTCTGAGTACTGCAGGATTGAAGGTAGAGTACAGATAGGATACCTTCTTGTTTCCTCTGTCTACTGACATGGTATACTGGGTCAGGTCATTGGTACCGATACTGAAGAAATCTGCCTCTTTTGCAAAGATATCTGCGATCAGGGAAGCGGCTGCTGTCTCTACCATGATACCTACCTGGATGTCTTTCTTGTATGCAATGTTCTTTTCATCTAATTCAGCCTTGATCTCTTCAATCAGTGCTTTTGCCTCTCTTAACTCGTCAATGCAGGTTACAAGAGGGATCATAATACGGATATTGCCATATGCGCTGGCTCTTAAAAGGGCACGCAGCTGTGGCTTGTAAATATCCTCTTTTCTGTCCAGACACAGACGGATGGCACGATAGCCCAGGAATGGGTTCTCATCCTTTTCCAGTCCCATATACGGGATCTCTTTGTCACCGCCGATATCTAATGTACGGATGATCACCGGCTTGCCGTTTAATGCAATAGCTACTTTCTTGTATGCTTCAAACTGCTCTTCTTCTGTAGGCATGGCAGTACGGTCCATAAACAGGAACTCAGTACGGAACAGACCAACGCCTTCTCCATCGTACTGTAACACCTTGTCCACATCTTCCGGTTTACCGATATTGGCAACGATCTCTACCTGTACGCCGTCTTTTGTAACAGAAGGCTGTCCAATGTATTTTTCCAGTTCTTTTTTGTCTTTTAAGAACTGGCTTCTCTTTTCTTCGTATTCTTTTTCAACAGAAGCCTCCGGATTTACAAATACCTCTCCGGTGCTTCCGTCAAGGACTACACTGTCTCCGTCCTTTACTGCATCCATCAGGCCATTTACTGCAACTACTGCCGGGATCTCCAGTGCCCTTGCTAAAATAGCGCTGTGTGAGGTTTTTCCTCCCAGCTCTGTTACGATACCGGAAACATTTTCCGGATTGATGCCTGCTGTCATGGACGGGGTCAGATCCTTTGCTACCAGTATGCTTCCCTTTGGCAGTAAAGATACATCTACAGACTCCAGACCCATTAATGTACGCTGCATACGCACTTTGATATCCCTCATATCCGTAGCGCGCTGCTGCATCAGTTCGTCTCCCATAGACGCAAACATATCTGCATACATATTGCACACATTTTCAATAGCAAACTCACAGTTTACCTTATCATTTTTAACGCTGTTTTCTATCTCCCCTGTAAGCATGGGATCTGATAACAGCATCATGTGTCCCTGCATGATCTCTGCTTCCTTCTCTCCCACGCGGGAAGCCAGATCGTCTGCCATCTTCTGTGTAGCTGCAATGGTCTTTTCCAGAGCCCCCTTAAAGCGCTGGATCTCAGCCTCTGCATCTGCTACCTCATTTCTTGTGATCACTAATTCTGCTTCTTCTACGATCACAGCTTTGCCAATGCCAATACCGGCAGAAGCACTTGTTCCCTTAAACATATGTGTGTCCTCCTTATTAATTTATGGTTTACTCCCCTAATCCGTCCTCCACAATTTTGATCATTGCTGCAAGAGCTTTTTCCTCATCAGGGCCGGTACAGTTAAATTCGATCTCTTCTCCGCATTTTACACATGCTCCAAGCACACTGAGCACACTTTTTGCATTTGCTGTCACATTGCGTACCTTAAAAGAGATTTTTGATTTATAAAGCAGAGCCTCTTTGCAAAGGATGCCTGCAGGTCTTAAATGAAGACCGGATGGGTTCTTGATCACTGTTGTTCCACTTACCATATTTATTCTCCTGATTTCCCGCAGCATATAAACTGCCTTTTTTCTTATTTTCCCCTTAATTAATGACTTGTTTCAGCCGCTGTTGTATGATTGGATGCACCGGAGCTGCTTTCAGCTGCTGTTGTCTCCCTTGTACTGCTTCCTGTCTCTTCCTGAGTAGGTGCCGGTACAGTATCTCCCGGTTCCCTGTCATGGACAATGATCTGAAGATCATCCTGACTTACCAGTTCATAAGCTGCACCCAGTTCAAATGTAACAGTTCCAGGATGGGTTCCAGGTCCCATATCGCTTACATCTACCTCTGCCTCTAAATCATCATCGGTCAGCTGGTCTAAATCTTCCTGTAAGCCCTTGATGCTTAAACGGATAGCATCTCTGTCATACTGGTAACTGTAACGGCTGGAAGCGCCTACCTGGCGGATCTTGCTTGTTTTTAACTCAATGGTCCTGGTCTCTAAAGGCTCTACCTTTAAAGTCACATGGATCTTGCTGTTAGAGTCTGCCAGTTCTACATTTTCCGGAAGATATTTGTTTAAATCAATGATCACTTCTTTGTCTGCAGAAGCACCGTCCATATTTAACTCTGACTTAGGAATGTTGATGGCATTGATCTCTGCCAGATCAGACTTAAGTCCTACTACATCTACGGAATTTACATTACTCTCGATCCCTGTAAAACGGTATCCGTCTGCAACTCTTCCCTCTGTCTCAAAATTCAGCCCCAGAGTCTTTACTTTTAAAATAGAAAGTGTGTAATCTGCCTCTGACCGGCTTAAAGTCACACGATCATCCAGAGTGATCTTATTACGGTTCGCATCAAAGCACTGGATCTGGGCTGTACCGGAAAGATCAGAGTTTGCACCGTCTAAACGAATGGTGATACCAACGGTACTGATCCGTCCTACCTGTGATTCAGGTCCGCTTACATAAATACTGGTAGGCACGATATTGACGGTTCCCTCTCTGTACCCGGACTCGGTCTTTCCCTCTGTATAGGCAGTCAGGTCAAACTTTTTCTGCTGTACATCTTCCGTAGTCACACGGATCACCATAGGTTTTGCTGTTACAGCATCTACTTTATTATTCTTTACATCTACCTTAACAGGAACTGCTCCTGTAGGCTCGTACATATCTGCCAGATCGATATAGGCCCGGAAGTCAGAAGCAGAAATACTTCCTGCATCCAGTGTACGCACTTTGTATGCTACCGTCACTGTCGTGCGGTTGTCGATCAGTTCATAGGTTTTTCCGTTTGTGGAAAGCACGTCTTCGTTCAGCACCTCCAAAGGTACTTCCTTGGTAGCAGTTACATCCGGGTTGGAAATGTTGGTCACTGCCAGCCACACAAAAAAGGCAAGGAAAACGGAAAGTATCTTTAGTTTTAAGTTATTTGTCAGCTTTTTTCCCATTGATCAGCCTTCCCTTCCATATCTTAAACCGGTTGGAAGAAACCGGCTCTTCTTTCATCAGTCCGGAAAGAATATTCCGAAGTGCCTCTGCTGTTGGAACACTGCGGAGCATTCCTCCTTCTGCAACAGATACCCGTCCTGTTTCCTCAGAAACAACAATGGTAAGGCTGTCTGTTGTCTCGCTGACACCTACTGCTGCACGGTGTCTGGTTCCCAATGCCTTATTAATAGACATATTGTCAGAAAGAGGCAGGTAACAGGTAGCCGCTGCCACCCGGTTTCCGCGGATCACCACCGCTCCGTCATGAAGAGGTGTATTGTGTTCAAAAATATTGATAAGAAGCTGGCTTGTGACCAGTCCGCTGATCTCAATACCGGTCCTCTCGATCTCCTTTAAGGAAGTTCCTCTTTCAATGACCATTAAGGCTCCTGTTTTCACCTTTGCCATCTCAAAAGTAGCACGTACCAGTTCATTGACTGTGCGGTCATTAAATTCCTGACTGCTCTTTCCGTCATCCTGAGCCAGAATACCGGATAACAGGTTCTGGCTGCCTAACTGTTCCAGTGCTTTTCGCAGTTCCGGCTGGAAAACGACCAGAAATGCCGTTACTGCGATCGTTGTAATATTTTTAAGGATCCAGACAATGGTATCCAGACGTAAAAGGACCGCCACAATGGCAAATACCATGATCGTTAAAAGTCCCTTCAGTAAGGTCCATGCCCTTGTATTTTTTATCCAGAAAAGGATCTCATATACCAGGAATGAGATAATCGCTATCTCAAACAAATTCCGGAGGGAGATCCTTGGCAATAGCGTCAGCCAGGATGAGGCTTTCATCATAAGTTCTGTTAAGATTCCCACCTTATATCATCCTCCTTTAGTCTAATTATCGTTATCTTAATTATTTATCTTGATCATTTATCTTAATTCTCTTTCAGCCGTATTCCTGGCTGTATTTTTCTCTCTTGTATTCCGCTTTCTCCCGCTGATCCGCTGTACTTTTACATCGGTACTGCTTACTGCCATCTTGGGGATCGCTTTTACATAATAATAATAATCGTCATCCTCAAACTGTACATATTCTGTACGGGTATAATCTACAGAGAAGAAAAAGAAATTGTAGATCATAGCCAGCATCACAGAAACAAGCAGCCCGAAGATCAGCGTTCCTGCAGATACGGATACCCCGAAAACAAAATCTCCTACAAAGATCACCAAAAGCTGTGCTACTGTTCCAGCTACGATCGCTATGATCCAGGCATAATCTACAGACAGCCTGCGGATCAGGTATACCACCATGATCCCTACTGCACAGGCAGCGATCATCACCATCATTGTCTGGTTAAAGCATACGGACCGGATGATCTGACTGTAACGCTGTACGATATCTACGCTGCCCTCTCCTGTAAGGACGCCTGCGTTCTGCCGTATATACATAAGAAGATAGTATAAAAAGACTCCGCAGCTTACAGGTATTACAGAAATAAGACTGCCTCCCAGCCCTACTAAAAAAGCAACCGCATAAGGCACCTTAAATAAGAAGGCAAGGGGTGTCAGTATCATAAGCCAGCTGTCTCCCGGCTTAAACCCATAATAAAGAACAGCCACTACCAGGATCATCATCAGTGTGATCAGTGCCATTTCCATGGATACTGCATACACATGTGCTACCATCACACATCCTATAAGGAAGACGGCCCCGCTGTCCGGAAGCAAGGCTCCAAAAAAGCACAGCAGCGCTACAACGACCGGATTTTTCAATTTTGCCATATAGCCGATATTGGCATTCATACTTAAGATCGTACACAGGATCAACAGCAGACGGACCACAAAGCGGATCACATAGCTGTATTTATTATAAATTTCTTTCAGGTGCTCTTTCCACAGCAAAAGAACTGTCATAAAGCGGCTCCTCCTCTGTTCTCTTTTCCCCGGTCCTTTCCAAATTTACGGTCCAGATGTTTAAGCCTGGCCACATACATGGTCTGGCTTCTGGATGCAAAATCATACCGTCTGGAATAGATCTTCCATGTAATAAGAAGATATCCCCCCAGTCCGGTCACATAGGCCAGTCCCCAGTTGCGGATCCAGCCGATCAGCTGATCAATATCAGCTCCCTTCATGAGCACATCCAGTTTATAAAGGATCCACATAAGAAGGATCAGCGCAAAACTAAAGGTGTACCCGAAAAAAGAACGGAACAACTGCCCTCCTACATAATCACTTTTAAAGTATTGATTTACAGGGAAGATTTTTCTGCCCTGATGCTTTTCAAACACTGCCAGATCTGTCATTGCCTGGATTTTTTCTTCATTCAGCATAAAGCACTCCTTTTTCTTCTTCCCAATGCTATCAATTTAGTATACCACATCTTTTTTTGTTTTGCGACACCTTAAATGAATTTTTAGGAAGTCTTTTTAATACCGTTCATAATTGAATATTGTATGAAGCAATTATTAATTTTTTATGAATTTCTTTGTCAAGACTTGCATTATTCTTAAAATATGCTATTTTGTATTCTGCGAAAAAGATCACGCTAAAATCAGAAATATTATTAATTTGTCAAATATTTCAAGTATTACAAAGAGGTATATTATGAAAACACTTCAGATGATCCATTATTTTAATTTTGTGATCGCAACTGTATTTGTAGTCTTTTATTTTTATCAGATCGGTTATCTGCTCCTGGGGCTTCTTATGAAACACAGGAAAAATAAAACCGGTTCCCATCAGTTTCACCGTTACGCTGCTGTTATTTCTGCAAGAAATGAAGCAAATGTCATCGGTGGTCTGATTGCCAGTTTAAAGGCTCAGAATTATCCATCTGACCTTCTTGACATTTATGTGATCGCAGATAACTGCACAGATAATACCGCGCAGGTTGCTGCACAGGCAGGAGCAAGGGTGTACCGCCGTTACAACCATCAGCAGGTGGGCAAAGGTTATGCCCTTGACTATCTGTTCAAATGTCTTTCTGCCTCCGGTAAAGATGTATATGACGGCTACTTTGTATTTGATGCAGATAATTATGTAGATCCTGATTTTGTCAAAGAAATGAATGCCACCTTTGACAGCGGACATTTTGCTGCTCTTACAAGCTACCGTAATTCCAAGAACTTCGGTGCCAACTGGATCTCAGCTGGTTACGGCTTATGGTTCCTGCGGGAGGCCCGTTTCTTAAACTTCCCAAGAATGCTTCTGGGAACCAACTGTGCTATTTCCGGAACCGGCTTTCTGGTATCCGGTGAAGTGATCCGCGAAAACGGCGGCTGGCCATTCCATCTTCTTACAGAGGATATTGAATTTTCCGTTAACTGTGCCATTGAAGGCAAGGTCATCGGCTACTGTGATAAGGCTGTGATCTACGATGAGCAGCCTTTAAAATTTGGTCAGTCCTGGACCCAGAGACTGCGTTGGTCCAAAGGATTTTATCAGGTTGACTGGCATTACAGCTGGAGACTGATCAAGGGATTTTTCCAGGGCGGAAGAAAATCATTTTCCTGCTATGATATTTTCATGACCGTAGCACCTGGTATGTTCTTTACTCTTGCCGCTATCCTTATTAACCTGGGCATGGCATTTTCCTATATGACAGAACCTGGTTACATAGCAAGAATAATCGCAGCTGAGAATATTTCCTTCCTTACAAGGACCATTGTTATGTTCTACTTAAGTCTGCTGGTTTATGGTGCCATCACCATGATCAGTGAGTGGAAACAGGTGCAGCTGTCTGCATTAAAGAAGATCCTTTATACATTTACATTCCCGATCTTCATGTTCACTTACATCCCGATCTCTGCAGTTGCACTGGTTAAGAAAGTAGAATGGAAGCCGATCTGTCATGGAAACACTTCCGGAGAGTTGATCACTTCCAAGAGGAATTAAATTAAATATAAAAAATAGGCTTCGCCTATTCAACTCCCCTGCCCCTCAA
>UMIC01007496.1_pt1 | contig 141647 bp, 127 predicted proteins | sample 1965681 | NCBI WGS metagenome assembly UMIC01 (sample SAMEA4836114, study PRJEB28245) | human gut metagenome | biome: gut microbiome; material: fecal sample | place: Denmark | collected 2008
TAGGTCATTATACTTCGGATATGGAAAATTATCAATAGTTTTTTTACAGAATTTCCAACTTTTTATTTTGAAGTGGAATATTGTCTGTATTTCCTATGTTTCTCTTCCCTGTGAAGTACTGCCTTTCTCCGATACATTCACATTATAATACACGTTTTTCCAAAATACCATAACATTTATCTGTGCATTTTCTTACGGATTTTTTACGAAAATTCTTTATAGTTTCGTAATTGTATTTATATTTGTACAATCCTGTTTTAACCGCTAAAATGCCTGTATTTCCAGTATTTTTTACGTTTCTTATTTCCCACAGACCACCTTATCAAGCCTTTCGTCACTATTCACGCATACGTGCCCAGTAACAGTCTTTATTCTCCCCCCGCAGCATTGCTTTTTCCGTTTACTTTCTCTGTGTTTATGCTATAATGTTCATATATCACTTTTAATTTTATTTTTTGAACACACAACAGCTAGAACCTATTTTCACTCTTATCCATCTATAATGATGACGAAATACGTGAATATATAAGAGAAAAATAAAAGAATTTAATAATTCAGGAGGTTTTATATGGATCGCTATGGACTGATCTGCCGGAGTTTCTATGAGAATCCGGATGTGACCCAGCGGGAGCTTGCTTCGATTTTGAATCTTTCCCTGGGGACTGTGAATAAATTGCTTGGGGACTGCCTGGAGGAGGCATTTCTCATGACGGATATGGATACGGGGAAATATCTGCTGACCGAACAGGGGCTTAAGTATCTGGAACAATTTAAAGTGGATGGCGCCGTCATTACCGCCGCCGGGTTTGGCTCTCGGTTTGTGCCGCTGACGTTTGAAACGCCAAAAGGGCTTCTGGAAGTGTTTGGCGAGCGGATGATTGAGCGCCAGATCAAGCAGCTCCATGAAGCGGGGATCACGGATATCACAATTATCGTCGGTTATTTAAAGGAAAAGTTTGAATATCTGATCGACAAATATCAGGTCAAACTCCTCTATAACCCGGAGTACGCCACCAAAAATAATCTGGCTACGATCTACCATGCCCGCGAGCTGTTCCGCGGCCGCAATATGTATCTGCTTGTCTCGGACAACTGGATTCGGAACAATATGTACCATAAATATGAGTGCGGCGCATGGTACTCTTCTGTTTATATGGATGGTGAAACGTCGGAATGGTGTCTTTCTTCTAATAAAAAGGGACGTATCACATCGGTGCAGGTCGGTGGGCATGATTCCTGGGTCATGTATGGACCTGCGTTCCTCTCGCGTGATTTTTCCAACCAGCTCATTCCGCTCATTGAGGAAGCCTATCATCAGCCTGGCACAGAACAATGGTACTGGGAACAGGTTGTCGTCGATCATATCAAAGAACTGGATTTTTCGATGAACTGCCAGCCGGCGGATCAGGTCTATGAGTTTGAAAACCTGGAAGAACTGCGCCTGTTTGATCCGAAATATCAGAATCATTCGGACAATGCCGCCATGCAGCTGGTCGCACACGTTTTCAATGTAAAAGAGGAAGCGATACACAACATCCGCTGTCTCAAATCTGGTATGACAAACCAGTCGTTCCTGTTTGAACTGGATGGAAAACATTATATCTGCCGCATTCCGGGTCCGGGAACAGAATTTCTGATTAACCGGAAAGAGGAGGAGGCTGTTTACAAGGCGGTCACACCGCTTGGCATTACCGAACATATTTTGTATTTTGACGGAAAAACCGGCTACAAGATCGCCCAGTATTATGAGGGCGCTCGGAATGCGGATGCAAAGAATCCGCAGGAGATGGCCGCCTGCATGGAGATGCTGCGGAAGCTGCATCATTCCGGCGTGACGGTTCCGCACACGTTCCGCATTCGGGAACGGATTGATTTTTATGAAAGGATCTGCCGCGGACATGAGGAAATGCTGTTCGAGGACTACCCGGCGGTCCGCGCCCGGATGAATGAACTGATGGATCGGCTGGATACACTGAAACGTCCTTGCTGCCTCTCCCATATTGATTCGGTTGCAGACAATTTCCTGTTTCTGCCGGACGGCTCCCTGCGTCTGATCGACTGGGAGTATGCAGGCATGTGCGATCCGCTCATTGATATTGCGATGTGCAGTATTTATTCATATTATTCACAGGAAGAGCTTGACCACCTTCTGGAAGAATACCTCCAGCACGCCCCATCAGACGAGGAACGCTTTGTCACGTATGCCTATGCGGCGCTCGGCGGTTTCCTGTGGGCGCTCTGGGCGGTCTTCAAGAGTATGGAAGGGCGCGAATTTGGCGATTACACGATCGTGATGTACCGGTATGCGAAAAATTATTATCGAAAAATTGTTTCCGAGGACTTGTTAAAATTGTAATATTTCCGTTAGGTATTTTACATTTTTCTATGTTATACTTATAAAGTAATTTGATATGATACCAGGGTCAAAAGGTCAGAAGTTCGACGCAAGCTTGCTTGCAGGAGAATTTTTGACCTTGGGACCCGCCAAAAACATGAGTAAGTAGCCATTTTTCAAAGAAAAATGAGCGAATTACGAATGTTTTTGAAGATTGCGGGAGCATATAGTGCGGAGCAATCTGGTATCAGAGGGGTCAAAATGCCTTTTGACCCCAACATCTTTGATATTAATTTCTACTGTAATCATAGATAACGATAAATCACATTGCAAGGGGGATACGCGATGCGGAAAAGATATGCAAAGCTGCTTGGGCTTGCCTGCCTGATCGGTGCCATGGGGCTGCTTCCTTCTTCCCAGAGCCGTGCGGCTGGATGGCTGAAGGACGGAAACTACTGGTACTACATGACCGACGACGGTCAGAAGCATACCGGATGGGTACATATCGGAGAGAAATATTATTATATGGATGAATCGACCGGCAAAATGGTGACTGGATGGCGTCAGGATTCATCCACTTCCGCCTGGTATTATTTCAACCAGAGCGGCGAGATGATGACTAAATGGCAGAAAATCAACAACTACTGGTACTATTTTAACCAGTACGGTGTGATGCAGAAGGGCTGGCTCCAGCTTGATACGGTCTGGTATTATCTGGGCGATGATGGACGGATGTTTACCAACTGGCAGAAGATGGATAACGGCACCTGGTACTATTTCGGCACGGACGGGGCGATGCGGACTGGCTGGCAGAAGGTAAACAGCACCTGGTATTATCTCGACGAAAATGGAAAAATGCTGACCGGTTGGCAGCTTATTAAAAATGAATACTACTATCTCCATGATGGCAAGATGCGGACTGGCTGGCTCAATGACAGCAACGGAAACACCTACTACATGGACAAGACAGACGGCAATATGAGCCGCGGCTGGAAGCAGATCGACGGCACCTGGTACTATTTCAATGAGTACGGACACCGTCAGAAAGGCTGGATTAAGGTATCCGGCACCTACTATTATCTGGATGAGAACGGTAAGATGGCTTCGAACACAACCCGGACGATTGATTCGGTGAAATACACCTTTGCCAAGAGCGGTGCGTGCCAGAATCCACCGTCCAGTCTCTCCGGCATGAGCGACAGCTATTTTGACCCAAGTGCTTCACAGGGAACAGGGACTTCGTCTGGCAGTTCTTCTTCAAGCAGCACTTCGGGGCCAAGCGGAACGGCTTCGAACAATTCCAATTCAGGGACCTCCAGTTCAGGTAACACCAACAATTCGAATAGTTCCGATCCTTCGACCAGTTTTACTGCACCGGGAAGTTCCAACAGCTCCAGCTCGTCAAATGCTTCTTCGTCGGGCACAACCGTTCCGATTCCTGGAAGCGGCTACAGCAGCTCCACTTCCACGCCGGGCGGGACTTCCAGTTCGTCAGGCTCTTCGAATAACCAGACAAGCAGCAGTTCCACCAGCGATACCGGCAATGTACCAAGCCGCATCTACAGCAACGGCACGTCTTACACCGCACCGACGACATCGAACTCCAGCTCGTCAGGCTCTTCGTCAAATTCGTCCGATAAACGGATTAACGGATTTACCTCCAATCAGGGCGATACGATTCAGGAGGGACAGACGCAGGGTCCTGGACGGAAATAAACCGTATTTGCAAAATATATAAGTGTTGTTAAAAAAAGATTTTGACCAACGATTCATAGCTTATATCGATGGTCAAAATCTTTTTAATTAAAATCATACCTTCTAAAAGCTGCCTACACCTCAAACACCAAATCCCCATAACTCGGAAATGGCCATAATTCTTTATCTACCAGCATTTCCAGTTCGTCTGCCGGTTTACGGAGAGCTACCATCGCCGGGCACACCTCATGCAGATAGGCGAATGCTTTTTCTTTGTTATCCTTGATCGCAGATGCCTTTGCCAGGATATCTTTGAGTGCCGCCAATGCCACCTTCATCTCTGAAAGTTTATCAGAGGTCTCTAAAAGCAGTTCTTTCTGGACACTGACATCGGCCTCCTCACAGGCAGTCCGGACGGCTGTCAGGGAGGAAGCAAGCTGAGTCGTATATTTGACAACCGCCGGGATGATCTGCTTGCTCGCCATGTCGATCATCGTCTTTGCCTCGATGTTGACGGTCTTGGAATATGCCTCATACTCAATCTCGGCGCGGGATTCCAGCTCGGTCCGGGTGTACACGCCAAATTCTTCAAAGAGCTTGATCGCTTTCTCGGTCCGGATTGCCTCGACAGAATCGATACCCGCTTTCAGGTTCGGGAGTCCACGGCGCTCTGCCTCTTTAACCCATTCCTCAGAATAACCATTTCCGCTGAAAATGATACGGCGGTGCTCTGCAAACAGACGCTTGATGATATCATGGACTGCGCTGTCAAAATCATCGCTGTTTTCCAATTCGTCCGCAGCCTCTTTAAACGCTTCTGCCACGATCGTGTTGAGCACGACGTTCGGGGATGAAACAGAATCCGAAGAACCAACCATACGGAACTCGAATTTGTTACCGGTAAACGCAAACGGTGAAGTACGGTTGCGGTCGGTTGCATCCTTGACGAAATCCGGAAGTGTCGCTACTCCCGTCTGAAGTACCTCGCCTTTCTTAGAATGTGCGGCTTCGCCCGTGCTGCACAACTGGTCGATAACATCCTCCAGCTGTTCGCCCAGGAAAATAGAGATGATCGCTGGCGGCGCCTCTGCCGCACCCAGACGATGATCGTTGCCCGGAATCGCGGTGGACTCGCGCAGCAGATCCGCGTGTCTGTCAACTGCTTTCATGATGCACGCCAGAACCAGAAGGAACTGTACATTTTCGTGCGGCGTCTCGCCCGGATTCATCATGTTGATGCCGTCGTCGCTCGTCAGGGACCAGTTGTTATGCTTACCGGAACCATTGATTCCGTCAAATGGTTTCTCATGCAGCAGACAGGTCAGACCGTGATGTCCTGCGACACGCTTCATCGCTTCCATGACCATCTGGTTGTGATCGACTGCCAGATTGACCTGACAATAGGTTGGTGCTAATTCATGCTGTGCTGGTGCAACTTCGTTGTGCTGTGTCTTTGCACTGACACCCAGACGCCACAGTGTCTCATTTAACTCTTTCATGAATGCACCGACTCTCGGACGGATGCTTCCAAAATAGTGATCATCCATCTCCTGTCCTTTCGGCGGCATCGCGCCAAACAGGGTACGACCGGTGTAGATCAGGTCTTTTCTCTGTAAATATTTGTTCTTATCAACCAGAAAATACTCCTGCTCCGGTCCCACATACGGAATCACACGGTGGGAAGTCGTATTTCCAAACAGGCGGAGAATCCGGAGTGCCTGCTCGTTGATTGCCTGCATGGAACGCAGCAGCGGTGTCTTCTTATCCAGTGCTTCGCCGCGGTACGAACAGAATGCAGTCGGTATGTAGAGTGTCACGCCCAGCGTATCTTCCCGCAGAAATGCCGGGGAAGTACAATCCCAGGTTGTATAGCCGCGTGCCTCAAAGGTGGAACGAAGTCCGCCCGACGGAAACGAGGATGCATCCGGCTCGCCCTTAATCAGCTCTTTACCGGAAAACTCCATGATAACGCGTCCGTTGGAATCCGGTACGGAGATAAACGCATCATGTTTTTCTGCCGTGATGCCGGTCAGCGGCTGAAACCAATGGGAATAATGCGTCGCACCGCGCTCGATCGCCCAGTCTTTCATCGCGTGTGCGACAACATCTGCGATGGACGGATCCAGCTCAGCTCCGTCTTCAATGGTTTTCTTCAGTTTTTTGTAAACACTTTTCGGAAGGCGTTCCTGCATCGCCTTGTCATTAAACACATTTTTTCCGAAAATTTCCGGTACATTGATAATCTCGCTCATTCAATCCCTCACATTAATATGAAAACAGACCGGACCGCCGGTATGTATATCCGCGTTGCGAAATGTACATCCCTGCAGTCCGGTCATGAACCTTACTTATTCATCAGGCTTTTCCGATAGAACCGAACAGTTCCATCTTTGTCTTAACCGTCTCTTTGATCGCCTCAAAACCAGGTGCAAGAAGTTTACGCGGGTCAAATCCTTTGCCCTGCTGATCTTTACCAGCCTCGATATACTGGCGGGTTGCCTCTGCAAATGCCAGCTGGCACTCAGTATTTACATTAATCTTCGCTACACCTAAAGAAATGGCTTTCTTGATCATATCTTCCGGAATACCGGTACCACCGTGAAGAACCAGCGGCATATCGCCTACTTTTTCTTTTACGGCTGCCAGCGTCTCAAAGCTTAAGCCTGGCCAGTTTGCCGGATATTTGCCGTGGATATTGCCGATACCTGCTGCCAGCATATCAACTCCGAGGTCTGCAATCGCCTTGCACTCGTTCGGATCTGCACATTCGCCCATACCGATCACGCCGTCTTCCTCGCCGCCGATGGAACCAACCTCAGCCTCCAGGGAAATACCTTTCTCCGCGCAGACTTTGACTAATTCTTTGGTTTTCTCTACGTTCTCGGCGATCGGATAATGGGAGCCGTCAAACATGATGGAAGAAAATCCAGCATCGATACATTTGTAGCAGCCCTCGTAGGTGCCGTGATCCAGATGCAGCGCAACCGGAACCGTGATGTTCAGCTCTTCGATCATCGCTTTTACCATCGCAGATACTGTCTTAAAGCCAGTCATATACTTGCCTGCGCCCTCTGAAACACCTAAGATAACCGGTGAGTTCTGCTCCTGTGCCGTCAGTAAAATCGCTTTGGTCCATTCAAGATTGTTGATGTTGAACTGACCAACCGCATATTTGCCATCTCTTGCCTTCTGAAGCATTTCCTTCGCACTAACTAACATATACAAACCTCCTCGTTGTCTCTTTTTGATCTAACCAGAGTCTATTATATACCATAATTCAGTATTTGCCTAGCCTGTCAAAAAAATAACAGGCAATTATTTTAATATTTTGTAACTTTTACTGTAAAATCTCCGAAACGGTCTTCTCCATCTCCTCCGGCTTGCACTGGCGGTTGTGACGGATCTCGGCCTTGCGGATCTCCTCGATCGCCTGCGGGATCTTCACGCCGGATGCTTTCTCCATCTCGTCGATAAGCTCGAACTCGCCCTTGCCTTCTTCGCTGCCGAAGATTGCCTCCATGACGCTGCGGGAGAATTTATATGGGCTTGCCGTCGATGCGATAACTGTCTTCTTGGTATCGCCTGTCTCCTTCACATAGTTATGGTATACGCAGGATGCAACGCCGGTATGCGTATCGATCATATAACCGGTCTCATCGTAGAGACGCTTGATCTCGGCTGCATTTGCCGCCTGATCGGCATAACCGCCGACAAAATCTGCCATGCGCGCACGCATCTTATCGGTAACCGAATATTTGCCATCTTTCGAAAGCTCTTCCATGCGTTTCTTGGTCTCCTCCGCATCGCAGCCGGTGGAGAGATAAATCAGACGTTCCAGGTTGCTGGAAATCAGAATATCCATCGACGGGGAAGAGGTCAGGATGAATGGACGGTTCTTGTCATATACGCCTGTCTTAAAGAAGTCGTACAGAACTTTATTGTCATTGGACGCGCAGATCAGCTTGTCGATCGGCACACCCATCTGTTTTGCAAAATAAGCAGCTAAGATATTGCCGAAGTTTCCGGTCGGAACGGTTACATTGATCTTCTCACCGTTCTCGATCTCGCCGTTTTCAAGCAGTTTTGCATACGCATATACATAGTATACAACCTGTGGTACGAGACGACCGATGTTGATGGAGTTTGCGGAAGAGAGCTGATAGCCTCTGCCTGCTAATTCTTTGGCAAATTCTTTGTCACCGAAGATTTTCTTGACACCGCTCTGTGCATCATCAAAGTTTCCGGAAATACCGACAACGCTTGTGTTCGCGCCCTTCTGGGTCAGCATCTGCAGCTCCTGCACACGGCTGACGCCGTCCTTCGGGTAAAATACGATAATTCTGGTTCCCTCAACATCTGCAAAACCAGCCATCGCTGCCTTTCCGGTATCGCCGGAGGTTGCGGTCAGGATCACAATCGTGTTCTCCGCATGGTTCTTCTTCGCCGATACGGTCATCAGATGCGGCAGGATCGAGAGCGCCATATCCTTGAAGGCAATCGTGCTTCCGTGGAACAGCTCCAGATAATATGCTCCGTCTGCTTTGACAAGCGGCGCAATCTCTTCCGTATCAAACTTACTGTCGTAAGCGCGCTCGATACAGGTTTTCAGCTCTTCCTCTGTGAAATCAGTCAGGAACTGCTTCATAACCGCATAAGCTACTTCCTGATATGTTTTATGGGATAATTCTTCCAGGCTGCAATCTAACGCCGGGATATGATCCGGCATGAACAGGCCACCGTCTGCTGCCAGTCCCTTTAAGATCGCCATCGAAGCCGTTACGTTGTTTTCACCGCCACGGGTACTGCTGTAATTGATTGCCATGATTTTCATCCTCTCTTTTTATCTTTCCCCGTCGTCCCCATCTTTGCAAAGGATGCCGGAGTCAAACTTTCTGCCATGTAAGTGTTCTGTGTGGTTTTGCAGTTCTCCCGCAAAGTTACGGGACCCCCTGCTCACTTTAGTTAAAAATTCTATCATACTTTATGGCACAGCGCAAGAAAAATTCCCCCCTTAATACGTGATCTTCCAGCGCCCAAACAATCCCTTCTTAAAATGGGAAAACCGCCGTGAAGCACTCTCATTTCCCATCTCAATCGCCTTCTGGTAGCACTGTGCCGCCCGCTCGAGATCTTCCGGGGATTCATTTTTCCGTTCGTAGATAAATCCAAGCTCATAGAGTGCATATCCGTCACATTCCGTCTGTGCCGCCCGCTCAAAAAGCTCCTTCGCCTTATTTTCATCGGCGGTGCAGCCTTCTCCCTTCATATAGAGATAGCCTAACTTGGATGCAGACTGCAGACTTCCGGCTTCTTCGCACCGGTTCAGCCACTCAAATGCTTTTGCATAATCGCGGTCTACTCCCTCTTCGCCCTGGAAATACAGGCATCCAAGAATCTCCATGCACTCTGGATTTCCCTGCGAAGCGCCTTTTTCGTACCAGGAAACTGCCTGCTTCATATCAATCTCGCCGTTCAGACCATCCCGATAGATATTTCCAAGCGCCAGACTTGCCTGTCCGTCCGTCTCGATCCCAGCTGCCTCCCGCAGAAGTTTTTCTGCCCGGACAGTGTCCTGCTCATCGGACGGGCGCAGATACAGGCGGGCTAACGGAAGCGCCGCCTCTTTGATGCCTGCCGCATATGCTTTTCCATACCAGTAAAACGCTTTTTCATCATCGCGCTCCACCAGCTCATCCTGATAAAACAGATTTCCAAGTTCTTCAAAGCTCTCCGCCTCGTTCCGCGCCGCGGCTCCTTCCAGCGCCTGGACGGCCGCCTGGATATCGCGCTCTGTGCCCTGTCCGTTTAAATACATCTGCCCCAGATACAGCATGGCGCGGGAAGACCCCTGCTTTGCCGCCGCATAGTCATATTGGAATGCAGCTTCCCAGTCTTCTTCCTGGCGGTAATGTTCCCCCATCTGGAAGAGTCCCCAGACCTCCCCGCTGGCGGCGCACTGGTTCGCCCAGCGAAGTGCCTCTTTTTCATCTTTTTCCCGGTATGTACCATTCTGGCAGCATTTTCCCATCTTAACCATCGCCGGGATAATGCCGCCGTCCGCCGCCCGTTCGTACCAGAAGAGACACTGCTCACGGGCGCTCTCAGTCTGCGGCATATAATCGGCCAGATCTTCCCACTCAACTGCCTCGCCCATCTGCCACGCGGCATAGACATCGCCCATCTCAGCGGCATCCCGCACCTGACGGTAACTTTCCTCGATGGAATAACGTGCCGACTGCTTCATCTGTTCGTCATACTGACCGGCGCGCAGCGCTCCTAACACTGCCCGGGCACTTCCCGCCGAAGCCCCCCGCAGGTAACATTCATACGCTTTTTTCTCATTGAACCCGACAGCCCCGTCCCCCCAGCTGTAACAGTGTCCTAAAAAGAACCATGCTTCCGCATCGCCCGCATACGCCGCCTCTTCCAGCCAGGTAACTCCCTGGGCGTACATCGCATCGTTACACTGTTTCCAGATCTGGTCTGCACCTTTCTCACATAAGCCTGTCATCAGGATTGTCATATATCATTCATCCGCCTTCCACACGAAATTGTATCAATTAAAACTTTCTGCCTCCGCCGCCGTGCATCCTTCCGCTGCTGCCCTGATGTATGGTCGTCCTTCCGGCCGAACCGCCCGAAGCGCCCGGACCCGGATTTTTCGGAATCCGTCTGGTCACTACCGACCGGTTTACAAACTGCTCCTCATTTTGAACAAAATGCAGCGCACTGTCCGCCCGGTATGCCATATGGAAACCCAGCGACTGGCGGTGTTCTTTCTGCATCTTATACTGGCGCATCACCGAAAAGCACGGGAGTGCCGCCACGATTGCAGCCGCGACCGCCGCAAACAGCACCTCATACCATTCCAGGGAATGTTTTTTCTCCTCGCGCACCTGCGTATACTGTCCCGCCGGAACGCCCATCTCCAGATAATTTTCGATGCTGTCGATCGCCCCCAGCGCGCCTTCCGCATAGTTTCCATCCGCCACGCTGTCATATGCCGCATCCAGCACCTTCTCTACCCGCGCATCCGTCAGCACCTTCATCGCATACCCGGTGGTAGAAACGTATATCTCCCGGTTGTCCATATCGATCGAAAGCAGAATACCACTCGCATCGTCCCCGACGCCCAGTCCGTGGGTATCGTAAAAATCATCGGCATAGCTTTCCGCCGATTCTCCCTGTGCGTCCTCGACTGTCAGTACCGCCAGATCGGCATCCTGTGAGTCACGCACCTCATCGATCCGTGTCTCCAGCTCCTGCACTTCTTCCGCGCTGAACAGTCCCGCCTCGTCGAAGACGCGCGTGCCTTCCGCCGCCCATATAAGGCTGACCTGTGAAAATGAAATAAATGCTGCAACAAAGAAGCATATAAAATCTTTCAGCCGTCCATATTTCTTCTTTTTCTGTGTGACTCCCGCCTTTTGATTCTCTATCATATCAGGTATCCTCCCAGCAGCAAAAGTACAAACACAGGAATGAAAATCGTCAAAAACAGGCGCACCAGTTTTTTCGAATCAACCGGCAGGACGCCGCAGACCTTTCCATTTTCCCCATTCATCGCAAAATAGTACATCTGACCGCTCTTCGGATCCGGATAGGTCATCATCCACACCGGAAGCATGGCATAGTTCCATTTTTCCCCCGTGATGGTCTCCCGATGGTTCCGGATATCCACATGATCGTAGCCGGAGACGCTATTTTGCAGGGATTCTCTCGTATACTGCTTGATCTCCTGCTCAATCTCCTGTGTAAATTCTTCCTTTTCCCGGTCGCGCCGCTCCGCCCTAAATCCCAGAAAATAGCCTGCCTGAAACGGGCGCAGCTTCTTCATATCAAACGGAAGCACGGTCTCGGCAAGGCTGCGGTCCACCTGCTTTAACGCGTTGCGCGCCACATCCTTGATGGGAAGCTCCGCCTTTTTCTCCAGATGGTAACGGCTCGTCTCGATATACTCGATCTCCCCCGCCACCGTCACGCGTTTCCGCAGCGCCTCCGCCTGCATCTCACCGGATACCTGACAGCTATACATCCAATATGGATAATAAATTCCCTCCAGATAGTCCATCTGACGCGGCGAGTAGAAATCATCCGGCACATACTTTTTCTTCTGAATCCAGTTTTTAAAGATTTCTTTTGCCTTTTTCTTGTCGATCTCAAACGGAATCAGACCGTCCGGGCGGTATTTACCGTCCAGACTTCCCGAAAGAACCACCGGATTGTGACAGTAACAGCAGTACGTGGACGCCGTCGTCTCCTGTGCCACAATCTCCGCGCCGCAGCTCGGGCAGGTATAGAGAACCATCTTGGACTCCGCCTGCTTCTGGCTCTCTATCTTTTCCGCTTCCGGCATTTCACCCGGCTTCGAAGCTTCCTCTGACTTTCTGGCTGCCTCTTCCATCTCTTTCAACGTCTCTTCCGTAAACGCTGAGAGGCAGTATTCACATTTAAATTTCTGCGTCTTCGGATCAAACACCAGCCCGCCGCCGCAGTTTGGACACTTATATGATTGTATCTCCATACGCCCTATGACCTCGGTTTTCCGCATTCAGAACAAAACTTACCTGTATTGACCGTTCCGCAGCTGCAGGTCCACGGACCGGCTGGTCTTGGCTTGCCGCACTCGGAGCAGAACTTTCCGTGGTTGACATTGCCGCACTCACAAGTCCAGGATTCCGCCGGAGCTGCCGCACTGCCCTGAGGCGGTGCATTCTGTCCTGCCGGTTGTGCATAACCGCCCTGTGGTGCCGCATCCATCTGTCCCGGCTGCTGTGCATAACCACCCTGCGGCGCTCTATTCGCCTGCCCCGGCGCATAACCGCCCTGTGGTGCCGCATATCCCTGCCGCGCCGCCTGCTGCATCTGCATTTGCTGCAGGTTGGACGCCGATGCGGCGCCCATAAATCCGCCGCCGAAGTTCATGCCGGCGCCCATTCCCATGAAGCCTGCCATCGCACCGCTTCCGTTGGAACCGGCTGCCTCAAAGCCGCGTGCCATCGCGCCCTGTACATACCCCTCGCGCACCGACGGGTCGCCGAGCATCGCGCCCTGATTCCGCATATTGATGAGTTTCTGCGATTCTTCATCATAGGAAATGCTGGCGATACCGACTGACTGGATCTCCATGCCACGCAGACGGTTCCACTCTTCATCCAGCGTCTCCGCCATATATCGTCCCAGTTCCCTGCCTTTGGAGGCTACAAAGGAAATCCGCACGCCATCCGCCGACATCTGGTTGATCGAGGTCTGCAGCGCTTCCAGGAACTCCGCTAAATACTGCTCATTGATGGAATCAATCTCCACCTGATCCTGATTTTTCGGAATAGCCTCCGCATAAAATTTCAATGGATCCGTGATCTTGATGGAGTAAGTTCCATGTGCGCGCAGAAACAGCTCGGAATTATAGAATAAATCAAAATAGTTGATCGGCGTCCGTGTGCCGAACTTGATTCCCTTGATCTCCTGGAGATTAATATAGTAGACCTTCTGTGCATACGGCGTCTGTCCGCCATAGCGCACACGGTTGAAGGATTCTTTCAGCGCATCGCCGAACTGTCCGTTAAACAGAGACGGCAGGGATGAATTCTGCACTGTATAATAACCCTCTTCCGCTGTATAATCAACGACCTTACCGCCGTCCACCAGCATCATAAACTGATTCGGGTACACATGGATCACAGAACCATTGGACACCGTTTCCGGCGTTCTCTTCCGGTTCTCCCCGCGGCGTGTCTGCACACCCGCTGAAAATACGGTCTGTTCCCCCATATTTTCCGGTTCAATCACTTCCAGCCACTGATCTGCCAGCCCGCCGCCGACCGCGTGTGCCGCTGCTCTGATAATTCCCATACTCTCTGCCTCCTTGTCCAAATTCATAGTCTCTCTGTTTTTCTGCTTTTTCTATCTATCGGTTATCCTTCCCTTTATTTTTCCCATGCCGATTCCATTTTCCCGGCGTGATCGCCCAGACTGCTGCCGCGATCAGCACCATCGCCAGTATACACTGCAAAATCAGGCTGCACGCCGTCCAGTGTGCTGTGATCGCATTATCTGGAAATACACCGAACAGCGGCTCGAACCATTTTCTCATGTCACCGCTTCCCGCCTGTCCGTTAATTACATTATAAAACGAGACAGCCGGATTGAAAAGAAAGAGATAGCGTAAAATGCCGGAACTTGCCATTTCCGATGCATTGAGATTAGATGCATACGAATTTGCCGCCCGGAGCGCCATCCGGTATGCAAACAGATTGACTGCCATCGTTCCCGCCGTCAGCGCCACCACCGTCACATAGGAGCAGACGGTCGATACCGTCGAGCGGCGCAGCACCGATGAATAAAAGATCCCGATACTACCCGTTAAAATTGCCACAACGCCGTGGCACAGGAACAGCATCCCGATGTCCTGCAGCGTAACGCCCCCGTAGACAAATACGAGCGCCTGTACCGGAAGCGCCGAGACCGCCAGCACCAGCATCGTCACCAGCGAGGACGCCAGTTTTCCAAGCACCATGTCACGCGGCTCCATCGTGGTCGTCAGCATCAGTTCCAGCGTCTGGCGTTCCCGCTCGCCGCTGATACTGCTGGCAGTCAGCGCCGGCATGATGAAAAGCAGCATGATAAATTCGATCGAGGAGACGAACGTGTAGAGATCCAGAAACTGCGAATACTGGATCTCCGCCGTCGTCCTGACCTGTTCCGCCACCGAATACATATTAAACAGCGCCACCGCCGCCAGAATACTGTTAAAAACAAACAGAATCGCCATCATGCGGATGCTGCGGCTTCCGACTGTCATTTCCCTCCTAAATACCGGATTCCATCTCATGTTTCAGCACCGCCCTCTCTTCTTCATGTCCTGTGATCTGCATAAACAGTGATTCCAGGCTTCCCTTCTCGCGCATAAAGCTGCTGACCATCACATCCGCATCGATAAGCTGCTGCAAAAGCAGCGCCTCATCCTGCCGATCCCCCAAAAAGCCCAGCTTGATCTCATCCCCCTGCACCGCGATCGTCTGCACGCAAGGATGGCTTTTCAGGATCGCAAGCGCCTTTTCTTTCTGGCTGAAAATTGAGATCAGAAGCGGATTGGACGAGTTGATCCGCTCAAAAATCTGATCCATGCTGCCCTGCAGAACCGTTCTTCCCTGCTCAATGATGCCGATCGAGGTACAAAGCTCTGACAATTCCGATAAAATATGTGAGCTGACGAGCAGCGTTTTTCCCTGATCGCGCAGTTCTTTCAGAATCGCCGTATACTCCACCCGGGTGCGCGGATCCAGCCCGGAAGCCGGTTCATCCAGGATCAGAAGATCCGGATCGTGGATGAGCGCCCGCGCCAGACAGAGGCGCTGCTTCATACCTCTCGAAAGCCCGTCCACGAAAAAGTCCTCTTTATCTTCCAGCCGCACCTGTTCCAGAAGCGTATGGCAGCGCGTCCGCGCCTGCAGCCCCGTAATTCCGTAGCAGGATGCGAAAAATTCCATATATTCCGATACTTTCAGGTTATCATATACTCCGAAGAAATCCGGCACATAGCCGATCCGCCGCCGGAGTTCTTTTCCGTCTGAGTAAACATCCAGTCCGCCGATCTCCACCTCGCCCTCGTCGGGAACGAGAAGTCCCGCAAGAATCTTGAGCGTCGTCGTCTTGCCTGCCCCATTGGGACCCACGAATCCAAAGAGTTCCCCGTCCGCGACCTCCAGATTCAGCCCATCCAGCGCTTGAAAATTGCCATATCGTTTTCTGAGGTTTTTAATTGTCAGCATCACTCTCTCCTCCCTACGACATAGATTCTTGGAAGCTGGCTTTCCCAGCCATACTCTCCCGTCTGTTCCGGCACATATTTGACGGTCAATGTGTTCGACGGAGACAGGTACGGCGAAAGCTCCTTTGCCGAATACTCTGATTTCAGCTCAATCCGGTCATTGCGCCCGGTCTCATAGTTATAGAAATACATGCTTCCGGAGAAGAATGACATATACGGATAGAGCGGATTTTCCGAAAATCGCGGTGACAGAGTCTCAAACGTAAGCTTTTCAATGACAAGGTCACTTCCCAGCGAATATTCGACCGTCGCAGCCTCCGCTGTTTCCCCGCTATACATTGTGTTGTACGCCGCCTCATAATTTCCGGCGAGCACCGTTGGATCTTCCTCAAGCGCCGAACGGTAAAGTTTTCCGTCTTTTTCACGGTTCAGCGGGATTGACTCGGTCACCATGCAAAATCCTTCCCGAAGTGTCCTCGCATCCGCCAGGAAATCTTCCTCTCCCTGGAGCTTCCGGGTTGAAAATGCCACCAGGCACGCCTCAGACGGATTGCGCCCCGCGCCGGAATCCAGATAAAAGCTCAAAAGTCTCGTCCACTCCTGCGCCTTTAAATAGTCCGGATCCTCAATCTCCGCTTTCTCATACTGATCCGCCCCGGTCACCATCTGTGCTGCCGCATACGAATAGCTGACCGGATAATCGCAGCTCTCCTTTCCATCCAGAGAAACCGTCTGCCCAGGCTCTAATCTTCCCAGCAGCACCGCTTTCCCATTGATGAGCAGAGCCGCATTCTCCAGCGGTTCCTCAAAACAGTTTTTTACCGTTCCCGACACCACGCCATCAAAATAGGAAATATTTCCCTGAACGCCCATCGCGTCCGTTTTCTCCAGCTCACGACGCAGGGTAAACAGATTCGGTGAAAATGCGACCGTATCCCGCATTTTAATTTCGACCCGTTCCGGCTGATAAACAAAGTTCGTATGATACTCTTCCTCACCGGTAAAGCGCACCGCCGAAACCGCATCGTAATAGTAACTGCGCGTCATCGGGCGCACCTCATAGCCCGGCTTTAAACTCACCGAATACGGCTTGTTATAAGGGCTTCGGATGTTCATATAAGTGGCTTCTTCCGCCTCTTCTCCCGAGGTATCCAGAATCGACGCATACGTCACAAACGGCTCCCGGAAGCGTGTCTTTACGCCCAGCGCATAAATAATGCCGGTAAACAAAAACGCCCCCAGTGTCACCGCCGGCAGATAATACCGGTAAATTCCCCGCTTTTTTAAGTAGAAATAGATGCCCGGACCAATCAAAAGCAGGTAGACCACCACGATCGCCGTGTACGCCGCAACCTTCGGAAGCCGCCCCGCATTGCCGGTGTTGACCAGCCCCTGTACGCTGAAATACGAGCCCGAATAACCGTAGTAATCCTCCTGTGCCAGCTCGTCCACGGTATCACTTCCCAGCACCAGCGTATACAGCTTTTCAAATGAGGATGGATTGGTCAGGCACAAATCGCTGATCGCATCCATCGAAAAGGCAGCTGCCACGATCCGCCCCTGTTTGCAGTTCGTATGGGATAACAGCGGGAACACTTCCCCCGCCAGCAGAGTGCTGCCGTTCTTCAGGTTCACATCGACGCATTCTGCCTGGATCTCCCCCGTCTGCTCGCCCGGTGCCGTCTCCCCGCCCAGACTGACCGGAACGGTTACCGCATCCAGATACGGCGGCTCCAGCACCTTCTCTGCAAACCTGCCATAATTTCTCGCACAATCCACACCGCCGCCAAAGAGGATCGTACCGCCGTCTTCCACCCAGCGCCGCAGCGCCTCATACTGGACATCACTGAGCGAATCCAGGTCAAATCCAGACACAATTACCAGATCCAGCGGATCGTAACCCAGCCGGTCATCCGGTGCCTGCTCGGCATCCAGAAAAACCGCCCGCGTCCGAAGCGTCCCATATCGGATGCCCGCGCCGTCTAAATAAGAAAGTGCCTCCGGCGTATCCGTCAAAATTCCGATATAACTCTCCGCAACGTCCTCCTCAGAACCAAGTTTCAGACGTTTCCGGATGACCGTTTCCCCGTTTACATCCTGTACCGATACAAACATCTGATCCGCCCGCACACCCAGCGGGATATAATATTCTTGTTCAAACTTCTCCCCCGCTGCCAATGATAACGGATAGGAATACTGGTACGCCTCCAGACTGGACTGCGCGGTCAGAAACTCCAGCGTTCCCTCAAACGGCGCTTTATTGTTATTCAGAAGAACCGTTACCCGAAGGTAACGGTCGCTCTTTGCCGTATTGTCAAATCCATAGGAAACGTCCATCGACAGCGGCGCATCTGCTTCCTCTTGTGAGGCATATGCGTACCCCGCAGGAAGGCAGAATAGTGCCATCCATCCGATCAATATCGCAAAAAAGAACTGTATTCCCCTCTTTTTCTGCATCCTTTCTCTCCCTATCTGTAACTGTTCACGCATACGTGCCCAGTAACGGAATTTGCCGTGGCTTCGCATTTAAATACGGCAAATTCCTGCTGCCACCATGTTTTCTTACGGCACTTTCGGTTCCAAAAGTGCCTACCTGTGAACAGTAACCAAAAATCCATTAAAATGTCTATCAGATTCTTTCCCACACTCGCCTTTACGGCATCTGGAAATTTTCCCTGTTGATGTCAAAATTCGTCCGCAGGCGCACCGTAAACACCGTTCCATTCAGATCGCTCGTTACCTGAATCGTGCCGCCGTGCATATCGACGATATTTTTGGCGATCGCCAGACCTAACCCTGTGCCGCCCGTGTTGGTCGATCGCGACTGTTCCACGCGGTAGAATTTATTAAATAAAAGAGGCAGCTCGTCCGCCGGAATCACGTAACCGTAGTTCGTCACCGAGACGGTCACGACCTCTTCCTCCGCATGAATCTGCACCAGCACCCGTTTTCCGTCCGCACCGTACTTGATCGCGTTATTGATCAGGTTGTCAAAAAGGCGCGCCAGAAGATTTCCGTCTGCCGTGATAACCTTGCCCGGGACATTGCTCTGCAGCTCGTAGGAGAGGTTTTTGTCCTTGAAGCTCGGATAAAATTCCTCCAACAGCTGGCTGAGCAGTTTGACGATGTCCACCTTCGACACGTGCATTGCCACTTTTCCATAATTCATTTTAGTAAAACCAAACAAATCTTCGATCAGTTTTTCCAGACGTTTCGATTTTGCATAGGCAATATCAATATATTTTTTCTGCATTTCTGCAGGAATCTCCACCTTGCCGGACAGAAGTTCAAGATAGCCGATGATCGAGGTCAGCGGTGTCCGCAGATCGTGTGCCACATTGGTAATCAGCTCATTCTTCGTGCGCTCCGCCTCGCGCTCCTTGTCCATCAGATTCCGGATATCCCCGACCATCTTATTTAAATTGACCGCCATCGCCGTAAACTCGTCGTCGCCCCGCACCTCGATCGTCGTATTCAAATCGCCCTCGGAAATATTCTGAATCGCGGACGAGATCCGGCTGATATAGCGCATGGACCGCTCCTGGAGGGCAAAAAAAGTGACTGAGAAGATCGCGATGCCCGACAGAAGATAGACAAATGCCATCAGTGTCTCTGTCTCCGTCAGGCGCAGGAAAAAAGAATCCCGGTACCGCGTCTCCCGCAGATAGCTACTGATCATCAAAACATTGGCAATCAGAAACACCTCCACCAGGCATGCCACCACGGTGCTGTAAACGATGTTCATGACCATCCGTGTCCGGAATCGGCGACTCATATCTTTTTTATTTTTCAATTTTGTATCCTACCCCCCAGACCGTTGTAATGATCTTGTTCTGTCGGGTGTCCTCCTTCATCTTGCCGCGAAGCCGTCTGATATGTACCATAACCGTGTTATTTGCCTCGTAGACTTTCTCATTCCACACCTTCTCAAAGATTTCATCGGTGCTGAAGACCCGCCCCGGATTGGATGCCAGCAGATACAGGATGTCAAATTCGATCGGCGTCAGCTTGATCTCCTCGCCGTACACCGTCACTTTATGATTATCTTTGTTGATCGTGAGTCCCTTGATCGAGATCTCATTTTTAACCTGGTTTCCTGCACCGCTCTGCGGATTTAACTGCGTGTAGCGGCGAAGCTGTGATTTGACGCGCGCCGTCAGCTCCAGCGGGTTAAATGGTTTCGTCACGTAATCATCCGCGCCGGTTCCCAGTCCCAGAATCTTATCCAGATCCGCTGAGCGCGCGCTCAGCATGATGATCGGGATATTGTTCGTCTCCCGGATCTTGCGGCACATCTCCAGACCATCCATCCCCGGCATCATGATATCGAGAAGCACCAGATGAATCGTCTCCTTCTCCAGAATCTCCAATCCCTCTAACGCATTGGATGCTTTATATACTTTATAACCATCACTGACCAGATAAATCTCCACCAGATCGGCAATCTCTTTCTCATCATCCACCACCAGAACGTGTATTTCAGACATAAAAAAACCTCCCTCATATGTAATGCAGGTTCCCGGTATCTCTATGCGAAATACCAGACGAATATACCTGTTTCCAGTTTACCATATGGGGAGGATTTATGCTTTAAAAATTTATTACATTTTTGGAGAATTTTGCTTATCTGCGAACTGCAATTTCTTTATTGTTCCAGCGGAATAAACACCCTCATCGCCGCCGGGTCCTGCTTTTTTCCAGCCTCCTTCGCCGCCTGTACTGCCTCCGCACAGAAGGTATCCTGCGCGCAGACCGGCTCTTTGCCGCGGCGGTTGCGTTTAGCGTAGGTTCCGTCCGGTCTCAGGTACTGCGCCTTGACATTGTCGGCAAGCTGTACCTCTAAGATGTGACAGATGCGTGCTTTCAGCTTCTCATCCTCAACCGGGAAGAGAATCTCCACACGACGGTCGAGGTTTCGCGGCATCCAGTCGGCACTTCCCATGAAAATCTGCGGTTCACCGTCGTTCTCGAAGTAGAAAATACGGCTGTGCTCAAGGAAATTTCCAACGATCGAGCAGACCGTTATATTCTCGCTTAATCCCGGAATCCCGGCGCGCAGACAGCAGATGCCGCGGACGATGAGTTGTATTTTTACCCCCGCATTGGACGCCTCGTAAAGACTCGCAATGATCTCACGGTCGCACAGGGAGTTCATCTTTGCCACGATCCGCGCTGGAATACCTTCGCGGGCGTTGCGCGTTTCCCGCTGGATCAGGCGCAGAAAACGTCCGCGCAGCCACAGCGGCGCCAGCGACAGCTTGTTCCAGCCAAGCGGCTCCGAATAACCCGACAGCATGTTAAAGACTGCAGTCGCATCCTCACCGATCAGCGGATCACAGGTTAAAAGACCGCAGTCGGTGTAGAGTTTTGCCGTCGAATCATTGTAATTTCCAGTTCCCAGATGGACGTAGCGGCGGATGCCCTCTTCCTCGCGGCGCACCACCAGCGTGATCTTACTGTGTGTTTTCAGCCCCAGCAGACCATAGATAACGTGGCAGCCGGCTTTTTCCAGCATCTTCGCCCAGAGAATATTGTTTTCCTCGTCAAAACGGGCTTTCAGCTCAACCAGAACCGACACCTGTTTTCCATTGTCCGCCGCTTCGGCGAGCGCCGCGATAATCGGGGAGTTGCCGCTGACACGGTAGAGTGTCTGCTTGATCGCCAGCACCTCCGGGTCGCGGGCAGCTTTCTTGATAAAATTGACGACCGGCTCAAAAGTCTCAAACGGGTGGGTCAGCAATATATCGCCTTTGCGGATATTGGCAAAAATATCATCCTCATTCATCAGCGCCGGAACCGGCTGCGGCGTGTACGGCGGTGTCTTAAATTCGTCAAAGCCCGGCAGACCGAACACCTTCATGAGAACCGTCAGATCAAGCGGTCCGTCAATCTCATAGATCGCGTGCCCGCCGACGTGCAGCTCCTTTTTGAGGATGTCTAAGAGGCGCTTGTCCGCCTTTTTCTCGATATCCAGGCGAATAACCTCGCCCCACTGGCGTTTCTTGAGCTTCTGCTCGATCTCCTTGAGCAAATCCTCCGCCTCATCCTCGTCGATGCTCAGATCGGCATTTCGCATGACACGGAACGGATGGCAGCTGATAATATCATAATTTAAGAACAATTTGTCGATGTTCCGCTCGATGACTTCTTCCAGATAAATGATCGATTTGCCCTCCTGGCACGGCAGCTCCACCACGCGTGGAAGCCCGCCCGGCACGCAGACCATCGCAAATTCCAGCTCGCCGTCTCCCTTTTTCTTGCGAACCAGCGCGGCGATATTTAACGATTTATTGTGAATAAGCGGGAACGGGCGGGAGGAATCAACCGCCATCGGCGTGAGGACCGGGTAGACCGATTCCTCAAAATACCGATCAACGTACACCGCTTCTTCCTTCGTAAGCTTCTCATGCTCGGTGACCACGCGCAGACCGTGCTGTTTTAAGAGCGGCAGGAGCATCCGGTTGTAGGTCCGGTACTGATTCTCGACCAGCTCATGCGTTTTTCCATCAATCGCATCCAGCTGTTCCTGTGCCGTCATACCCGCAATATCCCGCTTCGTATAATTGGCGTGAACCATGTCCTTGAGGGATGCCACGCGGACCATGAAAAACTCATCCAGGTTCGACGCCGTGATACTTAAAAATTTCAGACGTTCAAACAGCGGGGTCGTCTTGTCACGCGCCTCACCCAGAATCCGGTAGTTAAATTCCAGCCAGCTCAGTTCACGGTTTACATAATTTTCAGGTTCTCCGTATTTCAACACTGCATCCGACATCCTTATACCCCTCTTTTCTGCCTGAGTACAGGCCGTATTCCAAAGACTTCCTCAAAGAAATCTGCCTTCTGGTCAAATGAATACTGCTCCAGCACGATACTCTCCGGACAGTCCGTCGTAATCACCAGACTGCCGTTCCGCACAGCGATGCGGCTGTCGCTCAGCTTCTGGCGGTGGCTGCGGTCCATCGAATTGGCCAGACGCAAAATTGCCGTCAGCTTCGCAATCAGGATCGTCAGCTCTCTCCGGGAGGTTCCAAGCCCCGCATACTGGGACAGATCCGACTCCAGGATGACCTCATCGTAGGCATATTCCTGAATGTTGTAGCGCACGATATTGGCTACAACCTCGCGCTCCAGATGGGAAATTCCGATGATCTCCGTATCCATGATGATCTGGTACGAGCTTTCCGAACCGCGCGTGATGCTGACAAACTTGCCGCAGTCATGCAGGGTCGCTGCGATCTTTAAAAGCAGCCGTTCCCGCGCTCCCAGACCATGGTATTTTTTCGTTGCATCAAAGATCATCTCCGCCGACCGCTCTACCTCGCGCACATGTGCGCCGTGGCAGCGGTAGCGCTTCGCCATCTGGCGCGCCGTTGAGAGAATATCTGCCTCAAAATCATGATGGAAGCGGACCAGACGGTTTTCCTGTGCGTACTCTGCCGCGATACCATCGCAGAGTGTCGTCCCCGGTGCCCAGATATAGGAAGCACCCGTCATGTCTAATACCTTCCGGTAGAGAATCGCACTTGGAATCAGCACTTCTGCGTAATCCTGCGGCAGCTCATAGCGCTCCTGAATCTCCTCCGAGGACATTCCAATCAGCTTCTCGCAGAACACGCCAAATTCCTTTGCCGTGAACCGCGCCCCGCCTTTTTCATGCATGCCGCGGCTGATCATATAGTTCATTGTCTCGCCGGTCGCAATCAGCGTCTCGATCTGATGCTCTTTTAAAAATATCTTTCGGAATGTGTATAATTCATTTTCTACCAGCTCGTCGATGATCGCCGGGATCTTCCGGTAATCGACGCGCCAGTGTGCTGACATTTCGCTTAAGCGCAGCACGCCGAGCAGAAGGTTCTGCGTCGATACCAGTACCTCCTCATCAAAGAGGGAGATCTGGGTGCTTCCGAATCCGACATCCATCAGCGCCGCACCGTTTTTCACGGTGTGCTGGAATTCTTCCTCCCTGGCTGCAACGGCTTTATAACTCTTAAAACGAAGCTCCGAGTTGTTCATCGTGCGGACCCGGAGTCCGGTACGCACCAGAATCCGGTCCAGTACCATCTGGCTGTTCCGCGCCTCCCGAAGCGCACTACTCGCAAATGCCCGGTAATCCGATACCCGGTATGTTTTCATCACTTCCCGGAACTTATTCAGGACCTCGCACATTTCCTCCACGATCTCGTGGCTCAAACGTCCGTCATTGTACGTGTCTTTGCCAAGCGCCAGCGCATGGCGCACATGATCAATCTCGCGGATTCCGGCGGAAGCAGAAATCTCGAAAATTCCCAGCTCCAGTTCGAAGGAACCCACATCAATAGCGGCAAAGGTTTTAACGGTCATATTACTTGATCTCTCCTTTCAGCTTGCTGCGTAAGTTTGCAATAAACTGGGTGGCAGTACGTCCGGACAGCCCGCCGTGGCTTAACTCCCACTTGTTGGCTTCCAGAAGCAGATCTGCCTCCGGCATATGGATGTGGTATTTATCTGCCAGTACGCGGACGATGTTCTGGAACTCTTTCTTGTCCGGTGAGCCGTAGTAGATCGTGACGCCAAAACGCGCAACCAGAGACAGTTTTTCCTGCACCGTATCGTTGGAGTGCAGATCGTCGTCCAGCTCGCGCTTATCGCTGAATTTCTCGCGGATTAAGTGACGGCGGTTCGATGTCGCATAAATCAGGACATTCTGCGGCTTAATGCCGAGACCACCCTCAATGATTGCTTTCAGATATTTATATTCCAGCTCATATTCCTCAAAGGAAAGATCGTCCATATAAATGATAAATTTGTAGTTGCGGTCTTTGATCTGCTCCAGGACATCTGACAGTCCGCGGAACTGATGCTTGTACACCTCGATCATGCGGAGTCCGCGGTCATAATACTGATTTAAGATCGCCTTGATACTGGATGATTTACCGGTACCGCTGTCACCGAAAAGCAGGCAGTTGTTTGCCGCGCGCCCCTCGATAAATGCCTCGGTATTCTCAATCAGCTTGGCTTTCTGCAGCTCATAGCCGACCAGATCGCTCAGCTCGATATGTTCCACGCGCGTGATCGGCTCGATATCGACCTGTTTTGCCTCCTCATCCATGATAATATGGAATGCTTTGTTAAGGCCAAACTTGCCAACACCAAATTCTTTATAAAATTCGGTCACGATATCCTGAAATTCCTGATCACTCTCCGCATGCTCCAGGGAAACCGATAATTCAACGATCCGATCGCGGATGCGGTGGTTGAACGCCTTGCTGTTTTCCAGCGCATTTTCGTAATGCTTCATCTCCGACCAGATGCCGTTCTCAGTCTCGTCCAGACAGGCAATATCCAGGGAAAAAAGCTCTCTGACCTGTGCAAAATCGTGACGTGCAAGCTCGCTCAAGCTGCCGCCGACCGGTCCGATGATCTCACAGGATGTGCTGTAGGCATTTTCATTGTTTGCCATGCAGAACGCTAGGAAACAATGCCACAGGTTTCCGCGGAATCCATAGGTCACTGCCAGATCGATGAGCTGACTCGCGCATGCATATGCATCCGGGCGTGCCTCGCCTTCTTCTGGTTTTAAGAGGCTGCACATGTCGTCAAATAACTGCTGATACCGCAGGTTGCGGTATAAAATCATCGTATTTTTTCTTTTTTCTTCCATTATTCTGCCTTTCCGGTTACCATCACATGCTTTTACGGCACTTTCAGTGTCAAAAATGCCTGCCCGTGGACAGCACCCCATTCTGTCTTGTCCTAAGCTAAAGAGTCTAGTAATTTCCTAATATTTTTACATTTTTCGCTTCGCGCATGATTCCGTACAGTGCATTCTGCACACCGGCATCCTCCAGGTTTCCCTCGATGTCCACGAAGAAGCGGTACTGCCAACTCTCCTCCGGGATCGGGCGGGACTCGATCATCCGCATATTGACGTCATTGAAAATAAAATTGCCGAGCATGCTGTACAGCGTACCGCTGCGGTGCGGCAGCTCGAAACAGAGGCTGATTTTCTCTGCGCCCGCCTGATAGACGCGATCCTTCGCCAAAATCAGGAAACGGGTCGTGTTGTCCGGACAGTTGTTGATCGGACCTGCCAGCTTTTTGAGCCTGTAAATCTCACCTGCCACCTCACCTGCCACTGCCGCCTGTGACGGATCCTTCTCATCGCGTACCTTCTGTGCCGCCACAGCATTATTTTCCATGCTGAGCTGCTGCCAGTCGTGCTGGTTTAAGAAGTCGCTGCTCTGCATCAGCGCCTGCGGATGTGCATAAACACGCTTCACATCGGAAAGTTCCGCATCCGGTGTGCCAAGCAGGTAGTGGTGTACCGGCAGAAATGTTTCCGCCACAATCACATTGTCGTATTTTAAAAGCAAATCATAGTTGTCCGTCACAGCACCGGCGGAAGAATTTTCAATCGGAAGCACCGCAAAATCAGATTTTCCCTCCTGAATCTCCACCATCATATCCTCGAACCGGCGTACATGATGGATATCCGCGTCTTTTCCAAAGAACTGCAGCGCCGCCGCATGACCGTAAGCGCCCTCTAATCCCTGGAACACCACGCGTTTTCCGGCTGTTTCAAGCTTCTCCACCTTATGGAAGCCCAGATCCGGACCGCCGACGCGCCCTGCGATCGTCTGATACTGATACCGGCGGCTCAGCGTCATCATCTGCAAAAACAGCTCGGCAACCGCCTGCTTGTTGAACTCGCCCTCTGCCATCGCCTGAACTGACTCGATCTTCTGTTTCTCACGCTCGGCATCGTAAACCGCCTTTCCGGTCGCGATCTTATACTCTGCCACCTCGCTGCAAAGGCGCATTCTCTCCTCAAATAACTTTTCTATCTGGGTGTCAATCTGATCCAGACGCCCTCTTATCTCCAGCAAATCCATCTCTTAGCTGTTCTCCTTTTCCATCTCTGAAAGCATCCCTGCGATCTTTTCTCTCGTATATGCGCCGACAAACTTCCGGTTCTCCGGATCCAGCTCTTTCACGATGAACGGCTCGCCGAACTCAATCACGACATGGCTCGGACAAATAAGTGGAATATGCTTCTCAAAGACCTCCGCTGTTCCCTTGATCGCCACTGGAACAACCGGACAGCCAGATTTCTCTGCAATCTTCAAGCTTCCCTCTTTAAATGGAAGCAGATCTGAAAGCTGTTCATTTTTATTGCGGGTTCCCTCCGGAAAAATCCAGACAGAAACGCCGCGGCGCACCTTCTCGATCCCCGCCAGAATCGTTTTTAAACCTTCTTTTATATTGTTCCGATCTAAAAACAGACAGTTGACATTGAGCATCCATTTTGACAAGAGCGGAATCTTCTCCATCTCTTTCTTTGCCACAAATCCCATCAGTCCCGGAACCGTCGTATAGCCAACCAGGATATCAAAATAGCTCCGGTGGTTTCCCACATAGAGCACCGGGCGATCCTGCGGAATATTTTCATATCCGCGCACCTCTACCGTCACACCTGCCATTTTGAGCAGTTTTTCAAAAATATTACGCACCATCTGGGTGCTTTCTTCCTCCACTGCGACCGGATCTACCTGTCCCTGTTTATCCATACGGTGCAATGTGCCGATGGAACCAACAAGGAAGCTGACGATCGTTCCTACTATCTTTATCGCGCGAAACATACTGATACCTCTCTTTTCTCTTGTATCTGTCCGAAACCGTCTGGTTTTTATCCTGCTATTTTCATTTCCAGACAGACTGCTTTACTGTCTCATTATATAGAAAGAAGCAGGGTTTTACAAGACTTTCCTTGTAAGACATCCTGCCTCTGTTACTGTTCACGCATACGTGCCCAGTATCGGAATTTGCCGTGGCTTCGCATTTAAATACGGCAAATTCCTGCTGCCACCACGTTTTCTTACGGCACTTTCGGTTCCCAAAGTGCCTACCTGTGAACAGTAACCTGCCTCTCTATTTTTTATGGATTCACAATCTCCGTCTTTCCGCTGATCAGCGCTTCCACCTCGATTCCACCTATCTCGCACAAGATTCCCTCATAGCTTTCCAGTGTATCGCTGTAATACACGCTGTAGATAGACACATCCTCAGAAATCTCTCCATCCAGATAGTTTTCCAGCGGATTTTCTCCCAGTTCCCGGAAAGAACCACCCAGATCCATCATCAGCTCCCAGCTTTCCGGATGAATGTCCTGTTCATCCAAATCATGTAGATACATCCAGAGCGCCATGCATAGAATCCTCGCCTCGGCTTTCGCCCGCACTTCCTTCGCTTTCTGTACCTGTCCGGACATGATCGGGATCGAAACTGCAACGAGAATCGCCACAATCCCGGTCACGATCAGCAGCTCTGCCAGCGTAAAGCCTGACCGTGCCCTAGCGGAACTGGTTCTTTTCTCTGTCATAGGTATATCCCACCGCCTGCAGCTTCTTCTCAAGCTCCGACCGTTCTGTATCAAACGCACTGCATAATTCATCTAAATCCGGGTAAAAATCTCTGAGCTGTGTGTTCACAAAGCTCAGGCACATAATCGGATCGTTCGGTATTTTTCCTGCCATCTTTTTCCCTTTCTGTCCTTTTATTCATACTCAAACGTAACCGTCACATAGTAACCGCGGCCATTTTCCTCGATCGCCTTTACCACGCCGTGATCGGCGGGAATCCGGTCATTCAGCTTAAAAAGCCCCGACATCGCCACCGCCGGTTCAATCATATAATTGACATTAAACGGCGTCACCGACTCCGTCACCTCTACTGTCTGTCCGACTTCTACCAGTCCCGGACGTTCCATTTTAAATACAACATCTCTTGTCACGCCGTTTTTCCTCTTCTTTCTGGTCTGATCCCCAATTCTGGCTGCCGGCATATCCTCACGCCGTGCCTCTGATTTCAAATTTTTTTTACACGAACCATAACCGCCAGCTTACCAGTTTTCTAGTATACGGCACTTTTTTCCTTTTATCAACTGCACCCACATAACCTACCGTTCGTTTTTTTCACGCGCCATCCGCCGCAGCTGCCGAAATCCAAGCCATGCCAGTAAAAGCAGCAGCAGACTTACACTGATCGTCAGTCCGTAGTGAATCCACCGTCTCCAGAACGGAAGCGGGAGGTTTTCCACCGGCGCAGTCTCTGTTTCCACCAGAGTTCCCGGATCCACTTCTATTTCTGTCATCTCTTCCACATCCAGTTCCGCTTTTTCATACTCCATCCGCCTCCGGTAACGCTCATATTCCGGAAGTCTGACCGTTCCCCCGTACACTGCCCGGCAATCCCATACGCGGCGTTTTGCCTGTACCGCCGCATTGCGGCACCAGATGCCAGCCTCATCCTGATAAGCATCTCCCTCCCAGCTTGCCGACTCAATCTGCACCTCATCCTCCGATAGCCCTGCACTTGCAAGCAGGTCTTCCCTGCACACCTCCAATGGCGGCACTTTCTCATCATGCATCACGGCAGTTCCACCCAGCCGGTATGTGTCCGCCCCGTATTCGTGAAATACGACCGAAATCTCAAATCCATCCTGCCAGTGTTCGTTCTCATAAGAGGTTCTTTTCAGATCCAGCATAACCGATACCGTCTTCCGGCTCTCCCGATCCTCCACCTCCATCGGCGCTCTCGCCGGGATCTCCTGTTCCCGCGTCACGGATGGATAGACCATCTCCCCCGAAACCTCCCGCGTTCTGCCGCGCACCGGCACCGCCTCTATCTCTGTCCCCACAAGCCGGTAGGTAATTTTCCCCTCTTCCAGATATTCTTCCGGCGCTTCTGGTATCTCAGCCTCTTTCAAATAGGAAGAAGAATAACGGATCCGCCGTTCTCCCGCCTTATCTTCCTGTGCGTAAGCCTGTCCGCCGGTGCCCTGCAGGCACAGCAGCACAAATGTCAGCACTGCCAGCCTCCAGCCATATCTTCTGTCTTCTCTTTTCCCCATACATTCTCCCTTTCTGCCATTCCCCGGCAAATGTCTCCTGCCAGCCGAACCGCATTCTTTCGTAAGCACGTTCTAAATTTCCGTACTCCTCTCTCAACCTTCTCCATCCTTTCTAAAATTGTTATTGTTCACGCATACGTGCCCCGTAACGGAATTTGCCGTGGCTTCGCATTTAAATACGGCAAATTCCTGCTGCCACCACGTTTTCTTACGGCACTTTCGGTTCCAAAAGTGCCTACCTGTGAACAGTAACGATATGATACTTATATTCAGCACTGCTCAATCATATGACTGCTATTTTTTTGTTTCATAGGACGCAGTTTCCCCTGAAACAAAAAATGCATTATGAAATTTCATAAATACCCGGATATTTCTGTGAATCACAGATGCCCTCTTTGCGGGCAGAATCATCGAATGCCGTCCGGAACCGGACTTTGAACTGCATTGTACCTTTATTATAGTCTGCCCTATCTCAAAATACAATTTATAAATCGCTCCCGCGGCATTTTCTACAAAAACACCTTTTTATCCATCATTTACTTATAAGTGTTATACAAAAAATCGAATACGACTTTCTGTTTGGTACGGCAAAATGACTTGACTGGACAGCAGATTTTAGGTATACTTGCATATAGGTACATTTTACAAAATAAGAGCGGAGGAAATTAAACTATGAAGTGTCTTATCATTGACAAAGTATACGCTGGTATTGCTGAAGAACTCAGCAAATACATGGAAGTTAAAACTGCAGAGAATCTGCCGTCCACCAAGGATCAGTTATTAGCTGAAATCGGTGACGTAGACGTTCTGATCATGCGTGTAGATCCGAAGATCGATCAGGAGATCATCGACGCTGCTAAGAACCTGAAGGTTATCGGCGTTTGCTCCGTTGGTCTGAACCACATTGATATGGACTATGCAAAATCCAAAGGAATCCAGATCTTCAACGCACCGGGCTTAAACGCTAACGCAGTTGCAGAGCTGACCATTTCCAAGATGTTAGATATCTCCCGTGGTACTTTCACAGCTAACTACGATGTAAAAGTAAAACACGAGTGGAACAAATATAAATTCGAAGGTCGTGAGCTTCGCGGCAAGACTCTGGGTGTTATGGGCTTCGGTCGTATCGGTAAGAGAGTCGGCGAACTTGGTCGTGCATTTGGTATGACTGTCGTTGCTTACGATCCATTCCTGAAACCGGAAGATTTCGAGAAAGAGCATGCAACTGGCATGTCCGTAGACGAGATGTTAAAGGTAGCTGATTTCGTATCTATCCACGTACCGCTGACACCAGAGACAAAGGATCTGTTCAACGCTAAGTCCATCGCTGAGATGAAGGATGATGCAGTTGTTCTGAACATGAGCCGTGGTGGTATCGTAAACGAGAAAGACATGTACGAGGCTCTGAAAGCTGGCAAGATCGGCGGCTACGCAGCAGACGTTATGGAGAACGAGCTGGCTGGCAGCGGTCTGACAGGTGATGATACATTCGCAAGCCCGCTGTTCGAGTGCGACAACTTCATCGTTTCCCCGCACATCGGCGCTCAGTCCGTAGATGCTTCCAGAGACATCGGACTTCACATCATTTCCAAGGTAAAAGAGGCTCTTTCCCTGTAATCAGGAAACCAGTCTTATACTCATATAGGAAATCCTGCGGAAATCGTTCTGCAGAAACTGCATAAAGACAGGAACCGGATGATACTCTCGCCGGTTCCTGTTTTTTTGTTTCATAGGAAACTACTGGAATACCACTGGTTCCTCCAGCAGTTCCGTCCGCAGCACAATATACGGATACGACGGCTCTTCCCCGGTCGGCTCGCTTCTCTCCGGTCCTTTTAACTCGGTCTTGACGATGATCGAATTGTCCGTCAGGTACAACTCCGGAACCGTAATGCTGTAACCGCCGGTCTCCTGCTTGCCGTACCCGGCAGCTATGTAGAGGTCATTTCCGCTTGTGTAAGTCAGGCGGAAGGAATCGTTCTTCTTTTCTTCTATGATCTGCGCCAGCTCCTGCGGCGTCTCATCGGGACCTATGACGGCAAATTCCAGATCCCGCAATTTTTCTGCCTGTTTTTCACCGCCGCATGCAACCGCATAGACCCCCGCCAGAAAGATTCCCATCACAACCATAAGGCTTAGAAGCCATTTTTTCCTGCTTTTCTTACTTTTCATCAAATAAAAAACCTCCCGCTCCCCTGCACGCAGCCACGCGGCAAAATGCTTTGATTTACTGCATTTTATGAAGCGGAAGGTTGTGATATTCAATCTTTTTTCCTTTTTCCCTGGCATACGCCAGCAACCGGTCGTTCGCCGCCGCCCAGCCCCCATACTGCCTGCGGCACGCAATCACGCACTGGCACGCATCCAGACATTCTCTGGCTTCTTGTTCCTTTTCCTCTGATATTTCTTCAAATGCGGGGACTGCAATCAATCTGGACGCCAATGTACAAGCCGCCGGATAATCTAAGTCGGCTTCCGATACGATCCCTGCCGCAAACGTGGTTCCAGCTCTCTGAAGCTGCCAGAAGACAGCGCGCCCGCTTCCTCCTCCTGCCAGCACAAACACCTCTGGTGCCCCCTCCGGACGCGGAAGCTCCATACTGCCGCCTGTCTGACGGAAGCGCCCTTCCTCGACCTGGAAAAGCTCGGAAAGATGTTCTGGAGTCAGCATCTCTTCCGGGCGTCCAAACCGGCTTTCCTGCCCCGGGCTGACGCACAGCACCCAGTCAGAGACGCGCTCCGCCAGATCAAGTTCATGAATGGATAAAATGACTGCCACCTTCTTGCGGCGCGCCAGCTCCTGCAAGACCGACATAAATTCCAGCTTATAACGGATATCCAGATAGGAAGTCGGCTCATCGAGAAGCAGCAGTTCCGGCTCCTGACAGAGCGCCCGCGCCAGCATCACCCGCTGCCGCTGACCGTCGCTGAGCGTCTGGAAGTCCCGCTCCCGAAGCTCTGATACCTGCACTGCCTCCATCGCCTCATCAACTGCCTTCCAGTCCTCCTCCGAGAGGACACCAAACCGCCCCGTGTACGGATAACGCCCGGCTGCCACAACATCCCGGCAGGTCATCCACTCTGCATGAACCTTTTCCGTAAACATGACCGCCATCCTCCGTGCGCGCTCCGTTCCCTTCATTCCCAGAAGGTCCGCGCCGTCCAGGTAAACCGCGCCTCCCAGAGGGGGAAGCTGCGCGGCGACACTCTTTAAAATGGTCGATTTTCCGGCTCCATTCGGTCCGACTAAAGTCAGGATCTCACCCTTCTTTATCCCGATCCGGACTGGATTTAAGATCTGTTTTCCACCGTATCCAACCTGTAAGTCCTCTGTATAAAAGTAGATCTTCTCCTCATTTTCTGGATTCATGGTATTTTCTCCTCCGCTGCTCTATGCTTCAGGTGCTCTTTCGATGTTTCCGCATCATCACAAAAATCACGACCGGCGCACCGAAGACAGCTGTTACCGTGCTGATGCTCAATTCCGTCGGGGCAAAGACCGTCCGCGCCAGCCAGTCGCTGAACAGGCAGAACACGCTTCCGCCCAGGAAACAGCCCGGAATCAGCACCAGCGGTCTTGTATCGGCAAACAGCCAGCGGATCAGATGCGGAACCGCGATTCCAACAAAGGAAACCGGACCGGCAAATGCCGCTACGCAGCCAGATAAGATGCTGGACAAAATCACCATAAAGAAACGCAGATGTGCGACATTGACTCCCATGCTTTTCGCATACGTCTCCCCCATCTGGTATGCGCCGATCGGTTTGGATAACAGAAACACCGCTGCCGCTGAGACAAAGGTCACGCCCGCCATGACTGCCACATTTTCCCAGGTCATACCAGAAAAACTTCCGCGCGACCAGTTATGCAGGTTGACAATATCCGCATCGCTGGCGAAGGTCACAACAAAATCCGTGACTGCCGAGCAAATATAGCCGATCATCACGCCCCCGACGATCAGCATTGCCATCTGTTCCATTTTCCGCGCGACCAGGAGCACAAACAGCATAGAGAGAAGCGCTCCGGCAAATGCCGCTGCCACCAGCATCCCCGAATTGATCGTAATATTCCATTCCAGAAATCCGACCATCACAAGTGCTACCAAAAGCTTTGAACCAGAAGAAATTCCCAGCACAAAGGGACCCGCGATCGGATTGTGGAAAAAGGTCTGTAACAGATACCCTGACAGTGCCAGCGCCCCGCCAAGGATCAGCGCCGCCAGCGCGCGCGGCAGACGGATCTCCCAGATGATCGTCCACGCCATTCCACGCAGCTTAGGCTCCCGCAGTTCCTGTAAAAATTCCATGATCGGAACCGATACACTGCCTGAACAGACACTCCAGATAAGCGACAGGAGCAGCAGCATAATCAGAAGCAGAAATGCGCCTGCGATCCGCACCTGTCTGCCTGCCTGCGCCAGGTTTCTTTGTTTTTTTTCCTGTTTTTGTCTGTTTGCTTCTGATACTGAACGCATCGTTTCTCCTATCTATCTTTATTACACTTTCCATCCTCACGACTGCAATTTATACAGATATGTCCCATCTTCCTGGCTTCCGCTGAAAATCGCATGGATATCTTCCAGCATTGCTCCAACCGACATGGATTCCTGATAGAGATTCTTCGTCGTGCACCAGACATTTCCCGCCTGTACCGCCTTGAAATCCTTGAGAACCGGCGCTTTTGCCAAAAGCTCCGAAATTGAGTGAATCTCCCCGTCGATTGTACTGTTATAAATCAGATAATCGGATTCTTTCGCGGCTGCATAAAATTCTTCCATCTGCATATTGACGGTCGAAGACCGCTTTCCGTCATCCCCCAAATGACTGAATATGTATCTGCCGCCCGCTAATTCTATCATTTTCGGTATATAATCAGAGGAACGGCGCACGTTCACGCTGCCCTGGTTCGTAATATAGAAAAACGCCGCCGACGGCTTTTCCGCCTGTGCCGTCTGTTCTGTTTTCACGCTCCCGCCTGCGTTCTCCGCATCCGAACCTTCTTCTGTAACACGCTGCAAAGCTGCTTCCTGCCTTGCAAATGCCGCTTCCGCCTCTTTTTCTTTACCGGTCAGCACTCCATACAGGCGGATCCATTCCGTCCGCCCCAGCGGATGTGCTTCGTAGCTGGAATGATCCACAAGCACCGGGATTCCGAAACTTTCCAGCTTTTCTTTTACCTCCGGCGAATGGAGAATCATCGTATTTTCTATTGCCAGACCGCAGCCCTCCGAGACAATCCGCTCATAATCCGGTTCGCTGTACTTGCCTGCGTAGAGAATTGACCCATTCTCCATCGCCTCCTTTGCCTCCGGGATGTACCAGCCCGACGCATCGGTTCCCGAAAACCGGATATCCGGGAGCGCTCCCAGCATCCGGAACATATCCATGGTCGCGGTCGCTACCAGATAAATCTGTTTGACCGGGCGCTTAAGCACCTGGATCGAATCCGGAAGATCTTCCGGCACCTTTCCGCCCTCTGGAATCAGAAGAAAACGGCTTCCATCCGCAACCGAAACTGCTTCGTACTGCATCCCGTCCGCATCCTCATAGGTATCGACCGCAAACTGGGTCGCATAGGCAAGCTCCATCCGCGATTTCCAGGCCAGGGACGCACTGATCGCCTCACCCGGCTGTGGAAGTGATGCCTCCGCCACCTGTGCATCCACGTTTTCTGCCGGCTGGGACACTTTCGTACCTTTACCCGCCTCATTGGATATCTCACTGGCGGATGTAGACGACGCTGCCGCCACCGCACTCTTTCCCGTATTTCCACAGCCACTCAAGAGCAGCACCCCCATAAGCGACAGTCCTGCCATCCTAAGTGCCATTTTCTTGTTACTGTTCACGCATACGTGCCCAGTAACGGAATTTGCCGTGGCTTCGCATTTAAATACGGCAAATTCCTGCTGCCACCACGTTTTCTTACGGCACTTTCGGTTCCAAAAGTGCCTACCCGTGTACAGTAACCTTTTCTTTCCCGTTATCCATCCTATTTTCTTCATTTTTCCCACTCTGCCTCTCTCACGTGCGCCACATACAGCTTCCGGATCGCCTCAACCTCTCCCAGTCCCCGGATGCGGCATTCCACCTGGTATCCGGCGCGTTCCAGGCGGCTCTTCCAGGAATCCTCCTCTTCACCTGCCATATCCTGATTCGCATGGTCGCCTGCAACCACCATGAGCGGCTGCAGCACTGCCCTCTGATAGTGTTTCTGCGCGCCCAATTTCTCGATCACCGCTTGTAAATCCGGCTGCGCCTCCACGGTTCCGATGTAATAATTTGCATAGCCGCCCGCGATCATCCTATCCTGCATCTTCTGATACACCTGATTGGAAGCCGCGTCCGTCCCATGCCCCATCAGGCAGAGTGCCGTTTTTCCATCGTCATATCCGCCCAGTTCTCCTGCCATCGCCAGGATCACCGCATCCAGATCCGCTTCACTGGCAAGAAGCGGTGCTCCCAGCGCCAGCCGTTCAAAACGCCCCTGATTCGCTTCCACTTCCGCTTTTACATCCATGTATTCAAATCCATCCATCAGATGGGTCGGCTGCACAATCAGACTTTTAATCCCATCGGCTGCTGCCCGGTCAAGTGCCTCCTTCAGATTGTCGATCGACCGTTGATCCCGCTTTTTCAATTTATCAATGATCCTCTGGCTGGTAAATGCCCGGCGCACCTCATATGCCGGAAATGCCTCCGCCACTGCACGCTCAACCGCCCCGATCGTCTTTTCCCGGCTGTCATTGTAGCTTGTCCCGAAGCTGACTACCAGGATTGCCTGTCTTGGTTCCATCTATCCATTCTTCCTCTTTGTTTTTTATCTTTCAATTCAGAATTTTCCCGTTCCCCCTACGCTGCCATATGCCTGAATCTGGCTGACATATAGCTTCATGAATCGAAGCTACTATAGCATATTTTGAAATAGTTTGCAATGAAGCAGAAAAAATGGCACTCCGCCCGTCCAGGCGGAATGCCCCTTTTTCTGCTTTCAGCTCCGATTTTACCAGCTTTTCTATTTCTCGTCCCGGCTGCACGCGCGCAGCTGGTGCTCATGCTCATATTTTTCTTTCGTCGCCATCCCGCCCCGGATATGGCGTTCCGCTTTGTTGATGTCCAGTACTACACGCGCCCGGGATGCAAGCGGCGGATTGATATGGGAAAGGCGCTCGGCCACATCTTTATGCACGGTAGATTTACTGATCCCAAATTTCCGCGCCGCCTGCCGCACTGTCGCATTGTAGTCTATGATGTAATTAGCGATCGCAACCGCCCGTTCCTCGATATATTCCTTCATGGGAGTTCCCCTGAGAACGTTTTTTACATCTTATTACATCTGTTTCCGGTTTATGCAAATTCCCTTTCCCAAACAAAAACACTGCCGATTAGTAGTTCTCCGCACGGCGGTGCTTCCGCAAGTCGTTTCTCTTCACGCCAGCTTCCCACTCTGCCTTCTCCTCATCGGTCTCGACAAGCAGTCCCGGAACCTCCATAGGATGCTCGTTTTCATCCAGCGCTACCATAACCACATAAGCGGTATTAACCAGTTTACGCGCACCGCTTAAAGACTCTACGAATGTATCGACGCGCACTTCCATGGAGGTTCTTCCAACGTAAGTCAGCTTACCCTCGATAATCAGGGTATTGTTCAGGTGGACTGCCTCTTTGAACTGCAGGTTATCAACCGATGCAGTTGTCGGATTGCAGTGCGCGTGGCGGCGCGCTACAACGGTCGCTACAACGTCGATCCATTCCATCAGCTGACCGCCAAACAAACGACCAGCACCATTTAAGTGACTATTTAATACAAGCTGTGTCTGGATAACAGCTGAATCCGCTACGCGGCGCATAATTCTTTCTTCCATAATTTATTTCTCCTTTCGAGAAGGATGCCTCTTCCAATCTCCCGCTTTCGAAGGACTTCCCTGTGATATGGTACCTAGTATACTGGCTTTCCCTCAAATTTGCAAGTATTCCGCCGCAAAAATTCTGAATCTTTTTAGTTATACATTCTATTGGCAGTAAACTATAAATGTAAAAAAACGACCGAAGAATCTGGGAGCAGCGTCTGTTGTCTTTCGCTGACTCCCATCATCTTCAGCCGTTCTCTTATTTATCCTCTTCCCGCGCCATGATCATCCGATAGATGAAATCCACGGTTCCATCGATACCGTAGCTGGCACTGTTGATACAGAGATCATAGTTGTTGGAATGTCCCCAGTTTCGGTTTGTATAATAATGATAGTACTGGCTGTGGACATGATCCAGATGCTTTAACATATGGCGTGCCTGCTTGACCGTCAGGGAACTGTCAATCTCCATCGCACGTTTGATACGCTGCTCAAACGGCGCCGTGATGTAGATACTGATATGCGGGATGTTGTTGTTTGCCATGATGGCATCTCCGCATCGTCCCAGAATAACAAAATCTTCCTTCTTCGCCATGTCAACCAGAAGGTCGCTCTCGTTGAAGAAGACCGCATCACGCTTCGGCAGTCCGTGGAAACGGCTGAACTCGCGCATGCGCTGGCGCAGGGTCAGATGGCGCTCCGGGATGAATGCCTCACTCGGGTTTACATTGGCATCCTGATCGTGCGCCGGCTCTTTCTTGATTCCCGGCTTGATTCCGTAGCTGACAGAATCCTGTATAGAATCCTTCTGAGCCTCGAGACGTTTCAGAACCGCTTCAAAGATCTCCGCGTCGTAGAAATTGATTTTCAGCTTATCTGCCAGCTTAAATCCGATATTTACACCGCCGCTTCCGTAGGTCCAGCTGATACATACGATCAGGTGGTCATTTTCGGAGAAACGGTTTTTCAGGTTAAATGTATTCAGCTTCGCCAGCTCTGCGTTGATAACGTCGCCGCTCGCGAAACTGGTCGGCAGACTCATGACTTCGGTCAAAATCCGGTTGTACTCGGTCATGACGAGCTTCCGCTCTTCCTTATTCTCAATGGTACGCGCCATGTTTCCGATCAGGGCAATCTCACTTCGAACCAGGTTACCCTGCGGGCGTGTCAGCATCAGATGAGTCAGCTCATCCACGCAGCGCTTCCGGTCACGATTGAAAACACGTCCCAGAGAAGAACCTAACTGTGCATAAACCTCCGCATCCAGATCGTAAATACTCTCCGCCAGTTCACGGATTCGTTTTTCATCTCTTCCAGGCACCGTGCTGCCCGGCTTCTTCCCTGCTGAATCCTTTTCGGCTGCATTTTCCGCACCCGTTACTTCATTCGCATACTGGGCGCTGTCCTTTTCAAGCGCCTGCTGCGTCTGATTTTCCATATTATCTGTATTGGTATGTTCCTGATTGTTGCTCATCGTCACTCACCCCCTATAAAAAGAATAACAGCATATCAAGTGCAAAGACCGGAACCAGAATACCGAACGACCAGAGCAGATATCCGAAGAAGGACGGCATACGCACACCGTTTTCATCCGCAATCGACTTAACCATGAAGTTCGGTGCATTTCCGATGTAGGTGTTCGCACCCATAAATACCGCACCACAGGAGATCGCCATCAGCATCTTGATCGGAACCGTTCCTAACGTCGTCACCATGCCCTCCGTAAATCCAAGCGCACCTGCCGTTGTTAAAAATACCAGATAGGTCGGCGTGTTATCCAGGAAGCTGGACAGCAGACCGGTCGCCCAGAACATTTCAAACGGCTCGGAGATGCCCAGGTTCGCGCCATTTGCTTTCAGAATCATCAGGGCTGGCTGCATCGTGATGAAAATACCGATAAACAGAACCGCAACCTCCTGAATCGCGCCCCAGGTAAAGTGGTTCTCACGGCGGATCTCAACCTTCGTGGTCTTGAAGGACAGGAAGGCCGCCACCAGAATGATCACAATCTCAATGATGGCCGGATAGCTTAATTCTACCTCTCCAAACAGATGGATGCCAAGCACCTTTCCGGCTGCATCCTGGAACTGCGGCATGGACGGTAAGGTACCGCTTAAAATAACGGCTGCCACGATCATAACCAGGAAAATCAGGTTGTGCGCGCCGCGCAGCTTTACTTCGGTACCCGGTTTGCTGATATCCGGTTTCAGACCGCTCGCGATATCCTGACGATATGCCCTCTTATCAATAAAATAGAAGATTGTCAGCAGCACCAGCATATTGAAGAATAAGATCGGCGCCAGATGTAAGCTCCAGAAGAACGGTACGCCGCGCATGAAGCCCATCAGCAGAGGCGGGTCACCGATCGGGGTCAGACATCCGCCGATGTTGGATACAAGGAAAATAAAGAAGATAATGATATGACGTTTCTTCTTTCTCCATGCATTCATCTTGACAACCGGACGAATCATCAGCATACTGGCACCGGTCGTACCGATCCAGCTTGAAAGCAGGGTTCCCAGTGCCAGTAGTCCTACATTGACACGCGGAGAACCTGCCAGGTCACCGGACATCGTGATATTACCGGCAACGCAGAAAAGTCCAAATAACAAAATAATAAAGGTCAAATAGTCATTGACCAGACATTCCAGAACCGTTTCCAGTGCTGTCCCCGCACTGTAACGCATCGCAAACGGAATGATAAAAAGAATTGACCAAAGAGCAACCGCATGAGGCTGGTGCTCTTCCCACCATTCTGCCTTCACAAGCGGCAGAATCGCAATACAGAGAAGCAGTCCCGCAAATGGAATACACATCCAGAGCGGCACAGAGGATGCCGATGCACCGCCTTCCTGTTCTGCTGCCAGAGCCGTCATCGGATTTGCCATCAAAAATAATCCCAGGCTCGCGCAAAACGCACTCAATCTTTTCACCTTCGTAACCTCCCAACTTTTTTCTTTTTTGTTTTACATTTTCCATTTCAGCCACTCATTATAACAAGTTTATTTCCTAAATACAACCGTGTTTTTCACGTTGTAAGCGTGATTTTCCGCAAATTTTTCGTTAAAAGTACCTTATATTAATTCTTATTAATAAGTGTTGTAAGCCTGTGCTCATAACATAAACAAATACCTCTTTTGTATATAGAAATTATGTATAATACTGTAATTTCACAAATGATATATTTAATTCTACTATGAAACAAAAAACCGCCCGCCGATATCCCGACAGACGCTTCCTACATTCACATATAACTTTTTCTTGAACTATACTCTCTTTCCAGAGTTCATATTTCAATTCCATATCTTCCCCGCCATCTTCCATCTTTTTCCTGCAGCTGTTTTCGCGCTTCATTTTAAGCCAGCCGCCCGATCTCTCGCGGTATTCCTTCGTGGTTTCTTTTTCGATATGTGCCAGTTGGCAAATCTGCCGCTGTATAACCTGCTCTTTCGCAGCGTTCACACATATTCTCTCTTGAACCTGTTTTATTATAGCGCTTTTTTGTAAAATTTATTTCCGCTTTTTTGTCAAATCTTTGTAAAAAAATCAAGCAGCAAATTGGAGAAACTGTCTCATTTACTTTTTATCTTCTTTATGCTATAGTTAGCCTGTATTTTGCATTCAGATGTATTACGAATCCATTCGGAAATTCCGGTGCCATCCCGTGCCGGAATACTCAATGTCTTATCGTGTTTTATAAATATCAGAAGGATTTTCAGGAGTATTGTATTCATGCAGGCGAATATATTTAAGATCAAACGAAATGAATTGGCTGACGGTTCCGGGCTGCGAACTACGATTTATTTTAAAGGATGCCCCCTGCGCTGTGTCTGGTGTTCAACACCGCAGGCGCATGAGCGCCCGACCCGGATTCTCTGGGACAGCAAGCACTGTCTCTACTGCAATCTCTGTGTCAGCGAATGTCCCACCGGAAGTCTGGCATTTTCAGACAACCGTCTCACCTTTACCCCGGACACCTGTACATTCTGCCGTGCCTGTACGGATCACTGTCCGTCCCGAATGCTTCATTTCGTCGGTCAGATGATGGATATGGATGAAATCATGGAAAAAATTCTTGCCGACCGGGAGCTCTATGGAAATGGCGGCGTCATTCTCTCCGGCGGCGATCCGCTGATGCAGCCGGAAGCAGCCACCGCTGTCCTGAAAAAATGTAAAGAACACGGCATCCGCACCGCGATTGAGACGACCGCTTTCGCCAAACCGCTGGCTTTCTCCCGCTTCATCGCCAACGCGGACATGATTATCATCGATTTAAAACATTATTCTGAAAAGAAATATGTCCAGTTCACCGGTGTCTCAAATCATTCGATTCTGGAAAATCTGGACTTTGCCATCTCTATCGGAAAAAAAGTGGCGGTCCGCATTACCATTACCCCCGGCATCAACGACACGCTCATCGATGCCCGCAGGTATGCCCACCTTTTGTCTGAGCACCACATCAGACATGTAATTCTGCTCTCCTATTCAAATCTGGGGATCATTAAATATGAAAAATACACGCAATCTCCGACGCTTGCCCGCGAGCAGACCTTCTCCGGCCAGGATATGGAGAATTATGCGAATATGCTGCGCGGACTGGGATTTGATGTGCAGATTGAGCAGTAGGGAGGCGGCAGGTTTTTTCCATTGCCGCCTCCCATACATTTTTCTATCGATTCGTTACTGTTCACGCATACGTGCCCAGTAACGAAATTTGCCGTGGCTTCGCATTTCAATACGGAAAATTCCTGCTGCCACCACGTTTTCTTACGGCACTTTCGGTTCCAAAAGTGCCTACCCGTGAACCGGTAACATCTATTTCCTTGTTTCTCTATTTTTTCCCAAATTTTTCATTGATTTTTTTTCCACCCAATGCTATAATGTGTTCAATATTTAATTTATTTATCAAAAAATGAACATAAACCATTTGCAAAAATCCTCATTTTTACAAATGATTTAAAAGGAGGTTTCCCATGCAAAATCCACAATCCCAAACAGCGCCAGAGCCAAAACGCCTGGACTGGACCACGATGGTCGTCCCATTTCTTCTTATTATAATACTCTGTCTCTGCTTTCTGGCTGCGCCAGATGCATCCAAGGCAGTGTTGGAAAATCTCCGGAGCTTTCTCGGGGAAAACTTCGGTGTCGGCTACCTTGCCATCGGACTCGGCATTTTTCTTCTGTCAATCTACATCGCCTTTTCCCGCTACGGAACCATCCGGCTCGGAAAACCGGATGAGAAGCCGCTCTATTCCAATTTTGCCTGGGGTTCGATGATGTTTACCTCCGGACTTGCGGCGGACATTCTCTTTTACTCCCTGTGTGAGTGGGTTCTCTACGCCAATGACCCGCATCTGGCAGAAATGGGCAGTATTCAGGACTGGGCGAGCACATACCCGCTCTTTCACTGGGGTCCGATCCCGTGGGGCTTCTATGTCGTGCTCGCCGCTGCCTTTGGCTTCATGCTTCATGTGCGCGGCTGCCATAAACAGAAATACTCCGAAGCCTGCCGCCCGATCCTCGGAAAACACACAGACGGGCTTGCCGGAACCCTGATTGATCTGATGGCGGTCTTCGCACTGCTGGCCGGCACAACCACGACTTTTACGCTGGCGACCCCTCTGATGAGCCAGATCGTCTCCGAACTCTTCGGATTCGGCGACACCCGCCTCATCACCATCGCGATTCTGGCAGTCACCTGCCTGGTATATACCGTTTCCGTCGTGCGTGGCATGAAGGGCATCCAGAAGCTCGCGGCGTCCTGCGTCTACCTCTTCTTCGCTCTTCTGGCGTATGTGCTGCTGTTTGGCGGTGAAGCTCGCTATATCATCGAAACCGGCTTTTCCTCCATCGGAAATCTGGTACAGAACTTTATCGGACTCTCCACCTACACCGACCCACAGCGCACCACCTCATTTCCGCAGACATGGACAATGTTCTACTGGGCATACTGGATGGTCTGGTGCGTCGCTGCCCCGTTCTTCATCGGAACCATCTCTCGTGGACGTACGATCCGGCAGACAATCCTCGGCGGCTACGTGTTCGGGCTTGGCGGCACGTTTGTGAGCTTTATTATCCTCGGAAACTACAGCCTGGGACTCCAGGTGTTCGGAAAACTGGATGTCATGGGGCTTTATGCCGCCAGTGGCGACCTCTATTCCACAATCACTGCCATCATCCGCACGCTTCCGCTCGCCCCGATGGTTCTCGTTCTGCTCGCGGCGGCGATGATCGCCTTCTATGCCACCAGCTTTGACGCGATCGTACTGGTTGCCTCCGCCTACTCCTACAAGAACCTGACAAGCGAGGACGAACCGCACATGGCGATCAAAACCTTCTGGTCCCTGAGCCTGATTCTACTGCCGATGGTCCTCATTTTCAGTGATAATTCAATGGCAAACCTGCAGACCGTGTCCATCATTGCAGCATTTCCGATCGCGTTTATCATTCTCCTGATCGTGGCGGCGTTTTTTAAGGATGCGAAGAAATATCTTTCCAGGGAAATATAATTGTGATATCATTAAGTCAGTTTAAATATGCAAAGGAGGAGTAGCATTATGGCATGGGATGATGTTGCAGGAAAAGCTGCAGGAAATAATGGGGACAAATATGTTGTTTTACAGGTTGTTTTAACAGAAAAACTACTTGGCACTGGTTCAGGCACAGCAAGTCTTACTAATCTGCAATCAGAAATTAATAAACAAGCGGCCAAAGGATACCGGCTTCACACGATCTCAACAACATCTTCTGGCTCTAAGGGTTTTCTTGGCGGCGATAAAATTCAAGCTACCATGGTATTTGAACGAATTGATTAAGTGTTGTTAAAAATATCCCGAATGCACTTTCCGATGCATTCGGGATATTTTTCTTTATCTATAAGCTCTCCCGCAGATACTCCCGCGTCACACTCCGCTCCGCTTCCAGCATCTCCTTCGGTGTCCCGGCAAAGAGCAGACTGCCGCCTGCGAGTCCGCCGCCCGGTCCAAGCTCCACGATATAGTCGGCGTCCTTCATCACATCCAGGCTGTGCTCGATGATAAACAGTGTATTGCCCTGATCGGTCATCCGGTTAAAAAGCTTCATCAGACGGCGGATATCGTCGAGATGCAGCCCGTCGGTCGGCTCATCCAGAATGAATATCTGTCCCCGCTCATCCAGCTTGCTCGCCAGCTTCACACGCTGCAGCTCGCCGCCGGAAAGCGTCGTCATCGACTGATTCAGGTGCAGGTAACCGAGTCCGACCTGTACCAGCGTATCGAGTTTCCTCACAAAATCCTCAGCTTCAAAGAACTGGATCGCCTGACGGACGGTCATATCCATGACTTCCGCAATATTTTTTCCCTTGTACTGATAGTGCAGCACCTCCTCCGAATACCGCGTTCCGTGGCAGACCTCGCAGACCGTCTCAATCGAGTCCATATATGCCATATCCGATATAATTACACCTTTTCCCTGGCACGCCGGGCAGGCGCCCTTGGAATTGAAACTGAAATATGCCTGTGCGACATGGTTCGCTTTCGCAAAAAGCGCCCGGATCGCATCCGCGATATCCAGATACGTCGCCGGGGTCGAACGCAGATTGATACCGATATCCTTCTGCCGGATCGAGATCACCTCGCCTGGATACTGGCTCATAAAATATTCCATCAGGGAGCTTTTTCCCGAACCAGCCACACCGGCGATGACCGTCATCACGCCAAGCGGCAGCTTTACGCTCAGATCTTTTAAGTTATGAAGCTTCGCGTGCTCGACCTGATACCATCCGGTCGGCTTGCGGTACTCCATCTTCATCGGCGTTTTCGTCCGCAGCATCCGCCCGGTCACAGTGTCCGCTTTCAAAAGGTTCTCGTAGCTTCCCTGATACATGATCTGTCCACCGTTTATGCCCGCTTCCGGTCCCATATCCACAATGTGATCCGCCAGCGCGATGACTTCCCGGTGGTGTTCCACAATCATCACGGTATTTCCGTGCTCTTTCAGCTTGATCAGCGAATTTTTAAGATTCTGGATATCACGCGAATGCAGTCCGACACTTGGCTCATCAAGCACATACATCATATCGGTAAGCGGCGAATTGATGTATCGCGCGATCTTGATACGCTGCGCCTCGCCGCCGGAGAGAGTGTCTGTTCCACGGCTTAAAGAAAGATAGCTGAGTCCGATCTCAATCAGCGCATTCATCCGCTTCAGGATCTCGGTCTTGATATCGCGTGCCAGCGGATCATCAATCTGGCGGATAAACTCTGCCGCCTCCGGGATCGGCATATCCGAAACCTCGCAGATATTTTTTCCGTTAATCAGGCAGCTCCGGATCTTCGCATTCAGTCTCGCCCCGTGGCACTCCGGACACGTAAAGGTGCTGACAATGCGATCCAGCTCTTTCTTGTGAAGCTGTCCTTCCTTAGATGTAATGATACTGCGGTACATACGCGGATAAATGCCCTCGTACTTCGCGGATTTCGGCCAGTTTGCCGGCGGATTTTTCAGGCGGATCTGCGGCGAATAGAGAAATAAATCCATCTCCTCCTTCGAATAATCCTTGATCTTCTTGTCCAAATCAAACAGACCGCTGTACGCGTACCGCTTCCACCGCCATGCGCCGGTCGTGAACGCCGGCCACTGGATAACGCCCTCATCGTTTAGGCATTTATCAAAATCCACCAGCTTGTGGATGTCCAGCTCCGTCACAACGCCCAGGCCCTCACAGCGCTCACACTTGCCGCTCGGATGGTTGAAGGAAAAGCTGTCCGAATAGCCGACAAACGGTTTGCCTACACGTGAGAAGAGCAGGCGCAGCAGCGCATAGATATCGGTGTATGTGCCGACCGTTGAGCGGGAGTTTGCCACCGGCTTTTTCTGATCGATCACGATCGTGACCGGAAGATTCTCCATGCGCTCAACCTCCGGACGACCATATTTCGGCAGAAACTGCTGGACAAAACTTGGAAATGTCACATTCAGCTCCCGCCGCGACTCTGCCGCAATCGTATCAAGGCAGAGCGATGATTTGCCCGAACCGGACACACCGGTAAAAACCGTGATTTTCTTTTTCGGAATTTTCAACGACACATGTTTCAAGTTGTTTTCCGTTGCATTCACAATGCTTATATACTCCTGATTTTCTCGTTCCATCTGGCATTTTTCCTTTCTTAAGCTGCATTTTCCCGTCCCAGGTTCCTTTATTTTAAAGGTACTCAATGCTATCCTGATCTGTACGCGGCTATCACGCACAAAAGCAGACAGAAAATACCCCTAAGAAGCATTTTCCGTCTGCTTTTTTATTTGACTTCCTGCTTTACACGCACTCCGCCGAACAGCAAAGGCATTGTCTTTCTTGTATACTCTCCAAGCGCATAGCCACCGTCTGAAATGCAGTAATCATAGATGATTGCCCTCTCGCAGAGTGCATACATATGTGCAATCTCGTAATATGGCATACTGCGGGTAATCTGCCCCCGGCGCTGCCCCTCATCGACCAGCTGATTTACCATCTTATAGTAAAAACGGTTCTGGTTTAAAAGATGCTTATCCCCCTTTGTCACCACCTGTGAGGAATAGAGTGACGCCAGAAGCCCTACCGGGATATCCGACTCTATCAGATCATGTACACTGAAGCAGAGCGTCATAAGCTTGTCAAAGCTGTCCATCTCCGGATCCAGCGCCTGCATTACCTCTTCATACTTTGCATCAAAGATCTCTGGGAGAGATGCCAGAAGCTCATCCTTTCCACTATAATAATGATAGAAGCTTCCCTTTGATGTTCCAGACTGCAGGATAATCTCATCGATCGTCGTCTCCTCATATCCCTTCTCATGAAACAATTTCCATGCAACACGGGCAATTTTTGCTTTTGTGTTATTACCCTTCGCCATTTGCCTTTTACCTCTTAACTTCTCAATAATCGTAATTTCAGGGAAACATTCCTGGTCATCTAATTTACCTTTTTGTTTACCTGAATCCAGCCGAAAGCAGAGTGGATAATCTTCCTCATCTGCTTTCGACAATTTAATTTATTTTATCATTCTTTTCCTGTGAAGTAAAGAGATTGTTCCATATGTCTATTTTTAATACCGTTTTCACGTCCGGTGAACTTTGGTATGTGTATGGCAGCTACACTGGGGATGCACCGGAACTTCTATCAGATCCGTGGACCACGTTTTGGCTTCAATGAACAGCATTTTTCCAATCAGCGGCTCTCCCTTGCCCAAAAGAAGCTTCAATACTTCTGCCGCCTGCATACATCCGATCATACCGGGAATCACGCCAAGCACACCATAAGCAGCCGAATTCGGGTTTCCGGATGGGTCCTCTGCCTCCGGACAGAGACAGCGCAGACATGGTCCGTCCGATGCGAACACGGTAACCTGTCCCGCAAATTCACAGATAGCTCCATATACATCCGGCTTTCCCAGCTTCATACATGTGTCACTCAGCAGATAGCGGGTTGGAAAATTATCCGAAGCATCCACAATCACATCAAACTTTGCAAGAATTTCTTCTGCATTTTCAGCTGTAATCCCCTCTGGGTATAATTCTACCTGCACCGAATGGTTCCGGCTCTGAAGCTGCTCCGCCGCCAGTTCTGCTTTTGCTTTTCCAATGTCCTGTTCCCGGTAAAGGATTTGCCGCTGCAGATTGCTGACATCCACCCGGTCAAAATCAGCAATCCCGATCGTACCGACTCCTGCTGCTGCCAGATAGAGGCTGACGGGAGATCCAAGTCCCCCCGCCCCGACTACCAGCACCCGGCTTTCCGCCAGCTTTTTCTGTCCTTCTTCTCCTACCTCCGGCAGGAGAAGATTTCTTTTATAGCGTTCTTTGTCTATCTCCAAACCAGCGTCTCCTTTCTGAATCAACCGCCCCCCAGTAAATGATAAATCTTCAAATCATCTGCTTCTTCAAGTGTTACTTTATCATAGTCTTCTGGCCAGACCAGCTGTCCATTTACCTTCACGACCAGCTTGGGCCAGGTAAATTTCATGTGTTCCATCACACCCCTGATTGTCAGTCCTTCATGCCAGTCCGGATATGGACGGTTATTCAGTACCATTATATCCACTTCCCTTCTGCAACGTGTTAATGAATAGTCTTACTGAAGCGGCTCAACTACTTCCAAAAGCTCCGGAAGATCCATGCCAAGCTCTTTCAGGTGTGCAATTGTCGGAACGCCGTTTAAATTCCAGCCGCGCTTCGGATATACCGCATCAATCAGCTTCTCATATTCCCCTTCTCTGTACTTTCTGGTCGCATCCATCTTTTCCTTTAAGGACATTTTTTCGACTTCTTCTTTTGTAAAACCAACCAGCTCTACCAGCTGACCATCGTAGCGCTCCTGACGGGACAGATACTCTTCTTCCGTAACCGGTCCCTGGGAGCGGTATGGAATCGCGTCGTTCGCACGCAGTCCCTTGCCAAGACGGATGTTGAAAATACGCTGGAAATTGTAGACACGCTCAGACATTTTAATCATATCATCCCTATCAATCTTGGTTCCAGTGACACCATAATAAAGATCCAGATAGTTATCTACATGCTCCGGTACCTTCGCCGGTTCATCGGTCATGCTGTTGTCAGCCGGTACAATATCATTCCACGGCAGCTTACAAAGTCCCAGAAGACCAAACCAGGTTCTAAACATCGGATAGTAATACAGCGCTTCCGCCTTATCCTCAAAGGTAGGGATCTGGTTATTTACCTGATCCATGAAAATCAGCCATGCCTCATCATGCTGCGGTCCCTTATTGGTCAGACCATAGCCGCCCTGCTGCGCCAGGGATTCTTTGGAAGAATACTCTGAATATTCAAGTCCCTTCTGTTCCATCGCGATATCATTCATGAAATCCATATCGCCCCAGCCCTGCGCTGCAAAATACTCTTTCTGCTTGTGACTTCCCAGTGCCGCAATCTTGCCAAAGCCTTCGTTTCGCGCCATCTGGTGCAGCAGCTCCAGCTCCGCCTCTGCATTGCCCCATACAAGCTCCAGACCGCCGGTTCTCTCCTTATTCAGGATACCATTTTCATAGCATTCCATCAGGAAAGCAGTCATGGTGCCAAAGGAAATCGTATCAATGCCATATGTATCACAGTAGAAATTTACTTCCAGAATTACCTGCGGATCGGTTACGCCGCAGTTCGGACCAACACCGGCTGCTGTCTCGTACTCCGGACCATCCACACATACTTTATGTCCCTTATACGGACCTGTCTTTAATTCAAACTGATCGGCTGTTTTAGCACATGCCATCGAACATCCATACCAGCATCCGTCCGCTCCGCCCTGGGTCAGCCATTTATTTCTCCATACCTCCGGTGCCATCTCATCGATCTTATCCGTTCCGCCATATTTATAATTGTGGGTCGGCAGAATATCATAATCGCTCAGGGTACGCAGGGAGTATGCCGTTCCGGATTTACGCATTGAATTCTGTTTGTCATCCTGTGTCGCCACCTCACGATGGAATTTCAGACCATCCCGGTTCAGGATACTGATATCATATACATGGTTCAGATTTGCTTTTACGCCTTTAAAATGGCATACCAGCGCTTTAATGTGCTTGTCCGCAAAGACACGTCCGATACCACCACGTCCAGCCTGTTTTAAGCGGACTACATTTCTTTTCGGATCATAGAATGTAAAATTCAACATAGAGAGGTTGCAATGATCCGCCGCCGAACCAGAGCATACGACCGCCACGTTTTTGCGATCATTGTCATCCTCCGCATACATGGTTGTCAGCTCTTCTCCCAGTACATGTGCATCTTTATGCTCTAACGGTGCTTTTTCAATTGAAACGGTTCCCTTATTGCCATCGATGACAATAATCACGTCTTCCTCCGCTTTTCCAGTCAGTTCGATCACATCAAATCCGGAGAATTTTAAAAATGGGCCAAAATATCCGCCAACGTTTGAATCAATCGGGATATCTGTCATCGGTGAAATGCTGCATACCAGGCATTTTCCGGTACCGCCGTACTGCGTGATTCCGGCAACCGGTCCTGCCGACATGGTGATGGCATTTTCCGGAGAATTCCACTTTGTATCCGGATTCGTTGCATCCCACAGATAACGCAGGCAATAACCTTTTCCGCCGATAAATTTTTCTTTGACCTCCTGAGGAATGTCGATCATATCGATGGTGTTATCTGTCACATTGATTCGAAGACGCTTATCCGTATATCCATGATACAGCGGCTTTGGCTCGTATGTAACCTGATTGAGAACCGTGTGGGCCTCTTTCATTTTTTTGATTTCTTCCATATCTGCGTCCGCATAACGCGGAAGATCACACATTTTAATCATGCCTTTCTCCTCCTTTTACTCTTCTACCAGACGGATCGCTCCGGTCGGACATGCTTTTACGCACAATCCGCACGCCGTACATTTGGACGGCTCCAGATAATCATCACACTGTACCATAACATTCTCCGGACAGAATCCAACGCACATCAGACAGCCGGCACATTCTTTCTTATTCAGCCGGTAAACGCCTCTCGCATCCTCCGTAATCACACCTGTATTGCATACTTCCGAACATTTTCCACACTGTGTGCACACAGCAATATGATGGCTTCCATCCTCCTTGTCGGTAATGCGGATGCAGGATTTCATTGGATCCGAAACCTTGTAAAATGCCTTCGAACAGGCTTCTTCGCACTGGTGGCATCCAATGCAGAGTGATTCATCTTTCTCTAATCGTCTCATCACAGTTCCTCCTTTTTGTTCAATTTCATTATTTCATCCGAAACAGATACATACCCGTCCCGAATCACTTCCAAAAATATGGCTCCTGCCGAAAGGCGGCAGAAAACTCCTTTTTCATGGTAAATACACTCTGGAAAACACTTTTTTCCATACCCGGAGACACGGAATACCGCCCCTCCCGCCGCCAGAAGATCCCCCGTATTTAACTGGGTGGTATCTATTCCCTCCGTTATCAGGTTTGCCTTGTAGCGGCGGAAGCAGAGTCCCGGTTCTGTCTGCTTCTCCATCCAGTCCCGGGCTTCTCCCGCCAACAGCGAAGTCTGCCTTTCACCTCCCGCTGCATGCCGGTCACCCTCCATTCCGATCCCCCTTCGGAACCAGGCGCTCTCCACGGCTTCTCCCGGCTGTCCCCTCTGCCGGAACACATATAATTCACGCACAACTGCTCCCATCTAATCCCCTCTTTTATAAATATAAAATTTCTCCGGTTCTTGCCAGCCCATAACCACCGAGCTTCTCCACTCTCTCTGCAAACTCCCGGCTTTTCAAAACCGCCAGAAAATGCTGTACCGGTGGAAAATCCAGAAATCTGACTGGAATCGCAAAGTCATACTCTTCCCGTCCAATCTCAATAAAATCAAGTCCCATTGCCCTGGCTGCCGACTGGATTCCCATGCCCGCGTCTGCATCGCCGCCGGACACGGCAGCCGCCACTGCCATATGCGTTGCCGCCTCTCTGTCATATCCGTGAATCTCTTCCGGTGAAATACCGGCTTTCTTCAGCTTATAATCAAAAAGGACTCTTGTCCCCGCTCCTCTCTGTCGGTTGACATAATTCAAACCACGTAGATCTTCAATTTCATGGATTCCAAGCGGATTTCCTTTTTTTACGATAATTCCCTGAATTCGCTCAACCCCCTTGACAAGTGCCATTTTTTCACCCGCAAACAGTTTTTTCAGGATCGCAATATTATATTCTCCTGTCTCTTCATCCAGCAGGTGAGTCGGAGCCAGATGCGCCTCTCCCCGCTTTAATGCCATTAAACCGCCCATACTGCCTACATGCGTACTGGAAAGGTAATTACCCGGGTACATACACGGCAGCAAATCTGCCATCACATCCAGAATCAGATCATGGCTTCCGATTGCCACTGCCGTACTTCCAATTTCCTCCAGGGAACGGTATAGCTCTACGTCAACGGTATCTCCCGCCTCGACCCCCTCGCTGTTCTGAGGAATCACACAGAATCCGTCTGCCCGCACCAGGCTCATTGCTGCTCCCGCCCCGCGCGCCAGTGGAGAAGCGACGAGCTTGTCGCCCACTTCTCCTACCTTCACCCGCACATACTCTTTATGTTTCAGGGATGATACAAGGCGTTTGGATATGACAGCCCGCACCGTCGTGCCGCCTGTTTCTGTACGTCCTGCCAGTTTCTGCAGCACAGGAATCACAAAATTTTCAAAGTTGATATAGGCGGATACCGGATATCCCGGAAGTCCGATTACCGGTTTTCCATTGACAATCGCCAATATTACCGGTTTTCCCGGCTTGATTGCCACCCCGTGTACCAGAACCTCCCCCAATTCCCGAAGTACATGAACCGTAAAATCTTCAGTTCCTGCACTGGAGCCGGCATTGACAATCACCATGTCATAGTTTTCAACCGCCTCTGCCACCTTTGCTTTCAATGTTTCATAGTCATCCGCAATCGGCGGAAAACGATGGGGCGCACCGCCATGTTCCGTTACCAGTGCCTCAAACACTCTCGAATTTGATTCGATGATGTCCCCATCCCTGGGTTCCTGTCCCGGCTCTATGATTTCGGTTCCCGTCGGAAAAATCGCTACCGACGGCTTTTTCAACACCTCAATCTCTGTAATTCCGCCAGACAGGAGAACACCTATATCAATCGGGCGTATCTCATGATAACCGGGCATCAGCATCTCACCCGCTACGATATCTTCTCCGATCGGACGCACATGCTGCCATGATGCAGCTGCATCCGTAATCTGCACCGATCCGTCTTCCTGCTCCAGCAGATCCTCCGCCATGATAACTGCATCGCATGGTGCGTGAATCGGATCGCCCGTATCCACCACTGTAAAATCTGTACCCGGATACAGGGTAAGTGGTTTCCGCTCCGATGCTCCCTTTGTTTTCTCTGCCTCAACCGCGATTCCATCCATCGCCGCCGCATTATAAAGCGGGGAACAATATTTCGCATAGACTGCCTCTTTTGTAATCCGGTGCAGACTTTCCGTCACGGGAATCCATTCTGCCTTGGGGCTTAATAATTCCCCCAGTGCTTTCTGGTAAAGGGCTTTTGCCTCCTCCACCGGTGTATTATTCAGATATAAATTTCTCTTTCCCATCTCTGCCTCTATTCTGTTTCCACCAGGCTCTGCCGATCCTTTATCCTCCGCCGCCCTTCTGGAAGCAATTCATTTTAAAAGCGGTATACCTTCACCTGCTCACCCTTCTTCAGTCCCTCCTGATTCATATCAATCAGAACGTAGCCGTCTGCCTCTGCCATCGTCGAAATCAAGCCTGATTTTCCAAATACCGGTTCTGCCTCCAGCCCCTGCGGAGCCATCTGAAGCTTTACCAGCAGGCAGGTTGTTTTTCCGGGTGCACCCGCCAGGTTCGTTGTCATAAAGGCTTCTAACGGAGGTTGATCCGGCTGACCGGTTACCTGCTTCCAGAGCCACACAAATAATAAGTGGAAAACGGCAAGCGCTGCTGCCGGATGCCCGGGAAGTCCTCCTAACAACGTATGTTTCTCTTTATCATATCCCAGAATCGTCGGTTTTCCCGGTTTCAGTGCCAGCCCATGGGTAAATACTCCCTCCTTGGAGATGCGGTTTAATATCTCCATAGTCATATCTTTCTTTCCCTGGGAACTTCCTCCGGAGATCAGAATCAAATCACATGCTTTGACCGCCTCCCTGATTTTCTCCTCTAAAAGTACCTCTTCATCCCTCACCGCCTCTGCCGAAACAAGCTCCAGACCTGTCTTCTTCACATAACAGGACAGCGCCCATGTATTAATATCCCGCACCTGTCCCGGTCCAGGAACCTGATCGATCCTGACCAGTTCGTCGCCCGTCGATAGAACTGCCACCTTCCACGGTTTAAAAACCGGAACCTGAACCACGCCAAGCGCTGCCAATGTTCCCGCCTGCGCCGGGCCAATCCGGGTTCCCGCTTTAAGGACTATATCCCCGGTTTTTACATCTTCTCCCGGAAGCACGATGCATTTCCCATACGGAACATTTTCATACAGGGCAACCTCATCTGTTCCGAACCGTTCACTGTATTCTACCATCACCATGGCATCTGCCCCTTCCGGAACCATGCCGCCGGTCGGCACATAGGCACAGGTGCCCGGTTCAATCTTTGATACCGCCGGATGTCCTATCTCTACTTCTTCCAGCACCTTCAGAAAAACCGGGATACTTTCTGTTGCGCCCGCCGTGTCCTTTGAACAGACTGCATACCCATCTACACTGGAACGGCGGAATGCAGGAATCATTTCCCCAGAGACAATATCTTCTGCTAAAATACAGCCAGACGCATCTGCAAGCGCAACCCGCTCCGTCTCCGGCAGGCACTCTTTTGCCGCTTCAAGCAGACGTTCCCGCGCCTGCGCCAGCGTATCAACTTTCAATAACTTCATAATTCCTCCCTTGCGGCATGATTCTTCTTCGCGAAGGTACGCATCCACGCGAAGTGCTTTTGATTCATAGGCCGCCTCTCCGAATGAAACAAAAAAACGAATACAGAAAACATTCCGCTCTCTGTATCCGTTCCTGATGATGCAGTCTGCCTCTTACGGCTTTCTGCTGATATTCACTTATCTACATCAGGCTTTGCTTGGGCTGGCGGAATTTACTGCTCTTTTCCAGAACTTCCGGGTCTTCATCCCGGTCATCCGAGAGCTATTCCTTTCCAATGCATCGTCTGATGCGGGGAGGCACCCGCGTTTCCCCGGATACCCATTGGCTTTTCTTCCATCCTGTGAATCGGTTCACAGCTTAGGCAGAAAAGCTCGAAATCAACTCTGTATAACTGCCGCTCTCGTGCGACAATTCTCTTTCTCATGATTTTCTACCAGAAATTATACCACATTTTCACAAACTGTGTCAATCATCCCAAGCAAAACTCTTTCCATTTTTTTCACATCCAGCGCAATCATCTCGCATTTTTATTCATATTTCTGAATTTTTTTCATTTTCACGATATGAAACCTCTGTATCTGCCAGATATCGGCGTATGGACGGATGCGACGGGTGAAGAAGGATTTCTTCCGGTGTTCCAGACACCAGAACATTCCCCTGCTCCATAAAATGTACCTGGTCACAAATCTTGCGGACATGCACCAGCTGATGGCTGATTAGCAGCCATGTCATCTTATTTTTCGTCTGCTGCTCCCGCATCAGCTGTTCAAACAATTCTGTACTGTCAGGATCCAGGTTGGAAAGAGTTTCATCAACAATCACAAACGCAGGGTCAAATACCAGGGCCCTGATAAATGATAATTTCTGCTGTTCCCCGCTGCTCAGGGAACGGGCATACTGATTTTTTTTCTGCAAAAGCCCACATCGTTCCAGCCAGGCATCCATCTTCGCCTCATCTGGGCGGATTCCCCGTATTTTCAGCGGATAGATCAGGTTCTGATACACCGTATCATGCAAAAGATACGGTCTCTGTGTTGTCATCGTGATATCCCGGGGTGTCAGTCCCTCGTAATCAATCCTCCCGCCATCTGGAACCAATATCCCCTGTATCAGCTTGGAAAGTGTTGTTTTTCCGCAGCCATTGGTTCCTATCAGACCATGAACCTTCCCGCTCTCCAGATACAGTTTCTCGATTTGAAGCGTAAACTGACCCATCTTCTTTTGCAGCTTAGAGATTTTCATCCGGTGTCTCCTCCTGTCTGAAATGTTCTGCCAATGTCTGTACCGCAAATGCCAGAAGCATCAGGATCACTCCCAAAAATACCCCTTCATAATAATCGCCTGCACCTTTCAGGGTTGAAATCGCAGTCGTCATTGTCCGGGTGCTGTTTTTTATATTTCCACCTACCAGAAAGACCGCCCCGACCTCACTGATGGAACGCCCATATCCAGACACAACCGCAAAATAAATTTCATTTTTCATTTCACGCAGCAGAAGCCGCGCGGTCTGATGCCGGTCAGCTCCCATCGTCCTGGCAAACGCCCGGATCGAAGGCGCCGTGCGGACCGCATATGAATATACCATTCCACAGACGATCGGAGTGATGATCAGAACCTGGGCTGCCACCATTCCTTTGATCGTAAATACCCATCGAAGCGCCCCAAACGGACCTTTTTTTCTCAAAAGCATATATGTGAGCAGTCCGATGACAACCGGAGGTGCTCCCATCAAGGTCCGGTTCACGCGGACTACCAGCTTTTTTCCTGGAAATTTCGTCTGCTCCAGCACAAGTCCCAGAAAAATTCCAAGCATGGACGCAATCAAGGTTGACCAGAAAGACATCACCAGCGTTACCCGGATAGAATCTATCACTCCGACCGTACCAAAAAATTTTGAAAACAGGTTTCCCATATTTTTTCTCCCAGCATATCCACTGAAACACCTTATGTTCTGCAGGCGTTCTCATTTTCTCAATTCTTAATGACAGAAAACCGGAAAAAGTGCATCCTCCCTTCTCCGGTTTCCTGTTTATACATTATAAATTCTGCAAGGTTCAACTGCCTGCTTTATTCGTTTAAATACGCTAATCCCAGCACTGCCGCATATCATCCGGCAGTATTCTATTTCTGCTCTGCATTCGGGAAGAATAACGGCTCGCCGTACTCCTTTACGCCGTATTCACCGATCAGCGTCTGGATTTCCGGAGAACAGATCCACTTGATAAACGTATTCGCCGCCTCGTTGTTGACATCCGGATATTTCTCCGGATTTACTGCGATAACGCCGTACTGGTTTAAAAGTTCCTTGCTGCCTTCACATACAATATCCATATCCGGGAAATCTGCCTTCTTGGCAAGCCAGGTACCGCGGTCAGACAGGCAGTAGCCACCTTTTTCATCTGCCATCGCCAGTGTATCAGCCATTCCAGCGCCTGCCGATACATAGTTTGGATTGCTCTCATAATCTGTAATTCCCAGCTTCTCCCAGATTCCGGTCTCCTTGTTATGGGTACCAGAGTTGTCTCCACGGGACACAAATGTCAGCTGCTCGTCCATGATCTGTTTAAATGCAGCGTTAATATCATCCGTCTTTGCAATCGGACCATCCTTCGGTCCTACGATCACGAAATCATTATACATAACCTGGAAGCGCTCTACACCGTAGCCGCTCTCCACGAATTCTTCTTCTTTTGCTTTAGAATGAACCAGTATCACATCGACTTCACCATCTTTTGCTTTCTGAATCGCATCACCGGTTCCTACTGCCGTCCACTGTAAGTCAATACCTGTATCCTCTAAAAAGATTGGCTTTAAGTAATCCAGAAGACCTGTATTATCGGTACTGGTCGTCGTTGCCATCAGAAGCGTCTCTCCGGATGCTTCCTTGGTCTCCTCTGCACTGCTTTCCTCAGCAGCCTCTGCGGTTGTCTCTGCGGCGCTTTCCGCCTCCGTTGTCTCTTTTGCGCTTCCGGAGCAGGCTGTCATAGACAATGCTGTCATGGCCGCCATTGCCAATGCAATGATTCTGTTTGTCTTCTTCATGAAATTGTTCTTCTCCCTTCTTTTGTTTAAGAATACGCTGAAAAACATTTCATCGGAACGAGACTCTGGCAGAGGATGCGCCGCCTTTTACCAGCTGCCTTTCTTCCTAATAAGCAGCAGGTCCTACTTCTCTTTCCAATGCATTTCTTTCCAAATGCGGGAGGCATCCGAGTTTCCCCTGATACCCATTGGCTGTGAACCCTGACAATATACTGTGTTAGGTTTTTCAGCTCGAAATATAGTTTTCCTGGCTTCTGCTGTCCGGGTTTTTCTAATACTTCCCGAAACATCCTTATACATTTTTACTATACCATGTCAAAATTCTTCTTGTCAACCGGGCAACTTTCACATGAGCGAAATTTTTTCATTTTTTCAAGCTTCTTATTTATTTTGTCTTTTGTTTTCTACTGCTCTTTTCTACTGTTATTCTGGATTTTTAGTCTTTTTTCACTTCTATCTTGATTTTCCCTTTTCATATTTGTGCGATACTCTTTTAACTGTGCTTAATTTTTTGTTTTTGTTTTATATATTATGAATATTCAAACCATTCTATCTTTTCTACAATTTTCACTTTCTTTTCATGCATAATATCCTCACTTTTGCCGATTGTAAGCCCTCATTTTCTATGATATCTTATATGTTATATTAATTTTCTTTTATAGTCATTCCGCATTCCGCTTGTTTCAGCGTGATCGGATGATTATTTTTCAGATTCGTCTGTTAAAAATTAAATTAATACATTTTTTTCAATTTACTCTTGTATTCTTGAGTTGGTTGTAGTATTATAGACTCAGAACTAGAACACAGTCTAGTTTTTGCAAAGGAGGGGGAAAGGATGGCAGAAACTCCTTACATATTTAACATCCAGAAATTTTCAACGCACGACGGCGATGGTGTCCGCACCACGATTTTCTTCAAGGGATGTCCCTTACGCTGTATGTGGTGCCACAACCCGGAGAGTCAGCATTATTATAAGGAACTGATTTTTCATCATCACAAATGTACCGCCTGTGGTCGATGTGTTGCAAAATGTAAACAGGGAGCCAATTCCATCGTAGACGGCAAGATTGTATTTGACCGTTCCAAGTGTACCGCCTGCGGCGTCTGTACCGACTGGTGCATCACAGAGGCCCGGGAGTTAGCCGGTAAGGAATACACGGTAGATGCACTTGTCAAGGAAGCGATGAAGGACAAAATCTTCTATGAGCAGTCCGGCGGCGGTGTGACACTCTCCGGTGGCGAGGTTATGGCTTCCCAGCATATGGACTATGTGGAAGAGGTCTGTCGCAAGCTCCACGAGAACGGTGTCAGCGTTTTCATCGACACCAGCGGCTACACAGACTATGAGAATCTGAAGCGGATTCTTCCTTACATAGATGTTTTTCTTTACGACATCAAAGTGATGGATCCGGAAGACCACAAGAAGTATATCGGCGTTGACAATTCACTGATTCTTGAGAACTTAAAGAAATTAAGTGATGAGGGCGCAGGTCTTTATATCCGGCTTCCGATTATCCAGCAGGTCAACGCAACCGATGAACACATTGAAAGTGTCATCCATTTCCTGAAAGAAAACAATATTCACGCACGTCAGGTAAACCTTTTACCTTATCATGACATCGGAAAGGGTAAATACGCCAGCCTCGACATGGAGTACCATGATGACGAGATGAGCGTACCGGTGTCCGAGCTTATGGAACACTTTAAGTCCATGTTCGAAGAACAGGGATTCAACAAAGTCAATATAGGAGGATGATTTAAATGGCAGAGAAAATTGATACTTCATTCGTAATCAACACACCAGAAGGTCTGTTAAAGGACAACGACCGCGGATGTACCGAAAGAATTAAAAGACTGAGAAGACTCAGCCACTCTACCCAGCCGCATCTGGATCTGGAAAGAGCCAAAATTGAAACCGATGTTTACAAAGAGTACGAAGGTTCCGTATCTGTACCGGTTTTAAGAGCTCTCGTTCTGAAAGAGTACTTCTCCAAGAAAACTCTTTACTTAGGCGAGGATGAGCTGTTAGTTGGTGAGAAGGGCAAAGACCCGCAGTGTTCACCGACTTTCCCGGAGCTGTGCTGTCATACCATCGAAGATATGCACATTATGAATGATCGTAAACTGGTTAACTTCACCGTTACTGAAGACGATCTGAAGCTTCAGGAAGAAGAGATCATTCCGTACTGGAAGAACCGTGCAGTCAGAGAGCATCTCTTAAAAGCTATGACCCAGGAATGGAGAGACTGCTATGAGGTTGGTATGTTCACCGAGTTCATGGAGCAGCGTGGACCGGGTCATACAGCCGGCGGCAAGAACTTCTACATCAAGGGCTACGGCGACTACAAGAAAGAGATCGAGCAGGCTATCAAAGAGCTTGACTACTTCAATGATCCGGAAGCTTATGACAAAGAGCAGGAACTTCGCGCTATGGATATCTGCTGCGATGCTATCATTATCTTAGGTAAGAGATATCACGATCTGGCTCTTGAGAAAGCTGCTGAGGAGAAGGATCCGGTCAGAAAAGCAGAGCTCGAGCAGATCGCAGCTAACTGTGCCGTTGTTCCGGAGCACAAACCGGAGACCTACTGGCAGGCACTTCAGATGTACTGGTTTACACACCTTGGTGTTACAACCGAGTTAAACCCGTGGGATGCATTTACACCGGGTCGTCTGGATCAGCATCTGATTCCGTTCTATGAGAAAGATACCGCTGCAGGTACTCTGGATGATACAAGAGCTCTTGAGCTTCTTGAGTGCCTCTGGGTTAAACTGTTCAACTCTCCGGCTCCGGTTAAGGTTGGCGTAACCTTAAAAGAGTCCGGTACATACGTAGACTTCGCAAACATCAACTCCGGCGGTGTGAAGGAAGATGGTACTGATGCAGTTAACGCTGTTTCTTACTTAATCCTTGACTGTATGGAAGATATGAGACAGAACCAGCCGAACTCCAACGTACAGATTTCCAAAGTTACTCCGGATAAGTTCTTAAAGAGAGCTTGCGAGATCGCTCGTCAGGGCTGGGGTCAGCCGGCATTCTACAATACCGATGAGCTGATTCAGGAGCTGGTAAATCAGGGCAAATCTCTGGTAGATGCAAGAAACGCTGGATGCTCCGGATGTGTTGAGACAGGTGCCTGGGGAACCGAGGCTTACTGGCTGACCGGTTACTTAAACATCCCGAAGTGCTTACAGCTTGCTCTGTATGATGGCTACGATGTAATGTTCAAAAAACAGATCGGACCGCACACCGGCAAGGCAGAAGACTTCAAATCCTACGACGAACTGTGGAACGCATTCAAAACACAGCTTGAGTACATCATTGATGTTAAGATGCGCGGCAACCTGGTTATCGAGAGAATTTACGCAGAAATGATGCCGGCTCCGTTCCTTTCCATCTGTACCGATGACTGTATCAAGAAAGGTAAAGACTACAACGCAGGCGGTGCAAGATACAACACAAGCTATATCCAGGGTGTTGGTATCGGAACCATTTCCGATGCACTTTCCTCTATCAAGTTCAACGTATTTGACAATCAGAAGTTTACCATGAAAGAACTCATCGACGCTATGAATGACGACTTCAAGGGTCATGAGGATATCCTGAACCTGGTTAAGAATAAGACTCCGAAATACGGCAACGATGATGATTATGCTGATGACATCATGGTAAGCGTATTCAACGAGTACAAAGATTATATCACCGGCAGACCTACCACCAGAGGCGGTGTATATCATGTAGATATGCTTCCGACCACCTGCCACGTATACTTCGGTGATGTTATGATCGCAAGCCCGAACGGACGTCTGGCACATATCCCGCTGTCTGAGGGTATTTCCCCAGAAAAAGGCGCTGATATCAACGGACCGACCGCAGTTGTTAAATCCTGCTCCAAGATGAATCACTGTGAGACCGGCGGTACTCTGCTGAACCAGAAGTTTACTCCGGCTGCTATCGCAGGCGAGAAGGGTATTGACAATCTGGCTGCTCTGATTCGTTCCTACTTTGCTATGAACGGACATCATATGCAGTTTAACGTTATCGACCGCCAGACTCTGATCGAAGCTCAGAAGAACCCGGAGGAATACAAGGAACTGATCGTCCGCGTAGCCGGATACAGTGACTACTTCCGTAACCTGGATAAACCGCTTCAGAACGAGATCATTGAGAGAACCGAGCAGAGCTTTGGAGGCTGTGGCTGCTGTTAATTGCTCGCAACCGTTTGACAACTCTAAAAGTCTTCATTGTAACCTATTAATGCCTTCTATGAAAATGATATAGCCCCAAAAGGGCGGAAAGCCCCGGCAGCGAAACTGCCGGGGCTTTCTTATTTCTTTATCCTTATCTCAATATCAGATATTCCGCTCTACTCTGTTATCATTTTTGACCTTCTCATACAAATAACCGCCAGGGCAACTGCCAATCCGCCTGACAGCACCTTGCTGATCATATAAGCTGTTACCCAGTTTCCCGGTATCAGGGACGCTACAAGGGTCATCTGACCGCCTACCACATAGGCTCCTGCAACAGAGAAAGCCGCATTTAATACTTTTCCGCGCTTATCCATCTTGGAAAACAATGGCAGCATCGCAAGGCTCTGTATAAAGGAAAGGAACAGTCCGACAACTGCCTCCTCATTGATACCCAGGATCGCCCCGATGCGCTGGATCGGCTTTTGGAGACGTTTTAACGCCACCTGCGACAGCACCAGACCGCCGCACGCTGCGATGACCATACGGAGTACCATAAAAAGCATTTCCTCAATCAGAGCATTCTCGACAACCGCATACTTCGGCATAAAAATTCCGAAGACTGCCACACCAAACAGGAAAAAACTAAAAATACGGATCGCATTTCCGATGAAAATCATGATCTTCATCGTCAGCTCCGGAACCAGCACAAATGCCGCAATCAGCACCACGCACAGCACCAGCACCGGGATCATATTAAAAAAGAGCTGACGGACAGGCAGACCCAGCATCAGACCTCCGACCGCCAGACCAGACGGTATGGCAATCAGCCCGAAGATGAATCCTCGCATCAGCTCTCCTATTTCATCTTTTCGAACAGCTGCCAGAAAGACCGGCAGCTGGTATCCGACCGTCATTCCCAGACTGCCTGCTACCATCGCACCGGTAAATGCCGCCAGCGCCGGTGTCGCCGCCAGCTTCTGTGCCATGCCAAGCGCCCCCATATCCGGCGCCAGAAGGCAGCTTGGAATGAGCGCCGGATCAAATGGCATATGCTTTGCCGCCTCCGCAATCGCTTCCGCGTGCGTCTGCACATATGTAACTCCGATCGCATAAAATCCGACCGTGGACATCGCCAGACCGCCCATCGTGGCAAGCCCCTTTTCAAAGTTCGGCATCAGCCCCAGCTTTCCTCCCAGTATCTCATCCAAAAGCCCGGCTGCCGCAAATACAAGCATGATCGCAATGAATATGTTCACAAGACCTACCTCCCAGCTTTTCCATATTTCTCTATTCCCCTGTTTTCACTTATTTTCCCTCTATCAGACACATTTCTCTGTCAGTCACAATTCTTTTTTACCTCACCAGCAGCTGTATCAGCACGCCCCCGATCGTCAGCATCAGTGCCCCGCAGGAACGCGTCACAATCTGTGCAAATGGAAGCAGTTCCATCCGTTTTGAACTGCTGAGCACCGCCACATTTCCGGAACCGCCCATGTTCGTCGTACACATCCCCGCTGCGATCGATGATTCCAGCGGATAAAATCCCATCTTGATGCCGATCAATCCGGCGGTCAGTGTGATCGCCCCGACAATCAGCACGACACTGAGCAGATAAAACGGAGTGATCGTGTGTAAAATCGTCTTTAAATCAATCAGCGTCGCCCCGATTCCGGTCAGCGCCGCCGCTGTCCAGCTGTGGATCGCGAACTGTCCCCACTCTCTCGCCGCGTCCTCCAGCCGCTCTGAAAGGATTCCCGTTCCCTTCACAATCACAACTGCTACAATCATCCACGCATACGTCGGTACAATCGAAATAAAATGATGGCAGAGCGCCCCCAGTTCATAAAATGCCATTGAAATGATAAGCCCCGTACATAAGAGTGCGAAGGTCGGTTTCATCGGAGGCTGTTTCTTCACTTCGTGACCGTCATTGACAAGGCAGCCATTTCCGGTCAGGGATGGCTTTCGCTCGCCGATATTATTGGCTAAACCTCCAAAAATGATCGCCACACAGTTTCCCAGCACCGTCGCCGGTGCGATCCGCGTCAGGATCTCTCCGGCGTCCGTCCCCAGAACCGACGAATACATTGCCGACAGAGGCACTGCCCCCGCCGTCATGCCGCCGCTCGTCATCGGAATACCGATATACAGGATGCCTTCCAGAAAACTATCCCCCATCACCATGCCAAACAGACCTGAAAGTATCACGCCGACCGCCAGCGATATGACAGCTGTCGGAAGCAGCTTCACCGTTGCGCGGATCAGAAGCCCGCGGTCGATATTGAAAAGACTCCCTGTGATCAGCGCCGAGATATAGAAGACCAGAAATCCTTCTTTGTTGACAAAATTGTCCAGGATCTCATGCGTCTGCTCCGGAATCAGCCCCAGCGCCTGGATGACCGCCGCCCCCAGAATACAGATGACCGAGCCGCCCAGGTACGTTTTCACAACCGGTGTATGATTTCCTAAAAAATTGAGTCCCTCGCCCAGCACCATCAGCGCAATCATGCCGCCGACCAAGCCTGCCGGAAGGCAGTCCATATACATACAGACCACCACCAACGCCAAGATGCCTAGATACAGAGGGATGGAAAAACCAGCGATCGTATTAGCTTTGCCAGATATTTCTTTCCTCTCTTGCTGCATTTTTCATTTCACCTCTGAGTATTAATTTCTTCCACAACACTTCTTATATTTCTTCCCAGATCCGCAAGGACACGGATCATTCGGATAAATCTTCTCCACCTTTTTCGCGGTTACCGGTGCTGGCTGGGACATTTCCGGCACCATCGCCGGCATGCCGCCGATCATACCTCTCTCACTTAATTCCCACGGTTTATTTCCGCGGTTTTCTTTTGTTCTCGTATTGTTGAACGCATCCATGAGAAGTCTTAAAAATTCGCCCATCTGCTGCTCGCTCTGGAAGACAATCCCTTCTTCATGCATCTTATTCATCAGTTCTGCCGGTGATTTTCCTTCATAACTGCTGGCCCACGTCTCAAAGCACCATCTAGCCGCTTTCTCATACGACACATCCAATTTTTTTATGAAATAGGACTCCAGCTCCTTATAAGCCAGTACCCCTGCCTCATACCCTTTCTGACAGATTTCATCCAACTGCTGTGCAGACGGAATATAGAATTTTTTATTCTGCTGCTGTTTCAACAAAGCAGTGAGTCCATCACCCTCAAAAACTGGAAGATGTACATACAAGCCCCTCTCGGAATAAAGCGGATTCTCTTTCGGCAGGTCCTGCATTCCCAGTTTCTCCATCGGGAAAATGCAGGATTCTGTGATGTCCTCCGGCATTTCCTCCAGCATCCCAATCATTTCTTCGATCGTGCCTTTCACCTTCAATTTGTACAGTTTATACAAAATTTCCAGCGGCGCAATCTCATAATAATCGATAAAGAAGCTGATACACTTCATCAGCCAGCCTTTTTTGCTCTGAACCGCCCGGAATGCCTCATCGTCAATCCCGCTAAATCCCCGTGCAATCTCTTCAAAGACAGTAAAGCAGTCACTCACTTCCTCAAAACTTCCAAGTACGTATTTATATAACTGCATTCCATCCATAATCTCTTCTGCAGAAATTTTCTGTGGCTCGGTACAGGCTTTGCGAAAAAGCGCCATCTGCTCTTTCGTCAGGCATGAAAGTCTGCCCCGGAGTGCCTCTTCCGTCGTTAAATATTCTACAATTCGGTCAATCAGGTCATCCTTTTTAAGCCGGGAACAGTTCTTTAACTCGTAGCTTCTTGCTTCGTTTAATAAGTCTTCTTTGGTCCATTCTTTTAAATATTCTCTTAATAACATACAATTTCCTTTTCTCATCCTACATCGTTTCATGCTTCTCTTCATATTTTTTTATTATACTTTTAAATGCACATGGATTGCAAGATATATCGTTACATATTTCTGCTTCGCGCGAGTGCGCATCATTGGCATTACACAAAAATACAGCCTGTCTCCAAGCTTTTCAGGAAACAGACTGTATCGATTAAGGATTATGGTAAATAAAGGATTGTCGTAACTGTTCAGTAGGTCTGCGCATTTACTGCGCTGACCGTACGAAAACATGGGCCAGCAGGCAAAAATCCCATTGCCGCAGGCAATTTTTAATGGATTTTTGCGCGTGACTGTGAAGGTACTGGACAGTTACGGATTGTCTATATTTTACAGAAATACTGCCAGCTCTTCTAGCGGCTTGCGATCTGCATGCAGCCTGGACGGATGAGCCGTCTCTGCCGGATATCCAAGCGGCAGATAGGCCGTCGGCTGTAAGCCCTTCATCTCCGGGAACTGCTCCAGCAGTTTTTCTGGATTAAACATACCAACATACGTCGTTCCCAGTCCCAGCTCTGCTGCCTGCAGCATCATCTGGGAAACCGCCAGTGTCACATCGATCTCTCCATGGTTTTTCCCGTCCTCTTCCCGTTTCCAGGCGATCTCCGGATCATAGGCCGCTACAATCACAACCGGCGGATGAAAATGACACGCCGTACATGCATCCGCTTTCGCCAGCGCCTCTTCACTCTGCATCACGAAAAAGCGCTGTGGCTGTAAATTATGTGCCGTCGGGGCTTTGCGTCCTGCCTCCAGCACTTTCTGTAATTTTTCCGCCTCAACCGGGCGGCTATCAAATTTACGAAGTGAATAACGTGCATCACATAATTCTTCAAATTTCATAGTAATCAAAACTCTCCTTTGCGTTACAACTAATAACTCCGAATCCGATCCGAATCCTCTTCCCCCGTCTTCTCGATCTTCCGGATCTCCACCACATAGCTGCTCTTATCGTTGACCTTCACCTCCACCTGGTCACCCACATGGTGTCCTTCGATCGCTTTTCCAAGCGGCGACTCGATACTGATCCGGTTTTCCAGGGAATTGCCCCGGATGCTCGTTACCAGACGGTATACTTCTTCCTCGTCGTCATCCTCAAAATACAGGGTAACCGTATCATTCATTCCGACCTCATCCGGGCGGGATTCTTCCGATACGATCTTAGCGTGCTTCAGCATATTTTCCAGATAGCGAATACGGCTTTCATTTCGGTTCTTATCCTTCTTAGCGGCATAATATTCGAAGTTTTCGCTCAAGTCACCCTGTGCGCGCGCCTCCTTGACCGCCTCGATCGCCTCTTTGCGGACCACCAGCTTCCGATGGTCGATCTCTTCCTGAATCTTCTTTACATCACTTTCTGTCAACTGCTCTCTCATGTCTTACTCTGCCAGTCCCTTTTTTTCTATCATTTCTACAACCTGTGCTACATATTTTCCGCAGATTTCATCCGTCGGTGCCTCGACCATCACGCGGATCAGCGGCTCCGTACCACTCGGACGAACTAAGATTCGACCTGTATCGCCCAACGCATCCGATACCTTCTGAACCTCCGCCTGCACGTCGCGGTCTGCCTGCGCCGCCTCTTTATCCTTGACTCTGACATTTTTCAGAACCTGAGGATAAATCTGCACCTCATCAGCCAGCTTTGCAAGTGTCTCTTTCTTCTCCAGAATCACTTCCATCAGCTTTAATGATGTTAAAATGCCATCTCCGGTCGTCGCGTGCTTGCTGAAAATGATATGGCCCGACTGCTCGCCTCCCAGACAGTGACCGTTCTGGGACATATTTTCATAGACATACTTATCGCCAACCGCCGTCTTCTCATAGGAAATACCCTCGCGCTCAAATGCCTTATAAAGACCGAAGTTCGACATAACCGTGGTGACAACCGTATTGTTGACCAGCGTGCCCTGTTCTTTCATGTATTTTCCACATACATAGAGGATCTTGTCGCCATCTACCAGCTTGCCCTCACTGTCCACTGCCAGGCAGCGATCCGCATCTCCATCATAAGCAAATCCAACATCCAGATGATTTTCAACCACATATTTCTGCAGTCCCTCGATGTGGGTGGAACCGCAATTTGTATTGATATTCAGACCATCCGGCGTGTTGTTGATGACATGTGTCTCCGCGCCCAGTGCGTCGAATACGTTTTTCGCAATCGCGGAAGCGCTTCCGTTTGCACAGTCAAGACCTACCCGCATATTTTTGAAAGACCGTGTTGCAAGGGAAATCAGATAACCGATATAGCGGTTGCGTCCCGCTGCATAGTCAACGGTGCGTCCGATCGCATCGCGCTTGGCAAATGGAATCTCGCCCATCTCGCCATCCAGATACGACTCAATCTTCTCGATCGTCTCCTCCTCCAGTTTCTCGCCGCGTCCGTTGATGACCTTGATTCCGTTGTCATAGTATGGATTGTGGCTTGCGGAGATCATGATACCGCAGTCAAACTCCTCGGTGCGTACAACATACGATACACTCGGAGTGGTTGTCACGTGAAGCAGATAGACATCTGCGCCGGAAGCGGTCAGTCCCGATACCAGCGAATACTCAAACATATAGCTGCTGCGTCTCGTATCCTTGCCGATCACGACCCGGCAGCGATCTGCTTTCGTCTTCTGTCCATAGTACCAGCCCAGGAAACGACCTACTTTATAGGCGTCCTCCACGGTCAGCGTCACATTTGCCTCGCCGCGGAATCCGTCTGTTCCAAAATATTTACCCATTTTGAGAGTTCCTCCTACATCATCAAATACAGAGTCCAAAGGTCATGTACATTTATGGAAATACCCCACTAACATACATGACCTTCTACGATTTTGATTCCAACCTGAAGAAAATCCTGCAGCCAACGGCGCTTCACACTTTCTGCCGCTGCTGCTTTCTATGTCTGATTGCACATTTTTTACTGAATTTCTTTCAGATAGCGACCTACCGCATCCTGCCAGGACGGAAGGCGCTCAAATCCGTTGTCCGAAAGTTTTTCTTTGCTGATCCGGCTGTTCATCGGGCGTTTTGCCTGACCCGGATAAGCAGCTGTATACTCGGCAGTGCTGACCGGCGTCACCTTGACGTCCATGCCCGCCTGTTTAAAGATCTCAACTGCAAATTCATACCAGCTGCAAAGTCCCTCATTCGTCGCATGGTAACGACCATATTTATCACTCTGAATCATATCAACCAGCAGACGTGCCAGATCGTATGTGTAAGTCGGGGAACCGATCTGATCATCCACAACACTGACTGCCCCGCGCTCTTTGCCAACGCGCAGCATCGTCTTGATGAAGTTCTTGCCGTTCACGCCAAATACCCACGCGATACGGACGATGAAAAACTTCTTTACCAGCTCCTCGACTGCCAGCTCGCCCTCATACTTCGACTGACCGTAGGCGTTGAGTGGTTCCCGGTGGTCATCCGGCTCCCACGGGCGGGTGCCCTGACCGTTGAATACATAATCGGTGCTGATGTACATCATTTTGATGTCCAGACCTTTGCAGACCTCCGCGATATTTCTCGTTCCATCTGCATTGACTTTACGGCAGAGTTCCATGTTCTGTTCCGCTGCGTCTACTGCAGTATATGCAGCGCAGTGGATCACTGCATCCGGCTTTGCCTCGGTGATCACGCGGCGGCATGCCTCTGCATCGGTAATATCCATCTCATCGACATCCACACCGATGCCAGTAAGACCCTGTTTTTTCAGCTCATTCATCACGTCATAGCCAAGCTGGCCTTTAACGCCTGTCACTAATACTCTCATTATAATCTATCTCCATACATTTTTTCGAAGTACTGGCTGTACTCACCGCTTAAAATGTGTTTCCACCAGTCCTGATTGTTCAGATACCAGTCGATCGTCTGACGAATGCCGGTGTCAAAATTGTATTTCGGCTTCCAGCCAAGCTCCGTCTCGATCTTGGTCGGATCGATCGCATAACGGCGGTCATGACCCGGACGATCCTTGACGTAGCGGATCAGGCTTTCCGGCTTGTCCAGCGCTTTCAGGATGGTTTTAACAACCTCCAGGTTGGTCCTCTCATTGTGTCCGCCGATGTTGTAAATCTCACCAACGCGTCCCTTGTGGAGAATCAGATCGATCGCCTCACAATGATCGGATACGTGCAGCCAGTCGCGAACGTTCGCGCCGTCGCCGTATACCGGAAGTTCCTCGTCTGCCAGCGCACGGCTGATCATCAGCGGAATCAGCTTCTCCGGAAAATGATATGGACCGTAGTTGTTGGAGCAGCGGGATACTGTCACCGGAAGTCCGTAGGTTCTATGGTATGCCAGTACAAACAGATCCGCACTCGCCTTGGAAGAAGAGTACGGGCTGGAGGTATGAAGCGGGGTTGTCTCCGTGAAGAAGAGATCCGGGCGGTCTAACGGCAGATCGCCGTATACCTCATCGGTCGATACCTGATGATAACGTTTAATTCCATAGGTGCGGCAGGCATCCAGCAGCGTGGTCGTTCCCATGACATTGGTGCGGACAAACGCCTCCGGATCCGTGATGGAACGGTCTACATGGCTCTCCGCTGCAAAGTTTACAACGACATCTGGTTTTTCCTCTTCAAACAGCTTGAATACAAAGTCGCGGTCTGCGATATCGCCGTGTACAAACTTGTAATTCGGCTTATCCTCTACCGGTTTCAGTGTCTCTAAGTTACCCGCATAGGTCAGAAGATCCAGATTGATGATCTGATACTCCGGGTATTTATTTACCATATGGTGTACGAAGTTTCCGCCGATGAATCCGGCTCCGCCTGTCACGATAATCTTCATTGTTTTAACTCCTTTTAATTCTGATGTATTTTATCAACATATTTCCCATCCAGTACGTCTTTCAGATATTTGCCATACTGGTTTTTCTTGTATACCTCGTATGCCTCCAGCACTTCTTCCTTGCTGATCCATCCGTTTAAGTACGCAATCTCCTCCAGGCACGCGATCTTGCGGTGCTGGTGGGTCTCTACTGTCTTAACGAAATTGGTTGCCTCAACTAAGGACTCATGTGTACCGGTATCGAGCCAGGTAAAGCCCTGTCCCAGAAGAATAACATCCAGATCGCCATTTTCCAGATAGATGCGGTTCAAATCGGTGATCTCAAGCTCACCTCTGGCAGACGGTTTTAACTGTTTCGCATACTCTACTACCCGGTTGTCATAGAAATACAGACCCGTTACACAGTAATTGGACTTCGGTTTCTCCGGCTTCTCCTCGATGGAGATCGCCTTGCCCTGGTCGTCAAATTCTACGATACCGAAGCGCTCCGGATCATCGACATAGTAGCCGAATACAGTCGCGCCCTCTTTCTTGGCAGAGGCAGCACGCAGGCGTTTCACAAGTCCCTGACCCTGGAAAATATTGTCCCCCAGAATCATCGCTACGGAATCATCCCCGATGAACTCCTCGCCAATGATAAATGCCTGTGCCAGTCCATCCGGACTTGGCTGCACGGCATAGCTTAAATGTAAACCAAACTGATGTCCATCGCCCAACAATTCCTTAAAACGCGGTGTGTCATCCGGTGTCGAAATAATCAGAATATCCCGGATTCCCGCGTTCATCAGAACGGAGATCGGATAGTAAATCATCGGTTTGTCATAAATCGGAAGCAGCTGTTTGGAAGTTACGCGTGTCAGCGGGTAAAGGCGTGTGCCTGAACCGCCTGCTAAAACGATACCCTTCATATCTTGTTCTCCTCATATGTTTTATTTTCACGCCTCTTTTCTAAAAAAAGGCAGATCTCATCACTATAAGTAATATACCACATTTGCCTGCTGCTTGCAAATTTATTTGCTTTGCACTTCTTTCTTGCATTGTACAATCGTAACTGTTCACGGGTAGGCACTTTTGGAACCGAAAGTGCCGTAAGAAAACGTGGTGGCAGCAGGAATTTGCCGTATTTAAATGCGGAGCCACGGCAAATTCCGTTACTGGGCACGTATACGTGAACAGTAACGTACAATCCATAAGCATCACTCATCCACTGCATACACAATCGTCCGCGCATCCGCAAATTCATAACTGCACGTCACAAAGGAATACAAGTGGGAAACCTCCTCGTCTGGCAGTTCGCGAAACCGGCATCCCTCCGTCATTTCTTCTATATAGGGACGCATCTCCGACCGATCCGCAAATTCCGTCCTACGCCGTTCCCCCTGACTGCCCGCAGTGAGCGCTGCAATCAGACGGAGTGTCCGCCTTTTCCCATCTGGGAAATAGAGATAAGCCGTCCGATGCTTCTGGAAGAAATCTTCGTCTTTCAGGCGGATCAGCTCGGAAAACCGGCTTCCGTCCTTCATATGATGCCCGTAAAAAATCGAATGAAAATCCGATGTATCCGGTGCACTCTCGCAGTCCAGAAAGACAGTCCCGGCTGGATCTGGTTTTCCATCCAGCCCGATGCTGCGGTACGATTCATTGTCGGTTGTCTGGACAATCGGTTCGTCGATGTGAGTACCGGGAATGCGAATCCAGGCAATGACGTCGGCATTCTGGCATTTTAAGGCTGCGAAATCTGGCTGCCATATCGGCTCTGACGCATCTGAATCAGATTTTCCAGATAAATTCTTCTCTACCTTTCCTTCAGATTGTGAATCTCTGTTTTCCGCCCTTCTAACCGCATCCCCCACACCATCCGCCAGAACCAGACATCCAATCACGATCAAAAAAGCACAGAAGATGCGGCGTGCCCAGCGGGCAGCGCCGTCTCCTGTGCGCTTCTTAGTACCCAAATTTTCCTTCCAGCGATTCATCTTCGCGGATCCAATCTTCTACATCGACTTTTCGGTACTCATTTTTCGTATCACGGATATAGACATGTTCAATTCCGGCATTGATTACCATGCGCTTGCACATCGAACAGCAGCTCGATTTTTTCACATACCCGCCGGTTCTCGCATCGACACCGGTCAGATACAGCGACGCGCCGATCATGCGCTCTCTGGAGGCACTGATCAGGGCATTGGCCTCGGCATGGACACTGCGGCACAACTCGTACCGCTCGCCGCGCGGCACATGAAGCTCCTCGCGGATGCAGCGACCGATATCGGAACAGTTTTTCCGTCCGCGCGGGGCGCCCACATAGCCGGTCGAGATAACCTCATCGTTATTCACAATCACTGCCCCGTAGTGCTTTCGCAGACAGGTACTCCGCTGCGAAACCATTTCCGCCAGATCCAAATAATAATTGACTTTATCTCTTCTTTCCATATAGGATCCCCCTTCCGTTTTCTCTAATTCTTTAGATGCCCTCATTCATCTTCGCCAGCTTCGCCGCCTGATCGGCTGCAATTAAGCTGTCAATGATCTCATACAGATCGCCGTCCATGATCGAATCGATCTTATACAAGGTCAGTTTGATGCGGTGCTCGGTCACACGTCCCTGCGGGAAGTTATAGGTACGGATCTTCTCGGAACGGTCACCGGTACCGATCTGGCTGCGGCGTTCTGCCGCTTCCTCGTTCTGGCGTCTCTCCAGCTCCAGATCATATAGCTTGGAACGCAGAAGACGGAACGCCTTTTCCTTGTTCTGTAACTGCGATTTCTCAGTCTGGCTGTAGATCACGATACCGGTCGGAATATGAGTCAGACGTACCGCGGAGTCGGTCGTGTTGACACACTGTCCACCGTTTCCGGACGCACGCATAACGTCAATACGGATATCTTTATCATCGATGACAACGTCCACATCCTCTGCCTCCGGCATCACGGCAACCGTCGCGGTCGAGGTATGGATACGTCCGCCGGACTCGGTCTCCGGCACACGCTGTACACGGTGGACACCGCTCTCGTACTTCATCTTGGAGTAAGCGCCCTGGCCGGTAATCATGAAAACGACCTCCTTGAAGCCGCCGATTCCATTTTCACTGACGCTGACAAGCTCAGTTTTCCAGCGGTTGCGCTCTGCAAAGCGCACATACATACGGTACAGTTCGGACGCAAATAATGCCGCCTCATCGCCGCCTGCACCTGCACGGATCTCAACGATAACGTTCTTTTCATCGTTCGGATCCTTCGGAAGAAGCAGAATTTTTAATTCCTGCTCCAGCTCTTCGATGCGCTTTTTCGCAGCATTTAACTCTTCCTTCGCCATCTCGCGCATCTCCTCGTCGGATTCTTCATCCAGAAGCGCCAGACTGTCCTCTACGTCCTGTTTTGCCTTCTTATACTCTTTATATGCCTCCACAATCGGAGCCAGATCCGACTGCTCCTTCATCAGCTTGCGGAAACGATTTGTATCGCTTGCCACTTCCGGGCTGCCGAGCTCTTCCATCAGCTCTTCATAACGGATCAGCAAATCATCCAATCTGTCAAACATGATATCCTCCTCTATCGTCTAACGGTTCCACCGTGCCTTTACCACGCGATCCAGCCCCGGCTCATCCTTTATCACTTCTATCTCCCGATACCCGGCGATGGTCAGTATCCGGCTGACCGCCTCCGCCTGGTCATATCCTATCTCAAAATATACGCAGCCGCCCTTGTTCAGATGTTTGCTGCACTCCAGCGCCAGAACCCGGTAAAAATACAGACCGTCCTCGCTGCCGTCCAGCGCCAGCCGCGGCTCATGGTCGCGTACCTCCGGTTCCAGACCGTCGATCACCGCCGATGGGATATACGGCGGATTCGACACAATCACATCGTACATGACATCCGCCTCCACTGCCTGAAACAGATTGCTCTGCAAAAGTGTCAGGCTGTGTTCCTCGATCTCTGCCTGCAGGCGCGGTCCCTTTGCCAGCCACGTTTTCAGGCGGATGCACCACGGATCCTCCGATACCTGAAACGATTCTGACCGCGCAGTTCCCTTCTGAATCAAAAAGAGACGTCTCGCATTTTTCTTTGCCACGCGCAGCGCCGCCTCGGAAATATCCACCGCCGTCACGTTCTGGTAGCCGCCAAGCACGGCAAGGCTGATCGCGATACAGCCGGATCCGGTACACATATCCAAAAGTTTCAGATCCTTTTCCGGGTAATCCCGAAGAACCCGCTCAACTAACGTCTCCGTATCCTGGCGCGGAATCAGGACATTTTCATCGACAGAAAATGTCATTCCCATAAAATCCTGCATTCCCAGAATCTGCTGCAGTGGAATGCGCTCTGCCCGTTTCTGAAGCATTTCCTGATAGCGCCCATAGCCCTTTTCCAGGCGTTCCGCATGGATCGGACGGTTCTGATCCAGATAATAATGCACCCGGTCAATCCCGAACGCCGCTTCCATCAGATACCAGGCATCCGTCCCTGCGTCCGGTACACCCGCCTCACTTAAGCGCGCGCCGCCCTCATCCAACAGTTCTCTCCAGGTCAGGTCTGTTCTTCCGTTTTCCTCGCTCATCGACTCATCCCCTCTGTCGTACCGTGTTCTATTTATGACTCTTCCAGCTGCTTTTCCCAGCCTGGGAAATTCTCCGTCAGGTATTCTCTCCAGTCAAAAACTGCCTCGGTCGCCGCGATCGCCACCTCAATCATCGAGTCATCCGGCTCCTTCGTCGTCAGACCCTGCATCCACATACCCGGACGGCTCACCAGATCCATAAACTTCGAATTGCTCCGTCCGGCGCACTGCAATACCTCATATGATATACCTGCAATGACCGGAACCAGAATAATACGGCTCAGAATCCGCATCCAGATCGTATCGACCCGGATCACCATAAACATCAGAATACTGATCACCATGACAATCAATATGAAACTGGTACCACAGCGCTTGTGCTCTTTCGAGCTCTCGCGCACATATTTTACCGTCAGCGGATGTCCGTGTTCCACACAGTTGATGCACTTGTGCTCCGCCCCGTGGTACATAAATGTCCGCCGGATGTCCTCCATCCGCGAAACGAGTTTAATATAGATAATAAAAATCGCGATCCGGATCACACCTTCCAACACTGCCATCAGATGATCCGATGTGATAACTCCCTTAAACAGGTTCGCAATCCCCAGCGGCAGGAGCATAAAAATACCAATTGCCAGGATAAACGAAATTACCAGAACAGCTGCCATGATCGCACTCTCCAGCTTCTCGCCGAACACGCGGTCTAAAAACTGTTCGAATTTTCCCGGCTCTGCATCCTCGTCATCTTCAAAAAAGCTGGCGGAATACGTCAGACTCCGCATACCGATGATCATCGAATCTGCAAACCGGAACACGCCGCGTACAAACGGAAGCTGTAAAATCTTCGCTTTTTTCGTGATACTCTGGTATGTGTCTTTTTTTACTTCTATCTCTTTGTCAGGCCGGCGGACTGCCACTGCATAGTCCTCGCCTTTCATCATCATGATGCCTTCAATTACCGCCTGACCGCCAATTCCTGAATACTTCATGCTGTCCTTTCAAAATAAAAAAAGAAGAAAACAAAAAGGTTGAGTTTAATGTCGCCACTAAAACCCAACCTTTACATGGTTCAAACTTATTTGCCTGCGTTGATGCCGTACTTGCGGTTGAACTTATCGATACGTCCGCGGGCAGCGGCTGCTTTCTGCTGGCCTGTGTAGAATGAATGACACTTGGAGCAAACCTCTACGTGGATGTCTTTCTTGGTAGAACCAGTTACGAACTCGTTACCACAGTTGCAAACTACTTTTGCCTGATAATAGGCTGGATGGATTCCTTCTCTCATTTCTTTCACCTCTCTGAATTTTTCATTGCGATTTCCGACCGCTTTTTTAATTGCAAGCCGTCTTAAAACGGCTCTATATAAAGCTCCGCACATCCAGGCACGCTATTCCATCATTTAAGCGTTCCTTCCACTCGTAAGGACGACTCACGCAGATGTCAGAACTACCGTCTGTTAATACAGCCTTATAATTATATCATGGTGTGTACTTTTTAGCAAGCAATTTTATCTATTTTTCAATACTATTTTTCTTCTTACAGTCCTGTTTTCCTGCCTGGAAGAAAGTCCTCACAGATGCGCTATTGGTGAAACATGATTTTTAGTAAAATGACCCCTTTTTCCGCGTGATCTCCACAAATTCCGTATTGTTCTTCGTCTTGGCAAACAGATCCAGAATCCGCTCGACGGTATCCTCCGGTTTCTGCGTGTTGGTCGCCTTGTGGACGATATCGACCGCTTCCGCCTCGGCGGACGAAAGAAGCAGATCATCTCTTCGCGTACCGGAACGCAGGATATCGAGCGCCGGGAAGATGCGCTTCTCGGAAAGTTTGCGGTCAAGCACCAGCTCCATGTTGCCGGTTCCCTTAAATTCCTCGTAAATAACATCGTCCATACGGCTGCCCGTCTCAATCAGCGCGGTCGCCAGAATCGTCAGGCTGCCGCCCTCGCGTATATTTCTCGCCGCACCGAAGAAGCGCTTCGGCATATGCAGCGCTGCCGGATCCAAACCACCTGAAAGAGTTCGTCCACTCGGCGGAACCACCAGGTTGTAAGCCCTCGCCAGACGGGTGATACTGTCTAAAAGAATCATAACGTCCCTTCCGTGCTCGACAAGGCGCTTCGCCCGTTCTACTACCATCTCCGACACACGTTTATGACGCTCCGGCAGCTCGTCAAACGTCGAATAGATGACCTCGACATTTTCTCCCGTTACCGTCTCACGGATATCTGTCACCTCCTCCGGACGCTCATCGATCAGAAGGATGATCAGGTGCATTTCTGGATGGTTCTTTGTGATGGTCGTCGCCACCTGCTTTAACAGGGTGGTCTTTCCGGCTTTTGGCGGGGATACGATCATGCCTCGCTGTCCTTTTCCGATCGGGGACAGCAGATCCATCACGCGCATCGCCATGGAAGTCTTAACTCCCGGATATTCCAGGTGCAGACGTTCATTTGGGAAAATTGGCGTCAGATTTTCAAAATTCGGACGTTTTTCCACCACACTGGTCGGGTATCCATTGACCGAATTAATATATAATAATGCGGCAAATTTCTCCGTCGCCGACTTCACACGACGGCTTCCGCGCACGATATCACCAGTTTTCAGATTAAAACGGCGGATCTGGGACGGCGCCACATAGACGTCATTTTCACCCGGCAGGAAGTTTTCACAACGGATAAATCCAAATCCATCCGGCATAACCTCCAGGATTCCGTTCGCCTCGATGCCGCTGTCCAGCTCCTGAAATTCATTTTTCAGATCCTCCATGCGTGCATTTTCCACCTCGGTACGGGTGCTTTCCATCTGCTGCACCGGCGCGGTACGTTCCGGCTGACTGTACTCGGAGGCTGCTTCTGCCATCTGCGGTGCCGGTGCGGTATGTTCCGGCTGGCTATACTCGGTTCTTGCGCTCATCGCTTCATTGTAATTGTTACGCGGCACATAGGAATTTCTCTGATACCCCTCTCGCTGCGTGTACTCGCGTCTGCGGTTATCCTGATAACGGGTATTATTATTCTCACGGCGTGTATAGGAGCCGTATTCATTCCGGCGGTATCCGCCTTCGCTGCGGCGCTCATAGCTGGAATTCTGCCCTCCCGCAGCCCGTTCTCCATTGGCAGATCTCCGTGGCTGCGAATACGTCTGTGCCGATGTATTCTGCCCTGCATCAGTTCTGCGCGGCTGCACGTGCATTTCCGTACTCTCTGCCGGTTCCGCCGATCCAGTCGGATGCTCACTGACAGAAGCCTGGGGCGTTTCTTCTTTCTGTCCCCCTTCCGCCGGCTTCTCAAGTTCGCACAGCCTGTCTATGATCTCCGCCTTTTTCAGGGTGCTGATCCCCTTTAACCCCTGTGCCTTCGCCATTTCCCGAAGCTGCACCAGAGGGAGTGTCTTTAATTTTTCTCTCATATAATTCTCCTTACCCTGTTTAATTGTGTCATATTCTCTGGGATTCAAAAATCAGAAATAAGAAACGTGTGGATGTCTTCCAGGTACTTACACAAAACCGGACAGGCAGATACCTGCCCGGCATACCTTTTTAACATAGCCTTTTATGCTGTGACTGCTCTTTATCCTGCAGCCACCTTGGTTTTATTATAAACGGTTTTCATAAAAATTCAAGTAAACATTTTCTTCATACATATCAATAGTTTTCCATCTCAAATCAAAATCTATCTGAAAAGAAGCTTTTCTCATTCAGAGCCCTTCAGAAAGTGCAGCCACTCCCCAATCTTCTTCTCATACCCATTTTCTGACGGGCGGTAAAATGTGCTGCCCTCCAGTCCATCCGGCAGGTACTGCTGCTTCACATAATGATTCGGATAATCGTGTGCATACTTGTACCCGTCGCCATGCCCCAGCTTCTCCGCCCCGCTGTAATGGCGATCGCGCAGATGGGACGGCACCGTAAAGTTTCCCTTTAACCTGACCGCCTCCTGTGCCTCATCGACCGCCACATACGCCGCGTTGCTCTTCGGCGCGCTCGCCACATAGGTAGCTGCCTGCGACAGGATAATCCGCGCCTCCGGCAGACCAATCCGTTCCACTGCCAACGCCGCGCTGACCGCAACCTGAATCGCCTGCGGATCCGCATTGCCGACATCCTCCGACGCACAGATCATGATACGCCGCGCAATAAATTTGATATCCTCGCCTGCATCCAGCATCTTCGCCAGATAATAAACTGCCGCATCCGGATCGGTACCGCGCATACTCTTGATAAACGCTGAGATCGTATCGTAATGGTTGTCCCCCGTCTTGTCATACTTCACGGCACGGCGCTGGATGCACTCCTGCGCTACATCGAGTGTAATGTGAATCAGTCCATCTCCACTCCGTTCCGTTGTGAGAATACCAAGCTCGATCGCATTGAGCGCCGCGCGCGCGTCTCCGCCTGCCATATCGGCCAGAAAATCCAGAGCCTCGTCCGTCGCCTCCGCGCGATAGCTTCCCATGCCCTTTTCCTTGTCATGGATCGCCCGCTCTAAAAGCTCGCGGATATCCGCATTTTCCAACGGTTTCAGCTCAAAAATACGGGATCGGGAAATCAGCGCCCCGTTGACCTCAAAATACGGATTCTCCGTCGTCGCACCAATGAGCAGAATCGTCCCGTCCTCAACAAACGGCAGAAGATAGTCCTGCTGCCCCTTATTAAAGCGGTGAATCTCGTCGATAAACAGGATCGTGCGCTTTCCGTACATCCCCAGCGCATCCTTGGCATCCTGCACGACCTGTTCCATATCTTTTTTCCCCGCCACCGTCGCGTTTAGCTGCTCAAAACGCGCGCTCGTCGTGTTGGCAATCACGCGCGCCAGCGTCGTTTTGCCCGTTCCGGGCGGTCCATAAAAAATCAGCGATCCGAGCTTATCTGCCTTGATCGCCCGGTACAAAAGCTTATCCTTTCCTATGATATGCTTCTGTCCCACCACCTCGTCAAGCGTAGACGGGCGCAGCCTGGATGCCAGCGGCGCCTCCTGCTCGATCGTATTTTTCCGCATATAATCAAATAAATCCATCGTATCCTCTCAATCAATCAGACATTCTTCTAATGTAACAAAAGTATATCCCTCCGCCGTCAATGTGTCAATCGTCTCAAGCGCAGCATCGACCGAAGTCTGATATGCATCATGCATCAGCACCACCGTGTGAACCGCCGCATTTTTGCAGATATGCTTCACAATCCGCGCCGTATTCCGGTTTTTCCAGTCCAGCGTATCGACGTCCCAGAACACCGGCGTCATCGACACTCTCTCCTGAAGCTCCGTACTCCATGAACCATACGGCGGACGTATGTATTCCGGACGTTTTCCCGTGACCGCCTCGATCCGATCGGCCGTCTCCCGAATCTCCTCCACGCTCTTTTCAATCGGCTGGCGTGCCAGATCCACATGCGCCATGCAGTGAACCCCGATGAGATGACCGTCTTTAGCCATCTGGCGCACCAGTTCTTCATTACCTGGAATATTTTCCCCGACCAGAAAAAAAGAGGCTTTCACGCCCCTCTCGCGCAAGCCGTCCAGCAGCTTTTTCGTGTACACCCTGTGCGGCCCGTCGTCGAAGGTCAGCGCCAACTCCCCGCCGAAAAGAGATTCTGGGGAGAAAACTGTTTGGTCCGCCTGCTCCACTTTTGCCAAATCTTCCCACTGCATCCCCACTGCCAGCCTGCACACGCTTCCCAAAAAACACAGATCCAGCAGCACTGCCGCGCACAGGCAGAGCAGTTTTTTCCTCATGGAACCCTTATTTTGAATGATCCGATTTACCATTTTAGATGTGTCAGCCCTGAACTGTGACAGGACATCCCCTTTATATTTGCGCTCCCGCTTCCATGTATTATATGAACGCAAAAAAGGATCCAGACCTCCGCATTTCTGTCAGGTCTGAATCCTCTTTTTCTATTTAATGTACTCTCAGAATCTTTCCGCCTGCCACAAAAGCAAGTGCAGGAAAAACTCCGAGAGTACATTTTAACCTACCAGCGCCGAAATACCAAAGTAGGACAGCACCACGATACCAAGCACAATCCGATAATATCCGAAAAACTTGAAATCATGCTTGCGGACATATCCCATCAAAAACTTGATCGAGTACACGGACACACCAAATGCGACCACCATACCAAGAACCAAATAAATGAACTCCGCGAAAGAAAATCCGCCGCCCTGAATGAAAAATTTCACAATCTTTAAAAAACTCGCGCCAAACATAACCGGAATCCCAAGGAAGAATGAAAATTCTGCCGCCGCCGGACGTGAACAGCCGATCAGCATCGCGCCCAGAATCGTCGCGCCCGAACGGGAAGTACCCGGAATCATCGCCAGCACCTGGAAACAGCCGATCAGTGCCGCTGTCTGGAACGAAATCTGCGTCACGCGCTCAATCGGAAAATGACGGTGTACGTTTCGATTTTCCAGTACGATAAACAAAACGCCGTAGAGAATCAGCATCGCTGCTACGACATAGCCGTTCATCAGTTTATCCATGAAATGGTCAAGCGGAAGCCCAATCACCGCTGCCGGAATGCAGGCTATAATAATTTTTATCCACAAACGGATTGTACCGCGCTTCTGCGCCATCGATTTGTGCGGTGAAAACGGATTCAATTTATTGAAATACAGCACCATAACCGCCAGAATCGCACCCAGCTGGATGACAACCATAAACACTTCCCGGTACGCCTCGCTGACATCCAGATGGATGATCTCATCCACCAGAATCATATGCCCGGTACTGCTGATCGGAAGCCATTCCGTGAAACCTTCCACGATTCCCAGTACAATTACCTTTAAAATCTCAACAAAACTCATGTCTGCTCCTTCCTACACGTTTTCTATCTGCCAGTCGATCGGGGCAACACCATGTTCTTTTAAAAATTCATTGGTCTTGCTGAATGGCCGGCTGCCGAAAAATCCGCGGTACGCAGACAGCGGGCTCGGATGCGGTGCTTCGAGAATCAGATGCTTCGGATTATTAAGCATCGATTTCTTCGCTTGTGCCGGACGTCCCCACAGAATAAATACCATCGGACGGTCCTGCTCATTTAAGATCTTGATCGCAGCGTCCGTAAACTCCTCCCAGCCGATTCCACGGTGGGAATTTGCCTGATGCGCGCGGACGGTCAGAACTGTGTTCAGCAGCATGACTCCCTGCTTCGCCCATTTCGTCAGATAGCCATTGTTCGGGATGTAGCAGCCGAGATCATCGTGCAATTCCTGATAAATATTCACCAGGGACGGCGGGATTTCCACATCCGGCTTTACCGAAAAGCAAAGCCCATGCGCCTGTCCCGGACCATGGTAGGGATCCTGACCTAAAATAACCACCTTTACCTCGGAAAGAGGGGTAAAATCAAATGCATTGAAAATATCATTCGCATCCGGATATACAACATGCGTCTCATATTCCCGTTTCACAGTATCGTATAACTTTCTGTAATATGGCTTTTTAAACTCTCCGCTGAGCGGAGCCAGCCAGTCATTACTGATTGCTCCCATTGCCCTATCCTCTCGTCCATGTCATTTTCTGTCGTTTTCTGTCAAACGATGGTTCCATTTTAGCACAATCGAAGCGGTTTCTCAAGTTTTGCTTCCCAAATGTCCCCTCCGCAGATAAGTGGACGTTACTGTTCACGCATACGTGCCCAGTAACTAAGTGGACTCTCAATCGCAGGAAGCAAAATTGCGGATAAAGCCGACCGAATTCTGCGGAATCGATACGGTCCTCTCCTGAATATCTCCGACAATCTGGTAAAACTTCTGGTTTATCCGATACATATGCGATTTGCGGTTAAAAAAGACCGTCTTTTCAAAGGGCCAGCGGATGACGGTCGGCGTCTTGAAATCCACTCCCAGCTCGAGAATCAGAAGCGCATGGTTTAAGGTTCCAGCCAGCCATTCCCGGTAGAGATTCCAGCTTTTCAAATAACCTTCCTCGATATACGGATTCGCCAGAACTGTGTTTTCTGTCAGCGGCGCCCCACAGTGCGGGCAGATACCATCCGCCACCTCGCCGCGCTCCCAGATATCCTTCGTACAGCCTTTCGAACACTGAAGCCAGTTCACATTACCGCACGGCGCCGTGATCTTCGCTTCATCCAACGAACTTTCAAAGATGCGCGCATCCTTTGCGGTTGTCACGATAAAATAATCCTTCCCCTCTGTCATCGATGCCAGCGCCCGGTATGCCTCCTGTACCTCCGCGCCTCCCGCCTTCTCCCATTCGCTTCCAAGCCCAATCAGCAGAAATTCGCACGCCTTAAGCCGTTCCCGAAGCGTTTTAAGTTCCTCATCTGCTGCCGTTTCATTTCTTGTCTTCTCTGCCATCTTGATTTGATTCCCCCGTTTAAAAAAGAGTCTGCATCTTCGCGGAGCGTTTTTTATTTCATAGGACGCAATTTCCTATAAAATAAAAAGAGCCCGGCATGCGCTCACGCACACGCCAGACTCTCCATCTGTAATGCAATTAGCTCTATGCGAAATTACTTAAATTACTTTAAGGTAACTTTAGCGCCTTCAGCCTCTAATTTAGTCTTGATGTCCTCAGCCTCTTCCTTGGAAGCGCCAGCCTTAACTACCTTCGGAGCACCGTCAACTACTTCCTTAGCCTCTTTCAGACCAAGACCTGTAGCTTCACGAACTACCTTGATAACTTTAACTTTGTTCGGGCCAACCTCTGTCAGCTCTACGTCGAACTCAGTCTTCTCTTCTGCTGCCTCAGCTGCACCTGCTGCTGCTACAACAACGCCTGCTGCTGCGGATACACCGAACTCTTCCTCGCAAGCTTTTACTAAATCGTTTAACTCTAATACGGATAATTCTTTGATTGCCTCAATGAACTCAGCTGTTGTTAACTTTGCCATTTTAATATTCCTCCTGTGATTGAATTTTAAATCGACCTTATGCGGCCTCTTGCTTTACTATGCGGCTCTCACGCACCTTACACCCTGCTTTGCAGGTAAGGGTCTTATGCCTCCTGCTGCTCTGCGATCTGTTTGATAACACGAGCGAAGTTTGTGATCGGAGACTGCATGCTTCCAAGAAGTTTTCCAAGAAGAACTTCTCTGGACGGGATGGTTGCGATAACCTGCATGCCCTTTGCATCGTAGTAAGTATCCTCTACAACGCCGCCCTTGATCTCAAGCTTGTCTGCTTTTTTAGCGAACTCAGCTAAAATTCTTGCCGGAGCTGTAGCATCCTCTTTGGATACAGCCAGAGCGGTCGGACCCTCCAGATTCGGCTCCAGAGCCTCGAACGCGGTACCCTTAGCAGCGAAACGAATCATGGTGTTCTTATATACTTTATAAGTAACACCAGCTTCTCTTAACTGCTTACGGAGCTGTGTGTCCTGCTCAACTGTCAGTCCACGGTAGTCAACTACTACTGCGCCCTTAGCGCCGTTGAATAATTCTGCGATTTCAGCAACAACCGGCTGCTTTAATTCAACTTTTGCCATGATTGGTTTACCTCCTGTTTTATTTCTATAACCGCCTGGTAAACGTTTTCTGTAAAATAAAATCCCTCCGTCACTCGCAGGACAGGGGGATAGAAATATACAACGATATCAGTTCCCTCGGCAGGCGTATTCACCTTATGCCTTTCGGCACCTGCTGTCTTCGGCAGTTAAACACGATAAGTACTATAACATAGAAGTCAAGGGTTGTCAATAGACCTATTAACTTTTTTTATTTTGTAAAAATGCAGCCGCAACCTCCATATCCTCCGGCGTTGTCACCTTGATATTCCGGTAAGAACCTTCGGTCAAGCGTACCTTGTGATCGGTCATCGTCTCGACCACCATCGCATCATCCGTCACTCCCTGCTGGTACTCTTCCCGACTCATCATCTTGTCATACGCCGCGCGGATCAGCGGGTAAGTAAATCCCTGCGGTGTCTGAATCATCCAGACATGCGCCCGTTCCGGCGTCACAGAGGCAAATCCGTCCGCATCCGCCAGCTTGACCGTATCCTTTGACGGCATGCCTGCCACTGCTGCGCTATAACTTCGTATATCTGATACGATACGTTCAATCATCGGCTCGTCCACAAACGGACGCGCCCCGTCATGAATCAGGACGCAGTCCCCCTCCCCATAGGAAAGCTGGCTGCCGAGCGCCTTTAAACCCTCGTAGACCGAATGGTAGCGCTCTTTTCCGCCCGCAACGATAACGCGCACCTTGGAAAATCCATATTTTCCTACAATCTCGTCCCGGCAGTACGCGATCTCATCCGCCCCGGTCACCAGAATCACATCATCGACCCGGCTCTCCTCAAACGCGTGAAGTGCATACCAGATGACCGGCTTTTCCTCCAGAAGGAGAAACTGCTTCTGAATCTTGCTTTTCATCCGTTTTCCCTGTCCGGCTGCCAGAACGATAGCGGCGGTGCGGGTCGGATGCGGTGTAATTTTCTCTTTCCCAAATTGATCCAATGTATGTTCCATCTCGTTTCTCCTCCATGCCAGAACGATCTCTTAAAACACTCTTTCTCCACTTTTTGTCAAATCAATATTTTTTAAAAAAACTAACCGCAAAACAATTCTTCCTGAAAAAATTTGTATTATCTCTCGCCCAGCTTCAAATTCGGCACCGCATTCAGATCCCAGCCTGCGCGCGCGCCCTTCTTATATTCATAGTACGCCGCCGCGCCGATCATCGCCGCATTGTCCGTACAGAAGATCGGTGACGGATGGAAGAACTGGATGCCCGCCTCTTTACAGGCCTTCTCCATGCCCGCCCGGAGAGCGGAGTTGGATGCCACACCGCCGGCGATCGCCACGCGCTTATAGCCGTGCTGTTTCGCCGCCTCGATCGTGCGCGATACCAATACTTCCACAACCGCATTCTGGAACGAAGCCGCCAGATCCGGCACATGGATCTCCTCGCCCATCATTTTCGCATGGTTAATATAATTTAAGACCGCCGATTTTAAGCCGCTGAAGCTGAAATCATATGGATTGTCGCCCACTTTTGCCCGTGGAAACTCAATCGCATGTGGATTCCCCTCTTTTGCCGCCTTATCGACCTTCGGGCCGCCCGGATAACCGAGCCCGACCGCGCGTGCCACCTTGTCAAACGCCTCGCCTGCTGCATCGTCTCGGGTGCGTCCCAGAATCTCAAATTCGCCATAATCTTTCACAATCACCAGATGTGTATGTCCGCCTGACACGATCAGGCACATGAACGGCGGTTCCAGATCCGGATTTTCGATGAAATTTGCCGATACGTGACCCTCGATATGGTGTACGCCGACCAGCGGCTTCTTCGCCGCATACGCGAGTGCTTTGGCTTCCGCCACACCGACCAAAAGCGCGCCAACCAGCCCTGGACCGTAGGTAACTGCAATCGCCGTCATCTCCTCCAGACTCATATGTGCCTCTGTCAGCGCCTCTTCAATAACCTGGTTGATCTTCTCGATATGCTTTCTCGACGCAATCTCCGGCACAACGCCGCCAAACAGCGTGTGAAGATCGATCTGGGAAGATATGATATTGGAAAGAACGGTACGTCCGTTTTTCACGACTGAAGCTGCCGTCTCATCACAGGAACTCTCGATTGCAAGAATGTAAACATCTTCTGATGGGTGTCCGTTTTCTGTATCATGCACGGAAATCTCTGCCCCCGATACCGTAGCTTTCCCTGGTCCCCGTTCCAATGCTCCTGAAACTGGCATTTCCATCCGTTCTTCCTTCTTTTCTTCTATATTCTCTCTCTTTTCTTCCGTCTGCATCGCCCTTACTCCTCATCAAATCCCAGCTCTGCCGTCCAGCCATCGCGGGCGGCTTTCGCTCTCGGGAATATCTCACGCACTTTATCCATATAATCATCCGGACGGATGAGCGACGGGCTGTAATGAGTCAGCCACATTTCCTTCGGCTGGGCCTCCTTCGCCAGGTGCGCCGCCTCCTGGAATGTCATATGCTTGTATTCTCTCGCCTTGGCTTCTTTCCCGTCCTCGCCGTACATGCCTTCACAGATAAACAGATCCGCATCCTTCGCGTACTCCGCAATTACCGGAAGCGGTCTCGTATCGGTACAGTATGCCACCTTGATTCCCTTCCGGTCACCTCCGAGCACCATATCCGGTGTCAGCGTTCTGCCTTCCTCCTCGATCGTCTCCCCCTTCTGCAGGCGGCTCCAGAACTTCTGCGGAATCTCCTGCGCCCGCGCGCGTTCCACATCGAACCGTCCCTTTCTCGGAATCGAAATCGAGTACCCATAACAGGTCACATTATGGTTGACCCGATACGCATCGATCACATACGGTCCAATCTGAAGCTGCTGTCTCGGCTCCGTCAGCTCGATAAACTCAAGCGGAAACGGCAATTCCGGCGCGATCGTCCGCAGTGCCGTCACCACGCGTTCCAGTCCCTTCGGTCCAATCATCGTGATCGGCTCCGTCCGCTCCGCATTTCCCATCGTCAACAAAAGTCCCGGCAGACCGCTGATATGATCCGCGTGATAATGTGTAAAACAAATCACATCCACCGGCTTCGGGCTCCAGCCCTTTTCCTTCAACGCAATCTGCGTGCCTTCCCCGCAGTCTATCAGCAAATTGCTGCCCGAGCAGCGGACCATCAAAGCCGTCAGCCACCGATACGGCAGCGGCATCATCCCGCCCGTTCCCAGCAAACATACATCTAACATGAAACATCCTCTTTTCTATTAAATAAATGATTCATAATAAATCTTTTTAATTAAAAGTCATGCAAAAAGCTGTCAAAACAGCTTTCCCCCTAACTCCCATATCATTTAATAATATCATAAAGAAATACTATGTTGCAAGCCAGAAATTCAGCAATCCAATTCACTGGAGAGACGCAGATGGCGCACCGCCTGTCCCGCGTTTCTCCGTCCCCCTCACGACTCTACAATAGTTCCGTCCTCTCCTCCTTATCTGCCTCAATCAGAAATTCCCGCGTCACTCCATCATAGCACTCCTCGCACAGATCAAAATGATGCACCTCCCCATCTTTCTCCGAAAAATAGTCCCATGCCACATCAAAATGCGCCGCTCCTTCGCGCAGAATGCCATCTTTCACCGCCAGCTTCTTTCCGCACCGGTTGCAGACAACCGACAGAAGAATGCCGCTCTCTCCATATTTTCTCATGCTCTCCTCGCCTTTCTCTTCTATATACGCAAAATGGAGAAGCCATGTCCTCCACAGCTTCTCCATCATTATACTGTTTTTTATACCGGTTTTTAAGCGGAAAGTGCTGGAAATACTTACAGTACCTTATATCCCTTCGATGTCAGGCAGATGCTGACCTCCCTCACATCGTCCGTGTGAAGCACCATAACCGGCTTGCCAGAATCACGATTGAAGGAGAGATACAGGTAATCTACATTGATATTGCTCTCTTCGAGGGAAATTAACAGACGGTTGAGTGCTCCGACCTCGTCATCCAGTTCGACGCCAAGCACCTCTGTCAGACGGCAGAGATAACCAGCTTCCGCCAGCACTTTCTCCGCGTGCTCTGGATTAGAAACAACCATACGGATAATGCCGTACTCCGCACTGTCATTCGTGATCGAACCCCAAATGTTAATATTCTCCTTCTGAAGAAGGGATGTAATATTCTGTAAACGTCCTTTCTTATTCTCTGCAAAAATAGATACCTGACTCAGCATATGAACCTCCTACCGTTCTTTTCTTTTGATTTAACACTGTAAAGTGTTACGCTTTTATCTGTTAAACAGTATACTCATTTCCATTTCATCTGTCAATGCTTTTTCCGCTTCTTTTCCAATAAATCAGCGCATCTTCCGTCGGCCCGCTGTAATAATTCTTCCGAACCGCCTCTTTCTGAAAGCCATACGCCTCATACAGCGCAATCGCCGGGGCATTGGATGCACGCACCTCCAAGGTGATATCCTCAACGTTTTCTTCCTCTGCTTCCTTTAACAGCCGTTCCATCAGAAGCCGCCCATAGCCGCGCCCCCGGCACGCGCCGTGAACCGCGATCCGCATCAGCTCGCCTTCCCCGGCAATGACGCGGAAATTGCTGTAGCCACAGACGGTTTCATCCTCTTTCAGCACCCAGGCTTTATCCCAGCTGCTCGTCAGCAGATCCTGTAAAAGCTTCTCCGACCATGCATCCGAAAAGCATTCCAGTTCCAGTGCCCGGACCGCCGGAAGATCCCCCGGCTGTAAATCCACTATCTGAACACGAAGCCCTTTTTGCGTTCCCGTTTCTGCCGCCATTATTTCTTCTCCACAACCACAATACCGGCTGCCAGCTTATCCATCTCGCCCTGGCGCTCTGCGACCTCGCGCTCGCGCTCCGCCTGCGATTTCCGCAGATAATCCGGCTTGTGCTCGGCTGCCGTCTCAGTCTTTCCCTCTGCCAGATACACTGCGCCAAGCGCTGCCACCGCCGAAGCCCGCTGACGGCTCGCCTGTGCCGGTGCAAACGAATACGGCACCTTCATCTCTTCCTCGATCACCGCCCGGTTGACCGGCACACCGTCCCCCAGGAAAATCACGCGCTCGCCGCGCTCATTTAACTCGGCAATCAACGCATGGATATCCGTAATGTACTGTTCTTTCACAATCTCGAACTTCTCTTCATACCGATAGAGTCCCGTGTACACCTGCTGCCGTCTCGCATCCAGCATCGGGCAGATGAGCGCCGAAGCCCCGTACAGACAATATCCCATCGCATCCATCGTCGGCACATGGATCAGCGGCTTCCCAAGCGCCAGTCCCAGTCCTTTCGCTGTCGCAGAGCCAATCCGAAGCCCCGTAAAAGAGCCCGGACCGCCGGATACTGCGATTGCATCGATGCTTTCCAACGGCACCTCCAGCATTTTCACAATCTCATCAATCATCGGAAGAAGTGTCTGCGAATGCGTTTTTTTCAGATTCACCGTATATTCCGCCGTGATCACATCATCCGTAACAATAGCAACCGATGCCACCAGGGATGCGCTTTCGATTCCCAAAATTCTCATTTTCTCTTTCCTCCTGTCGCCGACTACTGCTCGTTTACTGAAATTTTCCGGTAATCAAAGCCCTTTTCCAGATCCTTTTCAATTGTGATCTGGATCGGATGTTCCGGCAGGATCTCGCGGATGCGCTCCGACCATTCGATCAGGCAGATGCCCTCGCCGTAGAAATAGTCCTCATAGCCAATCTCATCCATCTCGTCCACATCGCCGAGACGATATACATCAAAATGGTAGAGCGGCAGGCGCCCATCGTCGTACTCCTGCACGATCGTGAAAGTCGGGCTGTTGACCGGTTCCTGAATTCCAAGTCCCGCGGCAAACCCCTGGGTAAAGACCGTCTTTCCTACGCCCAGATCACCATTCAAACAATACACCTGCCCTGCCTGGGCTTCCATTCCAAGCTTTTTTCCAAACGCATACGTCTCTTCCGGGCTGTTTGTTTCTATCATCATGCTCGAATTCCTCTTCTCTTTTCCTGCGGCAGATTTCTTGTGAGCATACTGAGAAAAATCTGCTCCTCCGAACCTCTGAACACGCGCTTCGGCATCAGGTATGCCTTGTCCCGATCCAGGTAAAGCACATAGATTCCCGCGATCTTTTTCACTTTTACCAGCTTATCCCAGCTGATCTCGCCCTTGCTGTTCGCCTGGCGGGTACGGATGCCCTCGTCTCCAATATGAAATACAATCTCAGCTCCCGTTTTCGCATCCCCGGCGGTGTGCTCTGCCTGTTTCCAGATTGCAAAAATCTGAAAGCCTGTCAAGGCAATCACACCCAGAATCACCAGGTTCGTCACCTGCGTTCCCAGACGTTCCTCGCTGGCTGCCGCCGCAATAATGACGAGCACCGTCAGTATGATGCTTCCGATTCCACGCATTCCCGCCCAGAAATTGTACATCGAATAAATAAAAATCTCTTTTGGCTGTATTTTTACACGTAAGTCCATTTTATCTTCTCCCTAATTTTCTATGCCTTATCCGCCGCCCCATTCCAGTCAGCGCTCCTGCATCCTATACCAACGGCTGAATCTGCCGTGGTTTACTTCGTCTCCCGGATTTTCATCGTCAGCGAAATGCGCTTCTTCGCCACATCAACCGCCAGCACCTTGACCTCCACGATATCCCCGACGCTGACCGCCTCCAGCGGATGCTTGATATAGCGGTCTGTCATCTGGGACACGTGAACCAGACCATCCTGATGCACGCCGATATCCACAAACGCACCGAAATCAATGACATTCCGCACGGTTCCTTTTAAAATCATGCCCGGCTTCAAATCCTTCATTTCCAGCACATCTGTGCGGAGAATCGGCTTCGGCATCTCCTCACGCGGGTCGCGCGCCGGTTTTTCCAACTCGCTCACGATATCGAGTAAGGTCGGCTCGCCGATCGAAAGCTCTTTTGCCAGCTTTGCCGTATCCGCGATCTCCTTGCGGATATTGCGGATGCCGCCCGCCGCGATCTCCTTCGGATCATGTCCAAGCTGCTTTAAAAGTGCCTCCGCTGCTTTATAGCTCTCCGGGTGCACACTCGTCGCATCGAGCGGATTCTTGCCGCCCTGGATCCGCATAAATCCGGCGCACTGTTCATACGCCTTCGGTCCCAGCTTCGCCACCTTCAAAAGCTCACGGCGCGTTGAAAATGCGCCATTCTCCTCCCGATATGCCACGATATTTTTCGCAATCGTCTTGTTAATGCCGGAAATATAGGCGAGCAGCGGCGCCGATGCCGTATTCAGATCCACGCCGACCTTATTTACGCACGTTTCCACCACGCCCTGCAGCGCCTCGCTTAAATTTTTCTGGTTCATATCATGCTGGTACTGACCGACTCCAATGGATTTCGGATCAATTTTTACCAGCTCCGCCAGCGGATCCTGCAGGCGTCTCGCGATCGACGCCGCACTTCTCTGTCCGACGTCAAACTGCGGAAATTCCTCCGTCGCCAGCTTACTCGCCGAATAAACCGACGCGCCCGCCTCATTGACGATGACATACTGAACCTTCTCCGGAATTTCTTTTAAGAGTTCCACGATGATCTGCTCAGATTCTCGGCTTGCCGTACCATTCCCCACTGAGATCAGGGAAATGCCGTACTTGCGGATCAGCTTTTTCACGATCTCCTTCGACTCTTCCACGCGGTTCTGCGGCGCAGTCGGGTAAATGACCGTCGTATCGAGCACTTTTCCCGTCTCATCCACAACTGCCAGCTTGCAGCCCGTCCGGAATGCCGGATCCCAGCCGAGCACCACGCATCCTGCGATCGGCGGCTGCATCAGGAGCTGTTCCAGGTTCTTGCCAAATACCTGAATCGCGCCGTTCTCTGCCGTTTCTGTCAGCCCCGCGCGGATCTCGCGCTCGATGGCCGGTCCGATCAGGCGGCGGTAGCTGTCCAGAATCACTTCTTCCATCACGCGCGCCGCATCCCCATCCGGGCGGATAATCAGCTGTTTCTCCATATACCGGACAATCTGCTCCTCCGGCGCTATAAGCTTCACGCTCAGAATCTTCTCTTTCTCACCGCGGTTAATCGCCAGCACACGGTGTCCCGCCAGCTTTTTGACTGGTTCGGAGAAATGATAGTACATCTCGTACACCGACTGTATCTTCTCATCCTTTGCGGATGCCTCCAAAAGACCGTCCTGCATCGTCTTTTTACGTGCGTAGTTGCGGTATTTTGCCATCTCGCTGATCTGCTCAGCCAGAATATCACGCGCGCCGTCTATTGCCTCTGAAACATCTGCAACACCCTTTTCTTCCGACACGTACTTCGCCGCCTCCGCCTCCAGGCTGCCGCCCGCTTCCTGCTTGTAAATCCAGACTGCTAACGGTTCCAGCCCTTTCTCACGGGCAATTCCGGCACGGGTGCGCCGTTTCGGGCGGTACGGAAGATAAAGATCTTCCACCGCAACCAGCGTCGCCGCATCGCGGATCTGTTTCTCCAGCGCCGGAGTCAGCTTCTCCTGGGCGCGGATCGCACCGATCACCTGCTCCTTTTTATCCTCCAGATTCCGAAGATAGCGCAGTCGCTCATCTAGCTGGCGCAGCACCTCATCATTCAGGGAACCGGTCGCCTCCTTGCGGTAGCGCGCGATGAACGGGATCGTGTTTCCCTCATCGATCAGCTTGACCGCCGCTTCGACCTGATTTCTCCCTATCTGAAACTCTTCTTTCAATGCCTGTATAATATCCATGCAAAAACTCTCCTTCAATATCAATACGCTGTTTAATCATACCATTCCAGCGCATATTTCGCAAGTCAATGCCTAACTGGACAAGCGGCTTTATTCATGATACACTTTTATCGGATTCAATCCGCCAGATGGGCATAGATTTTGTTTTGCCCTATTCAGCGGCTGTCTCTAATTTTCAGAAAAGGATGTAGCTGTTTTCTTTTTTCACAGTTATGAAAGGATTAGATATACGATGAGTTATTACGATGAAACACCTTCTCCGAAGGAACATTCAGATACAAATGAAACCCGGCGCAATCGTTCGCGCCGCTATGCCACGATGTCAATGATGTGCGGCATCTTCGCATTTTTCTCCCTGTTTTTGAGTTTTTCCGCCGCGATTCTGCTCGGAATGTCGGCAAATGTACTGTTTGTCCTCTCCAAGGAGGAAGGACAGCCGCGGCGCGGCAGCGCAGTGGTCGGGCTGATACTGGGAGTTATGTCTACCATCTTTGGAGTAGTTGAGTTTTTCTGCCTGATTCAGGTGTACCACATGATTACGGATCCGCAATATGCGCCGTTTTTTGATCAGGCAATGGAGTTGTATGAGAGTTTGATTGGTCCGTTACAATAAAATGATTGGCAAGGGGATCTTTTTCTGTGTATTTCTTGCGTTAAAAAGCACACCGAGTCATGAATGACTTTGGCGTGCTTTTTACTTTATATCCTATTTTGTATAGCGAATCGTCTGGCGGATATCTTCCTCGAATGCCGCTGCCAGTTTCCGGAAGCGTGCTTCGGTCATTTCTCCGGTTACGACCGCAAATTCGTCCATCTCCGGGAGTTCGATGGTTTCTGCCTCACCGAAGGCTGCACGCACATCGGCAAGTTTGTCGGCTGATTTGCCTGCCAGTCGGAGGAAGTAGCTGAAGGTTACTTCGCCCATCGGTGCAACTGGCTGTTTTTCGTCGGTCCAGCCGGTCGGGATGTTGTCTTCCATGTGTCCGGCGATCTCTACGATGTCGCTGACGACTGCGCTGGCGGTCGGGAGTTTTCCGGCGCCGCTGCCGTAGAACATGACGGTTCCAAGTGTATTGCCGCGAACCATGACTGCATTGTATACGTCATTGACTGCAAAGAGCGGATGATCCGGTCCGATCATCATCGGGCATACATAGACGCTGGCTTTATTGCCTTCCATGCGGCTGGTTCCAAACAGTTTAATCGAGGTTCCCAGCTTTGCCGCATATTTGAAATCAGTATCGGTAATCTTTGTGATGCCCTCGGTCGGCACATCTTCGTAATTTACTTCTTTTCCAGTTGCCAGTGAGGTAAGAATCGTGATCTTGCGGCAGGTATCGTAGCCTTCTACGTCTGCCTCCGGGTTGCGCTCTGCATATCCGAGTTCCTGCGCTTTCTTCAAGGCTTCCTCAAAGGTCTGACCTTCTCTTGCCATCTTGGTAAGGATGTAGTTGGTTGTACCGTTTAAGATACCGCTGATTTCCTCGATCTTCTCGCCTGCAAGAGACTGGGTCAGCGGACGCAGAAGCGGGATGCCGCCGCCTACGCTGGCTTCAAAGAGGAAGTTTAAGTTCTTCTCGCGTGCAATCGCCAGAAGCTCGGTGCCGTGTGCCGCTACAAGTGCCTTGTTGGAGGTCACAACGTGCTTACCGGCTAACAGACACGCTTTTGCAAACTTGTATGCCGGATTGACGCCGCCCATCGCCTCTACAACGATCTCTACTTCTTCGTCTTTTTCAATGATCTCAAAATCATGAACAATCTGCGCTTCGTGCGGATCCCCCGGAAATTCACGCAGATCCAGAATATATTTTACTGCAATCTCTTTGCCGGTTTTTTCTGTGATTTTGTCTTTGTTGGTTTCTAATACTTCTACGACTCCGGAACCAATTGTTCCATAGCCCATCACTGCTACCTGAATCATAATCTTTACTCCCTGGCTATAATTTTTACGTTGTGTACTCCCGAATTTTCTTCCATCTCTTCGACCATATGCGATATATTTCCGGTATCCGAACGGACTTCCACGCTGAGTGTCAGCGTCGCCACATTGTTGACCGGAATACTCTGATGAATCGTCAGAATATTTGCCTTGTAAATCGCTACGATATGAAGAAGATCCGATAAAAGTCCCTGTTCATCATCCATCTGCAGCACCATGGTAATCGTCTTGCCCTTGGCGTTGTCATAAAATGGAAAAATATCGTCCTTATACTTGTAAAAGGAACTCCGGCTGATCCCAAGCTGGTCGGTCGCCTCCTGAATCGTCATCGCTTTTTCTGACGCAATGAGCTTCTTCGCTTCCGCCACCTTCAAAAGGACTTCCGGCACTGCTTTCTGCTTTAACAGATAATACTTTGTTTTTTCTTCCATTCCATCTCCGCTTGTGTACGCACCAGAAATACATTTGTGTTTACCAGAAAGATATTATCACATTTATTGACACTCTGCAATCTATTTCTTTCATTATAGTCGAATTGTATCTGTAAAAAAACAGCCCAAACTGACGGCACTCGACAGAGCGCTTTCTTCTCCGTCAAACTTTTGTGCCGCCAATCCAGGCTGTTTTATCTTCTTTTATGCTTCTTCTGTCTTCTGGTTTTTCAGGCTGATCCACTTTAAATACGCACTGATAAACAGATCAATATCACCGTCCATCACCGCGTTCACATTGCCGTTTTCCGCGTTTGTCCGGTGATCCTTGACGAGCGTGTACGGCTGCATAACGTAGGAACGAATCTGATTTCCGAAGTTGATGTCCTTGACATCGCCGCGGATGTCGGACAACTTCTCGGCATTTTCCTGTTGTTTGAGCAGGTACAGCTTTGCCTTTAACATCTGCATCGCCTTGTCCTTGTTCTGGAACTGAGAACGCTCATTCTGGCACTGTACGACGATACCGGTCGGCAGATGCGTGATACGGATCGCGGAGGACGTCTTGTTGATATGCTGTCCACCGGCACCACTCGAGCGATAAGTATCGATCCGCAGATCGTCCGGATTAATCTCCACATCCAGATCTTCTTCAATATCCGGCATGACATCACAGGAAACGAATGAGGTCTGACGCTTGCCAGCCGCGTTGAACGGGGAAATACGGACCAGACGATGGACGCCTTTCTCCGATTTTAGGTAGCCGTAGGCATTTTCGCCGTTGACCTGCAGTGTGATGGACTTAAGTCCCGCCTCGTCGCCGTCCAGGAAATCAAGCACCTCGGTCGTAAAGCCCTTTTTGTCCGCCCAACGCTGGTACATACGATACAGCATACTGCACCAGTCCATCGCTTCGGTACCGCCCGCGCCCGCGTTCAGCTTAAGGATCGCGTTGCAGCCGTCGTACTCGCCGGACAGGAGTGTCTTTGTGCGGAGTTCTTCCAGCTCTTTGACGAACTCATCTAACATCTCCTGAATCTCCGGAATCATCGCCGGGTCATTTTCCTCATAGCCCATCTCGATCATGACCTGGATATCCTCATACTGCTGTTCAAGGTGCTTGTAGCCATCCACGGTATCTTTGAGATTTTTCGCCTCACGGACCGTCTTGGTCGAGCGCTCCGGATCATCCCAGAAGCCCGGTTCTTCCATTGATTTGTCAAGCTCCGTGATGCGGCGCTCCTTATTTTCCAGATCCAGGGAATCCTTGACCTCTTTCAGCGTCTCATCGTAGGTTGATAATGTATACTTAAACTGATCTAATTCAACCATGCTCTCACCTTCTCCATTCTCATCTATCTGCTGCCATTTTCCTCAACGGTTCAGCATTCTTTCAGTTATATTTTGTTACGGATCACACACATATAGACCGTAACTCTTTTTTATATTTGGAAAAATTCCCGGAACCAGGTATTTCGCCATAGTTTCGGGAATTTTCTGCACAGACTGCTGCAAAATCACGGCAGCCTGCCTTCTTTCATCTATTAATTCTTCGCGTACAGCTTCCGTCCACAGCACTGTTTGTACTTCTTGCCGGAACCGCATGGGCACGGATCGTTCGGGTAAATCTTCTTCTCCTCACGCTTCTTCGGTGCCTGCACGGTGCTGTCGTCACGGTTGGTTCCCGTTACCTTGGCAGCCGGTTCACGCTCGACCTTCTGCTCTGCACGGATGTGGAACAGAATACGGACGGTATCCTCACGGATCGCTGCCGTCATGCTGTCGAACATCTCATAGCCGCTCATCTTATACTCAACCAGCGGGTCTCTCTGACCATATGCCTGCAGACCGATGCCTTCGCGCAGCTGATCCATATCGTCGATATGAGCCATCCACTTTGCATCAACCACTTTCAGAAGGATCACGCGCTCCATCTCGCGTACCTGTTCCGCGCTTGTAAACTCTGCCTCGCGTGTCTCATAAAGCTTCGTTGCCGCCTCTTTGAGCATATGTTTCAGCTCATTTTTCTTCATATGCTGCTGGTCTTCCGTCAGCTGAATCGGCTCTAACGGGATAACCGGAAGCAGCAGGGAATTTAACTCGGACAGATCCCACTCAGCCGGTTCCTGCTCATCAGAGATGGACATATCTACGGCGTTTTCTACGATATCCGTGATCATCTTCATGATAACGGAACGCATATTCTCGCCATCCAGTACACGGCGGCGCTCTGCGTAGATTGCCTCACGCTGCTCGTTCATAACCTCGTCGTATTTTAACAGGTTCTCGCGGATACCGTAGTTGTTGGTCTCGATCTTCATCTGTGCTTTCTCAATCGCCTTGGAAAGCATCTTGTGCTCGATCTGCTCATTCTCCGGTACGCCCATGGCGTTGAACATATTCATCAGACGCTCTGAACCGAAGAGACGCATCAGGTCATCCTCCAGGGACAGGTAGAAACGTGATTCACCCGGATCGCCCTGACGTCCGGCACGACCGCGCAGCTGGTTATCAATACGTCTGGACTCATGACGCTCTGTACCGATAATCTTTAAGCCGCCCAGTTCTCTGGAAATCTCATCCAGCTTAATATCCGTACCACGACCTGCCATATTAGTCGCGATCGTAACGGCACCATGGATACCTGCATCTGCTACGATCTCAGCCTCCAGCTCATGGAACTTCGCATTTAATACCTTATGCGGAATGCCGCGTCTTGTCAGCATCTTGCTCAGAAGCTCGGAAGTCTCGATCGTAATGGTACCAACCAGAACCGGCTGTCCCTTTTCATGGGCTGCTGCCACTTCCTCGACAACCGCATGGAATTTCTCTTTTTTCGTCTTATAAACCGCATCCTCGTAATCAATACGCTGTACCGGGCGGTTCGTCGGGATGGAGATAACGTCCATCTGGTAAATGTTACGGAATTCCTTCTCCTCGGTCTGTGCCGTACCGGTCATACCAGCCTTCTTGTTGAACTTGTTGAAGAAGTTCTGGAAGGTAATGGTTGCCAGCGTGCGGCTCTCACGGCGCACATGTACGTGCTCCTTCGCCTCAATCGCCTGATGGAGACCATCGGAATAACGGCGTCCCGGCATGATACGTCCGGTAAACTCATCGACGATCAGAACCTCGTCATCTTTTACCACGTAGTCCTTATCGCGGAACATCAGGTAGTTGGCACGCAGTGCCAGGATGATGTTGTGCTGGATCTCCAGGTTCTCCGGATCCGCCAGGTTCTCGATGTGGAAGAAATCTTCAACCTTCTTCACACCAGCCTCGGTCAGGTTGACTACTTTATCTTTCTCATTGACTACGAAATCGCCTGTCTCCTCGATCTCCTCGCCCATGATGGCTGCCATCTTGGAAAATTCTGCTGATTCCTCGCCCTTTTCCAACTGACGTGCCAGAATATCGCAGACCTCATAGAGTTTCGTGGACTTGCCGCTCTGTCCGGAAATGATAAGCGGGGTTCTCGCCTCATCGATCAGGACGGAATCGACCTCATCGATGATCGCATAGTCCAGATTCCGCATAACCATCTGCTCTTTGTAGATCGCCATGTTGTCACGCAGGTAATCGAAACCAAGCTCATTGTTGGTAACGTAGGTAATATCACAGTTGTAAGCTTCCCGGCGCTCGTCGGAATTCATCGAGTTTAAAACCACGCCGACAGTCAGACCGAGGAATCTGTGAACCTCGCCCATCCACTCTGCATCTCGTTTTGCCAGGTAGTCATTGACGGTAACGATAAATACGCCCTTTCCAGCCAGCGCATTTAAGTACGCCGGTGCGGTGGAAACCAGGGTTTTACCTTCACCAGTACGCATCTCTGCGATACGTCCCTGATGCAGGACGATACCACCGATCAGCTGAACCGGGTAATGCTCCATATTTAATACCCGTCTCGCCGCCTCACGCACGGTTGCAAATGCCTCCGGCAGGAGGTCGTCCAGCGTCTCGCCGTTTGCAAGGCGCTCTTTGAACTTGCGCGTATTGTCGCGCAGTTCGTCATCCGATAAGGCAACCATCTGCTCGCGCATACCTAAAATCTTATCCACAATCGGGCGGATCAGCTTCAGCTCGCGTTCGCTGTGGGTACCAAACACTTTCTCTATCAGATTCATGCTTTTCTCTCCTATTTCTTGCTTTCTCATTCTTTTTTCGTTTTTATAGCTCAATGTATGATATGTTTTAGATCGAAAAGATCGTATAGGTATAGTTATACAATCTTATTTATTCTAACACTAACAGGGATTTTATTCAATGATTTCATGATTTTTTTACATTTATTCTGCGCACGCGCCCGGCTGAGATAAGCCGAACCTGCCGTACCCGGAAAATCCCAGCCATAAAACAAGCCTCTCCATACACGAACAAAGGAACCTGCTGTAAAACGCCGCCTCCCTGCCTATCCAGGTAAAACGTTTTTTCTTCTGCCATCCCGCCAACTTTATGGTAAACCAGACAAGTTGCACAAAATATATGTTCGACTTTCTTGTTGTCCACATTATCCACATTTTGTCCCCAGTTTTGTGGATAAGTTTTGCACATCCATTTTCTCCCTTTTTTAGGGAAAATGGAGTTTTACACCGACTTATCCACATTATCCACAATTTCCGTCTGTTCACGAAGCCCCCGTTTTCCCCGGCGCATTTTGATTTCTTTTTTGTTCAGATCTCATAAACTTGCATATTTCTTCCAAAAATACAAGCAGATCTATTGACAAATGAAGAACCCTCGCATTGCCTCCAAACCCCCGTTTTTCCTAGCTTTTTCGACCTTTTTTTGTTGCAAAAACACACCCATTCTGCCCTATCCTGCAAGACTCTTTTTTAATATTTCATTGTCCGCCGCACAAACCGCGCGCAACTCCCTTATAAAACAACAGCAATTCGTGAAAAATCAAACGACACAGTATTTCGACCTGTTTTTCAATTAATTGTGTTGACAATTTTGCAAAAAAGGTTGAATTTAACATCCAAAAGTGGTATACTATAGCCATCCCAATAAAAAGGAGCGATGATTATGCGTTATAAGATTACTGGAAGAAATATCAATGTTACCCCGGGGTTAAAAGCAGCTGTAGAGGAGAAGATCGGAAAGTTAGAGCGATACTTCAATCAGGACACTGAAGTGAATATCACACTTACGGTTGAGAAAGATCGTCAGAAGATCGAGGTTACCATCCCTGTTAAAGGCACCATCATCCGTGCAGAGCAGGAAAGCAACGATATGTATGTATCGATTGATTTGGTAGAAGAAATCATCGAGCGTCAGCTCAAAAAATATAAGAATAAAATCGTAGACAAGAAACAGGCAGCCGTTGCATTCTCTGACCTCTTCATAAACGAAGAATATGATTCCAACGACGAAGTCGATATCGTCAAAGTAAAGAAATTCGCTATGAAGCCGATGGATCCGGAAGAGGCTTGTGTACAGATGGAACTCTTAGGACATAGTTTCTATGTATTCCTGAATTCCGAGACCGAGCAGGTCAATGTTGTTTACAAACGTAAAGGCAACACCTACGGATTGATCGAACCAGAATTTTAATTCATCGCTTCGTACTATAAGTAGACAAGTTTCCTAGCAAAAAGGGGAGCTGCCATGTGGCAGTTCCCCTTTTTGCGTTGTGTTAAGTTCCATTCATATCCAATTTCTTTTCTTAGAACAGACCTGTGATCCGTCCATTCTCATCGACATCGATCTTCTCTGCCGCCGGCACCTTCGGAAGTCCTGGCATCGTCATGATGTCGCCGGTCAGCGCTACGATGAAGCCTGCACCCGCGGATACTTTCAGGTTGCGGACAGTTACTGTAAAGTTCTTCGGTGCGCCGAGCAGCTTCGCATTGTCCGAAAAGCTGTACTGCGTCTTCGCCATACAGATCGGATAGTTACCAAATCCAAGCTCAGTCAGGCGTTTTGCCTGCTTCTTTGCTGCATCCGTGAGTACAACGCCGTCGCCGTGGTAGATCTTCTTCACGATCGCATCCAGTTTCTCCTCGATCGTTGTATCGGTCTCGTAGCAGTAGTGGAACTCGCTCTCAGTCTCGCACAGGCGGATGACTTCTTTTGCCAGCTCCTCGCCGCCTTCTCCGCCTTTCGCCCATACCTCGGACAGAGCTACATTGACACCGACCTCATGGCACTTGTCCTCGATCAGCTTTAATTCTGCCTCGGTATCCATTGGGAAACGGTTGATCGCTACGACACACGGAAGTCCATATACCTTGGTAATATTTTCTACATGCTGCATCAGGTTCGGAAGTCCCTTCTCCAGTGCTTCCAGATTTTCTGCGTTTAAGTCAGCCTTCGCCACGCCGCCGTGATGCTTCAGGGCACGTACCGTCGCTACTACAACGACCGCCGACGGTTTCAGCTCTGCCATCCGACACTTGATATCCAGGAATTTCTCCGCACCCAGGTCAGCGCCAAAGCCAGCCTCTGTGATCGTGTAATCACCCAGCTTTAATGCCATCTTTGTCGCAATGACGGAGTTACATCCATGCGCGATGTTCGCGAACGGACCGCCGTGGATAAATGCCGGTGTATGCTCTAAGGTCTGTACCAGGTTTGGTTTCAGGGCATCCTTTAAAAGAGCCGTCATCGCGCCCGCTGCTTTCAAATCACCGGCAGTGACCGGTTCCTCGTCATAGGTATAACCTACGATAATCTTGGAAAGGCGTTCTTTCAGATCCGTAATATTGCGTGCCAGGCACAGGACTGCCATGATCTCGCTGGCAACCGTGATGTCATATCCGTCCTCACGGGTCACGCCATCCACGCGGCGTCCCAGACCATCTACGATGTTGCGGAGCTGACGGTCATTCATATCGACAACACGCTTCCAGGTAATGCGCTTCGGATCGATGCGAAGTGCATTGCCCTGATAGATATGATTGTCCAGCATCGCTGCCAGCAGGTTGTTTGCTGCGCCGATCGCGTGGAAATCACCGGTAAAATGGAGGTTGATATCCTCCATTGGAATGACCTGTGCATATCCGCCGCCAGCTGCACCACCTTTAACACCAAAGACCGGTCCCAACGACGGCTCACGAAGCGCTACGGTTACCTTTTTGCCAAGACGTTTCAATCCGTCTGCCAGACCGACCGTGGTCGTGGTCTTTCCTTCTCCGGCTGGAGTCGGGTTGATCGCGGTCACCAGAATCAGTTTTCCATCCTTGCCCTCGGTCTCTTTCAGAAGACTGTAGTCTACCTTTGCCTTATAATTTCCATACTGCTCCAGATACTTCTCGTCTACGCCTGCTGCCTGTGCAATCTCACCGATTTTCAGTGGATTCGCTGCCTGTGCAATCTCAATATCTGTCATCATTACTCCTGTACCTCCCTGTTTTTGCGGTTTTGCCTGTTCCGGAAGTTTTCACACAGTGAATGTTATCTGCTTTATCTTCTGTAAAGAAGATCCCCCCTGTGAATTTCCCGGAAAGGCTGTGAATGTTATCTATTATATACTGTGTCTGACAATTTGGAAAGACACAAAATTGATTTTTCACAAAAAATTGCATCCGATTCCAGTTTTTCTACTCTTTTCTCAAGTTCTGATACATAACTTTCGTCCTTGATCGATGCCAGATTGATCTTCACATTAAAGAGCGCACCCACAACCGCTGTCCGGGCTAACATCGCCGCAATCAGGCCGTCGGAAACGGCACCTTTATTGCCCCTCTTTACGACCGCTTCCGCCATCGGAAAAATCTTTGCCGCTGACTCCGCAATCGCAAGCGGCGCTTCGGTCGCCTCTTTTAACCCCTGCTGCAGGGCGGCAGTGCGGATTTTTTTCTCCTCCTCCGTCTCCTTCGGAAGCTTCAGCGCTCTCATATATCCATTGAACGATTCGCTGTCCTTTTTGATCCCCGCCAGCAACTCCTCATGCAGCGCAGCGCCCTCAGCTGCCAGCGCCTGCATTTCCTCCTGCACCCCGGCATATTTTTCCTTTCCGATCGTCAGATTTGCCACCATTTCCATCAATGCCGCGCCCAGCGCCCCCACCATCGCCGACACGCTTCCGCCGCCCGGTACAGACGCCTTCGAAGCAGTTTCTTCTACAAACTGGTTTACGGAAAGTTCTCTTAATTCTGCCATGATTTTTCTCCTTTTTTATAAAAAGAATGTGCCTTGGCACATTCTCGCGCCGAGCGCGGTCGCTTGCGACATGTTTCTGCTTCGCGCGAGTGCATACATTTTCCTATGAAAATGAAAAAATACCGCAAAATTACTTGTCTCACCGATCAGAAATCTTCCGCCCCGCTGGCAACGTAATTTTGCGGTATTCCCACCGAGCCCTACGGATATGAAATCGTTCCGTAAGAACCGATATACTCCTTTATCTGCGTTTACTAATTTAAGAATGAAACTGCCTTACACGGTGTTCGGTAGTTGGACGGCGAAATCTTGATGCCGCTCTTTGCCGTACTTGCGTGAATAACCTGTCCATTGCCTATGTAAAGTGCTACGTGATTGATATAATTGCCGCTCGCATAAAAAAGCAGATCGCCCGGCTGTACTGCGCTGACCGCAACCTCCTTGCCCTTTGCCGCCTGATCTCTCGAGCTTCGTCCGGTTGAAATACCGAAATGTGCAAATACACTCATTGTAAATCCGGAACAGTCCGCGCCGTTTGTCAGACTGGTTCCGCCGTATACATACGGATTTCCAAGGAACTGCTTTGCATATGCCACAACCGCAGAACGGGTAGCATTTGTTACTTCATTTCCAGAAGAGGACGTACCGCCTGTGCCTGGTCCGCCGCCCGGTCCAACGCCGCTTGCAGTGGTCGCTTTCGTCGCTGCCGCGGTAGTCGGCGCTTTCGTCTCAGCTGCCTTTGTCGTCTCCTTGGCTGCCGCTGTCGTCCCAGCTGCCTTGCTTTCGCTCGGATTCGCCTCTATTGTTCCGCTGTAGGAAGTCTCCGGTGCTTTGGTCGTCTCTTTGGCAGCTGCCGTGGTTTCCTTCGCAGCTGCCGTGGTTTCCGCTGCCCTCGACTCTTCCTCGGCTTTCTTCTTTACCTGTTCCAGGTTCTCGATCGCCGCATTCGCTTCCTGTTTCAGTTTTTCTTCTTCAGCTTTCTGCTGCTGTTCCTCAGCTACGGAAACTGCCTGCTTAAAGTCTACCTGTGTCGTAATATAATCTTTATACACATATCCGACCAGATCATTATCGACGGAAATCTTGGCAAAATCGCCCTCTTCTCCGATCACCTCATACTCTGCATCGGCAGAAAGAAGATCCAGCGTCTTGCCCTCTAAGCTCGGCGTCTCTCTCAGGCGAAGCGTAGAGGTATTTGTAACCTTCGCGTAGGTTGTGCCGACTTCCCTGGCAATCTTGGACGCCTCCTCGCCGGTCACAAAATACTGTGCTTTAATATAACCGGTCACGGAACCCGACTGGATATGGTACCATTTGCCGCCCTCGCCGTCCACCGTGTCCAGAATTGTCGCCGCACAGTTATTGTAAATCTTTCCGACTACCTCGCTGCCTGTGCTCGCCTGTGCGCGAACATTGACATAATTGGTCACACGGGAAATCGCGATATTATCGTAGATCGACTTGGACATCGCGCGGACAACCGCCTCAGTCTCGCCAGTTGTCTCCTTTGGCTGGGCTTTCGTCTCTGCTGGCACCTGTGCCGGTTTGGCTGTCTGCGCGCCGCCTGCCACGCCCGTCTGACCGGCTCCCGCCACTGCCAGAACTTCTTTAGAAGCAAATGCTTCCGCCAGCTCTTTTTCCGGGTTCAAGCTGCTCGCATAGTAATTATTGATCGCCACTGACGCACCAGCGACCGGGGCATCCGTCTCCAGATTCATCGCCGCCTGGGCGCTCATCTGTCCCGTCCCTGCCATCACAAGGCACGCCCCTGATGCTATCAGAAATTTCAGCGTTTTTCTCATAAGAACCTCCTACTCTTCTGTCCGTTCTGTTCCGTCGTTTTATCTCAAACTGTAACTGTTCAGTACCTTCACAGTCACGCGCAAAAATCCATTAAAAATTGCCTACGGCAATGGGATTTTTGCCTGCTAACCCATGTTTTCGTACGGTCAGCGCAGTAAATGCGCAGACCTACTAAACAGTTACTCTGTTTTCTTCTATGTTAAAAATGAGTTATGCCTGAAGATATCGCTCTGCAGATGCCACGCAGTTTGCACCGTCCGATGCCGCTGTCAGAATCTGGCGCAGCGCCTTGGTCCGGACATCTCCGGCTGCAAATACGCCTGGAACGCTCGTCTGACCGCTCTCATCCGCCCGGATATAGCCCTGCTCATCAAGCTCTAACTGACCCGCATACAGCTCACTCTCCGGTGCGATTCCGACCGCAATAAAGACACCATCCACGTCCAGCCGCCTCTCTTCTCCGGTTTTGGTCTGTCTCAGACGCAACGCCTCCACCTGAGCGTTCCCTTCAATCGCAACCGTCTCGCTGTTCCAGACAAATTCAATATTTTCAAGCGCCTGTACGCGCTCCTGCAGCCGTTTTGCCCCGCGAAGCTTGTCTCTGCGGTGGACGATATATACTTTTTCACACATCCGTGCAAGAAAAATTGCATCTTCCAGCGCCGCGTCGCCGCCGCCCACAACGGCAACCGTCCTTCCCCGGAAAAATGCCCCGTCGCAGGTCGCGCAGTATGAAACGCCTGCCCCGCGAAGTTCCTCTTCTCCCGGCACCTCCAACGTCCTGTGATGTGCTCCGGATGCCAGAATCACACAGCGTGCCTCATACGTCTCTTCCTCGCAGACTACTTTCTTCACATTTCCTGAAAGCTCGACCTGCACGACCTCATCCTGTACAACTCTTGCTCCCAGCTTGTTTGCATGCTCCCGGAACTGTCTGGAAAGCTCAAAGCCGGTCACACCCGGAAATCCCGGATAATTGTCCACCTCCCAGGTATTCAGCACCTGTCCGCCGCTGATTCCATTCTTCTCTATCACAATCGTGTCCAGACATGCCCGCTGTGCATAAATCGCCGCACTCAAGCCAGCTGGTCCGGAACCAATGATTATTATATCATACATGGTATACAGTTCCTTTCTTCCGAATCTGTTCGGTAATTGATCCGCTCTATCGCTGTGTCAGATCTATTTGGTTTTAGTATAACACATTTTGGCACTTTCATACAATGCTGTAAAACACGCAGAAGAGCAAAAAATGGATGAAAATTTCTTACGATTTTATGACAGGCAGAAAAATGAAACTATTTCATGAATTTTAAATACATGCTATAATTCAATCAAATATGATGTTGGGGTCAAAAGCTTTTGACCCCTCTAATACCGAATTGCTCTGCACTGCGTGCTCCCGCAATTCTCAAAAACATTCGCAATTCGCTCATTTTTCTTTGAAAAATGGCTACTTACTCATGTTTTTGGCGGGTCCCAAGGTCAAAAATTCTCCTGCAAGCAAGCTTGCGTCGAACTTCTGACCTTTTGACCCTGGTATCATCAAATATACGCATATAAGGAGTTTACTGCCATGAATCATAAAACTATCCTCGTAACCGGCGCTTCCCGCGGAATCGGGAAAGCGATTGCATTAACCTACGCCAGGAATGGCTGGGATATCGTGATTACCTGCCTGAGGCGGGAAGAAGAATTAAAAAAGACCCAGCGCGAAATCGAAGCGCTGGGCGTTTCCTGCCTTGCGTGGATGGGCGATGCGGGCGATTTTGAGAGCTGTTCCCGCCTGTTTGACGCGATCCGGGAGCGCTTCGGTTTCCTGGATGTCCTCGTCAACAATGCAGGGATTTCCTACATCGGTCTGTTCCAGGATATGACGCCGGACGAGTGGAACCACATTCTCAATACCAACCTGACCTCCGTCTTCAACTGCTGCCGCCTCGCTGTTCCGATGATGGTGTCACGCAAATCGGGACGCATTCTCAATATTTCCTCCGTCTGGGGCGTCTGCGGCGCTTCCTGCGAAGTCGCCTATTCTGCCACCAAAGGCGGCATCAACGCCATGACGCGCGCCCTCGCGAAGGAACTTGCGCCGAGCAGCATCCAGGTCAACGCGATCGCCTGCGGCGCTATTGACACCGAAATGAACCAGTTTCTCGATGAAGAAGAACGGAATGCCCTGCTGGAAGAAATTCCAGCCGGACGTATGGGGCGTGCCGAGGAAGTCGGAAAACTGGCATACCAGCTGGGGAGCGAGAACTCCTATTTAACGGGACAGATAATTCAACTGGACGGCGGCTGGATCTAAAACCTGAAATAAATAAACGGATTATACGTGCTGCTGACGAGATACATGGTACACAAAAACAGCAGCACAGCCATAATCACAATATCCACTGTCTTTGTCACTTCTTTCTCATACAAATGCTCCCGCAGCTTCGGGCATATACTCTGCACGATGCCCGAAAGCAGCACGCCCAGCACCGCAAGAAAAATCACCTTCCGATTCACGAACAGCGACGCCGGATAGATGCCGTTCTCCCAGGTAAACATCTGATGCAGGATCACTTTCGCATCCGCCAGCGTATCGGCGCGGAAGAACACCCAGCCAACCACTACAACCAACGCCGTATAGATGTGATTCAGTCCCCGGAAGCAGTTCTTCTCCAATAGCTTCCCAAGTCCCATGCGTTCCACCACCAGAAACAGCCCATGGTACAATCCCCAGATGATAAAGGTTGCCCCAGCGCCATGCCAGAGCCCGGTCGCAAAAAAGACAATCAGCAGATTAATATACGTCCGCACCTGCCCTTTCCGGTTGCCGCCCAGCGGGATATAAAGATATTCCCTAAACCAGGTCGAGAGTGAAATATGCCAGCGTCTCCAGAACTCGCGGATCGAGGTAGAGATATACGGATAATTGAAGTTCTCCATAAAATCAAATCCAAACATTTTTCCCAATCCGATCGCCATATCCGAATATCCCGAAAAATCAAAATAAATCTGAAGTGTGTACAAAACCGCCAACATCCACGCATTGACCGTTCCCAGCTGTGCCAGCGGTTTCTCCATCATCCAGTCTACCGTCGCCGCAAAGGTATTAGCAAACAACATTTTTTTCGCCAGTCCGTAGGAAAAGCGCTTGATTCCATACGCCATCCCCTCCGCCGTACACTGCCGGTTCCCAATCTGTTCGCAGACATCGTGATACTTGACGATCGGTCCCGCGATGAGCTGCGGAAAGAAAGAAATATAAAGCGCCAGATGAAAGATATTTTTTTGCGCCTGAATCGTCCCCCGGTACACATCCACCACGTAGGAAAGCGCCTGAAACGTGTAGAAGGATATTCCGACCGGAAGAGCAATCTCGCGGAAAGAAAGTGTATGTGCGCCGCCCGCAAAGCGGCTTAACAGAGAATTTGCAATCTCGACTGCGAAGTTAAAATATTTGAAATAGCCCAGAAGAAGGAGGTTTAAAAACACGCAGGTTGTAACAGCAAGGCGCATTCTGTGTTTACTCTGCATCCTCCCAATCCACAATCCAAAGAAATAATTCAGCCCGATCGAAACAAGCATCAGAATCACATACTTCGGCTCGCCCCACGCATAAAAAAAGAGACTGGCAGCCAGAAGGACGCCATTGCGGATATGCAGATTTTTCGTTATAAAATAAAGCAAAAATACCGCTGGCAAAAAATACCATAGGAACACAAGGGAACTAAATAACATAAATCATACCATCCTGTATTTGTTACTGTTCACGCATACGTGCCCAGTAACGGAATTTGCCGTGGCTTCGCATTTAAATACGGCAAATTCCTGCCTCCACCACGTTTTCTTACGGCACTTTCGGTTCCAAAAGTGCCTACCCGTGAACAGTAATCTGTATTTTCTTATATAGCAGATAAATCATATCTATATTCCAGACACTCTATTATACGGGTAATCCCCCTTAATCTGTCAAGTGTTTTTGACCAGAATAAAGAATGTGCCTTGGCACATTCTCGCGCCGAGCGCGGTCGCTTGCGGCATATTTCTGCTTCGCGCGAGTGCGCATCCTCGCGGAGCGTTTTTTGTTTCATAGGACGCAATTTCCTATGAAACAAAAAAACCCTGCCTCCCAGGTTCATCACCTCGGAAACAGGGTTCTCTTTACTCGCTGGCACGGGACTGCGGAGTACTGGGTGGAGTAAATCCGTCCAGCCGGCGCTGTCTCATATATTTATCAGAGAAAAACATACAAAACTCTACTGCTATATGCTAAGAAGATTTCTCTTCCTATTTTAATTAGTTGTTCTTAGCTGCTGCTTTTGCTTCTTTGATCTTCTCAGTCAGCATCGGAACGATCTTGTTTAAGTCACCTACTACGCCGTAGTCAGCAACATCGAAGATCGGAGCAGACTCATCTTTGTTGATAGCAACGATGATGTCAGACTCTTCCATACCTGCCAGATGCTGGATAGCACCGGAGATACCGATTGCAAAGTATACGTTCGGACGAACAGTCTTACCTGTCTGACCTACCTGAAGATCCTTCGGTTTCCAGCCAGCATCTACAACTGCACGAGAGCAGCTTACGGTACCGCCGATAGCCTCTGCCAGATCATCCAGAATCTTGAAGTTCTCCGGGCTTCCTACACCACGGCCGCCGGATACAAGGATCTTAGCATCCATGATATCAACGGTGTTGGATACAGCCTTAACAACTTCCAGAATATCAACATATTTGTTGTTCTTTGTGAATCCCGGATTGAACTCAGTAACAACAGCTTTTTTGCCAGCTTCCTTCGGAGCCTTCTGCATAACACCCGGACGAACGGTTGCCATCTGCGGACGGAAATCCGGGCAAGCGATGGTAGCGATGGTGTTGCCGCCGAATGCCGGACGAGTCATAAGCAGCTGATTGTGCTTTGTCTCTCTACCCGGAACCGGATTCATCGGGAAATCGCCGATATCAAGTTTTGTACAGTCTGCAGTCAGACCTGTATGGATTCTAGCGCAAACACGCGGACCAAGGTCACGACCGATTGCAGTTGCACCAATCAGGAAGATTTCCGGTTTGAACTCTTTGATAACAGATGCGATTGCATGTGTGTACGGCTCTGTACGGTACTCTTTTAATTCCGGATCGTCTACAACGATAACCTTATCTGCGCCGTACTCTGCTAACTGATCTGCAAGACCTTTAACGTCAGAACCAACTAAAACAGCGGTTACTTCTACTCCTAAATCTTTTGCTAATTCTTTACCTTTGCCAATCAGCTCATAAGCGATATTGCTGATAACATTATCCACCTGCTGTGCAAAGACAAATACGCCCTTATATGCTTCTAAGTTGTTCATCTTATTCACCACTCTTTTCTATAAAATAATTAGATAATGTGTTTCTCTGCCAGTTTGCCAACGATATAATCTGCGGAAGCTGCCGGATCAAGTTCTACTTTCTCGCCAGCACCCTTTCTTACCTTATCGGAAGCTTTTGCGATCTGTGTCGGTGATCCCTTCAGACCAAGGTTGGAATCCTCAACATCTTTCAGATCTTTTCTGCCCCAAACGGTGATCTCTTTTGCATATGCATCAAAGATTCCGCCCGGAGTCATATAACGCGGCTCGTTTAACTCTGCAAGAGCGGTTAAAAGACACGGAAGCTGTGCTTTTACTACATGATATCTATCATCATACTGACGCTCAACTACGATGTATTTCTCAGCTTCGTTTACTTCACGAATCTTCTGAGCGTAGCTGATTACCGGAAGGCCAAGGTGCTCGGAGATCTGCGGACCTACCTGAGCGGTATCGCCATCGATAGCCTGACGGCCAGTAATGATTAAGTCATAATCCAGGTTGCGAAGTGCGCCTGCGATTGTCTGGGAAGTAGCCCAGGTATCTGCACCACCAAGTACACGGTCAGTTACAAGAACACCATTGTCTGCGCCCATAGCCATAGCCTCGCGAAGAACCTCTTCAGCCTTCGGAAGACCCATAGTAACTACGGTAACTTCTGCACCATACTGATCTTTTAAGCGAAGCGCTGCCTCCAGACCTGCTTTATCATCTGGGTTCATGATTGCCAGCATTGCGCTTCTGTCAAGAGTACCATCCGGGTTAAATTTAACTCCGCCTTTGGTATCCGGAACCTGTTTTACACAAACTACAATTTTCACGGTATTTTCACTCCTTATTTTTTTCTTTTTTCTCTAGGACTGAGATTGTTCTGATTTCTCTGCAGACTGAATTATTTTAACAGATCAGCGGAGATAACCATTCTCTGAACCTCAGATGTACCCTCGTAGATCTCAGTGATCTTAGCATCACGCATCATACGCTCTACGTCGTACTCTCTCGTGTAGCCGTAACCACCGTGAAGCTGTACAGCCTTGGTTGTAACTTCCATAGCAACCTCTGCTGCATACAGTTTAGCCATAGCTGCTTCTACAGAATAGGTTTTCTGTGTCTTCTTAGCAACGGCTGCTCTATAAACAAGGAGCTGAGCTGCTTTAACTTTGGTAGCCATATCTGCCAGCTGGAACTGAGTGTTCTGGAACTGACCGATAGCACGACCAAACTGTTTTCTCTCTTTTACATAATCAACAGTTCTCTCAAGAGCGCCCTCTGCAAGACCAAGTGCCTGGGAAGCGATACCGATACGTCCGCCATCCAGGGTATGCATAGCGATGTGGAAACCTTTGCCCTTCTGGCCAAGCAGGTTCTCTTTCGGGATACGGCAATCTGTGAAGATCAGCTCGTATGTAGCAGATCCACGGATACCCATCTTCTTCTCTTTGGTACCGAAGGTGAAGCCCGGAGTTCCTTTCTCTACGATAAATGCAGAGATCTCTTTTTTCTTTCTGCCCTTTACTTCAACAACGCCTGTTACAGCGATGATAACGTAAATGTCAGCCTCTTTACCATTGGTAATGAAAACTTTGGAGCCGTTTAATACCCACTCGTCGCCGTCTAATACAGCCTTGGTCTGCTGACCCTGAGCATCTGTACCAGCACCCGGCTCAGTAAGACCGAAAGCACCAAGCTTCTCGCCCTTAGCAAGCGGAACCAGGTATTTCTGTTTCTGCTCTTCAGTACCGAAAGTCTGGATCGGATCGCAGCACAGAGATGTGTGTGCAGATACGATAACGCCGGTAGTACCACAAACTTTGGAAAGCTCCTCAACGCACATAGCGTATGTTAACGGATCACAGCCCTGTCCACCATACTCCTTCGGAACCGGGATGCCCATGAAGCCAAGCTTCTGCATCTTTTTAACGGTTTCCTCCGGGAAGTGCTCTGTCTCGTCAACTTCCTGTGCCAAAGGTTTTACTTCGTTCTCGGCGAAGTCATGGAATAACTTTCTCGCCATTTCATGCTCTTTACTTAATGTAAAATCCATGTGTCTATTCCTCCATCATTTTCTTATATACGCTTAAGAGGCGGCTTTAAGCGCCGCCCCGTTGCGGTTCTTAAAAATCTGGTACTCTATTATGTTTTCATCTGGTCAAGAAGCCAGACTTATGTACATATTAGTTGTACTTGTAGAAGCCTTCGCCAGACTTACGGCCAAGCTTGCCGCCGCGAACCATCTTTCTAAGAAGCGGCTGCGGACGGTACTTCGGGTCACCAGTCTCAGACTGAAGTACTTCCATGATAGCCAGAACAACGTCCAGACCTACCAGGTCGCCCAGTTCAAGCGGTCCCATCGGATGGTTAGCACCCAGCTTCATAGCGGTATCGATACCCTCTACAGAAGCCTCGCCCTCAGCGTAGATACCGATAGCTTCGTTGATCATCGGGATGAGGATACGGTTTACTACGAAACCAGCGCCCTCTTCTACCTGTACCGGGATCTTGCCGATCTCTTCAGAGATCTTCTTAACTTTGTCAACAATCTCTACCGGAGTGTTTAAGCCTGCGATAACCTCAACCAGCTTCATAACCGGAGCCGGGTTGAAGAAGTGCATACCGATAACCGGGCGGTCAAGACCTGCACCGATCTCAGTAATGGACAGAGAAGAGGTGTTGGTAGCGAATACGCAGTCTGCCTTGCAGATAGCGCCCAGCTCTTTGAAGGTCTGTTTTTTGATCTCCATGTTCTCGATTGCTGCCTCAACTACGAGATCGCAGTCGCTGCAGATAGTCTTAACGCCGGTATGGATTCTGGCAAGGATCTTGTCTGCATCCTCTTTTGCCATCTTTCCTTTTGCTACTCTCTTCTCAAAGTTCTTGGAAATTTTCAGTTTGCCGTTGGAAGCAAACTCTTCGTTAATATCACACAGGCATACTTCATATCCATCTACCTGGGCAAATGCCTGAGCGATTCCGGAACCCATGGTTCCTGCACCAATAATACCAACTTTCATGACAAATCCTCCTGAAATTATACAACTATAATTTAACTAACTATCTATTGTTAAACTGCTCCACTTTCCGTTTCTCAAGGAATGCTTGCATACCGTTCTTCTGATCTTCTGTCTCGAAGCATCCGCCAAACAGTTTTTCCTCGATCACGATAGCCTGATCCATATCAGTCTGAAGTCCGTCGTTCATCGCCTTCTTGCTGTTTCTGACAGCGATCGGAGCCATCTTTGCGATAGCGCCTGCCAGCTTCTTCGCAGCCGGCATCAGCTCTTCCTGTGTATAAACAGCATTTACAAGTCCGACACGGTATGCCTCGTCCGCTTTGATGTTGCGGGACGCAAATACCATCTCTTTTGCCTTGCCCGGTCCGATGAGACGTGCGAGTCTCTGTGTACCGCCGAAGCCTGGTGTAATACCAAGACCTACTTCAGGCTGTCCGAATAATGCATTGTCCGAGCAGATACGGATATCACAGCTCATGGCAAGCTCGTTGCCGCCGCCGAGTGCGAAACCGTTTACTGCCGCGATAACCGGAACCGGGAAGGTTTCGATCTTGCGGAAAATATCGTTGCCGAATTTACCGAAGTGCTCGCCCTGCTCCTTGGTCATCACGCTCATAGCAGCGATGTCAGCACCGGCTACGAAAGATTTCTCTCCTGCGCCGGTCAGGATAATTGCACGAATTTCGGAAAGGTCTACTGCATCAAATGCAGCTTCAATATCCTTCAGCACATCCTCGTTTAACGCGTTCAGTGCCTTCGGACGATTAATAGTTATGACTGCGACGTGTCCGTCTACCTCATAGTCTACAAATCCCACTTCCAGTTCCTCCTAAAAAGCTCTTGAATTGAAATACGTAAAACCAGAAACAGCCGGAGCGCCGGGGATAAGCCCCGACGACTCCGGTTCTGCGTCAGAAATTAGTCTCTCTCAACGATCGTTGCGCAGCCCATGCCGCCACCGATACACAGAGTAGCCAGACCCTTCTTAGCGTCACGTTTCTGCATCTCGTATAACAGAGTTGTCAGGATACGGCAGCCAGATGCTCCTACCGGATGTCCGATAGCGATTGCACCGCCGTTTACGTTCAGGATGTCTTTGTTGAAGCCAAGGTCACGAGCTACAGCGATAGACTGAGCTGCGAATGCCTCGTTTGCCTCGATCAGGTCGAAGTCTTCTACCTTCCAGCCTGTCTTCTTCAGAACTTTCTTGGTAGCTGCAACCGGTCCAATACCCATGATGCTCGGATCTACACCGCCCAGAGCGCCTGCTACCCATGTAGCCATCGGTTTGATACCCAGTTCTTTTGCTTTCTCTTCGCTCATAACAACTACAGCTGCTGCACCATCGTTGATGGAGGAAGCGTTACCAGCTGTTACACGTCCGTCTTTCTTGAATGCCGGACGAAGCTTGCCAAGAACCTCTACAGTGGAACCCGGACGCGGACCCTCATCGGTATCTACGATAACAGTCTCTTTTTTCTTCTTAACTTCGATCGGAACGATCTCGTCTTTGAAACGTCCAGCCTCGATAGCTGCGCAAGCCTTCTGCTGGCTAGCTGCTGCAAACTCATCGAGTTCTTCTCTTGTGATACCCCACTGATCGCAGATGTTCTCAGCGGTGATACCCATGTGGTAATCGTTGAATGCATCCCACAGAGCGTCATTTACCATGGTGTCGATCATGGTCGCATTGTTCATACGGTATCCGTAACGAGCCTTCATCAGAGCATACGGAGCTGCGGACATGTTCTCTGCACCACCAGCTACTACGATGTCAGCATCGCCTGCAAGGATCATATCTGCTGCTGCGTTTACAGCATTCAGACCAGAACCGCAAACCACGTTCAGGGTAACTGCCGGAACTTCTACCGGAAGACCAGCTTTCAGAGACATCTGACGTGCTACGTTCTGACCAAGACCAGCCTGGATAACACATCCCATGTATACGTGATCAACCTGCTCCGGAGCAACGCCTGCTCTCTTCAGAGCCTCCTTGATAACTACGGCACCCATCTCAGCTGCTGGAACAGTACTGAGCTGGCCACCCATAGAACCTACTGCGGTACGGCATGCACTTGCAATTACGACTTTCTTAGACATTGAAAAAATCCTCCTTGAAAATGATCCACCACGTAAATAACACAACTGCAGTAAATAGTAAAATAGTGATAAATATGATAGTGTATTTGTATCTTAACACCCCACGCGGCTCCTGTCAAATAATTATCAATGGATTTATAAAGATTTAAGATTCTCATTTTTCCGCGTACAATCCACTTATTTCTACATCGTTTTGATCGCCTTTAGGCGGAATGCACAATTTTTTTCTTCCGTTTTCTCAATAAAAGTGGTCTTCTCTGGCATTATAACCAACATGGTATTTTGTTTGTGAATTAATAGACAAAGTCATTTCTTTTCTATTTACATACACTTATATCTGTAATTCATAAATATGAATATGTCGTCATTTTCCCCTATTTTGTCCTCCGCCTCTTTCGTTGACAAGGGGTAGTGGAGATGATACACTGATAAACAACGGGGGATGTCCGAATCACGCATTTGTACGGACTTCTTCATATTATTAAAAAGGACAAGGTGAATAAGTATGGATTACAAGAAACTGTATGCAGAAAAGCTGGTTTCCGCTGAAAAAGCTGCTTCCGTCGTTAAATCTGGCGACTGGGTTGACTATGGCTGGACCACCGGCACTCCGGTAGCAGTCGATGCTGCTATCGCAAAACGTCTTCCGGAACTGGAGAATGTAAACTTCCGCGGCGGTATCCTGATGTGGGTACCGGAGATCTTCAAGATCGAAAACCCGGCAGCTCATATGACCTGGAACTCCTGGCACATGAGCGGTATCGAGAGAAAGGCAATCGCACAGGGATTCAGCTTCTATGCTCCGATCCGTTATTCCGAGCTTCCGAGATACTATCGTGAGTCCGCAACCAAACCGGATGTAGCTGTATTCCAGGTTGCTCCGATGGACGAGCACGGTTATTTCAACTTCGGACCAAATGCTTCCCATATGGCAGCCTGCTGCGAGACTTCCAAGGTTGTCATCGTAGAGGTCAATGAAAATATGCCGGTCTGCCTCGGCGGATTTGAGAACGGCGTTCATATCTCCAACGTAGACATGATCGTAGAGGGCAGCAACCCGACCATCGCAGAGATGGGAGGCGGCGCAGCAGCGACTGATGTCGATGAAGCAGTTGCAAAACTGATCGTAGACGAGATCCCGGATGGTGCCTGCTTACAGTTAGGTATCGGCGGTATGCCAAACGCAGTTGGTTCCCTGATTGCGAAATCTGACTTAAAGGATCTGGGTGTTCACACCGAGATGTACGTTGACGCATTCGTTGATATTGCCGCAGCCGGCAAGATCACAGGCGCTCACAAAGCACTGGACAAAGGCCGTCAGGTATACGCATTCGGCGCTGGTACCAAGAAACTGTATGACTACTTAAACAACAACCCGGCCTGCATGAGTGCTCCGGTTGATTACACCAACGACGTCCGCACCATCGCAGCCCTGGACAACTTCATGTCCATCAACAACGCGGTTGACCTCGACCTCTTCGGTCAGGTAAATGCAGAGTCCGCAGGAATCAAGCACATCAGCGGTGCAGGCGGACAGCTTGACTTCGTTCTGGGCGCTTACCTGTCCAAGGGCGGAAAGAGCTTCATCTGCTGCTCCTCCACCTTCAAGAACAAGGCTGGCGAGCTGCAGTCCCGTATTCTCCCGACCTTAAATCAGGGTTCCATCGTAACCGATACACGTGCAAACCTGCACTACCTGGTAACCGAGTACGGTAAAGTAAACTTAAAGGGTCTTGCAACCTGGCAGAAATGCGAAGCTATCATCTCCGTTGCACATCCGCAGTTCCGCGATCAGCTGATTAAGGAAGCTGAGAAGATGCATATCTGGAGACAGAGCAATAAGATCTGATAAGAACTCAAGATCTGATAAAATCGGCAGGATTCGGAGACAAAATCCAGCAAACCATCTATGGTATCTGAGACTCCCGGTTCTCCGATACACCAGATACGTTTATTTTCTAAAAAAAGTGCTTTTCCTCTCAAAAAATTTTCTTTGAGAAGAAAGGCACTTTTTTATTTATACTTTTTTCTTATAGTTTTTGTTCTACAAGTCTCTGTCTACCATCCGCTACTGTTCCAGAGACTTCCACCGGAAGTTCGGAATCACATCCGACCACTTATTAATTCCGATGATTGATTTTGCAAAATTCGAAGTTTCCAGCGTGTATCTCTTCTGATCAATGTCGTGGAAAACTCTCCAGAGCTTTCGATCCTTTACCGCTACAATCTCATTACCCTGATTCATATCACAGGACCACAGACCGAAGCTTAAGCCTGCCCTTACCTCTGACGGCGCATCGACCTGACGACTCAGAATGTACGCGTCGATATACGGGTTACTGTCCACGATATAGTAAGAATATGCAAATGCCGCCGCCTGGATATCCGACACATCGCCGCGCGTCAGACTCTGTGCAGTAAATCCTTCCTCCGTCAGAATGACATGGCGCACCTCGCCAGATGCTGTCTTCATCGAATCCTGATTCAGATAATCGGTCAGTACATGCAGGTTTGCAAAGTTGACAATCGGTGAATCTGCACTCTCGGTTACCAGCCCCGTTGCCGGATCATCCCAGAATTCCGGTTCCGTCATCGGGTACGGATACGGATGGTAGGCAATGCCCCAGTCCATCTGGCCTTCCGTTACTGCCAGGGCGTTAAACGTATCAACAATGCCTTTGCCCGTATAATGCACCTGATCGTTCAGGTTCTCATACGGAGCTCCCCACCAGAAATCAAGTGAAAAATAAACCCGGTCATTCGCACTTGTGCTCTTGATCGCCGTGTAGAACGTGCGGAATGCCTGCTGATACGTGGATACATATGCATTCAAATCTGCCGGTCCCATGTAGTTCCAAATCTGGTTGTTGATCTCATTGCCCAGAATCCAGTTGGAAATCTTCGCATAATTTGAATTATGATTCTTGCCGCTGTAACGATCCGCCAAAAACGCGAAGATCGCACGCGTTGTCTCAAATCCTTCCTGTGTCTTCGTGTTAAACATATAATAATTGGCGCTCGAAGATTTCGCAGTTCCCGCATGAACCAGTTCCGGGTGCGCGTCATTCCAGTCATTTAAAACGATCGCCGTCACGGATATATCTTTTCCGATATATGTACTGATCACCTTGTCATAATTTTCAACCACCGACTTATTAAAATGATACGTTTTTCCATCGTACTCATAATCAATGCCACTTCCTAAAAACTGGGAAAATGCGATATTGACCGCCACATGTTTGACACCCAGTGTAAATGCATCGTTGAGCATATTTAACTGGATATTCAAGCCCTTTTTCGTCAGCGGCGTCTTAAACGGATCCTGATTGGATGCAACCACCTCCGGATTTGTGATATAATGTGCCGCGCCAACTGTCGTAAATGTAGTTCCGTCAAACACTGCCGGAACAAACCGGCTGTAAAGGCGGTCCTGGGCAGTTCCCTTGTTTAAAGGAATCGAGACGGTCCTCGTTTCCCCTGCGCCTACGCTGCTGACATAATCAGTCCGGCTTCCAATCTCCGACTCATACGGCCGCAATTCAAACAGATAAATCTTTCCGTCCGTCCCCGTTGTATCACCGTTGCTTGAAAGTGAAATATCCACTGTATTCTGCCCCGAACCAATCAGACAGGAGCCGATCGAAGCGGTTATCTGAAACGTCTGCGCCGCCAGTGCTGTGAACGCAGCCGCCACACTCAGGCAGACCGCTGCAGCCAGGACAAGCGCCGTTTTCATCCATTTTTTCATCCTGTTCCTTCCTTTCCGTCTAATATCCTATGGTATTTGATCATACTTCATTCTTCCGTCAGATTCAATTACTATTTTATTAAGGATTATTACAACTATTTTGGAAATCCTGTATGATTCCCAGCATTTTATCTTTTCCAAGCCTTGATTTCTTTCTTATTCCTATTCTTTTACCACTTGCAAATATTGGTTTTATATATAAATCCCTTAGAGCCGCAAATTTAAAAAGCTACAGTTTCCGGAACCATCAAGTATTCCTTCCGCCATAGCTTTTTGATATTACTGATTATTTAGTTCTTAATGCCCTCATCGCATTTAAAATTGCAATGACGGAAACACCAACGTCCGCAAACACGGCTTCCCACATATTCGCCACTCCAGCCGCGCCCATCAGAAGCACAACCGCCTTAACCGCCAGGGCAAACACGATATTCTGGTGCGCGATTGCCATTGTCTTGCGTCCGATTTTAACCACACCTGCAATCTTCGCCGGGTTATCATCCATCAGGACAATGTCCGCCGCCTCGATCGCCGCGTCACTTCCCATGCTTCCCATTGCAATACCGACATCTGCGCGGGAGAGAACCGGTGCATCGTTGATGCCGTCGCCGACAAATGCCAGCTTCCGCTTTCCGGTCATCTCCGCCAGCATCTCCTCGACCTTCTGCACCTTATCCGCCGGAAGCAGCTCCGTGTACGCCTGATCGATGCCAACCTTCGCAGCCACCGCCTCGCCGACCGCTTTCCGGTCGCCCGTCAGCATAACAGTACGGCGGATTCCAGCCGCCTTCAGTCCACGGATCGCATCCTCCGTCTCCAGCTTGATCGTATCGGCAATCAGGATACTTCCGGCAAATTTTCCGTCCTTTGCCAGATAAATCACAGTGCCGATGCCGTCGCATTCCTGATACGGTATATTTTTACTCTTCATCAGGCGTCCATTACCCGCCAGAACTATGTGACCGTCGATCGTTGTCTCGATACCATGACCGGAAATCTCGTTGGTTTCACCGATGCGGGTTAAGTCGATCAGGGGTTTGCGTACCACTCCCTGCACACCCTCTTTGGACTGCACCTTCTTTATTGTGTCATTGTCAGCATCCAGAACGATTTCTGCTGTTCCCGCATTCGCCTTTTGAGTTTCTGCTTCTGCCAAACTGCCTTTTCTCTCACGATACGCCTCCCGTATCGATTCCGCGATCGGATGCGTCGAATAATTCTCGGCATACGCCGCCAGCTCCAGAAGCTCATCCTCACTGATTCCCGCCGGATGCAGCTCCGTCACTTTAAACTCGCCTTTCGTCAGGGTGCCTGTCTTATCAAATACAACCGTATCCAGCTCCGAAACTGCCTCCAGATAATTGCTTCCCTTGACTAACACACCGATGCGGGATGCAGCACCAATGCCGCCAAAGAAGCTAAGCGGAACCGAAATTACCAGCGCACACGGGCAGGAAATTACCAGGAAAATACAAGCTCTCTGAATCCACTCGCCAAATTCTCCGCCCAGCACAATCGGCGGCACAAACGCCAAAGCAACCGCCGCGATCACGACCACCGGCGTATAATATCTGGCAAACCGGGTGATAAAGTTCTCCACCTTCGCCTTCTTGCTGCTGGCATTCTCCACAAGCTCCAGAATCCGCGCCACCGTCGAATCATCAAATTCTTTCGTCACGCGCACCCGCAGAAGCCCGCTGCCATTGACACATCCGCTGATGATTTCATCCCCGGCTGCCGCACGGCGCGGTACCGATTCACCAGTCAGCGCCGAGGTATCGATCATCGATTCACCCTCTACCACCACGCCATCCAGCGGAATCCGCTCTCCCGGCTGTACCACGATGATGTCATCCACTTCCACATCATCCGGATCGACCTGCTCTATTTGTCCATCTTTTTCAATATTGGCATATTCCGGACAGATATTCATGAGATCGCTGATCGATTGGCGCGAACGGTTGACCGCATAACTCTGAAACAGCTCGCCAACCTGATAGAACAGCATAACCGCAACCGCCTCAGAAAACTCGCCCACACCGAACGCCCCGAACGTCGCTACTGTCATGAGGAAATTCTCATCAAACACCTGACCATTTTTAATCCCCCGGAACGCCTTGTATACAATATCCCATCCAATAATCAGATACGGAATTAAAAATACGACTAACTCTGTCCACGGCTGCGGCATTCCGGCAAATACATTCATTTTTTTCGCTGCTGCCGCCGCGATATATACGATTGCCGCCGCAACGATCCGCTTCAGCATCGTTTTCTGCTTCTGATTCATAAAGCCTCCCTTCATTCTGGAAACACATTCCCAGAAAAAAAGATATAGGAAAATGTGCCGGCACAGCTCATTTGCCTATATCTTTTTACTTTGCCCTTCTGTGCATTACACAATCTGATTTTATTCTTTTAAAAAGCAGCTTTTGATCCGATTATGCCTTTTCCAATTTTACATATTAATAATGCAGTCCGGTTCCACCTTCTTGCACACTTCTACAACCTCTTTCATGATCTCCTCGAAACGTGCGTCATCCGCATCGATCGTCATTTTCTGCATCATAAAGCTGACACTCGCATCATTAACTCCATCCAGCTTCTTGATCGCATCCTCCATCTTTGCTGCACAGTTTGCACAATCCAGATCAGTTAATTTAAATTTCTTCTTCATGATAATCCTCCTCTTTTTATTGAGTTATAAATTTTTAATGTTTGCTTTTCGAGACCTGCAATTTTTTCTTTACAGATAGCACCGCTTTCACATTCATTCAATCCATTATCATCATTCAAGGAACTTGCTATTCTTTAATATGCTCAAAGCCCTGGTTGATAATCCGGTAAACATGGTCGTCTGCCAGCGAATAGAACACCGACTTTCCGTCCCGTCGGCTCTTGACAAGCTGCGACTGCTTGAGAATCCGAAGCTGATGCGAAATCGCCGACTGCGTCATATTAAGCAGCTGTGCAATGTCGCAAACACACATCTCCGACTCAAACAGCACAAACAAAATCCGGATCCGCGTCGAATCACCAAATACTTTAAACAGCTCCGCCAGATCATACAAATCATCGTCATCCGGCAGCATTCCCCGGACCGACTGCACAACCTCATCGTGAACAGCACACTCCTCACAGCACTCTACATCATGAATTGCCATCCGATTTCTCCCTTCATGCTACGCGTTTCTGCCCTGCTTCACTGCTTCTTTCGTGAAAGCAGTGAAGCAGGATTTTATCAAGATTTCTTTGAAATATTTTTATTTATATGAATCATTGTTCATATGTTCATTATATGAATGTAACTGGGAAATGTCAAGAAATATTTGTGGGAATTTAAAAGGAGTAAATGAAATGTTTTCTCAATTATAAAATGCTGCAAAAAAGACTGTTCATACAGACAAAATCCACTAAGTAATGCGCGTAAATGTGCTTCTTTCTGCCCGGTTTACAGATGATACTCTGTAAGCCGGCACAGTTCAAATATCTATTTTCTACATCCTATGCTTTTTTGTCTATTTATGAACAGTCCGTTCTTTTTTATTCATTATTATATATCTTTTGCAGTTTATTTTTCCGACACTGCTTGAGCTATATTATCCATTGGTATATTATCCATCGTCTGATGATCTTTTGCCTCTTTCTGCAACCCCGACTTAGACTTCTAATAGAATCTCTCCTCGCCCGGAATCGCATCCAAATGTTCCTGCCATTTCTCAGCCGGTACATCATGAACCGATACCGTCACAACCTTCGGATCCTTCTTTAATTCTTCTGATACCAGCGTTCTGACCTTCTCGGCCAGCGCTGCCTTCTCTTCCCGGCTCCGTCCCGGGTACATAGATATTGCAATGTGTGGCATGATTTTCCTCCTTTGTACTAATAGCACTCTTCCAAAATATCCAAGATTTCCGCGTGCGTCAGCTGCCGATACCCGCCGTCATTGCGGATACATGAATCAGCAATCGTTTTCAGCAGGCTCTGATCTGTGATCCCCAGTTCCCGCAGCGTCCCCGGCAAACCAATCTCATGAATAAACGCCTGCAATGCGTCAATTCCGCCAAATGCCAGTTCTTCCTCATCGCCGCCATCTGGTGACATTCCCCAGACATTTACGGCAAATTTCACAAATTTCTTGATGCCGTCCCGGCAAATTCGACGATAATACGCCGGATGGATCACGCCAAGTCCCATGCCGTGGTTGCAGTCCGTGTAAGCCCCCATCTGATGTTCAATCATATGCGCCTCAAAATCACACTGTTTTCCTAATTTGATAATGCCAATCTCCGCCATCGTGGACGCCCACATCAGGTTGCTGCGCGCCTCATAATTTTCCGGTTCCCGGATCGCCACCGGCAGGTTCTCAATAATACTCCGCATCAACGCCTCCGAGATCGCATCCGAAAGATTATCCTCATCCGGTGCACTGAAATATGTCTCCATCACATGGCTGAGCATATCAAAACCGCCCGCTGCCGTCTGGAGTGGAGAAACCGTGTAGGTATATTTCGGGTCCATCATCGCAAACACCGGATTGCAGCGCGGATAATTCCGGCTCGTCTTAATTTTCTGTTCCTCATGGGTGATTACACCCTCGCCGTTGACCTCGCTTCCAGTGCCGACCACGGTCACAATCACGCCCACCGGAACCGGCTCAAAATCAATCTCGCCCTTTTTGATCCAGTATTCCTCCCAGACGTCCTTGTCCGTCGCAGCCGCCATTGAGATCGCCTTGCTGCAGTCCATGACCGAACCGCCGCCCACTGCCAGAATCAGATCTACCTGATTTTCCTGTACGACTTTTTTCCCTTCCATCACCTTGCTGTAGGTCGGATTCGGCATGATGCCTGAAAATTCTATCACCTGTTTTCCAGCCAGCTTTAAGACATCCATCACTTCCTGATAAATGCCATTCGTCTTGATCGAGCCGCCGCCATATGCCAGCATCACCGTTTCCCCATACGGCTTCACCGCCTCCAGCAGGTGCTCTTTCACACAGCCTCCGCCAAAATAAATCTTTGTCGCATTTTCAAATGTAAACGCCCGCATCGTTCCCTGTCCTTTCTGAACCCGTTCCGGCAAATGCTTTTGCATCCGCCTGATGTTCTGCCTTCTTCTTTGTAGATATGTTTTTTTGAATCTTTATTTTGATTATTTTTCTCCTTTATCTCAGATTCATCAAATGTTCAGCTATAATTCACACTAGATTTGACAAGTTCTCTGTAAGTGTTCATATTATATCACGATTCGCATCTTCGATGCTTACCGCTGCTGACGCAGCTATCGTGATCGCCATTCGCCGTTCGCCATAAATCTGCAAGCAGCTCTCTGGCTCACTTGCGCTCATTATATCATATTACCTTTTTACATTCTATCTTTTTCAGAAATTTCACGCATATATTTTCATTTTTATGAATAAAATTGCACAAACTTATATCTGCGTGTCATTTTTATTCCCCCATCCACTTCCAAAATATTTTCCGAAATTTATGATTTCTTCACATTCCGAACATACTTTTATCACATTTTTTCGATATAGTAATACGCGTAAAGGCAAAAGACCTTTCATAATATACTTTTTCATACCTACGCCGACAGGAGTCCGTTCCTGTCGGCTCCTCCTATTTTAAGGGATATATCTACTCAAGCGGGCAGTTTCATGATAAAATAAACACACAGATAGAATCATCTCACAAACACAGATTCTATATTAAATTTACAATAAAAATAGCTGCATGAATCACATATATTAGGAGGAACTTCTCATGAAACACGAACTGACGCAGGAAGAAATCCTGGTTGAAATAAAAGACATTCTATCAGAATACGTAGAAATCACCCGCCCGCTGACACCGGATGACCGCCTGATCGACGATCTGGGGCTGGATTCATTTTTGATCGTATACTTTATCACAGAGATCGAAGACTGCTTCGAGATCGATATTCCGGAAACGGATTTTATCGAGCTTGTCACGGTCAAGGATCTCTGCGAACGGATTCAGCTGGAAATAAAAAAGCACTCCACTTATTAATACCAGCGTGTCATCGGCAAGTCATTATTAATTCCTTTTGTAAATAAAATCTGGTGCAGACGCAGATTTTCCATATCCAGGATATAAAATCCATCTGCTGAACCACAAGAAATCATTTCCCAGAGACTTAGAACCATTACGCCCGGGAAAATATATTTTTTAATCCACGAATCGCCCGGATGTTCCTCCAGCACACTGATAAATTACAGCAGAAACGGTCCGTTCCTTCCATCTTAACCTGAAATGGATACTCATCAAACTTTTGGTTATATCTGTCCCTGTTCTTTCAGATATGCCAGAAAACCCACACAGCCCTCCAGAACATCTTCATACGTCGCGTCAAAATCACCCGTATACCACGGATCCGCGATATCACGGTCTGAACCTGCAAATGTGAGGAATTTATATATTTTCCCCTCCGGATCGCCTTTCAGCATCCGGTTTAAATTTCGGATATTGGCACTGTCCATGCCTATGATATAATCAAATTTCTCATAATCCGCCCACGTCACCTGCCGCGCCCGGTGCGGCACCAGAGGAATTCCAACCTTCCTCAGCTTATTCACCGTCCCCCGGTGCGGTGGATTGCCGATTTCTTCGGTGCTTGTGGCGGCGCTGTCGATAAGGAAGTGGGCGGAAAGCCCTTGGGATGCGACTTTGTGGGTGAAGACACTTTGGGCTAGGGTGGAACGGCAGATGTTGCCGTGGCAAATGAAAAGTACTTTAATCATTATATTTAAAGCTCCTTGAAAATGCTGATTTTCCTTGATTTTACGCCACTTTTCGGCATTTCTACGACAGAGGCTTAACAACCATAACTTGGTATAACTACGCTTATTTTGGCTTGTTTTTGCCATCATTTGTCGTAAATTCTGTCGTAAATTCAAAAGATTTACGACACGCACCTTTTACGGTGCGTTGTCGATTTCTTAGAAGCAATACCAACTACTTTCTGCATTTCTTCCTCCGCATCATCATAGTTCAGATGCGTATAGGTGTTCAGCGTTACGCTAATGTCACTATGACCCATAATATATTGAAGTGTTTTCGGATTCATTCCAGACTTCGCCATATTGGAGCAGAAAGTGTGTCTGCAAACATGAGGAGTTACTTTCGGCATCTGGATTCTGTAAATCTTGTTGTACTTCTCACGGATATGCTGAAAATATTTCTCCCAGTGAAGTGCCACCATCGGTCTGCCGTTCTTGTCCAGGTACAAAAATCCGCTGTAGCCATCTACCATAGGTTCAACCTTTGGATTCTTTCTGTTGGAAAGAATACGCTGAAACGCTTCCTTTACTTCCGGTGTCATCGGCACCATACGTTCGCCGCTTTCTGTCTTGGTATCTTCAATGATATATTTCATATCTCTGGTTCTCTGAAGCTGATGATCCACGATGATTCTGTTATTCTCAAAATCAAGATTCTTCTTCGTCAGCCCAACAAATTCAGAGATACGAAGTCCTGTCTTGAACAAAATATAGATACCATCATAGTACTTGCAGAAATGCTTGTCGTTCTTCACAAACTCCAAGAAATCTCTTTCTTGCTGTCGTGTGATAGCTTCTCTTGTAACACTATCATTCACAACAACGGTGTTCAACTGAAACTCAAACGGATTCTTTACCAGCAAATCATCATCCACCGCCATCTGAAAGGCAGGCCTTACAACACCACGGATGGTGTGAATGGAACTGTAACCTCGCCCATCCATCTGCTGCATCTTAATCAGCCATTCTTTGGCATCAGACACCTTAATCTTGTCAATGCGCTTCTGCCCAAAGGCTTCCTTCTTAATCACATTGACCACAAAGTTGTAATTCGACCTTGTGTTATGACGGACACCTGTTTTCTGTGAAATATACTTTTCCACCAGTTCCAGAACTGTGAAATTACCGCCATCCGGTGTGATATTGCTGTTCAAATCCTTTTGAATCTGCTTAATCTTTTCTCGCAGGGAAATATCATCACGTTTTCCTGCCGGAACTCGGTCAGTCGGTGTGAGTTTCCAACTGTACACCGTTTTTCTCTTGCCCCATGCATCCTGATACTTGTATTCATATTTCCCGTCTTTGCGCTGGCTCTCTCCATTAAATAACTTGCGACCTTTATTGTCTCGTCTTACTTCTGACATTCAGTTTCTCCTTTCTATCAACCTAACTGTCATAGAAAAGAGCCAAGCTATGATACTCTCTTATAATATCATAAACTTGGCTCTGAATCTATCGTGTATTTGCCATTTTTATATGGCAGATAATTTTTCATCTACATATTGTTCAAACACTCTGCGCTTGATCTGAGGCCTTGAGCCGTTCCACAGAATGAACTCTGCATCCGGATTCTCATCAATCAGCTTTCGCAGCTTTTTATCACCGATGTGAAAATATTTTGCCGCTTCCTGCACACTCAGAGTGTATTTTCTCCAGACAGGAATATCATACTTATCTACATTTTGATTCTGTTCATTCATCATAGGCACTTCCCCCCCCTCTTTTTCCATACAATCTCGTAACCCAACACATCTGCCAGTTCTACGGCTTCTTTATATCGCAGCGTTTCTCGATGAAGTTTCCCCGACAAGTTGGAAATGCTCCTGCTCCATCCATACTGCTGTTCCAATTTCCCCAACACCTCCTGCATGGTCACGCCCTCGCACACAAGATGTGATCTCACTTCATTTCGCACATTCATTTTCGCTTATCTCCATAAAAGAGCCTTGCAAAGGGAAATGACAACGAAGTTCGGCAACCGACCTTAACAAACTGTCAAATCCCAACACAAAGCTCTGTTACTTTAAATCTATTCTTTTTATAATTATGGGTTGTTTTGGTTGTCAGAGAAGAAAATCCCTTGCAAAATAAGGATTTTTCCACGCAACCAAATCGACAACCCGATAGCATTTTAACTGACAATTCACCCTGTATTTCCAAAAGGCAGCTCCATCTGTTTGGCTTCTTCCTCCGTCAGTTCCACAAAGCCGTCTAAAGAATTTGTTTCGGTTGTCACAATCTGGGTGTCACGCTCCCAGCCTTTTTGCCTGCCATATCCGGCAAAATGCCTTGGATTTGTGAACTGCTTCCATCCCACAATGGAATTGTTCATAATATCGTTAATTTCACGGATTTCCCATTGCTTCGGCTCATCAAATGGATGATTCAAGGCTTCTTTATGAAGCATCTTGGAGCAAACCATATTTCCATTGTAACTATCCAAGAATCCCTGAATCATACCCGCTTTCGTATCTTCCGGCATAAACTGCTTCTGAAATTCTTTCAAATACTGTTCCATTTCCTTTGAAAGGGAAAGCTGATACTTTTTGCTTCGATAAATTACCATTGCTTCTGCCCACATCTGCTCGATATAAGCTCTGGATGCCTTTTCATCCACTATAATGTGTACCTCTGACCTTTCCGGATAAACCATAATAGGCAAAAATCTTCGGTTTCCGGTACGGTCAAGGGGCAGAAAATCCAACGTATTGGAAGTGCCGCCGAACACGCACTGGCGGAGCCTGTCATCCGGCTGTTTATCATAAGGAACTTTATAGGTTTCCTTTTGACGGCTGAGGAACGACTTAATATCTTCAATGCTTTTTGCATTGGCTGTAGCAATCATCTCCGACATCTCAACAATCCAATGCCCCTGCATCTTACGGAACACATTCTCATCGTCCAGTTTTTTCAGATCATCAGAAAACCACTCATCTTTTATTGCGAGAAAACGAAAAAAAGTAGACTTACCTGCTCCTTGTCCTCCCACAAGACACAGCATTATTTCAAATTTGCATCCAGGGCGAAAGATTCTGTGAATGGCACCCAGCATAAACAACTGCATCGCAGCACAGGTGTATTCATTCTTTTCCACTCCAAGGAAATGGGGAAGGGCATTTTCAATGCGCTTTTCTCCATCCCACACCAGACTTTTCAATTTTTCCTGAATCGGATGATATTTGTTTTTGTCGGCAATGATGGAAATCGCTCTTGAAATTTTTGCTTCCACACTAAGTCCGTAATTCTCTTCCAGATAAAGCATCAGATAATTTACATCCGTCTCATTCATCACTGGACTTCTCTTATGCCACCATAACGGCTTCACGATATCTGTTTTTTCAGTAAACAGATTGTAGCGGATGCTATGGTGAAGCACCTCATCCAAACGGAATACCGTAAGACAATTTTTGATACTGTTCTTCACACCGCCATTCTCTGTTCGGTCTAAGCGCTCCCTGACCTCAGCAGGACTGCACGGCTTTTCCATATCACTGGCTGTTTCCAATACCTGTTTCTGCTTCTCGGCAGATAAATTCTGAAATCCGTTGTTCAAGTGATGCCACCTCCTTCCCATATTCCATCACCAGCAATGCTTTTTCCTCTATTTCTCCAAACGCCAGAATATCCAAAAGATATTCTAAATGTGATTTTTTCTGCAAGGCTTCCACAAACAGCGGATGCCATGTTTCATCTTCCATGTTGGGAGCATAATCCATTTCCCACTTTTTCAGAAGATGATAATAGTCTGAAAAAACTCGAAAGCAACGCTGCTCGGCTTCTGCATAAATCTGTGCATCTGATTTTTTGCGTACCGGCTTCTTCGGCTTTGTTTTTACAGGCTTGCTATCATAAGATATTCCAAAATCTGAAGCTGTCTTTTGTGCCGCTTCCAGACTGGAGATGCCATAAAGCCTTGATACAAAATCAATTACATCGCCATCAGCTCCGCACCCAAAACAATGAAAGCGCTTGTCCACTTTCATGCTGGGAGTTCTGTCACTGTGAAAAGGACAGGAAGCCATGTTATTTCTGCTGACTTTCACTCCATACATCTTAGCAGCCTGCCTTGTCGTAACAGACTGTTTGACTGCATCAAATACATTCATGGCATAACCCTCCCATCAAAAAAGCACCTGACATTTCCGATAAAAATGACAAGTGCCTGTTAGCGTTCCATATTCTTTTGTCTGATCTTCTTATCCGAATCGCCATCCTTTTTCACCAGTTCTTTATTACGCTGCAACTTCGCAAGCAGCGATTCTTTTGCTTTTTCCTTTACCACCGTCGTATTCTTTTCTTTGATTGTCGGAAGCTTCAATGCGGTCAAAACTTTATTCAGAAGCTTGTCCGCCGTTTTCTTCATTTTGTTTTGCAGGGCATCCAGAGATTTACTGATAGCAGATTTTTTATCAGCCGGAACATTGCTTTCTTCTGTGATCCACTTCTGATAATTCGCTACAGTTTCTAAATCCTGTTTTTGTGTTTCTGTGAAAACTGTTTCTGCAATCACCTCACAGGCTTTCTCATATGCAGTATCTGCAATTTCTTCCACCAGAGATTCTGCATCCTCCAGCTTCATTGTGATTTCTGAAAGTGCCTGTTCTTTTTCTGCCATGACCTGCTTCTGCTTCTCGATGATAAAATCATTTTTCTCCAGATATGCTTTCCCACCGTAGATTGGCTCACGATCCAGTTGCAGACCATAACGCTCGCAGATCTCAAACAACATTTCTCTGCACATGGCATCAAAAGTCTGCTTGCGATTGTTGTGTCTGCCCTTTGGCTTGTCCGGATCAGGAAGCGGTATTCCCAATTCCTCCAATGCTTTTTCCTGTTGGGGACAAAGCTCGCCGTATTGATTTTTACAATCGAACACATGGCGTTCCTGAATGTGAGGTGTCCCCTCATCCAGATGCAATGCCCAGTTCAGAATATGCACATGAGTGCCGAACCTGTTTTTCATTTCTCCAAAAAAATCATTTGCAATCTGTAATAAAATTTCCGGTGGTGCAGATTCTTCTATCGTGCCTATCTGATAAATGGTTTCTTCCGGACAGGTCTTTTTATTTTTCAGCAAATCCTCCACGGTTCTGTTTCTCTCCGGATGTCTGTTCTTTATATTTCTCTCATTCTGAAAGAAAATGAAATCGCCATATTGGGCGGTGTAATACATCTGCTCAACTTTTTCAAAAGAAAAATCCTGTTCGGCATCTGCATTACGGTTATCGGAAGTTGTGATTCCACGATAACAGTCCCAATAAATATTTCTGTTGGCTCGTTCCGCATCAATGTGTTCACTATTTTCCAGATCAAACCTACGGTCATTATGCTTTGGATTGTAAGCACCATTTTTACCGGAACGACCATTGTGTCGTGTCAACCTCAAAGGCTTTTCCTCCATTTCTTTTTGAGTGTTGTCAAGGAAATCGAAGCAGCTTTTGCTGCTGTCCTGCTTCATTTATGCGCAGGTAATACCCAGTACTAAGTGGCGAAACGCCACTGACTGGGCAAGGCTGCCGCCCTTGACCCGCACAGGGACATTGCATTCCCTGTACCCTTACACAAAGAGCTGCGCCCTCTGTACTCCTGCCGGAGAAGCTGTTTCAAACCACTGGCCAGTTGGTTCTCACAGCTTCTCCGTTTTCCAAGAACGCTCCACCGGAGCCTTCTTAGAAGGTTTCAGGCGATGACCATTCACATATATCGTGAACTATCACCGCCTGTTCTCGTATGCCGGTACCTACATACGAGATTTGTAAATTGCCACGGCAATTTAATTTTGCAAATGAGCAAAACAAAAGCGACCAACTTTTTACGGTTGATCGCCTTTGGCTTAGTCATTTTGCTTTTTTCTTCTATTGATTACATAAGAGAAAATATCAGCTTTCCTTATACTTAGTAATGATTTCCGGAATATGCTTTTCCAGATATTCCAACGCTTTCATTTCAACAACTGCATCTTCTTCCGGTTTATTGTAAAAATTATTTTCATATAATACCTGCTTTCTACGCTTTATCTCCAGCATTGTATTATAATGAATATTGTCTAACGTCTCATCAATTTGTTTATAAAAACTTTCCATACGTCCCTGTTCATATGCCTCTTGTAATTTTTCTTCTAAAACTTCTCTGGTAATCCCAACACCTTGTCCAAGTAAAAATGTTGCAATTTCTTTTATCTTATTCGACATAAACAAAATCCTTTCAAATCTTTTCACTATAAATATTATTCCTTGGTCCAAATAGTGATACTCTTACGTAATGGCACACGTCCATACTTCGCCATCTGCTGACTACTATTTCCTTTTTGCTGCTTAAGAGAATATACTTTTTTTACTTTAAATCCAAATTGTTCAGCAAAAGACGAACTCAAAAAATCCACCGGAATAACCTCTCCGCCATAACGAACATTATCATTAACAAAAGCTACCATCGCTCCAGATTTACACACCCTATACAGTTCCGCATATATAAATGCAAGCTCCGTAAAATATCCCTCAACCATACGAATAACGCCATTATTATTTAGATCTCCATTTTTCTTTCGTTCTTCGAGAGCAGTCATAATTTCTTTGAACGCCTCATTTTCATTTATTGTATTAGAGATAAATTGAAAACGCTCATTTTTTCCAATGCTATCATAAAATTGTTTCAAATCTTCAATCTTCGAACGGCTTTCAACAGTACAAGATAACAAGTCCTGTCTCATTTCTTTAATTGCCTGTTCACCCAAGCCAAGATAAACAAGTTCGAGCGCATAAGTTCTTGTATAATCATATCTATTACAATAAGGCGGAGATGTAATAACGCCCGCCAAATAATCACCTTGCAACCTTGGCAATTCATATAATACACTATTGGACCTGAATTCAATTTGTGCGTTTACATCTTCATATCCATTGTTTTGAATTAATTCAATATCATTTATAACATGTTGTAATTCTTCAATAATGGCAGTCTTCGAATCGCACACTTCTTTTCTTACATGTTTTTCAGGTAATAACTTTTGACCTTTTTTCGCCCTGATTTTATTTGCATTGATTACCTTTTTAGATCTGCAATCCCAGCTAAGATACTGACCTGATTTAGATGTATAGCTACATCTTTCGAGAGAGTTAATTATACACAAAGTCAATAAATTTTTAGCTTCTTTTGAATACTCTGAGCACTCTATCCAATTTGCAATATAATGCAGAAACTTTTCATTTTTTTCTGGATACGCATCCTGGGTAATTGTTATATAAGGAGTACAGCCATCATAATCATCTGGAATTACAATACTATTAACTTCTTCTAACATAGTTCTGATTTCTTCAACATTATACTTAAGTACTGATGATTTTGCCATAATTGAAACTGCCGAAATAGGCATAATATCATATCCAATACTATTAACCCCATTCATTTGGCATACCAAGGCAGTTGTCCCAGACCCCATAAATGGATCCATTATCCAATCTCCTGGTTTGGCTTTCATCTCATCAAGAAGAATATTTACGAGGTTTGCAGAAAACCCTTCTTTATATTTCAACCAACTGTGAAGAGTATCCTTTTTACTCAGCTGATAACTAACACTTTGGCGATTAAATTTTTCAGTTATCTCTAATACCTTGGCATATTTCTCTTCCAGTTTTTTTCTTTCGATATCCTTGCAAAAATCATCAGCAGAAAAATTAGTGACCAAAAAAGCATCTATAGGCGTTTTTATAAACGAAAGCTGTTCATAATTTATATTCTTCATTAAGCACCTCAAATTTCCAACAACCAATTACAGTATTCTACAAGTTGATTATTGTCTGTTAAATTGGCTGCATTAGTCATTACTTCTGATTCTAATTGTTCAAAAATTTCTACTGCCATTGCATTTGCTATTGCAGCTCCAACAAAGGAAGTCTTAACAGAATATCCTACATTGGCAAAACTATTTCTAATCCTATCAAGAGCTGTATTGGCTGTTTTCCAATGTTCGTCCGCTCCAGCTGGATCTATACCGCCTTTTAATTCACCCAACATGAGTGTTTTTTCAGCCATACGAACTATTCTTCCTCGATCATAACTTTGTGGATTACCTTCAAACAAACAAATATCCACATTTTTTCTAACTGTAGGAATGTTTAAATTAAATGCAAGAACTCGATCTCCGTTTCCGCAATTCCAATGGAGTGCTTTGATGCTTTTTTCAATTCCCGAATCATCCTCACTCTTGTCTTTCCATACATAAGAGCCACTTTCATTTGGCATCCATTTATAAGAAATTCCTTGTACATTCATACAGGAAAGAATAGTGCGAATAAGTTTTTCCTGTCCTAATGCACCTATACGATTTCTCATTATGCCACCAACCGCATCACCTTTAATCAACAAATATCTATAAATAGCCTCGTCGATATAATTCTCTCCCGCAGGTTTCAAAAATTTTTCTATTAATTCTTTAATTGCACCTGTTTGATCAGCTTCTGTTAAATATTGCATTGACTTATCAGATAATCCTGATGCTGTAAGCATAAATGGTCTTATTGATTCCATCGTCAAAAAATCATCTGCACATGAAGTTCCTGCTACCATTGCTCTAAATGCTAACGCATTTTTTACATAGGGATCACCCACCATGTTTTTTTCTAATGCAATACTCAAGAATCCTGCTCTGGTTTGTTCGTGTGTAGTTACTAAATCCTCTGGTTTTGTAATATATCGGTTAAACATTTTATTTCCCTTTCTATATTATTTCTAAAATATCATCAATTGTACATTCAAGAGTGCTACATATTTTCACCAGTACCTCTACTCTCACATCTTCATTTTTTCCAAGTTTCGCCATAGCGTTAGTGCTAATTTTAGCATCCTTAATAAGTTGCGTTTTGCTCATATTTCTATCTATTAACAACTTCCAAAGCTTATTATAACTAACCCCCATCTCGCACCTCCTCTAAACCACTTTATAACATTATATCATATTTTTCTTTATATTCAATTTAATATTGCATTTCTCAATTTTTCCAATAATTAAATCCGTATCTTTTCCCAATATTACTGGCTTTCTTCCGCCTCGCTTCACTAATAGGTGGAAGCAAACGGATAGATAGTCTGGATTTATCCAGAACGTAAGTCACACTTCCCTCGGCTGTCCATCTGTCCAACCTTGCCAACTGCGGATACTTTTCTGCATATTCTACAAGCCTTCGTTTCAACGATGCGTTGAATGTGTAAATCTGAACGGTGTCATCTCCCTCACTGGTCAAAATAATAGTTTCTTTCTCATACTTAGATAATCTCATCTGTTAGTCTCCTTTGCTTTTTTATTTAGAGATTGTCAAAATCTCTATGTAATGTGGAAATGCAATACTACTTACAATTCCACCAACAGGCTTTTGCCGTTCTACCCTTGATGTTTCCTTGGAGGCATATCCCCTGTGCGGTGCTGTCCAGTCTCCCTTACGGAAGCGCTCCCTTTACGATCATGGCGGTTTATCTCATCTCGGACGGTCATTCAATTTTTCGTTCATCTCTGAACTGGCTACATCATACACCGAAAAATCGAAATTCCAGGATTATTTCCATGGTCGAAAATTCACGCAAAAATGCCCCGTTTTTTCCGATTGGAAAAACGAGGCACATTGTAAATTTATGCTGAAATATGGTAGAATATCTGCATCAGGAGGATGCCTATGAAAAACCAATTATCAATACAAGAAAAACTATGGGATCTTAGACGAGACCATGACTATAAACTGGAAGAAGTTGCGGCTGCAGTAAATGTAGTTCCTGCAACAATCAGTAAATATGAAAACAAAGAGAATAAAGAATACAATATTATTACCCTTAACAAGCTGGCTGAATTTTATGGTGTCTCTTTAGAATGGCTTGTAGGTAATACCGAAGTAAGAACATCTTCCCTTACTAATATAGATGAATTGAAGTTAGACGATGAAACCATAGACCTTTTGAAAAGCGGACGCTTTAATAATAGGCTTCTGTGCGAAATCATCAAACATCCGGATTTTATAAAATTGATGACCGATACTGAGATTTACGTTGACGGTATCGCAACCATGCAGATTAAAAACATGAACGACTGGCTGGACGCTATTCGTCTCCAGATTATTCAACAAAAGAATCCAGATGCCAATGACCTGTATCTGAAGGTTCTTGAAAGCTCGCATATTCAGGAGGAAGAATACTTCTTCCATACCATTCACAGTGATTGGGACAATATTATCCGCACCATCCGTGAAAATCACGAACACGCTGCCGAATCCGCACCAATCGAAAGACCTATGTCCAACGATAAAAAGATGCAGCGTTTTTTGCAGACCCTCAAATTCAAGAGTAACCCTATTGAGGAATTCTGGCGTTTCTTCTGTGACGAAATGCAGATTCCGTTTGACCATCTTTCTGTGGATGAACATAAGGTCATGAAAGATATATTTAAGAGATCGAAACTGTTAAAGGCTATGCCAAATCATAAGAAAGCCAAAAAATAAAAAAAGTCCCTTATTACCAAGTGTATCTCAGGTAATAAGGGGCCTCGTTCTTTTATATTTACTATAATGCACCTATCTGCTGTAAATATGTTACTAATTCACTTTTTTGAGCCTCAAGGAATGAGGTTGTTTCTTTTCTTTCAAAGCATTTTCTGTTAGATATATCAATTTCAGTTCCCTTTGATACAATAAACTCTACAATGCCCTTGAAAATTCTTTCACATTTTGTATCATCCTGTAAAACATCTAAAAGCTTTTGGCAATAAGTTTCCATCTTTTTTTGATTAAAACGTGGCATATCCTCTTCAGAAACAACCATTCTAAATAGCATCATAGCATGATATCGGCTTCTACGATATTGTTTTGCTATTTTATTACTTCTAAACAGATTTTCTATTTTATATAAAGCCAAAGCACTAACATAATACATTATCAATTTGTCAGAAGTTCTAAAGATTTTATTTCCAACTCTTTTTGCAACTGTACCATATTGCCCAGAAACCGCACTTGGCTCATTCAAAAACATTGCTGCCATAGTTTTTATTTGTGTAGAAATCGATACAATTCTATTCTTTGGTATGTCACTTCCTCTGTATTGACCAGTTCTTCTTTCATAGACTAAAGCTTCTGATCCAACAAAAGTTTTATAATATTCCTCCAAATCCTTTTGGAATGTTGATAAAGCTTCTAATTGTTCTTTCTTTATAGCCGTTTGACTATTTGTTGCCCTTGTAATTTCATTTTTTAGATTTTCATCTTTGGTTGCGATTATTCTTACCGGAATTATCAATTCATCAATGTTTTGCGCAGATTCCATATTATCAATCAAAGTATTACTTGTCTGACAACCATTAACAATCTGATAATCTTCAATCGTCGCTATATCTCCAGGTATTTTAATCGAAGAAGCAACAATGGTAATTCCATTATTTAACATACTGAAAGCATTTACATTACCTGACAAAATCGTGTCACTAATACTTTTATTCACATCGGGTGCAGGACCTAAATAATCTCGAATGTTATCCTCAAACACCGGTTTTGCTGCACCAGAGTCTTCAAGAATTATTTTCTTAAATTCTCTAAAAGGCAATACTCCGCTATAGCCAACTTCTTCATCACTAATCGAATACATTGTCACTCTTTTTTCAAATCTAAAAGTAGCTGTAAGTTTTGCTTTTGTTTTTCTGTATAAGTCTTGAATTTCAGCAGAACCACATGGATTAAAAATAATATCTGAAAACAGATTTGTCGATTTAAGTGTTTCTTTCCCTACCTCAATCGTCATCTTAAGGTTATCATCATCAACCCAGGTTCCTAAGGTAGCATAATAAAGTATGAGTTCCGGATTCTTTTTAAGTTTATCACCTTTACTAAAAATATAATCTTTTAATTCAATAAACTTCTGCATCTCTGGTGTTTTGAAGATGGACGTATCATCACCGAAAAACAATTTTGAATAATTGAATAAATTACTCATCTCGGAATTGTTAAATGACTCTGAAGTTTTTGTCTGAATCAGAATAAATTTCACAGATATGGTTTGATTCAAAGATATTAGTAGATCCACATCCTCTGTTGTATTTATCAATTTCTGGTTTACAACAATCGCAATACCATCTATACCTTGTGTGGCTTTTCCTGTAGTAATTTCCTCTAAATCAAAACTATTTGATCCATATACATTATTTACAGCACAATAATTAACAAAATATTCAAACAAAACTGTAGAGTCTGTAATCCCAAGGTTTTGACTATTAGCAAAAGAGTCCACCATACTCTGTGTTATTCTATCCATTTTTCTTCCTCCAATCGTATATATATTAATTATACGACCAGAATCTACTTTTTTCAACAGAACCGTCCCCTTTCATACCATTACTTGTTATTATTATATCTGCCATACTTTTATAGCATACGCTTGTAATGTATCTTTATTAATTAAAATAAAAACAACCCATGTTATAAGTGATCTCCCTAATAACATGGGTTGTAAATTTATTTATATATTAATTCGTTCAACACAATTTCTTCTGCGCGGTTGTGGTTGCTGCTCATTCTCTGTACCCATTCCCACTGATTATCCGCCTTCATTTTATCAGTTACAGACTCAGCTTTTTGCATCTGACTAATGATGACCTGTAATCTGTCTTGCGCTTGCTCGTTTATATCCGCAAGATAAGTCCAGAGTTGGCAATTCAACACCAAATCATTAAACAGCATCGGTTTATTCTCTCTTAAATATTCTCGGTGTATTCGCCCATACTTTCCAATAGTCCGTTCTTCCTCTGGCAATTTTAAATCCGGTATGTAATAATCCCCAACCAGTACATAATCAATTCCGTTTTTTGTAATTCTTTCCTTCATCATATTTGACCTCTTTCACAACATATTTATCATAGCTTGACTTCATCTGTCGTAAAAGTGTCGTAAATTCAGGTCAGATTTTGAAAAAATCCTTGATTTTCAAAGGTTTTCAGCACTATTTTCGTCACTTGCCGTGACAGATGAATAATACTTTTATCATAGTTTTGATTTACTCCTTTTTTCCCTAAAACGCCTTGATTTGCAAGGGTTTTAGGGGATTTTATTAAACGCTCTGAAATTACGGATTGTGGCAAATCAGAGCAGAACTGAGCATGTTGTTACTACCTGTTAGTAGTAAAATTGGTAGTAAAACGGAAATAGTTACTACTAAGAATTTTGCTCTTGATTTTGAAGTTTCTCAATCATCTGTCGAAAAACATTCATAGGAAGTACACAATCTTCATCAAGATGCTTTTCTAACTTTATCCAATCTAAGTGCTCATCCATTACATAATTTTTAACATCGTCAGAAACATTTACTCCAATCACCTCTAACACAGCAATGACTCAAATCCATTTCTTCTGAGAATATTCCGTAACCTGCTCGACATTTCAATATCATCATAATTTGTTTTTTCAGCGTACATAAAAGCTCTCTTTTGTCATTTTATTTGTCATATAACTTATCAACCTCTGCTTCATATACTGATTCAGTATGAGTATCAAACAGCACCCATTCCACCAAATCAAAGCTGTCCGGATTATCCTGCAAGAACCCGTTTACTGTATGTACTGCTATCTTTGCAGCCAACTCAACAGGAAAACTATATACTCCCGTTGATATAGAAGGAAATGCAATAGACCTGATTCCATTATCCATTGCCAGCTTCATAGAATTAAAATAGCAGTTAGCAAGAAGTTCCTCTTCTCTATTCCTTCCACCATTCCATATCGGTCCTACAGTATGAATAACATAATCGCATGGCAAATTATATGCTTTTGTTATCTTTGCTTCTCCAGTCTCACATCCGTGAAGTGTCCTGCACTCTACCAGAAGTTCCGGTCCCGCTGCTCTGTGAATCGCACCATCTACACCGCCTCCACCAAGAAGAGAGTTGTTTGCTGCATTCACGATTGCCTGCACCTCTGTTACTTTTGTTATGTCTCCCATTAAAGTCTTAATTAAGTACATTTAGTTCCATCCTTTCCAGATATCCGGCTGATAACCAAGTGTTGATTGCTTTCCGTTTCTTACTACTGGTGTTTTAATTACCTGTGGATTCTCAAGCACCTTGTCGAGCTTATCTTCATCTGCGATATACTTAATAAGAGCAAGTAAATCCTTGTCCTTGCCATCCCAATTAACCATATTTTCTAATCCACCATTTGCCTGAGCTACTGAATTAAATTCTCCTTTGCTCATACCTTTTTCTTTCATATCAATGAACTGATACTTTATGCCCCGCTCCTTGAAAAAACGCCCCGCCTTCTTAGTATCATTGCATTTCTTTGTTCCAAATATCTGTATATTCATATCAGTATTCCTTCTCTATCTCTCCATTTATTCCATACATTTTCTTGAATGCATCAAGGTCTGCCTGGTTCTTAATCAGCATAATCTCTTCTATCTTACCTGTATGAATGTCCTTAAAGCCTGCAACCTGCTCGCCATTACATATGCTCGCTTTGATTACTGGTTTCTTATTTTCTTTATCATATGTCTTTGTAACTATCTTTTTCTTAAATAGTCCCACTCTGAGTACCTTCTTTTGACTTTGCCATCAGTATAAGTTTTTCAAAGGACTGTGCAAAACGTGCATCATCTTCTTCTGTACGCTTTCTCGGTCCTTTCATATGATTCTTATGAGAGCTACGCCTTGCCTTCTTGTTAAGATGTCGCTCCATAAGCATCTGATCTATGTTCTCATTCGTGTACCACTTGCCTGATTGGTGAATAGCATATACACCTTTTCCAAGAGCCATAGCAGCGACACCATAATCCTGAGATACTACTACATCCCCTTTATGGCAAATACTAATCAGCTTATAATCTACAGCATCTGCTCCTGCACCTACTACAATCAC
>UMIC01019552.1_pt1 | contig 129064 bp, 109 predicted proteins | sample 1965681 | NCBI WGS metagenome assembly UMIC01 (sample SAMEA4836114, study PRJEB28245) | human gut metagenome | biome: gut microbiome; material: fecal sample | place: Denmark | collected 2008
GAAGAAAGCCCCCAGAGCGGCAACTCTGGGGGCTTTCTTAATTTTAAACAACAAAAAAGCGGGTGATGGGAATCGAACCCACGTATCCAGCTTGGAAGGCTGGTGTTCTACCATTGAACTACACCCGCATGATAAATTATGAAATTGTAATGCCCAGAACCGGAATCGAACCAGTGACACGAGGATTTTCAGTCCTCTGCTCTACCAACTGAGCTATCTGGGCATCCTGAGGAATCCTGTGATTCTCATGTTCGCTCTTGTTCAGCGACATGAGTTATTATACTAGAGAGTCTTTTAAATGTCAACTATTTTTTTCTACTTTTCTAAATTTTTTCAAAAACTTTTTCAACTTGCTGTTCCTGCCGCACAGCCAGCGTCCACATCTTCATCTCCAAATTTTCCGTAAACAATGGAAAAACCGACTCTTTTTCATTTTCCTGCATCTTTTTGATTTTGATGGTTGACAAATCCTTTTGGGTGTGTTTATAATGCATGTAACGAAGAACACAGATAAACCGATGAGGAAGAGGAGTATCTGACCTATGTATCGCCACAGAGAGTTCCGGATGGTGGAAACGGAACGCCTTACCGTCAGTGAATGGACTTCCGAGGGCAGCCTTGAACGATTGTTTCAGTAGGGGCTGACGGGACCCCACCCGTTATCCATCGGGGCACGTATGATGGTACGTGTAAGCGAGTGGACATTTTCACAAATGTCAATTTGGGTGGTATCGCAGAAGTTTACGCTTTTGTCCCATGTATGGGGACAGAGGCGTTTTTTAGTTTCTGGAAACATTCTCAGTAAAATCTTTCATCACGGCGCGCGGCGCCAAACCAAAGAGAATCTTCTTTCCAGACACATTCTTTACTCTGCTCCGGCAAGGCAGACTGATACATCTGCCATCCAAAACAAATATCAAAATAAGAATAAAGAATGGAGAAAATGACTATGAAAAAGAATCTGAAAAAATTATTTGCACTTGGATGCACCGCAGCCCTGACACTGACAACCGCAGGATGCTCTTCCAGCACATCCAGCAACGCTTCCGAAGCAGACACCACCGCTGAAACCTCTCAGGAAGCTTCCGCGGACAAAGAAATTTATAATGTAGCGATTGTCAAACAGCTCGACCACGCTTCCCTTGATGAGATTGCAAATGCAGTCGAGGCAGAGTTAGATAAAATCGCCGAGGATAACAATGTAACCATTCACTACGAGCTGTACTCCGGCCAGAATGACCAGACAACCTTAAAGCAGATTGGTGATCAGGCGGTTGCTGACGGTGTTGACGCCATCATCCCGATTGCGACCCTGGCTGCACAGGTAGCGACCGTATCCGCACAGCAGACCCAGACACCGGTTGTCTACGCCGCTGTTTCCGATCCGGAAGCCGCTGAGCTGACCGGCATCGACTATGTAACCGGTACCAGCGATGCGCTGAACACCAAGAAAATCATGGATATGATTTTTGCCGCAAACCCAGATGTTAAAAATGTGGGGCTTTTATATTCCTTATCCGAGGCAAACTCAACCAAACCGATCGCGGATGCAAAGGCATACTTAGACGAAAAAGGCATCTCCTACACCGAGCAGACTGCAAATACCAACGACGAAGTAATTACCGCTGCCTCCTCCCTGGTTGCTGACAAAGTAGACGCTGTCTTCACTCCTACCGACAATGTCATCATGGCAGCTGAGCTGGCTATCTTCAAGGATCTGGCCGATGCAGGCATCCCGCACTATGCCGGCGCTGATTCCTTCGTCCGCAATGGTGCATTTGCCACCTGCGGCGTCAACTACACGGCTCTTGGTACACAGACCGCTGACCTTGCTTATCAGGCAATCACCGAAGGCATGGACGGCATGGAAGACTACTACACCGCAGAAGGCGGCATCGTAACCGTAAATACCGAGACTGCCAAAGCCCTGAATATCGACACAGCTGTATTCAAAGATTTTGGCGATGTTGTAGAGGTTACGACCACCGAGGACTAATACCCCTCATCCGGCGGCACTTTGATTTTCATTTGACTGACTTTCATGTACTCTCAGAACCGTAAGACAGACCAGACGCCAGCCGCATCCCCCGCTTACCACGCGGCTGGCGCATCTGCCTTATGAACGCTCTGGGAGTACAAATCATTCTACGGAGGTAATTTCCCATGCTTCATATTTTACAAACCGCTCTGGAACTGGGATTTCTGTATGCGCTGGTGCCGATGGCGCTGTTCTTGAGTTTCCGCATACTGGACATCGCGGATATGACGACGGACGGCTGTTTCGTCCTCGGCACAGCGGTATCCGTCACAATGGCTGCGGCAGGGCATCCATTTCTCGCGGTTCCGGCTGCCATGCTTGCAGGCATCTGCGCCGGATTTGTCACCGCATTTCAGCAGACCCGTCTCGGCGTGCCATCCATTCTCGCCGGTATCATCACCAATATGGGACTCTACACCATCAATCTGATGGTAATGGGCTGGAGTGCCAACGTGAGTCTTTTAAAGACAGAGACCATCTTTTCCCTGCTTCAGAAAACCGGTATCGGGGGTGACTGGTATGAAGCACTTCTGGCAATCTGCGTAACTGTGCTTGCGGGCGCACTGCTCGTCTATTTTCTCGGTACCCGTCTGGGACTCTCCATCCGGGCAACCGGCAACAACATTGACATGGTGCGCGCCTCCTCGATCAACCCGACATTTACCATTACGGTCGGCTTATGCATCGCCAATGCGCTGACCGCACTCTCCGGCGCAATGGTCGGTCAGTACCAGAATACCGCCGACATCAACGGCGGCACGGGTATCGTCGTGATCGGTCTTGCCTGCCTGATCATCGGTGAAACCGTCCTCGGACGCCGCGGCGTGGCAAGAGGTGTCATCGCCACCGTCATCGGTTCGATTATTTACCGTTTTATCTACGCTATCGTCCTGTATACAAAAATCATGCCTGTACAGGGGCTGAAACTGGTCACCGCTGTGATCGTAGCGCTGGCAATCGCATTTCCGACGATCCGGAAATGGGCGGCATTCCAGACACGTAAAAATGCAGCGGCACGCCGGAAGGGAGGACACGGAGCATGTTAAATATTCAGTCGATATCAAAAACCTTTAATCCGGGAACTGTCAACGCCAAACAGGCGCTCTCCGGGCTGTCCCTGCATCTGGATCACGGCGATTTCGTGACAATCATCGGTTCCAACGGCGCCGGAAAATCGACCCTGTTCAATGCGATTGCCGGCAGCTTCTACGTCGATGACGGCTTTATCGAGCTGGACGGCGAGGACATCACCTATATGCCGGAGCACAAGCGCAGCCTGATGGTCGGCCGCCTCTTCCAGGACCCGTTAAAGGGAACGGCGCCGGGCATGACGATCGAAGAAAATCTTGCCCTCGCCTATCTGCGGACCGCAAAGGGGAAATCGCCATTTTCCCGCATTTCCAAGAAAGATAAGGATGCGTTCCGCGAACGCCTCTCCCTCTTAAATATGGGGCTTGAAGACCGGATGACCCAGCCGGTCGGACTTCTCTCCGGCGGTCAGCGCCAGGCGCTCACCCTGCTCATGGCAACCCTCATCACGCCGAAGCTTCTGCTGCTCGATGAGCACACTGCCGCCCTCGATCCGGGAACAGCTGAAAAAGTACTGGAGCTGACGAAAAATATCGTTGCTGAGGAGAAAATCACCTGCCTGATGATCACCCACAATATGAACCAGGCTCTGGAGCTCGGAAACCGCACGCTCATGATGGCAAACGGAAATATCGTGCTCGACGTCGGCGGCGCAGAGCGCGCTTCCATGACTGTCGAGGATCTGATCGCCCGCTTCAAGACCGGCGCAGGCCACGCGCTGGATAATGACCGGATTTTATTGTCAGAATAATTTTAAAAAAGCAAAAAATTCAAAAAGTCCCATCCTTTCAGATTTGAATCTGCATAAGGATGGGACTTTTTTATATTTCTCTTATCCAATTTCTATTTCCCAAGCACATCCGAAAGCGCTGCAAACTGCGCCAGCGTCAGCGTCTCGCCGCGCACGGACGGGGAAAGTCCCAGCGACTCGATTGCAGCTGCGATCTCTTCCTTGCTAAAGGAGAGATCCTGCGCGTTGGAAATCCCGTTTTGCAGGGTTTTCCGGCGCTGGTTGAAGGACGCGCGGATGAGGCGGAACATTAGATCTTTATCCTTTACCTCCACCGGCGGCTTCGCATGGCGGGTCAGGCGGATGACCGCTGAGCCGACATTCGGACGCGGAATGAAGCAGTTCGGCGGCACATTTGCCACGATGTACGGCTCGGCATAATACTGAACCGCCAGCGACAGGGCGCCGTAATCCTTCGAGCCCGGACCAACCTGCATCCGGTCTGCGACCTCTTTCTGCACCATAACCGTAATGTTGTCGATCGGCGCGCCGCTCTCAAACAGCCCCATGATGATCGGGGTCGTGATGTAGTACGGCAAGTTCGCCACGACCTTAACCGGACGTCCGCCGCCTTTCTCTTCCGCCAGTTTTTTTATGTCAATCTTTAAAATATCTTCGTTGATAACGGTTACATTTTCGCAGTCCTGAAGCGTATCTTTTAAGATCGGAATCAGGTTTGTATCGATCTCCACGGCGATGACCTGTCCTGCCGCCTGTGAAAGGCGCTGTGTCATCGTACCGATGCCAGGACCGACTTCCAGGACGGTGTCCTCCTTGGTCATGCCCGCCGCTGAGATAATCTTGTCCAGCACGTGCGTATCAATCAGAAAGTTCTGACCGAATTTTTTCTGGAAGGCGAAATTGTATTTCTGTATTACTTCGATTGTGTTCTTCGGGTTTCCAAGATCCATTCCGAAAATCCTTTCCCAGAGTCCGGAACCTGACCGAGACACCACCCAGCCAGGTTCCTCCTCTCTTCTTTACATTAACCGGTACAGCTTCCGCGCATTCTCTTCAGTCGCACGGACAATCTCCTCCGGTGTACATTTCTTGATTTCTGCCAGCTTTTCTGCCACATATGGCAGGTTCAGCGAAGAGTTGCGTTTGCCGCGGTTTGGAACCGGAGCCAGATACGGGCAATCTGTCTCCAGTACCAGGCGATTCAAAGGTGCCATTTCCGCCACCTCCAGAAGCTTTTTCGCGTTCTTGAAGGTCAGTACACCACCGACGCCTAAGTAAAAGCCCATCTTTAAATACTCTGCCGCCATCTCTTTTCCATAGGAGAAGCAATGAATCACGCCGCCTATCTCCTCGGAGTGCTCTTCCTTCATGATATCGAGCGTATCCTTCGCCGCGTCGCGGCTGTGGATGATGACTGGAAGTTTTAATTCCCGCGCCAGATTTAATTGGCGGTGGAACCATTTTTTCTGTGTCTCATGATCCGGCTCTTCCCAGTAATAATCCAGACCAATCTCTCCGATTGCAACAATCTTATCCGACTGTGCCAATACACGGAGTTCGGCAAATTTTTCCTCGTCAAGCTCTGCCGTGCTGCTCGGATGGACACCTGCTGCCCCATAGATAAACGGATATTTTTCCGTCAGGGCAATCGTCGTCTTCGTGCTTTCCATATCCGCGCCGACATTGACGACCGTGCCGATCCCGCCTGCTGCCAGACCGGAAAGCAGTTCTTCCCGGTCCCCGTCAAACGCCTCATCATCGTAATGAGCGTGTGTATCAAATATCATATAAGTTATATCCTTTTTTTCTTAGCAGATCTCCGCACCCGCCGGCATCTCTTTCTCCGTTGTCATCAGGGACAGCTTTCCGTCTGCATCCTCGGCACACAAAATCATGCCCTCGGAGAGCAGACCTGCCAATTTCGCCGGTTTTAAGTTGGTCACAACCATGACTCTCTTGCCGACCATCTCCTCCGGGGAGTAGGAATGCTTGATGCCGCTGATGATCTGGCGCACTTTGCTTCCGACCTGAACCTGGGAGCAGAGAAGCTTCTTGGACTTCGGAACAGCCTCGCAGGAGAGGATCACGCCAACCTGGAACTGCAGTTTTGCAAAATCATCGTAGGTAATCTCTGCTTTCGGCTCGATATCGATGCCCTCGGCTTTCTCGTCCTCTTCCTTCTCCGGCTCTGCCTTTGCAGCAACTGCCTTCTTCTGCTCTTCCTGGATAACTTTGACTTTCTTCATCACATCGTCGAGTTTCAGGCGGGCAAAGAGAACCTCCGGCTCCTCAGTCACCTTATTTCCGGACGGATAACGGCCAAATGCATCCATCTGTGGCAGTTCACGTTTTACGGTATTTAATTCTTTTAAGATCTTCTCCGAGGTCTCCGGCATGAAGGATTCAAGCAGGGACGCACCGATCGTGATAGACTCAACCAGGTTGTAAAGAACAGTCGCAAGACGATCCTGCTTGTCCTCTTCCTTTGCCAGAATCCACGGGGTTGTCTCGTCAATGTATTTGTTGCTGCGGCGGAAAATATTGAAGATCTCGGTGATCGCATCGGCAACGCGCAGCTTATCCATCTTCTCATCGACCTTGCGGACTGCTTCCAGCACTACCTTCTTCAGATCCTCGTCCACCGGCTCCGTCACGCCCTTGTCGTCTACCACGCCGCCAAAGTACTGGTTCGTCATCGATACCGTTCTCTTTACGAGGTTGCCGAGGATATTTGCCAGATCCGAGTTCAGTCTCTCTACCATCAGCTCCCAGGTAATAACGCCGTCGTTCTCAAACGGCATCTCATGCAGAACGAAGTAGCGGACTGCATCCACGCCAAAGAAATCAACCAGTGTATCGGCGTAAATCACATTTCCCTTGGATTTACTCATCTTGCCGTCGCCCTGTAACAGCCACGGATGACCAAATACCTGCTTTGGAAGCGGCAGGTCGAGTGCCATCAAAAAGATCGGCCAGTAAATGGTATGGAAACGGATAATATCCTTACCAATCAAATGCAGGTCTGCCGGCCAGTATTTCTTGAACAGCTCGCCGCTCTCACCGTCGCAGTCATATCCAAGACCGGTGATATAATTGGTCAGTGCATCCAGCCATACATATACAACGTGCTTCGGGTCGAAATCAACCGGAATCCCCCATTTAAAGGAAGTACGGGAAACACACAGATCCTGCAGGCCCGGAAGCAGGAAGTTGTTCATCATCTCATTTTTACGGGAAACCGGCTGGATGAACTCCGGGTGCTCATTGATATAATCGATGAGTCTCTGCGCATATTTGCTCATACGGAAGAAATACGCCTCTTCCTTCGCCGGCTGCACCGGGCGTCCGCAGTCCGGGCATTTGCCATCTACGACCTGGGACTGGGTCCAGAAGGACTCGCACGGGGTACAGTAAAGTCCCTCGTAGCAGCTCTTGTAAATATCGCCCTGATCATAGAGCTTCTTGAAAATCTTCTTTACCTGCGCCTCATGATCCTCGTCAGTGGTGCGGATAAATTTGTCGTAGGATGTATTCATCAGATCCCAGATCGTCTTGATCTCACCCGCCACGTTATCGACAAACTGCTTCGGCGTGATGCCAGCCTCATCTGCCTTTAACTCGATCTTCTGACCATGCTCATCGGTGCCCGTCTGGAAACGCACATCGTAGCCCTGCGCCCTCTTGTAGCGCGCAATGCTGTCCGCCAGCACGATCTCATAGGTATTTCCGATATGCGGTTTGCCCGATGTATAGGCAATCGCAGTTGTTATATAGTAAGGTTTCTTACAGTTCTGACACATTTATCATGCCCTCCTTATTAAAATTGCGCTTTAAATTGTGTTCTTCACAAAAAAAGCCTCTAACCGCCCATGGTTTTCCATCTGCGATTAAAGGCAAGCCACCTTCTTTTCTCTGCCTTTTCTTCATATATAAATATATAGATTAAGTCTATCTGTTTTGCATCCCTTTGTCAAGTATGGTATACTTGCAGACATATATATTTGTTTTGGAGGTATTATATTATGCAGAAACGCTTTTCCTTCCCGCCCCTGCCGCGCACAGCGCTCGCGATCGCTGCAGCTGCTGCCCTGGCGCTCTCCGGATGCGCTGGTTCTTCCGGCTCAGGAACCCCCGCCGAATCCTACGCCGCTTCCGGGCAGACTGGTTCTCCTTCCAATGCATCGTCCGATGCTGCCAGCGAACAGGCGCGTTTTGATGCGTTTCTCGCACACCAGTTTCAAGAAAGCGTGCAGGATGATCCGCTCTCCCTTCATTTTCTTGTCCGGAATCCGGAAAATTACGGTATCACCGAACCGGAGATGAAATTTCCAGAATATTCCCTGGAACAGCTTCAAAAAGATTCCGAGGAAAACGCGGCCATTCTTGAGGAACTTTCTTCCTTCGATACCTCTCTCTTGACCTCCGACCAGCTCTTCACCTACCGGATGATGAAGGACACACTGGAGACGGAAGCCGGCTCGAAGGGACTGGAACTCTACAATCAGCCGTTAAGCGCCCTGATCGGCACGCAGGCGGAACTTCCGACCTTATTAGCCGAATATACATTTTACAACCGTGCCGACATCGACCATTACCTGGCACTGCTTTCGCAGATCGACACATATTACAAGCAGCTCGCAGCGTATGAACAGGCGCAGGCAGACGCCGGTCTCGCACCGTCCGACGACACCATCGACCGGATTTTAAAATCCTGTAAAAGCTACCTCATCCGCCCGGAAAACAGCCTGCTGACGGAAACATTTGCCTCCCGCTTAAATGCGGTTGAGGGCTTAAGCAATGCAGAAAAGGCGTCCTACAAAGCAAAACATCTGACCATTTTAAAGGAACACTTTATCCCGGCATATACAAACCTCTCTAAAGCACTGGAATCGCTCAAGGGCTCCCATCCGGAGGCAGGAGGACTTAGCACCTACGAACACGGCAGGGAGTATTATGCCTATCTTGCGGCGGCGCTGACCGGCACAGATTCTTCGGTCGATGCGCTCAAAACGCGGATTGAGAAGCAGATGCAGGCAGATTTATCCGAAATCCGCGTCCGCTTAAAGGAACATCCGGAACTCGTCCGGCAGATGACCGACTCTGCCATCACACTCTCCGATCCGGATGAGATCCTTCAGAATTTACAGACGCAGATTCAAGATGATTTCCCGGCGCTTACAGATACCTCCTACACGCTCAAATACGTCCCGGAAGCGCTGGAATCTTCCCTGTCCCCGGCGTTTTTCCTCGTACCGCCGATCGATTCCGACGGTTCCAACACCATTTACATCAACGAAAAAGCAAGCACTGAGCAGAACCTCTACACCATGCTGGCGCACGAGGGCTATCCGGGGCATCTCTACCAGTCGGCTTATTTCAATGACCGGGAGCCGGTGCCGGTACGGCGGCTTCTTGCCTGCGGCGGCTACAACGAAGGCTGGGGACTCTACAGCGAACTGTACGCCTACTCCTTCGACAACGGGCTGCCGGAAGCGGTCAAACCGCTGATGCGCTGCAGCGAAGCCAGCAGCTACGGGCTGTACGCGCTTCTCGACATCTGCATCCACTATGATGGCTGGGATCTCGCCACAACCACCAGTTATCTGGAAAATTCCTACGGATTTACGGATCCGGAATCCGCCCGCGAGATATACCTGGCAATCATTGATAATCCAGGCAATTACCTGAAATACTATACCGGCTATCTGGAAATCCTGACCATGCGCCAGGAAGCCGAGGAGGTACTTGGAAACAAATTCAACGCCAAGAGCTTCCACCAGTTCATCCTGAACATGGACGGCGCTTCCTTCCGGGTCATCAAACCGTATTTTCAAACATGGCTGATGACGGAGAAATTACACGTATAAGAGAAAAAGAGCGGTATCTCCCTGTATGCATCCGCAGACTTCAGGGATCCCGCTCTTTTCGCATTTTCATGCTTTAGTTTACTTTCTTGTAATTCTTCTCAAAGCTCATCGGACCGTCGCCGATCTTCTCGCCTGCTACGCTCAACTCCAGCGTCTTTGCCTCGTAGTTCTGGATAAATGTATTGGCAATGGCCATGACAACCAGCTTGTCAGAGGACTCCTTTAAGGAGGAGAGATCCAGCGTCAGAGCGCCGTCCTTCTGCTCAAATTTATCCACGGTGATTCCCTCTTCAATGACGCCCACCTCTGCCATCTTATCAAGCAGTTCCTGTGCATCCAGCTCATCGCCGTCAATGCCATCCATATTCTGTTTTAAGCCGCTCTTATCAGATTTTACAGAATATACGCAAACGGTTACCGTCGGATCTGCATCCGTTACCACCATGCTTTCTTTCTCAGCCACGCCGTCTACAGTCTCCTGCTGCGCCGCACCTGCCGGGGCAGTTCCATGTTCGCTGGTCTCTCCTGTATTTCTTGCCGTCGGCGCACATGCGCCCAGAACAGCTGCCATCATAAGACCAGCTGCCATTACCATAAATTTCTTCATAATGTACCTCCTTGTATTCTCCTCGCAGCAGTTGCTTCACGGTTTTCGCAACCGTTTTTGTCTTTCACACCTGTTTCCATCCAGTGCAGACTACATCCATTCTTTTTACCGCTGCCCATCCTTACTCCTAAACCACTGATTCAGCTTCATCAGCGCCTTTACCAACGTCTGCATCTCATCTTCCGACAGATCGCTTGTCAGGCTCTCGATCATCTCCCGGTGGAACCGGGCGTGATGCCCATACGCTTTTCTGCCCCGCTCTGAAAGAGAAATATATACGACCCGCCGATCCTCGAGTCCCCGGCTTCGTTCCACATAGCCTTTTTTGACCAGGCTGTTCATGGCAATCGTGAGCGTTCCCACCGTAACGGACAGTTCTCTGGCAATCGATGACATATTTTTCGGTTCACCAATCCCGATCGCTTCGATCACATGCATATCGTTATTCGTGATGTCTTTAAACTCCGGCGTAATGATTACCTTCTGTTCTATGTCCATCACATCGCGGAACAGCGTCACCAGAAGCTCATTCAGCGTCTCATAATTTCCCACAGTTTTCCCTCTCATCCTTGGTTTCAGCGCGCAAAACGGCAATTTACCCTACCGATTATACAATATTCTGTGCGGCAAGACAACTAGCAAATTTCTTACATCTTCTCTTATAACATGGCACTTGTTACTGTTCACGCACACGTGCCCAGTAACGGAATTTGCCGATGCTTCGCATTCCAAACCGGCAAAATCTGCAGCCAGAACTGTATCGTATGGAATTTTCAGTTCAGAAAATTCCTACCCGTGAACAGTTACCATGGCACTACATAAGATACTCGCCACAAGCCCCGCGAACGTTGCAATCAGCGCCCCCGCAAGCGTCCATCGCGTCTTTGAGATCCGCACGGTCAGATAGTAGACACTCATCGTATAAAAAACCGTCTCCGTGCAGCTCTCAAGAACCGACACCATCATGCCGAGCCGCGAATCGGGTCCATACGTTTTAAAAATATCTAAGAGCAGCCCCGTCGCCGCCGAACTGGACACCAGACGCACCAGAAGCAGTGGAACCACCTGTGCCGGTATATGCAGAAATGCCGCCGGTCCCGCCAGCACCCCGGAGAGGAAATCGAGAAAACCGGAGGTCCGAAGCACGCCGACCGCCGCCATCAGTCCCACCAGCGTCGGCAGGATTCCAGCCACCGTTTTAAGCCCCGCAAGCGCCCCTTCGATAAAATCATCAAAAACCGGGCGTTTCTGAAGCACCGCAAACCCAACGATATAAAACAAAACAACCGGAACCAGGTATTCAGAGAGGTAATTGATGCAGCGCATTCGACGGCTCCCGTGTCTATACTTGTTTTATATGTATGGTTTGAATCCGCGTTCTATGATAACGGATCTGTTTCCAGAACCCCTTATTTTAACAAGGGCATTATAGGGGATAAATTTGTTTTTTGTGTGAAATTTTCCCCCTACATGACGCCAAATTGCGTTTTCTATTTCCAGCCATCCTTTTTTATTGATTTATATTGCTTTCTCCTGCACATCACGCGGCACACCGCCACTCCTGCCAGCGTGCTGACACAGGTCGCCAGGAACGCCGGACCGGCCACTGCCAGCGGATGCGCCGATCCGTACTGGCTCCGGTAGGCGATCATATTGATAGGAATGAGCTGCAGCGATGAAATATTTACGACCAGAAACGTACACATTTCATCGCTCGCCGTTCCCTGTGTGACCGCCGCCGGATCCCCTGCCGCTCTCCGTTCCTCCTCCAGTTCTTCCAGCTCCTTCATCGCCGTAAGCCCCGCCGGGGTCGCCGCCCAGCCAAGCCCCAGCATATTGGCAATCATATTGGCGGCCATCGAAGAAAGCGCCGGATGACCCGCTGGAATGCGTGGAAAGAGGAAATGAAGCACCGGCCGCATCCCCGCCGACAACTGCTCAATCAGCCCCGCCCGCCGTCCGATCTCCAAAATTCCCGTCCAGAACGCCATCACCCCCAGCATCGTGATTCCCAGCGAGACTGCATCCCCCGCCGCTGCAAGCATTCCCTCCGTCACCGCCCCCAGCGTCCCATGCACCGCCGCCCAGCCAAGCCCCGTAAGCATCATAAACTCCCAGAGTGCATTTAACATGCATCTACCTCCCTGCTGTCATATGGTACGCTCAGAACATTTTATACTCAGACAAGTATAAAAAGACGCCAAATATACACCATCATAAATAGATACAATTATATCGTTTCTTTTCGTCCATTCCGCTTGCATTTCAGAATTTGGATCTTTAAAATAAGAACTATCATCTGCTTCACATGACAGACATTCTTTGAAAAAGGCCATTTTATATGGATTCTCCTGCCAAAAACCGTGAAGACATTGAAATATGATTTAATATTATGAAAACGAGGTATTCAGAATGAAACAATCCGCAGATTTAAAGCGTCTCCTCACCTCCATCGATCACAAAAGCTATCCGGCTTACAAGGACGTGCGCGGCGCTTATGATTTTAATACGTATATTTTATCCATCGACCATGTACAGGGTGACCCGTTTGCGTCCCCTTCCAAGGTCAGTGTCCAGGTCCGCCACGCGAAAGCCGGATTTCCGGCAGAGCTCTTTGATACGCCGTGGAAAAAAACAGCACTTGAAGATTACCTGCTCCGCTGTTTTTCCCGTGAAATCGGTCGTCTTTCTTTCAAGGCAAAAGGTTCTGGAAAAAGTGGTCTGATCGCCACCAGCCGCCCCGGTCAGGAGGTCCTCTCCCGGACCGCCTGCGAGATCGGAAGAAATGAGATTACAGCCCGTTTCGAGGTTGGTTTCCCGGCATTCGGGCGCACCATCAACTCCGGTGAACTGATCCGGATTTTCTTTGATTTTCTTCCAGGCTGTGTCGAAAACGTCTTTTTCTACCGCCGCCAGAACACCGCTGAAATCAAAAAACGCATCACGCTGGCAGACGATCAGCAATTTATCCGCAATGAGCTGAAACGCTTAGACCTCGTCTCCTTCGTCGCAGACGGCTCAATCCTGCCGCGTGAAACCGGCGTCTCCGACCGTCCGATGAAGGGCAGTGTTGCGTTCCATTCCCCGGATTCCTTAAGAATCACTCTGAATCTTCCGGGACACGGTCCGATCTCCGGCATGGCAATCCACCGCGGCATCACCCTGATCGTGGGCGGCGGCTACCACGGCAAATCCACACTGCTAAAAGCGCTGGAATCCGGCGTCTACAACCATATTCCGGGGGATGGACGTGAATATGTCATCACCGATGAAACCGCAGTCAAGCTGCGCGCCGAGGATGGACGCAGCATCAACCACGTAGATATTTCCCTCTTTATCCGGGATCTGCCGAACAAAAAAGACACCACCTGCTTTTCCACCGCCGATGCCAGCGGCAGTACCTCCCAGGCGGCAGCCGTGATCGAAAGCATTGAAGCGGGAACCCGCGCTTTCCTGATCGACGAGGACACCTCCGCTACCAACTTCATGCTGCGGGACGACCTGATGCAGCGCATCGTCAGCCGCGATAAAGAGCCGATCACCCCGTTCATCGAACGCGCCCGCGATCTCTACAAGCAGGCAGGCATCTCCACCGTCCTCGTAGCCGGAAGCTCCGGTGCCTACTTCTTCATCGCAGACACTATCATCCAGATGGATGCATACCGCCCGTTTGATATCACGGAGATGGTAAAAAATGCCTGCGAACAGGAAGTTTCCAAACCCGCCATCCAGGCTCCTGGGTTCAAGCTCCCGACGGCTGGGCGGAAGCTGGCGGCTGGCGGAACAGGACGGGCTGTGGGCGCGATGGCGCTGAATTTTGGCGACAGCCGCGCAGAAGCTGGAGGTGAATCTCAGGAAGAGGGCGAAAACAGCGGTCGTTCCGGACGGTTTGGCAATCGCGGCGGCAGCGCCTCCGATGCAGGACGCTTTGAACGCGGTCGCGGAGGACGCCGCGAAGCTGACCGAAATTCGGACCGGAACACGCGTATCAAAGTCCGTGTCCACGACAAACACTCTTTCCAGGTTGCCAAAGAGCCGGTCGATCTGCGCTTCGTCGAACAGCTTGCCGACAGCGAGCAGACCGCCGCACTCGCCCAGATGGTGCGCTACTGCCTGGAAAAAGGGCTTCTGGAGCGCTGCACCGTACAGGAAACGGTTGCCACACTCTTAAAAGCCTATGAAGCAGACGGGCTCTCTGTGTTCAGCGATGCTTCATATGCCGCCATGGGACTGGCAATGCCGCGCGTGCAGGAGATTTATGCTTGTTTAAATCGTTTTAGGGGATGATTGGATACACAAAAGAGGGCTGCATTTTGCAAGCCCTCTCTTTATATTTTTGCATTTTACACTGAACTATTTGCAAATTTCATCTTGGCTCATCCCTGAACCCTGCCAAAATCTATCCTACCCTTCGCACAGCGCCCGCATCACGCCCTCAACCGTCTCTATCTTCTCTGCTCTCCACGCGTTTCCGCCGCAGAAAATCAGAGCATGATCTTCATCACCGCGGGCGGCATTGACGAGTGCCTGCGTGATGCAGTATGGGATCTTCGCCGGATCACAGTGTTCCAGACACTGGTAACAGTGTGTCACTGCCTGTCTTCCTTTTTCCAGTTCTTTTAAGAACGCATTCTTGATCGCACGTCCCGGCATGCCGACCGGACTTTTGACAATCACGATGTCCTCTTCCTTCGCATCCAGATATGCCTGCTTATATGCCATCGGTGCATCGCATTCCTCGGTTGTCACAAAACGGGTTGCCACCTGCACGCCGTCCGCGCCAAGCTCCATCTGGTGCATCACATCCGCATGGTCGTAGATGCCGCCAGCCGTCACAACCGGAATCGATTTGCCATATTTCTGCGCGTATTTTTTAACCAGCGCGATAATTCCCCGCACTTCCTCGTCATATTCCGCCTGATGGAATGTCTCGGCTGCGTGCGGCGTGTCTACCTCCAGCTCGGTCAGCTTCTCACGGTCAAATCCCAGATGTCCGCCCGCCAGAGGTCCCTCAACGACCACCAGATCCGGTGCGGTCTGGTACTTGCGGTCCCACATCCGACAGATGACCGTCGCCGCCTTAACGGAGGAAACGATCGGCGCAATCTTCGTCGCCGTCCCTTTCACATACTCCGGCAGGGAAACAGGAAGTCCTGCGCCCGATATGATCAGGTCAGCGCCCGCCTTGACCGCCGTTTTAACGTACTCCGCATAGTTTTTCGTTGCCACCATGATATTAAAGCCCACGATGCCGCCCTTCGCGATCGCGCGCGCCTTCTGTAACTCTGAACCGATCGCGCGCAGGTTCGCCTCCTGCGGATGTTCGGCAAAATCCGGCTCCCGGAAACCGATCTGGGCAGTGGAAATAATGCCGATGCCGCCAGCCCCCGCCACGGCTCCTGCCAGCGAGGACAGGCTGATGCCAACCCCCATACCGCCCTGGATGATCGGAAGCTTCGCCGTCAGATCACCAATTTTCAGCGGTTTTAACTGTGATAAAATTGTACTCATACGATCTCCTATATTCACAAAGGGGACCGCCGCGCGGCAACCCCCTTTCAATATCTATTTTTAGATTTTTCTAAAGCGTTCATACCGCTGCTCCGCGATCTCATCCGGCGTCTTTTCCGCGCAGGACTGGAAGAACTCGCGCATATGGCGGTCGATGATGCGTCCGATCTCCTCGATGTTGTCATCGGTTGCCGGCTCATCCTCGCAGATAATGCGCTCGATCATGCCAAGCTCATACAGATCCTCTGCCGTCATCTTCATGACCTTCGCCGCCTCGCTGGCTCTCTTGGCATCTTTCCACAGAATCGAAGCAAAGCCCTCCGGAGAAAGGATCGAGTAGGTCGCATTCTCCATCATCCATACCTCGTTGGAAACCGCCAGCGCCAGTGCGCCGCCGCTGCCGCCCTGACCGGTGATAATCGCCAGAATCGGCACCTTCATATCTGACATTTCAAAGAGGTTGCGGGCAATCGCCTCGCCCTGGCCTCTCTCCTCTGCCTCCATACCCGGGAATGCACCTGGCGTATCGACAAAACAGATGATCGGACGGTTAAATTTCGCCGCCTGTTTCATCAGACGGAGCGCCTTTCTGTATCCTTCCGGAGACGGCATGCCGAAGTTGTGCTTCATGCTGTCTTTCGGGGATTTACCTCTCTCCTGTCCAATGACCGTGACCGGCATTCCATAGAAGGATGCCACACCGCCGATGACCGCCATATCATCGCCATAATACCGGTCGCCGTGGAACTCGGTAAAATCGTCAAACAGGATCCGGATATAATCGCTGGCGTTCAGACGTCCGGCGCTACGGGACTGGCGTACTGCCTCCCAGGCGTCTCTCTCTCGACCTGCGATCTTATTTAATGTCTTCTGGCGCATGATACCGGAGAACGGTGCTTTCCGGCTCTTTAACTTGCCTTCCGCCACAGAAGCTGCTTTTTCTGCCTTGGATGCAGATGCCGCTTCTGTGTGGTTCTCCGCCTCGTCGTTCCATTTCTCCCAGCCATGCTCCTGGCTGTGAAGCTTCAAAATCTGTCCCAGAACACGCTTCTGATCTTTTCTTTCCACGATCTGATCCACAAAACCGTGTGTCAGCTGGAACTCGGCTCTCTGGAAGCCCTCCGGGAGCTTCTGGCCGATCGTCTGCTCGATGACACGCGGACCCGCAAATCCAATCAGCGCTCCCGGCTCTGCCAGGATGATATCGCCCAGGGACGCAAAGCTTGCCGTTACGCCGCCGGTGGTCGGATCCGTCATAAAGCTTATGTAGAGAAGTCCCGCCTCGGAATGACGTTTTAAGGCTGCGGAAGTTTTCGCCATCTGCATCAGGGAGATCATGCCCTCCTGCATTCTCGCGCCGCCGGAAGCCGCGTAGATGATAACCGGAAGCCGTTCCTCGGTCGCACGCTCTACCGCACGGGCAATCTTCTCTCCCATGTTGTGACCCATGCTGCTCATCAGGAAACGGGAGTCGCAGACCGCAATCACAGTCTCATAACCGTGAATCTTTCCCTTACCAGTGACAACCGCCTCATTTAACTCAGTTTTCTCTCTGGCTGCCTCAACCTTGCCCTCATAGCCCGGAAATGCAAGCGGATTGACCACAGACATCTCCTTATCCCACTCTTCAAAGGTACCTTCATCGATCAGCATCTCAATCCGGCGGTACGCATGCATCCGGAAATATCCGCCGCAGCGCGGGCACACATACAGGTTGTCCTTGACATCCTGCACCAGAATTGGTTTCTCACATTTATTACACTTACGCCATAAAGAACGCAGACTTTCCGGCGTCATCGCCGTCGGACGGCTCGGAATCTTCTCCGGTTTTTCCTGTGCTGCCTCTGCCGCCCTTTTATCTGCTTTCGCGCTCTCCGCACGGCTTACGCCGGCAGAACCGTGGTCGTTTGTATTGATCGAAGTATACGATTTCTTAAACAGATTTTTAAACATCTCTTATTCAACCTCACTTATTAGCCAATCATAAACGTCAGCTCTGCGGAAACAGCCAGCTTGCCATCGACGGTTGCCGTCGCACTTCCGATGCCGACCGGTCCTTTTCTCTTGATGATATGGCACTCCAGCTTTAACTTGTCGCCCGGAACTACCTTTTTCTTGAATTTTGCGTTGTTGATTGCCCCGAAATATGCCGTCCTGCCCTTATTTCCTTCTTCACTTAAAATCGCAACCGCGCCGACCTGCGCCAGCGCCTCCACGATCAGGACGCCCGGCATGACCGGCTCCTGCGGAAAATGACCTGCAAACCACGGCTCGTTGTATGTTACATTTTTATATCCAACCGCACCCTCGCCCGGTGTCACTTCCTCGATACAGTCGATCAAAAGAAACGGATGACGGTGCGGGATGATCTCCTGGATCTCTTTAATTCCCATCATAATTTCAGTTACCTCTTTCGCTTTCCCAGACATCATTTTTGTATGCTGCAAGTCTCTTCCGCCAGCTCCAGTGCGCTGCTTCCAATCATTCAATCATCCACACAAAAACGTCCTCAAATTATATTTAGTCCTCAAATTTCTTGATTACCAGGCTGGCATTGACACCACCAAATCCCAGGGAGTTGGTCAGGGCATAGTGGATATCCATCGGAACACCCTCGCCCATCGTGTAATCCAGATCGCAGCCCTCGCCTGCCTCTTTTAAACCTGCGGTTGCGTGTACAAATCCATCCTCAATGGATTTCACGCAGGCGATAAACTCAACACCGCCCGCTGCACCTAAAAGATGTCCAATCATCGACTTAGTGGAGTTAATTTTTACCTTGTAAGCGTGGTCGCCCAGCGCTTTTTTCACTGCCATCGTCTCGAAGAGATCGTTATGGTGTGTACTGGTTCCATGTGCATTGATGTAATCAATCTTCTCCGGTGCGATACCTGCATCCTTGAGCGCCATCTCCATCGCATACGCTGCGCCGCTTCCATCCTCTGCCGGGGAAGTGATGTGGAATGCATCGTTGCTTCCGCCGTAGCCGACTACCTCTGCCAGAATCTTTGCGCCACGCTTCTGCGCGTGCTCTAAGGACTCCAGAACTACGATACCAGCGCCCTCGCCCATGACGAAACCATCGCGGTCCTTATCAAACGGACGGGATGCCGTCTCCGGGTCATCATTGGTAGAAAGAGCCGTCAGAGCCGCGAAACCTGCCATACCGAGCGGTGTGATCGCAGACTCGGTACCACCGGCTACCATCACGTCTGCCTCGCCGTACTGGATCGAGCGGAACGCCTCACCGATAGAGTTCGTACCGGTCGCACAGGCAGTTACCACGTTGATGGATTTGCCCTTTAAACCATAATGCATTGCCACATTGCCGACTGCCATGTTGCTGATCATCATCGGAACGAGCAGCGGGTTCACGCGGTTCGGTCCTTTTTCCAGCATTTTTTTGTGCTCACGTTCCATCGCCTGTAAGCTTCCGATACCGGAACCGATGCTGGTTCCCACGCGGAACGGATCCTCTTTTTCCATATCCAGACCCGCCTGTGCGATCGCCTCACCGGCTGCCGCTACCGCATACTGGGAAAACGGCTCCATACGTCTCGCTGCCTTCGGATCCATGTATTTCTTCGGATCAAAATCCTTCACCTCGCCTGCCAGCTTTGCCTTATAATCGGTTGTATCAAAATATGTGATCGGCGCGATACCGACTTTTTTATCCTTTAATCCCTGCCAGAAGCTTGCTACGTCATTTCCAATCGGAGTGATCGCTCCCAGACCGGTTACTACTACACGTGTCTTATTTCCCATCTAAAAACCTGCCTTTCTATCGTCACAGTTCACACGTTGTGCAAACTGCGACACGATTTTGCCGATGCTTCGCATTCCAAATCGGCAAAATCTGCTGCCACTACGTTATCGTACGCCACTTTCGGTTCCAAAAGTGCCTATCTGTAAAGCACCCTTTCCCTACATCGCCATTCCGCCGTCCACGCACAGAACCTGTCCTGTGATGTAAGCTGCGCGGTCAGAAGCCAGAAATACGGCTGCCTGCGCTACATCCTCGGTCGTACCGAAACGTTTTAACGGAATCTGCTCGCCCATCGCCTTCTTCACATCGTCCGGAAGAACGGCGGTCATTTCCGTATCAATAAATCCCGGTGCAATCGCGTTGACCGTGATACCACGGCTTCCAATCTCCCTTGCCACGGATTTAGTCAGTCCGATCACGCCCGCCTTGGACGCACAGTAATTTGCCTGTCCTGCATTTCCCATCACGCCGGAAACGGAGGAAATATTGATGATGCGTCCGCCCTTCTGCTTTAACATCTGGCGGGATACGTGCTTAATGCAGTTAAATGCGCCCTTTAAGTTCGTATCGATGACGGCGTCAAACTCTTCCTCAGTCATCTTCATCAGAAGATTGTCACGGGTAATGCCCGCGTTGTTGACTAAAATATCAATTCTCTTATAGCGGCTGATAATGTCCTTTAAGAACACCTCCGCCGCGCTGTAATCTGAAACATTGCACTGAACGGCTTCCGCCTGTCCGCCCGCCTCGGTAATTTCCTTTACGACATCCTCTGCTTTTGCCGCAGAGCCATTATAATTGACGATCACCACAGCGCCCTCTTTCGCCATCGAAATAGCGATCTGACGGCCAATGCCGCGGCTGGCACCTGTCACAACTGCTACTTTTCCATTTAACATCCAAGCGCCTCCTTTACTTTGTCGATATCTTCCAGTTTCTCTATATTGAACGCCTTCGCGTTTTTGTCGATTTTACGCATGAAACCAGTCAGGGTCTTACCCGGTCCGATCTCAATAAATGTGTCCACACCGTCTGCTAACATCTTCCGGATCGTCTGCTCCCAGCGGACGGAGGAAGAAACCTGCTTCATCAGAAGCGGTTTTACATCGGCTGCATCGGTCACATAATCTGCCGTCACATTCGCAATATACGGAATCTCCGGTGTATGAATCTCAACGGTATCGAGTACCTTTCCAAGCTTCTCGCCAGCTCCCACTAACATCTTGGAATGGAACGGTCCGCTTACCTTTAACGGAAGAACGCGTTTTGCGCCCGCTTCCTTCAATTTCTCTCCTGCCTCGGCAACCGCCTCTGTCTTACCAGAGATAACAATCTGTCCCGGGCAGTTATAGTTGGCAATCTGCACGCCCTCGATCGGCGCGATCACCTCTTCGATCTTCTCTGCATCCATCGCCAGTACGGCAGACATGGCGCCCTGACCAACCGGGACTTCGCCCTGCATCAGGATACCTCTCTGCCGCACGGTACGGATGGCATCTTCGTCAGACATAACGCCTGCAGCCGCCATTGCAGGATACTCTCCCAGGCTCAGGCCAGCAGCCACATCCGGGCGGATTCCGGTACGTTCCATGAATACACGCATCATCGCAAGGCTGGCGGTTACCATCGCCGGCTGCGTATACTCCGTGATATTCAGACGGTCCGTCTGCGCCGGATCAAAGCAAAGATCGGTCATTGAAAACCCAAGGCTCTCGCTTGCTTTCTCAAACATCTCGCGTCCCGTTTCCGTTTCCTGATAAAAATCCTGTCCCATGCCAGTGGTCTGTGCGCCCTGACCCGGAAAAATAAATGCAATTTTGCTCATAGCGTTACACTCACTCTCTACTTTCTGCCCAAAAGCGCCTCCGCCTGGGCCATCATTTCTTCAATCATTTCCTTACAGGTCTGCTCTTTCTTCACCATACCTGCAATCTGTCCAGCCATCACGGTTCCGTTGTCCACGTCACCTTCCATGACTGCCTTCCGAAGCGTTCCAAGTGTTAAATACTCCAGTTCCTCGAACGGGCGTCCCTCTTTTTCCAGCTTCAGATACTCTCTCGTCATCTTATTTCTAAGACAGCGGATCGGATGTCCGTGACTCATACCGGTTACGGTCGAATCAATGTCTTTCGCCTTGATGACTCTGTCCTTGTAAGCCTGGCTTACGATGGATTCCTTCGACACGACGAAGCGGGTTCCCATCTGGACTGCCTCTGCGCCCAGCATAAATGCCGCCGCAATGCCGCGTCCATCTGCGATACCTCCGGCTGCAATCACCGGAATCGAAACCGCATCGACTACCTGCGGAACGAGTGTCATCGTCGTCGCCTCGCCGATGTGTCCACCGGACTCCATGCCTTCTGCAACGACTGCATCTGCGCCGCTTTTCTCCATCAGACGTGCCTGTGCAACCGAAGCAACAACCGGAATCACCTTAATGCCGGCTTCCTTCCACATGCCCATGTATTTGCCCGGAATACCGGCGCCGGTCGTTACAACCTTGATGCCTTCTTCCACAACTACCTTTGCCACATCGTCCGCATGCGGGCTCATCAGCATGACATTGACGCCAAACGGCTTCTTTGTCAGCTCTCTCGCCTTGCGGATCTCCTCGCGGACAACCTCACCCGGTGCATTGGCGCCGCCAATTAAGCCCAGACCGCCAGCTTCAGAAACGGCTGCTGCCAGGTGATGTTCTGCCACCCATGCCATGCCGCCCTGAATAATCGGGTATTCAATCCCCAACATTTCTGTGATCTTTGTTTTCATTATGCCTCTACACCTTTTTCTTTTAAGTAGTTCATAACATCGCCTACCGTTGCCAGGTTCTGCAGATCCTCTGCCGGGATCTCTACGGAGTACTCATCCTCCAGAGCCATAACTAATTCAAACAGATCCAGGGAATCAGCGCCCAGATCATCCTTGAAAGAGGAAGCCTCGGTAATGGAATCTGCGTCTACGCTCAGCTGCTCTGCAATAATTTCTTTCATTTTCTCTAACATCGTTTCAATCTCCTTTTTAAATGAATTTTCTTTTTGTGACCGCAAAAATGCAATCACTGTTCTTATATTTTATCAAAAAATAGAATAATGTACATTAGTTTTGCTATATATTTTTTGCTTCTCCAGGCACCTACCAGGTCATCAATGCCGCGCCCCAGGTAAGACCCGCGCCAAAACCTGCCATCACCAGCGTATCGCCGCGTTTTAATCGTCCGTCCCGGTGCATTTCATCCAGGAGAATCGGAATAGAAGCCGCCGATGTATTGCCGTAGCGCTCGATATTGACCGGAATCTTATCCATCGGAACCTTCAGACGACGGGACGCCGCTTCCAGAATCCGGATATTCGCCTGATGCAGCAGATAATGCTGTACCGCCTCGCGGTCCGTTCCGGTCTCCTCCAGAATCGCATTCACAATCTCCGGTACTTTCTTAACCGCAAACTTGAAGACTTCCTGACCGTCCATCTGCATAAAACCAAGCTCCGGCTTGCCGCCCGTCAGGCAGTTTTCAAGACTTCTCGCCTGGCAGTACAGAACGTCGTTCTTCGTTCCATCGCTGCCGACCAGCGTCTTCACCACACCCGTCTCGTCCGCCCGAACAACCGCCGCGCCCGCGCCATCGCCAAATAGGATGCAGGAACTGCGGTCCGTCCAGTCTAACACCTTGCTCAGCGTCTCCGCTCCGATGATCAGCGCCGTCTTATAGATGCCCGCCTGAATAAATCCCTGCACAATATGTAAGGCGTAAATAAATCCGGAACATGCCGCCGTGATGTCAAACGCCACCGCATGTTTCGCCCCGATGGCTCCCTGTACATCCGCCGCCGCACTCGGGAACGCCCGATCCGGGGAAGACGTCGCCACGATCACGATCTCAATCTCCTCCGGAGAAATGCCCGCGTCCGCGATCGCGCGCTTCGCCGCCTCTGTCGCCAACGCCGAGGTTCCCTCGCTCGTCGAGATATGTCTGGCTCCAATACCCGTCCGTTCCCGGATCCAGGCATCATTTGTATCAAGAAATTTCGTCAAATCCTGATTCGTCACAACCTGCTCCGGCGCATACGCGCCGATTCCAATGATTCTAGCTGTCATTTTCTCGTTTAACTCCGCTTCTTCTATAAAAGATAGTTTTAATTTCAAATGGTTTGATATTCAAATTAATTTAGAGTGTAGCGGAGAATCTGGGGTTTGTCAAGGATAACTTGTAAATGAACGGCAGGATTCTGGTGAGAAGACGCAACCCGGACAGAGAAGAGCCGCCCCCAATCTTCCGGAAAACGCTCTCGCTCTTGCACTCGCTGCAGCGGACACTAAGCTCGAAAAAACCTCGCTAAGTGCCGGCGCGAGTGATGTTTCCTACAGATTGGGGGCGGCTCTTCTCCTGAAATACGCATCACTTGAAATACATAAAAATTAGGATACCGCGGTTTCCTTTTTCGTTGTATAATTATAAGACATAGGTATCTTTATTGTATCTATACAGAAATTTGTATACTATATTATCTATATATTACCCTATTAAAAGGAGGAGTTGCTATGCAGAGTATTCTTGTATGTGACGATGACAAACAGATCGTGGAAGCGATTGACATATACTTAACCGGTGAGGGATTTGAGGTTATCAAGGCATATGACGGCGCGGAGGCACTGGAACTTTTAAAAACGCACACCGTGAATTTGATGATTCTGGACGTTATGATGCCAGGGTTAGATGGCATCCGGACGACGCTGAAGGTGCGTGAAACCAGCAGCATCCCGATCATTATTCTTTCCGCGAAGTCTGAGGATGCGGACAAGATTCTGGGCTTAAATATCGGGGCAGATGATTATATCACGAAGCCGTTTAACCCACTGGAACTGGTCGCCCGCGTGAAATCTCAGCTCCGCCGCTACACGCAGCTGGGAAATATGAACAATCAGATGGGCAACCACGTATTCAAATGCGGCGGCTTGCAGATCAACGATGAAAATAAGGAAGTAACCGTGGACGGCGAACTCATCAAGCTGACACCGATCGAGTACAACATCCTGCTTCTGCTCGTTAAAAACGCCGGAAAAGTCTTCTCCATCGACCAGATCTACGAGGCGATCTGGAATGAGGAGGCGATCGGCGCGGACAATACAGTTGCGGTTCATATCCGCCATATCCGCGAAAAGATCGAAATTAACCCGAGGGAGCCGCGCTATCTGAAGGTTGTCTGGGGTGTTGGATATAAAATTGAGAAGCAGTAAAAATGTGAATCATCCATCTAACAGAAGTTAGGAGTTGCAAAATTTATGACAAAACTCTCACATATTCCGATGCAGATCCAGAAATGGATCGCCAGCCTCGCGCATCTGTTTTTCCTGATTCTGGGACTCATCGGTATCAGCCTCATGTATATCAATGGAAATTTCGGGCTGGGGCTGACCGGCATTGGCTCGGTTCCTTATGAGGACACCGCGGAATTTAACACACAATTTAATAACGATCTGAACGATATCTTCCTATATATGGAATATCAGGACGTCTTCGGTGCCGACAGCTCGATCGACCTCTCGCGCCGGATGCTCAAAATGACCTTTGGACCAAGCGAGACCGAAAATTTCTCCCTGTCCTCCCTGATTTCCTATCTGGAATCCATGGGGTACCAGCTCGACGACGACTTTAACTGCCAGAAGGTTTCTGAACCGGCAGACGGCGTCAAGAGCCGCGAAGGCTACGTCGAATGGTCGGTTCAAGAGCCGCAGCGGATCTACAGCTACCGTTCTGCCAGCCGGAAGCGCAGCACATTGGAGGATGCGGCGGTCGAGATCATGGACACACTGCATCGTTATTACACAGTGTATAACCGTTTCGTCGCCAATCCATCCAACCTGCATTTTAAAATCCAGTACACGGAGCCAGATTCGGATCAGAGCGAAACAACCCAGTTTACAAACACCGATTCCCTGACACCGGAAAATGTCAAGGAATACGGGCGCTACGCGTACCTGCCGGGCAATTCCGTTTTCTACGACACCAACATGAAAGCGATCCCGCTCAGCAGCATTTCCGCACTGGCATCCAATAACCCGTACACCGGCAGCGACTATTATCTGCTGATCGGAATCGATACAAATTATCCAGTCACTGACCTTTACGCGCGCACGCATACCGCATACCTGCACCGGCAGCACCTGTATCTGACCGGATTTGCACTGACAATCTTTGCAACGATCGGACTGCTTTTAAGCTTCCTGTTTCTGTTCCGGGTGTCCGGCTACCAGAGTTACCGCAGCTTCGACGTGACGCTGCACGGCTTCGACAAGAGCGGCACTGAAACCGGCATCGTCTTTTTTGCCGCCATGACCGCGATCGCCCTGGTTGTAAGCGACCTGATTCTCATCCGCATCCTGCATCTGGTCATTCCATCGCAGTATTGGTACTTCTCCGATCACAGCCTGCAGGCGCTGGTCCTGTATCTGGGCGGACTGCTGCTCTTTTTCAGCCTCCTGCGCCGCTACCGCGCCGGTACCCTGTGGACCTCCAGCCTGATCTGCCGGATTCAGAAGAAAATGTTGATACTCAAAACACGGCAGAACTTCCGCAGCCGCCTAGGCATCGGATTTGTTCTCTATCTTGCAATCAACACAGCGCTTATCAGCCTTGCCTGGTATTTCTGGGACCGCGTGTATGCAAATTTATACGTTGTTTACCTGCTGACAGGTCTGACTGTGCTGGTATTTCTGCTGTTTAACCTGTGGATCTTTTACATACTGTTCCGGCAGGCAAGCGAACAGGAATCCATCCGCGATGCCGTCCGCCAGCTCTCCGCCGGGGAGACCAGCTATCAGCTTGATCTCGATGAATTTGACGGTCCGGAGCTCACGCTGGCAGAGGGACTCAACAACATCAGTTCCGGTCTTGAAACCGCCCTTCAGGAGAAAATGAAGAGCGAACGCCTCAAAACCAACCTGATTACCAACGTTTCACACGACATCAAAACGCCACTGACCTCGATTATAAATTATGTAAACCTAATGAAACGGGAACATATTGAAGATGCGCGGATCAACGCCTATCTTGATGTGCTCGACCAGAAATCACAGCGTCTCAAAACACTGATTGAAGACCTCGTCGAGGCATCCAAGGCAAGCTCCGGCAATGTGAAGCTTGAATTTACCGACATTGACCTCGTCCAGATGGCATTTCAGACCAACGGCGAATTTGAAGAAAAACTGGATGCCAGACATCTGCAGCTCATCATCAATGCCCCGCGGGAACCGCTGATGATCCGCGCCGATGGACGCCGCCTGTGGCGCGTACTTGAAAACCTGTACAACAATGTCTGCAAATATGCGATGGAGGGCAGCCGCGTCTACGTAGACCTCGCCCGCGTTCCCGGAAATCCAGAAACCGGTACTGCTGGCCAGGCAGTCTTCACCATCAAAAATATATCTGCCAATCCGCTCAACATCCGTGCCGACGAGCTGACCGAACGTTTCGTGCGCGGCGACGTCGCCCGCACCACCGAGGGAAGCGGGCTGGGACTATCGATCGCCAAAGATCTGACGGAATTGCAGAACGGGCAGTTTAGTTTGTATATCGATGGGGATCTGTTTAAGGCGCAGGTAACGTTTGATTTGGTGGAGAAAACGACGGAGAAGGCGGTGGAGGACGCAGAAATAATAGAAGAAACCGATGCTTCCGAAGCGGCTGAAAAGCCGAAAAAGGACGATGAACTGAAAAAAACAAATATACCGGAAGAAGCTACTATTCAAAAAGAGGTAAACGGCGAATCTTCCGAAAATGCTATCAATGAAACCATAAACACTACGGAAAATTCAAGAAATGAATAAAAATTTATGAATTGAGGACTTTATCCTATGAAACGCACTCATATCATGATCGCAGTCTTCTTCGCCTGCATCCTCTCCCCCAACCTGCTGTTTCCTATCCTGAAAACCACAGCCGATGAGGGCACCGGCGAAAACCGCAGTCTGGCGGCATTTCCAACTCTGTCGCTGGAAACCATCGATACCTTTCCATCCGGTGTTGAGGACTGGATCAACGATCACGCGGCGTTCCGCAACCGCTTCTTAAGCCTGAACGCCCGCTTAAACCTCTCCTTATTTCAGTTTGGAGACTCGCAGGACGTCATCACCGGAAAAGACGGCTGGTACTTTTACACGCTCGGAAGCTCCGTCGAAGACTTCCTCGGCACCAACCGTTTTTCCGCCGGGGAGCTCCAGATGCTGGCAGACAAACTCCAGACCATCCATGATGCCTGGAAAGAAAAAGGCACCGAATTTATCTTCCTGTGTGCGCCCAATAAAGAAGGCGTATACAGCGAATTCCTCCCGGACGGCTTCACCGCACCAGACGGACCTACCCGCCGCAGTGAACTGCTCGATTATCTGGAAATACACACAAATGTCCCAGTTGTCAATCCATACCCGGAGCTCAAAAACCGCCGGGACTATCAGTGGTATTTCAAAACCGACACCCACTGGAACGATGCTGCCGGATTTCTCGTCTCCGGGCAGATCATTGACGCCGCTGGCGGCACCTCCACGCCGATCGAGGACGTCACTGTCACCTATGAGCCGCGCGATCCGGGCGATCTGGCAAACCTGTTCCACATGCCAGAATCCATGTGCGACGATACCAAAGCAGATGTATCCGGGTACCGAAACAATATAACCATCCACTACGACAGCGCCTCCGACAATGGCAACATCGCCCACATCTCAGCAGACCAGGCGCCCGACCCGCGACGCATCACGATCTACCGCGACTCCTTCGGCACTGCCCTACTGGCAGGACTGCCAAAATACTTTGCGTATACCGATTTTTACCATTGGCAGGTATTTGAGCCGGAATTTTTGAACGAAAATAAGCCGGATGTGCTGGTGTATGAGGTGGTGGAACGGGATTTGGGGAGAATGATGGAGGATTTGGAGAAATTGATGCCGAATCAATGACGTGCATAGTTTATGCATTTTCAAAAGTATCATTTGCACAGTTTAGATGTGTTTTTTTATTGATCTCACATTATAATTATGATAAATTAAAATTATGGAAAGTCAGAGCATATGAAAGGCGGCCTGCCCCTACTTTTGGAGGGCTTCCCCTCCAGCATCTCGTCATACCAATGACAGAAAGGAGGGCGATAACAATGTATATTACATATTCGGATTTAATTCAGTCTGGAATATTCATTGTCGCTCTCGTAGGATTGTGTTATACAATCTTCACGAGAAGAAAATAGCCGCCACTACTGCAATAGGGGCGGCTGGTCTCATAAGAGATTAACTGTTTCATTTCGGCAGGCCGTATGTCTCTGGCTTTCCTATTTTTACTATAGCATATCTTTTTTCTGTATTCAAGATGTTTTATTATGCCTTATTTTTGAAATACTAAATTTTGCAATTTTCATTTCACCATTTTATCTGAATCAGCAGGTAGCTTCTCATCTAATCCATGATTCCGAAACCATCCGCCGATCCGAATAAAAATCAAAAATTCTCCTACAGCTCTTTCTTCACCAGCTCCAACGCCGAAGCAATCACCGCATCCATATCATAATACTTATACTCGCCCAGACGTCCGCCAAAGATTACCTTCTCTTCCTTCTTGGCCAGCTCTTTGTACTTCTCATACAGCGCACCATTCTTCGCATCATTGACCGGATAATACGGCTCATCGCCTAACTTCCACTCAGAACTGTACTCACGGCTGATAACCGTCTTTGGCAGATCATTGCCATCCGCATCCTTGCCAAACTCAAACCATTTATGCTCGATAATACGCGTCCACGGAGTCTCCGCATCTGTATAGTTCACTGCCGCATTGCCCTGGAAATTCGGGATATCCAGCACTTCGGTATCAAAGCGCACAGAACGATACTCCAGAACGCCCAGCGAATACTCAAAATACGCATCGATCGCGCCGGTGTAAACTACTTTCTTTGCCATCGCATCCCAATCAGCCTTATTCTCAAAATAATCCTCTTCCAGGCGAACCTCGATGCCGTCCAGCATATTGGCAACCATCTTCGTATAGCCGCCAACCGGGATTCCCTGATACAGGGCGTTAAAATAGTTGTTGTCAAAGGTCAGACGAACCGGAAGACGCTTGATGATAAAGGACGGAAGATCCTTGCACTCTCTTCCCCACTGCTTCTGTGTATATCCCTTGATCAGCTTCTCATAAATATCCGTACCAACCAGGCTGATCGCCTGCTCTTCCAGGTTCTTCGGCTCGGTGATGCCTGCTGCCTTGCGCTGTTCCTCGATCTTCGCCGCTGCCTCCTGCGGAGTCACGACACCCCACATCTTGTTGAAGGTGTACATATTAAACGGCAGGGAATACAGCTCGCCGTGGTAATTCGCCACCGGAGAGTTCGTAAAACGGTTAAACTCCGCGAACTGATTTACATAATTCCAGACTTCCTTATTATTCGTGTGGAAAATATGCGCGCCATACTTGTGAACCTGGATGCCCTCCATCGGCTCTGTATACACATTTCCTGCAATATTCGGGCGGCGGTCAATCACCAGAACCTTCTTGCCCGCTTTCTTCGCCTCATGGGCGAATACGGCACCGTAGAGACCGGCGCCTACTATTAAATAATCGTACATGTTGGTTTTCTCCTTGTCACGTGTTGTTATACTTGTGATTTATTTATAACATACAACGACAATTTAAACAAGAATATCCCGTCAGCTTCAAGCATTCCCCAAAACAAACTCTCAATTTGGACACAATACCTTATTAATACTCCATTGCACTCTATGAGGCGAACTTACTGTCCGTAAAACGAATTAATGTACTCTGCATAGGATACCTCCGATGGTTCTTTCTTCCCGATTTCCCTTACAAGTTCCAATTTTATAGTAGTCAGCAAAAATACCTTTTACAAATTCATATATTCTTTCAGCATCTCAACGCAGGCGGATGCCGATGGAACCATTTTTAAATACTCCTCTTTTCCATTTTTTCTGCATCGGATTCCATCCGAATATACATCCCAATCCGGAAGTTCCCTCACAGAAATCCAGACTAATTTATCGCCGTCTGTTTCCATCTCTTTTTTATCCGCATCTGAGCCGTACTGCCCGGGTGCTTTTTTAATCTGATTATTTCTTTCATAAAATGCTGCTTCTATTTCACCTTGAGACATAGATGTTTTTGCATAGAACAAAAGCTGTGGTTTACCGCCTTCCAGCATGTCTCTATAAGCTGCAATTAATTGAACATACTTAAGACCAGACGTATTCTGAACAGCCTCCAGCGTATCTTTCTCTATACCAAGTTCATCCTTAATTTCTTCTATAATTCCATTTTCTAGCCCATCTATTGTAAATGTATATGTTTCATCCAAGGCATACTTTACTTTCAAACTGGCTCCAACACTGTCTGAATACGTTCGTTTCGCTATGGAGACATTCTTCTTGCGATATACCAGCATAATCGAACCATCGGAACTTTCAACAAATCCATTAAAACCCAGATGATTCGACAGCGAAGAATTCTTCAAAGAATGAACCATCGGCCCACACTCCAGCAGCTCCCTGACGGAAATCCCATCAGTCAGGCTGTAATCCATAGCCCGGTTGGTCACCAAGGAATTGTAGTAGGTTGTTCTTCCGGTTACAAACTTAAAGGTATTATCATCCCCCACGCACCCCCATTCATCCACACGAATATTTGTATTATTATAAATCTTTGAGGTCACATGGGCAGAAAACAAATCTTCATAGTGCTTTTCTATGATTTCCGGCAAAGAATAATTCTTTTCAGGATGATCCTCAATTTCTATCTTTTTATCATACAGCCTTGCCTCCAGTATTACCGGAATAACCTCCACCCCATCACTATTCTTGCAGGTCACAAAATTTCTCTCCAGAGAATATCGTTTCACCAATCCATCATAATCAGTTGTCAATTTATTGGGATCTTCAACCTGATTCATGATGTGAGAACGCAGCCGGTTAACAACAAAGACTAAAATACTCTCAATAACAACCGCAGAAAAGGTAGAAAATTCAATCATACTATCCACCTGTTTATTACACAGCCACTCCCAACCTAAGATTATAGCTGCCATCACAGCTGCCATCGTGATATATAATCTTTCATCCTTTACAAAGAATAATAAAAATTTATTCTTTTTTGACTGACTTTTATCTCCTCTGAAATCATGCTTTTTCCTAAACACATTTAAATCCCCCTTAAAATATCTCCGCTAATTCCTATTATCAAATAATAAGAGAGTAGCTCCTGCTTCTCCAGTATATCATAAACGCATATCCTTTTACAGGCATCTTAGTGTTCTCCTGAAATATAAAAGTCTCTATGCTACAAATCTCATAAAAATATAAAATGAACAGAGATACCTCGCTACCCCAAGTTACTGCGATAAAATTGCTCACCTCGAAAACAGAGAATTATTATCAAAAATCATATAATTATGATATACTGAAATCATCCGAATGACGTTTTTGCTGCTTATTATATTGCAACAGGTGTGATTGAAAAGGGGGAGAAGCATATGGGTACAGATACATCTAAAGATAAGGCTGAAGCAATTAAAAGTTTGTATAGTCAGCGCGACAAATTTATATTAATTGGGTTAACCGGAAGAACAGGATCGGGGTGTACAACCGTCGCAAAAATCTTATCCAAAGACAATTTCCAAGACTTAGATCTAAGATCCTATAAGACCTGCGACTATAATAATTCCGATGAAAGAAAATATAGTGTTATCTACCGCTATATGAAAGAAGGGAAAAAATGGAAGAAATTTGATGTGATTGAAGCCAGTTCTATTATCTTATCTTTCATTCTTCAAGATACATATGGAAGATTATTTTCTTATATTGATAGCATTGCTATGAAGGTAAATATAAAAGAGAAAGAACAACTCAAGGAAAAAATTGCATGCGTGCTCATGGATGAAAATGAGGGCAAAAATTTTACCTTGGACAGTATAAAAGATAATATTATTGATAGCAATCTGCGTACATGGATTGATAACGTATTCAATAACGACAAACATATAGAATCAGAAACTAAAGATTCTCTACTGGAAATGATTAACTATTTTACCAGTAATTTGATAAACAAAAAAAATAATTTCTGTAAAGTCATTAGAGACATTACCGTCGAAGAAATCAAAACATCAGAAAAACACGGTAATGATGACAAAAAATTCTACAATTTATATTCATACTTCATGCAGCAAGTGGGAAATAATATTAGAAGTTCCGGAAAATATGATAACGATAGCGAAAATCCAGGCAATGAAATCACCATCGCAGAGCGAATTAACTATATCGTAAAAATAATAAATAGGTATGAAGAACTCGCTCATGAAGGAAGGGAGCAAACTCGAATATGTATAGATGCCTTACGGAATTCTTTTGAGATTCAATTCTTTCGGGATCGATATCGTGCTTTTTATGCATTCGCAATTAATACAGAAAATGAATACCGGCAAAATAGATTAGGTATGAATCGAAAAGAATTAGAAAGCCTGGATAGGATCGAATATCCTGGAAAAGATGGTATATTTTATCATCAAAATGTTTCAGCCTGCTTAGAAATATCAGATGTATATTTATATAATCCTAATATACAGAATCACAAATATTTCGAATTAACAGAACAAATTATAAAGTATATCGCACTGGCGCTTCAACCAGGATTAATTGCACCGACTCATTTAGAAAGATGTATGCAATTAGCATTCAATGCAAAATATAATTCAGGATGCTTGTCACGGCAAGTAGGCGCAGTAGTAACTGGTGAAGATTTTTCTGTTCGATCGGTTGGTTGGAATGACGTTCCCAAGGGACAGGTTCCATGTAATCTACGATGTGTTGAAGATTATTATAAAAACAAAGACAGCGAAACTTTTAGTGAATTCGAACTAGAAGATGAACTTTTCAACGAAACAATGAAGAGTATTTATACTCATTTACAAGAGAAAAGCATAAAGGATAAAAAAGAAGGAAAATGCTTTTCGTATTGTTTTAAAGACATTTATAATGGATTAACTGGCAAATCAAACCAGGTCCACACTCGTGCACTACACGCCGAAGAAAATGCTTTTTTACAGATTTCAAAATACGGTGGTGCAAAGATTCAAGGCGGAAAATTGTTTACCACAGCAAGTCCTTGTGAGTTATGTTCCAAAAAAGCATATCAATTAGGCATAAAAGAGATATACTATATCGACCCATATCCCGGCATCTCGAAAAGCCATGTATTGACCTTTGGAAAAAATGATAATCCGAAAATGATTTTTTTCCAAGGAGCAATTGGTAATGCCTATATATCATTATATGCACCAAGAATGCCTTACAAAGATGAAATATCCTTAATAACAGGAATATCCGCGAAAGAAGAAGCTGGAAAAATCAGGAAAAAGTAAACGAAAAATAGAGGGATGACCCCACAGTCATCCTTCTACCAATTTTCACAGTTTATTCTGCAACAGGAATGGATGTTCGTTCTCCATCCCCATCCATACGCACCTCACTCCCATACAACAGTATCATCCAAAACATCGGCTGCCGGTAATTCACAAGGAAAAAGCTCTCCGCCAGAAGCCCCATCACCGCACAAGCCATGGCCGCATCTGCGTACCGCAGTTTCCGCCCAAGCCAGACTAGCAGGCATAGAGTCGGAATCAGACCATAACAGAACATCACACTGAACAAGCAGCAATGAATCTCATTCACCTGACTAGCCAGTGTAAACCGGTCAAATCCGCCTTCCCCGGCTCCATACAGGAGATACTGCGGATACAGCACAAGCTTCTCCATTCCGCGATCCAGAAAAAGTCCCAGCAGACCGCCATGAGCCACCTTCCATATCTTCTCCTGAATCCGCGTCAACATGTTATAGTCCACCGTCTTCACATCAAAATCCGCTGCAGGCCATATCCACCATAAAAACAAGCCAAACAGAACCACTCCGATGGCGCTTCCCAGGATCCACACTTTCATAGACACACCTTTTCTGCATCCCACCCGGTACAGGGCATGCAAAACAGCCAGAACCGTAAAAATCAAAACTCCCAGCAAAATTCCCGTAGACTTCGATGCCGCAATCACCGGCAGCGCCAGCACATAAAACACAGGAAAGCTCCGATCCCCAAACCGGCACCGGTACAGATACAAGAGTAATATCATCATAAAGAGAAAAAATGCCAGCTGATTCGGATCATTAAAGGTCCCCTGATAGCGAACTGCACCCCAGTATTCCGTGAAGATACGTCCGTGACCAGACAAGTATATCAGCAGCTGAACTCCGATATTCACCTTAACCACACGATTAATCCCGGTCAAAAAAGCTTTTCCTCCATATTCCGCCAGATAGCAGAAACTCCAGATAGCACAGGCATTGAAGATCCAAAAGCAGATATACTTAAAAAATTCACCACGGCCAAGACGAATCCCATAATATGTATTAATCACCAGAACAAATGCCAGAAACACATAAAACAGGCCTTCGGTCTTCAGCTGCAAGAGCCGCTCCGGTCTTCTTCTCATACAGTCACATAACAACATAAAAAAAGAGGCGAACAGACACACATCCGCCGCCTCCATCCCCCCTGAAGGGAATAAATAAAATTGTTTCAAAAATATAAAAAGCAAAAAAAACAAGACCGCCACTGCCGTCCCATTTCCATCCGGTATACTTCTATTCCATTTCTGCAAAACGTCCATAGATCTCCCTCATCTTCTTTTCCACTGCATCCAGACTAAATTCCTGGCTTCGCTGGATGCAGGCTTCACCCATCTCTTTCCAGCGATTCTTCCTGGACAGCATATCCTCAAGAGCTTCTGCCCAGACATCTGCATCCTGAAGCTGGTTAAGCATAAAACCGCCCGGGCAAAGCTTTCTTTTCCGATCCGCCGACAGGGTCCAGCTATCTCCCATCAGATCCGTATTGCCCCGAATCTCCGAACAGATCACCGGAAGCCCGCTGGCCATAGCCTCCAGCATCGCCCGCGGCAGCCCTTCCTGAAGGGATGGAAAAAGGAAGATATCCGAAGCTCCAAAGATCTCCAGCATATCTTCCCTGTATCCTAAAAACGATATATGATCTGCAATTCCAAGCCTGTCCGCCAACCCATGAAGATGCTCATTCAATTCTCCATGTCCGCACAAAAGCAGATGCAGCTTTTCATATGCACTACGATGCGGCTCATCCTTCATTCTGGCAAGCATCCGGAACAGAACCTCCTGATTCTTCCTGGGTATCATCTCCCCGGATGTCAGAAGCACCACCTGATCAGGCCGCATCCCCAGCCTTTCTCTCTTCCTCTGCCTTTCCTCATCCCCAGGAAGTCGAAACTGAGAACTATCTATCCCCACTCCCGGCACATAATCCACATACTTCGCATGAAGCTTCCGCTTCGCCAGCTCATAATCTTCCCGGTTAATACAGATCTGCTGATCCGTATACCGCGAAAGAAACTTCTCCATCGGATAATAAAACAGCCAGTTCTTCCAAGGCGCCCCCTTAAAAAAATGGAATCCGTGCGCCGTATAAATCATCGGTCCCGTCTGCGAGGCATGCGCCGCCAGCCGCGCCATCACACCTCCCATCGGCGTGTGACAATGTACCAGCGAAAAATGTTCCCGCCGCATCAAATCAACCATCTGCCGGTACACCAGCCGGTTCTTGGCATCGAACGGGCTCCGGATAAAATCAATCTGATGGCAGATGATCCCCGTACCATACAGCCGGTGATTATCCGTTCCATACGACGGTGTATGAAAATTTGAAGCATAATGGACCTCATATCCAAGCCTCTGTAAAATGCGGACATTGTTCATCTCAAACTGGGGGACAAAACCGCTGACGTGGGTTACCAGAAGGGCCTTTTTAGGCATTTTATTTTCCCCTTTCATATCATGTTGCATTTTTATATTCATATGAAGCATCCTCCAAATATCACCTGCCTCTCTCCTCATCGTTTGATTGTTTTTGCCATCATTTTCACCCAACCAAAAATAGCGGCTACAAAATTGTAGCCGCCTTAACTTATGTTAATTTACTATTCTATTTCCATAAATACTCCGGATAAACCTCTTCTTCCATCATCTCCCGGAATTTCTTCTGAGCGAATTTATGTCTTTTTTAATCACTCATTCAAAATTTCTCTAAATTTGACAGTTTTTCATCTTTCCATATCTTATCTTTATATTTCCGAAGCCAATTTATTAAAGGTTTTTCGTAGAATGCGTTTATTATAGACGAAATTGCCACTACACAAATACAATATAATCCCCATATAAAATAATTATCATAAGAACCATTAATCTTACTAACTTTATTAATAAAATCCATTGTTAATTGCACTGGATAATGACACATATAAATTGTAAAAGATATTTTCCCTAAATATTGTAATGGTTTTAATAGTAAAAAACATCTAATAAGTTTAACTGTTGTAATTAAATAAATCATTATTGGATATATTATAAAAACAAATCCACTTAACATATACCACCAATCACCATGACTCCATACATCTACACCGCCAAAATAATAAATCAACACAACTATCAATAATATACTAAACATTATTAATTTTAATCGTATTCCACCCTGATATGCTTTCAAAAGCAAAAAATATAATAGACTACCAAAGAAGAAAGCAATCATACCTCTTCCAATATTAGCATTTACCAAAGTAAATGTGCTTCCTTTCCAATCTGACTTTTCTAGTGTATATCCTACAATTATCAGCCCCCAACATATAGCAAAATATGTGTGTTTTGTTTTTGTCATCTTGCAGATAACAAAAAAAACAATATACATTAAAACTTCTATACATACCGTCCATGATATAGCATTAAAATTTGCATCTGTCTGTAGCCCATAATTCTGTATCATCAATAAATTCAATACAAAATGATGTACGTCATTATACTGGTAAGTAAATGTTCCAACACTGAATATTTTTCTAAGAATCAGCATAAATGTTACATAAAACAAAGTTCCATAATACAATGGTGCCAATCTCACAAAACGAGAATAAATAAAATCACTAAACGACACTTCACTATTAGCAATTCTTTTCATATAAAACGCAGTAAATGTTAAGCCAGATATCAGAAAGAAAAATTCAACCAAAATTCTCCCATCTAAATATCCATTCCAAAATCTTAATAATACGAAATTTGGATTTATATTGTCATGCCAATGTAAAAAACACGCTATTATTAATGCAGCAATTCCTCTCACTCCATCTAACGGACGTAATCTATCACTCATTTTATCTCCCGAAATCTAACAATTATATTTGTTATTATCTCACTCTTTAGAATATAGTATAATTATCGCTAATCATAATTTAAGCTTTTTCTTCATTATTATAAACTTATATATAAAGTATCTATTTTTTATTTTCATACAGTTCATCATGTAATTTATTTGTTATTCCAACTAATTCATCATGTGAAGTATTAATTTTATCATATAATTCATCATGTAAAACATTTATCCTCTCATACAATTCGTCGTGTAATTGATTCATTGCTAAATATAATTCATCATGTAATTGATTAATCTTAAAGAAAACTTCTTGATGAAACTCTTCCATTTCTAGTCTTCTTTCGAGTAACCAGTCTATTTCCTCTAATTTAGACTGCAAATTCCATGAATTGATATATTCCATTTGATATATTTCCTGCTTCTCTTTACACTTTGAAAGATTGCACTTATCTATATAATCTTTTACTCTCTTAAAATACAAATCATTTAATTTCACCGCTTCTTCTAAAGCGCCTTCATATATGTTTGCCTTCTTTGAACTTTCTTCTATCTTTTTTTGGGTAAGGATTTCACCTTGTCCAATAGAAATAAACTCTGGTTTACATTTAAAATAATCAAATTTAGTACTCCACTTTCCTATCACAATGGTTTTTTTATTTAATAAAATTGACCAGTATGCACAATGATATGTATTAGTAATAATAACCTCTGAACTTTTTATATATCGAACAATATTATCTAAAGTTTCAGAATTTTTGATTCTATCTTTTAGCCAGTCAATTCCCTGTATCGGAAGATCCTTATGTTCAATCACTCCATATTTCCTAATCTTTTTTCCATCTATATATCCATTTATCTTTCCCACTGCAATAGCTGATGGGCATGGAAGATACTCAATTTTAGAAGGGTGATTATAATCCCTTATACTAACCATCTTAAACCGCTCCATCCGAATATCAGGGAACGTTTCTCCTTGAAACCATCTTCCAGCATGTGTATTAAAACCTGCACTCCAAACAATTACATTATGACAGCATTCTAAGACTTTATTTATTGCATTGTTAAATGACTTTGTTACATTAAAGAGTCCACTTCCACCTAAAATCACAATATCATCTATATTAATCTCATAATATTTAATAGAATCTATATCATGTCTCATCAAATTAAATTGCTTAAAATATTCATAATAATAGTTAAGCGGGCAACATTCTCTGTCGCCCGCATTTTCCAAATCGATCCTATTTATAAAATGTATTTTTCCATACTTCAATTATTTTTCCTCTTTTCTTATAGAATCCATATAGGATTTTATGTTTTTCATCACAATTTCAGGTGTCACTTTATACATACATTCGGGTTCTGATAGTCCCTTATAACATTCAAATGCCCACTCTGGATGTGTTCCCATACAATTATTACATCCTTCATACACCATATTAATATTTTGTGGATATTCATAAAAATGCTTTGGTGTTGGTCCGAATACAACCGCACATTTTGTATCCAACTGTGTTGCTAAATGAACTAATCCCCCCTCACAATCCAAATGTAATATAGAACCTTTTAAGATCCATTTAGTCACTTCCAAACTTTCCCCCAATATATATTTATCAACTCCACGAATTTTGGCATTTCCAGAAGCTCCAACTTGAACAATTTCTATATCTGGATACTGATTTTTAAACAACACAACAAAATCATTATAATGTTCTAATGGCCATACCTTTGTTTGCATTTTACTCCGTCCCATGCTATCAGCACCACGGTTTAATGTAATATATTTCTTCTCGTTTAACCCAAGTTCTTGTAATCTTTTCTTGTACTCTTCACGCATAGGTATCCATGTCTTTTGATCCTCAATTTTGAATATTCCTTCATGGCTCAATTCTGTCCAGCGATTAATACCTTTAATTTCACAGCGTCTAAAATGTATATTTTCTCGAAACCATTGCTGTTCTACATCCGGATAATACGTGCGATAACCATGTCCCAATTTGTTTAATTTATCCATGAATATCGGGTTGATTTTTGCTATTTTATTTGCGTTCTGTTTTTCTATATGTATAAAATGTTCCACTTTCAAAGCCAAATCATATTTCCACATTTGAGAATAAAACGTATTAATTGGAAAAATTTCAACTTTTTCTCTACCTTCATATACTGCCTTTCCAAATGTAACATTTTCACAATATACATCTATTTTGCATGGAACTATTTGGGAAATTTCATCCAAAAGTTTAGAACTAATAATGTAATCTCCAAATCCTCCTGTTGGATAAAAAGATATGTAAAGAATATCATCCTTTTTTCCATTTTGTGAAATAAGTTCATCTTCTATCGATTCCACCATATTACGCATCAAATGTGAATGTGTAAACAAAAATTTACTATCTATTAATCTATTTTTTATCTTTCGTATTTTTTCTTTTATCCTCATACTATTTTTTTAAACCTTCTTTTATTTTTTTTATAATTTCTTCTGTCCCATTCATAGCAATGCATTTAGGAACTCCATTTATTCCACATTCCGGATTAAACCGGTTTATATTTTCTATACCACAACCCAAACACGGTTGAGCAGATACTATATCTACAGGCATACATTCCCCTATTCTTTTTTCTTCCACTTTATACGGAAAAAATCTTCCTCTATTCCATCCTGCTGCCAATACTACACACGGTGTATTACACGCAGTTGCAATATGAGCTCCCCCCGTATCATTAGAGAGAACAATTGATGCATACCTTACTAATTCAATACATTCTTCTAAAGATGTCTCTCCCATCCGATTAATACAACGGTGATTCAATTTTTTATCTTCCGCCAACATTTTACATTCTAGTTCCTTTACAATTTGATCTCCTACATTTCTATATTTTACACTTCCAAGAATAAGACATTCGTCTATGCTTTCGTTTAGCATATTTTGGATTACAATCGAAAAATTTTTATAATTCCACATCTGTATCGGTGCATCTGCATCTGGAAATATGATTGCATATTTTCCTTTTGGTAATTTCACATTGCACGGAATTTTGGGAAGTTGTGGAAGTCTCGCTTTAAATTCTTTTTCTCCTAATCCTCTTATAAATTCTGCGTTTTTTATCAATTCCATTTGTTTCAGATCACATTCAATTACTTTGTCATAAATTAAATCTGAGCGGCTTAATTGCTTTTTACCCATTTCCGAAAAATCACTTTTTTGTGCTATTCTCTTATTTGTTCGAATTGCAAGTACAAACAAATCAGACAGTAATGAACGAGAAGGATTTGAATTAATAACAATATCTCCTTTTAAATGACAGGCTTTTTGTATTGTCCTAATTCGCTTTAAACCTTCTGTATCAAAACAAATCACCTTATCAAAATATCCTGTTGCTTCTGCGATCTTTTTAACATTTTTATACTTGTACGTCAAAAAAACAATTTTATGCTTTGGAAATATTTTTTTAAACTCTTTTGCAGAATCTAACCACAAGCAGAAATCTCCTATATGTGCAAAACGAATCACATATACATAATTGCTCTTTATATATTTTTTCCTTAATGCTCTTAAACGCAGTATTTGAAATAAAACTTCATTTAATCCTTTTGAGAAATTTCTTTTTAAAGATTCTTTCATTTGTCTGCCTACTTTCTGCCTTGATATAGGCCTATTTACAATCCGAGTTCTTTAAGTGCGATCTCAACAACATCCATGCAATGTTCTTTTGATATAAGTTCTATACATCGATATACTCCTTTGGTTCCAAACGGATAACGACAAGGAACATCTTTCATTGCATTGCATCCCTGGCAGGACATTCCTGCATCTACCACCCATAAAGGAAGACTTTCCCCTTTCTCTGCTTTATACGGAAAAAAACGACCCAACTCATTATCGCCCATCAATACAATCGATGGAATATGGCATGCTGCTGCCATATGCATAGCGCCTGTATCATTACCAATTGCCATTTGCCCTTTATTTAACAATGTAATAGTATCTGGCAGCGTCTTCCTACCTGCCAGATTTTCTGCCTGTCCTTTCAGTTCCATTTGTTCCATTACATCACTTAACTGTTCAAAATCTTCTTTTCCACCGCATAATTTGCAGCTCCATCCTGTTTTGCGAATAATTTTGTCTAACACATATGCATATTTCTCGGCTTCCCATATTTTTGTAGGTCCAGAAGCAGCTGGAAAGCAAACAAAATAGTTTTCTTTATTTTCATATAATTGCCGCATATCTGGATACCCAACCTTAAAATCTATCCATCCTAATCCACGTATTAACTCACCACACCGTATCAGTTCATGCTTTATTCCTCCGCTTGTCGGAATAATTTGATCATATCCCCTATTTGTCCAAGTCAACTGTCGTGCCGAAAGAAATTTTGCATTCGTATCCAAAGTGATTCTTTTTCCAGCTTTACATGCAAATAATAAAATATCTGTAAATGCTACTCTCGAATATGCCGGCTGTATTACTTCATCAAATTCCAACTTCATCATCCGTTTGAATTCAAAAAACCGTGTGTAATTATGGATATCAATATTAAAAACTTCATCGAAATATTGAGGCATTGACTCTGCAAAATGTTTTGTAGGTTTAATAGAGTCTAACATCAAAACAATCTTTTTTTCAGGATATAGCTGCCGAAATGCCTTAGCACAACTCAACCATATAATAAAATCTCCAAGCCCATCTGTTCTTGCCAGAAGTATCTTTCCTGTTGTCTTAGACGGTCTTCTATATTTTGCTGTTTTACTGTAGTACCACAATAGAATCATTTCCAATTGATGTGCCAACACTGGTTTAAATTTTTTTATTAATTTAGGAAGCTTCATTATATTTTCTTGCCCCATCAAAATCCTTATTTTTGTAGTATTCACATACAATATCGGTTTTCCCCATTGAAACCATATTTCCATGATCTAACCATAGCACCCGATTACAAAGTTTTTCTATCTGCTCAATACTATGAGACACGATTAAAACCGTTGTCCCACCGTCCATCAGTTCTTGAATTCTCTTCTCGCATTTTTCCTGAAAACTTCTATCCCCAACAGAAAGGATCTCATCCACAATTAAGATATCCGGTTTTACCAATGTCGCAATTGCAAATCCAAGTCGAGCGACCATACCGGATGAATAGTTTTTAATTGGAACATCCATAAAATCTCTTAATTCAGAAAATTCTATGATTTCCTCCTGTTTTGATTCAATAAATTTCTTTGAATATCCAAGAGTCAATCCATTTAATAATATGTTTTCCTTGGCTGTTAATTCAATATCAAAACCTGCTCCCAGTTCAATTAATGGTGAAATTGATCCATTTACAGTTACTGTTCCTTCCGTTGGACTTAATATACCAGAAATAATTTTTAACGTAGTACTTTTTCCACTTCCATTGTCCCCAATGAGGCCAAATACCTCTCCTTTTTTCACTTTAAAACTTACATTCTTTAATGCTATAAAGGAATCTATTTGTAATTTTCTTTTCATTTTTTTGATAAAAAATTCTTTTACGTTGTCCGTTCTTTCCCTCTCAAGATTAAACTGCATAGTAACATTTTTTATTTCAATTGCATTCGAATCCACGTATTGTTCCTCCAGCCATTTTATAAGTATAAAATCAAGTTCTTCTGTTTCTTTCTAAACACATATACACCCAAACATAATGCTCCAACTGCAAATAGTATACATATCAAGTGTCGGCGCCATGTAGGAAATACTCCATACAAAACAATCTCTCTAAAACACTGTAGCATCTGATACAATGGATTCCATCTCATAATACTCATTGCAAATCCCGACAACTGCGCTGTAGGATAAAAAATAGGTGTAAAATACATCCATGCAGTAATAAAAATCCCCCAAAGATAATATACATCTCTAAAATAAGTAGACATTATAGAAAGCAGTAATCCCAATCCAATCGAAAACACAAGAATGTATAACAGCGGAAGTGGAAACAATAAGATAGTCCAAGTAATTTTCACTCTCGTCAAAATCATAATGATAACAATCGCCAATAATGAGAATAAAAATGTTACAAAACTTGATAAAATCCTTGATACCGGAAATACCTGTTTCGGTAAATATACTTTTTTAATCAGAGAGGCACTATTAGTAATAGAAGTCATCGCCATGTTGGTTGCTTCCTGAAAAAAGTTAAATAGTGTTTGACCAGTAATCAGATATACGGGATAATTTTCAATATCAAATCGGAACACATATGAAAACACTGTTGAAACAACCATCATCATTAATAACGGATTTAACAAGCTCCATAAATATCCCAGAACGGATTTTCTATACTTTACTCTTAGATCTCTCTTTATCAATTCTTGCAGCAATTCTCTATAATTATATAATTCACTCAAAAATTCTTTCATGCTATTTTCCTTTATTTTGTTTTAACCATTCAATCTGCCATTTCCACAAGCGCTCTGGCAACCACAATGTCATAATTTCAAACATTGTGGTTTTTAGGTTAATATTTATACCTGTTCTCAACATATCAAACATTCTACTCCATTTTCCTTGTGCATACTCTTCTCGACTTTTTACCCATTTCAAAACATTCTCGATTTCAGCTTTGTATTCTTCAGGTAATTGTTTTTTTAAAAGCATTTCATATCTTGCTCTCAATGGAAGTATTCTGTTTTTAATATAACTTTTTTTATCATTTGCGTCCTTTAAAAAACCCGTCTGATTGTCTCCATGAATACGATATTGCATTAATGCCTTATCCACAAAACAAATTCTTCCCTGTATTGATGCATACAGAGCCAAATAGTGATCGTGGTACATATTTTTGCAAAATGGCAATGAATTCCTTGCACTATCTGAGCTTATCAACATCGTACATCCCCAGAAACAATTACGAATTAAAAGCTCTTTCCATATTGTATTATTCTCAATTTTTTCTTTTTCTGCATCTGTAATGCACATATATGATTTTGTCAGTATTTTTCCCACTGTGTCTATCGCGTCCGCATTGCAGCATACCATACATGCCTTATTACTTTTTAGATATTCCAGTTCTTTATACAACTTATCTTTGTTCCATATATCATCTTGATCACAGTATGCAAAATAATCCCCATCTGCTTCTAACGTCAAACGTTCAAATGTTTTTGTACTGCCTTTATTTTCAATATTTGATATTAGTTTCCACTGAATATTATCAACATATTTATTTATAAATTCTTCTAATTCTTTTTCACTTATATCCGGTGATGCATCATTACAAATTAGTAATTTAACCTTCGGATATGTTTGTTGGTTTAAAGAGCTAAGTTGCTCTTTAAACCATTCCTTATCCGGATTGTATACCGCCATCAAAATTGTAATCTGATCCATTATACGGCTCTTTAGCTCCTTAATATGTCTTATAATCCTGAGCCAGATAATTCACTACATAATCTCTGCATCCTTCTTCAAGACTATAAAATTTTTCTTGATATCCCGCATCCCTTAATTTCTGCATATCCGCCTGTGTATAATACTGATATTTTGCACGAAGGCTTTCGGGCATATCAACAAACTTAATATTCGGTTCTAAGCCAAGAGCTGTAAATGTTGCTTTTGCAAGATCATAAAAACTGCGGGCGGTTCCCGTTCCCAGATTGAATAATCCATTGACTGCTGGATTTTCAATCATAAATTTTACAACTTTGCAAATATCCTTAACATAGACAAAATCTCGCAACTGCTGTCCATCTTCATAATCCGGTCGATAAGATTTAAATAAACCCATCTCACCTGTTTCCTTGATTTTGTTAAATGTATGGAAAATTACACTTGCCATGCTTCCCTTAAAATATTCATTCGGTCCATATACATTAAAATATTTAAAGCCGACATACTGTTTAGGACGTAGTACTTGTTCTCTTTCCCAAAGATCAAACAATTGTTTTGAATAACCATATCCATTTAATGGACGAAGCGCACATATATCCTTTTTATCGTCAAACCCATTTTCACCTGCGCCATATGTGGCTGCACTGCTTGCATTTATCATAGAAATTTGATTTTTAACACAAAATTTCCATATCATTTTTGTAAATTCGAAGTTATTATGATACAAAAAATCAAAGTCTTTCTCTGTTGTTGCAGAGCACGCTCCCATATGAATTACATGTGTAACTTTTCCATCAAAAGTATCAAGCTGCTGTAAAAACTTATCTCGCGGAATATAGGTTGTGTACTTTTTATTTACCATATTTTTCCATTTATCACTCGTTGAAATATGATCCACAATAATGATATCTTCTATTCCCATATCATTTAATGTTCTTACAAGGCAACTTCCAATAAAACCTGCTCCACCAGTAACAATTACACTCATTCGAATTCTCCTTTTTATAAATTGATTAGTTATACAATTTTCTTATTTTTTCTATAATATTAGTAGTCGATAACCCTTCTTCAAGATTAATAAAAGAAACCTTACCTCCATGGCTTTCAACCACATCCTGACCGGCTACTTCCTTGCCTTCCCAATCTTTCCCCTTAACAAGAACATCTGGAAGTATTTTCTCTATTAATTTCTGAGGTGTATCATCATCAAATATAACGAGATAGTCAATCATCCCAAGTGCACTTAGAAGTTTTGCACGATTCATTTGTGTAACTATCGGTCGTTTATCTCCTTTTATGCGCTTAATCGATGCGTCACTATTTATTCCTACAATTAATACATCCCCCTTGGCTTTCGCTTGGACAAAAGATGATATATGACCTGCGTGAACCAGATCAAAGCATCCATTCGTAAAGACTATCTTTTTCCCTTTTTTCTTGAGTTGAGATACTATTTCTTCTATCTCATCACTTGAAACTAGCTTTGAACGTTCTCCATCTTTACTAGCAGCTTTTATTTCCTGTACTGTAGTTGTTGCTGACCCAAATTTTGATACCACGATAGATGCCGCCTCATTCGCTAATATACAAGCATCCTCTCGGCTCATACCCGCTGCAATCGCTAGCGAATATGTAGATATAACCGTGTCTCCAGCACCCGTAACGTCTATAACCTCTCTAGCAACTGTTGGAAAATCCTGTTTTCCTGCCACTTCATCAACCAAAGACATTCCTTTTTCAGAACGAGTAACTAGAAGATATTCTAAACTAATTTTCTTGCAAATCTTCACCGCTTCTTGAGCAATTTCTTCCTCGGTTAAGTTCTCTCCGCAACCTGCAACCTGACAAAATTCAGACATATTCGGTGTACAAGTTGTTGCTCCTGTATATTTTTTGTAATCACTACCCTTTGGATCTACGATAACCGGAATATCTTCTTCCCGTGCTTTCCGGATCAATGTTTGAGCTGTATCGCATGTTACATTGCCTTTTCCATAATCAGAAATGATAACAATATCAATTCCTTCAAATACTTTCTCAATATTTTGTTCCAAATAATCTACATATGCTCTGTCTACATCTTTTACAATTTCCTCATCATATCTAAGAAACTGTTGTCCTTTCGCAGACACTCTTGTCTTAACAATTGTCCGTTCATTCTCATTCTGCCAGGCAAAACGGGTATCAACTCCTTTTTCATTCATTCTATGAATCAGATAGTCACCATCTACATCTTTTCCAACACAGCTGATAATACGAGCGGTCGCTCCAAGCGCAACAATATTATTAATTACATTTCCTGCACCGCCTAAATGGACATCTTTTTTCTTTACATTTATAACCGGAACAGGTGCTTCTGGCGATATTCTTTTTACGCTTCCGATAATATACTTATCCAGCATAAAATCTCCCAAAACTAAAACTTTTAATTTTTTAAAAACGTCTAATTTTCTGTAATCCATATATGTCTCCGCTCTATTTATTTTTCATTAAAAAAATCCGCCTCAAGCATTGCACATAAGCAATGATAGATCGGCAGATGAAACTCTTGTATTTTAAAGGTTTCTATTTCCGGTACCTTGATCGTCACGTCACAGTACTCCTTCATTTTTCCACCGCTTGCTCCTGTCAAGCCAATAGTTTTGATCCCTTTTACCTTTGCTACCTGGAGTGCTTTAATAATATTTTTTGAATTTCCAGATGTACTGATTCCTAAAAAAACATCCCCCTTATTTCCATATCCATAAAGCATCTGCGCAAATGTAAGCGTAGGATCTACATCATTTATAAATGCTGTGGACAATGCCGGCATTGAAGTCAAGGGAATAGCGCGTAGTGTTCCTTCTAATTTAGATGCTAATTCGTCACCCTCTTCACCATATAATTCTTTAAATTTTTCTTCATCCTGAGCAGATATTCTGCGATTAAAAAGAAATGATTTCATTAACTCGCCAACAATATGCTCTGAATCTGCGGCACTCCCTCCATTTCCAGCAGTTAAAAGCGTGCCCCCTTCTTTATATGTTGTTTTTAGCAAATGATAGCTTTCTATTATATCCTTCTTACATACTTCCAATTGAGGATATCTCAGAAATAATTCATTAAAAATCTGCTCTGAAGTCATCGTTTTTCGTTTCATTCTTTTACTCCTTCCGTACTCTCCTTCATCAGCATAATCTTCGGCGTCATGATAATCAGCTTCAGATCCTCCAGCACTGAATAGTTCCGAATATACGTCAAATCCAGTTTCAGCTTGTCATAAGGGGTTGTGTTATATTTTCCATACACCTGCGCGTAGCCGGTCAGGCCTGCTTTGACCTGCAGGCGGAATGAAAATTCCGGTATCTCTTTTTCCAATTCGGCCGCCAGCTCCGGACGTTCCGGGCGCGGACCTACGATGGACATATCGCCTTTTAAGATATTGTAGATCTGCGGCAGTTCATCCAGGCGGGTTGCCCGAAGCACCCTGCCGATCGGCAGGATTCTCGGATCATCCTCGCTTGCCAGCCGTGCCTTTCCATCTGCTTCCGCGTTCTGCACCATGGTACGAAATTTATATATCTGGAATTTCTTTCCGTTTTTTGTAAGGCGCGTCTGCTGGTAAATCACCGGACCGCCGTCGGTCATCTTAATACAGATTCCTACAATCAAAAAAATCGGAATCGTAATTACGATTCCGATGAGTGATCCGACGATGTCGATGATCCGTTTCATAATTTCCTGCTCTATCTGCAGTCCCTGATTATTCCGCGACAGAAGCAGCGGCGAATCAAACAGATTCAGTTCCACCGAGCTGCGAAGCAGAATGTCTGATATTTTCGGGACGCTGTATGTCCGGATATTCTGGCCGAAACAATATTTGATGATATAGTTTCGCTCATGCGCCGGTATATCTCCGACAATCACACTGTCGTATTTGGCGATCTCCGCTTTGATGCGTTCCGGTCCTTCGTGGTAGCTGACAATCTGGCTGATTATGTATTTATCTTCCCGCGCATTCATTTTTTCAATCAAATGATAATCCGAGTGATCGCCGGAGATCAGCAGCAGCTCTCTCGGCGGGAACATGCCCCGGTACAGCCAGAGAAATGTCATCGTCCACGCGAGGATGATGACAACCGCCCCTATCAGATTGACCACCAGTGGCGCCGGTGCCGTGAATTTCTTATCCTGCACGCTGATCTGGAAATACGTAATGATATTGGTAAATACCACCGCCAGTATCTGCGAGTAGATCAGATTACCCCGTTTCAGGAGCGCTATCTTAAATCCACCGTACAGCTGCATAAAGAAAATAAGCAGGAGTCCATAGATGAATATCATCATCCAGTTACCCCTGCGGAAGAACGGCGCCCAGATAATCTTGTTGTACCAGTTGATCCAGATGACGCCATAGAGTCCTGTCAGAAGCGCAACCAATATCAGGGCAAATCCCAGCTTGATCAGGCGCTTGTATTGCTCAAATTGATTCATGCTTTTGTGTTTTGGTTCCTTTCTTTTACTTATCTTCCGGCAGACAGATTCCCAGTTCTATCCTGCGCTTTTCTCCCAGAAGCTCAACCTCGACCGTCACGATCCGCTTACGGATGCGCTTGCGTACAATCTTGTCCAGGAAGAAGGATAATGGTCCCTGGGCGGTTAGGATGTTGCCGTCTTCGTCAAGGGTGACAAAGGAGCGGCGGACAAGACATTCATCCAACTCCATCATCTGGCAGAGCAGTTTCTTCTCTTCCTCCCGGATCGCCCAGAATTCACAGTCTGTCCGCAGGAGTTTGGAAAGCTTCGGGACCCGCTTTAACGCCAGAAAGAATTCCTCCGGCGTGTCGGTGTCCGCGATAACATAGGATGGAAAGAGCGGTTTCTGGTATTCCAAAAGTTCCCCGGCATTGCGCCAGACGCATTCCTGCTCAATCACAAAACAGGCGCGGTACCCATTTCCTTTCAAAACGCGTTCGATGCATTCTGTCAGCTCCTGTTCCTTGCCTGTCTGTGTCTGGATCACATACCACATCCCTGTACTCTCCTTTGCATTTCTCTGCATTTTGGCGCACAATGGGTATGCTTCGCCATCCCGGAGCCGCCCGCAGGCTGCCCGGATACGATCGTTATCCATCCTATGTTCCATCTTTCGTCTGACCATGACATTGATCACAGGCAGCCTACTCCACGTGCTTTTGCTTCTTATTCTGCGTCTCTTAACGCGCTTTCATACATCCGCATCCGGCACGCCCTGATTTTAGAGGATTTGTGCCTATGCGAAGTCTAGTTTATTATACTACGGTTTGTGGGGGGATTCAATAGAAGTTTGTGGGAAGGAATGTTTAGGAAATTCTTAAATTAATTTAATAAGATAAAAGCGGAGTTTTTACCCCGCTTTATCTACAGTCTTTGCACCAGGACTGGTTTCTAATTTGACCATTTCCCATTTTACGGAAACCAAATTCGCTGATTGGTTTTGGCTTATTACAATTCGGACAAATACGAACAGGCTCACTTCCATTGTATCCACTTGATTGAATTATTGGTCTATCAACATTAATATTATTTTTCTTATTAGCCGCCATTACAATACTCCTTTTTAACACATAAACTTCTTTTTATATCTTTATTTATATCATTTGCTCTGCATCCGATAAATAAACAGCAATTGCTTTTTCTACCGCTTTATTTAAAGAATCGCCATCTTCTAACGCTTTAAAAGCCAGTTTTTTATGTAATTCTGGCTTAATCCTGACATTAAAAGTGCCTTTATATTCCTTTTCAGGTTCCTTTTCAACTTCACTACAAAATATAAGATAATCGTCAACTGCACAATGAAATTCCTTTTCTACATCCGCAATATTACTTGTTTGAAAATCCACATAATCATTGATTCCTTCAATAACTCCATCAAATCTCCGCTTTTCCCATTTCCCATTCCCCTCTCCCTATGCTACAATACCCTTATCACACCACCCAAAGGAGGCCCCACCCATGATCCCACAAACTCCCGTTAACTGGACCGCATTTAACTACAAATACTCCACCAATCCCCAACACGCCTTCGAATCTATCACATACTACCTCTTCTGCCATGAGTTCCAGCAGCCCTACGGTATTTTCCGCTACTTCAACCAGCCCCATATTGAGACAAATCCCATTCATGTGGGCGATCGCTATATTGGTTTCCAGTCGAAATACTATGCAGACAGTGTTACCATGTCATCCAAGGAACAAGAACTGATCGACGCTGTCAAGGGAGCTGCACAGAGATATCCGGGTATTACAACACTCTATTTCTATATCAGCCGTGAGTTTTCCCCCAGTTCTAAAAAGGACGATATCAGGCCCTCCTATCAGAAAAAGGTGGAAGCAGCCGCTGAAGAGCTTGGCATTGAACTTATCTGGCGGGGTCCCAGCAATCTGGAAGCGCAGTTGATGCAGGATAAGCAGCTTACCATTTGCCGCAATGTGTTTTTTCAGGTGGACTCTGCCGTACAGACCTGCTGTGAAAATCTTGAAAAACACAAAAAAGAAATATTTGATCATATTCACACCAGTGTAAGATACAAAGAAAACGATATTGCGCTGGAACATACACAGCTGAACCTTAGATCGTTTCTAAATTCAGCTATGTCCGTTTTGCTCATTGACGGAGCTGCCGGTTCCGGAAAATCGGCTCTGGTAAAACAACTTACGGATGGACTTACAAATGACTGCGCATTCCTCGCTTTTAAAAGTACCGATCTGGATGTGAATGATATCCTAAATTTTTTAACCCCTTATGGCGAATTAAATTTGGATGAAGTGATCGATGTATACAAAATGGCTGACACACGTGTGCTCTATATTGATGCGGCCGAAAAGTTTTTTGTTTGTGAATATCAGGAAACGTTTGAGGATATCCTGAACCGCTTTATGGCCGCTGGATGGAAAATCATTCTGACACTCCGAACCGCGTACCGGGATTCTTTTCAAAACTCCCTATTACACGGCAGCAAGGTTCAGACCTATCATGTCGAACCGGTTGACTCTGATAAGCTGTCCACTTTATCCCATACCTATGGTTTTCAGCTGCCACAGGACAAGCGGCTGCTGGATCTGCTCTGTGCGCCTTTCTATCTGGGCTTATATCTGGCTCTGGGAAACCTCGAGGATGAATCGATGCGTTCTTTGAACCGTGAGGCATTCGAGGAAAAGATCTGGAATGATATCATCCGTAACAACCGGAAGCGGAAGGACAATCTGCCAACCAGAAGGGAAACGGCTCTTATTTCTTTGACCACGAAAATGCTTCAAAATGAGATTTATTATTATGAGATTCTCGCAGCGGATGATTCCGAGGCACTTTCTGAGCTGGAGAAAAGTGGTGTGCTGTTCCAGAGCAACGATGCCAGAAGATATTTGCACAGCCATGATGTATTTGAAGAGTTGGTTGTCAGCCATATTTTTACTGAACGCTACCGGCATGATACCCTGAATGAGCAGTTTTTTGCCGATTTCCACCCTTCTCTCCGCATCCGAAAGCTATTTCGCGGATGGCTGGCTGATTTTGCCGCTGTTCCAACCCATCAGGAGCTTATTTTCCACCTTCTCGACTGCGAACAGGTAGAGCGGATATGGAAAGATGAGATTCTCTTAACGGTTATCAGCACGGAATCTTTAAAAGAAGTTTATCAAAAGCTGACACAAAAGATGGCTGCAAACAACTATGAGCTGTTACGAAAACTTGCCATTTTAATCAACACCTGCTGCCGCGCCGCAGAGAACTGGGAACAATACTGGAGTACTGGAAATCTGATTCCGTTTCGCCTTTCCAAGCCGTCCGGCTATGCCTGGCAGGCTTTGTTTGCTTTTTTGTTAGAGCAGAAAGAGACAGTCCTCTGGGATGAACGTCTGATTTCCACCATCATTGAGGTACTGGATTCCTGGACCAAACACCTGGATCATGCCAAATCAGAAAATACCCGCATGGCGGGAGAAATCGGAGTATTTTTGTTTCAAAAAATAGCCAACGACAAGGATCTGCGTTATACCTTTGAAAAAGGGCAGGTAGAAAAGCTGCAGGATGTATTGGTAAATTCTGCATGGATGATTCAGGAACCCTTAAAATCTCTTTTTCAAATGGTAATAGATGAAAAAACAGGCGATGAAAATCATCCTCCTCTTCCCCGTATGTATACGGACCTGGCAAAATGTGCTGTATCGGATATTTATCATTATGGAATGGTTCCAGCTGCAATGCCTGAAATCGCGCTTCATCTGATGGCAAAATTGTGGGTTCACTCCAATATGACTCTTCGTACCCATTACGCCCATCCTGATGTTGAAGAAGATTTCGGTTTAAATCCTCATCTGGACTTTTGGTATCAAACCGCAAGCGCTTATGCAACACCAATTATCCCATTGCTGCAAGCCGAACAAAATCTTGTAACTGATTGGTTAATTGATTTTTGCAATCAAGCTGGTAATTCCTACGCACATTCATCTTTAAATGAGGATTATGGGGAATGTACAAACATTACTATTTATGTAAACAATATACCTGTAGAACAAATTGCATCTGACCGACTCTGGAAGATGTACCGCGGAACTTCGGTTGGTCCAAATCTTCTGATTAGTCTCTTGATGGGGTTTGAAAAATGGCTTCTTACGGTTATCGAGCATTCAGAAACTCATATTGTTGTTAATTATTGCCGCTATATCCTGCAAAAGTCCCGCAATGTTATGTTAACTTCCGTGATCGTCAGCGCCGCAGAAGCTTATCCAGATAAACTATTTGAGATTGTCTGCGAGCTTCTTCGCACAAAAGAGCTGTTTCATCTGGATTCACATCGATTCACCGCCGAATCCTCCGCTTCCTTTTTGTTGTCCGGAAAAGATCTTCTTGAAAAAGAACGGCTGGAGAGTAACCGGCTTTCTTTCAGGAAAAAGCGGCTGGAAGAGGTTATTTTATCGTATCAAACCAACGCCATCGGTCTATCAAAAGAAGCCTTCGACTTGCGGAAGCAAACGCTGTATCAGGCGATTGACCGGGCGGCTGCCGATATCGATACCTGGTCATCCAATGACAAATTTGCCTATTACCGGATGGATTTACGGCGTTATCAGGAAATTGTTGATGTTCAGGAAAATGAGCACGGGCAGACACTCTGTACGGTTCTCCCTGATTTTACAGAAGACATGAAAGCATTAAGCCAGAAGAACGCTGCCGCCTATGAACCTCATCTGAAATATATGGATTTACAGTTATGGAGCGATTATAAATTCCACCATGATGTTAAATTCCGGGAATATAAAAAGTATGAGAATGTCTGCACCATTTGCTCAGAGCTGAACGAAATCTGGGCATATATGGACCCTGAAGTTCGCAATGAGGAACTCACTTCCGACGATATATCTGTGATCGTGCACCGCTTTACCGCGATCGCATCTTACACCAGTGCTGTTTTACTTCGGGATTTTAAGGAAACATTGTCACATGAAGATCGGACATTATGCGAATGTATCATCTTCTCTATTGCTGATTTATTTGCACACGCTTCCCACTTTGAAATCGTTCAGGCTGGAAATGGAATCGATGCAATTGCCGTTGGACTGGTTCTTTTAAGTAATGAAGATAATATAAACGCCATAAATGACGAAAATCCTCTGTGCCTGCTTCTTAAATTGGCACTGAATGACTGGAGTTACAACAGCCGTATCGTGAACGGAATCGCGTCAACCATCTGGGCGCACAGCCAGAATGCCGCGTGGCATTTCCTATATCTGTTTTCACTCCTTGCCGATTCATATGAAGACGCGCTTTTGAAAAATGAGTCATTTTCCAGCGATGACTTTTTCAAACAGAATGAGGATGTAATTGCCTGTGCGCTTGCGAAAGACTCAGTTGATATAACCGACTTTGATTTTTCCAAGCTCCAGAATATGACGATTTTCACACTTCTTTCCTTGGTCTCTCCCCAAGCAGCAGAGGCATTTAAATTCGCGGACGCAACGAAAGATCTTGTCATGGAACTTGTTTTTACAGATAACAGGGATTTACGCGCCGAACGCAGGGAGCTTTCTGGCTATACAATAAACTATGTTTCCTGGCTGGCAGATGTTCTGCTCCATTGTGAACAGACAAAGCAGACTAACCTGATCGATGCATTTTTCCAATATGCAGATTTGACTCGAAATGATAACTCAGGATATCTGCTCACCGAGCTCATCCGGATACAGGATATCAACGGGAAAACAGATGCTTTCTGGAATGTATGGGAATTACTGAAACCTCACTTTCTTGCATTAAGCAGCAAACCACAGGTTTCTTTTGATAACCGCCATCCTTATGGACTGGACAAGGTGATTATCAGCTATTTATTTGGCAATTCTCCCTGGAGATCCGGCGTTCACCGATGCGCTTTCCTTCCAGAAGAAAAAGCGGCTTTCTTTGACGATTTTATCGACAAATCAGGAAGTCTCAAAGCCCTGTTCTACGCGATTTCCCGGCTGCTCTATACCGTTGGGCGGGAACCTTATCCTGAAAACGGGATCGACTGGATGTATAAACTGGTCACGCGCGATCCTGACTGCCAGTTACCGCTTTATCAGCAAACCTTGTATTATATGGAAGAGTACGTCGGTCTTTTTGTATCACGCCATCGCATGGATTTCAGGAACGATGTGGAACTGGCTTTGAAGACTCAGACGGTGCTGGAGTATATGGTAAATCGAGGATCGCAGATTGCTTTTTTCTTGCGGGAGTTGATTTAAAATAAAGGGTACAAAGGCAAAATTCTACATTTACTTAGAAATACATATCGGACTGATAGCGAACTCAGTTGGCATCGCAGAACATAAGTTCTATAATTGGCTTGTTAGCATTTACAAATTACAGATTTATAAATATTACCTCGGAGGCCAATGCCATGAAAAAAATAGGTTTAACCATATATGCTTTAAATGTTTTTCATACCGGAAAGCATCACTTTGAAAAGAAACAAGGACATTTAACTTTTATAGATATGCTTTCAGATTTCTCTAAACTCTAAAACAGGACAGTTTTCCCGCCCCCGTTTTGGTCTTCCATGAAACAAAGGATGCGGAAGTTGGTTTTAGAAAAGCGAAAATAGAAAGCCATGCGGCTTTATTACACAACCGCATGGCTTTTCTCTTCCATCACCTATTTTTATTTGCAAACCCGGTTCTCCAACTGCCCACTCTGCACATAATGTGTATAGTAAGCCTTCAAATCGTCTCCAAACACTGCCGCCAAATCCGGGTTATTTGCCTTATATACACTGACATCGAAATTCTCCGATGCCCTGCGTCCTTCTACCATACCACACGTATAAAAATGCTCAAATAACTTTTGCGAATCCAAGCCAATGACCGACTGCAAATCTGGATTATTCATATAATAATAATTTGCATCAAACACCGGCTGATACGTGTTCATCTGTTCCGCTACCTGATTCTGATTACCTGCGGACTGTGCCTGTGTCTGAGTCTGCGTCTGGCTGGACGTATTTCCATTCGAAACAGCCCCATTCTTATACGGGCAGACTCCATTTGGATGAAGATGTGCCTCATGGCCGCCACAATGATAATGATAACTTCCCAGACCGCTCTTATTCTTGTAGTCATGATGACCGCCTTGTGCATCGGTTCGTCCCTGATGCGCCTCAGCTGTAATCATCGTCATATTTGAGACTGTTGTGAAAGATGCCGTCAGCATCATACAGGATAAAAGCGCGGTTCCAAACTTTTTAAAACGTTTCATAATAACTCCCCCTTGTAACTGTAAAATGAAATGCTCTCCAATTTAATTGTAACATTTCCATACAGAAAACACAAGAAAATTGCCATAATACCGCACTAATTCTGCCTTATAAAACCATGCGTTTGCCATTACACAGCTGACACATACTCTTCTTACTCACCTTCTTTCAAGGAAAACTCCTTAAGAAATGGAATTCCTCCATATACCCCCGCCAGATAATCCTTTTCAAATGATGCATCGGAACGCACCTTAAAGTCCGAAAGCGCACATAATTCCGAATGTCCCAGCTCGTCTTTCTGTACAAACCAAATCTGGTCCCTTCGGAAGAATTTTTTATCCATTAATGTCGTATCATGTGTAGTATAAATCAGCTGAGCCATTGAATTGTTATCATAAAATAAATCAATAAAAAATTTTAACAACAATGGATGTAATTTTACATTTAGCTCATCCATCACCAGTACATAATCATTGATAATTGCCATATGTGCATGGATAAAAAGCATGATACTCTTGATTGTACCTTCTGACTCATCGTATAAATTCAAAGGATATAATTCCCCATCCGCCCCTTTATGAAATGTAAAAAACAGCGTTTCTTTTTCTTTATAAGTAATATCCTTTATTCCAATATCTATTGCGGTAAGAAACTCTAATAACTTTTCCTTTTTTCCATCAATTACCTTAGGTAAAAGAGCATCTAAAAACCTTGTATCTTCATAGTCATCCGACATAAAAACCAGTACATCTGTAATTCCTGAATAAACCGTTTTAAAAATATCTGTTTTTAACTTGAGTTTATTAAAGAAAGATAACAATAATGTCTCTGGTGGAATTTGATCTTTATAAGCTTCACATTTTTTTCTAACGTACACCCCTAAATTTACTTTTTGCATCGTCCTCTCAAAAATCGTCACTTTACGGTTTGTCTTTAAACTCTTTCTGTACAGCCATTCCATCACGATCTTCTCAGAATTGTACTCAAACCCATACTGATACTCCTCGTCCCGCAGAATCTGTACAATCTCAAATTCTGAATTACCTTTGTTCTCTTCAAAAGAAAATGGTTTACTGCATTTTTTGAGTACGGACTCAGCTCCGTCATCAACATTGTTCAAAGATTGGGAAACAATCCGCCGAAAAAGCTGTAGTGCCCACACGAAATTGGACTTTCCGCTGGCATTGGCGCCATAAATAGCTGCTACCCGCAGGAATTTTTCCTTGGTATCTATATCAATCAGGTTCGACGGTGCTCTTTATAAGCGCTGATTGCTGTCATATCAAAAATCGTTTCTTCTTTAAAGGAAAGAACGTTTTTCATTTTAAATTGCACCAACATGTTTTGTATCTCCTTTTTATAAATATACAAATTTCTGATTTTTATATCAACATTTTTGTGATTTTTCCGTTATTTTATTGATTTTATGTTTCATAATTACTCTATCCGTCTCTCTCAATTACAAAAAAAATCAAGATTCTATGCCGGAATAGAATCTTGATCATCAATTAGCCGCGATACTTTTCGCGAGGGATTCGCAGGCAGAACACCTTGAGGCCATATTGTGAAGCCCAGATGCGCACGCCCTTACGAGTAATATATGGAGTATATACTAAGACATATTCCTTATCCATAAGGCGGTCACCTCCTTTTTTGAAGGTTCCTCTTGAAATCCCCGACAAAGTATGATACATTTAAAAATGTAAATACGTATCCCGGCATACTCGTCGGCAGAATTTGTGCTGCAACACAGATTCAAGAGGCAGAACACCTATGGGTGGTCTGCTTTTATTTTTCCAACTCTTCTTTTAAGTTGGAAATAAAAGTGGGTAACATGTTTTCAATGTAAAGTGTGATGAAATCTAAATCTTTTTCGGTCACATTCTGGGGAATGATAACCTTTGCCACAGAACCAGAAAGTGTTGGTATTGTAAAACAATACGCCGACGGCTCCATCGACGTCAGAACTTCCTCTTTGGATTCAGCGGTACTATTTTCACTAACCTCTTTAGAATCTTTAGAAGAACTTTCATCCTCAAAGGAGTCAATATCATTCTCATCTGATTCCAAAAGAATAATGCCGTTTTTCAGTATTCCTACCTGCTCTGCATTTTCAATGAATTTCGCAGCGGCAATATCCTTAGCGCTTTTCGTTAGATTGTATTCTAAAAGAAGTATATTACTAAGCTTATCTTGACTAGGAAGGGCCTGGTTTTCATATCTTTCCACGATCTTACGATATAGCGGAGCCGATAAAAAGCTTTCTACGATAGCGCGTCTGGTATCTAATTCATTAACCGGATAGACAATCCGCTTGGCAAGTTCTGTCAGTTCAACCGCTCCATTTGAACCTCGAATCAATCCAAACTGCTTTGCAGTACTAATCTTTGCCCGAAAGGAATTTGTCTTCACGCTAAATCCAAGAACACTTGCAATAGTATTGATAGATACACGCTTTCCACCGATTTTTACAATTTCATTAATGAAATCCACAATTTCTTTAATAGAAAACATGGGATACAGTGAACTTCTTTCCTTTATATTTTTTTCAGCCGACTGTGCCATCTGAGAATCTCCCTCCTTAAATCCACGTCTAGTATAGCATCTACCATCCACTTCGTCAAGACTTAAACTTAATTTGATTCTCAATGTGCTCAAAATTTGATTCTTATTTACGTCCATTCTCGTAAAAACTATGTTTTTTACATTGTAAATTTAAAATTGAGTGCACATATCATTAAAAAAGACCATATCATTTTTCTTATATTTTGCGAAACAGCATCTGTTGTCATTTGCTGTTTCACAAATTTCATTTTTTCCTTCTGCACTCCTATTTTTAACCTGATTCTCCAAGCATTCCATACACTTAATATATATAATTTTCGTATAAAAATAGGCTATTGCAAACACCTGCATCCGCAATAGCCCATTCTTACCTTCTACTATATTCGTCACTCTCCAAAAACTTAAAAGAGCTTTCTACCGCATATACTCCTGCTTCACCTTATGATCCACCACATGCCGCTTCGCCAGCTCTTTCGTCACATCCTCTACGCTGATGCCCGCGTCTGCCATCAGAACCATGGCATGATAACACAGGTCTGCCAGCTCGTAGATCGTTTCGTCCTTGTCTTTCTTCGCTGCCGCGATGATAACCTCGGTACACTCCTCGCCGACCTTCTTCAGAATCTTGTCCAGACCTTTGTCGAACAGGTAGGTGGTGTAGCTTCCTTCCTTCGGGTTCGTCTTACGTCCCATAATGAGGTCGTAAAGTCCCTCATAGGAAAACGGCGTGATCTCCTCGTTCTGGTAAACCGGCTCAAAGAAGCAGCTCTCCGCGCCCGTATGGCACGCCGGACCTTCCTTGACTACCTCGACAATCAATGTATCCTTATCGCAGTCCGCATAAATACTGGAAATATGCTGCACATTCCCGCTCGTCTCACCCTTTCTCCAGAGCTCCTGACGGCTGCGGCTGTAAAAACAGGTTTTCTTCTCACGAAGGCTGATCTCCAGACTCTCTCTATTCATCCAAGCCATCATCAGAACCTTCTTGCTATAATGATCCTGCACGATCGCCGGAATCAGACCTTTCTCATTAAACTTTAACTCATCAATCTTAAACGACGGCTCTACGCCTGCAATCTCGTTGATATTCTCACTCATATTTTTATCCTGCCTTACCACATAAAATTTTAATTACATCGTAACTGTTCAGTACCTTCACAGTCACGCGCAAAATTCCATTAAAAATTACCTGCTGGCTCATGTTTTCGTACGATCAGCGCAGCGCCGACGCTCTCCTTCGTGCTCCACAGGAGAACAGGCATCCAAAAACTGTAGAAAACATCGCATACGCCGGTGCTTAGTGAGGTCTTTTCGAACTTAGCACCGCTGCGTAGGCGCAAGAGCGAAAGCGTTTTTCGGAAGTTTCTGGATGCCTGTTTTCCGTCCCTCTCACGAAAAAGCGCCGCCCTCAAACTTTTGGGAAATCTATGCGATTTAGATCAACCGCATCTCCACCCCATTCTCCGCCAAATACTGCTTGAGTTCCTTAATATTTACTTCCTTCCGGTGGAAAATACTTGCTGCCAGTCCCGCGTCGATCTGCGGATACTGAAAAAGGTCTAAGAAGTCTTCTTTCTTTCCCGCGCCTCCCGATGCAATAATCGGCACATCGACACGCTTCGCGATCTCCAAAAGCATCGGAATATCAAATCCCTGCTTCACGCCGTCGGTATCGATACTGTTGACCACCAACTCGCCTGCGCCGCGTCTGACGCCGGATTCTGCCCATTCCAGCGCATCAATACCTGTATCGACACGCCCGCCCTGCTTAAATACGTGGTATTCATCTCCAACACGTTTGACATCCATCGAAAGCACCACACACTGATCGCCGTAGCGGTGTGCCGCCTCGGTAATAAGCTCCGGATTTTTGATCGCGCCGCTGTTGACGCTGACCTTGTCCGCGCCGCATTTTAAAACGCGGTCGAAATCATCCAGCGTGCTGATGCCGCCGCCGACCGTCAGCGGGATGAAAACCCGTTTTGCCGCCTCAGTCAGGATGTCGGTAAAGATTTTTCTTCCTTCTACACTTGCCGTAATATCATAAAATACCAGCTCGTCCGCGCCGCTCTGGTTGTAAAATTCTGCCATCTCGACCGGATCCGCCACATCCTGGATTCCCTCGAAGTTGACGCCTTTCACGACACGCCCGTTCTTTACATCCAGACACGGAATAATACGTTTTGAAATCATGCCGTTCCCTCCTGATTTCTTTTTCTGATTATTCATTCGAACGATTCGAATGATTCGAATGATTTTTTGCCGCTTTTTATACGGCGCTTCTCCTAAACGGAATATTTCAGTGCTTCCTTTAAATCAATCGCACCCAGATACAGCGCTTTTCCTAAAATCGCACCATACACCTCATTTTTCAAGATCTCAATCTCCTTGAGGCTGCTGATTCCACCGGACGCCACGATATCCAGCCCTTCAATCTGCGATAATTCTTTATAAAGCTCCAGGTTCGTTCCCTGCATCTTTCCATCGCGGGAAATATCGGTGTAAATGACCGTTTTCACTCCCGTATCGCGCAGGCGGCGGCAGAAGTCAACGCCTCTTACCTCGCTCGTCTCAAGCCACCCGTGAGTCGCCACAAAACCATCCTTCGCGTCCACACCGACTGCAATTTTATCGCCGTATTTGCGGACCATTTCTTCGACAAATGGATAATTTGTGACCGCCACCGTGCCGAGAATCACGCGTCCGGCTCCGAGCGACAGGTATTTGTCGATGGATGCCTCGTTGCGGATGCCGCCGCCGACTTCTACAAATAATCCCGTTGTCTTAATCAGCTTCTCTATCGTGTCAAAATTTGCCAGCGCCGCGTCTTTCGCGCCGTCCAGATCGACCACGTGCAGGTTTTTCGCGCCCTGCTCCTTGAATCCCAGCGCCACCTTCTCCGGCCGGTCGCTGAATACTGTCATCTGGTTATAATCGCCCTGCACCAGGCGCACCGCCTTGCCGTCCCGCAAATCAATCGCCGGAAATAGCTCCATGTCCGTTTCCTCTCCATAACTGTTTAAATCCAATCTACAAGCCTGAAAAAACAGTTACCTTTCTTGTTTTTCTATTAATTATATCTCCGAAAACGCCTTCAGAATCCGCAGTCCCACTTCCCCGCTCTTCTCCGGATGAAACTGGCAGCCCATGACATTTTCATTTGCCGCGGACGCCGTGACCGGAATGCCGTACTCCGAGGTTGCCAGCAGACTCTCATCACAATCTTTTCCATAGAAGCTGTGGACAAAGTAGACGTAATCGCCCTCTTTGCTGTATTTAAACAGCGGATGCTTCTTTCCTTTTTCCGTCAGATGCAGGCTGTTCCAACCCATGTGCGGCACTTTTAGGTTTGCCGGAATGTCTTCTTTTAAGTCTGCCATCACGCCCGGAATCAGTCCCAGACCCTGATGCTCGCCGTATTCATAGCTTTTATCAAAGAGAAGCTGCATTCCGAGGCAGATTCCCATGATCGGTTTGCCTGCTTTTGCTTCATCCAGCAGTGGCTCTGCCATTCCGGATCCGCGCAGTTTCGCAATCGCATCGCCATACGCGCCGACGCCTGGTAAAATGATGTGATCCGCTTTTCTTAAATCTTCCGGATCGCGGCTGACTTTATTTTCCAGTCCTAGGTAACTGAGGGAGGAACTGAGGGAAAACAGGTTTCCCACGCCGTAGTCAATAATTGTTATCATTTGCAGCCTCCTATATCAATTCATGTATGTTCCCGCAGTCAACGCAGGAACCTGCTGAATCATTATAAACCTATTAAATAGATTTGTTATACTTACTTTTATCTTAGATCATAATACCCCTTTTGTCGATGGAATCTCGTCCCGGTACTTCTCATCGATCGACACCGCCTCGCCGAGCGCGCGTCCCAGTCCCTTGAACATCGCCTCGATGATATGGTGGCTGTTTTCGCCGTGGAACATTTTAAAATGTAGCGTCATCCGGCTGTTGGAGGACAGTGCAATCATAAATTCCTTTACAAGTTCGGTATCAAAATCGCCCACTTTTTCGGTCGGAATCTCCACATCCATGACCAGATAGGAACGTCCGCTTAAATCGAGCGCCGTCATTACCAGTGTTTCATCCATCGGAAGCAGGAAACTGCCATAACGGCGGATGCCCTTTTTATCACCCAGCGCCTCTAAAATTGCCTGTCCCATGGCAATTCCGATGTCCTCTGTCGTATGATGGTAATCGACCTGCGTATCTCCGTCACATTTCAATGTGAGATCAAACCGTCCATGTCTGGCAAATAGCTCCAGCATATGGTTTAAAAATCCGCAGCCCGTATCGACCTGATATTTTCCTGTTCCATCTAAATCAATCGACAGGCTGATTTTCGTCTCTGCCGTGTTTCGTTCTAATGAAATCTTGCGTTCTCTTGACATTTCTGCCAGCCTTCCTTTCTTATTCACAGCTGCCCCATCTACAAAAACCATGCTGCCAGCATTTTCATACGGTTCCCACAGTAAATGCGTGAACCTATTGAATTCCAGCCTATCTTACAACTGCACTTCTCGCCGCTTCCACCAGCTTCTTCGTCTCCTCAACAAACGTTTCCATCTCTTCCTCGGATCCGATGGAAATGCGGACGTAATCTTTGATCCGCTCGCTGTCCCAGCGTCTTACCAGGATTCCTGCCTCGCGCAGTCCGTCAAAATAGACTTTTCCCGGCATATCGCCGCTCTTGGCAAAAATGAAGTTGGTCTTCGAATCCAGCACAGTAAATCCAAGTGCCCGGAGCGCCTCGGTCGTTTTTTCACGCGTTTTGCAGATGCGCCCGGTACATTCTTTCGTGTAGTCCCAGTCGCGCATCGCCGCCGCGCCAGCCAGAATCGACAGGCGGTTGACGTTGTACGGGTTAAAACTGTATTTGATCCGGTTCATATCCGCGATAAGTTCCGGGCTTGCGATGGCAAATCCGACACGCGCGCCGGCTAAGCTGCGGGATTTGGAAAAGGTCTGGATGATCACCAGATTTTCATATTTCGGAAGAAGTTTTACACAGGATTCTCCGCTGAAATCCACATATGCCTCATCCACCATCACGACGCGGTCCGGATTGGATGCCGCCACTTCCTCAATCGCAGAGAGCGGCAGGTTCATCCCCGTCGGGGCGTTCGGATTGGCAATGATCACGTTATTTCCGCAATTTTTATATGGCTTTATATTTAAGGTAAAATCTTCCTCCAGCGGAACTACCCTGAACGGAATGCCATAGAGACCGCACAGCGCCGGATAGAAGCCATAGGTCAGATCCGCAAACTGCAGCGGCGCTTCCGAATCGCAGAAGGCCCGGAATGCAAATCCCAGGATCTCATCGGAGCCATTGCCTGCGATGACCTGATTGGTTCCGACTCCGTAGTGAGCGGCGATCGCCTCGATCAGCACGCGCTCCTCCGGATCCGAGTAGAGACGAAGGTTCGCCAGTTCCGGCGGCATAATCTGAGCTGCTTTTTCCGCCATTTTTCCAGCTTCTGTCGCACCTGCATCACATCCACAGTCAGCCTTTTCTGCCCTGCCTGCTGCCCCCGCAGTGCCACAACCAGCCGCAATTTCCTCATACCCCGCCAGGATCGCCTCCGCGACCTTCGGGCTCGGCGGATACGGGCATTCATTTGTGTTCAGCTTGATAAATTTCCGCCCCTGTGGCTGCTCACCCGGTGTATACGGAAGAAGTGATTCGCTTGCTTTGCTCAAAAAACGGCTCATATCTGCCTACGCCTCCTTTTTATCTTCTGCTGCGGTTTCTTTCTCCGCTTTCTCTTTTGCTTCTTTTTCTTTCTTTTCCTGTTCCTTTTTCTTCTGGTGTGCTTCCACCGCGCCCTTCAGCTTCTCCGCCATCTCGGTGATCTGCTTGTTTTTAAACTCAAAGCTGCTCTTGTTGGCGATGAAACGGGCGCTGATCGGCAGGAACTCTTCCAGCACTTTCAGGTGATTTTCACGGATCGTGCTGCCCGACTCGACAATATCCACGATGACATCCGAAAGTCCCAGAATCGGCGCCAGCTCGATGCTTCCGTTTAATTTGATAATATCAATATCGCGTCCCAGCTTCGCGTAATGCTCTTTCGCAATATTCGTAAATTTCGTTGCCACGCGCACCGGTCGGTCTTTGTCCTCGACGTAATCCTCTTTTCCAGCCACGCACATCCGACATTTTCCAAGTCCCAGATCGAGAAGCTCGTATACATCCGGGTTGCTCTCCATCAGAATGTCTTTTCCGACGATTCCGACGTCTGCCGCATGGTGCTCAACGTAGATTGCCACATCACTCGGCTTTACGAGCAGGTAGCGGACACCCGTCTGTGGGTTCTCAAACACCAGTTTTCTATTTTCGTCGTAAATACTCTTGCAGTCATATCCGACCGACGCCAGAAGCTCATACACCTGATCGCCCAGTCTTCCCTTCGGCAGTGCTATGTTTAACATCTCGCGCCCTCCTTTCCATTCTCCTGAAAGGCAGTTTCCCGGTCCTCTTCCAGGGAAAGACGTCCGTCATACCGGTACAGATAGCAGTAACGCAGATCCTCCGGCACAGCTTTCTCCACCCGCACACGCAGTCCCTGACGGCGCAGGCTTTCAACCGCCTGGCACAGGCGCACTACATCGACATCCGGCTCATAGAGCACCAGCGCATCGACATCGTAGCGGATGCTCTTTTCCGGCAGGCGTTCCAGCTCTTTTAAATAGATGGCAAATCCGATCGCATCGGCTTTCTTTCCTAATTTTGCCATCATGCCGTCGTACTGGCCGCCGGAAAGCACCTGGCGTGCCAGCCCGTCTAAGAATCCCTGGAAAATGATGCCGTTATAATATTCAATGTCATTGATCATCGAGAAATCCAGGCGCACCTTGTCAAGCTGTCCGCCCAGTCCCATCGCCTCCAGAACCGCATACAGACGGGATAAAAGTGCAACCGCCTCTTTCATTTTCGGCGTATCCGCGATCGCACCTGCCTCTGCCAGCACACGCCCAAACTCTCCGTAAAGCCCCGAAACCTTCATCAATTTCTCTGTATCGCCCTCCGACAGTGCCAGATCCGCGCACAGCTTTTCCAGCCCGCTGCGGTTTTTCGTCCGGATCAGACCTAATATGATATCTTTCTGATCGGCATTGACCGGAAGCTCTTCCATCAGTCCCACCACGAAATCCATGTTGGAAATCTTGAGCACATAGTCCGTCTCAAAATCCGCCAGACTCTTGAGCGCCAGCGCCAGCACCTCCGCGATCACGCAGTCATCCACGCCGCCCATGCACTCCAGTCCCATCTGGCTGATCTCTTTGTAAGTGTGGCTTTCCTTGCTCTCACGGTACACACTCTCCAGATAATAGACCTTCTCGCACGTATTTTTATCTGCCTTGGTGTTCTTCGCGATGCTCAGCGTCACGTCCGGCTTGAGAGCCATCAGGCGTCCGTCCAGATCCGTAAATGTCGGCACATTTTCCCCCAGCAGGAAACTTTTATTCGCTGCATACAAACTATATTCCTCAAACCGCCCCATCCGATACTTGCGGTATCCATAGCTCTCATAAAGACCTCTCAGGCGAAGCGTCGCCGCCTCCGCCCTCCGAAGGCTCTGAATCTCTAAATTCATGCTCTATCTCCTCTCAACTGCCGCCGCAACCGCCCCGGCTCAACAAAATCTGCCGGACAATCACCCGCTCGTCTATATCCTGCCGTTATAGCTCCCATCACTTTTATTTATCTCGCTATCATGGTAGCGTACTAAAGTGTTTTCTATATACTATCATTCCTTCTTAAAAAAAGCAACTCCTTTTTTAGAATACCCACACTTTAATTAAAAGAAAAACTCGGGGCGTGAGAAATGTGCGCCCCGAGTTTTTCCACCTCGACTCTATTCTTTTATAACCTTCTCCAAAATCGGTCCCAGGATCTCCGTCCAAGGCGTATATGCATCCTTTTCCTCCAGATGCGTCAGCGCCATCCAGTTCAGTCCTCCCGGTGTCATTTCTCTGGCAAGGTCTTCCAGATCTCCGTCCCACGTCGCCGCCTTGCGGGACAGCGCCCCGGTAAATTCGGTGATGTATGCCCGTGCGGACGGCTCATCCAGCCCGTTTTTCTTGCACCACTGGACAATGACAGTCAGAAGCATATAGTAAGCGCTCATAAGTCCCGTCGTGCTCCTAAGGATCGCAATCTGCTTCGGCGTATCGACCGGAACCGGCTTGCCGACGTGACTCATCAGATCGACTACCTCCGGGATATCCGGGTAAATCACCACCGGTCCGAATCGGTTCGCTGCAAAGGTCAGAGGCACAACATCCGCCAGAATCTCTCTCGGTCCAAACATTTCCTCGATGCGCTTTAAGCTCAGCGTTGCAACCAGATTGATAAACTTCTTCTCCGGTCCGATATGAAGCGGTTTTAAGATCTCTTCCGCCGCCTTCGGAAGGAGCGCCGCAAAGACCCAGTCTGACCGATCCACAACTTCTTGGTTATCCGCCGCGATCGACACGATCTCCGGGTATTTCTCATGCAGCATCTGCGCCCGCTCTTTATTTCTCGGCGATACGACGATCTGCAGATTCTCCATTCCGCTCTCGCAGAATCCAGTCACGACGGATGTCGTAATGATTCCCGTTCCAATAAATCCCAGTTTCATAAACTTCTATCCTCTCTTTCTCCTCTCCGTTTACCCGAAATTTTTCCAGACGATTCCGAGCGAACTTTCCTGATAGTTACTCCCCCGATTTTATTCATATACACAGTATACAACCAGAAACACATATTTTCCAGCATCCTACTCATATCTCGACGCACTTTTCCGGTTTTTCATCGTAATTCCTCCCTCAACCTTCGCAGCCCACTTTGATCCGGCGCCTTATTTCATCGTTCATATCCTCCTTGCCATTTTTTTGAAATTGTCCACTTCCGCAAATAAAGCGATTGAAATAAGCCCTCTCCTCATCTTTATTCAATCTTAATACGTCGTAAATCTCCCTTATCCGCTCTTAAAATCTCCAGCTGTATAATATGACCATCACAGAAATAAGGAGCTGCCTTTATGCCGGAAGAGATTATTCGACGAAAGCGCCGTCTTTCGTCTTTTCAAATTATCACATTGGGTTTTGCCGGGGTCATTCTACTCGGAGCGCTACTGCTGATGCTGCCGATCTCCACGACTGGAGAGAATGTAACTCCATTCAATGAAACGCTGTTTACTGCGACCTCTGCCGTCTGCGTGACAGGGCTTGTAGTACAGGATACAGGCAGCTACTGGTCAACCTTTGGGCAGGCGGTTATTCTGGCACTGATCCAAATTGGTGGTCTTGGTGTCGTAACCGTAGCAGCATCGTTTGCGCTGTTGTCCGGGCGAAAAATTTCTCTGATGCAGCGCAGCACCATGCAGGATGCAATTTCAGCACCAAAGGTCGGCGGAATCGTCCGTCTGACACGCTTCATCCTGCGAGGGACGTTTCTGATTGAGCTGCTGGGAGCGCTTGCCGTGCTGCCGGTATTCTGCCGGGACTATGGATGGCGCGGCATCTGGATGGCGGTATTTCATTCCATATCTGCTTTTTGCAATGCCGGGTTTGACATTCTTGGGACAGAAAGCAACCGCTATCCATCTCTTACCGGCTACGCGGACAGCCCGGTAATCAATATCACGATTATGCTGCTGATCGTGATCGGCGGTATTGGATTTCTGACGTGGGATGACATCTTTGAAAACAAGTGGCGGTTTCATCGCTACCGAATGCAGAGCAAGGTGATTCTGGTCACGACAGGTTTTTTAATTTTTCTGCCTGCTATGTTTTTCTTCTTTTCAGACTTTTCCGCGCTTCCCGCCGGAAACCGGCTGCTGGCATCCTTTTTTCAGTCTGTTACGCCGAGGACAGCGGGCTTCAACACGGTAAATCTTTCCACGATGTCCGGTGCATCACAGGGCGTAATGATCCTTTTGATGCTCATCGGCGGTTCTCCAGGTTCTACAGCAGGCGGCATGAAAACAACGACACTGGCGGTTCTGCTTGCCAATGCCACTGCAACCTTCCGCCAGCGCGATAGTGCCCAATTTTTCGGACGCAGAGTCGATTGCAGCGCCATCAAGACCGCCGCGACCATTCTGACGATGTACTTGATGCTGTTCTTTAGCGGTGCTGTCTTTATCAGCGCATATGAGAATCTTCCGCTGTCTGCCTGCCTGTATGAAACGGCATCGGCGGTCGGGACAGTGGGATTGACACTTGGTATTACACCGCAGCTGCACATTCCATCGCAAATGGTGCTGATCACGCTCATGTATCTGGGCAGAGTCGGCGGTCTTACCCTCATTTATGCGACATTTTCCAGCAAAAAAGCAGGGAATGCAAAGCTGCCGCAGGAAAAAATCACGATTGGATAAGGAGACTTTTCACATGAAAAACATTCTATTGATTGGCACAGGCCGCTTCGGGCGGCATATTGCAGTACAGCTTTCTCAGCTGGGGCATCAGGTCATGGCGGTCGATACAAACGAGGAACGAATCAATGATGTGCTGCCATATGTCACCAATGCACAAATTGGCGACAGTACAAACGCGGAGTTTCTTCGCTCTCTTGGCATCGGAAATTTTGATGTCTGCATCGTAACCATCAGCGGTAACTTTCAGAACTCGCTGGAAACCACCTCGCTGCTGAAAGAGCTGGGGGCGAAGTGCGTGGTGTCGCGTGCCGAGCGTGATGTGCAGGCAAAGTTTCTGCTTCGCAACGGTGCCGACCAGGTAGTCTACCCGGAAAAACAGGTAGCAAAATGGGCAGCGATCCGATACACTGCCGACCATATTTTCGACTACATAGAGATCGACGAGCAGCACGCCATTTTTGAAGTAGAAGTTCCGGCCGGGTGGATCGGCAAAAGTGTTGGTGAACTGGATATTCGCAGAAAGTATGGCATTAACATTCTCGGCATCAAACATTCAGGAAAAATCGACGCTTCCATTACGCCAGATACGGTGCTGTCCGGGGAAATAACGATTTTAGCGTTGGGCGAATACAAAGCGCTGCAAAAGTGCTTCCGAATCTGAATGGACGGTGAGGGTATATGGAAGATAGCGTTTTGATCGCTGGGACGGCGCTAATGTTCCTGTTCGGCTGGGTTTTGATGAAACGGCTGGATCGCTTTCTGGACGAAAATCAGAAGCGCATCAAAGAATCGTCTGAACAACAGCAGGCTGAACCGTGCGTGCATCTGGTCGGAAATATTTCTCCTGACGAACTTGAGGAAACATTTTCTCAGTTTCGCAATAGTCATGCCCATGTAGAAATCGTGATCTATGATTCAGAGCAAATTTCTTTTCCGGACAACGAATCCGATTGGGCGCAGTAGAAACCTCCACATTTTGGTGCTATAATATTGTTTAAGAGGGGGTGAAAATATGCAGAATAAAGGAAGCGAAATGCCAAAAGAGCATATTCTTGTGTGCCTGTCCTCGTCTCCATCCAATGAACGCATTGTACGAATGGCAGGGAAAATGGCACAGGCATTTTGCGCCAGTCTTATCGCACTTTACGTGCAGACCCCCGGAGACGCTGATATGAACGCGGAAGATACCGTCCGTTTGCAGGCGAATATGCGTCTGGGGCAGCAGCTTGGCGCAGAAATTGTCACAACGCATGGTGAAGATGTGGCGACACAGATCGCGGAATATGTACGGCTCTCTGATGTGACCAAAATTGTGATTGGGCGAAGCGGCGTACAGCGGCGGCATTTCTGGAGCGAATCGACGCTGACAGAACAGCTCATTACGCTTGCACCGGAGGTAGATATTTATATTATTCCGGATGTGGAAGCCTATAAGAACTGCCGCAGAAATCAGCCACTTACTATCCGCCCGGCGTTTCCGACCGCCCGGGAACTACTTCTGACCATCGGAATTCTGGCAGTTACGACGGTCATCGGATGGATCTTTCTGCGGCTCAGCTTTGCAAATGACAATATCATCATGGTTTACCTGCTGGGTGTGCTTCTGACTTCCACTTTTACCAGCGGATATACCTGCGGTGTGCTGTCCGCTTTTTTGAGTGTCCTCCTGTTCAATTATTTTCTGACGGAGCCCCGGCTGTCTTTGGCAGCCTATGGCAGCAAATACCCGATAACCTTTGCCGTCATGTTCGCGGCTGCACTTTTGACAAGTACACTTGCGGCCAAGCTCAAAGCCCACGCACAGCTATCCGCACGGGACGCTTATCGCACGAAGCTCCTTTTTGATATGAACAGACAGCTCCAAAAAGCGGAAACGCCGGAGGAGGTCTATCGGATGACCGCGACGCAGATACAAAAGCTCATGCAGCGAGACGTTCTGATTTACCCGGCACAGGGCAACGCTCTGCTGGATGGGAACATTTATCCGGCTGACGGAAGTAGTCCATACAGCATCCCAGATACCGACCGGGAACAGAACGTGGTTCAATGGGTCTGGCAAAACCGCAAGCGCGCCGGAGCAACGACGCAAAACTTTCCAAAAGCAAAACGGCTGTATCTTGCCATCCGTACCGGGCAGCAGATTTACGGTGTTGTCGGGATTCCGATGGAAAAGCAAACGCAGCCTGACGCATTTACATCCAGTGTTCTGTTCTCCATCCTCGGCGAGTGCTCTCTGGCGCTGGATAACCTGCGAAATGCCAGAGAAAAGGAAGAAGCTGCCGTTCTTGCAAAGAACGAACAGCTTCGCGCCAATCTTTTGCGTTCGATTTCCCATGATCTCAGGACACCACTGACCTCGATTTCCGGCAACGCAGATACGCTGCTGCACAGCTATGACGTGTTGGATGAACAGACACGGAAACAGATTTTTACGGACATTTATGACGATGCACAATGGCTGACGGGACTGGTTGAGAACTTGCTTTCCATTACGAAAATTGTAGACGGCAGCGTAAAGCTGCACCTTTCTGATCAGGTCGTGGATGACATCATATCGGAAGCATTCAGGCATATTGACCGAAGAGCGGCAGAACATCACATCGCAGTAGATTGCGGAGACGTACTGTTGCTGGCACGGATGGACGCAGGACTCATCATGCAGGTGCTCATCAATCTGGTGAATAACGCAGTCAAATATACTCCAGTTGGCTCGAACATCCGGATCACGGCAATCCCGCGAGAAAATATGGCTGAAATATGTGTCAGCGATAACGGTCCCGGTATTCCGAATGAACTGAAGGAACGTGTTTTTGAAATGTTCTTTACTGGGGGCAATCCAATTGGCGACAGCCGCCGAAGTCTTGGACTTGGACTTACGCTCTGTCAAACTATTGTCCATGCACATCATGGTGAAATGACGTTGAAAGACAATTCGCCGCATGGCTGCATCTTTTCCTTTACAATACCACTTAGTGAGGTGAACTTAAATGAATAAGCCGCTCATCCTCGTTGTAGAAGATGATACCCCGGTGCGAAATTTAATAACGATGACACTAAAAACTCACGAATATAGGTATCTTTCGGCGCAAAACGGCGCAAGTGCCGTGATGGAAGCGCTGTCTCACAACCCGGACATTGTACTGCTTGATCTGGGGCTGCCGGATATGGACGGCGTGGAAGTCATCCAAAAAATCCGGTCGTGGTCGAATATGCCGATCATTGTGATCAGCGCCAGAACAGAGGATTCCGATAAAATCGGGGCACTGGATGCTGGGGCGGATGATTATCTAACGAAGCCTTTTTCCGTGGACGAACTGTTGGCACGACTGCGGGTGACGCAGCGGAGACTGTCGATGATGAAAACAGACTCCGTGCAGGATTCTCCGATTTTTACGAATGGTGCGCTGAAAATCGACTATGCGGCAGGCTGCGCATATCTTGACGGCACAGAGCTGCACCTGACACCCATCGAATACAAGCTGCTGTGCCTGCTCTCCAAAAATGTTGGTAAGGTTCTGACACACACCTATATCACGCAGCAGATTTGGGGCAGCAGTTGGGAAAACGATATCGCTTCTCTGCGGGTGTTCATGGCGACCCTGCGCAAAAAGCTGGAACGCGGAAAAGACGGGCAGCAATACATACAAACACACATCGGAATCGGCTATCGGATGCTCCGCATCGAGTAAGTAATTCCTGAACTGAACATTCATGACTGAATGGAGTAGATTTCTTGTGGTCATTCCATTCTGCCCCAAATAAGCTGACCATCGTTGAAATAGCGAGGACTTGAAAGTCCTCGCTATTAGCATACATCGTCTTATATATTATATCTGTTTTTCCATCTTCGTTTTTGCTGCTTTCCCTACTTTCTAGCACACTCCCCATCAAGCCCCAAAAGGATTTTTAATCCATGATCCAGCTGCGGCAGAATGTACTCCAGACACTCCCGCACCGCCTTCGGACTGCCCGGCAGGTTGACGATCAGCGTGCGTTTACGGATCCCACTTGCCGCTCGGCTTAACATCGTCCGCTTTGTAAATTGTAAGCTGTATGCCCGCATCGCCTCCGGGATACCCGGAACCATCCGTTCCGCGACCGCCAGCGTCGCCTCCGGCATCACGTCGCGCGGAGAAAATCCCGTTCCGCCCGTTGTTAAGAGCAGATCGGCCTTTCCCTCATCGCAGATCTCCTTCATCGCCTCTTCCAACATCGCCTGGTGGTCCGGCAGCACTTTCTGCCAGACCACCTCATAACCAGCCTCTCTCACCATTTCTGCGATCACCGGACCACTCACGTCCTCCCGCTTTCCCGCGTAGCCGGAGTCGCTGGATGTAATAATTGCTGCTCTCATTGGTTTCCCACCTCTCTTTGATCTCTTTCCTACGCTTCTTCCAGAATCTCCAGATTATCTCCCTCTTTGATCACGCCGCCGTGCAGCACCTTTGTAAATACGCCCTCGCGCGGCATGATGCAGTCACCCATCGCCTGGAAGATCGCACACCCATGGTGGCATTCTTTTCCGATCTGTGTCAATTCCAGCACGACATCGTTGCATTTAAATTTTGTCCCGATCGGGAGCGTCTTGAAATCGATTCCTTCCACGACCAGATTTTCGCCGAATGCGCCGTCCTCGACCTTTGCACCGCGCGCGCGGAATTCCTGAATCCGGTCATATGAAAGAAGGCTGACCTGACGGTGCCATTTGCCCGCATGGGCGTCACCCTCGATTCCATAGTCCTCGATAAGACAGACCTGATGGACATTTTTCTTCTGAACACCTTTGATTTCACTGGTACACGTTGCGATTACTTTTCCCATGATTGTTTCCCCTTTTCTTTATCCATAAATTTTCCGATTTCATACTTCATATTTCATATACGATATTTCACTTGTAACATTCCGCCGGCTCACACTTTCACCGCAGAAACCATAATCATAATCCTCACAAACACCCTGCTTATCCGCCTATCTGGGACATTCCCCGGTGTTCCCGATCCGTAAATTCCGTCTTTTTCTCAAAATTATGTCCCTTCGGCTTTTCCGCAAGCGCCTGTCCGATCGCCCGGCGCAGGTCTTCATCGGTACCGCCGCCGCGCAGAATGGTCTTTAATTCCACCCCATTGTCATACTGGAGACAGGTCTTTAAGAATCCTTCCGATGTCAGCCGGATCCGATTGCATTCGGAACAGAATTTATGGCTGACCGCGCTGATAAAACCGATCCGTCCCTGAAAGCCAGGGACTGCGAAATAATGGCACGGGCCATTTCCTGCCACGTCCCCGCACGGGGTAAAGGTTCCAAATGCCTCTTCCAGCGCATGCTTCAACGCATCTTCTTTCACAAAGGCAAACTGCGTCCCCATGCCGATCGGCATCATTTCGATGAAACGCACGTGCACGTTATGGTTTTTCGCCAGTTCCGCCACCTCTAAAAGCTTTTGCTCCTCGATCCCAAGCACCGGCACACAATTTATCTTGATCTGCATCCTGCCTTTCTGGATCGCCGTCCGAAGACCGCGTCTGACCGCTTCGAGCTCATCCCGGCGTGTGAGCTGCCGGTACACCGACGCATCCAGTGTATCCAGGCTGATCGTGACTGAATCAACCCCTGCATCCGCCAGCGCATCGTACATTTCTTCTAATAAAACACCGTTCGTCGTGATCGTCAGGCTCTTGATTCCCGGAATCTGTTTTAACGCTGCTGCTAACTCCGGCAGTCTCCGGCGCACCAGCGGTTCGCCGCCGGTCAGCTTGATTTTCTGAATGCCGTTCTCTGCCAGAATCTGGCAGACCCGCTCGATCTCACCAAACCGCAGGATCTCTTCATGGGAAATGCTACTGACGCCTTCCTCCGGCATACAGTACACACAGCGCAGGTTGCATCGGTCGGTCACGGAGATCCGGACGTAGTCGATCGTTCTGCCGTATCCGTCTATCATCGCACAAATTCCCCGCTCTTTCCTCCCGATTTTGCATCGAGATGTATCTCTCCGATCTCCATCCGCTTGTCGATCGCCTTGCACATATCATAAATGGTCAGAAGCGCCACGCTGACGCCGGTCAGCGCCTCCATCTCGACGCCGGTCTTTCCTTCCAGCTTCGCAGTACAAAATGCCTTGATCGTCAGCTCTTTTTCATCTACCTCAAAATCCACGCTGCATTTCGTGATGAGAAGTGTGTGGCACATCGGGATCAGGTGTGCGGTCTGCTTCACCGCCATGATTCCCGCCACACGCGCCACCCCCAGCACATCGCCCTTGGCAACCGTTCCCTCCAGAACCGCCTTCATGACTGCTTCATTGACGTGAATCTTGCCAGATGCCGTCGCCGTCCGGCTGGTAATCTTCTTTTCGGTTACATCTACCATGATCGCATTTCCCTTTTCATCAAAATGCGTTAATTTCTCTTCCATCTGTATCCTCCTTTTCCTCTTCTTCCGGCTCCAGAAAGATTTTCTCAAACGCTGCTTCTGCTGCCGCCTGCACTGCTGCTTCCATCCGGCGGAATTTTTCTAAAAACACCTTTCCCTCCGGCGTCAGCACAGAAAATCCGCCCTTGCTTCCGCCCGTCTGGCGCTCTAAAAACTGGATTCCCAGCTGCGCCTCCGCGATCTTGAGCATTTTCCAGCCCTTGCTGTAAGAAATATCCCGGATCTGACAGGCACCGAGCATTGAACCACTCTCAGCAACTGCCTCCAGAAAATCCGCCGTCAGCGCGCTGAAGCATTCTTCCTCGCGGCTCAGCGAAATCGACGCCCGAAATGCCAGCTCCCCGCGCTTCTGCCTGTCTTTTTCGTAGGCAAGCAGCGATTCGTAGTCCATTTTCGTGTTGGTGTCCAGTAAAACACCCGGATCTTCAACCTCGATCTCCCGGACACCTTCGCCCCACGCATCCATTGCGCCGCGGAGTCCTTTTCCACCCCGGTACGTTAAGATATGTCCAAACACTTCCTTCGACAGCATGACCGGGTGTCCTTTTTTTCCCTGACAGACCGGTACTGCCATGCTTCCGGGCGCCTGCGCCATCTTCTCGATTGTGTCCGCCGTGATCATCGGCACGTCGGCAGGGAACAACAGCACCCGATCGGCTTTTTTCTGGATATGGCGCAGTCCCATGCAGATTGAGCCGTACATCTGCGATGTCTCATACCGCTTGTTTCGGATACAGACCGCACCACGGTGTGAAATATGACGTTCCAGCACATCTGCCTGATACCCGGTCACGACGACGATCGGCGAGATCCCCGCCTGCCGGATCGTGTCGATCTCCCTCTGTATCATCGTGGTCTGCCCCATCCGGAGCATCGGCTTTAATTCTTCCATGTGCGCCGACCGCCCTGCCGCCAGGATGATCGCGCCTGTTTTCCCATCTGCCATACATATCCCCTTTTCTATCATTCTAGCCTTCTTTTAAAAGCATGATATCTCCCGGTGCAATTCCCAGCCGGACGCGGTCTCCGCGCTGATACTGGTTTAGTGAATCACTCTGCTTATAGTCTACCTTCCACCAGATCACCTCGCGTTCCAGTGCATTTTCTTTGTCACCCGCTGCCCCTGCATTTTCCACCGGACGCAGCAAAACATCCCACTCAAATGGCTGGCAGAGTGTGTCCCCCCACTCGCACGTAAATTCATTCGCACTGCCGCGCGCCGGATAAAACTGATGCGCCCGGATGCCGATATAGGCATGCTCCGCGGCAACTGCTTCTTCGGTCTGAAACGTGAGTCCCCAGTCGAGCGCCTCCACCTCATATTCGCCGATCCGCCGGATCCGGCTAAAGTTTTTACAGCCTGTCAGGCGTGCCGCAGTGACATTTTCCGGTTTCTGGAAAATCGCCCGCGTCTCTCCCTTCATCGCCACCTGTCCGCGGTTTAAGATGATGCTCTTCTCGCAGAACCGATAGACCTCGTCCCGGCTGTGGCTGACCATCAGCACATCGCCCGTGTACCCGCGGAGTACCTCGCGCACCTGGAACTGCAGTTGTTCCTTCAGATAATAATCAAGCGCCGAAAATGGTTCATCCAGCATGATCACATCCGGCTCATAGACGAGAATGCGCGCCAGCGCCACACGCTGCTGCTGTCCGCCGGAAAGCTGGGACGGATACCTTTTTTCAAGCCCTTCTAATTTAAAGAGACGGATCATGCGGGCAACTGCCTCCTGTTTTTCCTCCTTGCTGCCCGAAAGCCCCGCTGCAATGTTGGTTTCTACGGTCATATTCGGAAACAATGCATAATTTTGGAATAAATAACCGACTTTCCGCTTCTGCGGCGGCAGGTTGATGCGCTTTTCCGAATCAAAGAGCACCCTGCCGTTTAACACGATCCGCCCTTCGTCCGGCGTCTCAATTCCGGCGATACACTTGAGCGTCATGCTCTTGCCGCTTCCGGAGGCGCCGAGAATGCCCATGACGCCGCCATCGGTGTTAAGTGATACGTCCAGCGAAAAGCCGGAAAATCTCTTTTTGATTGCCGCCTGCAGGCTCATCGCGCGCCTCCCTTCTGTGCATCCGCTTCCCTGTCCGCAAACAGTTCCACCGAAACCTTTGCATCCTGACCGCCCGCTTCCACACTGTTATCTTTCTTTTTATGATTGCTGCTTCCGCGCATATCCCGCCGCGACAGCACATTCATCAGCACGACGACCAGGAAGGAAATCACCACGATGATCCACACATACTGGTATGCCATCGACATTTTTCCAGCCGCCACCTGTGAATAGATGGCAAGCGGCAGTGTCTGCGTCTTTCCGGCGATATTGCCCGCCAGCATCGCGGTCGCACCGAACTCGCCCAGTCCTCTCGCAAAGGCAAGGATCGCGCCGCTGAGGACGCCCGGCATCGCCGACGGCAGAATCACCCTCCAGAAAATGCGGCTTTCGGAAAATCCCAGCGTCCGAGCCGCATAGATAAGCGTCACATCGACCTGTTCAAACGCGCCGCGCGCTGCCCGGTACATAAGCGGAAATGAGATCGCCACCGCCGCGATCACCGTTGCCACCCATGAAAATACAATCTTGACGCCAAACAATTCCAGAAACAGCTGTCCGAGCGGTCGTTTTACACCAAAAATCATCAGCAGGAAGAAGCCTGCTACCGTCGGCGGCAGGACCATCGGAAGCGTCAGGATGCCGTCCAGCACCATTTTCACTTTCTCAGAGCGTGCCGATACCACCAGCCGCGCCATCCAGACTCCCAGAAAAAACGTAATAATGATCGACAGCGTTGCTGTTTTCATCGATATCCATATCGGAGACCAGTCCATCTTTCTTCCCCTCCTTTCCTATGAATCAAGTCGAACGTCCGTGAGACCCAACTCCCACTGAGACAAATTTGCTATTATTCGCCACCTAAAGAGGTGGGAGTCTTCTCGACTGAGATAAAAACTGCCGCAGAACACCTGGTTTTCAACGGACCCTGCATTCTGCGGCGGATTTTATTCCATACATGGTTCACTGTCTGTCCTTCGCTGTCCTGCTTTCTATTCACACAGTCGGCTGCATATCCCAGACAGTCATCGCTCCCGGCTTATTTATTTGCTGTGAAGCCATACTCCGCAAAGAAGGAGAGCGCATCATCGGTTCCCAGATAATCTACAAACTTCTGTGCTGCATCTTTCTTTGTGCTTGCGCTTACAACACCAACCGGATAGATAACCTTCGATACGCTTCCTTCCGGTGCATATCCGATAACCTTTACCTGGTCAAACTGATCGCTGGTGGTTGCATCGGTCAGGTATACGATACCTGCATCTGCGCTTCCGGCTGCTACCCAGCTTAAAACCTCGGTTACGTTGGTACCAAAGCTTGTCTTAGCCTCTACATCATCCCACATACCCAGGTTCTCAAAGGCTTCCTTGGCGTACTGTCCAACCGGAACACTCTCCGGATCGCCGAGTGCAATCTTCTCTGCCTTTGTGATATCCTCAAAACCGGTAATTCCCAGTGTGGAATCCTTCGGAACGATCAGGGCGATCTTATTTTCCAGAAGCTCTACGACAGAATCTGCATCAACCAGTCCCTCGTCCTCCAGCGCGTTCATCTGCTTCATCGCTGCGGAGAAGAATACGTCTGCATCCGCGCCCTCTTCGATCTGGGTCTGCAGCTTTCCTGAACTGTCAAAGGTAAAGCTCAGCTTGATGTCCGGATTCTCTTTCTCAAATGCCGGCTGAATCTTGTCTTCCATAACGTACTGAAGGCTAGCTGCTGCCGCTACCAGAATCTCCTGCTGGTCGCCGGTTGCCTCTGCTTCTGCTTCGGTCTCTTCTGTCTCAGCTGCCTCTGCCTCCGTTTCCGGTGCTGCTGTCTCAGCCGGTTTGCTGGATGAACATGCGGTCAGGGATGCTGCCGCCATCGCTGCTGCCATTACAAGTGCCCACGTTTTTCTCATATCTTGGTTTCTCCCTCATTTCACGCACACGTTTCCGGCATCCTCCTCGTTTCGATTCCTTACGCCATAGCAATGTGGTTTTTATCCTTCCGTTATTTTCGGAAAATTATAATGATATTTGCTAATCAAATAGTAGCACGTGGCACTTTTTTTGTCAATCTTTACAATGATTCTTATTGAATGCACATGGTCATTATGTGCACCAAAAAATAACGTGGCTTTTTTCTGCATTTTCCCTTTATTCTTATGAATTTTCCAGTTGTTCTTTCCAAACCCTTCCGTCTATTTTCGTGAAATTATTATGATGATTTTTCATATATTTTATTTTTATCTTTTTATTTTTCATTTATTTGAAATTTTGTATCCAAATACACCGGTGCTTCGGTTTCCTTACCGGTCACACGGTTCCCGATCCGTGGCAAAGTCTTCCACCAGCACATCCATAATGCCGCCGCAGACCATTCCTTCATCTTCCGCCGCCTCGCCGGTCAGATCTACATGAACTACTTTGTACCTGCCGCTTCCGATCAGAGAACGTGCCTCGCCCAGCACGGCCGCCTCGCTGCAGCCGCCGCCGATGCTGCCGAGAATCCGTCCGTCCCGGTAGACAATCATCTTCGCGCCTGCCCCGCGCGGGGAGGAACCCTTTGATTCAATCACCGTGACCACTGCTTTCGGCTCATCCGGCTCCTCTGCCAGGCGTTTCAGCACATCAAAATCCAGATCGGAACGGTTTTTCACACGTTTGTCTTCCCGATCCATGCGCTTTACCTGTATGATCTCCGCCAGAATCGAGATCGCGATCTCCTCCGGTGTCACACCGCCGATCTTTAAACCGATCGGGCTCTTTAAACGGCTCATCCGCTCTGGATCGTAACCTTCTTCCAGAAGCTCCTGTTTCACGATACCGACGCGGCGTCTCGAACCAATCATGCCGAGATACGCCGGTTCTTTTCCTTTTCCAATCATCCGCAGGCAGTCCGCATCGTGGCGGTGTCCGCGCGTAACGATACAGATATAGTCGCTCTCCTGAATCTTGAGTTCTTTGATCGCATGCCCAAAGTCATCACAGATCACCTTCTCTGCCATCGGGAAACGTCCCGGATTCGCGAAGGAAAGGCGGTCGTCCACCACAGTTACCAGGAATCCGACGCGCGCGCCAAATTCTGCCACTGGAAGAGCCACATGGCCGCCTCCGAGAATAATCAGGCGCTCTTTCGGGAAAAATGGTTCCGCCACATTCCAACTGCTTCCGGCGCGCCCACAGACCGGCTGCCCCTGTGTCAGGGCTTCTTTTCCAATCTCCGACGCCTCTGCGCCTTCTTTCAGTTCACAGCGCATATCTGTGAGATTTCCCTCTTCTCCCACAAAGCTTCTCTCGAGCGCCAGACACGGCGTCCCTTCCAGTTTTTTCAGAATCTCCCCATACAGATTCATATCACGCACTTCCTCTCTTTTATACTGCATGAGCCATCCATTTCTCATTTCGCAGTTGTGCCATCGCGGTTGCTGCCTCATCGCCTCTCTCTGGCTCGATTATTTACCAAAACCGCAGTTCGGGAAAATACAGGTTGGACAATTTAAGCACAGACCACCTGCGCCCATTTTCGCCAGATCCGCTTTTGTCACTGGCACATCTGCCATCACACGCGGCAGCACCAGATCAAAGATGGTCCTCTTCGCATACATCACGCAGCCCGGAAGTCCCATGATCGGCTTTCCGTCCTTCGTATATGCCAACAAGAACATCGCTCCCGGAAGTACCGGCGCGCCGTAGGAGACAACCTCCGCTCCGGTCTGCTTGATCGCGCTCGGTGTCGTATCATCCGGATCGACGCTCATGCCGCCGGTACAGACAACAAAATCGGCGCCCTGATCCAGCCATTCCTGGATTGCCTCCGTGATTTTATCCGGATTGTCCCCTATAATCTTCTGTCCCAGAACTTCCACACCAAATTCCTGAAGCTTTTCCCGGATGACCGGGCCAAATTTATCCTCAATCCGTCCATAGAACACTTCATTTCCGGTCGTCACAATGCCTGCTTTCTTATTTTTATACGGAAGCAGCTTTAACAGCGGCTCTGAACCCGCTACCTTCTTCGCCTCTTCCATTTTTTCTTTTTCAATTACCAGCGGGATCACACGGGTTCCGGCTAACTTATCACCTTTTTTTACCGGGAAATTCGTCCGGCGGGTCGCGATCATCATCTCCGGCAGGCTGTTGACCTTTAAGAGGCGTTCTTCATCGACCTGAAACAGACCGTCCGACTCCGCAATCAGCTCAATCTTGCCTTCCTTCGGATCGGTTGCACGCATATACTCATTCTGGCAGATGCCGCGCAGAATGTCCGCCGCCTCGTCCTCATGATATTTTGTATCGTCCTTTTCCCAGACATAAATATGATCTTTTCCAATCGAAAGCAGTACCGGGATGTCCTCCTCACGCACGATATGTCCCTTGCGGAATACGGCGTCCTTCGTCACGTCCGGAATAATCTGCGTCATGTCATGGCAGAGTACCTGTCCGACTGCCTCGGTTGTTTTCATTAATTTCATATGATTTTCCTCTTTTCCTTTTTACAGTAATGCCTCCGCACGCTTTGCCAGCTGATACCGCCGTTCCACGCCCTCCAGCGCCTCCGGGTTATCCTTAAATTTCTCCCGTTTTGCCGCAAACCGTTCTTCGATCGTTACACGCCGTTCTCCCTGTACCTGCTTGTCCGCCAGGTACACAATCAGGCTTTCATTCAGATATCCCAGCTTTTCTTCCGGCAGATCCATATGATCCGCAACGATATCCGCGATCCCGGTATGTCCCAGAAGCCGCAGCCATCTCGCCCCTGTTTCCGGATGTTCGGGATATGCTTTGGCGATGTCGTGAAGAAGCGCCGCCGCGTAGATTTTATATTTATCAATTGGGGGGCTTTTGTATGTCATCTCCACACACGTTTCCGCCCTATGCTTTAGAACTCTATCTGCCAATTTCACGGCCAGCTCCGCAACCACCCGGCTATGGCGCACCGTCGCCTCCGGCGTGCGGAACCATGCAAGCAGACGTTCACACTCCTCTTTGTCCGGGACAGGTCGTTTTCTCTCCCAGTCACGCAATTTCTGAAACTCTTCCTGGGTATCCGCATCAAACGCGCAGCCCGGATCCGGCACATCCAGGGAAATCCGGCGGATTCCCGGCTGTTCACAAGCACCTTTAAGCCCCATCGTCCCGTCATGCTGCAGCAGTTTTGCGATCACATCTGCACGGATCAGAAGCGGATGCCCCGGTGTTTTCTCATACTCCGGGAGATAGACATCCCAATCGCCCTCCGCAAACCGGTATTTTTCATATTCCAGCGTAAATGGCGTAAACAGCGGCACATCCACCGGGAAAAAGAAAATGCCATCCAGCGTCTCTTTTCCTGCCGTTTTCCGCTTTTTCTCATAATAGGAAAGCCCCAGGCAGACGGAATCAAACATTTTCGTCTCCGCATACGCCGGATTGTGGATGAAATGGATTCCCGGTCCCGCAGCCGCCGCGCGTATATCTTCCGCCCGGCGTCCGGTAATGATCGTGATTTCATGTACGCCGCACGCCCGCAGCGTCTGTATCTCACGTTCCAGAACCGTCTGGGCGCCGAGCTTCATGAGCGGTTTGAAATCCCCCATCCGCGAGGATCGCCCCGCCGCCGAGATCAAGGCGTCAAATACATAATCCTTTCTTTCATACACCTGTCCGTAGCCAAAGGGAATCTGCAAAAGTTCTGCCTTTTTCCGCTTCTCCCAGCCGCTGATCAGTGTCCGGAACCAACCCGCGTGCCCGATTACCAGAATATCGCCCCGGCTCTTCATCCGGAGTTCATTCCAGGTTGTCCTGGCGCGCCCTGCACAATCTGCAAAACTCTCTCCCTGCGGCGGTCGGAAATCGTACATATCTGCCCCTCGTGCCACATACTCCGCTGGAAACTGTTCCCGGATTTCATCGAAGGAATGACCATCCCATTCCCCCATGTCAATCTCCGCCAGACCATCTACGACCTCAATCGGAATACTTCTGTCAATCACTTCCTGCAGGATCGCGGCTGACTCCCGGCAGCGCTTTAACGGGCTGGTATAAATCTTTTCAATTCTGCGTCCCGCAAATGTCTCCCCCAGCGCCCGAATCTGTGTCCGCCCTTCCTCTGAAAGCGGCAGATCCGTCCGCCCGATGCAATATTTCCGTTCATCTGGAAATTCCGGCTTTCCATGCCGGATCATATAAATCGTCCGCATTCTATCCTTTCCTAGTGCTCGTGTTCCTCTTCTTCCCCACACTCGCAGCTGAAATCATGGCTGTGTCCAAATGGTCCCGGTCCGCCGATGTAATCGCGGATCAGCTCCAGTTTATAACGGTTCATATAGCTATATGCCTTCTGAACCGTATGCCCGCTTCCCAGATAACGGGTCACGCCCGCCTTTACCAGTATCTCAAACGGTTCTTTCTCGATCGGTCCGCAGATGACTGCCTCACAGTCATGTTCTACCACCTTCTTCGCAAATACCAGATTGTCCGGATCCTGTTTTCCATAGACATGGAAAATCTGGTTCTTGTCCGCGTCAATAATCATCAAAAACGGACTCTCCTTAAAAGTCGCCGGCACCAGTCCGTCGATCTCCTCTGTCTCTGATGCAATCGCTATGTTCATTTTTTTCTCCTTGTTCTTGTCAAATTTTACTGATTTTTTTCAAAATTTCTCGATTATTTTTAATTTTATGATACTGCAATTAAAACTTATCGTCAAGTTTTTCATGATATTGAATTTTACCACTCATTTTTCATTTTTCCTCGATGATTAGCCGCCTTTTTCCCGAACCGATATAGGGGGAAATTTCTTTTTCTATCACTGAGACGGTCAGGCAGTTCCCAAAGTATTCCGTTAATGCTGCTTTGACATTTTTCACTCTGCTTCCTACCGTATCTGCATAACCCGCTTTCTTCATAACAGCCACCGTCAGATGCTTCTGCGCCGCATTGTAAGATGCCTGAAAATCTTCCACCTCATCCAGGGCAAATAAAAGCTCATCTAATAGGTGCATGGAAAGCACCTTGCCGCCGGACAGCCGGACGCTGTCATCCAGCCGTCCCTCAACCTTATCAAGTCTAGGCTTTAAACATCCGCAGGCACACGGTTCTGCAATCATCCGCCCCAGATCGCCGGTCCGATAGCGCACAAGCGGCATTCCCCGCCGCCGAAGCGTTGTCAGAACCAGCTCGCCGTATTGCCCTTCCGGAACCGGCTGTCCCGTCTCCGGATCCAGAATCTCAATCAAAAGGTCCCGGTCCCGCATATGGTAACCCGCGCGCGCCCCACACTGTACGCCGCCGCCGTAACCAGTTTCCGTCATACCCCAGTGCGTAAAGACCCGGCAGTTCCAGGTTCTTTCCAAAAAACGCTGCACGCTGACCGGCACATAATCAGCACTTAAGAGCACTGTTTTCGGGCGGAGTCCCGGCGCATGGGCTGCCAGCGCATACATCTGGCTTGGGACACCGATCAGGCAGTCTGCCCCCTCGCCGTCCCGCGCTGCCGCTTCCATATCGTGAATCAGTCCGTGAACCTTCGTCTCCACCCGGATGCGCCCCAATCCCTCTTTTAAAAGTCCTCCAATCGAAAAAAATCCCGGTCCTTCCATATAAACCGTGACCCGATCGCCCGGCTTTACCATGTACTGCATCCCTGTTTCAAAGAAATCCGCCGTCTGCATCAGATCATCTTCGGTAAAAAACAGGCGCTTCGGTGCCCCTGTACTGCCGGAGGTTTTCAGCGTGATGATCCGCGCGATCTCCTTGGCTGGAACACATAAAAATGTTTCCGGCTCCGCTTTCAGTTCCTCCGGGGTTGTGAGGGGAAGTGTGCGGAAATCCGCCCATGAAAACGAATCCGGCGCGAGCCGTACATCGGAACCTGCCATTTCCCCAAGCTGTCCCCAGACGGATGTAAATTTCTTCTGATAAAATGGACTTTTCTCCTTTACATACGAAAGTGTCCGCCATAACCCGGACGGCTGCGCCGCTGCAATAAAATAACCGCAGCCCGCTTCTTTTAAAATCTTCCGTTCCGCCCCCAGCGCCGCGCAGACGGATTCCAGATTTCCATCGAAGATCTGCTGCCCGATCCACTCCGCCAATGTTCCCGACGCGTCCTGCATCTTTGCAAGCACAAATCCCGCCTCCGCCAGCCGGTCACGGATTGTTTTAGCAGACTCCAGCCGTCCCAGCATCCCGTCTAAGAAAAGCTCTTTCTTCCGGGCATACATATCGCTCATCAAAAGCCATCCTTCCGGTTTTAACACCCGGTACGCCTCCCGGAGCGCCGCCGCCGGTTCCGCAGCCTTGGAACAACTGCATTCCATCAGAATGATATCCGCCGTCTGATCTGGATATGGCAGTTTCTCCGCACATCCAGTCTCTATCCAGCCAGGTTCATGCACATCCGGATTCTTATCCAAGCCGGAAATCTGCCAGTCTGGGAAATGCTCAGAAAGCCATCGCATCGTGCCGCCGGTTCCGCAGCCGATGTCGATGACGCGAAGCGGCACTACAGGGTCTGTAGACTCCGTCTCTGCCGCTCCCGCCTCCGGTATCTCAATTCCCGCAAACTGGAACATCTGCCTCGTCAGCGCAAATCCGCCCGGTCGGCAGAGACTGCTCTCATTTGTATCCATTTTTTGCACCTCTCCTTTCTGCGCTTCTATTATCTGCCTCTTTCCATCGGAGACAAGTAGTATGCACAGAACGGAATCTTCTTCCCGTCTTTATACACATGCAGGCTGCACTGGCGCAGGCGCTCGATATCGAGATTTCCGGCATCCTGAAACGCCATAGATGTGATCGTGAAGCCATGGCTTTTTGCACGCTTTAAGAAGTCCTCCATATTTGTTATGTCAACCGACTCTTCTTCACAGCAGCAGGATTCTGGTTCGGGCTGAGTTCCGCCACAGCAGCAGCTTTCTGGTTCTGGCTGAGTTCCGCCACAGCAGCAGCTTTCTGGTTCTGGCTGGGTTCCGCCACAGCAGCCGTTTCCTGATTCTGGCTGGGTTCCGCCACAGCAGCAGCTTTCTGGTTCCGGTTGAGTTCCGCCACAGCAGCAGCTTTCTGGTTCCGGCTGGCTTTCTCCACAGCAGCACGTCTCTTCCAAATCGCGCCGTTCCCAGCGGCGTCCGACAAATTCACGGTTCTTCTCCGCCGGATCCGGACCGCAGCAGCAGCCTTCGCCCTCCGGTTCTGTCTCGGTTTTTCCACTATAATTTGTCAGCGGCATCAATTTATCCCCAGGCATCACAATGAAATCTCCGTGAAATCCACACATCGGGTGATCGCAGCAGGATGGCGCGATCTGTTCCTCTTTGATAAGCCCTCCGCTCTGGCTGACAACCGCCTCCAAAAGTTCATCCAGCGTATAGCGGTCATCATTCGCCGGAAGCTCCGGGATACGCCCAAAATAGCTGACCGGCTGGAAATGCACGCCCCGCACATACGGCGACCGCTGAATGGCAAACCGGATGATGTCCCCGATCTGCTCCGTATTGACGCCCGGAACAATGACCGGAACAAGCGTCACGCCGATTCCATACCGACCGCACTGCTCGATCGCCCGTTTTTTCACTTCCAGCATCGGACGGCGGCGCAGTTTTTCATATACGGCATCGTCCACACCGTCAAACTGCATAAATACAAACGAAAGTCCCGCATCCGCCAGACGCTTTACAAATGCCTCGTCCTCCGCCAGGCGCAGACCGTTGCTGTTTAACTGCACATATTTACAGCCAGCCTGCTTCGCATACGCCACGATCTCCGGCAGATCGTCCCGCACTGTCGGTTCCCCGCCGGAAAGCTGCAAAAGTGTCTTTCCCGGATCCGTCAGATCGTCGATCCAGCGTTTTACCGTGTCTAAGGACGGATCCTTTGCCCCGTCCGGCTCCGCAAAACAGAAGGTACAGTTCATATTGCACCGCGCTGTGATCTCCAGCAAGGTACAGCAGGTGGCGCGTCTGTGCTCCGCACACAGACCGCAGCCCGCCGGGCAATTTAGATTTTCATTTTCTCCCACCGCCGGACGTTTCCCGCGCCAGTCGGCAAACTTACGCTTATTTCTCCAGATTACACTGGAAAACGTCCCGTGAGCCGGGCAGGTTTTTACCAGATATATCTGTCCGTCCCGCTCTTCCCGCTTTGCCGGAATCCGTTTTAAACAGACCGGACAAACACTGTATGTATGGCGCATTTCTTCCGGCAGGACGCCTCTATCCTGCGAATCCATTATCATCTTCCTGCATCCCCTTAATCTATATATATCTTCTATATATCCTCTATTTATCTTCCAGCTCTCTCTCCACATCCGCCATACGTCCCTTTACCAGCGCTTCCGGCAGATATACCTCGCCGCACTTCGGGCAGCACAGGATCTCGGTGTGGAAATTGTGCCCCAGATAGTCAAAAAATGTGGATTTCGGCACCATCTCCACCTGACACCGGCGGCAAATGACTTTTTTCTCCAACGCCTCTTTGATCCGCTGATCTCTTCCGCCTCCATCAATCGTCGGCATACTCATCACTCTCCTTCCAGATTCATGCGGTGGCTGTAGCCATTCCAGAGCTTATAACCGCCGTCCGGCAGCACCTCGTACTCTGCCCAGTAGGTCATATGCTGGATCTTCAGATGCCCGATCCGATGTCCCGTCTCCGGGTCGATAATACCGCGGTCTTCCCGCTCACAGTGTTCAATGACCTGCTCCATATCTTCGATCAAAATCTGACCCGCTGACAATTTGCGTTCCAGCTCCTTCTCAACTTCTAATTTCATATGTGTTTCCTCTTCGATCGTCTCATTCCAGTACGTCTTAAGCAGTTCCCGTTTCGCCGCCAGGCGGTTGTGCCAGCGCTCCGTCACCGTCGCCGCCGGGCGCCCCGCGCCATTTAACCCAAACAACAGATCGAGGATATGAACCGCCTCCTTGCCCTGTCCAGCAAAGGACTCCCGGCAGTTGACGCAGTAGGTCACATACGGCAGTTCCTCCTCTTTTGCACGGGAAGTTGTCATATAGCTTGTGTGGCTCGGAGAAGCAATCCCGATATGTCCGCCGTATCCGCAGCAGCGCGCCTTTTTCCCGTCATACGGCAGATTTTCCCACGTAATCCCCGCCGCATCCGCCAGATGGCGTACACTCTCCTGCAATTCCGGGTAATAGCGGCTGGCGCAGGGATCAAACAAGGCATACGACTGCGCTTGCTGGGTACTTCCTGCTTCCATTTCACCCTTTTCAGCATTGTCCGGTTCCAAAGCAGCATCTTTCTCCACGCCCCACTCTTCCATCACTTCCGCCAGAAAGACAACCGGAAGCTCCGGCAGGTATTCTTCAAACATCTTCCGGCAGTTCGGGCATGCTAAAACCACTGTCGGTTCGCCAAGCTCTCTCCACTGCCGCCGCATTTCCTCCAGATGTGCCGCGTGGATGTCCACTTCGCCTGCCCACTCGGCAGGCGCACCGCAGCAGGTCATCCAGATCGCCGCATCCGGCTTTTTGGAACGCAGCCACTCATACGTCCGCGTCACATAGCGCGGATCCGAACCGGCGAGCTGACATCCCGGAAAGAATGCATAGGAACTCTTTTTAACATTCTCCGGTTTCCGCGTAAGCCCCGCTTTTCCGGAGGCATACGCCATGTCACGCAGCCAGAAATCGTGGAATGGCCACGGCATCGCGCCTTTTTTTTGCATTGCCCGCATACTGTCAAGCAGAAACTGGCTGAAATCGATATGCTGCGGACAGACTTCCTTGCAAAGCCCGCAGTGGTCGCAGGTGCTGATCAGTCTGGTCGCCCACGTACCATCGCGCGATAACGTACCGGGATGGATTGTTATGTAAACCTCTTCATACAAACGGCGCGGTGTTTTCTCATGCAGGCGCATCAGATCACAGGCACGCATACAGGCATCACACGAACACTTCTGGCAGCGCGCGATCTCCTGCATCGCCTCTTCCTCCGTATACGATTCCCCGTTTGCCGGAACCACCCGATCGGCACGCTCGATCCCATTCGTTTGAAGCTTTAAAAGTGTCCCTTCCTTTCGAAATGGCTCATTCATGCCGCCCGTTTTCAGATACCGTTCGATCGCAAGCGAAACCGCCAGCCCATCTGCCAGCGCCTTCATGCTGTCGCCGCCTGTCAGGGAACCTCCAATGAAAACGCCCGGTGTCCGGGTTGCAAATGCGCCGTCCGGGTCCATTTCCAGACCAAAGTCCACGCCATCTGCCCCAGTTGCCACATACACGGCATCATAGTCCGCCCGGAGTGCCTCCAGATCCGTTACCGTTTCACCGAGATGGCATGAAAATTTCTCAAACTGGAACTGTGCCTCGATCTCCGCATCAAATTCCGCCGGATCCATCTGGTTTCTCGCCTGACCGCCCAGAACCATTTCCCGCTCATAAACCGTTACCTCGTACTTTTTATTGCAGAGACGCAGCGCACAGCCAAGCCCCGAAAGACCGCCTCCGACGATCGCGATCCTTTTCCCTTTCGACGGCAGGTTATACGCATTCGGTGCCTTCCGCTTCGCGTACTCGACCGTCGCCCGCTCTAAAAGCCCCATCGCGATTCCCCCGTCCAGCTTCGCGCGCAGACACGCCTTCTCGCACGGATGGCTGCACAGCTTCGACACAATATCCGGAAATCCCACCGTATTCTGATAGGTTCGGTACGCCGCGTTGAAACGTCCCTTTTTCCACTTTTCTTCCAGCCCCTTGATATCCAGCCGGAACGGACAGGCTGCCTGGCAGAACGGCGGCTCGTTCTGATGGCATTTCTCCGCCAGCGTCTTTTCAAAATCTTCCAAATAGCTCACAGGGCGGACCTCCCTTCTTTTCTCCTGCATTTATCGTTACTGTTCACGCATACGTGCCCAGTAACGGAATTTGCCGTGGCTTCGCATTTAAATACGGCAAATTCCTGCTGCCACCACGTTTTCTTACGGCACTTTCGGTTCCAAAAGCGCCTACCCGTGAACAGTAACCATTTATCCTCTCCCAGAATCATTTATCCCGTCCTCCATCGATAAGTAAAAATTCCAGGAGCCAATTTTAATACTTTTTATTATACACCATAACCAAAGAATATGTCTTGGCACATTCTCGCGCCGAGCGCGGTCGCTTGCGACAACCTACATCTTCGCGCGAGTGCGCATCATTGGCACGTTAGTGCCTTTTTGCGTAATAGGGAATTCCAAGGAATTTCCTATTACACAAAAAAGCCGCTGCAAAACCTACCTCTCTAAACATAGATTCTGCAGGTTCGCAGCAGCTTTTATTTAATTCTTATTTACAATCACGCGATACGCCTTGCCGCAGCTGCCCGCTTCATGTGCAGCCACGCATTCCTCTTCCTAATCGGATTAGAACGGACGCTCAGCTGTCGGATCATCCAGGGATACGTAGAAGCTCTGGGTTCCTACCTGTACCGGATTCTCTTTGATGTTCTCCAGTTCCTCATACATATCGGAACCAAGGAAGTATTTCTTCGGCTCGTACGGTTTCTCGCCCTTTGCGATTGCATCCAGACCAGCTTTTACCTTCTCCGGAAGTGCCGGGATCTCATGGATACGTACGCCGCAGGCATTGTAGATACCATTCAGAACTGCACAGTGGCCAGATGCCTGGAATGCCTCAGAAGCACCTGAAGAACCGAACGGACCATCAGAGATAGCGCCATCGATATGAATCAGGTTGATATCATCCGGAACATCCTTGATGTAGGAAGTACCAGCGCCAAACATGTTCGCATGTTTCTTAACGTCTGCGTAGTCCTCTTTCAGGGCGAAGCCGATACCATGCATGATACCGCTGTATGCCTGACCGTTAACAGCATCGATATTACCGATACGTCCAACGAAGTCAACACAGGTGAATTTCAGAACGGTAGTCTTACCGGTCTTGGTATCAACCTCAACCTCTGCCAGGTTCAGGCAGTATGTGAATGCCGGAGTCGGGTCACCAATACCGGTATTCGGATCCAGACGGCACAGACCCGGAGTTGTGTTGGTCTCATAACGGCCAAGATACTTGGTCTCGATGCCTTCTGCCTTCATCTCATCATAGGTACGAAGTGTACCATCTTCTTTTCTCATAGCTGCCAGAAGCTTGTTCGCTGCGATGATGGTTGCATTACCATCCATATACAGGGAACGGCTGGCACCAGCCATACCGGTATCCGGACAGGTCTTGGTATCATTCTGAATCAGCTGGATATCTTCTGGTGTCAGATGCATTTCTTTCAGAGCTTCCAGTGTTACTACCAGAGAACCGGTTGTAGCACCCTGGCCCATTGCATGCCATGTGTCGTATTTGCGGATCTTGTTGCCTGGCATAAGCTCAAGAGCAACCTCAGCGCTGTCGCCGCCGCCCTCAGTAACGTTGAAGCCGCCCCATGCGATACCAACGCCTCTTCTCTTCTCCGGTGTGTCAGCTGCTTTCGCATCAGCCACTGCCTTCTCATAAATTGGACGCATGGTATCCATGATCTTCTCCATCGGATACTGCGGATATACATAGCTGTTGATATTCTTATCGCCTTCACGGCAGATATTCTTATAACGGAACTCGAACGGATCCATGCCCAGTTCTTCTGCCATCATATCCATCAGCGGTTCGCTGAGTGTATATGCCTGCGGAGAACCGTAGCTTCTGTAAGCAGTACCAAATGCATGGTTTACGTTGGCTACACGAACCAGACCTGCTACGTTCGGTACATTGTACGGGAAGAAGGTGAAACGTGCCGGTTTGGTCATAACGTCGTCACCGCCCCAGGAGTAAGCGCCGTGGTCCATACCGATATCAAACTCAGCAGCCAGGATCTTACCTTCGTTATCACATGCCAGACGGCCATTGGAGTATGCCGGGCAGCGTTTGCCGCTGAAGTGCTGATGCTCTTCATAGGACATGGACAGGGATACCGGCTCGCCGGTAACTACGGTACAAGCTGCACACAGTGCGATATCGCCTGCGTTGGTAGACCATCCAAAGCTTGCGCCGGTCGGGTTCATGATGATACGGTATTTATCCTTCGGTACACCAAGGCAGTTACCCAGACGTCCGATAGAGGAGTATACACACTGGGATTTACACTGAATGGTCAGCAGGCCATCATCGCCCCAGTAAGACTGAAGTACACAACCCTCGATGGAAAGATGCGGCTCACGGGAGGAGGAGAAGCTTCCTTCTACTACATGCGGTGCTTTGTCGATTAAGTCTCTTACCTCTTCTGCATCTTCCAGACCTGCTCCCTTTAATACCGGCTGCTCGCAGAAGATGTTCGGAGTATCCTCATGGATACGGATAGCATCCGGCATAACTGCATCCAGATATGTCAGATACTCTGGCAGCTGCTCGTATTCCATCGTAACCTTAGCGGCTGCTGCACGAGCCTGACGATGTGTATGAGCTACTACCATAGCGATAACATCACCGTAACGATAGATCTTCTCATCCTGAAGAACTTTACGGGATGGTGTCATAACAGTACTTCTCTCATGGAACTGACCCTCAGCCATGATGTTAGTTCCACCTGCTTCGATGAGGTCTTTTGCTGTGATAACCTTAACAACGCCCGGCATCTTCTCAGCTTCCTCAGTATGGATAGCCAGAATCTTTGCATGATGGGTAACCTTCGGCTGAACGATAGCTGCATATAAAACGCCCTGCGGCATCTTAAGAGCCTGATCATCGCCGTAGTCGGTCAGACCACAGACTTTACCAAGTGCATCCTGACGAACAACCGGTTTTCCGTAGTAGTTGCCATCTTCCGGATTGTGGAACTTGATATCCTCGATGCTGCACTCGCCACGCATAACCTTAGCTGCAGCCATAACTGCATCTACAATCTGTTTGTATCCGGTACAACGACATACGTTTCTTGTCTTCTGGAACCAGTCACGAACCTCTTCACGGGTCGGATCCGGGTTCTGCTCTAACAGAGCATATGCGGAAACGATGAAGCCTGGTACACAGAAACCACACTGTACAGCACCGCAGTTCATCCATGCAACCTGTAACGGATGCAGATGCTGCGGAGTACCGATACCCTCGATGGTGGTAATCTTGGAATACTCTTCTACCTGGCTGATTTTCTTGGTACAGGAACGGATTACCTGTCCGTTCAGAATGATGGAACATGAACCGCAGACACCGGTTCCACATCCAACCTTAACACCGGTCAGACCGATCCGGCGCAGAACATCTGACAGTTTATCGTTTTCCGGATCGCACATAAACATACGATCCACACCGTTGATGTTCAACATCATTTTTCTTAATTTCATGCTGTTTCGTCCTCCTTCTTTAAAATAAATAGAGCCCTGATGCTTCCGACTATCCTTCCGCATCATACCCAATACTTACGATTCCTTAGTCATCCGCGTTTTCCAGCATCTCTGCCAGATCCGCCAGATCCACGCCATAGTCCTCCAGAAGTTCTCTGGCCTTGCGGTAGGTATTCTCTACCACCTGGGGACACCGAAGTGCCTTGTTGGCCATGTTATCTCCTAAAATCGAATGACAATCACTTCCTCCATAGATTTCACCATAGTTTTCCTGAAACCAGTCTGCCAGTTCCGGTATCATCTCGCTGTATGCCGCTTCCGGCTCAAAGAGCGCCATCATCATCGCCGCACCGGTCAGAGCTCCGCAGGTCAGCCCGCTTCTGACTCCCAGACAGAGTGCTGCAGATGCCTTCAGAAGGCTCGGGTTCTCCTCGCCCTTAAGGGTAAGTCCCAGTGATACAAGTGCCTGACTGCAGCAGCTTCCCGATAAAAGCAGCTGGTTCAGTTTTTTAATATCCGGCTCCATCCGCACCTCCTGTTCTTAGAAACACAAAAAGAAAAGCGGCACCGCCTCTGAAAAGACAGTACCGCTTAACATATCCGAGTTTGTATATACATCTGCACCTATAGATATGGATACACCTATATCTATACCTATCTGCCAGCACATATATACCCTATCTATACAAGAAGCCTGACAGCTTCCCGTATCCATCGATGTAAAGCGAATCTCTCTTTCTTTTCAAATGCGGAAGGCACTTCCATTTCCAGATGTACCCATTGGCCTGACTGCATACGGTTTCCCGCTTAGCAATTTCGGCTCGAAAAACAGATTGTTTCTATTTTGGTTTTGATACCTCTATGGTACTCTGCTTTTCATCGAAAGTCAATCTCATTTTTCATAATTTTGAAATTTTTTACATCGACAGGACACTTGTTCGCCCCTTATTTTACCTCAATACGGGATTTTCAACATGCTATTTTACCCTTGTAATATCTGTTTACTTACAGAATTTCAGCATAACTTCCGTTCAAATGTTGTATTATTTGAAGATTTGTATTCTTCCTTTCTACTATTTGATCGAGTATTTTTTAAAAAAATAACGGTTCACACGCTTTCATAATTTTTCATTTTCATTTGTTTAAACGTGAATTTTGTTCACTTTGATTTCACTTGTATGAAATTTATATCTTTTCGATTCATAATCAAACATGAATATCTGTTATTTATCCGCTATAAATCCTCACATTTTTAAGTATCCTTTTTTCATTTTCTTTTTCTGTTTTAAATTTTATTCTGCAAACCATTATTTTTTATTTCAGATAACGCAAGCATATTTAAGAACAGAATTCTTGCACATACAAATTCCGCATCGAAGATGTGATTTGCATAATTTTTTTCTTATTTATAATCCGTACAAATCCTACTTTCTCCCCGCAAAATACGCCTGCAGGTTCTCCCCTACATGCTCCAGATGCCGCTCCATCTCCCGGCGCGCCAGTGCCCCGTCTCCGGCTTCAATCGCTGCCAGAAGGCTTTCGTGTTCATTTTCCCGGACTTCGTCAGAGCGGACTGCCGCCTGGTTGAAGCGCGCATAAGCGTCCTGGTCGGTCAGGATGAGCTTTAACATCCGCAGGATAGATGGGCTGCCTGAGAGATGCGCGATCTTCAGATGGAACGCCAGATCTTCCTCGCTTCCCGCCCTTCCATGGCGGATTGCATAGAGATAGTCTGCCTGCAGATCTTTTAATTTCTGAAGTTCCTTCGGCTCAATCCGCTCTGCACATGCCTCCGCCGCATATCCCTCCAGGAGTTTCCGCACCAAAAGAATATCCTCCAGCCCGCTTTCTGTCTCCATCGACGCCGCCTCGATAAGCTCATTCGCCGCCTTCATCTTCTCCCGGTATGACCGTTCTTCTTCCAGAAAGCGTTCGCCCTGCGGCGTCAGGATCCGCCCCTTGTTCTGCACCTTGACAAGCAGCCCTGCTTTCTCCAGCTCCAGAAGCTCCCGCCCGATGCTGGCGGACGGAAGATGCAGGATCTGCGCCAGCTGGAGTGCTCCCGCCGGGGTGTTTAAGTCCTGCATGGCTGTCAGTATTTCAAAGCTGCTGTTTCGTTTTTTCCCTGCCATCTTTCCACCTCAATACTCTGTACTATTTCTATGATTGTATCATCATTTCCGATTCGTGTAAATCATCCCTTACTGTATCGTACGGAATTTTCAGTTCAGAAAATTCCCACCTGTGAACCGTTACAAGCAGGCTGCAGTTTGACAGCGAAAATGCCATAAAATAACAAAAAAAGCGAACCGCAGGGTACATTTTCTCACTCTGCGGTCCGCTTTGAATCTAAAATCATTTCAGATTTTGATCCATCTGTTTTTATTTATTACTTTTTATCTACATTGATGAACAGATAAGGAAGTCCTACGGAGTAATACTGGATACCGCTTACATCCGGATTGGTCATAACAGCTACAGACTGTCCGTAAATCGGGAACAGAACACACTGATCTGCCAGTGTCTTCTCACAGCCAACTAAAGCCTCCCAACGAGCATCCTGGTCGAGTGCCAGATCGCCCTTCTTTGCGGACTGGATGGTTGCATCGTAGTCTGCATCGGAGAACTGGGAGTAGTTGGTGGAGCTGCCGGTTACCCACATATCCAGATCGGTCATCGGATCTGCGTAGTCCGGACCCCAGCGGGTAAGACCAATATCATATTCACCCTTCTGCATGTATTCCAGACGGGCTTTCTTCGGAAGCACCTGAAGTTCGATGGTCAGACCCGGCAGATTGTTCTGCCACTCGCTCTGCAAGAACTGTGCAACAGCCTGTGCAGAATCGGTATCTTCACACATTAAGGTAAAAGATAAGGAATCTTTTCCAAGCTCGCCAAGACCTGTCTTCCACAGCTCTTTTGCTGCCTCTACATCGTAGGTCCAGCTGTCGTATGCGCTGCCTGCTGCCTCGCGGAAATCTTCGCCTTTTTCATTGGTAGCAAGACCCTGCGGTACGAAGTAATCCATCGGTGTGGAACCATCTTTCAGAACACGGGTTGTGATCGCTTCTTTGTCATACGATTTTGCCAGTGCCTTACGGATATTTACATTGTCAAGCCCCTCTTTCTTCATGTTCGGGGTCAGATACCAGTTGTAACCGTCACTTCTGGTGGAGAATCTCGGATCATCCTCGTACTGCTCTACCAGGTTGCCGCTTAATGTTACAATGTCCAGATCGCCATTCTCAAAAGAAAGGGCTGCTGTCTGGCTGTCGGTAATGATCGAGAACTCAACACCGTCCAGTTTGACATCGGATGCACCGAAGAACTGATCATTCTTTACTAATTCTACTTTCATGGCAGACGGCTCATAGGAAGATACCTTGAACGGACCATCTGCTAGCAGGGTATCTGCGGAAGTTGCAAAGTTGCCGCCGCAGCTCTCTACAAATTTCTGATTTAAAGGCAGGAAGCATGCGCCGGATGCCATCAGGTAATCAAAGATAGCACACGGGGAGCTTAAAGTTACGACTAATGTCTTATCGTCCGCTGCCTCTACCCCCAGTTCCTCAACCGGTTTTTCACCTGTTGTTACTTCTTCTGCATTTGCGATGCAGGCGGTTGTGATAAAGAACTGATAATCACTTGCAGTTGCCGGATCGGCTACTCGTCTCCATGCGTAAACGAAATCGTTTGCCGTTACCGGATCGCCGTTGGACCATTTTGCGTCGTCACGGATCTTGAAGGTCAGGGTCAGACCATCCTCGGACTTCTCCTCGCTCTCCGCCACGCCGTAAACCGGAGCACCTGACGCATCCTTGGTCATCAGACCCATCATAAACTGGGAGATAACACCACTGGATGTGTAGTCGTTGGAAAGTGCCGGATCCAGGGAGTCTACCAGAGTGCTTGCCTGATAGCGAAGCACCTTGCCGCCCTCAGCCGAGCTGCCGCCCTCTGCGCTTCCAGATTCAGCCGCTGCTGTCTCTGTTGTCTGGATCGATCCGCCGCAGCCTGCTAAAAGTCCAGCAAACATAGCAGAAGCCAGCGTCCACGCCATTACTTTTTTTAGCTTCATAATACTTCCTCCTTTTTTGTTTTTTTAATAAAACCAAACCATTCCCGTTTCATGCTGCATTTCCTGGTCCCGGCTGTCTATCCTCAGTTGTCTGCTGGTTCGGCTCATCTATAAAATCACCCGCTAAACAGGTCATTTTATCACATTTATTATGGTTGATTTTGTGCCGGAATGCATCGGCTTTCTTTTAAATCTACACCCATTTTTCCAAATCTGCATCGGTTCCGCGCACAAAATGTGTGCCCTCAATCTGATGCATCGTACCTGCGCCGTAATCCAGGCCGCTCGTCTTATAATCATAGTGCAGTGCAATCCGGCTGCGCTCTACCACCGGGTTCGGGTTCGGGATCGCCGAAATCAGGCTTCGGGTGTACGGATGTACCGGATGGGAGAAAATCTCCTCCGTCGTGCCCGTCTCCAAAAGGTAGCCCAGATGAAGAACGCCGATGCGGTCGGAAATATATTTAACCATCGAGAGGTCGTGGGCGATGAAGAGGTATGCAAGCCCCGTCTCGTCCTGGATGTCCTTCATCAGGTTGACAACCTGCGCCTGAATGGACATATCGAGCGCCGAGATACACTCATCGGCAATGATCAGCTTCGGGTTCATGACAAGCGCCCGGGCGATGCCGACACGCTGCCGCTGACCACCGGAAAACTGATGCGGGTACCGGTTTGCATGTTCCGGCGCCAGACCTACCTTGTGGAGGATGTCTGCCACCATCTCGGTCCGCTCTTTCTGGGAATGGTACCGGTGATGGATATCCAGCCCCTGTGCAATGATATCCGCTACTTTCTGGCGCGGATTTAAACATGCCATCGGATCCTGGAAAATCATCTGCATATCACTTCTGAGTCTCGCCTCTGTCTGGCGGCTCATTTTTCCGGAAATATCCATCCCGTCAAAGGTAATTTGTCCTGCGGTCGGATCGTAGAGGCGGATCAGCGCCCGCCCGATCGTCGTCTTTCCCGATCCGGATTCCCCCACAAGACCATAGGTCTCGCCCGGATTGATATAAAAACTGACATCCTCAACCGCTTTTACGGTAAATTTCCGGCTGACCGGAAAGTATTGCTTGAGTCCTTTTACTTCCAGAAGGGGCTTTTTGTTTGTCTCTGTCACTGTACTCATGCGATTCCCCCCTCTTTCTTCATTCTCTCAATTCGATCCCGAAGCTCCGGCGGCATATCGACCTTCGGCGCCTTCGGATGCAGCAGCCATGTCGCGGCGCTGTGTGTCTCCGATATCTTGAACATCGGCGGCTCCAGACGACTGTCAATGTTTAACGCATATTTATTCCGCGGTGCAAACGCATCACCCGTTACCTTGTGAAGCAGGTTTGGCGGGCTGCCCGGGATTGTGTAAAGACGTTCGTCGTCCGTTCCCAGATCTGGCATCGCGGAGAGAAGTCCCCATGTGTACGGGTGGCGCGGATCGTAGAATACATCCTCGACCGTGCCGCTCTCGACGATCTTGCCTGCATACATGACGTTGACATAATCGGCAACCTTCGCAACGACGCCCAGATCGTGCGTGATATAGATAACCGACAGCTGCCGTTTTTTCTGAATCTCCTGAATCAGCTCCAGAATCTTCGACTGAATCGTAACGTCCAGCGCCGTCGTCGGCTCGTCGCAGATTAAAAGTTCCGGATCGCACGCCAGTGCGATCGCAATGACGATTCTCTGGCGCATACCACCGGAGAGCTGGTGCGGATAGTTTTTGATTCGCTTCTCCGCGTCGGTGATGCCGACCAGCTTCATCAGCTCCAGCGCCTTCTCATATGCCTCTTCCTTCGGTGTATGGTAATGCCAGATCATGCCTTCCATGATCTGTTTCCCAACCGGCATCAGCGGGTTTAAGGAGGTCATCGGATCCTGGAAGACCATCGCGATCCGTTTTCCGTTGATATGGCGGCGGATTTCCTCTTTTTTCATCTGCAGAATTTCTCTGGTGACCCGTTCCTCCGGGTTACGATAATATGAAAATGTGATCTGTCCGCGGTCGATCGTTCCGTTCTTTGCCAGGATTCCCATGATCGCCTTCGCAGAAACCGATTTACCGGAACCGGATTCCCCAACGATTGCAACCGTCTCGCCCCGGTTTACCGTCAGGTTGACGCCCCGGACGGCATTGACCACTCCGGCTGTCGTCTCGAAGGAAATGTCCAGATTCCGCACTCGTAAAATTTCTTCTTTTTTCTCCATGCCATTTCCTCCTACATATCCTTCATCTTCGGATCCAATGCATCACGCAGACCATCCGCCAGCATGTTAAAGCACAGCATCAGAAGTCCCATGACAATTAACGGGAACACGATCATGTACGGATGGCTTGTAAAGTTCTGATATCCACTCGAAATCAGGGAACCCAGCGAAGCCATCGGCTCCGGCACCCCCAGGCCAATAAAGGCTAAGAATGCCTCGGTAAAGATCGCATGCGGGATCGAGAACATCGTCTGTGTGATCAAAGGACCAAAAATATTTGGTAAAATCTCTTTGAAAATAATGCGGAAACTCTTTGCTCCCAGCGTCCGGGAAGCAAGCACATATTCCTGCTCTTTCAGCTTTAAGACCTCCGCGCGGGCGATTCGGCTCATGCCCAGCCACCCGGAAAACATCAGGGCGAACGTGATAGACATAAGCCCCGGTTTCATAACTAACAAAAGCAGGGTAACCGTGATCAGGTACGGAATACTGTTTAGTATCTCGACGATACGCTGCATGATCATATCGACTTTTCCGCCGAAATATCCGGATACAAGTCCATACGTCAGACCAAACGCAAGGTCGATGAATACCGCCAGAACCGCTACATAGAGGCTGATCCGCGTTCCGCTCCAGGTCCTGGTCCAGAGGTCGCGTCCCAGCGAATCGGAACCAAACCAGTAGTAGGTATCGGTCAGATCGTTGCTCTCATAATAGTTGATTTCTTTGCTTCCGGTGGATGTACGGATCGTCTCAGAACCATCTAAGATACCCATATTTTCCAGTCCCGGCACTCTCGGCGCCATGTTCTGGTTGGTAATAATCTGCTGATCGTAGGTAAACTGGTTCATGTGAGGTCCGACAAGCGCCATCACAATCAGAAACAGAATACAGACAAAGCTGAACATTGCGCCCTTATTTTTCTTAAACCGTGCAATTGCCTCTTTCCAGTAGCTCTGGCTTGCAAAGTTTGTATCGACATGTTCAAAGCCGTCTTTGTGCTGGAATTCAAAATCATCGTCCAGAAATTCGATCTGGCTTAAATATTCTTCGGGTGATAACACATGCTCCCGAACGGAAGCCACATCCCCGACTGTCATTTTCTCATCTGTCTTTTCGTCACTCCGTTTTTTCATGCCATCACCTCTCAATCCGATTTCTTCGCCAGACGGATTCTCGGGTCGATAATTCCGTACAGGACGTCAACCACCAGCATCAGGACAATGTACATGACACTGTAGATAAATGCCAGCGAAATCGTCACGTTGTAATCGTTGGACTGAATCGCTGCAATCATTAAACTTCCGATGCCCGGAATCGAGAAGATCTTCTCGATAACCAGGGAACCAATCATCAGATCGACAACCAGCGGCGCCAGTACCGTAATGATCGGGATCAGCGCGTTTCGAAGTGCATGGCGCACCAGAAGCGGGCGTCCCGTGATTCCCTTGCTCTCCGCAAGCAGCATGTAGTCGCTGTCCAGCACCTCCAGAAGGGAGGTTCTCGTAAATCGAGCCACCGTCGCTACCGTAAACATCGACAGCGCCAGCATCGGCATGATCGACGATGCGAAGAACTTCTTGCCGTCAAACAGAAGCGGCAGCCACTGTGCCTTGTAGCCGATGAAATATGCCATAACCAATGCAAAAACATAGGACGGAAGGCTGACGCCCAGAACTGAAATCACAGTACAGATGGTATCAAGCCAGCTATTTTTCTTGAGCGCTGCCAGAATACCTAAAATCAGTCCGACTACCGCACCGAAGGAAACTGCCTCCAGTCCGATTCCAAAGCTGACCGGCACACGGTTCTTTAACAGAACCGAGATGGAGGTATCCTTGGAGATAACATACGATACACCAAAATCGCCCTGCAGCAGGTTCTTCACATACGTGAAAAACTGTACGATCAACGGTTTGTCCAGTCCATATTTCTTCGACATCATCGCAATCTGATCCGCGGTCAGCTTTTCATCGTTGAACGGAGATCCCGGCATCAGCTGCAGCAGCATAAAAAGTACCAGGATGATGATCAGAAGCGTGACAAGAGAAATCATGATACGTTTTCCGATATATTTCTTCATGTCCGTACTCCCTTCTTTCTTAGTATAATACGTCTCTCTCCTTCTCTTATAGCCCGGATATTCTTTCAACTCCGAAGTATAAAATAAGACAAACGGTTTTATCTCTCTATTCCTGCATCCACACGCGCATATGCGTCATGCCGCGGTTGCACCATGCATAGTACGGAATTGCCTGCAGGGTTACCATCTTTTCCGGTGCCGCATCTTCTGCATAAAGCGCCGGATTAACCGCCGCTTTCTTCCGGCAGCCCGTCACGCGCAGCGCCACGATACCTTCCAGCAGATCCGCCTGATACGAAAGCGCTTCAATCTTCGCCTCCCGCGGAATCCGCAGTGTCTGAAGATCCTCTCCGTTGTCCACGCCCTCAAAGGTGTAGATGATTGGTCCGCGTCTGAGTGCCACGCATCCGGCATCCGCCCGCACCATCGGGTGTGCATAGACCCGCTCCGGCTCCATCTCCATCTCGCAGGAAACAGTATCACCAGGCTGCCAGCTTCTCTGGATCATCCAGTAGCCCTTGTCTGTCTTGACTGCCCCGGAAACCGGTATGCCATTGACCTTCACCTGCATCTGATGGCACCAGCCCGGATAACGGACTGCCAAAGTAAATTCTGCTCCCGCCTGCTCCGGTTCTACCGTGTAGGTAACGGAGCCGTTCCACGGATATTTCGATGTAAGCGCTATCTTCACGCCGCCCGCTGTTTCAAAGGTAGCCGTTCCCCCGACAAACAGATGGGAATAGATCGTATTTTCACTTGAAGACCATACATAGGAACCAAGTGAGGTCATCAGACGCGCCAGGTTCGGAGGACAGCATGCACAGTCATACCAGCCGATCCGCTCCGGTGTGTATTCTTCTTCGCCATATGCGTTGGTCGGCATGCCCGGATTGGCTTCAAGCTGATTGATATAAAAGAATTTCGTTCCGTCTAACTGCATGCCGCTGATGGTTCCGTTGTAAATCTCCCGCTCCAGAATATCTGCATACCGCGCGTCCGGATCCGCCTCCAGCATCTGTTTCGCAAAGAAGCAGACCCCCACCGCCGCACACGTTTCCGCGTAAGCGGTATCATTCGGCAAATCATAATCCACGGTAAATGCCTCGCCGTAATAGGTGGAACCGATTCCACCCGTTATGTACATCCGCCGGTCTACCATGTTGTCCCACATCTTCCGGCAGGCTGCCATCAGCGCCTCATCGTGATTCTGCGCTGCCAGGTTTGCCGCCGCCGTCAGAAGATACATACAACGGACCGCGTGTCCTTCCACCGTATCCTGCTCACGCACCGGCTTGTGGTTCTGCATGTAGGACGGCGGCTGCTTGTCCATGTAATCGGTGCGGCTCCAGCTTCTAGCCGCCGCTTCTTTATGGAAGAACTCCGGATCCCGTCCGCGCTCATCGATAAAATATGCCGCCAGCTTCCGGTATCTCTCTTCCCCGGTTGCCTGATAAAGCCGCATCAGTGCCAGCTCGATCTCCTCATGTCCCGGAATGCCGGTTACTTTGCCTGCTTCCCGTCCGAACCGCCGATCGATATGATCGCACAGCTTGCAGCAGATATCTAAAAGCTTCGTCTTTCCCGTCGCCTGATAGTACGCGACGCCTGCCTCCGTCATATGTCCGGCACAGTACATCTCATGGCAGTCCGTCAGGTTCTGCCACCTATGTTCCGGCTCCGCCGCAATGAAATAGGTATCCAGGTAGCCGTCCGGCTGCTGCGCCCGCCCGATCAGGTCGATGATCGCATCGGCACGCGCCTCCAGCTCTGGATTTGCCTCGACGGTCAGCGAGTACGCCACCGCCTCCAGCCATTTCGCCAGGTCGCTGTCCTGAAATACGCGCCCGTAATACGTTCCTTTCTCATCTCCCGCTGCAATGCGGAAGTTTTTAATCACATGGCTCTTTCGGATTCCGGACACCTCATCGTGAAGCACCCGTTCCTGATACGGAAGCATCGTGTGAATTACCACATTCTGTACCCGCGAAAAGAACGGGTCGTCTATCTTTACCTGTTTCAAATCAATGAAACTTGTCTCCTTTTTTATCATTCACAGAAAACCTCCTGATTTATTATTCACTTATCCGTAAGCGCCTATCAATAATCTGAAAAAGACTTCTTTTTTTGTATGTTTTCTTATAAGTATACCATTCAAATAGTGGAAAAGCGATCTAACACATTTTGCATATTATAGAAAAGAATACGCGTATTTTTATAGAACAAAATCAGCCTGATTTCATTCCTTCTTTTTCTCTGATTTTTCTTTATTCTTCATTCATCCCCTCTTATTTTCCCAAGTAGAGTGTTTTGTTTCTGCAAATATAAGAGATTTTCCAAACAGATTCTTGCTGTTTTTCTCTCTATTTGATATAATAAAATTGATATTTTAAATTTGTTTAACAACCTGACAAAGTTGTCCTGTTTTTCGTTTGCTTCTCTGCGGTTCAGACAGGATTCCTGTTACGTGGCTGTTTTTTTTAACGGGAGTACATACATCATGAATTTTATTAATTTAAACTGTCCGCCCCTTCCTTATTTTATCGTCGGAGGCGGATGTGTTTACCGCCCCGGCGATATCCATGAGCGCCGGACGATCCGAAATGTCTTTGATCTTATCTATGTTCACAGCGGAACTTTATATCTCGAACAGGATCCGTTCCGCGTTGAACTGAATGCCGGGCAGTTTTTTATCATTACCCCCGATACCCCGCACCGCGGCAGCCGCGTCTGCCAGGAAAAGACCACGACGAGCTGGGTGCATTTCTATACCAACGGTAAATACAGCCTGTCCGATGAATTTTACCCGGACAACGTAACCCGGCGCGCCGCGCCGAAATTTTACTATTCGCCGCAGAATTTCATTCTCTCCCTGCCGCGCACCGGCACCGTGCCGGAAGCCAACCGGGAGAAGCTGGAAAAGTATCTGCAGCGGATGAACCTGGTTTCTTTCAGCAAATACACACAGAAAAAGAGCTTTCCATCCTCCGTGCGGACGCCGTTTGAGCTCCAGCATGATTTCATTGAATTTCTCCAGGTTCTCTATGCGCCGTACTGCTACAGTCGCGAGAAGGAAAGCATCGCCCGGACGCTGCGCGACTACCTGGATGCCCACTACACGGAGGAGATCTCCTTAAACGATCTGGCGCGCCAGTATTCCTACAGCCCGTCCCACTTAATCCGCAGTTTCCACCAGGCATACGGCGCCAGCCCGATGCAGTACCTGAAAAAACTACGCATCGAACACGCCTCCCAGCTTCTCCTCCACTCCGACGCCACGATCCAGTCGGTCGGTGAGATGGTAGGACTGCGGATCCCCTCCTATTTTATCCGCGTATTTAAGCAGGAGATCGGCATCACCCCGGCGCAGTACCGGATGTTTTACGCAGAAGAGAACGGGGGGAGTGAGGCGCCTTAAAGGCGATTCACAGCTGATGTTTTTTACTATCTATTTGTTTTCGTAAGAACTGCCATGAGCGTGGCAGTTCTTTTTTTATACCCAAACCAGTGAATCGTTTCTAATGTATCTATAAGTTCCTCTACATCAGCTATTGTTTAAGCCAGTTATCCGCACATTGAAAATCCTTTATATTTAAGGTAACACTGTGTGTATACAAAGGAGGAAATTCCGAATTGAAAACTGTCACGATTAAACTTCGCATTCATAAACTTTTGGCTGAAAAGCGTCTGACGAAATACCGTTTTATCGCCATGACCGGGCTTGGCTATAAAAATGCCAGCCGAATTCTGGACAATGAAACTGAATCCATCCGCTTCAGCACCATCGCCCGCATCTGCTCCGCACTGGACTGTACGCCCGGCGATCTATTTGAAGTTCATGAGGAAGAAGATCCTTACGATGGAATGTATTAAACATTCGGAAACAAGTGATTTCATGTGCGGATCGCACGCCAAAAAAGAGCTGTCAACCGACGGTTTGCACCGGCTTTTGTGACAGCTCTTTTTAGCGATCCTATTTTCAAGTAAAAAGCATTCTTACGCGGTTACTGCAGCAATTTCTGTAACTCCCTCTCTGTAAACCTGAACTTTCCTATTTTCCCTGCTTCCGCAGCTTTTTAAGCTCCAGAATTCTCTGGTTCCGGCTTCCGCGAAACTGCAGGGTCAGATCCTTCTCCGCTTCCACGAACTCTCCGTCCACCAACACATCTACATAGGACAGCATCTCGTCTGTCACCTCTGTATGGACAACGCCGCCGGCTGCCAGATCCCGATCCCAGAGATAGCCGCTGTAGCACCAGATATCCTTCTCCGGATACGTCTCGCGCACCTTCCGGAGTAAATGTACCAGTTCCATCTGGTTTTCCGGCTCAAACGGTTCTCCGCCGAGCAGCGTAAAGCCCTGTATATATCCCGGCTCCAATGCCGCTAAAATCTCTTTCTCCGTCTCTTCTGTATATAACTGTCCATATCGAAAATCCCACGTCTCCGCATTGAAACAGCCCTTGCAGTGATGGCGGCAGCCCGACACAAACAAGCTGACGCGCACGCCCGGACCGTTGGCAATATCATGCTTTTTAATGGTTCCGTAATACATCTCTTCCTCCCCTAGACCAATGTACTCTCGGAGTCTTTCTACACTCGCTTTTGCGGCTGATTTTCCGCCAGCCGTGCCCGAATTTCATCAACGTACGCACCGCGTACGTCTCAGAAATTTGGACACAACTGACAAAAAATCATCTCACAAAATCAAGCACAGAAAGATTCCGAGAGTACATTACCAGAAAACCGGAACCGCTGCCGGGCAGTGATTCCGATTTTCCGTCTCATTTTCCATTTATTATAATCGTCCGACGCCTGGCAAGCCAAAGCCTTCACCACATCCTACAGATGCAGCACCCGATCCCGGATCTCCTGGGTACGTCCCTGGTTCCAGAACTGGGTTCCGATGTAGCCGCAGGTACGACGTGCGACAAAGAGCTTGTTCTGGTCGCGGTTGCCGCAGTTCGGGCACTCCCACACCAGCTTGCCAGCCTCATCCTCAACAATCTTGATCTCGCCGTCATAGCCACACTTCTCACAGAAATCACTCTTGGTGTTCAGCTCCGCATACATAATGTTATTGTAGATAAACTGCATCACAGAGAGAACTGCCGGAATATTAGTCTGCATATTCGGCACCTCGATGTAGCTGATCGCACCGCCCGGGGAGAGCTTCTGGAACTCTGCCTCAAATTTCAGCTTACTGAACGCGTCAATCTTCTCGGATACGTGTACATGGTAGCTATTCGTGATATAGTTCTTATCCGTAACGCCCGGAATGATACCGAAGCGCTTCTGCAGGCATTTCGCAAATTTATAAGTCGTAGACTCCATCGGCGTGCCGTATACAGAATAGCTGATGTTCTCCGCCTCTCTCCACTCTTTGCATTTATCATTCAGACGCTGCATAACTTTCAGTGCAAATGGCTTCGCCTCCGGATCGGTGTGGGATTTTCCTAACATCCGCATACACATCTCATACAGACCTGCATATCCCAGAGAAATCGTAGAATAGCCGTTGTACAGGAGTTTGTCGATCGTCTCACCCTTTTTCAGGCGGGCAAGCGCACCATTCTGCCACAGAATCGGCGCCACATCGGAGATCGTGCCGAGCAGCCTCTCATGACGGCAGCGGAGCGCACGATGACACAGTTCCAGTCTCTCATCGAGAATCTGCCAGAAACGGTCCATATCTCCCTCCGAAGAACAAGCCACATCGACCAGGTTAATCGTGACAACACCCTGGTTGAAACGTCCATAGAATTTATGCTTGCCGTTCGGCAGCATCTGGGAATCCTCTACCGTCAGGAAAGAACGGCAGCCCATGCACGGGTAAACCTCGCCCTTCTTTAATTCTTTCATAATCTTAGCAGAAATGTAGTCCGGAACCATCCGTTTCGCGGTACATTTCGCTGCCAGCTCAGTCAGGTGCCAATATTTCGAATCTTCCGTAATATTGTCCTCATCCAGCACATAGATAAGCTTCGGGAACGCCGGTGTGATCCAGACGCCCTTTTCATTCTTGACGCCCTGCATTCTCTGCAGCATCACTTCCTCGATGATCATCGCAAGGTCATCTCTGGTCCGTCCCTCCGGAACCTCGTCCAGATACATAAATACCGTGACAAACGGAGCCTGTCCGTTACAGGTCATCAGGGTGATAAGCTGGTACTGGATCGTCTGGATGCCGCTCTTAACCTCCTCGCGCAGACGGCGTTCGGTCACGCGGTTGATGATATCCTCATCCAGTGCCTCGCCGCACTCGGTGCGCTCTGCAATCACGTTCTTGCGCAGCTTCTGACGGCTGATGTCCACAAACGGTGCCAGATGCGCCAGAGTAAAGGACTGTCCGCCATACTGGTTGCTGGCTACCTGCGCCACGATCTGGGTGGTCACGTTGCAGGCCGTAAAGAAACTGTGCGGCTTCTCGATCATCGTCTCACTGATCACAGTGCCATTCTGCAGCATATCCTCCAGATTGATCAGGTCGCAGTTGTGCTCCTTCTGTGCAAAATAGTCGGTATCATGGAAATGGATGATGCCTTCCTCATGCGCGCGGACGATCTCCTCCGGCAGCAGCACACGCTTGGATAAGTCCTTGCTGACCTCGCCCGCCATGTAGTCACGCTGGGTCGAGTTGATGACCGGGTTCTTGTTGGAGTTTTCCTGATTCACTTCTTCATTAATATGGTCCAAAAGTGCCAGGATGCCGTTATCGGTCGTGTTGGACTTGCGTTTTAACTCCCTGCGGTAGCGGTAGCGCACATATTTCTGTGCAACCTCATAACCACGCATCTCCATAATGCTGGTCTCTACCATATCCTGGATATCTTCCACATTCACCGCGTGCGGCATCTCCTGCACCTGCTCGGCGATCGTATCTGCAATCGCTTCAATCTGGTACGGGTTCATCTGGTGAATACGCTCCACATTGCCGTTCGCTTTCGTGATCGCATTTACAATCTTCGCCCGGTCAAAATGTACTTCTTCTCCATTTCGTTTGATTACATTGGTTGTTACTGTGTCTTCCATCCCTGTTCCCTCTCCTTACCCTTAAGCCCGTTTTATGACTTGTCTTCTATAATCTATAAATTGACTCGCCGGTTCCTGTTTCTGTGATTTCTCTTTCTACTTTTATGGCATACATCGAACATCCATCTGTATCCATTTCCCGTCCCCCAGCTTACTCTCATTTCCTCATTCATGAGAGCTGCGCCTTCTTCTGACAGGCTATTGTTCATGTCCGGATGCCTTCACTGACAGGATTCTTTTCCGTTCCGACTTGTCTTACGATTGGCTTTATTTTTGATTTGTATTTAGGTAATTTTTAGAATTACACACAAAATATTGAACTCGTTTTCTTTCATAACACAATATATAGTGTGTTCGTCGTGACGTATTTAAGCATACACCAATTAGATTAAAAATGGAAGAGGATTCCCCTATATTTTTTCGAATCAGAATTTTGCACAAAAATCATTTTCTCCCTTTACAAACACCCAAATCTGTGATCCCCTTTCCACGACGTTCTTTCCAGACTTATCCACCGTCCCATGTGCAAAACCCACCTCGTCATTTCTCCCATGGCTGCATCCCATATACCCTCTGCGTCTCCTTCGCCCATACCCTTATCTGTTTTAAAAATACCGAAAATAATGCTTTTTAAAATATTTTTAAAAATATTTAAAAAACTGTTGACATTTTATTCTGGATGGAGTAGAATAACACATGTCTTACGGATGAGGCATCCGCAAGAAAACAAAATAAGCGCCTTTAGCTCAGTTGGTAGAGCAGTAGACTCTTAATCTATTTGTCCAGGGTTCGAGTCCCTGAAGGCGCACTATCAAGTGCTTGTTTCGCAGACCGAGAGCTGTGGGGCAGGCACTTTGTGCGTTAGCAATGAGGCGTGCAAAGAAAAAAAGAGATGGCGGATGACGCGTTGTGCTTGCACATAAGCAGCATCCGTTATCTCTTTTTTTCTTTATAGGGCGAATGCCCGACAGCGAGGAAAAGCGCCAGCTTTTTCGAGCTGCCGCACGCCGGATTTCAAAGATACGACTCTTTTCAAACCGCCCCACGCCATACTCCAAAGACGCAGCTTTTACAGCGCCCGCCCAATCGCCTTCTCCACTTCCTTCTTTGAACTAGCGCCGACTTCCTTGCTGAACACTTCCCCATTCCGGAAAATAATCATCGTCGGGATCGACATAACCTTATACTGGACTGCAATATCCGGGTTCTCATCGACATTCAGCTTTCCGATCTTCACTCTTCCCTCATACTCGCCCGCCAGCTGCCCGATCACTGGCGCCATCATCTGGCACGGACCGCACCAGTCTGCATAAAAATCAACCAGTACCGGAATCTCCGATTTCAGTACCTCCTCCTCAAAATTCGCGGTCGTAAACTTCATCTCCATCACTCATTTTCTCCTTTCGTTCTATCCATACAGGCAGTCAACAGAAGTGCCCTGTTTCTCTTTACGACGGCTTCTTTTTACCGCCTCCCAGTGCCTTTGCTGCCTCTTCCATCGATTTTTTCCATTTTAATGCCTGTTTATTCAATTCCACTTTATCGCTGGTCGCCTGAATGAGTTTCCGTGTAATCTGCTTTTTAATATCCATTCCGCTATCCAATTTTTTCATTATAACTAATATATACAGCGAAATGCCTTTGCAGCACTCTTTTCCCTACCGCACCGCCACCAGCTTGCAGATCGGCTTGCCCTGCGCCGAGAACTTTGCCTCGTACTCGGTCATGACGTTGCCCTCTGCCATCTCGCTGTGGTGCAGGTCACGGGTATATTCTGTGATGCGCCAGCCCGCCTCCGGGATGGCTTCCAGGGAATAGGAAAATAAATCCTGGTTGTCCGTCTTGAACTCGACTCTTCCATCCTTCTGGAGAATCTGATCGTACACTGCCATAAATGGCGGCGAGGTCAGTCTCCGTCTCGCATGTCGGTCCTTCGGCCACGGATCCGAAAAATTCAAATAAATCCGCTCTACTTCCCCCGGTCCAAAAATCTCTGCCAATTCTCTGGCATCCTCACATAAGAAATAGATATTGGACAGTTCCATCTGTTCTCTCTTGCGGATCGCCTTTAAAAGAACCGTCGAATATTTCTCAATACCAACAAAATTCACATCCGGGTTGCGGGACGCCTGCTCCAAAATAAACTGACCTTTACCCATACCCACCTCGATGCGGATCGGATGGTCATTTCCAAAAATCTGCTGCCAGGTTCCCTTCTTCTCCTTCGCCCCATGAACCACATGCGGGTTTTCTTCTATCATCTGCTCTGCGCCCGGTATATGGCGTAATCTCATCTTCGTTCCTCCTGCTGTCTACAATCTGCGCCGTCCCGGATGGACTTTCTTCCGTACCGTATCATTCCGTTGAGACGCCCCGGCTTACCCGCCGGATCTATCCTTATCTTACCATTGAAGCCCCCATTTCGCAAGCTAAGGTGCTCTATTTTCACACCATTTTACGATCCCCGTGTACTGTTCACGCATACGTGCCCAGTAACGGAATTCGCCGTGGCTTCGCATTTAAATACGGCAAATTCCTGCTGCCCCCACGTTTTCTTGCGGCACTTTCGGTTCCAAAAATGCCTGCCCATAAACAGCCTCCCCTCTCCTTCATGCCGTCCTTTCTAATCCGTCCGACTTTGTGTCCTTTTCTTACAAATTTCATAACTTTTCCAATTTTTATCATTTTATAGATGAATAATTCAAGCGATTATATTATAATAATTTTAGGACAAAACCAAACATACGGTCACGAAATGACTGCCGTCTTTTCACCCCTTCGCCGGACATTCAAAAGTCAGGATCCGTCCGGGAACAGCCGCCGGCACGCCGGTTTCGGACCCGCATCATATACACAGGAGGATATGCCTATGGGAACAACAGCTAACACAGGTCAGAGCACCTGGGAACAGATCCACGGCGGGGTTCGCGAGACCGAACGCCTGATCGGACAGAAGAATTATAACCTGGCGATGGTGAAAGCCCGCCAGACCCTTGAATACATGGTCAAATGCCTCTGCGAGCGGTATGGCATTCTGGAAACCGGTCTTCTGGAGATGATCGACGCCCTCTACAGCGCCGGAAAAATCAGCAAGACCACCTGCGAACATTACCACAAGATCCGCACGATCGGCAACAAGGCGATCCATGAGGGAGACAACAGCGCCTACAACGCCAATCAGGCGCATCACCTTCTGTCGCAGGAGGTCTACACCTTCGCAAATGACTACAATGACACAAAAAAATCCACCCGGGCTTCCCGAAGTGCAGCTCCAACCCCCGCTTCTTCCCGCCTTCGCGGGAACAGCCGACATTCCTCTGCCAGCTCTGGAAACGGAAAACCTGCCGGCACACGTTCCGGCAGCTCCGAGGGACGCCGTCCGCGCGCCTATGCAGGCGGTCCGTCTTTTGAATTTCGAAGCATTATTAAACCAGTGCTTCTGATTATTATTATCATCCTGCTGCTTTTGATCATCAAGATGATACGCCCTGCGACGGATGCCAAACCGGATTCTACTGCAGCCGTCAGCACCGAATCGCTGGCTCCAGAAACCGAGGCAGAGACCGTTGCCGCAGAATCGACCGTTTACCGGACCACCGACACAGTCAATGTCCGTCCGGAACCATCCACCGACACCGACAGGATTGGTGTTCTAGCACCAGATACCGATGTGGAATATCTCCGTGATTACGACGAAAAATGGGCGGTAATCAGCTACAACGGACAGGAAGCCTACGTTTCCAGAGACTTTATCCGGCAGGTTTCGCAGTAATCAGCCAAAAAAAGGAACCATACATGCAGTGATTCTTCTCCCTGACATACATGGTTCCTTTTCATTTTCTTTGTACAATGGTTCATCACTTTCGCAATTATACTTTCCGCAATGAATCCCTGAATTTACTCAACTCAAATTTTACTTCAAATCCCGAATTTTCTCCGCCAGCGGCACAATCTCCTCCAGCGAATTTAACTCATAGTCCGCCAGACTCCGGTCAAAGGAAAAACGGTTATCGATGAGCGCCGCCACTGTCATTCCCGCGCAGTGCCCCGCCGTGATGCCGACCGTCGAATCCTCAATCACAAGGCACTCCTCCGGCTGCAGGCCCATCTGCTCCGCCGTATAGAGGTAAACCGCCGGATCCGGCTTGCTGCGCTTGAACGTACTCGCACTGATCATCCGCTCCAGACGGGACGCCACGCCATTTTCCTTTAAAATGCGCTCCACCTGCTCAATATTCGTCGCGGATGCGACCGCCAGCCGGAAGCCCTCTGCTTTCAGGCGATCCATCACATCCAGAATCTCCGGGCGGAAGATCGAGAGATAATCAATCGAATTAAAAATGTCCGTCCAGCGCCCCAGATACTCGTCATGCAGCTCCTGCCAGGTCTGACCATTGTGGATCGCCTTCTCCACAACCATCCAGCAGTCCTGCTTCGTCGTCCCCACCGTCCCGTGCAGACTCTCCAGAGTCACCTCCGGATTTTTCGTTTTTGCATATTCATACAGATAATTCAGATAAATTCCTTCACTGTCAATGATGACCCCATCCATATCAAAGATGACTGCCTTTATCATATTCGTATCCTCTCTCTTTCTGCTCCAGATTATAACATCTTCCTCCAGTATACAGGAATCCCCCGCCAGCTGGCAAGCCCCTATTCCACCCTCCCGCCATTCTTTCGAAAAATTTATTACTGTTCACGCATCGTGCCCAGTAACGGAATTTGCCGTGGCTTCGCATTCAAATACGGCAAACTCCTGCTGCCACCATGTTTTCTTACGGCACTTTCGATTCCAAAAGTGCCTACCCGTAAACAGTAACAAAAATTTCACATATTTTTCCATTTCGCGCCTTTTCATGCTTCCCCGAAACTGTTATACTGGATAACGAAACGGAAACTTTAACATACAGAGCCGTTTCAAGGAAAATAGAACAAACGACCTCTTTACAAATTTATCACATAAAATGAAAGGCTGCAGCTGTACCACAACCTGACAGCCGCGAAAGGTTTTATATGACACAGAAAAAAACATCTTTAAGCTGGCTTCTGGGGCTTATCTGTGCTTTCAGTCTGATGATCGTGTTTCTGATTACCTCGGTGGAAGCCGTCGCCTACTGGACGCCGCATTATTATGAAAATGAATATACCCGCTACCAGGTTGCCGATGATGTCCATATGGAGATGGACGACCTGCTTTACGTGACGGACGAGATGATGGCATATCTGCGCGGCAGCCGCGACGATCTGAACATTGACACCGTCGTAGACGGGACGCCGCGCGAATTTTTCAACGCCAGGGAGAAGGCGCACATGGCGGATGTCCGCAACCTCTTTCTCGGAGGACTGGCGCTGCGCCGCCTCTGCCTGTTTCTGGCAGCGGCATCGGTTGCACTGCTGGCACTTTTCAAGGTTCCGTTAAAACACCTGCTGCCACGGATGCTCTGCGCCGGGACGGTTTTATTTCTGGGCGTGACCGCCCTGCTTGCCGGGATCATTTCCACTGATTTTACGAAATATTTTATTATTTTCCACAAAATCTTCTTTACCAATGATCTCTGGCCGCTCGATCCGCGGACCGATCTTCTGATCAACATCGTGCCGGAACCATTTTTCATGGACACCGCCGCCCGGATCGGCATCACCTTCTGCCTGATGACCGGCGCCCTGTTTTTTCTCTGCCTTGCATGTATCCTGCGGGAACACCGCAGGGGCAAATCAGGGGCAGAAAATTCCGGAAATTCCGGAGGCGGCAGCTCTCCAGGTAGTTCCAGCCACCCGGCTGCTCCGGATTTGAAGACGAAAATAGCTGGCAGCACAGGCAGCAAGTTGTCCTTGTTTTTAATTGGTACACTTTTGCTGTCCCTGCTCGCCGCCCCGATGCAGGCGCTTGCCTCCACCGACTGGCCAGCGGACATTTCCATTGACTCCGATGCCGGGATCGTCATGGACGCCAACACCGGAGTCGTTTTATATGGAAAAAACATCCATGAAACCTACTCTCCCGCCAGTATCACGAAGGTTCTGACCTCCCTCATCGTTCTGGAGCACTGTTCCCTCGATGAGACAGTCACCTTTTCCGAGAGCGCGGTCTACAACGTGGAGTCCAACAGCAGCAGCGCCGGATACGATACAGGCGATACTGCCAGCGTCAAGGACTGCCTCTACGCCCTGCTTTTAAAATCAGCCAATGAGGCTGCCAACGCCCTCGCCGAGCACGTTGCTGGCTCCGCTGATGCATTTGCTGTTTTGATGAATGAAAAAGCCGCCGAGCTTGGGTGCCAGGATTCGCATTTTGCAAATCCGAGCGGTCTGAATAACGAGGAACACTATGTCAGCGCCTACGACATGGCGCTCATCACGCGGGCGGCATTTGAAAATCCTACGTTTGCCAAGATCGTCGAGACAACCTACTATAAACTGCCGCCGAACCAGAAAAATCCCGAGGGACAGGGCATCTCCCCGGGCAATAAGCTGGTCAAAAAGAACTGGCCGCAGTACTACCGTCCGGACGTCCTCGGCGGCAAAACCGGTTATACCTCCATCGCCCTCAACACACTGGTCAATGGTGCCAGACAGGGCGATACGACACTGATTACCGTCATCCTGCACAGCAACAACACGCAGTATGAGGATACCAGCCGGCTGCTCGACTTTGGATTTAACAATTTCCAGTCGGTCAAAATTGCAGATTATGATCAAACTTTTTCAAATATCGGAAAAGATTTAAAAATTGCAGATGTGTCTACCGCCGGGGGCGAATCCCTGTCCATCGACCCAGATAGCCGCGTGGTACTTCCAAAAACAGCGGATTTCTCGGAGACAACGACCTCCTTCGACTATGAGATCCCGGCTGGCGCACCGGACGGCACGATCGCCTGTGTCACTTATTCGCTCGGCGATCACAAGGTTGGCCAGGCATATCTGACCCTCACCGACAGCAGCCAGACAGCGGCAGATATTCCTGAAAAGCTTGTATCCCAGGCGGCAACAGCTGCCGCGCAGGACAACTCCGACACTGCCCTCTCAAACGGCTCCTCGGAGGCCTTGCCGCTCTCCAATCCGCCCGAATCGGCTGCTAATCAGGAAAATAGTTCCACCGGTAAATCCTTTGGACAGCTGTTTCATATTTCCGTCCGCGTTCCACCGGCATTCATCGCCGCACTGACCGCCATTCTTGTCGTGATCGGCGCGGTCACCGCCGGCATCCGTTTTCTCCAGATGCAGCGCCGCCAGGAGGAGGACGCCCTCGCAGAACGCCGCAGACGGCGCGCGGAACGTCTGCGCGACAGCGGAATGTCCGAAGCAGATTTCGACCTGATGATGCAGGACCGCCGAACGGCGCTGGCGAAAAAAAGGAAGAAACGATCGCATAAAATCCCATAACTGACACAAAAAGAGTTACCAGATGTGGAAATTCTCTTCTTTTACCTTACTCTAAACAGGCAGGAGAAACATTTCCATATCCAGTAACTCTTTTCTATGAATTTTTCCTTTTCTCTAATTCCTATTTCATACGCTCCATCCGCCCGGCTGCCTTCACCCTACTCGGCTGCTTCTGCCGCCTTTCCAGACTTCTTCGCCTTGTTGCGTTCCGCGCGCTTCTTCTTCGTTTCCTCCTTCTTCTGCTCCACGTAGGCCGCTCCCTCTTCACCGACCAGCTTCGTCGTCTTAACAGCAAAGAACGAGCCGTCCTCCGACTTCTTCATCCGGATCTTTCCCTTCATATAACCGTGCTCCGGGCAGACCGCCAGACAGAAGTAAAATTTCTGGTTTGAGGAAAACCAGCGGATCTTTTTCCGCAAGGTCCGGCGGCATTTGTAACAAACCATCTCCGCCACACGCCGTTCCTCCAAAATCTCTTCCTTCGTCTCATGCTCACGCGACACAAATTTCGCATATTCTGGAAATTCCAGATAGATCTCTTCCTCCTCCGTCAGCGGCGGCTGGTAATAATCCACTGAAACATACTCCATCATGCTGTAAAAGTCCATCTCACTCATGACACGCCCCGTGTAGTACGCATCATCCAGCGCCCGGTGGAACGGGCGGTCTTCCGTGAGGTGCAATTCCTCTACCACGGTATCTAACGACTCCTTTTGCTTGGTGCCGTGGATCAGGGCATAGATTTTCTGCAAATCATAATAGAGAAGCGGCGATGGAAACTGCAGCTCCATCCCGTGATATACCATATTCCGCTGCAATTCGGTCAGATCCATCGAGCCCCACGTACAGAACCGGTAATCATCCCCGCACCATTCTAAAAATTCGGTCATCGCACGCACAAAATCCTCGCCTTCTGTGTCAAGCTGCTCGATCGACATATGCGTCACTTCTGATATCTTATAATGCATCTGCCGGTACACCCGCGGGCGGATCAGACGGCGAAATTCCGAAATGATTTGAAGATTTTTATTTAATTTTACCGCGCCTATCTCAATAATCTCAAATGGAAGCCGGTTCATCGAGCCTTCCTTGCCCGCCGGACTCTGGTTCCATTCCAGATCCAATACTATAAACTGTCCCATAATTCTCGTCTCTTTGTAACGGTTCCGTTTTCTCCGCGTTACCTCTTACTTTTCTTTCTTCACGTTGTCACTGTCCATAACTTTACCACAAATCTGTGTATAAGTCCATATCAGGTTACCGGGCACACATGTGGGGACAGTAATCTTTTTGTTACTATACACGGGTAGGCACTTTTGGAACCGAAAGTGCCGTAAGAAAACGTGGTGGCAGCAGGAATTTGCCGTATTTAAATGCGAAGCCACGGCAAATTCCGTTACTGGACACGTATGCGTGTACAGTAACATATTTTTTACATAGAACCACTGGCAGAGTGCTTCCATCTTTGCTATACTTCATGATAGAAAGAAGAAGCATTTCTTTTATCAGAATGCTTTCTTCTAAACTTTATTATGCACCTTGGGAGGGGCTGCTTATGGATTTAATACAACAATTTATCGATACATACAAGATGAAATGGACGTTCTACGACGCAGCCGGGCGGCTCGCGGCAGAGAAACTCCAGCTCGCCCTGCAAAATGCCGGTATCCGGGCGATCGTGACCTCTCGCGCCAAGAATCCCGCCAGACTCCGCACAAAAGTGCAGCGGCGCAATTCCAGACGTGAAGAACCATACCAGACAATCGAGGAAATCTACGACGACATTGCCGATCTGTCCGGTGTACGCGTCTCCCTGTATTTCCCCGGTGACCGCGGCAAGGTAGATGCGATCATCTCGGAGCTTTTCAACATCCTGGAATTTAAACAGTTCCCGGAACAGTCGAAACCCCCGACTTACCACAAACGGTTTTCCGGCTATTGGGCGAACCATTACCGCGCGCGGATGCGCGATGAAATTTTGAATGAATCACAGAAAAAATACGAATCGGCGCGCATCGAGATCCAGGTGGCGTCCCTGATCATGCACGCCTGGTCCGAGGTTGAACATGATCTGATTTACAAGCCAATGCAGGGAACTTTATCCGAGGAAGAGCTGTCGATCTTAGATGAGTTAAATGGTCTGGTCCTTGCCGGCGAGATCGCGCTGGAACGCCTACAGGCAGCCGGAAATGAGCGGCTCCGTAGCCGCAATGCCGCGTTTGGAAGCCAGTACGAGCTGGCGTCCTATCTCTATAATTTCCTGAGCAGCCATCTCAAAACCGAGGACATCGAGCTTCGAATGGGAAATATTGCCCTGCTCTACCGGCTTTTGCAGCGTTTACAGCTCACCGGTCTCAAAGATATTACCCCGATTCTGCGGTCTGTCAAATTTGAAAAGGATCGGCGCACCATTTCCCAGCAGATCATCGATCAGATTATCTCCGGCAATGAAAAGCGCTACCAGTGCTACCAGGAGCTGCGGACGGAACCGGAGACCGCCTCACCGGAAACCCTGCAGGCAATCAACCAGTTTCTCGAGGAGTGGGTACCCTTAGAGCGCTTGCTCAACAAGACTGCACGGCGCACCTCGACGCGTTCCCGCGGTGCCTTCAATATCAATACACTCAAGCGGATGGATCTCTTTGACAAAGAAATGATCAACCAGATTGTCCAGCTCCGCAAGCTGCGGAATGTCCTGATCCACGACATCGAGCTGCCGGACCAGGCACAGATTCTCCGCTGTACGGAGGAAGCGAAAGCACTTCTGGCACAGCTGACCGGACAGCATGACGCAATGGCAGACGGAGAAAACGGTGAGAAAAACAGCCATGCAGAAAACACATAGGACACAAACGCGCCAATCACCAAAAATGCAAAACACCAGATAGCAAAAAAACACAACGATAAAAGCCATCCAGTTTTTAGCCGGATGGCTTCTTTATTTTACATATTTGATTCTTTTCAGAACCGCTTCCAACATCGAAACACGATGTTTTACATTCTAATTTTGCATTCTAAATTCAGAAGCTTCTTAAATTAGAAATCAACCTCTGTATCATAGAAGCAGCAGGTCAGAAGTTTCGCCATCTGCTCCGGATTGATCGAACGCGGGTTGGAACCGGTACATGCATCGCCAACTGCCAGCTCTGCCACGGTTGCCAGTTTGTCATTGAATTCTTTCTCGTCAATGATTCCGCCCTCATAGAGCTTAATGCTCGGAGCGATATTTAACTGCTTGTTCATCTCTTTGATCTCGGCGATCAGAGCGTCAACCAGAGCCTCGTCGCTGTCTCCCTGTAAACCGATGAACTTCGCGATATCTGCATAACGGGAAGCTGCTTCTGGTTCCTTGGAGTTAAATTTAATAACCTTCGGAAGATACATCGCATTCGCTGCACCGTGAACGATATGTCCGCCGGAGTAAGCTGCACCTGTCTTGTGTGCCATGGAATGGACGATACCAAGCAGTGCATTGGAGAATGCCATACCTGCCAGGCATTGTGCGTTGTGCATACGTGCTCTCGCTTCTTTGTCGCCATTGTAAGATTTAACCAGATAGGTATGAATCATCTTGATTGCGTGAAGTGCCAGCGGGTCGGTGTAATCACAATGAAGTGTGGATACATACGCCTCGATCGCATGGGTCATCGCATCCATACCGGTGTTTGCGGTCAGCTTCTGCGGCATGGTCTCAGCCAGCTCCGGATCCACGATCGCTACATCTGGTGTGATATTGAAATCTGCTAACGGATATTTGATACCCTTATGATAATCGGTAATAACGCTGAATGCCGTAACCTCAGTTGCTGTACCAGAAGTAGACGGAATCGCGCAGAATTTTGCTTTTGTACGCAGTGTCGGGAAATTGAACGGAGTGATCAGATCCTCAAACTTGGTATCTGGATACTCGTAGAATGCCCACATCGCTTTCGCTGCATCAATTGGAGAACCACCGCCGATCGCTACGATCCAGTCCGGACCAAATTCCTGCATAAGCTTTGCGCCCTTCATAACGGTCTCAACGCTCGGATCTGGCTCTACTCCCTCAAACAGAGCCACTTCCATGCCAGCTTCTTTCAGATAATCTTCTACTTTCTGAAGGAAACCGAAGCGTTTCATGGAACCACCGCCAACGACAACGACTGCCTTTTTGCCTTTCAGATTTTTCAGTTCCGCTAAAGATCCTTCTCCATGATAGAGATCCCTCGGTAATGTAAATCTAGCCATATTGATACTACCTCCTGTTAATTTTTTAACCACCCTATGTCCAGATTATAGCACGCATTCTGGTGGATTTCAACTGTTTTAACTATTCACTTTTGATATATTTGTGTATTTTTCAAAAATTTTACATTTTATTACTTTGATTTCCATAGAAACTGCGTTCTTCGCTTGTCAATCATCCAACAAACTGCTTCTTTTCTCCATTTTGAACCGTTCCTTTTCTGTCTGCATAATCCCCCTGTGCCTTTGCCTCTATCATAAAGAATTCCTGCTTCCACCATGTTTTCTTACGGCACTTTCGGTTCCAAAAGTGCCTACCCGTAAACAGTAACGGAATTTCTCCACTCCTATTTCCATGCAAAATCTTATCTTGACATCCCTGTTTTTCCGTACTATAACAAGGGCAAGCATAAGCCGCTTGTGCGCTTATGCTTGTTTCATAGCACCGTACAGATTATATCTGTACAAGACTGACACGGAGGACATTATAATATGAAACAAAACTCACGAATCCAACTGGAAAACACCTTGATCGGCGCACTTGGCGTTCTTTCCCTTGTACTTTTTATTCTCAGCTTCCTGCCAGGGCTGGGACTGGCAAACCGCGTCGGTATCCTTCTGGAAATGGGGCACATGGTACAGCGTGCCTTTTCTGTCGTGCTCTTCATCCTGACCTTCCAGCTTTGGAAACGGAAGCGCGCCGCCTGGAACATTGCTGTTCTCCTGCTGTTTTTAAGCTTTTTACGCGGGCTGACAGCACTTTCTTCGCCTTTGTATCTTCCGTTCCACCTGGCAGAAGCCGTATTATTTCTGCTTCTCCTGTGTTTTCGGAAGGACTTCTGCTGCCCGTCTGACCGGCGCAGCCTCGGACGCTCTCTCCTGTTTCTGCTGCTGGCACTGGCAGGCATCATCGTCAATGCCGGTATCAGCTATCATTTTTCGGTAAAACCCCTGGGAGAAACCTCACTTGACTCACTGATGGATAGTCTCATTCAGGGTACTGCCATGATTTTCGGCATGGGAAATCCGAGCAATGTTTCACGTGAAACACATGTAGTCGAACTGGTTACATTCTGGTTCAGCTGGGGCTGCATCCTCGCCTCCATTCTGTATGCGGTCCGCCCATGGCTGCTGCATCCAGTCAGCCATGCTTCGGATTTGATGCATGCCCGCACCCTCGTCAACCTGTACAGCCAGAATCCCAGCGCTTACCTGACGCTGGAGGATGACAAGCTCCTATATTTCGGTCAGAAGGTAGACGGCGTCATCCCCTACGGAGTCGTCGGCAGCACCATCGTCATCAACGGCGATCCCATCTGCGCGGACAGCGATTTTCCAGTTCTCCTGGCAGAATTTAAAGAATTTTGCCAGCGCAGCGCTCACAACTTGTTTTTTATCAGCGTCACTGACCATTTTCTGGAAGAATATAAAAAGCAGGGCTTTGGATGGGTCAAAAACGGGGAGGAAGCCCGTTTCCACCTTGCGGACTATGAAATCTCTGGCAAGAAAGGCGCCAAGATGCGTATGAACATCAACCACGCCCGGAAAGCCGGGGTCGTCATCCATGAATACTGCCCGCTGAAACAGCGGGATGCACAGATTGAGGCAGATCTGAACCGCATCACGAACGAATGGCTGCAACAGAAAAAGAGTTCGATGCTGACTTTCGTTATGGGAACTGTCGGGCTGGAAAATCCGATGGACAAGCGATATTTCTACGCCACCGACGCCGACGGAAAAATCGTGGCATTCATCGTGTTTGTCCCATTTCTCGGCAAAAGAGGCTACATGGCGGACGTCACCCGCCACGGAACCGGCGCACCGAGCGGCGTGATGGAGACGATTCTTTACGACGCATTTCAGGTTTTCAAAGACGAGGGCATTGAGTATGGCAGCCTCGGTGTTGCCCCGCTCGCTGGCTTGGAAAATGACAGCTCTAATCCGGTCGAAAAGCTGCTCTGCTTCGCTTACAACCACCTGAACGACTGTTATGGATTCCGCGACCTCTACCGTGCCAAGGAAAAATACAGCCCGACCGAATGGGTTCCTTCTTATTATATTTACCTGCCGAAGATTCCAACACCAGACATGTTTTATGCCCTTGTGACGATTCAGAATCCGCATCAGATCCGCGAGGCAGCGGAGGATCTGGTAAAAGGATGGGCTCAGCGACTGAGAAACAAGAGGACTTCCCTGACACATCAGAGTAAACCATCTCGCCAGGTAAGTTGGGCTGCTTCTTCCAGCACGAAGCAGCCCGACACAAGAAAGCAGACAGATGCAGATAAAAAGGCAGACTAAACTCAGCTTTTATCATGCTGGATGCAGCCTGATAAATTTCATTTTTTTACCAGAAAAGAGGCGCTCTTACGATGAAACATTCTGGCTATCTCACCACCTCCGGCGCAGAAATCTACTATGAACAGTACGGCAGCGGCACACCGCTCCTTATCCTGCATGGAAACAGCCAGTCCCTTGCCGTCTTTTACCCATTTCTGCGCACGTTTCTGCCCGATTTTCAGGTGATTCTGATGGACAGCCGGGGACATGGGCGTTCCCGGCTGTCTGTCCACACAGCGCTCCACGGGTTCTCTACAGAGGATATGGCAGACGACGTTATCGCCCTGCTTAACCACTTACATCTTTCCTCCGTCCACCTGCTGGGATTCAGCGATGGTGCCAATATCGGGCTGGAGATCGCATGCAAATACCCGGAGCGGCTGAAAACGCTCATCTGTATCAGCGCCAACGCCTCACCGGACGGGCTGCTCACGCCGCTGCACCTTGCCGCCCAAATGCTGCACAGCATTTTAAATCTCCTGGGGAATCTCCTGCTGCCTGTTTTAAAAAGCAGCTTTTCTTCTGCCTCTGCATCCTCCGGGTCCTCTGCGGTCTCTGCACTGTCCACCCCGAAAGTTTCCCTGCCATTTCAGAAGAATCTCTCTGTTTCCGCCACATCCGCAGTTTGTGCCGACAAAGAAAGGCAATGCCATTTCGGGTCAATTTTCCCCCGGATTCCGGCAGAACAAAAAAAGAAGCCTGACTTTCTTACCCGGCTGACGCACCGCGTCCTCCGCCGTCGAAATCTGACTTCTCTTTTACTTCACTCGCCCCGTTTAAGTGCCCGGAAATTGCAAACCATCTCCGTTCCTGTGCTGCTGATCGCCGGAACCCGGGATCTCATTAAGCCCTCACACTCCCGCTGGTTAGCAAGGCAGATTCCAACCAGTCGGCTTCTTTTAATGACCGGGGGGCGGCATACTTCCATATTCCGGACACCGGCGCCTTATCTGCGCGCAATTCTGGCATTTCTGCGCCGCAGCTAAAGTCTCCTCACTCTTCCTGCTGCTCCGCTTTCCTTGCTCCATTCACTTTTAGGTTCTATACTTTTCCTCTTCAAGCATATCTACCGGACAGCATCTGCAGCTGCCGTGTTCGAGCACTCAAAGCACCTCTCAGCACAACTTCCGCCCATTATCCACTTCTTCCTTCTGGCAGATCTCATCCAGCACCCAGTTTCCATCTTCCAGAACAAACTTCCAATATTCGAAGAAATCTTCCATTTTCCGGGAACCCTTCAAAAGTTCTCCGGTTTCTTCGTGATACACATAGTCGATCATCTTTCCATGGATCAAATACCAGATATAGTCGCGGTCGTCGCCGTCCTCATTCTCCGCTTCCACCAAAATCGCATCCAGAAGCTGGATCCCTTCCATGACAAACACCTCATGGCGCATCCTGCTCCACTCAAATTTCGTCTGAAACTCCTGCTGCATCTTCTGGCTCAGGTAAGGATGCCCTTTTTCCAGATCACGATCCCGCCAGCATTCCTGAATCCGGTAATATGATTCCCGCACCCGCTCCTGTATCTCACTCCGATCCCAATGATCTTCTCCGATGGAAAATTCTTTCAATTTTTCACGGGCTGCCGCCTGTTTCTTTTTTGCCCGGTGCAGGTATGTAATGGTTCCGGCACTTCCCAGAATCACAAAGGTTCCCGTAAGCAAAAGCGCCTGAAACGCACCCGCCCGTCCGCCTTGTCCCCGGCTGCTGCTTGTATGATGATGGGAAGAACTACCTCCGCCACCTCCGCCGCCGGAAGCACCTCCCGCTCTGGCAAAGGCGGTAAAAGATCCAAGAACCATCATGGCTGCTGTCAGGCAAAGCAGGCGGACGAACGTTTTCCGGCACAGGCGACCTTTCTTTCCCAATCTGGAACCCACCCTGATTCCGCCGTTTTCATTTTCTCCCCTGCTTCTCCCCGTTGCTTTCACATCTCTCATATGAATTCTCCTAAAATCTCCCACACCTACTCGTGCTGCTGATCCTCCGGCTCCCTGCAGACATCCACCCAGCCTTTCGCTCCGGACACTTTTTCCAACTCTGGGATCGTGAGACGTACCGCACTGTGGTCGTCTCCTGCTGCCGGATAAACCGTCTCAAAACGCTTCAGACTCTCATCCAGATACACTTCAATTCCATCCTTGATACCAAACGGGCAGACCCCACCCGGCGCATGACCGGTAACCTCCTCCACCTGCTCAAACGGGATCATCTTTGCTTTCACGTGAAACGTATCTTTATATTTCCGGTTATCCACTTTCGCAGTACCTTCTGTCAAAATCAATACCGGCTGTTCTCCCTGCAAAAAAGACATCGTTTTCGCAATCATCCCCGGCTCCACGCCTAATGCCTCCGCTGCCAGCGCAACCGTCGCTGTGGACTCTTTTAACTCAATAACATGATCCAAAAATCCGGCTTCCTTTAAGTAATTTTCTGCTTTTTCCAGTGACATGGTTGTTTTCCTCCCGTATCTTCTATCAATTGATCTGCCGTATCAATTTCTTTTATATTTTAGAACTCATTCATCTTTCCCATCATATCACACTTTCATTTTCCATATCAATATTTCTATAGACGAAAAAAGACGGTTCCCTGCATTTGCCAGAGAACCGCCCCCTATTTCATTAATTCCTATTTTCAAGATCGTTCCGACCGCTTTTTGTAAAACCAACACAGATTTTTTGCAAATCTATCTCCAGATTTCAGATCCAAATCCCGGCTTTGTTCGATTCCCTCTTATCCAGTTCCGTCCTGTATTTATCACTTCTCCCCGAAAAATAATTCCACATCGCTCTCCACGCTGTCAATCCCCGCGATTCCAAACTTTTCCACCAATACATTTACCACGTTCGGACTTAAAAATGCTGGAAGCGTCGGTCCAAGATGGATATTCTTGATACCGAGTGAGAGAAGCGCCAGAAGAACAATGACCGCCTTCTGCTCATACCATGCAATGTTGTAAATAATCGGCAGGTCGTTGATGTCATCCAGCCCAAAAATCTCCTGCAGCTTCATCGCAATGACCGCCAGGGAATATGAATCATTGCACTGCCCCGCATCCAGGACACGCGGAATTCCTTCAATATCGCCCAGATTCAGCTTATTGTAGCGGTATTTCGCACAGCCAGCCGTCAGAATTACCGTGTCCTCCGGCAGCGCCTTTGCAAAATCGGTGTAGTAAATGCGGCTCTTAGCACGCCCATCACACCCCGCCATGACGACAAACTTTCGGATTTTTCCCGATTTGACCGCATCCACTACCTTATCTGCCAGCGCCAGCACCTGTGCATGGGCGAAGCCTCCGACAATCTGCCCCTGCTCAATCCCGGTCGGCGGCTCACAGCGCTTCGCATGCTGGATGATCACTGAAAAATCCTTCTTTCCTCCGATTCCACCGTTGATATACGTGCAGCCCGGATATCCCGCCGCACCGGTTGTGTAGAGACGATCCTTGTAGCTATCCTTCGGCGGCACGATGCAGTTCGTCGTCATCAGGATCGGTCCGTTGAACGTCTCAAATTCCTCCTTCTGACGCCACCATGCATTGCCGTAATTACCCTTAAAATTCGGATATTTCTTAAATGCCGGATAATACTGCGCCGGAAGCATCTCTGAGTGTGTATATACATCGACGCCGGTTCCCTGCGTTTGCTCCAGAAGCATTTCCATATCGCGCAGATCATGTCCTGAAACAAGAATGCCCGGATTACTTCCGACACCGATATCAACCGTAGTAATCTCCGGATTTCCATAAGTCTCGGTGTTTGCTCGATCCAAAAGCGCCATTCCCCGGACACCATATTCGCCGGTTTCCAGCGTCAGGTGAATCAAATCATCCACACTCAGACCGTCATCCAGCGTCGCCGCAAGCGCCCGCTGTAAAAATGCATCCGCCTCCCGGTCCTCCTGCAGCAGGACGTTCGCATGCCGGGTATAGGCAGACAAACCTTTCAAGCCATACGTAATCAAGCTGCGAAGGGAAATAATATCCTCGTTCTGCCCGATCAGAACGCCCGCTTCCGACGCTTTTTTTATAAATTCAGACGGCTCACCTGTCCAGCCAGCCGCCTCCGGCAGATTGTCCCGACGTTCCAACTGCTCCCACAGTGCCGTCTTCATTTCCAGCGTCTTTTCAATTCTTTTTTCAATCGCCGCCTTATCAAAATTGGCATTCGTGATCGTCGCAAACAGATTTTCGGTAACCAGATGATTGACCTCATCTGCCACCGCACGTCCCTCCTCGCGAAGCCGTGTCGTCACCGCGCTGATACCCTTCGTCACCCACACAAGCAAATCCTGCATTGCCGCCACATCCGGCTGCTTACCGCAGACACCGACCACCGTACAGCCCTTGCATCCGGCCGTTTCCTGACATTGATAACAAAACATTTTCTGATCCATTGTTCGCTCCTCCTATCGCATCTATCGTGTCTTAGATATAATCTGCATTTCGCATGATTTATATTCTTGATAGGGATAGATAACGAAGCTGCCTTCCATATTATCAGCGCCATGATTAGCGCCATCAGCGTCAAGAATAGCGTCATCCGTGGTGCTATTTGTCATCTGATTTAAAAGTTCCGGAAGGATTTTTGCAGCCTGATACAATTTTCTGTAATCTCCGCCATAATAAAAATATCTCCATCATTTCAAAAGAGAATGACGGAGATATTTCGCCCTGCTTATTCTTGTAGCAACCAATCGGCTATATCATGGATTTCGATTCCTTCATAACTATATTTTGGATGTTTGGTTCTGGCAATAATCATTTTCGGATAAGCATCTCGGATCTGAAGCAGAGAAGAGCATTCTCTCTCAAATGTTTCCTGCCCGGAAATGTCACTGACCTGAATATAAATCTTCTCGCTGCCTCTCTGAGCAACAAAGTCGATCTCCTTTTGATAGAGCTTGCCGACATAGACATCGTATCCACGGCGAAGAAGTTCGATGCAAACGATGTTTTCATATACTCTGCCATAATCCATATTTCTGCTTCCCAGTATTGCATATCGAATACCGCTGTCACACAAATAGAACT